>OBXS01000003.1_pt1 | contig 405653 bp, 359 predicted proteins | sample 1476681 | NCBI WGS metagenome assembly OBXS01 (sample SAMEA2580183, study PRJEB22360) | human gut metagenome | biome: human gut; feature: human-associated habitat; material: faeces | place: Denmark | collected 2008/2010
GATGGTAGTGTGGGGTCTCCCCATGCGAGAGTAGGGAACTGCCAGGCATCAAATTTAGCGTGCTGATATGGCTCAGTTGGTAGAGCGCACCCTTGGTAAGGGTGAGGTCCCCAGTTCGACTCTGGGTATCAGCACCACTTTTTAGGTTAAAGTTCGGCAGATTAGAAAAGAATTTGTCTGGCGGCAGTAGCGCGGTGGTCCCACCTGACCCCATGCCGAACTCAGAAGTGAAACGCCGTAGCGCCGATGGTAGTGTGGGGTCTCCCCATGTGAGAGTAGGGAACTGCCAGACATCAAATCAAGCAAAAGGCCATCCGAAAGGATGGCCTTTTTGCTTTTCGAACTAACATTCAATTAATGGATTACCTGCGATAAAAATGCCCTCGTACGCTCTGATTTAGGATGCGCAAAAAAGTCATCAGGTGCAGCTTGCTCCACTATTTCCCCACGATCCATAAAAATCACCCGGTCAGCGACGGTTCGTGCAAACCCCATCTCATGTGTTACACACAACATTGTCATACCCGACTGCGCCAGCCCAATCATCGTATCCAGCACCTCTTTCACCATCTCAGGATCGAGCGCCGACGTTGGCTCATCAAACAACATAATTTTCGGCTTCATACACAGCGAACGTGCTATGGCAACACGTTGCTGCTGACCACCAGAAATCTGTCCGGGAAACTTCTGGGCATGTTCGGCAATTCTCACCCGCTCAAGGTAATGCATCGCCAGAGCTTCAGCCTCTTTCTTTGGCATCTTGCGTACCCAAATCGGTGCCAGGGTACAGTTCTGTAACACGGTCAGATGAGGGAAGAGATTGAAATGCTGAAAGACCATTCCCACTTCCTGCCTGACGCGCTCAATATTGCGGATATCTTCATTAAGTTCGATGCCATCTACCACGATCCGTCCCTGTTGATGTTCTTCCAGATGATTAATACAACGAATGGTTGTCGATTTACCGGAACCTGAAGGGCCACATAGAACGATCCGTTCGCCCGGTTGCACGGTTAAATTTATATTTTTCAAAACATGGAATTGTCCATACCATTTATTGACGTTTTCCAGCGTAATCATCGCGTTAGCAGGTTGCAGTAAAATTTGGCTCATAGTGTCCTCAATGCGGTGTACGCCCGGTGTTAAAACGTTTTTCCAGATGTTGGCTATAACGTGACATGCTGAAACAGAAGATCCAGTAGATCAGCGCGGCGAAAACATACCCTTCCGTCGACATACCCAACCAGGCGGGATCAACGGTTGCCTGCTGAACGCTACTGAAAAGATCGAACAACCCGATGATGATCACCAGACTGGTATCTTTGAAGAGTGCGATGATGGTATTTACCAGCCCAGGAATTACCAGCTTCAACGCCTGTGGCAGAATAACCAGCCCCTGAGTTTTCCAGTAACCCAATGCCAGCGACTCTGCCGCTTCATATTGCCCTTTAGGCAGCGCCTGTAATCCGCCTCGCACGACTTCCGCAACATATGCTGACTGAAACAGGATCACGCCAACCAGCGCGCGGATTAGTTTGTCGATACTGGTGCCTTCTGCCATAAACAACGGCAGCATGACCGAAGACATAAACAATACGGTAATCAGCGGTACGCCGCGCCAGAACTCGATAAAAATGACCGATAAGATACGCACAATCGGCATATGGGAGCGGCGACCTAACGCCAGTAAGATCCCCCACGGTAGCGCCCCCGCAATCCCAACTGATGCAATAATTAAAGTTAGCGTCAATCCGCCCCATTGCCGGGTTTCAACCCGATCAAGACCAAGAAACCCGCCATACATCAGCCACCAGACAACCAGTGGGTAAATCACCGCCCAGACCGCAATATAGCGACCGCGATGCGGAAGTATTTTCCAGAACATTGGTGCGATAGACACAAGGCCAATCAGTAATGCCAGGTTAATTCGCCAGCGTTGGTCGTGTGGGTAAAGTCCATATATAAACTGACCAAATCGTTCGTGGATGAAGACCCAACAGGCACCGGCTTTTGTGCAGTCGGCACGCGTTGAGCCAACCCAGTTAGCCTGCAAAAATGCCCAGTTCAGCAATGGTGGGATCAGTTCCCACATCAACCATATGCAGCCAATAGTCAGCAGGCTATTGCTCCAGCTGGAGAACAGATTTTTTCGCACCCACACCATCGCGCGGCTTGAGTTATGGCTCGCCGGGCGCGGGGGATGAGACAGCAATACTTTTGTCATCATGACTCCTTAGCGTTCAACGATCGCGATGCGGCGGTTATAGATATTCATCAGCAGCGAGATAGTCAGGCTGATAATCAGATAGACCGACATGGTCATGGCTATCGTCTCGATGGCTTGCCCCGTTTGGTTCAGCACGGTGCCAGCAAACAGCGAAACCATATCGGGATAGCCAATAGCGGCGGCAAGAGAGGAGTTCTTGACGATGTTGAGATACTGGCTGGTTAACGGTGGAATAATCACCCGCAATGCCTGGGGAATAATGACCTGGCGTAGCGTGACCGGGTTGGGTAATCCCAGTGACCGAGCTGCTTCATGTTGACCATAAGGCACTGCCTGGATCCCTGCGCGGATAATTTCGGCGATAAATGCAGAAGTATAAACCGAAAGCGCCAGCGTTAAGGCTGCCAGTTCAGGAATTAAAACCATCCCGCCGCGGAAATTAAAGCCTCGAAGGGCTGGGACATCCCAGAGTAGTGCTGCGCCAAAAAGCCATTGCGCCAGTAAAGGCAAACCAATGATCAACACAGCGGCGAATGGCCAGGTGCGGCGCAGTTGTCCGGTCTTTATCTGGTATGTTTTATTAAAGCGGAATAGCCCAACTGAAAGGACTATAGCCATAACAACAGCGAGGATAAACGCAATAAATCCGTCTCCCAGCTGCGGCGACGGAATATAAAGCCCACGATTGCTCAAAAAGGCCAGGTCAAACGCGCTCACTGCCTGTCGTGGTCCGGGCAAATTGCGCAATACGGCAAAGTACCAGAAGAAGATTTGCAGCAATGGCGGAATATTACGGAAGATCTCAATATAAATTGTGGAAAGCTTTCGTAGCAGCCAGTTATCCGAAAGTCTCGCCAGACCGATAAAGAAGCCCAAAACAGAAGCGAACACAATACACAATGCAGAAACCAGTAGCGTATTGAGCAGGCCGACAATAAAAACGCGTCCGTAAGTGTCGCCTTGCTGATAATCAATCAAATGCTGAACGATGCCAAAACCGGCCCCGCGGTCAAGAAAAGCAAATCCTGATGTTATGCCGCGATTACTGAGATTCGTTACAGTGTTGTGAAATAACCAACCAATAATGCCGACAACAGCAACAACGGCAAGGATCTGGAATAACCAGGCGCGAACCGTAGGGTTGGCAAAAGAGAGTGAGCCTTTAACGGTTGAGCGGCGATGAGACATAGAAACCTCGGAAAGCATAACGCTGAAGAGAGCGCCGCCGTAGCGACGCTCGTTACCTCACACCGACTTAACGCACGGGCGGCGCGTACTGAATACCGCCGTTATTCCAGAGATTATTTTGCCCACGTTTAATTTTCAGCGGGCTTTCTGAACCTACGTTACGCTCGAAAATTTCCGAGTAGTTACCCACCTGTTTGATGATGTTAAAGGCCCATTTATTATCCAGCTTCAGATCCTTGCCGTAATCGCCTTCTTTACCCAGCAGATGTGCCATATCAGGCGTTGCTGGATTAGCCGCTTTTTCATCGACGTTCTGGGAATTGATGCCCATCTCTTCAGCATTCAGCATGGCGAAAAGCGTCCAGCGTACAATCGAGAACCATTCATCATCGCCACGACGAACTACCGGCCCAAGTGGTTCTTTAGAGATAACTTCCGGTAAGACAATCCATTCAGCTGGGTTGCTTAATTTGATGCGTAGGGCATACAGTTGTGATTGATCCGAGGCCAGAGTATCACAGCGGCCAGATTCCAGAGCTTTCGCTGATTCGTCTGAGCGATCGAAGGTTACTGGCGTGTACTTCATATTATTTGCCTTGAAGTAATCGGCGACGTTGAGTTCGGTATCAGTCCCCGCCTGAATACAGACGGTAGCGCCATCCAGTTCTTTCGCGCTTTTTAGCCCCGCTTTATCGTGCGTCAGGAAGCCAATGCCGTCGTAATAAGTGACGCCAGTAAATGCCATTCCCATCCCGGCATCGCGAGATGAAGTCCAGGTCGTATTACGGGAGAGCAAATCCACCTCCCCTGACTGTAAAGCGGTGAAGCGTTCTTTTGCAGTGAGCGGGGTATATTTCACTTTCGTATCGTCACCGAATACAGCAGCGGCAACACCACGACAAACATCTACATCAATACCTGAAAACTTACCGTCAGCATCGGCATAAGAGAACCCAGGTAATCCATCACTGATCCCGCATTGCACAAAACCTTTTTTCTGAACGGCATCAAGCGTCGCGCCAGCATGCGCCTGATTTGCAACGGCAAGCAGCACGCTGGCGGCAGCCAGTGTGGCTATCATCATCTTTTTCATAATGCTTCCTGTGAGGCGAAAATTATCGTTATAGGACGTTTGGGAAACGTCTTTTACCTGTCTGTGGCCATCCTCTTATAAGCAAAAGTAGTGCCAGCTTTTGCGCACGATTTCGCGTCGCAATAAGCTGAGTGTAGACAGGAAATAATAAAAACAGCGCCCCGCAATGGTGCGAAAATGAAACATGCGCCACATTTTGGCGCAAAATATTTACGCGTTTTTTACTAAGCAGAATAATGATTATTAGCGTGAGTATATTTCTGGTGGGATGTGTGAAAGTTAAATTGATGCGTTATTTCGAAAGCAGCGAAATAACGTGATATAACATGCTAAATCAGCAGGGAATTACCCAGCAGAATATAGCAATATTTTATCTTATGGAAAGATACTGTATCGTTAAAAAGAGCGCGGAGCTCCGCGCCCTGTTTAGTTATTTCGACAGAGCGATGATCCCCATCGTCAGGCCAGCAACAGCTGCTGCCCCGCCGGCAATAGCCCCAGCCGTTTCCCAGTTATCCTGAGTCGTGCCTTTCATACAGGTATTGGTGTGAACCAGACGCCCCTGATCGTCATAAACCGGAACGCAGGGCGAATCGTGAGCACAGCCCGCCAGCAATGCGGTGAGCAATGTCACAGGAATTAATCTTTTCATGGTGTTACCTCAGTAATAAACGCTAACGCTTAATAAGTTAACTCTCTTATTAACGAGCTGAATGCCATTTTATCACTGGAGGTTATAAATCTTGCGGAATGAATAATGACAATTTATGTGAATTGTAAAAATAGTGAAGGGAGCGGGAACTATAGAAAGTTTTTAAAGAGTGAGAAGAAGAATATCTTATTAATTTTTATGGGGTTCACTGAAAATAAAAAAGGCGCCTGAAAGCGCCTTTATGTTTCTGATTTATCCTTTAAAGCATCGACGGATCACCACAAAGAACACTGGCACGAAGAAGATTGCCAGCAACGTTGCAGAGACCATTCCGCCCATTACCCCGATACCGACTGCGTTTTGCGCGCCACTGCCGGCCCCGTTACTGATAGCCAGCGGTAATACGCCGAGAATAAAGGCGAGAGAGGTCATCAGGATAGGACGCAGACGCATACGTACTGCCATTAGTGTCGCTTCAACAACACCTTTACCCTCTTTCTCCATGAGATCTTTAGCGAACTCAACAATCAAAATAGCGTTTTTGGCCGACAAGCCAATTGTCGTTAGCAAGCCCACCATAAAGTAGACGTCATTTTTTTGATTAAAGAGTGTTGCCGCCAGTAGCACGCCGACAATCCCTAACGGCACGACCAACATAACCGAGACAGGAATTGACCAGCTTTCATAGAGTGCAGCAAGGCACAGGAAAACAACCACAAAGGAAATTGCTACCAGAGCGGGAGCCTGGTTTCCCGATAAACGTTCCTGATATGACATACCCGTCCAGTCATAACCAATGCCCGCCGGTAATTTTGACGCAAGGTTTTCCATCAACGCCATAGCATCGCCGGAACTGGTTCCTGGCGCGGCTTCCCCCTGAATCTCCATTGACGGCAGACCGTTGTAGCGTTCCAGTCGCGGAGAGCCATACACCCAATGTGAAGTGGTAAAGGCAGAGAATGGCACCATTTCGCCGTTGGCGCTGCGGACATAAAGTTTATCGACATCTTCTGGCAGCATACGGAATTTGGCATCCGCCTGAACATACACCTTTTTCACGCGACCACGGTCGATGAAGTCGTTAACGTAAGTCCCACCCAACGCCGTTGAAATGGTCTGATTGATGTCAGAAAGTGAAACACCTAATGCCTGCGCCTTTTCCTGGTCAACTTCCAGTTTAAACTGCGCGGTGTCTTCCAGGCCATTAGGGCGCACGCTGACTAAGCTGGCAGGATGTTGCGCCGCCATGCCAAGCAACTGGTTACGGGCCTGGGTCAGGGCATCGTGACCCAGCCCAGCCTGATCAATTAACTCAAAGTCGAAACCCGTTGCCGTGCCTAGTTCAACAATGGCTGGCATATTAAATGGAATGACAAAACCGTCGCGGATCTTGCCCAATTCCATTTTGGCACGATGGATTACTGCTTCCGCACTGTTTTCGTCACCACTACGCTCTTCCCACGGTTTCAGACTGACGAAGGCCATACCGGCGTTTTGTGCCTGGCCGCTGAAGCTAAAGCCGTTAACTGTAAAGACACTTTCAACGTTCGCTTTCTCGTTCTTCAGATAGTAATCCGTCACTTGATCCAACACTTTTTGCGTCCGCTCTTGCGTCGCGCCAGCGGGTAACTGAATCATGGTCAGAAAGACACCCTGATCCTCTTCAGGTAAGAAGGAAGACGGAAGACGTAAAAACAACACCACCATTCCTGCAACAATCAGCGCATAGATCAGTAAATATCGCCCTGTGGAACCGAGGATTTTGCCAACGCTATTGGTGTAGTGATTAACGCTATGATCGAAAGTGGTGTTAAACCAGCCGAAGAATCCTCCCTTATTTTCGTGATGCTCGGCAGAGACTGGTTTCAGCAATGTTGCACATAACGCGGGGGTGAGAATCAGCGCAACCAGTACTGAAAGCGCCATTGCTGAAACAATAGTGATAGAGAACTGGCGATAAATTGCCCCTGTTGAGCCACCGAAGAATGCCATCGGAATAAATACCGCCGACAGTACCATCGCGATACCTACCAGCGCGCCCTGGATTTGCGACATCGATTTTTCCGTCGCTTCTCTGGGGGGGAGTTTATCTTCCATCATTACGCGCTCGACGTTCTCCACAACGACTATCGCATCATCGACGAGCAGCCCGATGGCAAGCACCATCCCGAACATCGTTAGTGTGTTGATGGAGTAACCAAAAGCGGCGAGGATGGCAAACGTCCCTAACAACACCACGGGTACCGCAATGGTGGGGATCAGCGTTGCTCGCATATTCTGCAAGAACAGATACATCACCAGGAACACCAGCATAATGGCTTCGAACAGCGTTTTTACCACTTCGTGAATAGAAAGCTGGACGAATGGTGTGGTGTCATAAGGGTAGAGAACCTTCATTCCCTGCGGGAAGAATGGCTGTAATTCCGCCAGTTTTGCCTTAATGGCTTTCGCGGTATCGAGAGCATTCGCGCCGGTTGCCAGCTTAATACCCAGGCCCGCCGCCGGTTTACCGTTGATGCGAGCGATAACGTTATAGTTTTCACCGCCAAGTTCAACCCGTGCGACATCTTTCAGGCGTACCACCGAGCCGTCACTGTTTACGCGCAAGGTCACTTTGCCGAATTCTTCCGGATTTTTTAACCGCGTCTGAGCAATAATCGAGGCGTTCAACTGTTGCCCTGGTAACGCTGGCGTTCCGCCCAACTGTCCGGCAGCGATCTGATCGTTCTGTACCTTCAACTGGTTAATCACATCAACCGGTGTCAGTTTATATTTGTTTAGCAGATCGGCGTCCAGCCAGATACGCATCGCATACTGTGCGCCGAAAAGCTGTACGTCACCGACGCCATTCAGACGGCTAAGCGTATCTTTAACGTTAGAGGCCACATAGTCCGAGATATCGTCCTGTGTGGTGCCAGGGTTATCAGAGACAAAGCCCGCCACCATCAAATAGCTGCTACTGGACTTTTCAACACTGATCCCCTGCTGCTGAACCTCCTGCGGCAGCAACGGCGTGGCGAGCTGGAGTTTGTTCTGCACCTGTACTTGCGCGATATCAGGATCGGTCCCGGACTGGAAGGTAAGGGTAATTGTCACGCTACCGGCGGAATCGCTGGTGGAGGACATATACATCAGGTTATCGATACCGTTCATATTCTGTTCGATAACCTGCGTCACTGTATCCTGCACGGTCTGCGCATCAGCACCCGGATAGTTTGCCGAAACAGAAACCGCAGGCGGCGCAATGGTTGGATACTGGGCGACGGGCAATTGTAGGATCGCCAGTGCGCCCGCCATCATCAGAATAATGGCCAGCACCCATGCAAATATCGGTCGTCGAATAAAAAAGTTTGCCATGTCAGATTGCCTTACTTCGATGCAGTATCTGCGGGGGTATCGGTAGTGGCTTTAACCTGCTCTCCCGGACGCGCTTTTTGCAGGCCGCTGACAATGACTTGATCGCCAGATTTCAGACCTTCGCTAATCAACCATTTATCGCCAATCGCCTGACTGGCAACGACAGGGCGCGCTTCAACCTGACTTTTATTGTTAACAATCAGCACGGTTGCATCACCACGTGGTGTGCGGCTAACGCCTTGTTGCGGGATAAGAATGGCGTCAGGTTGGACGCCTTCATCAATCCGTGCGCGCACAAACATACCCGGCAAAAGCGTATGTTGCGGGTTAGGGAAGACAGCACGTAGGGTTATGGAGCCGGTGCTTTCATCAACGGTCACATCGGAGAATTGCAGCGTACCTTTCAGGGGATAGGTTTGACCGTTCTCCATGACCAACTCTACGTTGCTGGTGGCGTTTTCCTTATGCAAATTTCCTTGCTCTACGGATTGCTTCAGCCTCATAAAATCGTTGCTGGATTGGGTCACATCAACGTAGATAGGATCGAGCTGCTGGACAGTCGCCAGTTCAGTCGTTTGCCCATTAGTGACAAGAGCGCCTTCGGTCACGGTCGATTTGCCGATACGTCCGCTAATTGGCGCAGTCACTTTGGTATAAGCGAGATTGATGCGAGCGCTTTCGACTGTGGCTTTTGCGGCAATCACGGCGGCATCGGCCTGGCGAGCATCAGCAATGGCCTGGTCGTACTCCTGCTGACTGATGTATTTCGTATCCACGAGCGGAACGTAACGTTTTACCGTCAAATGCGCGATGGCGGCGGCGGCTTCACTTTTCGCCAGTTCGCCTTTCGCGCTGTCATAACTTGCCTGATAGGTCGCGGGATCGATCTGGTACAGGGACTGGCCTGCTTGCACATCGCTGCCTTCAGTGAAATTGCGATTCAGTACGATCCCGCTAACCTGTGGGCGAACTTCGGCTATACGGTAAGCATTGGTGCGGCCTGGTAATTCAGTCTTAACTTCTAACGGGGCCGTTTTCACAATATGAACGGTAACCTGCGGTTCACCGACGTGAGCTTTCTCTTCTCCCTTATCGTTACAACCGGCGATTAAAGCCGCGGAGATCAGAATAAAGGAGGGCAGGAGGAAAAACCTGGCATGTTTCGTCATTACTATTCCTCAAAAAACCAAAAGCGCGTTATTTGCCCAAAAAGGCAATGCGTTAACTCGCAGAAAGAAAAATACAGTTCGCTATCCTACAAATTATCATTCGTCGATGTAAGGAATAGTTATGAATACTGGCAACTCAAGGCACATAAACACAAAAAAAGATTAATATTCTACTGTTTTGTTTTGACGCGGAATGAAAGAAATAGAATTAAAACCTCGTAAATTGAAATATATATAGGTCAAGTGAATGTATTTTATGTAAATAATACATATCATTTATTTGACGATTTATAGCAACGCAATATTAGCCTCTCGTATAAATACACATTAGGTGATAGATTAACCTTCGCTATTTTCTCATCCTGTGTCGAATATATTTATTTCCTGAATAATTAATCATGGCAAAAAGAACCAAAGCTGAAGCCCTGAAGACCCGGCAAGAACTGATTGAAACTGCCATCGCCCAGTTTGCGCAGCATGGCGTAAGCAAGACGACGCTCAACGACATTGCCGACGCTGCTAACGTTACGCGTGGCGCTATCTACTGGCACTTCGAAAACAAGACTCAACTGTTTAATGAGATGTGGTTGCAACAGCCTTCATTGCGGGAGTTAATCCAGGATCACTTGACCGCTGGGTTAGAGCATGACCCGTTTCAGCAATTGCGTGAAAAATTGATTGTCGGTTTGCAATATATTGCCAAAATTCCCCGCCAGCAGGCGTTGCTGAAAATCTTATATCACAAATGTGAATTTAATGATGAGATGCTGGCCGAGGGAGTGATACGCGAAAAGATGGGCTTTAATCCGCAGACTCTCCGCGAAGTATTGCAGGCGTGTCAGCAACAAGGTTGTGTAGCAAATAATCTCGATTTAGATGTTGTGATGATTATTATTGATGGTGCCTTCAGCGGAATTGTTCAAAACTGGTTAATGAATATGGCGGGTTATGATCTTTATAAACAAGCCCCCGCTCTGGTCGATAACGTATTAAGAATGTTCATGCCAGATGAAAACATAACGAAATTAATTCATAAAACGAATGAATTAAGTGTCATATAAATTCACATTCTGTCCTGAAAATTCAGTTCGTCACAGTTAACCAGTTTTAGTGGATTAACTGAGTTCATATTGCGGCATTTGTCTGTTTCTGTTGCCAGCAGTTCAATCCACTGCATCAGTAAAGTATCAAACAGAAAAACGAAGACAGCGAAAACGACGAGCCACCAATACTTGCGAATCATTACCTGAGCCTGTGCATGTTTAACCAAGTCTGGCAGGAAATATACACGAAATGAATAATCTGAAAACCAGGCTTACACTTCCTTTACTTTGCAATGAGATCGGGGTCAACTTCGCTTAACCGGCTTCGTTTTGACAGGTTGCCGGTCTTTCTTTTTTTCACTTTCGCCAGTTCTTCCGCAGAGTAATGCGACGCGACATCCAGCCGTCGAAGCCCCATTTTGATGTACTCGCTGTTGATCTCAATACCAATGAATTTTCGCCCGCTGGCGACGGCTACGGCACCGGTAGTAAAGCTACCGGCAAACGGGTCGAGAACGATATCGCCTGGGTTGGAAGAGGCGAGAATAATGCGTTTCAGCAAGGCTTCCGGTTTTTGCGTCGGGTGGTTTTCATATTCATCCATCAAATAACGCACGCGCGGAAAATCCCAGACGTTACCCGGTACTTTTTGATGATTGTAAGGCTGTGGAGGATTTTTGCGATAATTGATCAACGCGCGCTGCGATCCGGTTTTGGCTTCTACCAGAATAGCATCACCGTTGAACGTGTAGTTCTTTGCGTCTTTCACCATCATCAGGATGGGTTCGTACATGGAGCCGTAGTGTTTTTTCGCCTGCACTCCAGAACTGTCATATGACCAGACGATGCGACTTTTGATGGTAAAAAGCTTGCGGCACTGGAGATCGATAAAGGGCATGTTTTCCGTGCTATTCATGATGTACATGCTGCCCTGCTTTTTCAGAACGCGATGGCACTCTGCAATCACTTCAAACAGCCAGTCGATAAACAGATCTTCTTTCCAGGCTTCGATCAGACCATCAAAATTTTTACCGATGTTATACGGTGGGTCGGCAAAGATCAGATCGACACTTTCGGCGGGGAGCTTTTTAAGTTCGGTTAATGCATCACCCTGGATGATGGTCTTTGCTTCATTACCAAATCGGGTCGGTTCACATCCTGTTCTCATGGTCACTCCCTTTGTGACACCTATAAAAAAGGCGCTTCCCCATGCCGAGTAGCGCCTTTTTAATCAAGCATTTAGCTAACCTGAATTAGTTCATGCCGTATTTTTTCAATTTTTTACGCAGCGTACCACGGTTGATGCCCATCATCAGAGCAGCACGGGTCTGGTTACCACGGGTGTATTGCATCACCATGTCCAACAGGGGCTGTTCTACTTCAGCCAGTACCAGCTCATAGAGGTCATTCACATCCTGACCATTCAGTTGAGCAAAATAGTTCTTCAGTGCCTGTTTAACCGAGTCACGCAGGGGTTTTTGGGTTACCTGATCCTGAGAGTTAACGGTAGAAACGGTCAGTACGTCAGAATTTACGCGTTGTTCGAACATAGTTCTGTCAGCTCTTTATTTCTGTTTACGCAAAATTTTCGAAGTATGCCTCCAACGCCTCCAGCTGTTCGCTGGCATCCTCAATGGCGTTGAATGTGCGCCGAAACTGGTCATTTGGAGCGTGTTCCTGGAGATACCAGGAAACGTGTTTACGTGCAATTCGGTACCCTTTTGCCGGACCATAAAAGTCATGCAGTTCCCGAACGTGCGCGCAAAGCAAGCGCTTAACCTCTGCCAAAGGCAGCGGGGGCAGCAACTCCCCAGTGTCCAGATAATGCTGGATTTCCCGAAAGATCCAGGGTCTTCCCTGAGCTGCGCGGCCTATCATCAGGGCATCCGCCCCTGTATAGTCGAGCACAGCTCTGGCTTTAAGCGGGTCAGTAATGTCACCATTCGCGATAACCGGAATGGAAACTTTCTGCTTAACTGCCCGAATACTGTCGTACTCAGCTTCTCCATTGAACAAACAGGCGCGTGTACGGCCATGAATGGTCAGAGCCTGAATGCCACAGTCTTCAGCCAGTTGGGCAATCTCTTCGCAGTTACGGTGTTCCGGTGCCCAGCCAGTGCGAATTTTCAGGGTAACAGGAACGTCCACTGCATTGACGACCTCGGTAAGGATCGATTTAACGACATCCGGGTACTGCAAGAGGGCTGAACCTGCGAGCTTGCGATTCACTTTTTTAGCCGGGCAACCCATATTGATATCAATAATCTGGGCACCGCTTTCCACGTTAATACGTGCTGCATCTGCCATTTCTTTCGGATCGCTACCAGCAATTTGCACGGTGCGAATACCGGGTTCATCAATGTGCACCATCCGTAAACGAGATTTGTCGCTTTCCCAAACCTGTGGGTTAGAAGACATCATCTCGGATACTGTCAATCCGGCTCCCATCTCGTAGCACAACGTCCGAAAAGGTCTGTCTGTAATGCCAGCCATGGGCGCTGCGATCAGGCGATTTCTGAGCTGATATTGTCCGATGCGCATGAGTTAAGAAATGACCATACTGTGACTGCAAGGCGGCGTATATTACGCATTTTTTGCACGAGATGAAAGGCCAAACTTTGACCAATCCTCTGAGATGGATCAAAGAATTGCATTTAAAATGAGCGTAGCGCGATAATTACTCATAAAAATCATCATATTAGAAAATAGTGACTAAAATTTACACTCAAAGAAATTTGAGTAAGTTCTCAATTTTTCTTTATGAATGAAAATTTTGGCACGCAAATTTGCGTAAATAATCGGCAAATTAACGTGCCTTTTGTGACATCGCTCGCACTTCGCTCTGCGTCGCCATACGGCGATGCGAAGGTTAATTCTTACGACCGGTAATGCGGCACCACTCTTCTTTTTCCACGACCGGGTCCAGAGCGAAGCTGTCGGCATAAGCTTCGCAAACGCTCTCTGCCTGGCTTGCCAGAATACCGGAAAGGCCCAGCAAACCGCCTGAAACTGGCAGGACGCTGATTAACGGTGCCAGTTCACGTAATGGACCTGCAAGGATGTTAGCGACCACCAAGTCGGCTTTCATTTCTTCTGGCTGATCTTTCGGTAAGTAGAGTTCCAGACGATCAGAAACGCCATTACGTTCAGCGTTGTCGCGGCTGGCCTGAATCGCCTGCGGATCAATATCAATACCAATGGCTTTTGCTGCACCCAGTTTCAGCGCCGCGATAGCCAGAATGCCGGAACCGCAGCCAAAGTCGATGACTGTTTTACCGGTTAAATCGAGGCTGTCGAGCCATTGCAGGCACAGAGAGGTAGTTGGATGGGTACCCGTACCAAACGCCAGCCCTGGGTCTAACATCACGTTGACGGCGTTTTCGTCCGGCACATCACGCCAGCTTGGGCAGATCCACAGCCGTTCACCAAAGCGCATCGGGTGGAAATTATCCATCCATTCGCGCTCCCAGTCTTTATCTTCCAGTTGTTCGATTTTATGCGCGAAGCCCGCGCCGAGCAGCGGATGGTTTTCCAGAATCGCCACCACGTCGTTCATATCGGTTTCAGCGTCGAACAGACCAATCACATCGGTGTCGCCCCACAGGCGCGTTTCGCCCGGCAGCGGCTCAAATACTGGCGTATCGTGGGTATCCTGAAAAGTGATAGAAACGGCACCCGCTTCCATCAGCGCATCGCTAAGATCTTCCGCGTTCGCGCCGGTAGTGTTCAGTTTCAGTTGGATCCAAGGCATGGCAAAACTCTTTATTTATCAGTAGTCAAAACGGTAGCTTGCGGGACGGATGTACCGAAACGGTTTCCGACCAGGAAAGCCAGCAAACTTAGTAGTAACGAGGGCACGATAGGGTGGAAGCCCAGGTACTGAATATTCAGCTTCGCGAGTACGGCATACAGCACGCCGCCAACGATCATCGCACTTAGCGCGCCTTTGGCGTTGGCACGTTCCCAGTAAAGACCCAGCACCAGCGGCCACAGGAAAACGGCTTCCAGCCCACCGAAGGCCAGCAAATTCAGCCAGATGATCATTTCTGGCGGCTTCCAGGCGGCAAGCAGCAGCAACGCACCGAGAACCAACGTGATCACCGCCGACATCCGCTTCAGACGCGTCTCGTTTTGCATTTGATCCGGACGGATATTCAGATAGAGATCTTTAATGATCGTAGCGGAACTTTGCAGCAGTTGGGCGTTAATTGTCGACATGATCGCAGCCATCGGTGCAGCCAGGAAGATCCCGGCGGCAAACGGTGGCAGCACTTTTACCATTAACGTCGGGATCACCAGATCCGGTACGGTGAGATCGGGGATCACCGCCCGACCTAACGCTCCGGCCAGATGCATACCGAACATCAGGATTGCGACTACAATCGTACCGATAATGATCCCCCGATGTACGGCTTTGCTGTCTTTATAAGAGATACAGCGCACCGCAGTATGCGGCAGGCCTATAACGCCAAAGCACACCAGTACCCAGAACGACGTCATAAAGGCAGGCGACAGAATATCGTCAGCGCCTTGTGGCGTAACCAGTTGCGGATCGATGGTTTGCAGCGTGTCTACCGCATTACTTAAACCACCTGCGGCATGTACCACGCCAATAAGCAGCACAACGGTGCCAATCAGCATCACCAGCCCTTGCATGGTGTCGTTCAGCACGCTGGCGCGAAAGCCGCCAAAGGCGGTATACAACGCAATGCTGATACCGAAAATCAGCAGCCCGGTTTCATAAGGAATACCCGCCGCGGTTTCCAGCAGGCGCGCACCGCCGATAAACTGCACGGTCATCGCACCAACGAACGCAACCAGCAAACTCAAACTCGCCAGCCATACCAGAAGACGACTCTGGTAGCGGGCAAACAGCATATCGTTCAGCGTCACCGCATTGTAGCGGCGCGCAAGAATTGCGAACTTCTTGCCGAGAATACCGAGCGAAAGCCAGACTGCAGGAAGCTGAATCATCGCTAGCAATACCCAGCCCAGGCCGTATTTATAAGCAGCTCCAGGCCCGCCGATAAACGAACTGGCACTGATATAGGTCGCGGTGAGCGTCATCGCCAGCACAATACCGCCCATAGAGCGGCTGCCGAGGAAATACTCATTAAGGAAGGTGCCAGTGCTCCGTTTACGCATCGCATAAACAGAGATACCGAACACCACCACCAGATAGGCGACCAGCGGTAGAATTACTTCAAGCTGCATCGTCATCCTCCAGTGGGATATCGCGATAGATAAATTTCACCATCGCCCAGCACAGTCCAATAAACAGCAGCGGCGTCAAGATGCAGGCCATCTCAAACCAGCGCGGAAAGCCGGTAAAACCGGGGGCAACGCCAGGTAAGTAAGCGGATACTAACCATACCGCCAGATACAAAAGGGTCAGCCCCAGCGCCCAGCGCGCCTCTTTATGGGCCTGAACAAAACGAGTGTCCACGGAAGGGGTCCTCCTCATGGGGGGATACGAGAAACGGGCAATTCTACGGCAAGTCTTCAGGCAGGGAAAATAATCTGACAGAAAATTGCCGTTCAGTACTGCTGCAAAAAGTCTTCAATGTCTGCCAGTGAGGATATCCCTTCCATCGGACCTTGCCGCATTACGGCGAGCGCGCCGCTGGCATTTGCATATTGCAGCGCCTTGTGTGCCGGGAAACCGGATAAGAAAAGAGTGATAAACGTTGCGCCAAAGCAGTCGCCTGCACCCGTTGGATCGATAATTTCGATATCGTGACCTGCAACATGCTGGGCGTGTAATGTACCGTTTTTAAGCTTGTAATAGCTGGCCCCACGCTGGGCGCGTTTTATCGCCACATGTTTTACGCCGCCGTGGAGAAGATCGCTAACAATCTGTTCCTCTGACAGATTTTTGTGACGCGCGAAGAAAGGGAGTTCGCTTTCGCTGGGGATAAAAATATCCGTATATTCAATCAAATAATCGAGTGCCTGCGCCATTTCAGGAATGCTCAGCATCTCTTTGCGAATATTGGGATCGAAAGAAACGGTGCCGCCAGCCGATTTGATCGTCGTTATTGCTTTACGCATGACATCGATCATGCGAAATGAGAACAACGATGAGCCCACAATATGCAGATGGTTACACTGTTTAAGCAGATCCTTATCAATGTGCTCGGCAGTAAACAAACCGCAGGCGCTGTTAGGGATATTAAAGACGAAATCCCGCTGCTGGGGATTTTGATAACTCACGAACGCCGTACCTGTGACGGCATTGTTCATAACATGGATCCCATCGGTAATGACACCTTCATGACGGAGACGCTCTATAATGAGTCGGGCAAAATCATCATTACCAACACATCCAAAGAAGATGGCCCGATGGGACAGTTTTGCCACCTGAGCAGCAAAAATTGCTGGCGCACCGCTGGGAAATGGCCCGATAAACTCCCCAGGCTGAGTGAATTTTTGATGTGGGTTGCGGGACAAAAACTCGGCCAGCAATTCGCCCATAGCGCAGATAGTTATTGTCACAAAACCCCTCTCATTCCTGAAGCCTTTCGCGATTGGACCAGGTAAAGCACTCATTACTGGTATAAAGGATAACGAAATCAGCCGACTGCAATTGTTGCTGATATTGTTCGTTAATGCTGCGGCTGACGATCACATTTTCTGCCTGATGCAAATGCCCGATAGCAGCCGTTGATGGCGCAGGATCGGCGGCAACGATAACCGTCTTATTCTGGGCATGATCGAAACAGAGCTGCCAGGCAGCGGCGAGTCTGGGAACGTTGATATTTAAAGTACCATCAGCATCCAGATGGCTGATTTCCAGAATGCTATGTGTAATGGTGAAATGCTGAAGTGCCTGTTCAAGCTGTTTTCCGGCCAGTGCGGTGTCGGGGCGCAACATTTCACTGCCAGCCAGTATTATTTCGCCATCAATAAACTGATTTGCCAGCAGCGCATGTTCGGGATCGTTGGTGATCAGACGCAGTTTTTTCACTTCGCTGAGCAATGGAATGATCTTACGGCAGATTGTCCCATGTCCAAGAAATAGCGTGTCACGATCGCGAATTAATCGTGCGCAATGTCGTGCTATTTCCATTTGTTGTGCCAGAGACAATGGCGCGATCGGTTGTATCGCTTCTGGTTCAGAGGAGAGTGGTGTCGCAATAGCACCGCCAAATGATCGCTTTAAATATCCCTGTTGCTCCAGATAACTGAGATCGCCGCGGATCGTCACGCCAGAGACACCAAGTTGCGCAGATAAGTCATCAACTTTGATTTCACCCTGGGCGGCAACAATTTCTGCAATTTTTAATCTGCGTTTCAGTAGGTTAGACGATTTTCTCGGCACGTTAACACTCTTCATTGGCCTTTAATGCGTAACACTATAGCCCCTTGTATTTTTCTTTGAAAGTTATCCTTCAATAATATCGACAATTCGAAAAGAAAATCATGGGTCAAAAATTGCAACGAAAATAGCTTAATACATTGAAAAATAAATGAATATATTCATATTTATGCAGGGTTTCCATTGGTTTCACTTGCAAAGTGAAAAATAAATTAAGTTATTTTTTGTAAGTTATTTTGATGATGTTCGACATGCATCACGCTTTTTGCTGCTTTTGCTGTGCTAGTTTGCTTTCAAAATGAAAGTGAAGATTCTCTTTCTTCATTTTGTAAGGCGAACGACAAATAACAGGAGCTGCGATGTATATTATTTCAAGCAAAAACATGCTGAAAAAAGCCCAGTCAGAGGGATATGCCGTCCCTGCTTTCAACATTCATAACCTTGAAACTTTACAGGTAGTTGTTGAGAGCGCTGCACAACTTCGCTCTCCCGTTATGCTGGCGGGAACACCCGGTACATATCGTTATGGTGGCGTGGGAAGTTTAATTTCGTTAGTACAATCGCTGGCTCGCGAGTACAACCTGCCGTTAGTCCTGCATCTCGACCATCATGAAGAGAGTGATGACATTTTTAACAAGGTTCGCGCAGGGATCCGTTCTGTCATGATTGATGGCTCCCATTTGCCATTTGAAGACAACATTGCGCGAGTGCAAGAAGTTACCACCTTTTGCCATCGCTTTGATGTTAGCGTTGAGGCCGAGCTAGGGCGTCTTGGCGGCCAGGAGGACGATCTGCGGGTGGATGAAAAAGATTCCGCTTATACCTCGCCAGCCGCAGCTGCAGAGTTTGTTCAACGTACCCAAATTGACTCCCTGGCGGTAGCAATCGGCACAGCACATGGTTTATATGCGCATGAACCACGACTGGATTTTGTGCGGCTGGAACAGATTCATCAGCGAGTGGAGATTCCGCTGGTGTTGCATGGTGCTTCGGGCTTATCGGAACAGGACGTTCAGCACTGTATTCGTCGCGGTATTTGTAAAGTGAATGTCGCGACAGAATTGAAAATTGCGTTTGCCGATGCGTTAAAAGGATATTTCTACAACAATCCTGCGGCAAATGATCCACGTCACTATATGCAGCCCGCAAAGGCCGCCATGAAAGAAGTCGTAACTCGTATTATTGGCGTCTGTGGTAGTGAAGGAAAAATTTAAGACGTTGTACCCTACAAAAATAATGAGGATTGTTTATGAAAAATATTAAATTACTTGGTTCAGCTATGTTGGTGAGCCTGGCATTGTTCTCGCAAAGTTCGTTGGCAAAAGAGTATAAAATTGGTGCGTCATTATTAACACAACAACATCCATTCTATATTGATCTTGCGAATGCCATGAAAGAAGAGGCAAAAAAAGACAATGTCAATTTAAGTGTCTCTATTGCCAACCAGGATTTAAACAAACAACTTTCTGATGTTGAGGATTTTATTACTAAAAAAGTGGATGCCATTATTATCTCTCCGGTCGATTCGAAAGGCGTCCAGGCAGCGATAATTAAAGCCGATAAGGCCGGTATTCCCGTTATCACCGTCGACGTCGCTGCGGAAGGCGTTCCGGTCGTATCGCATGTTGCGACCGATAACTATGCGGGAGGCGTTGAAGCAGGCAAGTTAATGGGTAAACTTTTGCATGGTAAAGGTACTGTAGCAATTATTTCTTATCCGGCACTACAATCGGTGGTTGCGCGCGTTGATGGTTTTAAGAAAGGGTTAAGCGATACACCGGATATTAAAATTGTTGCTGAACAGCCTGGTATTACGCGGGCTGAAGCGTTAACGACTGCGCAAAACATTATGCAGGCAAATGCCAACCTGAATGGTCTGTTTGGCTTTGGTGATGATGCGGCGCTGGCAGCGGTTATCGCAGCAAAATCTGCGCATAACGACAACATCAAAATCATTGGTTTTGACGGCATGAAAGAAGCGCGTGATGCTGTTGACAGTGAAAAAACGTTTGCGGCCGTGATTCGGCAATATCCCGATCAAATGGGGGCTAAAGCCATTGATGCCGCTGTTGATCACCTCAATGGTAAACCGGTAGAAAAAATGATTCCGGTACAACCCGGCGTTTATACAGGTAAATAGTAAATATCTTCACCTCACAACAAAACGTTATTGGCGTTTTGTTGTGACACCGAGGTCATTATGACGGATGTTATTCTTGATGTTTCGCATATTGCGAAGACATTTGGTCATGTTCAGGCATTAAAAGATATTACACTCTCTTTACGTAAAGGGCGGGTGCATACTTTATTAGGCGAGAATGGTGCCGGTAAATCGACATTAATGAAAATACTGGCCGGTGTTTATCCGCCAACCCAGGGAACGATAACACTACGTGGTGAAACCATCACCATTAATAATCCGCAGCATTCTCGCCAGTTAGGGATTGCGATTATTTTTCAGGAACTGAGCCTGAGTAATAATATGACCGTGGCGGAAAATATTTATGCCAATAATGAACCGCGACGTTTTGGTATAATTAACGATAAAAAAATGCTCGCAGATTGCCAGAACCTCCTCGCGGAACTGGGCATCCCACTAGACCCTCTGGAAATGGTCGGCAATATGTCGATGGCACATAGGCAACTGGTAGAAATTGCTAAAGCCTTAAGCTATGCAGCGGATGTCGTGATTATGGATGAACCGACATCTTCGCTAAGTGATAATGAAGCGGAGATCCTGTTTAACATTATTGAAAAATTAAAGCAGCGAGGCTGTGCGGTTATTTATATCTCTCATCGCATGGATGAAATTATGCGGATTTCAGATGATATTTCGGTGATCCGCGACGGTGAGTATATCGCTACGCATGAAAAGAAAAACAGTGATATCCAGCACTTGATTGCCCAAATGGTTGGTCGGGAAATGAAAAATATTTGGCCAGCACGTCTTGGGGAAAAACCGGATGAAAATGTTCCTGCAAAACTGGAAGTAAAAAATCTTTCCCATCCTTCGCTTTTTAAAGAGGTCAGTTTCGCTGTGCGTCCGGGGGAAGTCCTCGGATTTTTTGGCCTGGTGGGGGCCGGGCGTTCCGATGTGATGAAGGCGCTATTTGGCCTCGTTTCGTATCACGGGACTGTGTTGATTGATGGTAAGGAAGTCAGGATCGCTAATCCCAAACAGGCTATTGATCATGGCATTGCTTTTGTGACCGAAAACCGCAAGGAAGAAGGGTTAGTGCTGATGCACGACGTCAATATGAACACGCACCATGTGGCGTTTCAATATAACGCTTCGCGGATGGGACTCATCAATCACCGACAAGAAGAGGCGAAGACGCTGCAATCAATTGCCAGAATGAACACTAAAGTGAGTTCTGTGCATCAGGCAGTGGGAGCACTGAGCGGCGGTAATCAACAGAAAATCGTGTTATCGAAGTGGCTGGAGAAAACTCCGCGTATTTTATTGCTCGATGAGCCAACGCGCGGAGTGGATGTCGGCGCAAAATTTGAAATCTATAACGTGATACGTCAACTGGCTGCGGCAGGGACAGCAATTATTCTGGTGTCCTCTGAACTGCCAGAAGTCATGGCACTTAGCGATCGTCTGGTGGTAATGCGTAATAAAACGATTGCCGATATTTATTCATGTGAAAATTTAACGCAGACACAGGTAATGACCGCTGCAACAGGAGTACGTTAAATGACAGAGAAAACTCTTGCCAGTCCGAAACCTTCGGAAATTCCCATTGCAAATAATTTTAAAAAAGTCTTCAGGCAATATGGTGGTATCCTCAGTGGAATGGTGGTGTTAATCATTCTGTTCAGTTTTATTAATGACAGTTTTTTTACCGCCAATAACATTACTAATATTATTCTTCAGGTTTCGATAATTGCAATTACCGCCTATGGAATGACTTATGTGCTTTTGCTTGGCGATATTGATTTATCGGTCGGTTCAACCATTGCATTGATTGGCACATTTGCTGCGCTTGGGACTTCATGGGGAATTCCATTTGTTTTATTGGTCCCATTATCCATTATTGCAGCACTGGCTTTGGGGATGATAAATGGTGGCTTGACGGCTATAGCGGGGATCCCTTCGTTTATTGTCACCGTTGCTACTATGGGGATCTTCCGTGGTATTGCTTATATAGTGACCGATGGTATGCCCATCATGATTAAAGATGATGCTTTTCTGGCGCTGGGGAATGGAGAATTTCTCTATATACCTATTCCTATATGGATATTAATCATCTTATTGCTGATAAACCACTTCATTCTTACTAAAACAACCTTTGGACGAAAAATTTATATCACTGGTGGTAATAAAGAAGCGGCAATTTATTCAGGGATAAATGTCACCCGCTTGAAAATTAAAGTCTTTATGATTACAGCCGTGCTGGCAGGTATCAGCGGGATGATCCTTGCCTCACGCCTCTATTCCGGGCAACCGAATTCCGCGTTGAGCTACGAACTGGATGCTATTGCCGCGGCTGTACTGGGAGGCACCAGCCTGAATGGCGGCTATGGAACCGTGGTGGGGACGGTGATCGGCGCATTAACCATCGGCGTTATTAATAATGGCATGAACTTAATGAATGTTCCTTATTTTTACCAGATGGTGGTTAAAGGATTAGTCATTCTTGTAGCCGTTTATTTTGACGTAAGAAATAAAAGAAAACGCAGCTAATCATTTCAAGGAATTAATCATATGAGTAAGGTCTTCACAATTGGAGAAATTCTGGTTGAAATTATGGCGAGTAAAATCGGCCAGCCATTTGATCAACCAGGTATCTGGAACGGCCCTTATCCCAGTGGTGCGCCCGCTATTTTTATCGACCAGGTGACACGTCTTGGCGTTCCGTGCGGCATCATTAGCTGCGTGGGGAATGATGGCTTTGGTGATATTAATATACATCGTCTGGCTGCTGACGGTGTGGACATCAGGGGGATTTCAGTCTTACCTCTGGAAGCCACCGGTAGTGCCTTTGTTACTTATCATAACTCTGGCGATCGCGATTTTATTTTTAATATCAAGAATGCTGCTTGCGGTAAATTATCGGCACAGCATGTTGATGAAAATATTCTGAAGGATTGTACCCATTTTCATATTATGGGTTCATCCCTGTTTTCATTCCATATGGTAGACGCAGTTAAAAAAGCAGTAACCATCGTTAAAGCAAATGGTGGCGTTATTTCTTTCGACCCGAATATTCGTAAAGAGATGCTCGATATTCCAGAAATGCGTGATGCCCTCCACTTTGTTCTTGAGTTAACAGATATCTACATGCCCAGCGAGGGCGAAGTGTTGCTCTTGTCGCCACACTCGACACCGGAGCGTGCAATCGCTGGTTTTCTTGAAGAAGGTGTTAAAGAGGTGATTGTGAAGCGCGGCAATCAAGGAGCCAGTTACTACTCCGCGAATGAGCAGTTTCATGTTGAGAGCTATCCGGTGGAAGAAGTTGACCCGACCGGTGCGGGAGACTGTTTTGGTGGCGCATGGATTGCCTGCCGCCAGCTAGGGTTTGACGCCCATCGGGCATTACAATATGCCAATGCCTGCGGTGCACTGGCGGTAACCCGACGTGGCCCAATGGAGGGAACGTCTCGCCTTATGGAAATCGAAACGTTCATCCAGCGCCATGACATGTCCATTCGGGAAGCAGCACAATGAAAAGCGAAATTTGGTCGTGGATTGGCGATCTCTCGCAGGTTGCCGGAATTAAACACTATGAGTTACGTAGTGGCAGAGCAAAGGGTACAGAAGCGTTTGATGTCCGTACTGGTGCGGGACTGGCATTTACGGTGGTAAAAGATCGCGCGCTGGATATTGCATGGGCCAGCTACAAGGACACTGCGCTCTCTTTTATCACCCCCAACGGTGTTGTCGCCCCCGCTTTTTTTGAGTCTCAGGGCAACGGGTTTTTACGTAGCTTTTACGCGGGGTTACTGACTACCTGCGGACTTAGCTACATTGGCACGCCCTGTGAGGATGAAGGAGAAACGCTGGGGTTACACGGGCGTTTGGCTGCGACTCCAGCAGAAGAGGTGGGGTATCGCACAGAACGGACCGACGACAGCATTGAATTTGTCATCAATGGCAAAGTACGGGAAACACGATTGTTCGGTGAAAATCTGACGCTGGAAAGGACCATTCGCTGCCGTTATGGCGAAAATGTGCTGCGCATTGAAGACAAGGTGACTAATCATGGTTTCACCCGCCAGCCGCTGCAAATTCTTTATCACTTTAATTACGGCTGGCCTTTATTATCGCCACAGGCAGAAATTTTGCTGTCGGCTAAAAGCGTAACGCCACGAACCCCGCATGCGGCGGAAGGGTTAGCCAGTCATCTGGAGATTTGTACCCCACAGCCCGGTTTTGACGAGCAGGTTTACTATCTCACGTTGAATAGCGACAGTCAGGGGATGAGTAAAGTTGCGCTGGTGAACGCCGAACTGGGGTGGGGAATTTACGAGAAATTCGACATCATGCAGCTACCCAACTTTATCCAGTGGAAAAATTTAGGCGCGGGTGAATATGTTATGGGACTGGAGGTCAGTAATAGTTTTCTTGACGGTCGTGATAAAGAACGAGCGCAGGGGCGTCTGCCCTTTATTGAACTAGGGGAAACAAAGAAATACTGCTTTGAGCTGGGAATTGTTGATGGCGATGCTGAAATTAGCGCGTTGAAAGCGGAAATTGCAGGCTACCGTTAGTTAACGGCAATAAAAACGCCGGGTAGCATTAACAGGCCCGGCGTTGATTACGTTCTTTGCTAAGCGCGATGGAAACACCGCGCGTCACAAATTATTTTTCCTGAAGACCGAGTTTTTTCTCCAGATAGTGGATATTAGTGCCACCATGCTGGAAGTTTTCGTCATTCATGATGCGGATCTGCAGATCAACGTTGGTTTTGATACCGTCGATGATCAGCTCCTGCAGCGCATTCTTCATGCGAGCAATCGCCACGTCACGGTTTTCACCGTAGCAAATCAGCTTACCGATCATTGAGTCATAGTACGGCGGTACGGTGTAGCCCGCGTAGATATGAGACTCCCAACGTACGCCAAAACCACCAGGTGCGTGGAAACGGGTGATTTTGCCCGGACTTGGCAGGAAGGTGTTCGGATCTTCGGCGTTGATACGGCATTCCACCGCATGGCCGCGAACGTGAACTTCTTCTTGCTTGATCGACAGCGGTTGACCGGCAGCGATACGCAGTTGTTCTTTGATCAGGTCAACGCCGGTGATCATTTCAGTAACCGGGTGTTCTACCTGAATACGGGTGTTCATTTCGATGAAATAGAACTCGCCGTTTTCGAACAGGAACTCGAAAGTACCTGCACCGCGATAGCCGATATCAACACACGCTTTAGCGCAACGTTCGCCGATGTAGCGACGCAGTTCCGGGGTAATGCCCGGAGCCGGTGCTTCTTCGACCACTTTCTGGTGGCGGCGCTGCATGGAGCAGTCACGTTCCGCCAGATAGATAGCGTTGCCCTGACCGTCAGCCAGTACCTGAATCTCGACGTGGCGAGGATTTTCCAGGTATTTCTCCATGTAAACCATATCGTTGCTGAAAGCTGCTTTCGCTTCCGCACGGGTCATGGAGATGGATTGTGCCAGTTCAGCGTCGCTGCGCACTACGCGCATACCGCGACCACCGCCGCCGCCGGAGGCTTTGATAATCACCGGATAACCAATGCGTTTAGCAATGGCGCGGTTTTTATCCATATCGTCGCCCAGCGGGCCGTCAGAACCCGGTACGCAAGGAACGCCTGCTTTTTTCATCGCCGCGATTGCGGATACTTTGTCGCCCATCAGGCGAATGGTTTCTGCTTTCGGGCCGATGAAGATAAAGCCGGAGCGTTCAACCTGCTCGGCAAAATTGGCGTTCTCGGAGAGGAAGCCGTAACCCGGATGGATTGCTACTGCGCCGGTGATTTCAGCGGCGCTGATGATTGCCGGGATGTTCAGATAACTTTTTACTGACGGAGCAGGGCCGATACAGACCGTTTCATCTGCCAGTAATACGTGTTTTAGATCGCGATCCGCACTGGAGTGCACAGCGACAGTCTTGATGCCCAGTTCTTTACAGGCACGAAGAATACGCAATGCAATCTCGCCGCGGTTGGCAATAACAATTTTATCCAGCATGTTCGCCTCGTTACTCGATGACGACCAGCGGCTCGTCAAATTCTACCGGTTGTCCACTTTCGACCAGAATTGCTTTCACGGTACCGGATTTGTCCGCTTCGATCTGGTTCATCATTTTCATGGCTTCAACGATGCACAGGGTATCGCCCACGTTGACTTTCTGACCCACTTCGATGAACGCTTTTGCGTCCGGGCTTGGGGTGCGGTAGAAAGTACCAACCATCGGGGAACGTACGATGTGACCACTGATTTCCGCTGCTGCTGGCGCTTCCATGGAAGGAACGGTCGCCGGAGCGGCTGCGTTAGATTGAGCTGGTTGCTGCATCATAGGTGCAGCGTAAGCTTGTTGCATCACAGGGAAACTTGCGGCAGGAGCTGCACGGCTAATGCGTACTGACTCTTCGCCTTCAGAAATTTCCAGTTCGGAGATGCCTGATTCTTCAACCAGCTCGATCAGTTTTTTAATCTTACGAATATCCATGAGTGGGTTCCGTACTCTTTGTTTAGTGTGATTGTGACAGGCGTTTCACCGCCGTCTGTAAAGCGTATGCCCCGACAGCTGTATGCATAGCGATAAATTCCAGCAGGCCGGGACGCCGGTCTATTTTGCCCCAGAGTGTCAATGTTAGACTTGACGGACATTGTGCAGCGATCTGCTGCTATCCTCCGGCAAAAAACAAAATATACCTTCGTTGCGCCAATGTCACCTTTTCCGCAGCGCAAAAACTGCGTCAGGGAGGACGAGGTCGCACATTATAACGATTTCGTAGCAATTGGCAGCTAAATACTGGTCTTATCAGGGAAGATAATCAACAGCTAACATGTAAATAACCTTCAACACCGTGTAATTTGCAACAAGCCGCACAATTCACGAAATTAGCGCCATCATCGACGGAACTTCTTATAACGTAAGGTGAAAAGCTGTAAAGCCAGCCCTGCGAAGATGGGGGGCTGCAATGAGATAATCTTCACAGACCACAAATAATGTAGGGATGCCAGGATCGCGACAAGATAGACGACATTACGCAGCGGTTGCTGGGGATTACCCAATTTTCACTGCATCGTCCGGAAAGATGTGAATGCTAAAGCACGCAAAATTAACCGACTCACAATGTTCCGCATTCAATAGGTTTAAGTGGTTAATTTGTAATCAAATAAAATCAGATTATTCCCCCCATGGTACCAGAAATCAGTAACAGATTAAGCGTAGCGTCGCCAAGGCAAAGCACCATAAACCTAACAGGCGACGGAGGCGTATCAATAATGGCTGTTTGGTGCCCCGTATCAATGCGCATCAATTTGTGGTCAGTCGAAATCATGACTTTCCAGTTTGGATGATGTTGTACAACTTCATGACCAAGATGTTCGACAAAAGCTGTCCGGCTAACCGCTTTTCCCGTTAACCGACTGAATAATGATTTCAAAATGAGTTCCCTCTCTTATTATTCCCTGCTAAATGGTTAGTTAACCTTCACCAGCGTGCGACCCTGGATCTGGTTATTAATGATGGCCTCGGCAAACTTCGGTGCCTCTGCCAGAGATATCTCTTTTGCCGCCTGGGTATAGAATGATTCCGGTAAATCGGCGACCAGTCGCTGCCAGGCTTGTGCGCGGCGTGCTGGTGGCGTCATTACTGAATCCACCCCTTGCAAACGGACATTACGCAGAATAAATGGCATGACCGTGGTTGGCAGAGTAAAACCACCCGCCAGACCACAGGCCGCCACGCAGCCGCCGTAATTCATTTGCGCCAGCACTTTTGCCAGCACTTTGTCGCCAACGGTGTCAATTGCCCCAGCCCAGACTTGTTTTTCCAGAGGACGGGATTCGGCAAACTCATCGCGAGGAAGAATACGGCTGGCACCTAAACTTTTCAGATATTCATGGGTACTTTCGCGACCGGAAACAGCAACGACCTGATAACCCAACTTATGCAGCAGCGCCACGGCGGTACTGCCGACGCCACCACTGGCACCCGTCACGACAACCTCCCCATCCTGCGGGCGAACACCGGCATCTTCCAGCGCCATCACACACAGCATGGCGGTAAAACCGGCAGTACCGATAATCATTGCTTTACGCGCGTCCAGCCCTTGCGGCATGGCAACCAGCCAGTCACCTTTCACTCGCGCCTGTTCCGCCAGCCCACCCCAGTGGTTTTCACCAACGCCCCAGCCAGTGAGTAACACCTCCTGACCGGCATGAAAACGCGGATCTTCGCTGGTGCGTACAGTTCCGGCAAAATCAATCCCAGGAATCATCGGAAAATTTCGGATGATTTTTCCCTTACCGGTAATCGCCAGCGCATCTTTGTAGTTCAGGCTCGACCAGTGAACATCAACCGTGACATCGCCTTCCGGCAGGCGACTTTCGTCCAGAGTCTGTACTGATGCGAGAGTTTTGCCGTCCTGCTGTTCTAAAAGTAACGCCTGCATAAGTGGTCCTCATGTGCATGATGGATTGGAAAATAATTTCTGAAGACTATACTCGCTAATGGAAAAGCAAAGCCGATGAAGCGCAATAAATTGCGAGATAAATCTGATTTGCTAGTATGCCCGCTTCCTCACTATCGGAGTTAACACAAGGATGAGATTAACGACGAAATTTTCGGCCTTTGTCACGCTGCTCACCGGGTTAACAATTTTTGTGACTTTGCTGGGCTGTTCGCTAAGTTTCTACAACGCCATTCAGTATAAGTTTAGTCATCGTGTTCAGGCGGTGGCGACGGCGATTGATACCTACCTTGTGTCGAATGACTTCAGCACATTAAGGCCACAAATTACCGAATTAATGATGTCGGCAGATATCGTTCGTGTAGACCTGCTCCATGGTGATAAGCAGGTTTATACCCTGGCCAGAAATGGTAGTTATCGTCCGGTTGGCACCAACGATCTGTTTCGTGAACTGAGCGTTCCGTTGATAAAGCATCCGGGGATGTCGCTGCGTCTGGTTTATCAGGATCCGATGGGCAACTATTTCCATTCTTTAATGACTACCGCGCCGCTCACGGGGGCGATTGGCTTTATCATTCTTATGCTCTTCCTGGCGGTACGCTGGTTACAACGGCAACTTGCCGGGCAAGAATTGCTGGAAACCCGGGCTACTCGTATCTTAAACGGTGAGCGTGGCTCTAATGTGTTGGGAACCATCTATGAATGGCCGCCCAGAACCAGCAGTGCGCTGGATACGCTGCTTTGTGAAATTCAGAACGCACGCGAACAACACAGCCGTCTTGATACGCTGATCCGCTCTTATGCCGCCCAGGACATGAAAACCGGCCTCAATAACCGACTCTTTTTCGATAATCAGTTAGCAACGTTACTGGAAGATCAAGAGAAAGTTGGTACCCACGGGATCGTGATGATGATTCGTCTGCCGGATTTCAATATGTTGAGTGATACCTGGGGGCACAGCCAGGTTGAAGAACAGTTCTTCTCTCTGACGAATCTGCTATCGACATTTATGATGCGCTACCCTGGCGCACTGCTGGCGCGTTACCACCGCAGTGATTTTGCTGCGCTGTTACCGCACCGGACGTTAAAAGAGGCAGAGAGCATCGCCAGTCAGTTAATCAAAGCCGTCGATACCTTGCCGAACAATAAAATGCTCGATCGCGACGATATGATCCACATTGGTATCTGTGCCTGGCGTAGTGGTCAGGATACCGAGCAGGTAATGGAACATGCAGAGTCTGCCACGCGTAATGCGGGATTGCAGGGCGGCAATAGCTGGGCTATTTACGATGACTCGTTGCCTGAAAAAGGACGCGGTAATGTTCGCTGGCGTACGCTTATCGAGCAAATGCTCAGTCGCGGCGGCCCGCGCCTTTATCAAAAACCGGCGGTTACTCGCGAAGGCCGGGTTCATCATCGTGAACTCATGTGCCGCATCTTCGATGGTAATGAAGAGGTTAGCTCGGCAGAGTATATGCCGATGGTCTTGCAGTTTGGTTTATCGGAAGAGTATGACCGCCTGCTAATCAGCCGTCTTATTCCACTATTGCGTTACTGGCCAGAGGAAAATCTGGCGATTCAGGTTACCGTTGAGTCGCTGATTCGCCCGCGTTTTCAGCGTTGGCTGCGCGATACGTTAATGCAATGTGAAAAATCGCAACGAAGACGCATAATTATTGAACTTGCAGAGGCCGATGTTGGTCAACATATCAGTCGCTTACAACCTGTTATTCGTTTAGTGAATGCTTTAGGGGTACGGGTAGCCGTCAACCAGGCTGGTTTGACGCTGGTAAGCACCAGTTGGATCAAAGAACTTAATGTTGAGTTACTCAAGCTCCATCCGGGGCTGGTCAGAAACATTGAGAAGCGAACGGAGAACCAACTGCTGGTTCAAAGCCTGGTGGAAGCCTGCTCCGGGACCAGCACCCAGGTTTACGCCACCGGCGTGCGTTCGCGAAGCGAGTGGCAGACCCTGATTCAGCGTGGTGTTACAGGTGGGCAAGGGGATTTTTTCGCGTCCTCACAGCCACTTGATACTAACGTGAAAAAATATTCACAAAGATACTCGGTTTAACCTGCCGTTTAATCCGTTTTCACGTAGAATAACGCGCGCTGCGTCTCATGGGAGTGTGCTTGTCTGCTCGCCAGATTGTTGCAGCACATATGCAGATGAATGACCTTACGCGGTTGCAAACAGGCGAGGAATGCTGCTGATGCATTAAGCCTTTCTGGACTCAGGCAGAGATTTGTAACAAAGGAAACGAACTGCACTAATTTTCACCGTAGCAGATGATTTTTGCGCCTTGTCGCTGCTGCGTGTGGTTGGTAAAGTAAGCGGATTTTCTTTTCCGCCCCAGCTTTCAGGATTATCCCTTAGTATGTTGAAAAAATTTCGTGGCATGTTTTCCAATGACTTGTCCATTGACCTGGGTACTGCGAATACCCTCATTTATGTAAAAGGACAAGGCATCGTATTGAATGAGCCTTCCGTGGTGGCCATTCGTCAGGATCGTGCCGGTTCACCGAAAAGCGTAGCTGCAGTAGGTCATGACGCGAAGCAGATGCTGGGCCGTACGCCGGGCAATATTGCTGCCATTCGCCCAATGAAAGACGGCGTTATCGCCGACTTCTTCGTGACTGAAAAAATGCTCCAGCACTTCATCAAACAAGTGCACAGCAACAGCTTTATGCGTCCAAGCCCGCGCGTTCTGGTTTGTGTGCCGGTTGGCGCGACCCAGGTTGAACGCCGCGCAATTCGTGAATCCGCGCAGGGCGCTGGTGCCCGTGAAGTCTTCCTGATTGAAGAACCGATGGCTGCCGCAATTGGTGCTGGCCTGCCGGTTTCTGAAGCGACCGGTTCTATGGTGGTTGATATCGGTGGTGGTACTACTGAAGTTGCTGTTATCTCCTTGAACGGCGTGGTTTACTCCTCTTCCGTGCGCATTGGTGGTGACCGTTTCGACGAAGCTATCATCAACTATGTACGTCGTAATTACGGTTCTCTGATCGGTGAAGCCACCGCAGAACGTATCAAGCACGAAATCGGTTCGGCTTACCCGGGCGATGAAGTACGTGAAATCGAAGTTCGTGGCCGTAACCTTGCAGAAGGTGTTCCACGCGGCTTTACCCTGAACTCCAACGAAATCCTCGAAGCACTGCAGGAACCGCTGACCGGTATTGTGAGCGCGGTAATGGTTGCACTGGAACAGTGCCCGCCGGAACTGGCTTCCGATATCTCCGAGCGCGGCATGGTGCTCACCGGTGGTGGCGCACTGCTGCGTAACCTTGACCGTTTGTTAATGGAAGAAACCGGCATTCCAGTCGTTGTTGCTGAAGACCCGCTGACCTGTGTGGCGCGCGGTGGCGGCAAAGCGCTGGAAATGATCGACATGCACGGCGGCGACCTGTTCAGCGAAGAGTAATCGGATGCAGGCAGGGGAAGTGTCTGTTTACCCTGCCTGGTCTGATACGAGAATACGCATAACTTATGAAGCCAATTTTTAGCCGTGGCCCGTCGCTACAGATTCGCCTTATTCTGGCGGTGCTGGTGGCGCTCGGCATTATTATTGCCGACAGCCGCCTGGGGACGTTCAGTCAAATCCGTACTTATATGGATACCGCCGTCAGTCCTTTCTACTTTGTTTCCAATGCTCCTCGTGAATTGCTGGATGGCGTATCGCAGACGCTGGCCTCGCGTGACCAACTAGAACTTGAAAACCGGGCGTTACGTCAGGAACTGTTGCTGAAAAACAGTGAACTGCTGATGCTTGGACAATACAAACAGGAGAACGCGCGTCTGCGCGAGCTGCTGGGTTCCCCGCTGCGTCAGGATGAGCAGAAAATGGTGACTCAGGTTATCTCCACGGTTAACGATCCTTATAGCGATCAAGTTGTTATCGATAAAGGTAGCGTTAATGGCGTTTATGAAGGCCAGCCGGTCATCAGCGACAAAGGTGTTGTTGGTCAGGTGGTGGCCGTCGCTAAACTGACCAGCCGCGTGCTGCTGATTTGTGATGCGACCCACGCGCTGCCAATCCAGGTGCTGCGCAACGATATCCGCGTAATTGCAGCCGGTAACGGTTGTACGGATGATTTGCAGCTTGAGCATCTGCCAGCGAATACGGATATTCGTGTTGGTGATGTGCTGGTGACTTCCGGTCTGGGCGGTCGTTTCCCGGAAGGCTATCCGGTCGCGGTTGTCTCTTCCGTAAAACTCGATACCCAGCGCGCTTATACTGTGATTCAGGCGCGTCCGACTGCAGGACTGCAACGTTTGCGTTATCTGCTGCTGCTGTGGGGCGCGGATCGTAACGGCGCTAACCCGATGACGCCGGAAGAGGTGCATCGTGTTGCTAATGAACGTTTGATGCAGATGATGCCGCAGGTATTGCCTTCGCCAGACGCGATGGGGCCAAAGTTACCTGAACCGGCAACGGGGATCACTCAGCCGACTCCGCAGCAACCGGCGACAGGAAATGCAGTTACTGCGCCTGCTGCGCCCACACAGCCCGCTGCTAATCGCTCTCCACAAAGGGCTACGCCGCCGCAAAGTGGTGCTCAACCGCCTGCGCGTGCGCCGGGAGGACAATAGTGGCGAGCTATCGTAGCCAGGGACGCTGGGTAATCTGGCTCTCTTTCCTCATTGCGCTGTTGCTGCAAATCATGCCCTGGCCGGATAATCTGATTGTTTTCCGGCCAAACTGGGTGTTACTCATCTTGTTGTATTGGATCCTGGCCTTGCCCCATCGCGTAAATGTGGGCACAGGTTTTGTGATGGGTGCCATACTGGATCTGATCAGCGGCTCGACGCTTGGCGTACGCGTATTGGCGATGAGCATCATTGCTTACCTGGTGGCGCTGAAATACCAGCTTTTCCGCAACCTCGCATTATGGCAGCAGGCGCTGGTCGTCATGTTGCTTTCGCTGGTGGTGGATATTATTGTTTTCTGGGCAGAGTTTTTAGTGATTAACGTCTCTTTCAGACCGGAAGTGTTCTGGAGTAGTGTAGTCAATGGCGTTCTCTGGCCGTGGATTTTCTTGCTGATGCGTAAAGTCCGTCAGCAGTTTGCAGTGCAATAAAGGTTTCTATGACTTCTCTGTATTTAGCTTCCGGTTCTCCGCGTCGTCAGGAGTTACTTGCGCAACTTGGCGTGACCTTTGAACGTATTGTTACGGGCATTGAGGAGCAGCGTCAGCCGCAGGAGAGCGCGCAGCAGTATGTTGTGCGTCTGGCGCGCGAGAAAGCACAGGCGGGTGTCGCGCAAACGGCGCAGGATCTCCCGGTGCTGGGTGCGGATACTATCGTTATCCTGAACGGAGAAGTGCTCGAGAAACCGCGCGACGCAGAGCATGCGGCGCAGATGTTGCGCAAATTATCGGGTCAGACCCATCAGGTGATGACGGCAGTGGCGTTGGCCGACAGCCAGCACATTCTCGATTGCCTGGTGGTCACCGATGTGACTTTCAGAACGTTAACAGACGAAGACATCGCGGGCTATGTCGCCAGCGGCGAACCGTTAGATAAAGCAGGTGCATACGGTATTCAGGGGCTGGGTGGCTGTTTTGTCAGGAAGATAAATGGCAGCTTTCACGCCGTAGTCGGCTTACCGCTGGTTGAAACGTATGAATTATTAAGTAATTTTAACGCACTGCGTGAGAAAAGGGATAAACATGACGGCTGAATTGTTGGTAAACGTAACGCCTTCGGAAACGCGAGTGGCGTATATTGATGGCGGTATTCTGCAGGAAATTCATATTGAACGTGAGGCGCGACGCGGAATAGTAGGCAATATCTACAAGGGTCGTGTAAGTCGTGTACTTCCGGGTATGCAGGCGGCTTTTGTAGATATTGGGCTGGATAAAGCCGCGTTTCTTCATGCATCTGACATCATGCCGCACACCGAATGTGTGGCGGGTGAAGAACAAAAGCAATTCACGGTGCGCGACATCTCGGAACTGGTCCGTCAGGGGCAAGATCTGATGGTGCAGGTGGTGAAAGATCCTCTTGGCACTAAGGGTGCGCGCCTGACCACCGATATCACGCTGCCTTCTCGCTATCTGGTGTTTATGCCAGGGGCTTCTCACGTTGGGGTATCCCAACGTATTGAAAGCGAATCAGAACGTGAACGCCTGAAAAAAGTGGTCGCAGAGTATTGCGACGAGCAGGGCGGGTTTATCATCCGTACTGCAGCGGAAGGGGTTGGCGAGGCTGAACTGGCCTCCGATGCCGCTTATCTGAAACGCGTCTGGACCAAAGTTATGGAGCGTAAAAAACGCCCGCAGACCCGTTATCAGCTGTACGGCGAACTGGCGCTGGCGCAGCGTGTTCTGCGTGATTTCGCCGACGCCGAACTCGACCGCATTCGCGTTGACTCACGCCTGACTTACGAAGCATTGCTGGAGTTTACCTCGGAGTACATTCCCGAGATGACCAGCAAGCTGGAGCATTACACCGGACGCCAGCCGATTTTCGATCTCTTTGATGTCGAAAACGAAATTCAGCGAGCGCTGGAACGCAAAGTAGAACTGAAATCCGGTGGTTATCTGATTATCGACCAGACCGAAGCGATGACCACCGTGGACATCAATACCGGGGCGTTTGTCGGTCATCGCAATCTGGACGACACCATTTTCAATACCAATATTGAAGCGACGCAGGCTATCGCTCGCCAGTTACGGTTGCGCAATCTGGGCGGGATTATCATTATTGATTTCATCGATATGAATAATGAAGATCACCGTCGCCGCGTGCTGCACTCGCTGGAGCAGGCGCTGAGCAAAGATCGGGTGAAAACCAGCGTTAATGGTTTTTCGGCGCTGGGGCTGGTGGAGATGACGCGTAAACGCACCCGCGAAAGCATTGAGCACGTACTGTGTAACGAATGCCCAACCTGCCACGGTCGCGGAACGGTGAAAACCGTGGAAACGGTATGCTATGAAATCATGCGCGAGATTGTTCGTGTCCACCATGCTTACGACTCCGACCGTTTCTTGGTCTATGCTTCTCCGGCAGTAGCCGAAGCCTTGAAAGGCGAAGAGTCACACTCGCTGGCGGAAGTGGAAATTTTCGTTGGCAAACAGGTTAAAGTACAAATTGAACCGCTCTATAACCAGGAGCAGTTTGACGTCGTAATGATGTAAACAGATGCTGGGCCGCCATCCGGCAAAGGGTTTTTGAGTCACATTTTTAGCAGACAAGGAGTGACGGGTGAGGCGATTGCCGGGGATTTTACTGCTTACTGGAGCCGCGCTCGTTGTGATCGCTGCCCTGCTGGTTAGCGGCCTGCGTATTGCTTTACCGCATCTTGACGCCTGGCGTCCGGAAATCCTCAACAAAATAGAATCCGCGACTGGCATGCCGGTAGAAGCCAGTCAGCTCTCAGCCAGCTGGCAGAATTTTGGTCCGACGCTTGAAGCGCACGACATCCGTGCAGAACTAAAAGATGGCGGCGAATTTTCGGTTAAACGCGTTACTCTTGCGCTGGATGTCTGGCAGAGCCTGTTACATATGCGCTGGCAGTTTCGCGACCTCACTTTCTGGCAGCTGCGCTTTCGCACCAACACTCCTATCACCAGCGGCGGTGGTAATGATAGCCTGGAAGCCAGTCACATCAGCGATCTGTTTCTTCGTCAATTTGACCATTTCGATCTCCGCGACAGTGAAGTCAGTTTCCTGACGCCATCCGGTCAGCGCGCCGAGCTGGCGATCCCACAGCTCACCTGGCTGAACGATCCACGTCGACACCGTGCGGAAGGCCTGGTAAGCCTCTCCAGCCTTACCGGACAGCACGGCGTGATGCAGGTGCGTATGGATTTGCGCGATGATGAGGGGTTGTTAAGCAATGGTCGCGTCTGGCTCCAGGCGGATGACATCGACCTGAAGCCGTGGCTCGGTAAATGGATGCAGGACAATATTGCGCTGGAAACGGCACAGTTCTCCCTTGAAGGCTGGATGACGATCGACAAAGGCGATGTAACCGGCGGTGACGTCTGGCTGAAACAGGGCGGTGCCAGCTGGTTGGGCGAGAAGGAAACACATACGCTGTCGGTGGATAATCTGACTGCGCATATTACGCGTGAAAATCCGGGATGGCAGTTCTCTATTCCCGATACACGGATCACGATGGACGGCAAACCCTGGCCGAGCGGAGCATTGACGCTGGCCTGGATACCGGAACAGGACGTTGGCGGCAAAGACAATAAACGCAGTGACGAACTCCGGATTCGCGCCAGTAATCTGGAGCTGGCAGGCCTGGAGGGCGTACGCCCGCTGGTCGCGAAACTTTCACCTGCACTGGGTGATGTTTGGCGCTCCACACAACCGAGCGGCAAGATTAACACTCTGGCGCTGGATATCCCGCTTCAGGCGGCAGACAAGACCCGTTTTCAGGCATCGTGGAGCGATCTGGCCTGGAAGCAATGGAAATTATTACCGGGTGCGGAACACTTCTCCGGGACGCTTTCCGGCAGCGTAGAAAATGGTTTGCTTACTGCGTCGATGAAGCAGGCAAAGATGCCTTACGAAACGGTATTCCGTGCGCCACTGGAAATCGCCGACGGCCAGGCAACGATAAGCTGGCTGAACAATGACAAAGGTTTCCAGCTGGATGGGCGTAATATTGACGTTAAAGCCAAAGCCGTCCATGCGCGCGGCGGTTTTCGTTACCTGCAACCTGCTAACGATGAACCCTGGCTGGGTATTCTGGCTGGCATCAGTACCGATGATGGTTCACAAGCCTGGCGCTATTTCCCGGAAAACTTGATGGGTAAAGACCTGGTTGATTACTTAAGTGGCGCGATTCAGGGCGGTGAAGCGGATAACGCGACGCTGGTTTATGGTGGCAATCCGCAACTCTTCCCCTATAAACACAACGAAGGTCAGTTTGAAGTGCTGGTGCCGCTGCGCAACGCGAAGTTTGCCTTCCAGCCGGACTGGCCTGCATTAACTAACCTTGATATTGAACTGGACTTTATTAACGACGGTTTATGGATGAAAACCGATGGCGTTAATCTGGGCGGCGTGCGCGCGAGTAATCTCACCGCAGTGATCCCTGACTACTCAAAAGAAAAACTGCTGATTGACGCTGACATTAAAGGTCCGGGTAAAGCCGTTGGCCCTTACTTTGATGAGACACCGCTGAAAGATTCCCTGGGTGCGACCCTGCAAGAACTCCAGCTCGACGGCGATGTGAATGCTCGCTTACATCTTGATATCCCGCTGAACGGCGAGTTGGTAACCGCGAAAGGTGAAGTGACGCTGCGTAATAACAGTCTGTTTATCAAACCACTCGACAGCACCCTGAAAAATTTGAGCGGTAAATTCAGCTTTATCAATGGCGATCTGCAAAGTGAACCACTGACAGCAAGCTGGTTTAATCAGCCGTTGAACGTGGATTTTTCCACCAAGGAAGGGGCAAAAGCCTACCAGGTAGCGGTAAACCTCAACGGTAACTGGCAACCGGCGAAAACCGGCGTTCTGCCTGTAGCGGTGAACGAAGCATTGAGTGGCAGCGTGGCGTGGGATGGTAAAGTGGGCATTGATCTGCCTTATCATGCTGGCGCGACGTATAACGTAGAGCTGAACGGCGATTTGAAGAATGTGAGCAGTCACTTACCTTCACCGTTAGCCAAACCTGCGGGTGAACCACTACCGGTAAACGTTAAGGTTGATGGCAATCTCAACAGCTTTGAATTAACCGGACAGGCTGGTGCGGATAACCATTTCAATAGCCGCTGGTTGCTCGGTCAAAAGCTGACGCTCGATCGTGCTATTTGGGCGGCAGACAGTAAAACGCTCCCGCCGTTGCCGGAACAAAGTGGCGTTGAACTCAATATGCCGCCGATGAATGGTGCCGAGTGGCTGGCCCTGTTCCAGAAAGGCGCGGCGGAGAGTGTCGGTGGTGCAGCGAGTTTCCCACAACACATAACGTTACGTACGCCTATGTTGTCGCTGGGAAATCAGCAATGGAATAACCTGAGTATTGTTTCGCAACCGACGGCAAATGGCACCCTGGTTGAGGCGCAAGGGCGTGAAATCAACGCCACGCTGGCGATGCGTAATAACGCACCGTGGCTGGCGAATATCAAATATCTTTATTACAACCCAAGCGTGGCGAAAACTCGTGGTGATTCAACACAGTCATCACCTTTCCCGACAACGGAACGCATTAACTTCCGTGGCTGGCCAGACGCACAAATACGATGCGCAGAGTGCTGGTTCTGGGGGCAAAAATTCGGTCGCATTGACAGTGATATCACCATTTCTGGCGATACGTTAACGCTGACTAATGGACTGATTGATACTGGTTTTGCGCGGCTCACTGCCGATGGTGAATGGGTTAACAATCCGGGGAATGAACGAACCTCGCTGAAAGGAAAACTGCGCGGGCAGAAAATTGATGCCGCCGCAGAATTTTTTGGTGTCACGACGCCCATACGCCAGTCGTCATTTAATGTGGATTACGATTTACACTGGCGCAAAGCACCCTGGCAGCCAGATGAGGCGACGTTGAATGGCATCATTCATACTCAACTGGGTAAAGGCGAAATTACCGAAATCAATACCGGACATGCCGGGCAATTGCTGCGCTTATTGAGCGTAGATGCCCTGATGCGTAAGCTGCGTTTTGATTTCAGAGACACTTTTGGCGAAGGGTTCTATTTTGACTCCATTCGCAGCACCGCGTGGATTAAAGACGGCGTTATGCACACCGACGACACGCTGGTGGATGGCCTGGAAGCGGACATCGCTATGAAAGGGTCGGTAAATCTGGTACGTCGCGACCTGAATATGGAAGCGGTTGTCGCACCAGAGATTTCTGCGACGGTCGGCGTGGCTGCGGCCTTTGCGGTTAACCCCATTGTTGGCGCGGCAGTGTTTGCCGCCAGTAAAGTGCTGGGACCGCTGTGGAGCAAAGTCTCCATTTTGCGCTATCACATTTCGGGTCCGCTGGACGATCCGCAAATCAACGAAGTGTTGCGACAACCGCGCAAAGAAAAAGCGCAATGATTTGACGAGGGCGCGTAATTGCCCCAATCTCATATGATAATCGTTGCCAAAGGCCAACGAGCCAGAACATAACCGTAGGCCGGATAGGGCGTTCACGCCGCATCCGGCAGCCGTAAAAAATCCTCTACTGCAGTAACTAACGAGTAGCAAAAACGATGAGTCTTAACCTGGTAAGTGAACAATTGCTAGCGGCGAACGGCCTGAAACATCAGGACTTGTTCGCGATCCTCGGTCAACTGGCCGAACGTCGCCTTGATTATGGCGATCTCTATTTTCAGTCGAGCTATCACGAATCCTGGGTTTTAGAAGACCGCATTATTAAAGATGGTTCTTACAACATCGATCAGGGCGTTGGTGTGCGTGCAATCAGCGGTGAAAAAACCGGATTTGCTTACGCTGACCAAATCAGCCTGCTGGCGCTGGAACAAAGTGCGCAAGCGGCGCGCACCATCGTCCGTGATAGTGGTGATGGCAAAGTACAGACGCTGGGCGCGGTAGAGCATAGCCCGTTGTATACCTCGGTAGATCCGCTGCAAAGCATGAGCCGTGAAGAGAAGCTGGATATCCTGCGTCGCGTCGATAAGGTTGCCCGCGAAGCGGACAAGCGCGTACAAGAAGTGACTGCCAGCCTCAGCGGCGTTTATGAATTAATTCTGGTTGCGGCCACCGACGGCACGCTGGCGGCGGATGTTCGTCCGCTGGTGCGTCTTTCCGTGAGCGTTCTGGTCGAAGAAGATGGCAAACGCGAACGCGGTGCCAGTGGCGGCGGCGGTCGTTTTGGTTATGAGTTCTTCCTTGCCGATCTCGACGGTGAAGTCCGTGCGGATGCATGGGCAAAAGAAGCTGTGCGTATGGCGCTGGTCAATCTTTCTGCCGTCGCCGCACCAGCAGGCACCATGCCGGTAGTACTTGGCGCAGGTTGGCCGGGCGTGCTGTTGCATGAAGCGGTGGGTCACGGTCTGGAAGGCGACTTCAACCGCCGTGGCACTTCAGTATTTAGTGGACAGGTCGGGGAGCTGGTGGCTTCAGAACTGTGTACCGTGGTTGATGACGGTACGATGGTCGATCGCCGTGGTTCGGTGGCGATTGATGACGAAGGTACGCCAGGCCAGTACAACGTGCTGATTGAGAACGGCATTCTGAAAGGCTACATGCAGGATAAACTCAACGCGCGTTTGATGGGGATGACGCCGACTGGCAACGGTCGCCGTGAATCCTACGCCCATCTGCCCATGCCGCGTATGACCAACACCTATATGCTGCCGGGTAAATCGACCCCGCAGGAAATTATTGAATCCGTTGAGTACGGTATCTATGCACCGAACTTTGGTGGCGGTCAGGTGGATATCACCTCCGGCAAATTCGTTTTCTCCACTTCAGAAGCGTATCTGATTGAAAACGGTAAAGTAACGAAGCCGGTGAAAGGCGCAACGTTGATTGGTTCCGGTATCGAAACCATGCAGCAGATTTCGATGGTTGGCAACGACCTGAAACTGGATAACGGCGTGGGTGTCTGCGGTAAAGAAGGGCAAAGTTTGCCGGTTGGCGTGGGCCAGCCAACGCTGAAAGTTGATAACCTGACTGTTGGCGGTACTGCGTAATAATTTCAGTATTTTCAGAAGGATAATTAATCCTTCTCCGTGTACGAACGGTCCCCTCGCCCCTCTGGGGTTAGGGTGAGGGGAACCCGTTGGCACAGGTTTGTACAACGTAACAGTACAATATTAATTACTTCTCTTTCCCGCGCCCGTGCATCTCCTGAAACAATTTACCGACCTCAACAAAATAATCCGTTAGCGAGTTGATCACGACTTGTACCTTCAGCGGCAGCTTATCTTTTTCGGTATATAACGCATAAACCGGGCGTGGGTCTGACTGGTAACGTGGCAGCAGGATCTCCAGTTCCCCGCGATTGATCTCGTTGATCACCCACATCAACGGCACGTAGGCGATCCCAGCGCCTGCAGTCAGCCAGCGCACCAGCGTCATCGGATCATTAGTCACAAATCTCCCTTGCGGGATCAGGCGAGTCGAGATCCCTTCCGGTGCGATCAGTTCAAATTCATTGTCGGGTCGCACGCTGTATTCAAGCCATGAATGACTACTTAAATCGGCGGGTTTTTCTGGTATGCCGTATTGTGTGAGATAGCTTTTTGCGGCGCACACCACCATTGGCATCGCGCCCAGACGGCGGGAAAACAGGCTGGAATCTTGCAACGCGCCGACGCGGATCACCACATCCAGACCGTCGGCAATCAGGTCGGGGGCAGGAATTCCGGTAACCAGATTGACACTCAAACCTGGGTATTCTTTCAGCATTTTTGCCGTCAGCCCGGCGAGAACATTTTGTGCCATAGTTGAAGAACAGCCAATGCGCAGCGTCCCGATGGGGGTGTTATTGAAGGCATACAGTTGCTCATGAACATCCTGCACTTCATGGAGCATCCGACGGCAGCCCTGGTAGTAAATTCTGCCGGCTTCAGTCAGGCCAATGCTGCGTGTACTACGGTTTAACAGCTTTACCTGTAACTCATCTTCCAGTTTTGACACCGTCTGACTGATGGACGAAACGCTCATCTGTAGCTGTCTGGCGGCGGCGGTAAAAGAGCCAAATTCAACTACTTTGGCAAACACCGACATGCGTTTTAGTCGTTCCATTATTCACTCTGACTTAAAAGTGATTTAGATCACATAATATAGATAACAGCATAACAGTTACGTTAATATATTAAATATCAATCTACAGCAATGTTGCTCTCGCCCGGCTTTCCATGCCCTTCTCTGCGGCGACAGATGCTGAAAATAATAACGCCTGCTCTCTCTATACAACCAAGGTCAACATGAGTCTGTTTCCCGTTATCGTGGTGTTTGGGCTGTCCTTCCCACCGATATTTTTCGAATTGCTTTTATCACTGGCGATTTTCTGGCTGGTGCGCCGGGTACTTGTGCCAACAGGTATTTACGACTTTGTCTGGCATCCGGCGTTGTTCAACACCGCGCTCTATTGCTGCTTGTTTTATTTGATATCGCGACTGTTCGTTTGAGGTTGAAGTGAAAACACTAATAAGAAAATTCTCCCGTACGGCCATCACGGTCGTATTAGTCATTCTGGCCTTCATCGCAATTTTTAATGCCTGGGTCTATTACACCGAATCCCCGTGGACGCGTGACGCGCGCTTTAGCGCTGACGTCGTTGCGATCGCGCCGGACGTTTCTGGACTCATTACCCAGGTGAATGTTCATGATAACCAGCTGGTGAAAAAAGGACAGGTACTGTTCACCATCGACCAGCCGCGCTATCAAAAGGCGCTTGAGGAAGCGCAAGCCGATGTTGCTTATTATCAGGTACTGGCACAGGAGAAACGCCAGGAGGCCGGACGTCGTAACCGTCTCGGTGTGCAGGCGATGTCTCGCGAAGAGATCGACCAGGCGAACAACGTACTACAAACAGTTCTGCATCAGTTAGCGAAAGCGCAGGCGACCCGCGATCTGGCAAAACTGGATCTTGAACGTACAGTCATCCGCGCGCCAGCAGATGGCTGGGTGACCAACCTCAACGTCTATACCGGTGAGTTTATTACTCGAGGATCAACGGCGGTTGCGCTGGTGAAACAGAACTCCTTCTATGTACTGGCCTATATGGAAGAAACTAAGCTGGAAGGGGTGCGCCCTGGGTATCGTGCGGAGATCACGCCGCTTGGCAGTAACAAAGTGCTGAAAGGGACTGTTGATAGTGTTGCCGCAGGGGTCACCAATGCCAGCAGCACGCGTGACGACAAAGGGATGGCGACCATCGACTCTAACCTTGAATGGGTACGTTTGGCGCAACGTGTTCCGGTACGTATTCGTCTCGACAACCAGCAAGAGAACATCTGGCCTGCGGGCACCACTGCTACGGTGGTAGTCACTGGCAAACAAGATCGCGACGAAAGTCAGGATTCGTTCTTCCGTAAAATGGCTCATCGCCTGCGTGAGTTTGGTTAATCACGATGGGTATTTTCTCCATTGCTAATCAACATATTCGCTTTGCGGTAAAACTGGCGACCGCCATTGTACTGGCGCTGTTTGTTGGCTTTCACTTCCAGCTGGAAACGCCACGCTGGGCGGTACTGACAGCGGCGATTGTTGCCGCCGGTCCGGCCTTTGCTGCGGGAGGTGAACCGTATTCTGGCGCTATTCGCTATCGTGGCTTTTTGCGCATCATCGGCACATTTATTGGCTGTATTGCCGGACTGGTAATCATCATTGCGATGATCCGAGCACCATTATTGATGATTCTGGTGTGCTGTATCTGGGCCGGTTTTTGTACCTGGATATCCTCGCTGGTACGAATAGAAAACTCGTATGCGTGGGGGCTGGCCGGTTATACCGCGCTGATCATTGTGATCACTATTCAGCCGGAACCATTGCTTACGCCGCAGTTTGCCGTCGAACGTTGTAGCGAGATCGTTATCGGTATTGTGTGTGCAATTATGGCGGATTTGCTCTTTTCTCCGCGATCGATCAAACAAGAAGTGGATCGAGAGCTGGAAAGTTTGCTGGTCGCGCAATATCAATTAATGCAACTCTGTATCAAGCATGGCGATGGTGAAGTTGTCGATAAAGCCTGGGGCGATCTGGTGCGACGTACTACGGCGTTACAAGGTATGCGCAGCAACCTGAATATGGAATCTTCCCGCTGGGCGCGGGCCAATCGACGTTTAAAAGCGATCAATACGCTATCGCTGACGCTGATTACCCAATCCTGCGAAACTTATCTTATTCAGAATACGCGCCCGGAATTGATCACTGATACTTTTCGCGAATTTTTTGACACACCGGTAGAAACTGCGCAGGACGTCCACAAGCAGCTCAAACGCCTGCGGAGAGTTATCGCCTGGACCGGGGAACGGGAAACGCCTGTCACCATTTATAGCTGGGTCGCGGCGGCAACGCGTTATCAGCTTCTCAAGCGCGGCGTTATCAGTAACACAAAAATCAACGCCACCGAAGAAGAGATCCTGCAAGGCGAACCGGAAGTAAAAGTAGAGTCAGCCGAACGTCATCATGCAATGGTTAACTTCTGGCGAACCACACTTTCTTGCATTCTGGGCACGCTTTTCTGGCTGTGGACGGGCTGGACTTCCGGCAGTGGTGCAATGGTGATGATTGCGGTAGTGACGTCACTGGCAATGCGTTTGCCGAATCCACGCATGGTGGCGATCGACTTTATCTACGGGACGCTGGCAGCGCTACCGTTAGGGCTGCTCTACTTTTTGGTGATTATCCCTAATACCCAACAGAGCATGTTGCTGCTGTGTATTAGCCTGGCAGTGCTGGGATTCTTCCTCGGTATAGAAGTACAGAAACGGAGATTGGGCTCGATGGGGGCGTTGGCCAGCACCATAAACATTATCGTGCTGGATAACCCGATGACTTTCCATTTCAGTCAGTTTCTCGACAGCGCATTAGGGCAAATCGTCGGCTGTGTGCTCGCGTTCACCGTTATTTTGCTGGTGCGGGATAAATCGCGCGACAGGACTGGACGTGTACTGCTTAATCAGTTTGTTTCTGCCGCTGTTTCCGCGATGACTACCAATGTGGCACGTCGTAAAGAGAATCACCTCCCGGCACTTTATCAGCAGCTGTTTTTGCTGATGAATAAGTTCCCGGGGGATTTGCCGAAATTTCGCCTGGCGCTGACGATGATTATCGCGCACCAGCGCCTGCGTGATGCGCCGATTCCGGTTAACGAGGATTTATCGGCGTTTCACCGGCAAATGCGCCGCACAGCAGACCATGTGATATCTGCCCGTAGCGATGATAAACGTCGTCGGTACTTTGGCCAGTTGCTGGAAGAACTGGAAATCTACCAGGAAAAGCTACGCATCTGGCAAGCGCCACCGCAGGTGACGGAACCAGTACATCGGCTTACGGGTATGCTCCATAAGTATCAACATGCGTTGACCGATAGTTAAGTCAAAACCGGCGCCCGAAGCGTCGGTTTTTTCATGGCTATACTTAGCGATGAACGGCAGAACTCGCCGCGAAACGTGACGGTGGCAACAGATGAATATTTATACCTTTGATTTTGATGAGATTGAGAGTCAGGAGGATTTTTATCGTGACTTTAGCCAAACCTTTGGTCTGGCGAAAGATAAGGTACGCGATCTCGACTCACTATGGGATGTGTTAATGAACGATGTCCTGCCGCTACCACTTGAGATTGAATTTGTTCATCTGGGAGAGAAAACGCGTCGCCGTTTTGGCGCGTTAATATTGCTGTTTGATGAGGCAGAGGAAGAGCTGGAAGGGCATTTGCGTTTTAATGTTCGTCATTAGCGCAAAAAAAGCCCCCGAACCGGGGGCAATATCGTCGGACAAGACGATGAGGGTTTATTTGTACAGTTCAGCCGTAGCGTGCCAGGTGTCACCACTACGAGCTTCAGTAATCTGGTAGGCCGTTGCGCCTTTCTCTTCCGCTTTTTTGTTCAGCATTTCACGCATATCCATTGGCGAAGACGCCACACCACTTACGGATACGGTCCCGATTGCTTCACGATTTTGTGCTTGTGCAGCATCAATGGAGTCGGCAGCGAATGCACCGAAAGAGAGAACAGAAAGCACACTTAATGCAGCAACAGTGGTTTTGATTTTCATGATTTTTACCTCGACATAATCTTTTAGCTGGGCCTTTGTTTCGTGACCCATATCACAAAATCAAGTATACACTAATTATTGAACTAATTAATACCACGCTAACTGTTTCAGTTGATACTAAGTGTTAAAAATGTGAATTTTAATAACAAAAAAGAATTAAAAACACGATCATTTATTGTTAATTATAGTATTTTCAATTAGATAATGAATTTTGCATAATGTGCTTTTTTACTATATGTATTCATTGTGTGAATGATATGTCGCAGTAAAACGCACTATTCGTTAAATGAATCGCAGGGGAAAGCAGGGGGTTGATAGGCAAAAGCAACATTTTCCCCGCCGCCAGAAGCGACGGGGCAGAGATTAAAGCTCCTGGTCGAACAGCTCTAAAATCGCTTCGTACAGCTCTTTGACGGTGAAACCGTTAGCAGGGGTAGTAAAGATGGTGTCATCGCCAGCGATGGTGCCCAGAATACCTTCTGCTTTGCCCAGTGAGTCCAGCAGGCGAGCAATTAACTGCGCCGCACCAGGGCTGGTATGAATCACGACAACTGCATCGTTGTAGTCGATATCCAGTACCAGATTCTTCAATGGACTGGAGGTGGTTGGTACACCCAGTTCAGCTGGCAGGCAGTAAACCATTTCCATTTTGGCATTGCGTGTACGTACAGCACCAAACTTGGTCAACATCCGCGAGACTTTAGACTGATTAATATTGTCAAAGCCTTGCTCCTGCAACGCGGCAACGATTTCGCCCTGGGAGCTAAATTTCTCTTCTTTAAGTAATGCTTTAAATGCTTTAACTAGTTCTTCTTGCTTAGCCGAGCTTCGCATAAGTCACCCGATATGGTGGTTGATACAACATTATTGTGCATACAGATGAATTTTTATGCAAACAGTCAGCCCTGAAGAAGGCTGAAATAATGTTATGAAAGAGCGGGATTTTATCAAATTTCGTTATTGAGAAACATGCCTGCGTCACGGCCTGCAAATTCTGCTTAAAAGTAAATTAATTGTTATCAAATTGATATTGTTTTGGCTGAGCGGTAGGGTATATTGTCACCACCTGTTGGAATGTTGCGCTAATGCATAAGTGACTGTTAATTACGTAAGTTAGGTTCCTGATTACGGCAATTAAATGCATAAACGCTAAACTTGCGTGACTACACATTCTTGAGATGTGGTCATTGTAAACGGCAATTTTGTGGATTAAGGTCGCGGCAGCGGAGCAACATATCTTAGTTTATCAATATAATAAGGAGTTTAGGATGAAAGTCGCAGTCCTCGGCGCTGCTGGCGGTATTGGCCAGGCGCTTGCACTACTGTTAAAAACCCAACTGCCTTCAGGTTCAGAACTCTCTCTGTATGATATCGCTCCAGTGACTCCCGGTGTGGCTGTCGATCTGAGCCATATCCCTACTGCTGTGAAAATCAAAGGTTTTTCAGGTGAAGATGCGACTCCGGCGCTGGAAGGTGCAGATGTCGTTCTTATCTCTGCAGGCGTAGCGCGTAAACCGGGTATGGATCGTTCCGACCTGTTTAACGTTAACGCCGGCATCGTGAAAAACCTGGTACAGCAAGTTGCGAAAACCTGCCCGAAAGCGTGCATTGGTATTATCACTAACCCGGTTAACACTACAGTTGCGATTGCTGCTGAAGTGCTGAAAAAAGCCGGTGTTTATGACAAAAACAAACTGTTCGGCGTTACCACGCTGGATATCATTCGTTCCAACACCTTTGTTGCGGAACTGAAAGGCAAACAGCCAGGCGAAGTTGAAGTGCCGGTTATTGGTGGTCACTCTGGTGTTACCATTCTGCCGCTGCTGTCACAGGTTCCTGGCGTTAGTTTTACCGAGCAGGAAGTGGCTGATCTGACCAAACGTATCCAGAACGCGGGTACTGAGGTGGTTGAAGCGAAAGCCGGTGGCGGGTCTGCAACCCTGTCTATGGGCCAGGCAGCTGCACGTTTTGGTCTGTCTCTGGTTCGCGCACTGCAGGGCGAACAAGGCGTTGTCGAATGTGCCTACGTTGAAGGCGACGGTCAGTACGCTCGTTTCTTCTCTCAACCGCTGCTGCTGGGTAAAAACGGCGTGGAAGAGCGTAAATCTATCGGTACTCTGAGCGCATTTGAACAGAACGCGCTGGAAGGTATGCTGGATACGCTGAAGAAAGATATCGCCCTGGGCGAAGAGTTCGTTAATAAGTAATTGATTAGCGGATAATAAAAAACCGGAGCACAGACTCCGGTTTTTGTTTTTTTACGCTGACCTTAGTTGGTCGCCGGATATTCCTGAATGGTGACCTGCAATGTTAACTGTTTATCGTCACGCATCACGACAACCGGGATCACCGAACCAGGGCGAATTTCCGCGACCTGATCCATTGTCTCCAGGGCGGAAATAGCGGGTTTGTTATTCACAGAGATAATCAGATCGTTGACCTGGATGCCTGCATTTGCCGCTGGGCCATCAGGCGACACTTCGTTAACCACGATCCCTTGCAGTTGATCCATGCCGCCACTCTGCGCATGTAATGGGGCGATCTCACGTCCACCAATGCCAATGTAGCCACGGATCACACGGCCATCACGGATCAGTTTATCCATAATTTTGGTCGCTAACTGGAAAGGAATCGCAAAGCCGATACCTTCCGGCGTTTCGCCATCGTTACTCTTATCAAACGACAGCGTGTTAATGCCCATCAGTTCGCCCAGCGAGTTCACCAGCGCGCCGCCAGAGTTACCGTGGTTAATGGAAGCATCGGTTTGCAGGAAGTTTTGCCGCCCGGTCGGGTTCAGACCGATTCGACCCGTGGCACTGATAATCCCCTGGGTAATGGTCTGCCCGAGGTTGTACGGGTTACCGATCGCCAGAACCACATCGCCAATGTGCGGTACGCGGCGTGGATTGATCGGAATCGTTGGTAAACCGCCTGTGGCGTTAATTTTCAGCACCGCCAGATCGGTTAGAGAGTCAGAGCCAACCAGTAACGCTTCAAAAACACGTCCATCCTGTAAGGCGACGATGATCTGATCGGCGTCGTTGATCACGTGTTTATTGGTGATGATATACCCGCGTTGATCCATGATTACACCAGATCCCAGGGTGCGGATCTCAAGCTGGTTGTGAGAGTTGGTGTTCAAACCGCGGTTATAAACGTTAACCACCGCTGGCGCGGCGCGGCGAACCGCCAGATTATAGCTGGCAGGCGTCTCATCGGTACTGTCAAATTGCGGAGTGGAAAGCGGGTTAAGGCTGCGCAGCGAAGGCATGGCAACCAGCAGAATAGCGCCGACAATTAATCCAATCGCAACGGAACGTAAGAGCTTCACAAACATGATGGAGGCATCGTTAAAAAAGGGAACGGCAGCAGCATACCACGAGTTAACCGGACATCACACGTCAGCCTGATGCCCGGTTTACGACATTAACGCATTAGTAGGTAGAGGCTTTCATTGCCGCGTATGATTTGCAAGGCGATTATGGCCGGTTTTGCCGCCAGCACTTTACGCATTTCAGCAATCGAGTTCACCCGATCGCGGTTGACGCCAATGATCACATCGTCTTTTTGCAAGCCAGCCTGAGCAGCTGGGCTTCCTTTGACAACCTCATCGATCTTAATACCTTTGCCACCATCTTTTAGCTGACCATCGCTCAACGTTGCACCTTCCAGCGCTGGCGTGATCATTTCAGCGCTGGCCGACGAAGAGGTGCTGGTATCGAGCGTCACTTCTACTTCCAGTGGTTTGCCGTTACGCAGCAGGCCAAGCTTCACTTTTGTGCCCGGCTCGGTGGTCGCGATACGAGAGCGCAACTCAGCAAAGCTATTCAGCGGTTTGCCGTTGAGGCTGGTAATAATATCGCCCGCTTTGACGCCCGCTTTCGCCGAGCCAGAACCTGGCAACACTTCGCTGACAAACGCGCCACGCTGCACGTCAAGGTTGAAGGCTTTGGCGATATCGGCACTCATCTCGGTGCCTTTGATACCTAACAGGCCGCGTTTGATTTCTCCAAAGTCGATAAGCTGCTGCGCCAGTGTTCGCGCCATATTACTGGGAATGGCAAATCCAATCCCGACGCTACCGCCGCCAGGCGCAAGGATTGCAGTGTTGATGCCAATTAACTCACCGTTAAGGTTTAACAGCGCACCACCGGAATTGCCGCGGTTAATGGAGGCATCAGTTTGAATAAAGTTTTCCAGACCTTCGAGATTCAGACCGCTGCGGCCTAATGCGGATATAATCCCGGAGGTAGCGGTTTGCCCAAGGCCAAATGGGTTACCGACCGCCACGGCAAAATCACCGACGCGCAATTTATCGGAGTCGGCAATAGCGATTTGCGTTAATTTGCTCGGGTTTTGAATTTGCAACAGGGCGATATCGCTCTGGTCATCGCTACCAATCAGTTTTGCATCAAACTCGCGCCCATCATTGAGCTGAATACTGATTTTCTGTGCCTGATTAATCACATGGTTGTTGGTCAGCACATAGCCTTTATTGGCGTTGATGATGACACCGGAGCCTAAACCTTCGAAGGGTTGTGCAGGTTGATCCGGTAAATCATCACCAAAAAACTTTTTGAATTCTTCCGGGATTTTCTGTCCCTGACTGGCCGTTCCTTCCACCCGTACGCTCACCACTGCCGGAAGCACTTTTTCCAGCATTGGAGCCAGACTGGGGAGGGGAGCCTGATCGGCAACCTGGCCTGGAATCGACGCGACGGCCTGAAATGACGCCGAGAGAGTTAACCCGACACTTAACGCTAATGCACTCAACAGCTGGGTTTGTTTTTTCATTATTCCTGCTCTCGTACCTGAATGATAAGAAAAGAGATTCAAAACAGTTTGATGTTATTGAATTTTCAGACGGCTAACAATGAGACACCAGATTAAATGATAGTCGGGGAGGGAGAGAAGAGGAGGGCGCAATGGCTGCGCCCGAAAAATAAATTAGTCGCGCTTCGCGCCAGTACGCAGCAGGCCGGATGCGCCTTCAGAATAGTCGCGAGGCATCTGCACCGGTGCCTGATCGTTGCTGGCTTCAGACTCTGCCAGACGATTACGGAACGGGTTTGCTTCCGCAGACAGTTCCGGCAGCAGGCTACTGGAGCTTTTCGCCATGTGCTGATACAGCTGGCGATAGTCGTGCGCCATGGTATCCAGTAATTCCGCGCTGCGGGCAAAGTGGCTAACCAGCTCTTCGCGATACTCGTCCAGTTCAGCTTTATTCTTTTCCAGTTCGTACTGCAACGCCTGTTGCTGGCGTAGTTTACGATTACCAAAACGCATGGCCACAGCACCAATAATGATGCCGACGACTAACCCAATTAGCGCATATTCCCAGGTCATGAACATCTCCCGTTGTCTTTTGTTTCCGTAGGGTGTTGGCTTCAGGCTCCATGCCTGCGGCTGATTATGCCACTATAACCGTTAATTCCACAGAAGTGGAATCCCGACAGCATATCGCGTAGTGTAGAACGGCCTTTTTTTCGTCAACCGTGAACAACGGCGCACCGATTATTCAAGGAATAACAATAAGATCATGCAAAGCGTTACCCCAACATCGCAATACCTGAAGGCGCTCAATGAAGGCAGCCATCAACCCGACGACGTTCAAAAAGAGGCCGTCAGCCGCCTGGAAATTATTTATCAGGAACTCATCAATAGCACGCCACCAGCCCCCAGGACGAGTGGACTAATGGCGCGGGTCGGTAAGCTGTGGGGTAAACGCGAAGACACAAAGCATATGCCAGTGCGTGGCTTATATATGTGGGGCGGTGTAGGACGCGGGAAAACCTGGCTGATGGACCTTTTCTATCAAAGTCTGCCGGGAGAGCGGAAACAGCGCCTGCACTTTCATCGTTTTATGCTGCGGGTACATGAAGAGCTAACTGCTTTGCAGGGGCAGACCGATCCGCTGGAAATTATTGCCGATCGCTTTAAAGCAGAAACTGACGTGCTCTGTTTTGACGAATTTTTTGTTTCTGATATTACCGACGCCATGCTACTTGGCGGCCTGATGAAAGCCCTGTTCGCTCGCGGAATAACGCTGGTAGCGACGTCAAATATTCCGCCGGACGAACTTTATCGAAATGGCCTGCAACGTGCGCGTTTTTTGCCTGCAATCGATGCTATTAAACGGCATTGTGATGTAATGAACGTGGACGCTGGTGTTGATTATCGACTGCGTACACTCACTCAGGCGCATCTGTGGCTTTCGCCCCTCAACGATGAAACCCGGGCGCAAATGGATAAACTATGGTTGGCGCTGGCGGGGGCGAAACGAGAAAATTCACCGACGTTAGAAATCAACCATCGGCCGTTGGCGACAATGGGCGTCGAGAACCAGACGCTGGCGGTTTCTTTTACTACGCTGTGCGTCGACGCCCGCAGTCAGCATGACTATATTGCGCTCTCACGCCTCTTTTACACGGTCATGTTGTTTGATGTACCAGTTATGACGCGGTTGATGGAGAGCGAAGCGCGACGCTTTATTGCGCTGGTGGATGAGTTTTACGAGCGCCATGTCAAATTAGTGGTGAGTGCAGAAGTGCCGCTGTATGAAATTTATCAGGGTGAGCGGCTGAAGTTTGAGTTCCAGCGTTGCCTGTCACGTCTGCAAGAGATGCAAAGCGAAGAGTATTTGAAGCGCGAGCATTTGGCGGGGTAAAACCTGCCACAAATCACAAAAAGGGGTCGATCTTTGACCCCGACTTCTCTATAATCCTGCGACCCCACGTTACAAGAAAGTTTTTTTTCCCGAAACTTTTTGTGTGCTGGCATAGGCTATTCGAAGGGGTAGGTTTGCCGGACTTTGTCGTGTGAACCTCAACAATTGAAGACGTTTGGGTGTTCACCAACGTGTAACTATTTATTGGGTAAGCTTTTAATGAAAACTTTTACAGCTAAACCAGAAACCGTAAAACGCGACTGGTATGTTGTTGACGCGACCGGTAAAACTCTGGGCCGTCTGGCTACTGAACTGGCTCGTCGCCTGCGCGGTAAGCACAAAGCGGAATACACTCCGCACGTAGATACCGGTGATTACATCATCGTTCTGAACGCTGACAAAGTTGCTGTAACCGGCAACAAGCGTACTGACAAAGTGTACTATCACCACACCGGCCACATCGGTGGTATCAAACAAGCGACCTTTGAAGAGATGATTGCTCGCCGTCCTGAGCGTGTGATTGAAATCGCGGTTAAAGGCATGTTGCCAAAAGGCCCGCTGGGTCGTGCTATGTTCCGTAAACTGAAAGTTTACGCGGGTAACGAGCACAACCACGCGGCACAGCAACCGCAAGTTCTTGACATCTAATCGGGATTATAGGCAATGGCTGAAAATCAATACTACGGCACTGGTCGCCGCAAAAGTTCCGCAGCTCGCGTTTTCATCAAACCGGGCAACGGTAAAATCGTAATCAACCAACGTTCTCTGGAACAGTACTTCGGTCGTGAAACTGCTCGCATGGTAGTTCGTCAGCCGCTGGAACTGGTCGACATGGTTGAGAAACTGGACCTGTACATCACCGTTAAAGGTGGTGGTATCTCTGGTCAGGCTGGTGCGATCCGTCACGGTATCACCCGCGCTCTGATGGAATACGACGAGTCCCTGCGTTCTGAACTGCGTAAAGCTGGCTTCGTTACTCGTGACGCTCGTCAGGTTGAACGTAAGAAAGTCGGTCTGCGTAAAGCACGTCGTCGTCCGCAGTTCTCCAAACGTTAATTGGCTTCTGCTCCGGCAGAAAACAATTTGCGAAAAAACCCGCTTCGGCGGGTTTTTTTATGGCTAAAATCTGCATCAGCGTAAAAAATGGAAAGTTGCTTTTTGCTGCCACCTGACAGACAGGTAAAACAAAAACCACATCGCCAATAAGGGACTAAGTCAACTATTTCAGACTAAAGCGCATCTCTTTTTCCCCATTTCCGGCATCGACTCACCACAAAGGTCGCAAAATCTGGTAAACTATCATCCAATTTTCTGCCCAAATGTCGGGTATTGCTCATTTTTTGTTTGATTTTCGAACAAAGAGAGTCGTTCCTTACTGGGTAACACAACTTCTGACTGGCCACCTGGTGGCTGGTAGCAGTAAAAATTCTGACTATACCTGGAGGTTTTCATGGCTGTCGCTGCCAACAAACGTTCGGTAATGACGCTGTTTTCCGGTCCTACTGACATCTATAGCCATCAGGTCCGCATTGTGCTGGCTGAGAAAGGTGTAAGTTTCGAGATCGAACACGTGGAAAAGGACAATCCGCCTCAGGATCTGATTGACCTCAACCCGAATCAGAGCGTTCCGACCCTGGTGGATCGTGAGCTGACCCTGTGGGAATCTCGCATCATTATGGAATATCTGGATGAGCGTTTCCCGCATCCGCCACTGATGCCTGTTTACCCGGTAGCTCGCGGTGAAAGCCGTCTGTACATGCATCGCATCGAAAAAGACTGGTACACGCTGATGAACACCATCATCAACGGTTCAGCTTCTGAAGCCGATGCCGCACGTAAGCAACTGCGCGAAGAACTGCTGGCGATTGCGCCGGTCTTCGGTCAGAAGCCGTACTTCCTGAGCGATGAGTTCAGCCTGGTCGATTGCTACCTTGCTCCTCTGCTGTGGCGTCTGCCGCAACTGGGCATCGAGTTCAGCGGCCCGGGTGCGAAAGAGCTGAAAGGCTATATGACCCGCGTCTTTGAACGTGACTCTTTCCTTGCTTCTTTAACTGAAGCAGAACGTGAAATGCGTCTGGGCCGGAGTTAATCTGTATGGATTTGTCACAGCTAACACCACGTCGTCCCTATCTGCTGCGTGCATTCTATGAGTGGTTGCTGGATAACCAGCTCACGCCGCACCTGGTGGTGGATGTGACGCTCCCAGGCGTGCAGGTTCCTATGGAATATGCGCGTGACGGGCAAATCGTACTCAACATTGCGCCGCGTGCTGTCGGCAATCTGGAACTGGCGAATGATGAGGTGCGCTTTAACGCGCGCTTTGGTGGCATTCCGCGTCAGGTTTCTGTGCCGCTGGCTGCTGTGCTAGCTATCTACGCCCGTGAAAATGGCGCAGGCACGATGTTTGAGCCTGAAGCTGCCTACGATGAAGATGCCAGCATCATGAATGATGAAGAGGCATCGGCAGACAACGAAACCGTTATGTCGGTTATCGATGGCGACAAGCCAGATCACGATGATGAAACTCATCCTGACGATGAACCTCCGCAGCCACCACGCGGTGGTCGACCGGCATTACGCGTTGTGAAGTAAAATGAAAACAGGCCCATGTGGCCTGTTTTGCTATCTGTCATCTTTTCGCCTGACTTTGATACTGTGCTACGATAGCGTCGTTATTATCCGCTAACGCATTTTCCTGAATGAGTCCTATGAACGCATTTGATCCGCAAGCTGAAGATTCTACTACCACTATAGGGCGCAACTTGCGCAGCCGCCCGCTGGCGCGTAAAAAACTCTCCGAAATGGTGGAAGAAGAGCTGGAACAGATGATCCGCCGTCGTGAATTTGGCGAAGGTGAACAATTACCGTCTGAACGCGAACTGATGGCGTTCTTTAACGTCGGGCGTCCTTCGGTGCGCGAAGCGCTGGCAGCGTTAAAACGCAAAGGCCTGGTGCAAATAAACAACGGCGAACGTGCCCGCGTCTCACGTCCTTCTGCGGACACCATCATCGGCGAGCTTTCCGGCATGGCGAAAGATTTCCTTTCTCATCCTGGTGGGATTGCCCATTTCGAACAATTACGTCTGTTCTTTGAATCCAGCCTGGTGCGCTATGCGGCTGAACACGCCACCGATGAGCAAATCGATTTGCTGGCAAAAGCACTGGAAATCAACAGTCAGTCGCTGGATAACAACGCGGCATTCATTCGCTCAGACGTTGATTTCCACCGCGTTCTGGCGGAGATCCCTGGTAACCCAATCTTCATGGCGATCCACGTTGCCCTGCTCGACTGGCTAATCGCCGCACGTCCAACCGTGACCGATCAGGCTCTGCATGAGCATAACAACGTTAGCTATCAACAGCATATTGCGATCGTTGACGCGATCCGCCGTCATGATCCTGACGAAGCCGATCGCGCGTTGCAATCGCATCTCAACAGCGTCTCTGCTACCTGGCACGCCTTCGGTCAGACCACCAACAAAAAGAAATAATGCCACTTTAGTGAAGCAGATCGCATTATAAGCTTTCTGTATAGGGTGTTGCTTAATTGATCTGGTATAACAGGTATAAAGGTATATCGTTTATCAGACAAGCATCACTTCAGAGGTATTTATGGCAACGAATTTACGTGGCGTAATGGCTGCACTCCTGACTCCTTTTGACCAACAACAAGCACTGGATAAAGCGAGTCTGCGCCGCCTGGTTCAGTTCAATATTCAGCAGGGCATCGACGGTTTGTACGTGGGTGGTTCGACAGGCGAAGCCTTTGTACAGAGCCTTTCAGAGCGTGAACAGGTACTGGAAATCGTCGCTGAAGAGGCGAAAGGTAAGATTAAACTCATCGCCCACGTCGGTTGCGTCAGCACCGCCGAAAGCCAACAACTTGCGGCATCGGCTAAACGTTATGGCTTCGATGCCGTCTCCGCCGTCACGCCGTTCTACTATCCTTTCAGCTTTGAAGAACACTGCGATCACTATCGGGCAATTATTGATTCGGCGGATGGGTTGCCGATGGTGGTGTACAACATTCCAGCCCTGAGCGGGGTAAAACTGACCCTGGATCAGATCAACACCCTGGTTACGCTGCCTGGTGTAGGTGCGCTGAAACAGACCTCCGGCGATCTCTATCAGATGGAGCAGATCCGTCGTGAACATCCTGATCTGGTGCTCTATAACGGTTACGACGAAATCTTCGCCTCTGGTCTTCTGGCGGGCGCAGACGGCGGTATCGGCAGCACTTACAACATCATGGGCTGGCGTTATCAGGGGATCGTGAAGGCGCTGAAAGAAGGCGATATCCAGACCGCGCAGAAACTGCAAACTGAGTGCAACAAAGTCATTGATTTACTGATCAAAACTGGCGTATTCCGCGGCCTGAAAACTGTCCTGCATTATATGGATGTCGTTTCTGTGCCGCTGTGCCGCAAACCGTTTGGTCCGGTAGATGAAAAATATCTGCCAGAACTGAAGGCGCTGGCCCAGCAGTTGATGCAAGAGCGCGGGTGAGTTGTTTCCCCTCGCTCGCCCCTACCGGGTGAGGGGAAATAAACGCATCTGTACCCTACAATTTTCATACCAAAGCGTGTGGGCATCGCCCACCGCGGGAGACTCACAATGAGTACTACAACCCAGAATATCCCGTGGTATCGCCATCTTAACCGCGCACAATGGCGGGCATTTTCCGCTGCCTGGTTGGGATATCTGCTTGACGGTTTTGATTTCGTTTTAATCGCCCTGGTACTCACCGAAGTACAGGGTGAATTCGGGCTGACGACGGTGCAGGCGGCAAGTCTGATCTCCGCAGCCTTTATCTCTCGCTGGTTCGGCGGCCTGATGCTCGGCGCTATGGGTGACCGCTACGGGCGTCGTCTGGCAATGGTCACCAGCATCGTTCTCTTCTCGGCCGGGACGCTGGCCTGCGGCTTTGCGCCAGGCTACATCACCATGTTTATCGCTCGTCTGGTCATCGGCATGGGGATGGCGGGTGAATACGGTTCCAGCGCCACCTATGTCATTGAAAGCTGGCCAAAGCATCTGCGTAACAAAGCCAGTGGTTTTCTGATTTCAGGCTTCTCAGTGGGGGCCGTCGTTGCCGCTCAGGTCTATAGTCTGGTGGTTCCGGTCTGGGGCTGGCGTGCGCTGTTCTTTATCGGCATTTTGCCAATCATCTTTGCTCTCTGGCTGCGTAAAAACATCCCGGAAGCGGAAGACTGGAAAGAGAAACACGGGGGTAAAGCACCAGTACGCACGATGGTAGACATTCTCTACCGTGGTGAACATCGCATTGCCAATATCGTAATGACACTGGCGGCGGCTACTGCGCTGTGGTTCTGCTTCGCCGGTAACCTGCAAAATGCCGCGATCGTCGCTGTTCTTGGGCTGTTATGCGCCGCAATTTTTATCAGCTTTATGGTGCAGAGTACGGGCAAACGCTGGCCAACGGGCGTAATGCTGATGGTGGTCGTGTTGTTCGCTTTCCTCTACTCATGGCCGATTCAGGCGCTGCTGCCAACGTATCTGAAAACCGATCTGGCTTATGACCCGCATACTGTCGCCAATGTGCTGTTCTTTAGTGGCTTTGGCGCGGCGGTGGGGTGCTGCGTCGGGGGCTTCCTCGGTGACTGGCTGGGAACCCGCAAAGCATACGTTTGTAGTCTGCTGGCCTCGCAGCTGCTGATTATTCCGGTATTTGCGATTGGCGGCGCAAACGTCTGGGTGCTCGGTCTGTTACTGTTCTTCCAGCAAATGCTTGGACAAGGGATCGCCGGGATCTTACCGAAACTGATTGGCGGTTATTTCGATACCGACCAGCGTGCAGCGGGCCTGGGCTTTACCTACAACGTTGGCGCATTGGGCGGTGCACTGGCCCCAATCATCGGCGCGTTGATCGCTCAACGTCTGGATCTGGGTACTGCGCTGGCATCGCTCTCGTTCAGTCTGACATTTGTGGTGATCCTGCTGATTGGTCTGGATATGCCTTCTCGTGTTCAGCGTTGGCTGCGCCCGGAAGCATTGCGTACTCATGACGCTATCGACGGCAAACCATTTAGCGGTGCCGTGCCATTTGGCAGCGCCAAAAACAATTTAGTCAAAACCAAAAGTTAATCCTGTTGCCCGGTCTCTGTACCGGGCCTTTCGCTAAGGGAAGATGTATGTCGTTACTTGCACAACTGGATCAAAAAATCGCTGCTAACGGTGGCCTGATTGTCTCCTGCCAGCCGGTTCCGGACAGCCCGCTCGATAAACCCGAAATCGTCGCTGCCATGGCATTAGCGGCAGAGCAGGCGGGCGCGGTCGCCATTCGTATTGAAGGTGTGGCAAATCTGCAAGCCACGCGTGCGGTGGTGAGCGTGCCGATTATTGGGATTGTGAAGCGCGATCTGGAGGATTCTCCGGTACGCATCACGGCCTATATTGAAGATGTTGATGCGCTGGCGCAGGCGGGCGCGGACATTATCGCGATTGACGGCACCGACCGACCGCGTCCGGTGCCAGTTGAAACGCTGCTGGCACGTATTCACCATCACGGTTTACTGGCGATGACCGACTGCTCAACGCCGGAAGACGGCCTGGCATGCCAAAAGCTGGGAGCCGAAATTATTGGCACTACGCTTTCTGGCTATACTACGCCTGAAACGCCAGAAGAGCCGGATCTGGCGCTGGTGAAAACGTTGAGTGACGCTGGATGCCGGGTGATTGCCGAAGGGCGTTACAACACGCCTGCTCAGGCGGCGGATGCGATGCGCCACGGCGCGTGGGCGGTGACGGTCGGTTCTGCCATTACGCGTCTTGAACACATTTGTCAGTGGTACAACACAGCGATGAAAAAGGCGGTGCTATGACCACACTGGCGATTGATATCGGCGGTACTAAACTTGCCGCCGCGCTGATTGGCGCTGACGGGCAGATCCGCGATCGCCGAGAACTTCCTACGCCTGCCAGCCAGACTCCGCAGGCGCTGCGTGATGCCTTATCCGCATTAGTCTCTCCGTTGCAAGCACATGCGCAGCGGGTTGCCATCGCTTCAACCGGAATTATTCGCGACGGCAGCTTGCTGGCGCTGAATCCGCATAATCTCGGTGGATTGTTACACTTTCCGTTAGTCAAAACGCTGGAGCAACTTACCAATTTGCCGACCATTGCCATTAATGATGCGCAGGCCGCAGCATGGGCGGAGTATCAGGCGCTGGATGGCGATATAACCGATATGGTGTTTATCACTGTTTCCACCGGCGTTGGCGGCGGTGTAGTGAGCGGCGGTAAACTGCGTACCGGCCCTGGCGGTCTGGCGGGGCATATCGGGCATACGCTTGCCGATCCGCATGGTCCAGTCTGCGGCTGTGGACGCACAGGTTGCGTGGAAGCGATTGCTTCTGGTCGCGGCATTGCAGCGGCAGCGCAGGGGGAGTTGGCTGGTGCGAATGCGAAAACTATTTTCACGCGCGCCGGGCAGGGTGATGAGCAGGCGCAGCAACTGATTCACCGCTCCGCACGTACGCTTGCAAGGCTGATCGCTGATATTAAAGCCACAACTGATTGCCAGTGCGTGGTGGTCGGTGGCAGCGTTGGTCTGGCAGAAGGGTATCTGGCGCTGGTGGAAACGTATCTGGCGCAGGAGCCAGCGGCATTTCATGTTGATTTACTGGCGGCGCACTACCGCCACGATGCAGGTTTACTTGGGGCTGCGCTGTTGGCCCAGGGAGAAATATTATGATGATGGGTGAAGTACAGTCATTACCGTCTGCCGGATTACATCCTGCGTTACAGGACGCGTTAACGTTGGCATTAGCTGCCAGACCGCAAGAAAAAGCGCCTGGCCGTTACGAATTACAGGGCGACAATATCTTTATGAATGTCATGACATTTAATACTCAATCGCCCGTTGAGAAAAAAGCCGAATTGCACGAACAATACATTGATATCCAGCTGTTATTAAACGGTGAGGAACGGATTCTGTTTGGCATGGCAGGCACTGCGCGTCAGTGTGAAGAGTTCCACCATGAAGATGATTATCAGCTTTGCAGCGCCATTGAAAACGAGCAAGCCATCATCCTGAAACCGGGAATGTTCGCCGTGTTTATGCCAGGAGAACCGCATAAACCGGGATGCGTTGTTGGCGAACCTGGTGAGATTAAAAAGGTGGTAGTGAAGATTAAGGCTGATTTAATGGCTTAAAATTTAGTTGGATAGCTCGTTTTATAAATTCGCCAGACACTGTCTGGCGAATTTATTGTTACCTCGCTTAAACTTCCAGCCAGTTCATAATGCCGTCTGCCGCTTTGCGACCTTCGGCAATGGCGGTAACGACCAGATCGGAACCACGGACGATATCGCCGCCAGCAAAGATTTTCGGGTTGCTGGTCTGGAAGGCGTTGTCGCTGCCTTCTGGGGCGATGATGCGGCCTTGTGAATCCAGCTCGACGCTGTGTTTTGCCAGCCATTCCATGTTGTGTGGACGGAAACCAAACGCCATGATCACCGCATCTGCCGGAACGATATGTTCTGACCCTGCCACGATCTCCGCGCGGCGACGGCCTTTGGCATCCGGTTCGCCCATTTCTGTGCGCACCATTTTCACGCCGCTGACTTTGCCGTTACCGTTCACTTCAATCCCCAGTGGCTGGATGTTGAATTTGAACTCTACACCTTCTTCCCGCGCGTTTTTCACTTCGCGGCGGGAACCTGGCATGTTCTCTTCATCACGACGATAGGCACAGGTAACGTGCTTTGCACCCTGGCGTACAGACGTGCGCACGCAGTCCATCGCGGTATCGCCACCGCCAAGTACTACCACGCGTTTACCTTCCATGCTGACGAACGGTTCGTCGTTGGTTTCACCAAAGCCCATTAACTGTTTGGTGTTGGCGATAAGGAACGGCAGCGCTGCGTACACGCCATCGGCGTCTTCGTTTTCCAACCCGCCGCGCATTGACTGATAAGTCCCGACGCCAAGGAACACGGCATCGTAATCACTCAGCAGGTCGTCCAGCTGTACGTCGCGGCCCACTTCGGTATTGAGTTTGAATTCAATACCCATACCGGTGAAGATTTCACGGCGGCGCGTCATTACCTCTTTTTCTAACTTGAAGGCCGGAATACCGAAGGTCAGCAATCCGCCAATTTCCGGGTGACGGTCGAAGACGACCGCTTTTACGCCGTTGCGCGTCAGGACATCCGCGCACGCCAGACCCGCCGGGCCAGCGCCGATAATCGCCACTTTTTTACCGGTTTGTTTCACGCCGGACATATCCGGACGCCAGCCCATCTCGAACGCTTTATCGTTGATATAGCGCTCAATGTTGCCGATGGTCACTGCGCCAAACTCATCGTTCAGGGTGCAGGAACCTTCGCACAGACGGTCTTGCGGGCAGACACGTCCGCACACTTCCGGCAGGGTATTGGTCTGATGCGACAGTTCCGCCGCTTCAAAAATACGCCCCTCGTTGGCGAGCTTCAGCCAGTTCGGGATGTAGTTGTGTACCGGGCATTTCCACTCGCAGTATGGGTTGCCGCACGACAGGCAGCGGTCAGCCTGCGCTTTGGCCTGGCCTTCGGAAAACGGCTCGTAAATTTCAACAAACTCAATTTTGCGGATCTTCAGCGGTTTCTTTGGCGGATCAACGCGCTGCAGGTCGATAAATTGATAAACATTCTGACTCATTGTTGCTACCCCTTACTGCGCCTGCACGCGCAACTCTGCTGCGCTACGACTACGGTGACCCAGCAGTGCTTTTACATCACTGGACTTCGGTTTAACCAGCGCAAATTTAGTGGCGAAGGTTGACCAGTTCGCCAGAATCTCTTCACCACGCTGGGAACCGGTATGCTGAACATGCTCGGTGATAAGACCACGCAGATGCTCTTCATGGATCGCCAGATCGTCAACGCTTAAGACCTCGACCAGTTCCGGGTTAACGCGTTTGCGGAAATCGCCGCTTTCATCGAGAACGTAAGCGAAGCCGCCAGTCATGCCTGCGCCGAAGTTAACGCCGGTTTTACCCAGAATACAGACGATACCGCCCGTCATATATTCACAGCCGTTGTCGCCAATGCCTTCTACCACGGTGATAGCACCGGAGTTACGCACGCCGAAACGTTCACCCGCGCGGCCTGCGGCATACAGACGACCACCGGTCGCGCCATACAGGCAGGTGTTGCCGATAATACTTGCTTCATGGCTGCGGAAGGCGGAACCAACCGGAGGACGAATGGCGATTAAGCCACCCGCCATGCCTTTACCAACATAGTCGTTGGCATCACCGGTCAGGTACAGTTCCACGCCGCCCGCGTTCCACACGCCGAAGCTCTGGCCTGCAGTGCCGTTGAAGTACGCTTTGATTGGATCGGCTGCCAGACCCTGATCGCCGTGCGTCTGGGCGATATAGCCTGAAAGCGACGCGCCGACAGAACGGTCGGTGTTGCGGATATCGAACCAGAAGGTTTTGCTCTGGCGTTCATCGACAAACGGTTTTGCCTGTTGCAGCAACTGCGCGTTCAGTAGGCCGTTATCAAACGGCGGGTTTTTTTCGGTGCAGTAGAGTGCCTTACCTGCATGTGGCTCGGCAGTTTCCAGCAGCTTCGACAGCGCCAGTTTCTGCTGTTTGGCGGTGAAACCGTCCAGCTCTTTCAGCAGGTCGGTGCGACCAATCAGATCCACCAGACGCGTTACCCCCAGCTGTGCCATCAGCTCGCGGGTTTCACGTGCGATAAACTCAAAGTAATTAGTCACCTTGAACGGCAGGCCGTGATAGTGATTCTTACGCAGTTTGTCATCCTGAGTTGCTACACCCGTGGCGCAGTTGTTCAGGTGGCAAATACGCAGATATTTACAGCCGAGCGCCACCATCGGGCCAGTGCCGAAGCCGAAGCTTTCTGCGCCGAGAATCGCCGCTTTGATGATATCAACGCCGGTTTTCAGGCCGCCATCAACCTGCAAACGGATCTTATGACGCAGACCATTGGCAACCAGCGCCTGTTGGGTTTCAACAAGCCCCAGCTCCCACGGACAGCCTGCGTATTTCACCGATGAAAGCGGACTTGCGCCGGTGCCGCCGTCATAGCCTGCGATGGTGATTAAATCGGCATAAGCTTTTGCCACGCCAGTCGCGATGGTGCCAACGCCCGGTTCGGAAACCAGCTTCACGGAGATCATCGCTTTCGGGTTAACCTGCTTGAGGTCGAAAATGAGCTGCGCTAAGTCCTCGATAGAGTAGATATCGTGGTGCGGCGGCGGGGAGATCAGCGTCACTCCAGGCACCGAATAGCGCAGTTTGGCAATGTAAGGCGTGACTTTATCGCCCGGTAACTGACCGCCTTCACCCGGTTTCGCGCCCTGGGCGACTTTAATCTGAATGACGTCGGCATTGACCAGATACGCCGGAGTAACACCGAAGCGACCGGAAGCCACCTGCTTGATGCGCGACACTTTGTTAGTGCCGTAGCGCGCCGGATCTTCGCCGCCTTCACCGGAGTTAGAGTTGCCGCCGATGCTGTTCATCGCTTCAGCCAGCGCCTCGTGGGCTTCCGGGCTTAACGCGCCGATAGACATCGCAGCGGTATCGAAGCGTTTAAACAGTTCGCTTGCCGGTTCAACATCAGCAATGTTGACCGCGTTTTCACCCGGCGTAATTGCCAGCAGATCGCGTAGCGTGGTTGCCGGACGCTCATTAACCAGCTTCGCGTATTCCTGATAGTCGCTATACTCGCCGCTCTGTACCGCCTGTTGCAGCGTGCGCACCACGTCCGGGTTGTAGGCGTGGTATTCGCCGCCGTGCACATATTTCAGCAGGCCGCCCTGGCTGATGGGCTTACGCGCCAGCCAGGCACGTTTCGACAGGTTCAGCAGATCCTGCTGGAAGTCTTCAAAGCTTGCCCCACCAATGCGGCTGACCGCCCCCTGGAAGCACAGGCCCACGACATCATCGTGCAGACCGACCGCTTCAAACAGTTTCGAGCAGCGGTAAGAGGCGATGGTGGAGATGCCCATTTTGGACATGATTTTGTACAAGCCTTTGTTGATGCCGTTACGGTAGTTGAGCATCACGGTACGATAATCTTTGGCAATCGCGTGGGTGTCTACCAGGCGGCCCAGCGTTTCATAGGCAAGGTACGGATAAATAGCCGTCGCGCCGAAACCCAGCAACACGGCGAAATGGTGCGGATCGCGGGCGCTGGCGGTTTCGACGATGATGTTGGCATCGCAACGCAGGCTTTGATCGACCAGACGGGTCTGGATCGCGCCAACCGCCATCGGAGCCGGAACCGGCAGGCGATCTTTAGCGATATTCCGGTCGGAGAGCACCAGCAGCACGGTGCCGCTACGTACCATTTTTTCGGCTTTGTCACACAGTTCTTTCACCGTCGCTTCGAGCGTGGTTTTAGTGACGTCAAAGGTGATATCCAGCGTATCTGCGCGGTAGTGATCCTCTTTCATCGTCGTGAGCTGTTTGAAATCGGAATAGAGCAGAATCGGCGATTTAAAGCTTAAACGGTGCGCCTGGCCTTCTGCTTCGCAGAAGACGTTCATTTCACGACCGATACTGGTGGCGAGCGACATAACATGCGCTTCGCGCAGCGGGTCGATTGGCGGGTTAGTCACCTGGGCAAATTGCTGGCGGAAGTAGTCGTAAATAATGCGCGGCTGACTGGAGAGCACGGCGAATGGGGTGTCGTCGCCCATCGAACCGACCGCTTCCTGACCGTTTTCACCCAGTACGCGGATCACCGAATCCAGCTCTTCCGCGCTGTAGTTAAACTGTTTCTGGTAGCTGGCAAGCGTGTCGTCGTCCAGTTCGCGGCTACCCACTTCTTCATCGGGCAGATCTTCAAACGGTACCAGACGGCGGACGTTTTTCTCCATCCACTCTTTATAGGGATGGCGGCTTTTCAGGTCATCATCGGTTTCTGCCGAGTGCAGAATGCGCCCACTGCGAGTGTCGATCACCATCAGTTCGCCTGGCCCTACGCGGCCTTTTTCGACCACTTCGTCAGGCTGATAATCCCAGATACCGACTTCAGAGGCGCAGGTGATCAGTTTATCTTTGGTGATGACGTAGCGTGCCGGACGCAGACCGTTACGGTCGAGGTTACAGGCGGCAAAACGACCGTCAGACATCACGATGCCTGCCGGACCATCCCACGGCTCCATATGCATGGAGTTAAAGTCAAAGAAGGCACGCAGTTCCGGGTCCATATCCGGGTTGTTCTGCCAGGCTGGTGGCACTAACAGACGCATGGCACGGATGATATCCATCCCGCCTGCCAGCAGGAGTTCCAGCATGTTATCCATCGAACTGGAGTCAGAGCCGGTTTCGTTGACGAACGGCGCGGCGTCGTGCAGGTCAGGGATCAGCGGCGTCTGGAATTTATAGGTACGCGCACGCGCCCATTGGCGGTTACCGGTGATGGTGTTGATTTCACCGTTATGCGCGAGGTAGCGGAATGGCTGCGCCAGCGGCCAGCGCGGTACGGTGTTAGTGGAAAAGCGCTGGTGAAACAGGCAGATGGCCGATTCCAGACGCAGGTCAGCGAGGTCCAGGTAGAAGCGCGGCAGATCCGCCGGCATACACAGACCTTTATAAATATTGACCAGATTCGACAGGCTACAGACGTAGAAGTCTTTGTCGGCTTCGAGACGCTTTTCAATGCGGCGGCGGGCGATAAACAGACGGCGCTCCATATCGCGCGGACGCCAGCCTGCCGGGGCGTTCACAAAAATTTGCTCAATGCGTGGCAGAGAGGAGAGGGCGATTTCACCCAGCACGCCTTCGTTAGTGGGGACATCACGCCAGCCCACAATCGACAACGTTTCGCGTTGCAGCTCTTCTTCAACGATGCGGCGTGCGGCAGCGGCGAGTTCAGGATCTTTATTCAGGAAGAGCATCCCGACGGCGTAGTTTTTTGCTAAACGCCAGCCGCGCTCCTGCGCAACGATGCGAAAAAAACGATCCGGTTTTTGTAACAGCAAGCCGCAACCGTCACCGGTTTTACCATCGGCGAGAATCGCGCCACGGTGCTGCATGCGGGCCAGTGCGTGTATTGCAGTACGCACTACCTTGTGGCTAGGTTCGCCTTCTATGTGGGCGATCAGGCCGAAACCACAGTTATCCCTCTCAAGGGATTTATCGTACAACATATCGTGAACCTCCCCCAGGCTCTGCGGGAACCCCACTTCCGAACCGCTGCGCACGGGCACAGTAAGAGCGTGGCGACGGGGTTTGCGTGTCATACGCGCGCCTCGCATTCGCCCCCTTGTTGTCCTTTTCGCATCGGTTAATACGGTGAAGAGGGGATCTCAATTACTGCATAAATATGATGAGCAGGCTGCTCATCCAGAAAGCTTCCAGCGGATTTCCAACTTATCGGGAAAGCTGATACAGGTCAAATGGCAAGCTTATTGGTACAGAAATGTGCTTTAGCGCAAAATTCTTTATTAATTATCTGAAATTAAATTGGATTTTCTATTTAAGGCTAAAAGGGGCGTCGTTAGAGAAACAGCCAGTTCCTGACTGTCATAAAGGCGTGTTAACCCTTATCCTGCCTTGAATTGACGAGAAAGCCAGCATTTTATACTGCCTTAATTGGTAATAACGTTTCATGCTACTGTTTTTGCCTAAAATCCATAAGGAGATAAAAAAATCTGACACAAGATAAGCAAAAGTGATTTATGTGATTGTGCATGAAATTTCGGTAATTTTGATTTATTATGCATTTGATAAAAGCAGGCCGGGACGATTGATCCAGGTCATCGCCGAATTGGGCTAAAAATGGCAGGCTTTGGCCTCTTTTCAAGGCGCGGTCTATCAGATTATGCAGTTACAGAAATTAGTCAATATGTTTGGTGGTGATCTCACCCGTCGTTATGGGCAAAAGGTGCATAAGCTGACGCTGCATGGCGGTTTTAGCTGCCCTAACCGTGACGGTACCATCGGGCGTGGCGGCTGCACATTCTGTAATGTTGCCTCGTTTGCCGATGAAGCGCAGCAGCATCGTTCCATTGCCGAGCAACTGGCGCACCAGGCGAATTTAGTTAACCGCGCTAAACGCTATCTGGCCTACTTTCAGGCGTATACCAGCACCTTTGCGGAAGTTCAGGTGCTGCGTTCGATGTATCAGCAGGCGGTGAGCCAGGCCAATATTGTCGGTTTGTGTGTTGGTACCCGCCCGGACTGCGTGCCGGATGCGGTGCTGGATCTGCTTTGCGAATATAAGGACCAGGGCTACGAAGTGTGGCTGGAGCTGGGGCTACAAACCGCCCACGACAAAACACTGCATCGCATCAATCGCGGTCATGATTTTGCCTGCTATCAGCGCACGACGCAGCTGGCGCGTGAGCGTGGGCTGAAGGTGTGTTCTCACTTAATTGTTGGCCTGCCTGGCGAAGGGCAGGCTGAATGTTTGCAAACGCTGGAGCGAGTGGTTGAAACCGGCGTGGACGGCATAAAGCTGCATCCGCTGCATATAGTGAAAGGCAGCATTATGGCGAAAGCCTGGGAAGCGGGGCGTTTGAACGGAATTGAACTGGAGGATTACACGCTCACTGCCGGAGAAATGATTCGCCATACGCCACCGGAAGTGATCTACCACCGCATTTCCGCCAGCGCCCGTCGCCCGACGCTGCTTGCTCCGCTGTGGTGCGAAAATCGATGGACGGGAATGGTCGAGCTGGATCGTTATCTGAATGAACATGGCGTACAGGGATCGGCGCTGGGACGTCCGTGGCTACCTCCAACGGCGTAGGCCATTGAGGGGAATTCCGCATTTCTCACACAATTTATAACGTAACTGTCAGAATTGGGTATTATTGGGGCAGGTTGTCGTGAAGGAATTCCCTAATGAAGCAAATTCGTCTGCTGGCGCAGTATTATGTTGACCTGATGATGAAGTTAGGTCTGGTGCGCTTCTCAATGTTGCTGGCGCTGGCCCTCGTCGTTCTTGCCATTGTGGTACAAATGGCGGTAACCATGGTGCTGCATGGTCAGGTCGAAAGCATTGATGTTATTCGTTCTATCTTCTTTGGTTTGCTGATTACGCCGTGGGCGGTCTACTTTCTATCGGTGGTCGTCGAGCAACTGGAGGAGTCACGACAACGTCTGTCACGACTGGTGCAAAAACTGGAGGAGATGCGCGAGCGCGATTTGAGCCTCAACGTTCAGTTAAAAGATAATATTGCCCAGCTAAATCAGGAAATCGCCGTTCGTGAAAAAGCGGAAGCAGAACTGCAGGAAACCTTCGGCCAACTGAAAATTGAAATCAAAGAGCGCGAAGAGACACAAATTCAGCTCGAGCAGCAATCCTCATTCTTACGTTCCTTCCTTGACGCTTCACCCGACCTGGTTTTTTATCGTAACGAAGATAAAGAGTTTTCCGGCTGTAACCGCGCGATGGAGCTGCTGACCGGAAAAAGCGAAAAACAACTGGTTCACCTGAAACCTGCTGATGTTTACTCACCGGAAGCCGCTGCGAAAGTCATTGAAACCGATGAAAAAGTGTTCCGTCATAATGTGTCACTGACCTATGAGCAGTGGCTGGATTATCCCGACGGACGCAAAGCCTGCTTTGAAATCCGTAAAGTACCGTACTACGACCGCGTGGGTAAACGTCACGGTTTGATGGGCTTTGGTCGCGACATTACCGAGCGTAAGCGGTATCAGGATGCGCTTGAGCGCGCCAGCCGCGACAAAACGACGTTTATCTCCACCATCAGTCACGAATTGCGTACACCGCTGAACGGTATCGTCGGCCTGAGCCGCATTCTGCTGGATACCGAACTCACCGCCGAGCAGGAAAAATATCTCAAAACCATCCATGTTTCGGCTGTCACGTTGGGGAATATCTTCAACGATATTATCGACATGGATAAGATGGAACGGCGCAAGGTCCAGCTTGATAATCAGCCGGTTGATTTCACCAGCTTCCTTGCCGATCTGGAAAATCTCTCCGCATTGCAGGCGCAACAAAAAGGATTGCGCTTTAATCTGGAGCCGACGCTGCCATTACCGCATCAGGTCATTACCGACGGGACGCGTTTACGGCAGATCTTGTGGAACCTCATCAGTAACGCCGTCAAATTCACTCAGCAAGGCCAGGTTACCGTGCGCGTGCGCTACGATGAAGGCGATATGCTGCATTTTGAAGTGGAAGACTCTGGTATCGGCATTCCGCAGGATGAGCTGGATAAAATCTTCGCCATGTATTACCAGGTGAAAGACAGTCATGGCGGTAAACCTGCCACCGGCACCGGTATTGGTCTGGCCGTTTCTCGTCGTCTGGCGAAAAATATGGGCGGCGATATTACGGTTACCAGCGAACAGGGCAAAGGTTCAACCTTTACGTTGACGATCCACGCACCGTCGGTAGCAGAAGAGGTTGATGATGCGTTTGATGAAGACGATATGCCTTTACCGGCGCTGAATGTGCTGCTGGTGGAAGACATTGAACTGAACGTGATTGTCGCGCGCTCTGTGCTGGAAAAGTTAGGTAACAGCGTTGATGTCGCCATGACCGGCAAGGCGGCGCTGGAGATGTTTAAACCGGGCGAATACGACCTGGTGTTGCTGGATATTCAGTTGCCAGATATGACCGGGCTGGATATCTCTCGTGAACTGACGAAGCGTTATCCGCGCGAGGATTTACCGCCGCTGGTGGCCTTAACCGCTAACGTGCTGAAAGACAAGCAAGAGTACCTCAATGCTGGAATGGATGATGTGCTGAGTAAGCCGCTTTCTGTTCCGGCGCTAACCGCGATGATCAAGAAATTCTGGGATACCCAGGATGATGAGGAGAGTACGGTGACGACAGAAGAGAACAGTAAATCAGAAGCATTGCTCGATATTCCCATGCTGGAACAGTATCTCGAACTTGTAGGACCGAAGCTGATCACCGACGGGTTAGCGGTGTTTGAGAGGATGATGCCGGGCTATGTCAGCGTGCTGGAGTCGAATCTGACGGCGCAGGATAAAAAAGGCATTGTTGAGGAAGGGCATAAAATTAAAGGTGCAGCGGGGTCAGTGGGGTTACGCCATCTGCAACAGCTGGGTCAGCAAATTCAGTCTCCTGACCTTCCCGCCTGGGAAGATAACGTCGGTGAATGGATTGAAGAGATGAAAGAAGAGTGGCGTCACGACGTAGAAGTACTGAAAGCGTGGGTGGCAAAAGCCACTAAAAAATGACCCCGGCTAGACCGGGGTGCGCGAATACTGCGCCAACACCAGGGAAATCTTGGCTGCGCCGTAAATTATTATGATGAGTTACAAGGGCACAGCACTGTTTTTCAGGCCGCACGCAGTTAAGATAGCAAAACTTAAATGATTTGTTACATGAATCAGTTAAATGTGTGATGCGTAGCATTTTTATTAAAAAAATTAATGTGTTTCAGTCAATTGCGAAAGGAAGATCACAATGAAGAAAATTGGCGTAATTCTGAGCGGATGCGGCGTCTATGACGGTTCTGAAATTCATGAAGCGGTATTGACGTTGTTAGCTATTTCACGCAGCGGTGCGCAGGCGGTCTGCTTTGCACCGGATAAGCAGCAGGTTGATGTTATCAACCATTTAACTGGTGAAGCGATGACGGAAACGCGCAATGTGCTGATTGAAGCGGCACGAATAACGCGCGGTGAAATCCGTCCTCTGGCCCAGGCCGATGCCGCTGAACTGGATGCGTTGATTGTGCCGGGGGGTTTTGGCGCGGCGAAGAATTTAAGCAATTTTGCCAGTCTTGGTAGCGAATGCACCGTTGACCGTGAATTAAAGGCGCTGGCACAAGCGATGCATCAGGCCGGAAAACCGCTTGGTTTTATGTGTATAGCACCGGCGATACTGCCGAAAATTTTCGATTTCCCGCTGCGTTTGACCATCGGTACTGATATCGATACCGCAGAAGTGCTGGAAGAGATGGGCGCGGAGCATGTGCCGTGTCCTGTCGATGATATCGTGGTTGATGAAGACAATAAGATTGTCACCACCCCGGCATATATGCTGGCGCAGAACATTGCAGAAGCGGCGAGCGGCATTGATAAGCTGGTTTCCCGCGTGCTGGTTCTGGCTGAATGAGTAAAAGCCGCTTAACGGTGTTTAGTTTCGTTCGCCGTTTTCTTCTGCGGTTAATGGTTGTCCTCGCCATTTTCTGGGGCGGGGGCATCGCGTTGTTTAGCGTTGCGCCTGTTCCTTTCTCAGCAGTAATGGTCGAGCGGCAAGTCAGCGCCTGGCTGCATGGCAATTTTCGTTACGTGGCACATTCTGACTGGGTCAGTATGGATCAAATCTCGCCGTGGATGGGACTGGCGGTGATTGCCGCAGAAGATCAGAAATTTCCTGAGCACTGGGGCTTTGATGTCGCTTCCATTGAGCAAGCCCTGGCGCACAACGAGCGCAATGAAAACCGTATTCGCGGTGCTTCAACGATTTCTCAGCAGACAGCCAAAAATCTCTTTTTATGGGATGGGCGTAGCTGGGTTCGAAAAGGGCTGGAAGCCGGATTAACGCTGGGGATAGAAACAGTCTGGAGCAAAAAGCGTATCCTGACGGTTTACCTGAATATCGCCGAATTTGGCGACGGTGTGTTTGGCGTCGAAGCTGCGGCACAACGTTATTTCCACAAACCCGCGAGCAAACTTACCCGGTCGGAAGCTGCATTGCTGGCAGCTGTATTACCTAATCCACTTCGTTTCAAAGTCTCCGCGCCATCGGGCTACGTGCGTAGCCGTCAGGCGTGGATTTTACGGCAGATGTATCAGTTAGGCGGTGAGCCGTTTATGCAACAACACCAGCTTGATTAAGCTTCGCGCGAAGTGAGGGCCAGCGTTTTGCTCTCACGAGGTTGCAGATCTTTCTGCAGGGCAATAGCCAGCGCCGGTTGGGCGATAAATCGTTTCCATAACCGCTCTTGCTTACGCAGACAACACCACTTCGACCAGGTCGCCAGTGGAATCAATGTGCTTTCACCAATGTTGTCGCAGACGACGGGGGTAACCTCTGACTCACTGATGCGGTGACAGAGGATATTCTGCGGCTTCAGCGACATCGTCACGATACGGTTATCCTGCAAATAACGCTTCAGCTGTTTCAGTAACTGGCGCAGTTGTGCAATGTCTTCTTCGTAACGGCATTGTTCTGCAAATTCGGTCAGCGTAATGGAAGGCTTGCCGTCGAAATCGGCAATCACATCGTAGACATAACCGGTTCCGCAATCCGTCTCAACGGTACCGTGATAGCGCGGTATTCCACTCCAGTCTTTTAACCGGCGACCAAGATGCGCGTAGTACTTTAACTCACGGCGGATCTCTTTATCGCCACCATCGCCACGATGGTAGACAATCTTAATACAGCGTTGGGCATCTTCCGGATGCGCATAACATTTCCGATGTCTTCCGGTGCCCAGGGGACTTTGTTCAGATAAGCGAATCATGCCATCTCCTGGAAATATTTTCTGACGATCTCCAGTATGGTCGATTAACTTAAACGAAATCTAAACAATGCTTCTTAAGGTTTTCTTAAGGTTCTTCTGAAAGTAAAAAGCGCACGAAATGTACAATTGATGTTGATTGATAACGATTTCAGTACGCGCTTTTCTTATTGCCGGGGGAGCTTGAAGGGATTTGAATGTCAAAGTGATGAAGATTAATCTTCATCAAAACCAGAGTTAAAGAGGGCGATAACGGCGGCCAGTGCTTCCTCTTCCTGTGGACCGGTCGCTTCAACTTCAATCTGCCGTCCTTTGGCAGAATCCAACATCAGCAGCGCAATAACGCTGTTGGCTTCAGCCTCGGTGCCTTCGTCATTACGTAACAGCACTTCAGCGTCAAAACCCTGCATTAATTCAAACAGCTTCATTGCAGGCCGGGCATGCATGCCCAGCTTGTTTGTGATTTCAACAGTTTGCTTGACGGTCATGGTTTACGTTTTTCCAGCGTCCGATGGCGTGACTGGACGTTTTTACCGCGCGAGCGGAAGTAGTCTGCCAGTTGCTCTGCAATATACACCGAACGGTGCTTCCCGCCGGTACAACCAATGGCGACCGTCAGGTAGCTACGGTTGTTGGTTTCCAGCATAGGTAACCATAGCTCAAGATAGCTTCGCGTCTGGTAGATAAAATTGTGTACTTCTGTGTGGCGGTCGAGGAACGCGGCGACAGGTTTATCAAGACCTGTCATTGGACGCAGTTTCGGATCCCAGTGCGGGTTCGGCAAGAAGCGCACGTCAAAGACGTAATCTGCATCGATAGGGATACCGTGTTTGAAGCCGAAAGACTCAAAGACCATGGTCAGTTCACGTTCACGTTTACCCAGCAGACGGGTACGCAGCATTTCTGCCAGCTCGTGAACGGACATTTCTGAGGTGTCGACAATCAGATCCGCTCGCGAACGCAGAGGCTCCAGCAAATCGCTTTCTTTGTCGATAGCACTTTCCAGCGACAGGTTTTTGCTGGAAAGCGGATGCAGTCGGCGCGTGTCACTGTAACGACGAATTAAGGTATTACGGTCGGCATCCAGGAACAGTAGTTGCGGTGAGAAAGCGTCAGGCAGGTTACTCATCGCCTGTTCGAATATTTCTGGTGACTCCGGCATATTACGAACATCAATGCTGACGGCGGCAGAAATCTCTCGATCGGCCAGAGTTCGAGCCAGATCGGGTAACAACACTACGGGAAGGTTATCCACGCAGTAAAAACCCATATCTTCCAGCGCACGCAGGGCGACAGATTTACCTGAACCTGAACGTCCGCTGACGATCATCAGTACCATGTACTGTTTCTCCTCACAACGTCTAAAAGAGACATTACCGAATAACTACGCTTCATCCGGAGTACCTTCGGTATCCGTAATGATTTGATACAGCTCTTCATCGCTCTGGGCTGCGCGTAAACGGCGGCAGATGGTTTTGTCCGCCAGACGTTTCGCTACCAGCGACAGAGTATGCAGGTGCGTTTTAGTTTGGTCTGCCGGCACCAGCAGGGCAAAAAGTAAGTCCACCGGTTGGTTGTCGATGGCATCGAAAGCTATAGGCGTTTCGAGCTGAACGAAAACGCCAACGGCGCGCAGAGTATCTTCTTCCAGTTTGCCATGCGGAATGGCAATACCATTGCCGATACCGGTACTGCCCATTTTTTCCCGCGTCAGGATAGCTTCAAAAACCACCTGGGGCGCCAGGCTAAGTTGTTTCGCTGCCAGCTCGCTGATGATTTCCAGGGCGCGTTTTTTGCTCTGACAGTGGACGCGGCTTCGCGTACATTCCCTGTTAAGAACACTGCTAAGCTGTAGAGTTGTATCATTATTTGTCATAATTTCACCTAAGAACCTGCCCACTCAAACAGTGGAACAGGCTCGGGGCATTAACCGTACAAATGGCCCGTTGTGCCGCACAACAGGCCGCCATGCACATGCTAATTGCCCGGACAATTAGTGTTGTTTCAGTTTATCTTTATGTTTGGTCAACTGGCGTGCCAGCTTATCAATTAAGCCATCAATGGCAGCGTACATGTCCTGACCTTCCGCGCTGGCATGAATTTCACCACCGTTTACATGCAGTGTTGCATCTGAGGTGTGGGTGACTTTCTCCACTTTCAGAACAACATAGACCTGGTTGATTCGGTCAAAATATTGCTCAAGTTTGGCAAATTTGGCTGTAACAAATTCGCGCAGTGCCTCGGTGATCTCGACGTTATTTCCGGTAATGTTGAGCTGCATAGTGTCTTCCTTATCGGTTGGGTCAAACGAGCTGTTTACGCTGGTTTGACGGCGGAATGGATAAAGACTCTCGGTACTTCGCAACAGTGCGGCGAGCCACCATGATACCTTGTTCCGACAGCAAAGAGGTTAACTTGCTGTCGCTCAACGGTTTCGCTGGGTTTTCCGCCGCGATTAATTTCTTCACCAGCGCACGAATCGCCGTGGAGGAAGCTTCGCCGCCGCCCTCGGTATTGACGTGACTGGAAAAGAAATACTTCAGTTCAAAAATGCCTCGTGGACTATGCAGGTATTTTTGCGTGGTCACGCGAGATATCGTCGATTCATGCATCTCGACGGCCTGGGCGATATCGGCCAGTACCATCGGTTTCATATATTCTTCGCCTTGCTCAAAGAAGGCTTGCTGCTGTTCAACGATACAGCGACTCACGCGCAGTAGCGTATCGTTACGGCTTTCCAGACTCTTGATCAACCATTTGGCATCCTGCAGATTGCTGCGGATAAACTGGCTATCACCATCGTTGCGCGCGTTATTGCACATCGAGGCGTAGTGCTGGTTGATTTGCAGACGCGGAATGCTGTCACTGTTGAGTTCTACCGTCCAGTGACCGTTATGCTTACGCACCAGCACATCTGGAATGACATACTCAGGTTCGCCAGTCTGGATCGACTGCCCGGGGCGCGGATCGAGCGACTGGATCAGATTGACGGCTTCTTTCAGCACATCTTCTTTCAGACGCGTGACGCGCATTAAAGTGCGGAAGTCGTGATTGGCTAATAGATCGAGATGATCGCTAATGATCAGTCTGGCCTCTTCCAGCCATGGCGTGGTCTTATCGAATTGGGAGAGTTGGATCAGCAGGCAGTCACGCAGATCTTTTGCCGCCACACCGACCGGATCAAACCGTTGGATCCGCTTAAGGACGGCTTCAACTTCGTCGATGTCAATCTCTTCATCGCCCATACTTTCGAGAATATCTTCCAGCGGGACAGTCAGATAACCGGTGTCATCAACGGCATCGACGATAGAGGTAGCAATAGCGCGGTCAGTGTCGGAAAACGGTGTCAACTCGACCTGCCACATCAGGTAATCCTGTAAGGTCTGTGTCGTTTCGCCCTGATAGACCGGCAGCTCGTCGTCAATGTAGTCACCGCTGGTGCCGGATGGTGTACCAGCGGTGTAAATGGTGTCCCAACTGGCATCGAGCGGCAGCTCTTCCGGCATCTCTTTTTGTTCGAGCGCGTCGGCGGTGTCCAGTGTTTCACTGTCTTGCGTTTCGCGGGTGTCGATTTCTTCATGAGTGTCGATTTGCTCAAGCAGCGGATTGCTCTCCAGCGCCTGCTGTAGCTCCTGCTGAAGTTCCAGCGTCGACAACTGCAACAGACGAATTGCCTGTTGGAGCTGTGGCGTCATCGCCAGTTGTTGGCTAAGCCTGAGTTGCAAACCTTGCTTCATGTTCAGAATCGTACTCTCCTGCTAAAACGTCGCAAACTTCTACCCTATCAGAGTCTGAAGTCTTCCCCAAGGTATACACGCTTAACGTGTTCGTCTTGTAAGATTTCTGTAGGCGTGCCGTGGGCGATCAAATGCCCCTGACTGACGATATAAGCGCGTTCACAAACCGCCAGTGTTTCACGCACGTTGTGGTCAGTGATCAGTACGCCCAGGCCGCTGTCGCGCAGGTGCTCAATGATGCGTTTAATGTCGATAACCGAGATCGGGTCAACCCCGGCAAACGGTTCGTCGAGCAGAATAAATTTCGGATTCGCAGCCAGTGCGCGGGCAATTTCTACACGGCGACGTTCACCCCCGGAGAGTGACTGCCCCATGCTGTCACGCAGGTGCTCAATGTGAAACTCTTCCATCAGCTCGTTCGCGCGGTCTTCACGTTGTTCAGCAGACAAGTCGTCACGAATTTGCAGTACCGCCATCAGGTTATCGTAAACGCTGAGGCGACGGAAAATGGAGGCTTCCTGCGGCAGATAGCCGATACCGCGGCGCGCGCGTGCATGCAGAGGCAGCAGACTGATATCGTCATCATCAATAATGATGTTGCCCGCATCGCGCGGCACAATGCCAACAACCATGTAGAAAGTGGTGGTCTTACCGGCACCGTTTGGCCCCAGCAGACCGACAATTTCCCCGGAGTTGACGGTCAGGCTGACGTCTTCTACCACGCGACGGCCTTTATAGGCTTTTGCAAGGTTCTTTGCAGTTAATGTTGCCATAACGAATTAATTACCCTTCTTCTGTGCCGGGGTCTGGCCTTTATTGTTTTTGTCCTGCAGCTGCGACGGCACCAGAACGGTGGTTACGCGCTTGCCTTTGTCGCTGAAAGCCTGCATTTTCTGCTCTTTCACCAGGTAAGTGATCTTATCGCCCTTAATGTTGCTATCGACCTGCTGCAGATAAGCATTACCCGTCAGAACGACAAAATCTTTTGCCAGTTCGTAGTGCATCTGGGAAGCGTGACCTTCAACGGGTTTACCGTTGTCCTGCATCTGGTAGAACGTTGCCGGTTTACCGTAGCCGTCAATCACTTCTTTACCTTGTTCGCCGCCCGGACGGGTAACGACCACTTTGTCGGCATTAATTTTGATGGTGCCCTGGGTGACGATGACATTGCCGGTAAAGGTAACCACGTTGCCTTGCATATCAAGAGATTGCTGGTCCGATTCAATGTGGATCGGCTGATCAGTATCTCCGGTTACGGCAAATGCCGGAATGCTGGCGGCCAGAAGTGAGCTGGCAAGCACAAGATTAAGGCTGAGTTTGTTTGTTTTGAATTTCATAGGATGTTCTAACCTTTTCAATCAGCTCGGCGTTCTTGCTGCGTAAGTTGCCGCGCATTTTCAGACCGCTGGAGTTAAATGTTGTTCCGTATAACGTGACGAGGTCTTCAGAGGTAACATCCTGCGTCACCAGATTGATCTGCGCGTTATCCGTCGTGATTCTGCGAAGTTGAGAGTCCGGCACGAGTGCATTGACTTCAACGTGTCCATATAAATAGAGCATCCGGTCATTGGTCAGCTTGGCTTTATCTGCTTTTACGGACCATGTCGGGATTTTATCCTTATCAAACGTGGTAAGTACCGGCTGCGTAAACCACGAAACGGCCTGATCGGAATAATATTCAACGTGTTGAGCAATCAATCGATAGCTTAGTGCCCCTTCTGGGTTATAGACGAGCGTGTCCGTATGCTCGCTTTTATAGGTGGGATCATTGTTGTTGACGACCACCTGGGCGGTATCGTCTTTTTCGGCCATATTAATGCCGATCATCACCAGAACCGCCAGTGATAGCACAATGATAACCCAACGTCTGGCTTTACTCATATCGATTGCCCTTTGGCTTCATCCAGTTTGCCCTGCGCCAGGAGTAATAAGTCGCAAACTTCTCGCACTGCGCCACGACCGCCAGCAATGCGCGTTACGTAATCGGCGCGCGGGATCAACAGTGGATGCGCATCGGCCACGGCGACGCTTAAACCCACTTTTTCCATTACCGGCCAGTCGATGAGATCATCGCCGACATAAGCCACATTTTCCGGGGCAATCGCCAGTTTTTCCAGCAGATCGCTAAAGGCGATCAGTTTGTTTGACTGCCCCTGATACAAGTGAGTGATCCCCAATGTGGCACAACGATCTTCTACCAGTTTAGCCTTTCGCCCGGTAATGATAGCGACTTCAATATCAGAGGTGAGCGCACAACGAATGCCATAACCGTCACGAACATTGAACGCTTTCAGCTCTTCGCCGTTATTGCCCATATAAATCAGGCCATCTGACAGTACGCCATCAACGTCGAGGATCAGCAGACGAATGTTCTCTGCTTTTGCCATAACGTCGGCGCTGACAGGGCCGTAACAGGTCGCAAGCGACGCACCTGCTTTGCTCATTGTTGTTTATCCTTGAATCTTTACACTACGCCTGCACGCAGTAAATCATGCATATGTAACACACCGAGTAAATGGTCGCCATCGGCAACCATCACGGAGGTGATATGGCGGGACTGCATTAAGTTCAGTGCCTCAACGGCCAGAATGCCTGGGCGCACGCGTATTCCCCCCGGCGTCATCACATCGGCAATACTTAACTGACGAACATCCACGCCCATATCGAAGACACGGCGTAAATCACCGTCGGTAAAGATGCCTTCAATCATCATATTGTCATCGCAAATGACAGTCATACCAAGATTTTTGCGGGTAACTTCCAGCAATGCGTCACGCAGACTGGCCGTTTTCTTAACATGCGGGATCTCATCGCCCGTATGCATAATATCGTTTACGCGCAGCAGAAGTTTACGACCCAGTGCGCCGCCTGGGTGTGAGAGCGCAAAATCTTCAGCAGTAAAGCCGCGTGCTTTTAACAGCGCGACAGCGAGGGCATCGCCCATAACCAGCGTGGCGGTTGTGCTGCTGGTCGGTGCCAGCCCTAACGGACAGGCTTCTTTCGCCACTTTAACACACAGATGCACATCTGCGGCGCGCGCCATGCTGCTCTCCGGGCGACCGGTGATGCAGATTAACGGTACGTGAAGACGCTTAAGCACTGGAATTAAGGCCGTGATTTCGCTGGATTCACCTGAGTTAGAGATAGCAATCACCACATCCTGTGGGGTGACCATGCCTAAATCACCATGCGCGGCTTCGCCAGGATGGACGAAAAATGAAGGTGTACCGGTGCTGGCAAATGTTGCTGCCATTTTGCGCCCGATGTGCCCCGATTTCCCCATCCCCATGACGACAACTTTCCCTTTACACCAGAACATCTTTTCACAGGCAAGCGTGAAATTCTGATTGATGTATTGATCAAGCTCCGCCAGGCATTCACGTTCAATCGCCAGGACTTCTTTACCTGCTTGCTGAAAGTCAAAACCCGGTTGTAACTCTACGTGCGACATAATGCGTTTCCAGTTATTCAACGAGTATTGGCGATAACCAGTACAACATCGCCAGCCATACGATAAATCCGCCAGTTAATAATACCCCTACACCACGGCCCGGTTGCGGGGAGCGCCGCCAGCACAGCAACGCAAAAATAATGCTCACCAGCAACATCACGCTGTAGTCACGACTGTACGCCAGTGGATCAATCTCTCCTGGCGTTATCAGCGCGGGTAAACCCAACACGATTACAATATTAAAAATGTTTGCGCCAATGATATTTCCGACCGCAATGTCGTTTTCACCTTTGCGAACCCCCGCTATTGCGGTTGCCAGTTCCGGCAGGCTGGTTCCGATAGCAATTGCCGTCAGACCCATCGTCAACTCGCTAATGGCAAAGTAATTCGCCAGCACCGTGGCGTTATCAACTACCATCCGCGTGGCCACTGGCATAATGATCAGTGCGATGCCGAGCCATAAAAATGCGACGGGCAATCCACCTTCACGCGGCAGCTCTGCAAGCTGCTCTCTGGTCAGGCTGTCAGTCCCCTGACGTTCAGCCTGACGTGCAAGTTTAACAATGAACAGCAGCCATAGCACAGCCAGAAAGAGGAGAAAGATACCATCGCTGCGACTAAGTTGTCCGTCATAGAGTACGGAACCGGCCACCACGCTGACCAACAACATTAAGGGTAATTCACGGCGTAGAACATCAGAATGGACGGTAAAAGGACGAACCAGCGCAGCCAGACCGAGGATCAGCAATATATTGATAATGTTTGAGCCGAGGGCTGTACCAACGGCTAAATCGCGTTGTTCGTGCAAAGACGCGGCAAGCGAGACGATGATTTCTGGTAACGATGTACCAATACTGACCACCGTCATGCCGATGATCAACGGCGGGATGCCAAAGGTTCGGCAAAGAATAGACGCGGCAAAAACCAGGCGGTCGGCACTGTAAACGACCAAAAGTAAACCAACAATTAACAGTGCCGTAGCTAAAAGCATCTAACGTCCTTTCTTCAGGTATACTCGCCGGTCCGCTGAAGATTTTCAGAAAGCCGTAACAGATTCTTAATTTTGACTTTATGCGGCTAAAAAGTAAAACAAATGCCAGCTTTCGCTAACCACGGCAGGTAATATTCTGTAAATATGTTGGGTTCAAGGTTAAATTGAGCGCCATGCTTAGAAAATCAACGCAAGACGAAGGGTGAATTATGGAGCAGTCTGTGGCGAATTTAGTCGATATGCGCGATGTCAGTTTTACGCGTGGCAATCGCTGCATCTTCGATAATATTTCCCTGACCGTGCCGCGAGGGAAGATCACGGCGATCATGGGGCCATCGGGCATCGGTAAAACGACGCTACTCCGTCTGATTGGCGGGCAAATCGCACCAGATCATGGTGAGATTCTTTTCGATGGTGAGAATATTCCGGCGATGTCTCGTTCGCGCCTGTATACAGTGCGCAAACGGATGAGCATGTTATTTCAGTCCGGGGCGTTGTTCACTGATATGAACGTATTTGACAACGTCGCCTATCCACTGCGGGAACATACCCAACTTCCCGCGCCATTGTTGCATAGTACGGTGATGATGAAGCTGGAGGCCGTGGGGCTGCGTGGAGCGGCTAAACTTATGCCTTCTGAACTTTCCGGTGGGATGGCGCGGCGTGCAGCGCTGGCACGTGCGATTGCGCTGGAGCCGGATCTCATCATGTTTGATGAGCCCTTTGTTGGGCAAGATCCCATTACCATGGGCGTGCTGGTGAAGCTGATTTCTGAGCTGAACAGCGCGCTGGGCGTGACTTGTGTGGTGGTTTCTCACGATGTGCCGGAAGTGTTAAGTATTGCGGATCACGCCTGGATCCTGGCGGACAAAAAAATCGTCGCTCATGGCAGTGCCCAGGCGTTGCAGGCGAATCCTGATCCGCGCGTACGTCAGTTTCTGGACGGGATAGCTGACGGGCCTGTTCCGTTCCGCTATCCTGCCGGCGATTATCACGCTGATCTTTTACCAGGGAGTTAAGCCACTCATGCTGTTAAATGCGCTGGCGTCGCTCGGACATAAAGGGATTAAAACCCTGAGAACGTTCGGGCGGGCCGGGTTAATGTTATTCAATGCGCTGGTCGGCAAACCGGAATTTCGCAAACATGCACCGCTGCTGGTGCGCCAGCTCTATAATGTCGGCGTCCTGTCGATGCTGATTATTGTGGTTTCTGGCGTGTTCATCGGAATGGTGTTGGGGCTGCAAGGTTATCTGGTTCTGACCACTTATAGTGCGGAAACCAGTCTGGGTATGCTGGTGGCGTTATCGCTACTGCGTGAACTGGGGCCGGTGGTTGCCGCGTTGTTGTTTGCCGGGCGTGCTGGTTCGGCGCTAACCGCAGAAATCGGCCTGATGCGCGCTACAGAGCAACTCTCCAGTATGGAGATGATGGCGGTGGATCCGCTGCGTCGGGTTATTTCTCCCCGTTTCTGGGCTGGAGTTATTTCATTACCACTGTTGACGGTTATCTTCGTCGCCGTGGGGATCTGGGGCGGATCGCTGGTCGGCGTCAGTTGGAAAGGCATTGATAGTGGGTTCTTCTGGTCGGCAATGCAAAATGCCGTCGACTGGCGTATGGATCTCGTCAACTGTCTGATTAAGAGCGTGGTGTTCGCTATCACGGTGACGTGGATTTCGTTGTTTAACGGCTACGACGCCATCCCGACGTCTGCCGGGATTAGCCGGGCAACCACTCGCACCGTTGTCCACTCGTCTCTGGCTGTTCTGGGGCTGGATTTTGTGCTGACCGCATTGATGTTTGGGAATTGAGTTCATGCAAACGAAAAAAAATGAAATTTGGGTGGGTATCTTTTTATTAGCAGCACTGCTTGCGGCGCTGTTTGTTTGCCTGAAGGCAGCGAACGTGACGTCTATACGTACTGAACCGACCTATACGCTTTATGCGACGTTCGATAACATTGGCGGCCTGAAAGCCCGCTCTCCGGTCAGCATTGGTGGCGTTGTTGTGGGCCGGGTGGCGGATATTACGCTGGACCCGAAAACCTATCTGCCGCGCGTAACGCTGGAAATTGAACAACGTTATAACCACATTCCTGATACCAGTTCGCTGAGCATTCGTACTTCCGGCCTGCTGGGGGAACAATATCTGGCATTAAACGTCGGTTTTGAAGACCCGGAACTGGGGACTGCTATCCTGAAGGATGGCGATACAATTCAGGACACCAAGTCTGCGATGGTGCTGGAAGATCTCATTGGTCAGTTCCTTTACGGTAGTAAAGGCGATGACAATAAGAATAGTGGCGATGCGCCAGCTGCTGCGCCAGGTAATAATGAAACCACTGAACCTGTGGGTACAACGAAATAATTTCAGGAGAACCGACGCATGTTTAAACGTTTAATGATGGTCGCTTTGCTGGTGATTGCACCGCTGAGTGCGGCAACCGCGGCAGACCAGACCAATCCGTATAAGCTGATGGACGAGGCGGCGCAGAAAACGTTCGATCGCCTGAAGAATGAGCAACCGCAAATTCGGGCTAACCCGGATTATCTGCGTACCATTGTTGATCAGGAACTGTTGCCATACGTACAGGTGAAATACGCCGGTGCGCTGGTGCTGGGCCAGTATTACAAGAGTGCGACCCCAGCTCAACGTGATGCTTACTTTGCCGCTTTCCGTGAGTACCTGAAGCAGGCTTACGGTCAGGCGCTGGCGATGTATCACGGTCAAACCTATCAGATTGCGCCAGAACAGCCGCTGGGTGATAAAACCATTGTGCCGATTCGCGTTACCATTATTGACCCGAATGGCCGCCCGCCGGTGCGTCTGGACTTCCAGTGGCGTAAAAACTCCCAGACGGGCAACTGGCAGGCTTACGACATGATTGCTGAAGGCGTCAGTATGATCACCACCAAACAAAACGAGTGGGGAACGCTGCTGCGTACCAAAGGTATCGACGGCCTGACTGCGCAACTGAAATCGATTTCTCAACAGAAAATCACTCTGGAAGAGAAAAAATAATGAGCGAGTCACTGAGCTGGATGCAGACGGGTGACACGCTGGCGTTATCCGGAGAGCTGGATCAGGACGTTCTGCTACCGCTTTGGGAAATACGTGAGGAAGCGGTGAAGGGGATTACCAGCATCGATCTTAGCCGTGTGTCTCGCGTGGATACGGGTGGACTGGCACTGCTGCTCCATCTTATCGATCTGGCGAAAAAGCAGGGCAACAATGTGACGCTTCAGGGGGTAAACGACAAAGTGTATACCCTGGCGAAATTGTATAATTTGCCTGCTGATGTTCTGCCTCGTTAAATTTTTTCAGGCCGGATATGGCGTTAACCGCCTGTCCGGCAAACCTGCCTGCAAGTCGAGCCTTGTCTGATTTATCAGCGAGGCTTTTTGCTTATTTATGCCAGCGCAACTTTGCTCTAAGATGTTTCGCTGATTTATTAACTGATGATTGAAGATCCCATGGAAAATAATGAAATTCAGAGCGTGTTGATGAACGCTCTCTCCCTCCAGGAAGTCCACGTTTCCGGCGATGGCAGCCACTTTCAGGTTATTGCCGTGGGTGAGTTGTTTGACGGCATGAGTCGGGTTAAAAAACAGCAGACGGTCTATGGCCCGCTGATGGAATATATTGCGGATAACCGCATTCATGCTGTGTCGATCAAAGCGTATACCCCTGCGGAGTGGGCGCGCGATCGCAAACTGAACGGCTTTTGAGCTATGGGCGATTCGCCGGTAGCGGATATGAATTGTTAACTGAGAACAAACTAAATGGATAAATTTCGTGTTCAGGGGCCAACGAAGCTCCAGGGCGAAGTCACAATTTCCGGCGCTAAAAATGCTGCTCTGCCTATCCTTTTTGCCGCACTACTGGCGGAAGAACCGGTAGAGATCCAGAACGTCCCGAAACTAAAAGACGTCGATACATCAATGAAGCTGCTAAGCCAGCTGGGTGCGAAAGTAGAACGTAATGGTTCTGTGCATATTGATGCCCGCGACGTTAATGTATTCTGCGCACCTTACGATCTGGTTAAAACCATGCGTGCTTCTATCTGGGCGCTGGGGCCGCTGGTAGCGCGCTTTGGTCAGGGGCAAGTTTCACTGCCTGGCGGTTGTACGATCGGCGCACGTCCGGTTGATCTACACATTTCTGGCCTCGAACAATTAGGCGCGACCATCAAACTGGAAGAAGGTTACGTTAAAGCTTCCGTCGATGGTCGTTTGAAAGGCGCACATATCGTGATGGATAAAGTCAGCGTTGGCGCAACGGTGACCATCATGTGTGCTGCAACCCTTGCGGAAGGCACCACGATTATTGAAAACGCAGCGCGTGAACCGGAAATCGTCGATACCGCGAACTTCCTGATTACGCTGGGTGCGAAAATTAGCGGTCAGGGCACCGATCGTATCGTCATCGAAGGTGTGGAACGTTTAGGCGGCGGTGTCTATCGCGTGCTGCCGGATCGTATCGAAACCGGTACTTTCCTGGTGGCGGCGGCGATCTCTCGCGGCAAAATTATCTGCCGTAACGCGCAGCCAGATACTCTGGACGCCGTGCTGGCGAAACTGCGTGACGCTGGAGCGGACATCGAAGTCGGCGAAGACTGGATTAGCCTGGATATGCATGGCAAACGTCCGAAGGCTGTTAACGTACGTACCGCGCCGCATCCGGCATTCCCTACCGATATGCAGGCCCAGTTCACGCTGTTGAATCTGGTGGCAGAAGGGACCGGATTCATCACCGAAACGGTCTTTGAAAACCGCTTTATGCATGTGCCAGAGCTGAGTCGTATGGGCGCGCACGCCGAAATCGAAAGCAATACCGTTATTTGTCACGGTGTTGAAAAACTTTCTGGCGCACAGGTTATGGCAACCGATCTGCGTGCATCAGCAAGCCTGGTGCTGGCTGGCTGTATTGCGGAAGGGACGACGGTGGTTGATCGTATTTATCACATCGATCGTGGCTACGAACGCATTGAAGACAAACTACGCGCTTTAGGTGCAAATATTGAGCGTGTGAAAGGCGAGTAATTGTCTGAGAGCTGGCAGCCCCGTTCGCGGGGCTACCGCCAGGCCACTCATTTTTTCGGTTTAGTGTAGCTACGCATCAACTGCGTTCTGTCGATAAACTCATGGGTCTGCGGATCATGGTAGCGTGATGGCCAGATAACCCAGGGGTCAGTTCCCAGGGCTTTCGCAATAATCATCTCTCCTTTCGGCCATGGGCGTGATAATGCGTTCGCCAGCGTTGAGGAACTCAAACCATTTCTGCGAGACTCCGCCGCCATTGACGTTCCCTTCTTGCGCAAACCTGCAATGATGTCAGCGGGATGCCAGTCAATGAAATTACTTTCCATCTTTCCTCACTCCTTAAGTTAGTCGCTTTCATTCAGAACACTTCTTCTGTTTCTGTCGAGCATCACTATACTCCTGATGGCCTATTGCTCTAAAAAGTTCCTGTAAAGAGTGTGAATATTCAGAATATATAAAGATACACAGCCCCGTTTTTCAGGAGTTATAGAGCTGAATAAGTGTTTTTATGGAATTTACTGGAATCATCCCGCGCACTGCGCGGGATGAGGGGAGGGGATTAACGATCGCGTTGAACAGCGATGTGCGCGAGGCCGACGAGTGCTTCTCTCCACGGGGTGTCCGGGAGCACCTGTAACGCTGCGATGGCTTTGTCTGCTTCTTCCTCGGCACGCTGACGCGTCCATTCAAGAGATCCACAAGCGTTCATTGCTTCCAGAACCGGTTCCAGAAGATGGCGACCGTTACCCTGTTCGATGGCGGTACGAATCATCTGTGCCTGTTCTGGTGTGCCATGATGCATCGCATGCAGCAGCGGCAGCGTCGGTTTACCTTCGTTCAGATCGTCGCCGACGTTTTTACCTAACTGTTCGCCATCGGCATTGTAATCGAGTAAATCGTCGATCAACTGGAAAGCAGTGCCGAGATAGCGCCCATAATCTTGTAGGCCTTTCTCCTCCTCCGGCGTACAGCCAGCCAGAATCCCGGAACACTGCGCGGCAGCCTCAAACAGACGCGCAGTCTTGCTGTAGATAACGCGCATGTAGTTTTCTTCAGTGATGTCCGGATCGTTAACGTTCATCAGTTGCAGAACTTCACCTTCTGCGATGACGTTTACGGCTTCTGACATGACTTCCAGCACTTTGAGTGAACCGAGGCTGGTCATCATCTGGAACGCGCGGGTATAAATAAAATCGCCTACCAGCACGCTGGCGGCATTGCCAAATGCGGCGTTGGCGGTAGCTTTACCCCTGCGCATATCTGATTCATCCACAACGTCGTCGTGTAGCAGAGTCGCCGTGTGGATAAACTCGATCAGGGCAGCAATGGTGACATGCACATTTCCCTCATAGCCAACAGCTCGTGCAGCCAGTACAGCAATCATCGGACGAATACGTTTACCGCCGCCGCTGACGATGTAATAGCCTAACTGATTGATCAGTTGGACGTCGGAATTAAGCTGCTCAAGGATTGCCGCATTAACACCCGCCATATCTTGCGCGGTTAACTCATTGATTTTTTCTAAATTCATCGCAAAAGCCGGGCTTTTCGCCCCGATTACCTTACTGTGAACAAAGGCAACTTAGGGTTTATGGTTAGGAATATAGGGTGATTGTACTGAAAAAATGGCACAGATAAACGTTACCGTACAAGTTGTGTTTTTTTTCTTCGTGTATTGACTGTAGCACTTGTCAAAGGCGTGCGTTTTGCGTAATATTCGCGCCCTATTGTGAATATTTATAGCGCACTCTGAATCATTGAAAAGGTGTGCGCGGAAGCGGAGTTTTATATGTACGCGGTTTTCCAAAGTGGTGGTAAACAACACCGAGTAAGCGAAGGTCAGACCGTTCGCCTGGAAAAGCTGGACATCGCAACTGGCGAAACTGTTGAGTTCGCTGAAGTGCTGATGATCGCAAACGGTGAAGAAGTCAAAATCGGCGTTCCTTTCGTTGATGGCGGCGTAATCAAAGCTGAAGTTGTTGCTCACGGTCGTGGCGAAAAAGTTAAAATCGTTAAGTTTCGTCGTCGTAAACACTATCGTAAGCAGCAGGGCCATCGTCAGTGGTTCACTGATGTGAAAATTACTGGCATCAGCGCCTAAGACCTGAGGAGAGATTTCAAATGGCACATAAAAAGGCTGGCGGCTCCACACGTAACGGTCGCGATTCAGAAGCTAAACGCCTGGGCGTTAAGCGTTTCGGTGGCGAATCCGTTCTGGCGGGTAGCATCATCGTTCGTCAACGTGGTACCAAATTCCACGCTGGCGCTAACGTAGGTTGCGGTCGTGACCACACTCTGTTTGCTAAAGCAGACGGTAAAGTGAAATTCGAAGTTAAAGGCCCGAAAAACCGTAAATTTATCAGCATCGAAGCTGAATAAGTTTTTCGCGTCCCGGTAACGGATGAAAGCCCCGCAACACGTTGCGGGGCTTTTTACATTCGATAACCGGTAAAAATGCGCATGGTGCGACGTTAATCCGCATATGCGCTTTGCAGGGAATACGGTATGAAGCAGCAGGCAGGCATTGGCATTCTTTTGGCGCTCACCACAGCAATTTGCTGGGGGGCGTTGCCAATCGCAATGAAGCAGGTGCTGGAGGTGATGGAACCTCCGACAATCGTGTTTTACCGTTTCTTGATGGCGAGTATTGGCCTTGGTGCCATTCTTGCGGTGAAGAAGCGGTTGCCGCCATTACGCGTGTTTCGTAAGCCACGCTGGTTGATTTTGTTAGCAGTGGCGACCGCCGGGCTGTTTGGGAACTTCATCCTGTTCAGCTCATCCTTGCAATACCTGAGTCCGACCGCTTCGCAGGTGATTGGGCAACTCTCGCCAGTTGGCATGATGGTTGCCAGCGTATTTATCCTGAAAGAGAAAATGCGCAGTACTCAGGTTGTAGGGGCATTGATGCTCCTGAGCGGCCTGGTGATGTTTTTTAACACCAGTCTGGTCGAGATATTTACAAAGCTCACCGATTACACCTGGGGAGTTATCTTTGGGGTCGGTGCGGCGACGGTTTGGGTGAGTTATGGCGTGGCGCAAAAGGTTTTATTGCGTCGGCTGGCCTCACCGCAGATCCTGTTTTTACTGTACACTTTATGTACAATTGCGCTCTTCCCTCTGGCAAATCCTGGAGTGATAGCGCAGCTTAGCCACTGGCAGCTCGCATGTTTAATTTTTTGCGGACTGAATACATTGGTAGGATATGGCGCCCTGGCGGAAGCGATGGCTCGCTGGCAGGCAGCGCAGGTGAGCGCGATCATCACGCTCACCCCACTGTTTACGCTGTTTTTTTCAGATCTTTTATCACTGGCCTGGCCCGATTTCTTCGCCAGACCGATGTTAAACCTTTTAGGTTATCTCGGTGCGTTTGTCGTGGTTGCGGGCGCGATGTATTCCGCCATTGGTCATCGTATTTGGGGCGGATTACGTAAGCATACAACGGTGGTATCGCAACCCCGCGCAGGCGAATGATTTACGGAGAATAAAATGAAGTTTGTTGATGAAGCATCGATTCTGGTCGTTGCAGGTGATGGCGGTAATGGTTGCGTGAGCTTCCGCCGCGAAAAGTATATTCCGAAAGGCGGCCCGGATGGCGGCGACGGCGGTGATGGTGGTGACGTATGGATGGAAGCCGACGAGAACCTGAACACGCTTATCGATTATCGTTTTGAAAAATCTTTCCGTGCAGAGCGCGGTCAGAACGGTGCAAGCCGAGACTGTACCGGTAAGCGCGGTAAAGACGTCACGATTAAAGTACCAGTAGGAACGCGTGTAATCGACCAGGGTACCGGTGAAACCATGGGCGATATGACCAAACACGGTCAGCGTCTGCTGGTTGCTAAGGGCGGCTGGCACGGTCTGGGCAATACCCGTTTCAAGTCGTCAGTTAACCGTACACCACGGCAGAAAACTAACGGTACGCCGGGCGATAAGCGTGAGCTGCTGCTGGAGCTGATGCTGCTGGCTGACGTCGGTATGTTGGGGATGCCAAACGCGGGTAAATCGACCTTTATTCGTGCGGTATCGGCGGCTAAACCGAAAGTGGCGGATTATCCGTTTACCACTCTGGTACCAAGCCTGGGCGTGGTGCGTATGGACAACGAAAAGAGCTTCGTTGTTGCCGATATTCCAGGACTGATTGAAGGCGCTGCAGAAGGCGCAGGTCTGGGCATTCGCTTCCTGAAGCACCTGGAACGTTGCCGCGTCCTGTTGCACCTCATCGATATCGATCCGATTGACGGCACCGATCCGGTTGAAAACGCGCGTATTATTATCAGTGAGCTGGAAAAATACAGCCAGGATCTGGCGGCGAAACCGCGTTGGTTAGTCTTCAACAAGATCGATCTGCTGGATAAGGTAGAAGCCGAAGAGAAAGCGAAAGCGATCGCTGAAGCGCTGGGCTGGGAAGATAAATATTATCTGATCTCTGCGGCGAGCGGACTGGGCGTGAAAGATCTCTGCTGGGATGTGATGACCTTTATCATTGAAAACCCGGTCGTGCAGGCTGAAGAAGCGAAACAGCCAGAGAAAGTCGAATTCATGTGGGATGATTATCACCGTCAGCAGCTTGAAGAGATTGCTGAAGAGGATGATGAGGACTGGGATGACGACTGGGACGAAGACGACGAAGAAGGCGTTGAGTTCATTTACAAGCGTTAATCAGCAAAACCCCGGCCATGTGCCGGGGTTTCTCTTTAGGCTAATTATTCTGATAAATATCTTTATACAAACGGCTTTCAAAACGCACTAACGGAATACGGCGATTACGCTGATCCGCCGGTTCTACTGCATAGCCAGAAAGATATTGCACAAACGCCATTCGTTGCCCGCTCGCTGTGGTAATGAATCCCGCCAGGTTATATACCCCCTGCAACGAACCGGTTTTCGCTGAGACTTTTCCATCCACGCCCGCCTGATGCAGACCTGCACGGTACTGCAAAGAGCCGTCATAGCCCGCCAGCGGCAGCATGGAGATAAAGTTAAGTTCATTGTCGTGTTGGGCAATATATTGCAGCACCTGCATCATGGTGGCGGGGGCAATCAGGTTATGCCGCGAAAGCCCTGAACCATCGGCAATAATGGTGTTTCCGATATCGACACCGGCTTGCTGGCGCAGGATCTGACGCACGGCGTCCGATCCGGCCCGCCATGTTCCAGGCACATTGAAGCGCGCATGGCCGATCATGCGGAAAACCGTATCGGCAATCATGTTGTCCGACTTTTTCAGCATAATCTTAAGCAGATCGTGCAGCGGGGCCGACTGTTTACTGGCAACTACCGTTCCAGGTTCGTTAACCTGAGTCTGGCGCAGCAGCGTTCCGCTCCAGGTGATACCCGCCTGTTTTAACTCATCTTTCAGAATTGCCCCGGCATAGCTGGCACCATCCTGCACGGCAAAAGCCAACGGGAGCGGCTCAGAACGTTGTGGCAGGCATCCCGTTAGCGTAAAGCGGTTCAGGTCACCTGGTACGACATCCAGTTCGCAGTATTGCGCTTCGGCAGAACCACGGGGGAGGGTGCGTACCTGGCTGAACATCGTAACGGGGTAATAAGATGCCACGCGTATAAAAGCCATATCACCAGGTTTTGGGGCACTGTAGAGCGAGACGGAGAAACAGTTGCGGTCAACTATGGCGGCGGCAGGCGGAGCGCTAAAGCATTGTGTCATGTCATTCCATGGCCAGCCGGGAGCTTTATCGTGGCTGGCGAAAATGGAGGTATCTATCAACACATTGCCATCGATTTGGTTGACGCCAGATTTTTTCAAAGTCGTGACCATATTGCGAATATCCTGACGTTTTAACGTCGGATCGGCACCAAATCGCGCTACTAAGTCACCCTTAAGTACGCCGTTTTCCACATTGCCTTTGGTTTCAAGCGTCGTGGTAAAACGAAAATCGGGGCCGAGTTGAATCAACGCCGCCAGCGCAGTAATCACTTTCTGCGTACTGGCGGGTAGCGCCATCTGCTGACTGTGGTAATCAATAGCGGGGGCCGACGCGCCGACTTTTTGCACCATCAGGGCAAGGTTGGCACCTGCGGGGAGTTGAGTAATGTACTCATCAACATTTGCGGCCTGAACACTGAACGCTATACAGCTGGTCAATCCGATGATAAATCTGGAAAATCGCATAATCTCGCGCTAACAACCTGGAATCGAGCCGTCATACTACGGCGCAACGCCCTATAAAGTAAACGATGACCCTTCGGGAACTCCAGGGTAAAATGACTATCAAAATGTGAATTGTAGCTGACCTGGGACTTGTACCCGGGTCGGTATTTTTTTGCTTCTGGTCCCGGTGAGGAGTTATGCCGGGCAGGCCGAACAGCCGGGGTGGGTGAAGACTTGCCCCATCAGGAATATTCAAGAGGTATAACAAATGCAAGCTATTCCGATGACCTTACGCGGCGCTGAAAAATTACGCGAAGAGCTGGATTTTCTGAAATCTGTGCGCCGTCCTGAAATCATTGCTGCTATCGCGGAAGCGCGTGAGCATGGCGACCTGAAAGAAAACGCCGAATACCACGCAGCTCGTGAACAGCAGGGTTTCTGCGAAGGCCGTATCAAAGACATCGAAGCCAAGCTGTCGAACGCGCAGGTGATTGATGTCACCAAAATGCCCAACAATGGGCGCGTTATTTTTGGTGCTACCGTAACGGTGCTGAATCTCGATTCTGACGAAGAACAGACTTATCGCATCGTTGGCGATGACGAAGCTGACTTTAAACAAAACCTGATTTCTGTAAACTCGCCTATTGCTCGTGGCCTGATCGGCAAAGAAGAAGATGATGTTGTGGTCATCAAAACGCCGGGCGGCGAAGTAGAATTTGAAGTAATTAAGGTGGAATACCTGTAAGAATTACCCAATACTCAAGATGTTGATGTATTGTAAAGAAAGGAAAAAGGCCGCTATGCGGCCTTTTATCAACGAACAGAGCGTGGCATTTTGCTCTCCTGCCTGCGGAAAACCCCTCGTTTTACACAGCGAATGTGTGTAACTTTAGGATAATCTTAGCGTGGCAGCGAGATTTTACGTTCTTTAGTTGGGCGATAAAGCACCAGCGTTTTACCGATGACCTGTACATTACAGGCGCCGGTTTCGCGCACGATAGCTTCCACGATCAAGGTTTTAGTTTCGCGATCTTCGGTGGCGATTTTCACCTTGATGAGTTCATGGTGCTCTAACGCTTGTTCAATCTCGGCCAGCACCCCTTCGGTCAAACCATTACTGCCAAGCAGAACAACTGGCTTGAGCGGATGTGCCAGACCTTTCAGGTGCTGTTTTTGTTTAGTACTCAGATTCATCGTATTTTTTGCTTACGTTGGGATTGAAAACGGGTCATTCTACCGCCATCTCCCATATATCACCAAATAGGCGCGTAAAAATTTACGCAATTGGTTACGATGAGTTATCCCCATGGGAAAGTTAAATGACAGGTAAGAAGCGTTCTGCCAGCTCCAGCCGCTGGCTTCAGGAACACTTTAGCGATAAATATGTTCAACAGGCACAGAAAAAGGGGTTACGTTCCCGTGCCTGGTTTAAACTTGATGAAATACAGCAAAGTGACAAACTCTTTAAACCGGGAATGACGGTTGTCGACCTTGGTGCTGCTCCGGGTGGTTGGTCACAATATGTGGTCACCCAAATTGGCGGCAAAGGCCGCATCATCGCTTGCGATCTTTTACCTATGGATCCTATCGTTGGTGTGGACTTTCTTCAGGGCGATTTTCGTGATGAACTGGTGATGAAAGCACTGCTGGAGCGCGTTGGCGACAGCAAAGTCCAGGTTGTCATGTCCGATATGGCACCAAACATGAGCGGAACACCGGCGGTGGATATCCCCCGTGCCATGTATCTGGTGGAACTGGCGCTAGAAATGTGTCGTGATGTATTGGCGCCAGGTGGCAGTTTTGTTGTGAAGGTGTTCCAGGGCGAAGGTTTCGATGAGTATCTAAGGGAAATTCGCTCCCTGTTTACGAAGGTCAAAGTTCGTAAGCCGGACTCTTCTCGTGCACGTTCGCGGGAAGTGTATATTGTAGCGACCGGGCGTAAACCCTAACCGGGAGATTTCAGACGAAAGTTTGAAAGATGCTGGATATAGAGTATCCTGACGCTGTTTTTAACACAGTTGTAATAAGAGGTTAATCCCTTGAGTGACATGGCGAAAAACCTAATACTCTGGCTGGTCATTGCCGTTGTGCTGATGTCAGTATTCCAGAGCTTTGGGCCCAGCGAGTCTAATGGCCGTAAGGTGGATTACTCTACCTTCCTACAAGAGGTCAATAACGACCAGGTTCGTGAAGCGCGTATCAACGGACGTGAAATCAACGTTACCAAGAAAGATAGTAACCGTTATACCACTTACATTCCGGTTCAGGATCCGAAATTACTGGATAACCTGTTGACCAAGAACGTCAAGGTTGTCGGTGAACCGCCTGAAGAACCAAGCCTGCTGGCTTCTATCTTCATCTCCTGGTTCCCGATGCTGTTGCTGATTGGTGTCTGGATCTTCTTCATGCGTCAAATGCAGGGCGGCGGTGGCAAAGGTGCCATGTCGTTTGGTAAGAGCAAAGCGCGCATGCTGACGGAAGATCAGATCAAAACGACCTTTGCTGACGTTGCGGGCTGCGACGAAGCAAAAGAAGAAGTTGCTGAACTGGTTGAGTATCTGCGCGAGCCGAGCCGCTTCCAGAAACTCGGCGGTAAGATCCCGAAAGGCGTCCTGATGGTCGGTCCTCCGGGTACCGGTAAAACGCTGCTGGCGAAAGCGATTGCAGGCGAAGCAAAAGTTCCGTTCTTTACTATCTCCGGTTCTGACTTCGTAGAAATGTTCGTCGGTGTGGGTGCATCCCGTGTTCGTGATATGTTCGAACAGGCGAAGAAAGCGGCACCGTGCATCATCTTTATCGATGAAATCGACGCCGTAGGCCGCCAGCGTGGCGCAGGTCTGGGCGGTGGTCACGATGAACGTGAACAGACTTTGAACCAGATGCTGGTTGAGATGGATGGCTTCGAAGGTAACGAAGGTATCATCGTTATCGCCGCGACTAACCGTCCGGACGTTCTTGACCCGGCCCTGCTGCGTCCTGGCCGTTTCGACCGTCAGGTTGTGGTTGGCTTGCCAGATGTTCGTGGTCGTGAGCAGATCCTGAAAGTTCACATGCGTCGCGTACCATTGGCACCCGATATCGACGCGGCAATCATTGCCCGTGGTACTCCTGGTTTCTCCGGTGCTGACCTGGCGAACCTGGTGAACGAAGCGGCACTGTTCGCAGCTCGTGGCAATAAACGCGTTGTGTCGATGGTTGAGTTCGAGAAAGCGAAAGACAAAATCATGATGGGTGCGGAACGTCGCTCCATGGTGATGACGGAAGCGCAGAAAGAATCGACGGCTTACCACGAAGCAGGCCATGCGATTATCGGTCGCCTGGTGCCGGAACACGATCCGGTGCACAAAGTGACGATTATCCCACGCGGTCGTGCGCTGGGTGTGACTTTCTTCTTGCCTGAGGGCGACGCAATCAGCGCCAGCCGTCAGAAACTGGAAAGCCAGATTTCTACGCTGTACGGTGGTCGTCTGGCAGAAGAGATCATCTACGGGCCGGAACATGTTTCTACCGGTGCGTCCAACGATATTAAAGTTGCGACCAACCTGGCACGTAACATGGTGACTCAGTGGGGCTTCTCTGAGAAATTGGGTCCACTGCTGTACGCGGAAGAAGAAGGTGAAGTGTTCCTCGGCCGTAGCGTAGCGAAAGCGAAACATATGTCCGATGAAACTGCACGTATCATCGACCAGGAAGTGAAAGCACTGATTGAGCGTAACTATAATCGTGCGCGTCAGCTTCTGACCGACAATATGGATATTCTGCATGCGATGAAAGATGCTCTCATGAAATATGAGACTATCGACGCACCGCAGATTGATGACCTGATGGCACGTCGCGATGTACGTCCGCCAGCGGGCTGGGAAGAACCAGGCGCTTCTAACAATTCTGGCGACAATGGTAGTCCAAAGGCTCCACGTCCGGTTGATGAACCGCGTACGCCGAACCCGGGTAACACCATGTCAGAGCAGTTAGGCGACAAGTAAGTTTCCGTATCAGATGACTGTATTTGTACCGAAAACCCCGGGGCGTGCTCCGGGGTTTTTTCTTATCAATTCATACCAGGGATAACATCATGAAACTCTTTGCCCAGGGTACTTCACTGGACCTTAGCCATCCTCACGTAATGGGGATCCTCAACGTCACGCCTGATTCCTTTTCGGATGGTGGCACGCATAACTCGCTGTTAGATGCGGTGAAACATGCGAATCTGATGATCAACGCTGGCGCGACGATCATTGACGTTGGTGGCGAGTCCACGCGCCCAGGGGCGGCGGAAGTTAGCGTTGAAGAAGAGTTGCAACGTGTTATTCCTGTGGTTGAGGCAATTGCTCAACGCTTCGAAGTCTGGATCTCGGTAGATACATCCAAACCAGAAGTCATCCGTGAGTCAGCGAAAGTTGGCGCTCACATTATTAACGATATCCGCTCCCTTTCCGAACCTGGTGCTCTGGAGGCGGCTGCAGAAACCGGTTTACCGGTTTGTCTGATGCATATGCAGGGAAATCCAAAAACCATGCAGGAAGCGCCGAAGTATGACGATGTCTTTGCAGAAGTGAATCGCTACTTTATTGAGCAAATAGCACGTTGCGAGCAGGCGGGTATCGCAAAAGAGAAATTGTTGCTCGACCCCGGATTCGGTTTCGGTAAAAATCTCTCCCATAACTATTCATTACTGGCGCGCCTGGCTGAATTTCACCATTTCAACCTGCCGCTGTTGGTGGGTATGTCACGAAAATCGATGATTGGGCAATTGCTGAACGTGGGGCCGTCCGAGCGCCTGAGCGGTAGTCTGGCCTGTGCGGTTATTGCCGCAATGCAAGGCGCGCACATCATTCGTGTTCATGACGTCAAAGAAACCGTAGAAGCGATGCGGGTGGTGGAAGCCACTCTGTCTGCAAAGGAAAACAAACGCTATGAGTAATCGTAAATATTTCGGTACCGATGGGATTCGTGGTCGTGTAGGGGATGCGCCGGTCACACCTGATTTTGTGCTTAAGCTGGGTTGGGCCGCGGGTAAAGTGCTGGCGCGCCACGGCTCCCGTAAGATTATTATTGGTAAAGACACGCGTATTTCTGGCTATATGCTGGAGTCAGCACTGGAAGCGGGGCTTGCGGCAGCCGGTCTTTCCGCGCTCTTCACTGGCCCGATGCCAACACCGGCCGTGGCTTATCTGACGCGTACCTTCCGCGCAGAGGCTGGAATTGTAATTTCTGCATCGCATAACCCATTCTACGATAACGGCATTAAATTCTTTTCTATTGACGGTACTAAGCTGCCGGATGCAGTTGAAGAAGCCATCGAAGCGGAAATGGAAAAAGAGATCAGCTGCGTTGATTCGGCAGAACTGGGTAAAGCCAGCCGTATCGTTGATGCCGCGGGTCGTTATATCGAGTTTTGCAAAGCCACGTTCCCGAACGAACTTAGCCTCAGTGAACTGAAGATTGTGGTGGATTGTGCAAACGGTGCGACTTATCACATCGCACCGAACGTGCTGCGTGAACTGGGGGCGAACGTTATCGCTATCGGTTGTGAGCCGAACGGTGTAAATATCAATGCCGAAGTGGGGGCTACCGACGTTCGCGCGCTCCAGGCTCGTGTGCTGGCTGAAAAAGCGGATCTCGGTATTGCCTTCGACGGCGACGGCGATCGCGTGATTATGGTTGACCATGAAGGCAATAAAGTCGATGGCGATCAGATCATGTATATCATCGCGCGTGAGGGTCTTCGTCAGGGCCAGCTGCGTGGTGGCGCTGTGGGTACATTGATGAGCAACATGGGGCTTGAACTGGCGCTGAAACAGTTAGGAATTCCATTTGCGCGCGCGAAAGTGGGTGACCGCTACGTACTGGAAAAAATGCAGGAGAAAGGCTGGCGTATCGGTGCAGAGAATTCCGGTCATGTGATCCTGCTGGATAAAACCACTACCGGTGACGGCATCGTTGCTGGTTTGCAGGTGCTGGCGGCGATGGCGCGTAATCATATGAGCCTGCACGACCTTTGCAGCGGCATGAAAATGTTCCCGCAAATCCTGGTAAACGTGCGTTACACCGCAGGTAGCGGCGATCCGCTGGAGCATGAATCAGTCAAAGCTGTGACCGCAGAAGTTGAAGCGGCGCTGGGTAGCCGTGGACGTGTGCTGTTGCGTAAATCCGGCACCGAACCGTTAATTCGCGTGATGGTGGAAGGCGAAGACGAAGCGCAGGTGACTGAATTTGCACACCGCATCGCCGATGCAGTAAAAGCCGTTTAAAGCGTTAGATAACTGGCTAAAAAGGCGGCGATTGTCGCCTTTTTTCTCAGCGAACACATCGGTTTTGCTGTTTTTTTCCGCAGTTGATACAATGCAATAAAATTGCCCTTGCGAAGGTCATTCGCTTTGGTTAGTATTCACACCCGCTTCAGTGGGAAAGATTAAAAACTCCCGCTTTATTGGTTGAAGCATTGGTACGCGGCAACTCCGCAAGGAACAGGTTGATTATGTACGAAGCTCTTTTAGTAGTTTTCCTTATTGTGGCAATTGGCCTTGTTGGTCTGATCATGCTGCAGCAAGGTAAAGGCGCTGATATGGGAGCCTCCTTCGGAGCAGGCGCTTCCGCTACGCTGTTTGGTTCAAGTGGTTCTGGTAACTTCATGACCCGCATGACGGCGCTGCTGGCAACGTTATTCTTCATCATCAGTCTGGTGCTGGGTAACATCAATAGCAATAAAACCAATAAAGGTAGCGAATGGGAAAACCTGAGTGCGCCGGCGAAAACCGAACAAACTCAGCCAGCTGCTCCGGCTAAGCAGACCAGCGATATCCCGAACTAAAAAGTAGTATCCGTGCCGAGGTGGTGGAATTGGTAGACACGCTACCTTGAGGTGGTAGTGCCCAATAGGGCTTACGGGTTCAAGTCCCGTCCTCGGTACCAAATTCCAGAAAAGAGACGCTGAAAAGCGTCTTTTTTCGTTTTGGTCCTGGTCTGAGGAATGGTTGTCAGGTATCTGTATCTCGTCCAGTTGCTTTACTCGTAGCTGGTACTTTGAAACGATGGTGCCGGTACGCCTTAGTTATAAACTTTTCCCTTCTGCTGACATAATTGGCACTTTATTGTGTCAACTCCAGTTCCGGTACGAATACGGATATGTTTACTTCTCGATAAACCATCCTGCTCCTGTCAGTATAACTACTGATGGCTACGTTCTGCGTAATGTTTAGAGACGCATTGATAATGTTATTTAATTACTGAGAACAATGGCCGCATCATTTAAAAAGAAAAAACTAACAGTGTTTCGGTCTGATATGGATCAGAGTTGAAAAACATGTCTGATATAAAATTGAACATTGTTGATAATTGTTTATATTGGTTGTGAACTTGGATTTCTGGATGACAGTATTCAACAAATTTGTTAGAAGTTTTAAATCTCATTGGTTGTTGTATCTTTGTGTTATTGTTTTTGGTATTACGAACTTAGTCGCCTCTTCCGGAGCGCATATGGTTCAGCGATTGCTGTTTTTCGTTCTGACCATCCTGGTTGTTAAACGTATATCATCCCTTCCGCTTCGCCTGCTTGTTGCCACACCATTTGTGTTACTGACAGCGGCAGACATGAGTATTAGCCTCTATTCATGGTGTACCTTTGGTACAACTTTCAATGATGGATTTGCGATTAGTGTGCTGCAGAGTGATCCGGATGAAGTTGTCAAAATGCTGGGGATGTATATCCCTTATCTATGTGCTTTTGCCTTTTTATCCCTTCTTTTTTTGGCAGTAATAATAAAATATGATGTTTCCTTGCCGACGAAAAAAGTGACAGGAATATTATTGCTGATTGTCATTTCGGGCAGTTTATTTTCCGCTTGTCAATTTGCTTATAAAGATGCAAAAAATAAAAAAGCGTTCAGTCCATATATACTAGCGTCGCGATTTGCTACCTATACACCGTTTTTCAATCTCAATTATTTTGCTTTAGCAGCGAAAGAGCATCAAAGATTACTCTCAATTGCAAACACGGTGCCGTATTTTCAATTATCAGTCAGGGATACAGGTATTGATACCTACGTGTTGATTGTGGGGGAGTCTGTACGTGTCGACAATATGTCTTTGTATGGATATACACGCTCTACGACACCGCAAGTCGAAGCACAAAGAAAACAGATCAAACTGTTTAATCAAGCAATAAGCGGTGCACCTTACACTGCGCTGTCGGTTCCCCTTTCTTTAACTGCTGATTCTGTTTTGAGTCATGACATTCATAATTACCCGGACAACATTATTAATATGGCTAATCAAGCAGGATTTCAGACTTTCTGGCTAAGCTCGCAATCCGCTTTTCGGCAGAATGGTACAGCAGTTACCAGTATCGCCATGCGCGCCATGGAAACAGTCTATGTCAGAGGATTTGATGAATTGTTGTTGCCGCATTTATCGCAAGCGTTACAGCAAAAGACGCAGCAAAAGAAACTGATTGTTCTTCATTTAAATGGAAGCCATGAACCAGCTTGTAGCGCCTATCCGCAATCCAGCGCCGTGTTTCAACCGCAGGACGATCAGGATGCCTGCTATGACAACTCCATTCATTACACAGATAGTTTGCTAGGTCAGGTTTTTGAATTATTAAAAGATCGCCGCGCCTCGGTCATGTATTTTGCCGACCACGGCCTGGAACGCGACCCTACGAAGAAGAACGTCTATTTTCATGGAGGCAGGGAGGCTAGCCAGCAGGCGTATCATGTCCCGATGTTTATCTGGTATAGCCCCGTTCTTGGGGATGGCGTGGATCGCACAACGGAAAACAACATCTTTTCGACAGCTTACAATAATTACCTTATTAATGCGTGGATGGGGGTAACAAAGCCGGAACAGCCGCAAACGCTTGAGGAAGTGATTGCACACTATAAAGGAGACTCACGGGTTGTGGATGCAAACCATGATGTTTTCGATTATGTGATGCTCAGAAAGGAGTTTACAGAGGATAATCAAGGTAACCCCACCCCTGAAGGGCAGGGTTGATGTCGAATTACTGGCCTTTATTTTCCAGATTCTCCACCTGCGGCACCCCTAAAGCGGCAGAGGAGGAGAGCAGGCCAGTTTTGGCATAACCGAAAAGTTTCTCGCGGGTATCGGTGATATCCAGGTTACGCATGGTCAGTTGACCGATACGATCATCTGGCGAGAACACCGAGTCGCCTTTTTCCATCGTCAGACGCTCTGGCTTGTAGGTCAGGTTCTCTGAGACGGTATTCAGGATTGAATAATCGTTCCCGCGGCGCAGCTCCAGAGTAACTTCACCAGTGATCTGGCTGGCAACCCAGCGTTGCAGAGAGTCCCGCAGCATCAGCGCCTGGGAGTCAAACCAACGTCCCTGGTACAGCAGACGGCCCAACTGACGACCATGCGCGTGATACTGCTCAATGGTGTCTTCGTTGTGAATACCGGTCAACAAACGTTCATACGCAATGTGCAGCAGTGCCATCCCAGGGGCTTCATAAATGCCGCGGCTTTTTGCTTCGATGATACGGTTTTCAATCTGGTCGCTCATGCCCAGGCCGTGACGACCGCCGATGCGGTTAGCTTCCAGCATCATTTCTACGTCGTCGCTAAAGGTTTTACCGTTCAGCGCCACCGGATGACCTTGCTCAAAGCGTACTGTGACTTCTTCTGCCGGGATTTTCACGCTCTCATCCCAAAACTTCACGCCCATAATTGGGTTGACGATTTTGACGCTGGAGTTGAGGTATTCCAGATCCTTCGCTTCATGCGTTGCACCAAGCATGTTGGAGTCCGTGGAGTAAGCTTTTTCGACAGACATTTTGTAGTCGAAACCGCAGGCAATCATAAATTCAGACATCTCATGACGGCCGCCCAGTTCATCAATAAAGTCAGTATCAAGCCACGGTTTGTAAATCTGCAGTTCAGCATTGGTCAGCAGACCGTAACGGTAGAAACGTTCGATATCGTTTCCTTTATAGGTGCTGCCGTCACCCCAGATATTCACGCCATCTTCTTTCATAGCAGCAACCAGCATGGTGCCGGTCACGGCGCGGCCCAGCGGCGTCGTGTTGAAATAGGTCAGTCCACCAGTGGTGTTATGAAATGCGCCACACTGAATAGCGGCAATACCTTCGGCCACCAGTTGTTTGCGGCAGTCGATCAGACGTGCGTTCTCCGCGCCGTATTCCATGGCACGACGAGGGATCGCATCATAATCCTCTTCGTCTGGCTGGCCCAGGTTTGCAGTATATGCATAAGGAACAGCTCCCTTTTGTCGCATCCACAGCAGTGCGGCACTGGTGTCCAGACCGCCGGAAAAAGCGATACCAATACGTTGACCTACCGGGAGATGCTTGAGAATCGTCGTCATAAAATAACACCCTGCTTAATTAACTGATGATGAGCCTGGATTTCTGCTCTCATTGAATTTTTATGCAAAATAAATGAGTTTTCATTTAATCATCTTTTATCGGAGACAGGAAGAGTTTAGTGTGTTTTTTGTAAAATAATGCGATTAAGGGAAAGCAGGAGAAGGTAAAAGTATTCAATAAATGAAAGTGAACTGGATATTCATTCACGTGATTAGCAATAAACGTTGACAAAATGTGGCGTGGATCACTATAATGCCTGCAGATTTTACGTCCCGTCTCGGTACACCAAATCCCAGCAGTATTTGCATTTTTTACCCAAAACGAGTAGAATTTGCCACGTTTCAGGCGCGGGGTGGAGCAGCCTGGTAGCTCGTCGGGCTCATAACCCGAAGGTCGTCGGTTCAAATCCGGCCCCCGCAACCACTTTCCCTTAGAGTCCTTTTTCAAATATACTGTGAAGACTTCGGCCTTCGTAGTGGGATTTGAAAAAATCCTTCTGGAAAGTGCTCCAGACCGCAGTTGCGGTTATAGGGTTCAGTTATATAAAGCCCCGATTTATCGGGGTTTTTTGTTATCTGACTACAGAATAACTGGGCTTTAGGCCCTTTTTTTATGTCTTGGGGGTGGGCTTGTCCACATTAGAGCAAAAATTAACAGAGATGATTACTGCGCCAGTTGAGGCCCTGGGTTTTGAACTGGTTGGCATCGAATTTATTCGCGGTCGCACATCCACACTGCGCATCTATATTGATAGTGAAGATGGCATCAATGTTGATGATTGTGCTGATGTGAGCCACCAGGTAAGTGCTGTGCTGGATGTTGAAGACCCCATCACCGTTGCTTATAACCTGGAAGTCTCCTCACCGGGTCTCGATCGCCCACTGTTCACGGCTGAACACTACGCCCGTTTTGTCGGAGAAGAGGTGACTCTGGTTCTCCGTATGGCGGTACAAAACCGTCGTAAATGGCAGGGCGTTATCAAAGCGGTAGACGGTGAAATGATCACAGTTACCGTCGAAGGTAAAGATGAAGTGTTCGCGCTGAGTAATATCCAGAAGGCGAACCTGGTTCCCCACTTTTAATAGTCTGGATGAGGTGAAAAGCCCGCGATGAACAAAGAAATTTTGGCTGTAGTTGAAGCCGTATCCAATGAAAAGGCGCTACCTCGCGAGAAGATTTTCGAAGCATTGGAAAGCGCGCTGGCGACAGCAACAAAGAAAAAATATGAACAAGAAATCGACGTTCGCGTACAGATCGATCGCAAAAGCGGTGATTTTGACACCTTCCGTCGCTGGTTAGTTGTTGATGAAGTCACCCAGCCGACCAAGGAAATCACCCTTGAAGCCGCACGTTATGAAGATGAAAGCCTGAACCTGGGCGATTACGTTGAAGATCAGATTGAGTCTGTTACCTTTGACCGTATCACTACCCAGACGGCAAAACAGGTTATCGTGCAGAAAGTGCGTGAAGCCGAACGTGCGATGGTGGTTGATCAGTTCCGTGAACACGAAGGTGAAATCATCACCGGCGTGGTGAAAAAAGTAAACCGCGACAACATCTCTCTGGATCTGGGCAACAACGCTGAAGCCGTGATCCTGCGCGAAGATATGCTGCCGCGTGAAAACTTCCGCCCTGGTGACCGCGTTCGTGGCGTGCTCTATTCCGTTCGCCCGGAAGCGCGTGGCGCGCAGCTGTTCGTCACCCGCTCCAAGCCGGAAATGCTGATCGAACTGTTCCGTATTGAAGTGCCGGAAATCGGCGAAGAAGTGATTGAAATTAAAGCAGCGGCTCGCGACCCGGGATCTCGTGCGAAAATTGCGGTGAAAACCAACGATAAACGTATCGATCCGGTAGGTGCTTGCGTAGGTATGCGTGGCGCGCGTGTTCAGGCGGTTTCTACTGAACTGGGCGGAGAGCGTATCGATATTGTCCTGTGGGATGATAACCCGGCGCAGTTCGTGATTAACGCAATGGCACCAGCAGACGTTGCTTCTATCGTGGTGGATGAAGATAAACACACCATGGATATCGCCGTTGAAGCCGGTAACCTGGCGCAGGCGATTGGCCGTAACGGTCAGAACGTGCGTCTGGCTTCGCAGCTGAGCGGTTGGGAACTCAACGTGATGACCGTTGACGACCTGCAGGCTAAGCATCAGGCGGAAGCGCACGCAGCGATCGACACCTTCACCAAATATCTCGACATCGATGAAGACTTCGCGACTGTTCTGGTAGAAGAAGGCTTCTCGACGCTGGAAGAACTGGCCTATGTGCCGATGAAAGAGCTGTTGGAAATCGAAGGCCTTGATGAGCCGACCGTTGAAGCACTGCGCGAGCGTGCTAAAAATGCACTGGCCACCATTGCACAGGCCCAGGAAGAAAGCCTCGGTGATAACAAACCGGCTGACGATCTGCTGAACCTTGAAGGGGTAGATCGTGATTTGGCATTCAAACTGGCCGCCCGTGGCGTTTGTACGCTGGAAGATCTCGCCGAACAGGGCATTGATGATCTGGCTGATATCGAAGGGTTGACCGACGAAAAAGCCGGAGCACTGATTATGGCTGCCCGTAATATTTGCTGGTTCGGTGACGAAGCGTAATAAACTGTAGCAGGAAGGAACAGCATGACAGATGTAACGATTAAAACGCTGGCCGCAGAGCGACAGACCTCCGTGGAACGCCTGGTACAGCAATTTGCTGATGCAGGTATCCGGAAGTCTGCTGACGACTCTGTGTCTGCACAAGAGAAACAGACTTTGATTGACCACCTGAATCAGAAAAATTCAGGCCCGGACAAATTGACGCTGCAACGTAAAACACGCAGCACCCTTAACATTCCTGGTACCGGTGGAAAAAGCAAATCGGTACAAATCGAAGTCCGCAAGAAACGCACCTTTGTGAAACGCGATCCGCAAGAGGCTGAACGCCTTGCTGCGGAAGAGCAAGCGCAGCGTGAAGCGGAAGAGCAAGCCCGTCGTGAGGCAGAAGAATCGGCCAAACGTGAGGCGCAACAAAAAGCTGAACGTGAGGCCGCAGAACAAGCTAAGCGTGAAGCTGCTGAACAAGCGAAACGTGAAGCTGCGGAAAAAGACAAAGTGAGCAATCAACAAGACGATATGACTAAAAACGCCCAGGCTGAAAAAGCCCGCCGTGAGCAGGAAGCTGCAGAGCTCAAGCGTAAAGCCGAAGAAGAAGCGCGTCGTAAACTCGAAGAAGAAGCACGTCGCGTTGCTGAAGAAGCACGTCGTATGGCGGAAGAAAACAAATGGACTGATAACGCGGAACCGACTGAAGATTCCAGCGATTATCACGTCACTACTTCTCAACATGCTCGCCAGGCAGAAGACGAAAGCGATCGTGAAGTCGAAGGCGGCCGTGGCCGTGGTCGTAACGCGAAAGCTGCGCGTCCGAAGAAAGGCAACAAACACGCTGAATCAAAAGCTGATCGTGAAGAAGCACGCGCAGCAGTACGTGGCGGTAAAGGCGGAAAACGTAAAGGTTCTTCGCTGCAGCAAGGCTTCCAGAAGCCTGCTCAGGCCGTTAACCGTGACGTTGTGATCGGTGAAACCATCACCGTTGGCGAACTGGCGAACAAGATGGCGGTTAAAGGCTCTCAGGTCATCAAAGCGATGATGAAACTGGGCGCAATGGCAACCATCAACCAGGTTATCGATCAGGAAACCGCACAGCTGGTTGCTGAAGAGATGGGCCACAAAGTTATCCTGCGTCGTGAAAACGAGCTGGAAGAGGCGGTAATGAGCGACCGTGACACGGGTGCTGCGGCTGAACCGCGCGCTCCGGTTGTGACCATCATGGGTCACGTTGACCACGGTAAAACCTCTCTGCTGGACTACATTCGTTCAACGAAAGTGGCCTCTGGCGAAGCGGGCGGCATTACCCAGCACATTGGTGCATACCACGTTGAAACTGAAAACGGCATGATCACCTTCCTGGACACCCCGGGGCACGCCGCGTTTACTTCAATGCGTGCACGTGGTGCGCAGGCAACGGACATCGTAGTCCTGGTTGTTGCTGCAGACGACGGTGTAATGCCGCAGACCATCGAAGCTATCCAGCACGCGAAAGCGGCGGGTGTTCCGGTGGTGGTTGCTGTGAACAAAATCGATAAACCAGAAGCCGATCCGGATCGCGTTAAGAACGAACTCTCCCAGTACGGCATCCTGCCAGAAGAGTGGGGCGGCGAAAGCCAGTTCGTACACGTATCTGCAAAAGCGGGTACCGGTATTGATGAACTGCTGGATGCTATCCTGCTGCAGGCGGAAGTTCTGGAGCTGAAAGCGGTACGTAAAGGTATGGCGAGCGGTGCGGTTATCGAATCCTTCCTCGATAAAGGTCGTGGTCCGGTTGCTACCGTTCTGGTACGTGAAGGTACTCTGCACAAGGGCGATATCGTTCTGTGTGGCTTCGAATACGGTCGTGTTCGTGCAATGCGTAACGAACTGGGTCAGGAAGTGCTGGAAGCGGGTCCGTCCATTCCGGTGGAAATCCTTGGCCTGTCCGGCGTACCGGCTGCGGGTGATGAAGTTACCGTTGTACGTGACGAGAAGAAAGCGCGTGAAGTTGCACTCTATCGTCAGGGTAAATTCCGCGAAGTTAAACTGGCGCGTCAGCAGAAATCTAAACTCGAGAACATGTTCGCCAACATGACCGAAGGCGAAGTTCACGAAGTGAATATCGTCCTGAAGGCAGACGTACAGGGTTCTGTGGAAGCAATTTCTGACTCCTTGCTGAAACTGTCTACTGACGAAGTTAAAGTGAAGATCATTGGTTCTGGCGTAGGTGGTATCACCGAAACCGACGCTACCCTGGCTGCGGCGTCCAACGCCATCCTGGTTGGCTTCAACGTACGTGCTGATGCCTCTGCACGTAAAGTGATTGAAGCGGAAAGCCTGGATCTGCGTTACTACTCCGTCATCTATAACCTGATCGACGAAGTGAAAGCGGCGATGAGCGGTATGCTGTCTCCGGAACTGAAACAGCAGATTATCGGTCTGGCGGAAGTTCGTGACGTGTTCAAATCACCGAAATTTGGTGCCATCGCAGGTTGTATGGTTACCGAAGGTGTGGTTAAACGTCACAACCCGATCCGCGTTCTGCGTGACAACGTGGTTATCTACGAAGGCGAGCTGGAGTCCCTGCGCCGCTTCAAAGATGACGTTAACGAAGTCCGTAACGGTATGGAATGTGGTATCGGCGTTAAGAACTACAACGATGTCCGCACTGGCGATGTGATCGAAGTATTCGAAATCATCGAGATCCAACGTACCATCGCTTAAGGTTTTTAGGGTTCCATGCGGGATAAGGCGTTTATGCCGCATCCTGCATGGATTGCCTGATGCGACGCTGGCGCGTCTTATCAGGCCAACGTGAACAGCCCTTCCACCTGAAATTAATTTTAAAAAGGGGCTAACAGCCCCTTTTTTGTCAGGAGAATTTATTATGGCGAAAGAATTTGGTCGCCCGCAGCGCGTAGCGCAGGAAATGCAAAAAGAGATCGCTCTCATCCTGCAGCGTGAAATTAAAGATCCTCGTCTGGGCATGATGACCACCGTTTCCGGTGTCGAAATGTCTCGCGACCTGGCGTATGCCAAAGTATATGTGACGTTCCTCAACGACAAAGATGAAGACGCGGTTAAAGCGGGCATCAAAGCGTTGCAGGAAGCTTCTGGTTTCATCCGCAGCCTGCTGGGGAAAGCGATGCGCCTGCGTATCGTGCCGGAACTGACCTTCTTCTACGACAACTCTCTGGTTGAAGGGATGCGCATGTCAAACCTGGTGACCAGCGTGGTCAAACATGACGAAGAACGTCGTGTTAACCCGGACGACAGCAAGGAGGACTAATGAGTCGTCCTCGTCGTCGCGGTCGCGACATTAACGGCGTTTTGTTGCTGGATAAACCGCAGGGGATGTCCAGCAACGATGCGCTGCAAAAGGTGAAACGGATTTATAACGCCAACCGTGCCGGGCATACCGGTGCGCTGGACCCGCTGGCGACCGGCATGTTGCCAATTTGCCTCGGGGAAGCGACGAAGTTTTCCCAGTATCTGCTGGACTCCGACAAACGCTATCGGGTCATTGCGCGTCTTGGACAGCGTACCGATACTTCTGATGCCGACGGACAAATCGTTGAAGAACGTCCGGTAACCTTTAGTGCAGAGCAACTGGCGGCGGCGCTGGATACCTTCCGTGGCGATATCGAACAGATCCCTTCGATGTATTCAGCACTGAAATATCAGGGCAAAAAACTGTACGAATACGCGCGTCAGGGCATTGAAGTTCCGCGTGAAGCGCGCCCGATTACCGTTTATGAATTGCTGTTTATTCGCCATGAAGGCAATGAGCTGGAGCTGGAAATTCACTGCTCAAAAGGCACTTATATCCGCACTATCATTGACGATCTCGGCGAAAAACTCGGTTGTGGCGCGCATGTTATTTACTTGCGTCGTCTGGCGGTAAGTAAATATCCGGTTGAACGGATGGTGACCCTGGAACATCTGCGTGAACTGGTTGAGCAAGCCGAACAGCAGGATATTCCGGCTGCGGAGTTACTTGATCCATTACTGATGCCAATGGACAGTCCAGCTTCGGACTACCCAGTGGTGAATCTTCCGTTAACGTCTTCTGTTTACTTCAAAAATGGTAACCCAGTTCGTACATCCGGTGCGCCGCTGGAAGGACTGGTTCGCGTTACAGAGGGTGAGAACGGCAAGTTTATCGGTATGGGCGAAATTGACGATGAAGGCCGCGTTGCGCCTCGTCGCCTGGTGGTTGAATACCCGGCGTAATGTTAACCGTCTTGCGATAACAGGTCGCTACGAGTAGAATACTGCCGCTTAACGTCGCGTAAATTGTTTAACACTTTGCGTAACGTACACTGGGATCGCTGAATTAGAGATCGGCGTCCTTTCATTCTATATACTTTGGAGTTTTAAAATGTCTCTAAGTACTGAAGCAACAGCTAAAATCGTTTCTGAGTTTGGTCGTGACGCAAACGACACCGGTTCTACCGAAGTTCAGGTAGCACTGCTGACTGCACAGATCAACCACCTGCAGGGCCACTTTGCAGAGCACAAAAAAGATCACCACAGCCGTCGTGGTCTGCTGCGCATGGTTTCTCAGCGTCGTAAACTGCTCGACTACCTGAAACGTAAAGACGTAGCACGTTACACCCAGCTCATCGAGCGCCTGGGTCTGCGTCGCTAATTCTTGCGAGTTTCAGAAAAGGGGGCCTGAGTGGCCCCTTTTTTCAAGCTGACGGCAGCAATTCACTGGAAACTAATGTATTGTTGCTATGAATGATCTTCCGTTGCAGAGGTTCGCGCGGCTAATGAGAGGCTTTACCCACATAGAGCTGGGTTAGGGTTGTCATTAGTCGCGAGGATGCGCAGAAGATCGGGTATTAACACCAGTACCGTAAGGTACTGTCTAAGAAAGAGAAAGGATATTACATTGCTTAATCCGATCGTTCGTAAATTCCAGTACGGCCAACACACCGTGACTCTGGAAACCGGCATGATGGCTCGTCAGGCTACTGCCGCTGTTATGGTTAGCATGGATGACACCGCGGTATTTGTTACCGTTGTTGGTCAGAAAAAAGCCAAACCAGGTCAGGACTTCTTCCCACTGACCGTTAACTATCAGGAGCGTACCTACGCTGCTGGTCGTATCCCGGGTAGCTTCTTCCGTCGTGAAGGCCGCCCAAGCGAAGGCGAAACCCTGATCGCGCGTCTGATTGACCGCCCGATTCGCCCGCTGTTCCCGGAAGGCTTCGTCAACGAAGTTCAGGTTATCGCCACCGTGGTTTCTGTTAACCCGCAAGTTAACCCGGATATCGTCGCGATGATTGGTGCTTCCGCAGCACTGTCTCTGTCTGGTATTCCGTTCAATGGTCCGATTGGTGCTGCCCGCGTAGGTTACATCAATGACCAGTACGTACTGAACCCGACTCAGGACGAGTTGAAAGAGAGCAAACTGGATCTGGTTGTTGCGGGTACTGAAGCCGCTGTACTGATGGTTGAATCTGAAGCTGAACTGCTGAGCGAAGACCAGATGCTGGGCGCAGTAGTCTTCGGTCATGAACAACAGCAGGTTGTTATTCAGAACATCAATGAACTGGTGAAAGAAGCCGGTAAACCGCGTTGGGATTGGCAGCCGGAGCCGGTAAACGAAGCGCTGAACGCGCGCGTTGCTGCGCTGGCTGAAGCTCGTCTGAGCGATGCTTACCGCATCACCGACAAACAAGAGCGTTATGCGCAGGTTGATGTCATCAAATCTGAAACCATCGCGACACTGCTTGCTGAAGACGAAACCCTGGACGAAAACGAACTGGGTGAAATTCTGCACGCTATCGAGAAAAATGTTGTTCGTAGCCGCGTACTGGCAGGCGAACCGCGTATCGACGGTCGTGAAAAAGATATGATCCGTGGTCTGGATGTGCGTACTGGTGTGCTGCCGCGTACTCACGGTTCTGCGCTGTTCACCCGTGGTGAAACGCAGGCGCTGGTTACCGCAACGCTGGGTACTGCTCGTGACGCGCAGGTTCTTGATGAACTGATGGGCGAACGTACCGATACCTTCCTGTTCCACTACAACTTCCCTCCGTACTCCGTAGGCGAAACCGGCATGGTCGGTTCTCCGAAGCGTCGTGAAATTGGTCACGGTCGTCTGGCGAAGCGCGGCGTGCTGGCAGTAATGCCGGATATGGACAAATTCCCGTACACCGTACGTGTTGTGTCTGAAATTACCGAATCCAACGGTTCCTCTTCTATGGCTTCCGTGTGCGGCGCGTCTCTGGCGCTGATGGACGCAGGTGTGCCAATCAAAGCTGCCGTTGCGGGTATCGCAATGGGTCTGGTGAAAGAAGGCGACAACTACGTTGTACTGTCTGACATTTTGGGCGACGAAGATCACCTGGGCGATATGGACTTCAAAGTTGCGGGTTCCCGTGACGGTATCTCTGCATTGCAGATGGATATCAAAATTGAAGGTATCACCAAAGAGATCATGCAGGTTGCACTGAACCAGGCTAAAGGTGCGCGTCTGCATATCCTGGGGGTAATGGAACAGGCGATCAACGCGCCGCGTGGCGATATCTCTGAATTCGCACCGCGTATCCATACCATCAAGATCAACCCGGACAAGATCAAAGATGTTATCGGTAAAGGCGGTTCTGTAATCCGTGCTCTGACCGAAGAAACCGGCACCACCATCGAAATTGAAGATGACGGTACTGTGAAGATTGCAGCGACCGACGGCGAGAAAGCGAAACACGCGATTCGTCGTATCGAAGAGATCACTGCAGAAATCGAAGTGGGCCGCGTCTACAATGGTAAAGTGACCCGTATCGTTGACTTTGGCGCATTTGTTGCCATTGGTGGCGGTAAAGAAGGTCTGGTCCACATCTCTCAAATCGCTGATAAACGCGTTGAGAAAGTGACCGATTACCTGCAGATGGGTCAGGAAGTACCGGTGAAAGTGCTGGAAGTTGATCGCCAGGGCCGTATCCGTCTGAGCATTAAAGAAGCGACTGAGCAGTCTCAACCTGCTGCAGCACCGGAAGCTCCGGCTGCTGAACAGGGCGAGTAAGGTTGCCATTTGCCCTCCGCTGCGGCGGGGGGCTTTTAACCGGGCAGGACGCTTTGTTAGCAACCGGGAACAGGACGTTCATTCAACCGTGGTCTTCGGGAGTGGGAAATGAAGCCTTTTTTGCGCTGGTGTTTCGTTGCGACAGCACTTACGCTTGCAGGATGCAGTAATACTTCCTGGCGTAAAAGTGAAGTTCTCGCGGTACCATTGCAACCGACTTTACAGCAGGAAGTGATTCTGGCACGTATGGAACAGATCCTTGCCAGTCGGGCTTTAACCGATGACGAACGCGCACAGCTTTTATATGAGCGCGGAGTGTTGTATGATAGTCTCGGTCTGAGGGCATTAGCGCGTAACGATTTTTCGCAAGCGCTGGCAATCCGACCGGATATGCCTGAAGTATTCAATTACTTAGGCATATATTTAACGCAGGCAGGCAATTTTGATGCTGCCTATGAAGCGTTTGATTCTGTACTTGAGCTTGATCCAACTTACAACTACGCGCACTTGAATCGCGGGATCGCATTATATTACGGCGGTCGTGACAAGTTAGCGCAAGATGATCTGCTGGCGTTTTATCAAGACGATCCCAATGATCCTTTCCGTAGTCTGTGGCTTTATCTCGCCGAGCAGAAGCTCGATGAGAAGCAGGCTAAAGAAGTGTTGAAACAGCACTTCGAAAAATCGGATAAGGAACAGTGGGGATGGAACATTGTCGAGTTCTACCTGGGCAACATTAGCGAACAAACGTTAATGGAAAGGCTCAAGGCGGACGCAACGGATAACACCTCGCTCGCTGAGCATCTCAGTGAAACCAACTTCTATTTAGGTAAGTACTACCTAAGTCTGGGGGATTTGGACAGCGCCACGGCACTGTTCAAACTGGCGGTTGCCAACAACGTTCATAACTTTGTTGAGCACCGATACGCATTGTTGGAATTATCGCTCCTGGGCCAGGACCAAGATGACCTGGCAGAATCGGACCAGCAATAGCTGACGTACACATCAGCCCGTAATCTTTTTTGATTGCCATCACCTTAACGGGTGAGGGCGTTGTTGTTCGTTAATACACCTACTTTGAGCCGGTTCACACTTTTCAATGAAAATTGCTGATCAATTTCATGATGAGTTATGTAGACTGGCCGCCATTAATTTTGAGGCACACGTACTACATGGCTGAATTCGAAACCACTTTTGCAGATCTGGGCCTGAAGGCTCCTATCCTTGAAGCCCTTAACGATCTGGGTTACGAAAAACCATCTCCAATTCAGGCAGAGTGTATTCCACATCTGCTGAATGGCCGCGACGTCCTGGGTATGGCCCAGACGGGGAGCGGAAAAACTGCAGCATTCTCTTTACCTCTGCTGCAGAATCTTGATCCTGAGCTGAAAGCACCACAGATTCTGGTGCTGGCACCGACCCGCGAACTGGCGGTACAGGTTGCTGAAGCAATGACGGATTTCTCTAAACACATGCGCGGCGTAAACGTGGTTGCCCTGTACGGCGGCCAACGTTATGACGTGCAATTACGCGCCCTGCGTCAGGGGCCGCAGATCGTTGTCGGTACTCCGGGCCGTCTGCTGGACCACCTGAAACGTGGCACTCTGGACCTCTCTAAACTGAGCGGTCTGGTTCTGGATGAAGCTGACGAAATGCTGCGTATGGGCTTCATCGAAGACGTTGAAACCATTATGGCGCAGATCCCGGAAGGTCATCAGACCGCTCTGTTCTCTGCAACCATGCCGGAAGCGATTCGTCGCATTACCCGCCGCTTTATGAAAGAGCCGCAGGAAGTGCGCATTCAGTCCAGCGTGACTACCCGTCCTGACATCAGCCAGAGCTACTGGACTGTCTGGGGTATGCGTAAAAACGAAGCACTGGTACGTTTCCTGGAAGCGGAAGATTTTGATGCGGCGATTATCTTCGTTCGTACCAAAAACGCGACTCTGGAAGTGGCAGAAGCCCTTGAGCGTAACGGCTACAACAGCGCCGCGCTGAACGGTGACATGAACCAGGCGCTGCGTGAGCAGACACTGGAACGACTGAAAGATGGTCGTCTGGACATCCTGATTGCGACCGACGTTGCGGCCCGTGGCCTGGACGTTGAGCGTATCAGCCTGGTGGTTAACTACGATATCCCGATGGATTCTGAGTCTTACGTTCACCGTATCGGTCGTACCGGTCGTGCGGGCCGTGCTGGCCGTGCGCTGCTGTTCGTTGAGAACCGTGAGCGTCGTCTGCTGCGTAACATTGAACGCACCATGAAGCTGACCATTCCGGAAGTAGAACTGCCGAACGCAGAACTGCTGGGCAAACGTCGTCTGGAAAAATTTGCCGCTAAAGTACAGCAGCAGCTGGAAAGCAGCGATCTGGATCAATACCGTGCACTGCTGAGCAAAATTCAGCCGACTGCCGAAGGTGAAGAGCTGGATCTCGAAACTCTGGCAGCCGCACTACTGAAAATGGCACAGGGTGAACGTACTCTGATTGTTCCGCCAGATGCGCCGATGCGTCCGAAACGTGAATTCCGTGACCGTGATGACCGTGGTCCGCGCGATCGTAACGACCGTGGCCCGCGTGGCGACCGTGAAGATCGTCCGCGTCGCGAACGTCGTGATGTTGGCGATATGCAGTTGTACCGTATTGAAGTGGGCCGCGATGATGGTGTTGAAGTTCGTCATATCGTTGGTGCGATTGCTAACGAAGGCGACATCAGCAGCCGTTACATCGGTAACATCAAGCTGTTTGCTTCTCACTCCACCATCGAACTGCCGAAAGGTATGCCGGGTGAAGTGCTGCAACACTTTACGCGTACTCGCATTCTCAACAAGCCGATGAACATGCAGTTACTGGGCGATGCACAGCCGCATACTGGCGGTGAGCGTCGTGGCGGTGGTCGTGGTTTCGGTGGCGAACGTCGTGAAGGCGGTCGTAACTTCAGCGGTGAACGCCGTGAAGGGGGTCGTGGTGATGGGCGTCGTTTTAGCGGCGAACGTCGTGAAGGCCGCGCACCGCGTCGTGATGACTCTACCGGTCGTCGTCGTTTCGGTGGTGATGCGTAATCATCGCTGAACAGCGAACACAATCTGTAAAATAATATATACAGCCCCGATTTTAACCATCGGGGCTTTTTTTCTGTTTTTTGTACTCATGTACTGGTACAGTGCAATGCATAACAACACAGTCGCACTATTTTTCACTGGAGAGAAGCCCTCATGGCAACACTAACCACCACCCAAACGTCACCGTCGCTGCTTGGCGGCGTGGTGATTATCGGCGGCACCATTATTGGCGCAGGGATGTTTTCTCTGCCTGTGGTCATGTCCGGGGCGTGGTTCTTCTGGTCAATGGCGGCGCTGATCTTTACCTGGTTCTGTATGCTGCATTCCGGCTTGATGATTCTGGAAGCTAACCTGAATTATCGAATCGGTTCTAGCTTTGACACCATCACCAAAGATTTGCTGGGCAAAGGCTGGAACGTAGTCAACGGCATTTCCATTGCCTTTGTGCTCTATATCCTGACTTACGCCTATATTTCTGCCAGCGGTTCGATTCTGCATCACACCTTCGCGGAGATGTCGCTGAACGTCCCTGCACGGGCAGCTGGATTTGGTTTTGCACTGCTGGTAGCGTTCGTGGTGTGGTTGAGTACGAAAGCTGTCAGCCGGATGACAGCAATTGTGCTGGGGGCGAAAGTCATTACTTTCTTCCTCACCTTCGGCAGCCTGCTGGGGCATGTGCAGCCTGCGACATTGTTCAACGTCGCCGAAAGCAATGCGTCTTATGCACCGTATCTGTTGATGACGCTGCCGTTCTGTCTGGCATCGTTTGGTTATCACGGTAACGTACCGAGCCTGATGAAGTATTACGGCAAAGATCCGAAAACCATCGTGAAATGCCTGGTGTACGGTACGCTGATGGCGCTGGCGCTGTATACCATCTGGTTGCTGGCGACGATGGGTAACATCCCGCGTCCGGAGTTTATCGGTATCGCCGAGAAGGGCGGTAATATTGATGTGCTGGTACAGGCGTTAAGCGGCGTACTGAACAGCCGTAGTCTGGATCTTCTACTGGTCGTGTTCTCAAACTTTGCGGTAGCGAGTTCGTTCCTTGGCGTAACGCTGGGTTTGTTTGACTATCTGGCAGATCTGTTTGGTTTTGACGACTCGGCTATGGGCCGTTTGAAAACAGCGTTGCTGACCTTTGCCCCGCCTGTTGTGGGTGGCCTGCTGTTCCCGAACGGATTCCTGTACGCCATTGGTTATGCTGGCTTAGCGGCTACCATCTGGGCGGCAATTGTTCCGGCGCTGTTGGCCCGCGCATCGCGTAAACGCTTTGGTAGCCCGAAATTCCGTGTATGGGGCGGCAAGCCGATGATTATGCTGATTCTGGTATTTGGCGTTGGCAACGCACTGGTCCATATCTTATCGAGCTTTAATGTGCTGCCGGTGTATCAGTAATCAGCGGTGCCTTATCCGACATTTCTGCTGCCTACACAATGCCTGATGCGCTTCGCTTATCAGGCCTACGTAGGACAGCGTTGCCATCTCGGATAAGGCTTCCTACGTTAAAACACACTACCCCAACAACTCTTCCTTCACATCCATCGCCAGCTCAAACGAATGCAGGCGTGCCTGATGGTCGAAAATCTGCCCGTTAACCATAATTTCATCGGCGTCGGTTTCGCGCAGGATCGACTGCAAGCCGTGACGCACTTTCGCTTTATCGCCCACCAGCGACATACTCAGCGCCTGCTGCACACCATACTGTTCGGACGGCGACCAGAACTGATCCATATTTTGAATCGGTGGCGGCAGTTGCCCGGTTTCGCCGCGGCGCAGCTTCACAAAGGCTTGCTGCATTGAGGTAAACAGGAATTCGGCATCGCGGTTGCTGTCGGCGGCGATAATATTGATGCACACCATCGCATACGGTTTCTCCAACCGTGCCGACGGTTTGAAGTTGCTGCGATAAAGATGCAGCGCCTGGAACAACATATCCGGCGCGAAGTGTGAGGCAAACGCAAACGGCAGACCAAGCTGCGCCGCCAGTTGCGCGCTGTAAAGGCTGGATCCTAACAACCACACGGGGATTTTCTCGCCATAGCCTGGTACTGGGCGCACATGCGGATTGGGATCGCGGGCGTCAAACCAGTCCACCAGTTCCGCGACATCGCGGGGGAAATTATCAATATCGCCGCTCATATGACGACGCAGCGCCATCATGGTTCGCTGATCGCTACCCGGCGCGCGGCCCAGCCCCAAATCGATTCGCCCCGGATAGAGCGTATTGAGCGTGCCGAATTGTTCGGCGATCACCAACGGTGAGTGGTTAGGCAACATCACGCCGCCAGACCCCAGATGCAGCGTGGTGGTATTCGCCGCCAGATAGCCAATTAACACCGACGTTGCAGCACTGGCAATGCCGGTCATATTGTGGTGTTCCGCCAGCCAGTAGCGATGATAGCCGCGCTTTTCAGCCAGACGGGCGAGGTCGAGAGAGTGGGAGAACGCTTCCCGCGCTGAAGAACCTTCGGGGATGGGGGCCAGATCGAGTAGCGAAAACGCAATGGTTTTATCAGTCATAACAGCTCACTTTGTTACCGATTAATCTTTAATACTGCATTAAAGAGTAGTTAAAGTTGTTAACAAAGTGAGCTATATACTTACGCTTGCAGCTCCAGCCCGGCCAGCCGCCGCCAGTAGCCGTTACAGTCGCTGTTTGCCGTCAACGGTAGTGGCGCAGCGCCATTTTCATTAGCGCGGAAGGCATCGAGCATTGCGAAAGTGTCAGTACCCTGCGGTGACAGGCGGACCACATCGACCAGCCCCTGCATGGATGCCAGCTCGTTACCGAGGTTGTACACGTAGCCGCTCATGGTCTGAATGCCATTGAGCACAAACACTTGTTGGTTTTCCTGCGACAGCACGTTGCGCCCGTTCGGATACTTAATGCAGCAGGTTTCACACTCATCTTTCGGGCGGTCTTCCGAACGCGCGGTAAAGCAGCGGGCGGAGTAGGCCAGCGGTAGATGACCGTAGCTCAGGACTTCCACTTCAAACTGGTTGCGAATGCCCAACTCATCGCACTGATTAAGCAGATTCACCAGCCAGTCGCGGGAAAGCTCCACCGGCATACACCAGCGCATCATGCCCTGTTTGAGCAATATTTTCAGTGTCACCGCGTTGTAGCAGTTCAGCGCGTGCCCGGCGACGAACGGCAGTTTGCGTTCAGCGCACATATTCACCACGCCGAGATCGCTGGCTTCAATCAGAAACTCACCGTTCTCAACATAGCGTTTCAGTTCGCCCAGTTCGGAGGATGCCTGCACCAGCGCCAGCGTGGAGAGCACAATCTGCTTGCCACTTCCGGCGAGCGATTTCGCCATCTCCAGCCAGTCGCCAACTTTGGTTGCCCGGCGTTTGCTACAGACCGCTTCACCGAGATAAATCACGTCTGCGCTGCTGGCGGCGGCCTGCTGATAAAAATCTTCCAGCGTCTCTTTTGGCCAGTACCACAGCACTGGCCCTAAGGAATATTTCATTGCTTTTCTCACTGCCATTTACGGTGATACGCGCCAAGGGTGGTCTGCGTGCCTTCGGACATCGACCCGAGCGTCTCCATCCACGCGCTTTGCGGTACGAAGTTTTGCGGATCGGCCTTACAACGGTCGATAGCCTGACGCCAGACTTTTGCCACCTGGCTGACATACGCCGGGCTACGCTGGCGGCCTTCAATTTTCACCGAAGCGATATTCGCCGCCATTAACTCCGGCAGCAGTTCCAGGGTATTGAGACTGGTTGGTTCTTCCAGCGCGTGATAGCGCTCGCCGTCCACCAGATAACGCCCTTTACACAGCGTCGGATAACCTGCGTTTTCGCCGTCCTGATAACGGTCGATCAGCACTTCGTTCAGGCGGGATTCCAGCCCCTGCGGCGTTTGCTGCCAGCGCACGAAGCGAGCCGGAGAACATGCACCGACGGTGTTGGGCGATTCACCCGTCAGATATGACGACAGATAGCAACGGCCTTCCGACATAATGCACAGGCTGCCGAAAGCAAAGACTTCCAGTGGTACAGGTGTGACTCGTGCCAGTTGTTTCACCTGATGAATCGACAACACGCGCGGCAGCACCACGCGGGCAACGTCAAAATGGCGATGATAAAAGTGAATCGCCTCTTCATTGGTCGCCGAAGCCTGCACTGACACATGACGCTCAATATGCGGGTATCGCTCGGCGGCGTACTCCAGCATGGCGAGATCGGCGAGGATCAGCGCGTCGGCACCCAGTTGCGCCGCCATATCCACGGCACGCTGCCAACGGGCGTAACCGTCCGGATGCGCAAAAGTGTTAATCGCGATGTGAAGTTTGCGGCGATGTTGATGGACAAAACTCACCGCTTCCTGCAATTTTTTCTCGGTAAAGTTAAGGCCGGCGAAGTGACGGGCATTGGTATCATCTTTTAGCCCGATATAAACAGCATCTGCGCCGTTTTCGATGGCCGCCTTAAGCGCCGGGAGATTTCCGGCAGGGCAGAGCAGCTCCATAATTTTTCCTGAAGGTTGCGCTATCAAAACGCAAAAATGTTAACGAACTGGGATTTTAGTTAACCTTGCTGCGACAATTTTTGATTTAAGGCAGTTAAAGTTGTATTGGTGGTAGCAGCAATTTCATATGGAATTGTTGATTTATACCGCTATGTTATTTTTCTGATATGGCAAAATAGGATGATTGTTGAAACAGGGAGTAAAACTCGTGTTGGATAAACTGCGTTCCCGTATTGTGCATTTGGGGCCATCTCTGTTGAGTGTACCGGTAAAACTGACGCCATTTGCGCTAAAACGCCAGGTTCTTGAGCAGGTCTTAAGCTGGCAATTCCGCCAGGCGCTGGATGATGGCGAGCTGGAGTTTCTTGAAGGCCGCTGGTTAAGTATTCATGTGCGTGATATTGACCTGCAATGGTTTACCTCGGTGGTGAATGGCAAACTGGTGGTCAGCCAGAACGCGCAAGCTGATGTGAGTTTTAGTGCCGACGCCAGCGATCTGCTGATGATTGCGGCGCGTAAACAAGATCCGGATACGCTCTTCTTCCAGCGTCGGCTGGTGATTGAAGGCGATACGGAGCTGGGGCTGTATGTGAAAAACCTGATGGACGCCATTGAACTGGAGCAAATGCCGAAAGCCTTACGCATGATGCTGCTGCAACTGGCGGATTTTGTTGAGGCGGGAATGAAAACCGCGCCTGAAACCAAACAGACATCGGTAGGTGAACCATGCTAATTCGAGTAGAAATTCCCATTGATGCGCCGGGTATTGATGCCCTGCTGCGTCGTTCATTCGAAAGTGATGCGGAAGCGAAGCTGGTTCACGATCTGCGTGAAGATGGCTTTCTGACGCTGGGGCTGGTGGCGACAGATGACGAAGGTCAGGTCATTGGCTATGTGGCATTTAGTCCGGTTGATGTGCAGGGCGAAGACCTGCAATGGGTCGGCATGGCACCGCTGGCGGTAGATGAAAAATACCGTGGACAGGGGCTGGCACGCCAACTGGTCTATGAAGGACTCGATTCGCTTAATGAGTTCGGCTATGCCGCAGTGGTGACGCTGGGCGATCCGGCGCTGTACAGCCGTTTCGGCTTTGAACTGGCGGCGCATCACGATCTGCGTTGCCGCTGGCCGGGCACTGAAAGCGCCTTCCAGGTACATCGTTTAGCGGATGACGCGCTGAACGGCGTAACCGGTCTGGTTGAGTATCACGAGCATTTCAATCGCTTTTAATCTCCGGGGTTTGCAGGCTGCTCAACAGCTCTGCAAACCCTGCGCCTTCCGCTACCAGACGCTCTTTTTGCCGTTTGGTCAGTTGCTTAACGCGATATTCCGCCCGTAGTGCCAGCGAACGATCGCCCACTGGCGCGGAAAACGCCAGCGTTAGTTCTCCTTTCCCGCGCAGTGCTTTCGCCCCTTTGCCGCTTTGGTGCTGCTGATAGCGGCGTTCGACATCTGTGGTGATCCCGGTATAAAGCTTATTGTCGGCGGTACGGATCAAGTAAAGAAACCAGGGTGTCATCGTCTGCGTCGCATGTTAAGGTCAGGCCCACAGTATAAAAGAGAACAGCAATGGAAACACTCACCGCCATCAGCCGTTGGCTGGCAAAACAACATGTTGTCACCTGGTGTGTGCAGCAGGAAGGGGAACTGTGGTGCGCCAATGCTTTTTATCTTTTTGATGCGCAGAAAGTCGCCTTCTACATTTTGACGGAAGAAAAAACGCGTCATGCGCAGATGAGCGGGCCGCAGGCGGCAATTGCCGGAACGGTAAACGGTCAGCCGAAAACGGTAGCGTTAATTCGCGGCGTGCAGTTTAAAGGTGAGATCCGCAGACTGGAAGGCGAGGAAAGCGACCTCGCACGCAAGGCGTACAATCGTCGCTTTCCGGTTGCCAGAATGCTGTCGGCCCCGGTATGGGAAATCCGGCTCGATGAAATCAAATTCACCGACAACACGCTGGGCTTTGGTAAAAAAATGATTTGGCTACGTAACTCAGGCACCGAGCAGGCGTAACGCCTCGCGGTTAAACGCGGGCAGATCGTCCGGTGTCCGGCTGGTAACCAACTGATCTTTATCGACCACCACTTCCTGATCGTAAAATTCCGCGCCCGCGTTTTTAACATCAATCACGATCGGTTTAACGGCGGTCAGCTTACGACCACGGATCACATCGGCGCTGATCAGCAACTGGGGACCGTGACAGATGGCGAAAACAGGTTTGCCGCTGTTCACAAAATCGCGGGTAAAGGTGACAAAACGGTTGTCGCCACGCAGATAATCTGGTGAATGACCGCCCGGTAGCAGCAGGGCATCGAACTCTGCGGGCGTCACTTCATCGATGGATTTATCGATGGCCACGCTGGCTTCTCCTTTTTTGCCTTTCACCGTTTTACCCGCTTGTTTTTCAATGGTAATCACTTCGTGTCCGGCTTTACGGAACTCGTCTGCGGGTGAAGTAAATTCTGAATCCTCAAATTCATCAGTGATTAAAACGGCAATTTTCTTACTCATGCTTCCTCCGCGTTGTTGCATTGGATGAGGCGAATTTTCCACAATCGGGGATAATTACCTCATGGTCTATTAAGCCTGGTGCATGAGCCGGGGAGCGCAAGGCAGACAATTCTGTAAAGGAGCGAAGATGAGTCAGGTACTGATTACAGGCGCAACGGGACTGGTGGGCGGTCACCTGCTGCGGATGTTGATTAATGAACCGAAAGTTAACGCCATAGCCGCGCCGACGCGACGCCCGTTGGGTGATACGCCCGGGGTGTTTAATCCCCATGATCCGCAACTGACCGACGCGCTGGCGCAGGTCACCGATCCCATCGACATTGTGTTTTGTTGTCTCGGCACCACGCGGCGAGAAGCGGGGAGCAAAGAGGCGTTTATTCATGCCGATTACACGCTGGTGGTGGATACCGCATTAACCGGGCGGCGGCTCGGTGCGCAGCATATGCTGGTGGTCAGTGCTATGGGTGCTAATGCCCACTCGCCGTTTTTCTATAACCGCGTCAAAGGGGAGATGGAAGAAGCATTAATCGCCCAGAACTGGCCGAAATTGACCATTGCTCGCCCGTCGATGTTACTGGGCGATCGTAGCAAACAGCGGATGAACGAAACGCTTTTTGCGCCGCTGTTCCGTTTGTTACCCGGTAACTGGAAATCCATTGATGCGAGAGACGTGGCGCGGGTCATGCTGGCAGAGGCGATGCGGCCTGAGCATGAAGGTGTGACGATTTTAAGCTCTTCAGAATTACGCAAAAGAGCTGAATAATTATTCCCAAGAATTGATAGTGAGCGTAATATTCACGCGCTCAATTATCATAACTTATTCCTGGGGAATGCTATGACTGGTCAGTCTTCATCTCAGGCGGCAACGCCCATTCAGTGGTGGAAACCCGCGCTTTTCTTTCTCGTTGTCATTGCCGGTCTCTGGTATGTGAAATGGCAACCTTACTACGGCAAAGCGTTTACTGCTGCCGAAACCCACAGTATCGGTAAATCTATCCTTGCGCAGGCAGATGCTAATCCGTGGCAGGCGGCGTTGGATTACGCGATGATCTATTTTCTCGCGGTATGGAAAGCGGCGGTGCTGGGGGTGATCCTCGGTTCGTTGATTCAGGTGCTGATCCCGCGTGACTGGTTGTTGCGTACGCTTGGGCAATCGCGCTTTCGCGGCACGTTGCTGGGAACGCTGTTTTCGCTGCCGGGCATGATGTGTACCTGCTGTGCGGCTCCGGTCGCGGCGGGAATGCGTCGCCAACAGGTGTCGATGGGCGGTGCGCTGGCATTCTGGATGGGGAATCCGTTGTTAAACCCGGCGACGCTGGTGTTTATGGGGTTCGTCCTCGGCTGGGGTTTTGCGGCGATTCGTCTGGTGGCGGGGCTGGTGATGGTGTTGCTGATTGCGACGCTGGTGCAAAAATGGGTGCGTGAAACACCGCAAACGCAGGCACCGGTCGAAATTGACATACTGGAATCACAGGGCGGTTTTTTTAGCCGCTGGGGCAGGGCGCTATGGACGCTTTTCTGGAGTACGATCCCGGTTTACATCCTTGCAGTACTGGTGTTGGGTGCCGCTCGCGTCTGGTTATTCCCCCATGCCGATGGTGCTGTCGATAACAGCCTGATGTGGGTGGTGGCGATGGCGGTAGCGGGATGCTTGTTTGTCATTCCCACGGCAGCAGAAATTCCGATTGTACAAACGATGATGCTGGCAGGTATGGGAACCGCTCCGGCGCTGGCATTGTTGATGACGCTCCCGGCGGTGAGTTTGCCGTCGCTGATTATGCTGCGCAAAGCGTTCCCGACGAAAGCCTTATGGCTGACGGGGGCGATGGTGGCAGTGTCTGGTGTGATTGTCGGCGGGCTGGCGCTGTTGGTTTGATTTGAGGGAAAACATGTCGGATGCGGCGTAAACGCCTTATCCGACCTACGGTTTACATCGTTGTAGGCCTGATAAGACGCTGCAAGCGTCGCATCAGGCATTACAAGGGCTGCTATTTAATAAACGTAAACGCCGTAGTTACCCGCTTCACGCCGCTTACCCGGCTGGCAATATCTGCCGCCGCTTTCGCTTCACGTTCAGTCACCAGCCCCATCAGGAACACTTCACCGTTTTCGGTGGTCACTTTCACGTTGGACGATTTCACCAGGTCGCTGGTTAACAGCTGCGAACGTACTTTGGTGGTGATCCACGTATCGTTAGACGCTTCGCCCAGACCAATCGGCTGGCCCTGACGAATCTCGTTATACACTTCGTTGGCACCGTCTACGCCCATAGCAATCTGTTTGGCGCGAGCCGAAAGTTCAGCGTTTGGTGACTGCCCAACCAGCAGCACTTTGCCCTGATAGGCCGTTACATTAATGCGCGCTTCTTTCTTAATTTGTTCGTCTTTCGACAATGCGCTGTTCACGCGCACTTCCAGGGTACCATCGTCTACCTGGGTGCCGACACTGCGTGGGTCAGTTGCGGCTTTGGTACCCACAGCAGCAGTACCCACTACGGCAGCGGCAACACAACCTTGCAACAGCAGCGCGGAAATAAGGACTGCGATTGGCGATAATGCCTTCATGTATTCTCCTTAAACATCCTGGTGAGGGAAAAGCGTGTTATCGATCAGATCGCACAGGCAATTTACCGTCAGCATATGCATTTCCTGAATGCGAGCACTACGATGCGAAGGAATGCGGATCTCCACATCCTGTGGCCCTAACAAACCTGCAAGTTCACCGCCGTCATAGCCGGTTAATGCCACAATGGTCATATCACGCGTAACGGCAGCTTCTACCGCTTTTACAATATCGCGGCTGTTGCCACGGGTGGAAATGGCTAACAATACATCTCCCGCATGGCCCAGCGCCCGCACCTGTTTTGCATACACTTCATCATGTAAGCGATCGTTGGCAATTGCCGTTAAGACAACATTATCAGTATTTAGTGCAATGGCAGGTAAGCTGGGCCGCTCCGTTTCGAAACGGTTGATCATGCTGGCAGCAAAATGCTGTGCATTGGCAGCGGAAGTTCCATTACCACAACAGAGGATTTTGTTGCCATTGAGCAGAGACTGAACCAGCGTCATGGCTGCACGGGAGATGGCATCCGGAAGCGCCTCTGCCGCCGCAATTTGAGTTTGAATGCTTTCAGTGAAGCAAGCTTTAATTCTTTCTTGCACGCTAATCCTTAAACCTTAATTATGAGTGGTCATTAAAGGCATCCTTAATCCACTCAACCTCATTCCCGGTGAAGGCTACCACATCGAACCGGCAATCCACAGTATCAAAACTCCCATTATGACGCGCGAGCCACAAGCGGGCAGTCTGTAATAATTTGTGTTGTTTGCTGCGGGTCACACTGGCTGCCGCGCCGCCATAAAGCGCAGAGGGGCGGTAACGCACCTCGATAAAAACGGTGGTCCGGCCTTCACGCATTATCAGATCGATCTCGCCGCCACGCTCGTTCACGTTAGCGGCGATAAACCGTAGTCCTTTGCCTTCCAGCCAGCGACGCGCTTGTGCTTCCCACGCATCGCCGGTCTGTTTGGTGGTTAACTGGCGGGGACTACCTGACCTTGTTGGTACTGTAGCCATGATAACTTCCTGTTAATCACGCAATCCGGGTTTGCCGTCAGGCTTCCGGTATTACCGTTGATTTCAAAACCCTGAACCTGGCGCATTTGTGAGAAATGATTTGCCAACGACCAGGCATCGACGCCCATCGCATACATGCGAGCCAGCGAATAATCGTTGTTCACCGCGCTGAGCGCCTGCTGCATTAACGGCAGATTACCGCCTGCCAGCATCGGGATTTCGCTGTACTGCAAGCCTTCCATCTCCAGGCGGAAATCCGGGCCAGCGGTCCCTTGCGCACTGCGGGAGCTGGCGTACAGCGTTGCACCGCTCTGGCTACCGTTACGCATGGCGATCATTGGTTTGATAAAAGCGATTTCACCCGGCGTTGCCACAATGTACACCGCATCGACACGACCGCCATTATTGGTGAACTGATCATCGGTTGGTGTGGTTTGCAGCGTTGGATTGTTGGTCGTCATGCCGGAGTCGGTTGTTTCTCTGGGAGTAATCGGGCTACCCGTTAAAGCGATACCCGAACCGCCGTTAACACCCGCGCGTAACTCGCTGGTGGAACCAAATTTTTGTTGCAGAACGGTGCCGCCGCCCAGTTTCTGCCACTCTTGCGCAAACGCATTGGCTACGCGATCGCCCAATGAACTGCGTGGGATCAGCACCAGCGGCGCTTGTTTACCCTGGTCACGAATATGACGCGCTGCATCGCGCGCTTCGTCTTCCGGTGAAAGCGCGAAGTAACAAATATTGACGCGGTTTTCGATGTTCTCCGGCTGGTTCAGTGCCAGCACGTTCAGCGGAGTGTTGCTCTTCAGCAACTCTTCAACGTTATTTTTCAGCAACGGACCGACCACAATACTCGCACCATCCTGCTGAACCTGGCTTAAGATCTGGCTAAGTGGTTGTGATGAGGTATCGTAGATTTTCAGCTCTGCGGATGGATTTGCGGGTGCGCTTACCGCTGCGGTGCTTGTCGCCGGGGCGCTTACAGGTACCGGCTGGGCCGCAGGCTGTTCACCGGTCAGCTCGCTAACCGAAGCTTGTGCCGGGCTGGCAACGCCATCCACGGTTTGCGGCTGAGGTTGTTCTGCTACGTCTGCGGCAGGTGCGGCTGCTACCTGGGCCGCCACTGGCTGAGTGCCGATATTTTTCGCCGCTTCAAAGCCTTGCTGAATAGTGCGACCAAATACCGCTGCCTGGCCATTCAGCGGCAACAGCAGGGCGATTTTGTTGGTCGATGCTGGTTTAAACGCTTTTACGTTAACCAACTGCGTTGGCAGCATTTTCGCGCCCGGGTTGTTCGGATAACGTTTCTGCCAGTCGGCGATCCCAGCTTTCATCATGTCAGGATCGTTACGGTTATCAAACCAGACGCGCTGCAAATCCAGCCAGCCTTGCAGAATATTTTCGTCGGCGTTGATCACCAGCGTATTCGCCTGCTCCTGAGTCATGGAGGAGAGCGCCTGCCATGTGGCGTCAATATTCTGCTGCTTTTCTTTCGCACCGAGCAGCGGTTCCTGAGCAATTAACGCGCGCAGTAAATCAATGGAAGGACGCCCCTGGCTGGCATCGATTTTTGCCTGCCAGTAACGGGCTTGCTGGTTTTGTTCTAAATCGGCAGGTGTGATTTTCGCCAGCAAGTTTTGCGCGCCAGCAAAATCTTTCTGCGCCAGTTTAATCTCTGCCGCCAGCAGTGTTTTCTCGCGACGCTGAGAATCGTTCAGTTCTTGCGGTAGTTGGTTAAACAACTCCACCGCCTGTCCGGTTTTACCTTCTTTCACCAGTGCACGAATGGCGAGTAATTGCCAGTTGATCCTGGTATCATCAGAACTTTGCTGCATCTGTTGCAGGTAAAAGGCAGAATCAGCCTGCGCCGTGCCCTGCATATAAGCAGTGGACTGATCGGGAGTATGGGTGCCACAACCGGCGAAAATCAGGGCTGCCAAAACAACAGGCAGACAACGCGCGGCTTTCAAACGAGAAAATGTTGAGGGTACCATAATGTATCCAGTGATATTTTTTTACGCAATGCTCAATATTAAATCGGCAATACGGACGACACAATGAAACAACACCAATCGGCGGATAATTCTCAGGGGCAGCTTTACATTGTACCGACGCCAATCGGCAATCTGGCGGATATCACCCAGCGTGCATTAGAGGTATTACAGGCCGTTGATCTGATTGCCGCCGAGGATACGCGTCACACCGGTTTATTGCTGCAACATTTTGGGATTAATGCCCGGTTGTTTGCGCTGCACGACCATAACGAACAACAAAAAGCCGAAACGCTGCTGGCGAAGCTGCAAGAGGGGCAAAATATTGCGCTGGTTTCCGATGCCGGAACGCCGCTAATTAACGATCCTGGCTACCATCTGGTGCGTACCTGTCGTGAAGCGGGGATTCGCGTGGTGCCGTTACCAGGGCCGTGTGCTGCTATCACTGCGTTAAGCGCCGCGGGTTTACCATCCGATCGTTTTTGTTATGAAGGCTTTTTACCTGCCAAATCAAAAGGCCGCCGTGATGCGCTAAAAGCTATTGAAGCGGAGCCGCGCACGCTGATTTTTTATGAATCTACCCACCGTCTGTTAGATAGTCTGGAAGATATTGTTGCGGTATTAGGCGAATCCCGTTACGTGGTTCTGGCGCGTGAGCTAACCAAAACCTGGGAAACCATTCACGGCGCGCCCGTTGGCGAGCTGCTGGCGTGGGTAAAAGAAGATGAAAACCGTCGCAAAGGCGAAATGGTGCTGATTGTCGAAGGCCATAAAGCGCAGGAAAATGACTTGCCTGCTGATGCCCTGCGCACGCTGGCGCTGCTACAGGCAGAACTGCCGCTGAAAAAAGCGGCGGCGCTGGCCGCAGAAATTCACGGCGTGAAGAAAAATGCGCTGTATAAGTATGCGCTGGAGCAGCAGGGAGAGTGATTACAGGCGTCGCAGCAGGAATAGCGCTACAACGCCTTTACCTGGCGAGTTAACGACGACACATTTCATCAATCACGCATGTGAAATGGTTATGCAGCCATAAAAATGAAGCCGGGATAGCGGTGGAGACTTTAGCCGTGAGAAAACGTTCTGTCGCATCCTGTTTTCCTTCGCCAGTCACCAGTAACAAAACTTCGCGGGCATTGAGAATATCCTTCAGGCCTAAGGTGATCCCACGAGTCACGGGACGGTCCGCGGTTTTTAACATCTCATGTTGCTGTGTTCTGGCATCAAGTTGACTGATATGGCAGGCCGGTTGCAGGTTTTCTCCCGGTTCGTTCAGCCCAAGATGACCGTTTTTCCCCAATCCGAGAACGCATAAATCCAGACCGCCTTTGCGCGCAATCAGGTTCGTTACCCGTTCGCACTCTGTCTCATTTATCTCTTCGGAGCGAAAGCTGATGAGCTGGTCTTCACGCAGCCCCAGCGGCTGCACGATATGCTGTTGTAGGAAAGTTTCGCAGGTGCCAGGCATCGTTAATGGCAGATCCACCCATTCGTCGAGCTTCACGAAGGTGAGATGGCTGACATCAACCTGCTGCTGGTGGATTTTTTCTACCAGATAATGATACGTCAGTAATGGCGTGGCTCCGGTCGCCAGGCAAATCACGGCATCCGGTTTGCGACGGATCACGGCCAATAAATATTCGCTGGCACGTTCACTTAATGCCGTATAGTTTTCAACTTGTTGAAGGGTTTGCACAGGATGAAATTCCTTTAGTAAAGAGGCACCACCAGACGCAGTGCCTCGTTCCATTTACAAAATGCCGAATGCAGAACAAACAATAGAGAGCACAAAAGTCACGCCGATTAACAGCACCGGATGCGCTTTTTTCACCCGCAGGAAGTAATACATCAGCAGGGTGTAGGCCATCGGTAAAATATTCGGGAAGACTTTATCGAAGAAATCCTGTTGCAGTGCGACGCTGTGGGTACTGTCGATGGCAAACGACGTCACCACGTTAATATGCACATACGAAGCGATCAGCCCGCCGATTACCGTGATCCCGAGGATGGTTGCCGAACGGGCAATCATCTGCGAGTTCTCTCGCACTTTATCGATAGCCTTCACGCCGACTGAATAACCGACGTGGGTCCAGCCGACGCGCAGGAAAAAGATAAGCAGGTAAACGGCGAAAAACAAAATCGGTCCCAACAGGTTCCCCTGACTGGCAAACGATGAGCAAATCCCCGCCATAATTGGCAACAAGGTAAACCAGAAAATCGCATCGCCAATCCCGGCGATTGGGCCAAACAGCGCCACTTTGAGGCCTTTAATGGTGTCGCGGTTTTCTCCTTTTTCTTCCATCGAAATTAATAACCCCATCAGGAATCCGACCAGATTAGGGTGGGTATTAATAAATTCGAGGTTATCTTTCATCGCCGCGCTTAGGCCCGGTTTGTCGTCCTTATAAATCTTTTTCAGGATCGGCAACATCGCCCAGGTAAAACCGCCCGCCTGCATCCTTTCGTAGTTAAAGCTTGCTTGTAGCAGTGACGAACGAAAGCCCAGACGGGTGATATCTTTTTTACTGATTTCAGATCCCATTGCTGTAGTCCTCTTCTTCATTTTTACTGGCAACGGGCTGCGGTTGCGCTTGCTGCCGGGATTTCGCATTGAAAAACTCATACACCGCAAAGCCTGCGCCCAGTACGGCAACCGGCAACAGGTTGCTGACCTGGATGTAGCAAACAAACAGGAAACCGGCGATCAGGTAAGGGATATATTGTGCTTTGAACATCACGCGCAGCAGCAAGCCAAAACCAACAGCAGGCAGAATACCGCCAGCCACTTCAAAGCCGTGGGTCAGCCAGGCGGGCATCGCTTTCACCAGCGCCTGCATCGCCCCTTGTGCCAGGTAAGTACAGAGGAAAGCAATCACCGCATACGCTGAAGCGACGATGAGCATCGTTGTCCAGTTAAGTCGGGAAAACGCTGCCGTATCCGCCTCTTTTGCGCATTTATCGGCTTTGGTCATAAATAATGAGAAAGCGGAATAGAAGAACAGAATGACGTACTGCATTAACAAACTAAACGGCAGGCCAAGACCAATTGCCGTTTTGGCATCAACGCCCGTAGACCATGCAATGACAGTGGTCATCAGACCCGCCATAATAGGGTTGGGCGGCTGAACACCACCTGCAGGGGTTAATCCGGCGAAAGCCAACTCTGTCAGGCCACCGGTAATTAAGCCAGTCTGAATATCACCGAGAATAGCACCTGTAAGGGTACAAACGATTATCGGGCGGAATAAAAATAAGGCTTCCAGCCAAAAATCAATCCCCAGAAAGAAAACTAACGCCGCCAGGGATAATCCCTGGAGTAGGGTTATTTCATGCATTTTTATTACCTCAAATCAATATTAAGGCGATTTTAGATTTAGTCAGGGATTTGTTCTTTTTGATCGCCAGGGACGTCCTGAATGAAAACATTCACGCCACGTTGTTTAATAAAACGTAAGTCCGTGAGATCCTGGTCATCGACATAAACTTTACTGCTGATTTGCTTTTTCCCTTCCGAGAAATGCATATTGCCGACGTTGACATCTTTCAGGTCAATACCACCTTCTACCAATTTACGTACCGTTTGTGGCGTACGGCAAATCAGGAAGATCTTCTGATGTGGTGCAGCTTTGCCGATGACGTTAATGGTTTTTTCGATAGTAAAGAAACGAATGCCAAAGCCGTAGGTTTCTGCGGTAATACCCATTAATTTCTGTTGAATATCATCGTTAGCGACAACATCATCCACGACTACTAACAGATTCGCACCGATGGTGGATGTCCAGGTCACGCCAACCTGACCGTGAACCAGACGGTTATCAATACGGGTTAAGAGAATATTTGGACTGCTCATTGTGTAATCCTCACCATAAAGTTGAATAATATAATCTTTTTAAATATATTATTGTTGCGATATTGTACTGATGTATTTATTAAGGTTTAGTTATCTCCTTTACCATTAAGGCACTCCCCGATATTAATCGGGAAGTACATTGGGATAAATCATAAAAAACTAATGATTATGCTGAAATTCGATTCGCTGAACCACAGACATTAATTTTATTTCTGACAACTTCTTTCATCGCATCCATTCCGACGCGCATATAATAACGAGGATCATTACCCTGCGGATTTTCCGCAAACCAGGCTTTAACCGCGCCAGCGAAGGCTATTTTTAATTCTGTGGCAACGTTCACTTTTGTTACGCCAAGTTCAATAGTGCGACGGACAAATTCATCCGGGACATCGCTGGCACCATGCAGCACCAGAGGAACATCCACCACTTCACGAATTTCCGCCAGCCGCTGGAAATCAATCTTCGGCGTTTTGCTGTATAAGCCGTGCGCCGTACCAATCGCTACCGCCAGGCTGTCGACGCCAGTCAGTTCGACAAAGCGTTTAGCTTCTTGTGGATCGGTCAGGAATGCACTTTCGGCGTCAACGCTCATGTCATCTTCAACACCGCCGAGGCGGCCCAGTTCTGCTTCCACGCTGCAATCCTGGGAGTGGCAGAAGTCGACAACCGATTTCACCAGCTTCACGTTCTCGGCAAACGGGAAATGACTGCCGTCGATCATCGCGCTGCGCACGCCTGCGTGGACTTTACGGCGAATATCATCCAGCGATTCGTGGTGATCAAGATGCAGTGCCAGCGGCATGTTATAGGTCATGGAATAGGCGCTACACAGGGCGTAGATCTCTTCCAGCGCGATATGCTTAAAGGTCCCCGGCGTCCCGGCGAGAATCACCGGCGATCGCATTTCACTGCACACTTCGAGGATCGCCTGGATCGTCTCGGCGTTATGAATGTTAAAGGCAGGCACCGCGTAGCCATTGGCCTGGGCGTCCTGTAACAGATATTTGGTGGAGATAATGCTCATAATGCGATCCTCTTATGCCTGCCACGGATGAATGATTACGCCTTGCACCACGCGGTTAACGGTGCCACTGGCTGATGGGGTATCCGGCGTATTACCCATGTGCAGCGACTGCATCAGTGCAAATGTCTGGGCGTACATCAGGAAGCAAAATGCCTGCTCAACGTCGATAAAGTGACGGGACGGCGGCAGGATGATATGTGGACCGGCGGCAATAACGTCGTTGCTTTCCGCGGCGATGGCGATTACGCGCATTGCCTGGTTATCGCGGCGGAGTTCTGCCAGCAGATCAAGATCATACTGACGGGTGTAAGGGTGGCTGGAGACAAACACCACCACCAGCGTTTCGTTATCGACCAGCGATTTCGGGCCATGACGGAATCCGGTCGGGGAATCATAGAAGGCCGCCAGTTTACCCGCTGTCAGTTCCAGCACTTTCAGCGCCGACTCGCGTGCTGCGCCCTGTAAGCCACCGCTGCCGAGATAAACGATCCGTTTCCACGGTGCGTAACCAAACACACCTTCGCTGAAATCGCCCAGTGAGGTCAGGATCGCCTGGCAACGATCCGCCACGTCGCGGAAGGTTTGGCTGTTGATCATCTCAGGTGCGAAAACCGCGAGGCAGCTGGCCATCATGGTGGTAATGCTGCTGGTCATCGCGAAGCCGCGATCGTGCGTTTCTGCGGGCATCAGCAGGGCAAACGCGTTGTCGCTGTTGATCGCGTTTTGGTAAAGAGCGCCCGCTTCGTTGCAGGTGATCGGCAGGTGATAGCATTCTGGTACAAATTGATTTGCCAGTTCCACGGCGGCGACGCTTTCCGGGCTGTTGCCGGATCGACCGAAGGAGATCAACAGTAGTGGATGAGCTGGGTTCAGGTAGTCCATTGGATTGGTGACCAGATCGGTGGTCGGTACGGCGCTGAAGTTTTTACCGGTATGGCTGGCGAGCCACGGCGCGATGATGTCACCGATAAATGCCGATGTTCCGGCTCCGGTCAGGATGATTTGCAGATTCTCTTTGCGCAGTAACGGTTCAAGGAAGCTATTGAGCGCGGAACGTAGCGCGTCAATGTTGGTGAGTGAACGGATCCATGCGCGAGGCTGATGGCGGATCTCTTCTTCAGTCCATGTACCGGTTGCGGCAGCAGCAGGGGTGTAATTTTCTGGCATAACTCAATCCTTAGTCTGATGAACTTGACGTCGGCGTTGTCGCTTTCGCTTGCCTTTCGTTTCATTTCACTTGGTGATTTCTTTCGTTGGTTAAAATCTATAGAAAAGAAACTGAAAGTTCAATGGAGAAAAAGGAAATAAAACGAAATCTGTGATCGTTGAAAGAAAAGGCAAGGGAAGTAAAAGGGATTGCTGGATGCGGCGTAAATACTTTATCCGGCCTTACGGTCACCAACCGTAGGTCGGATAAGACGCATTAGCGTCGCATCCGACACCGCTGCACAGATCAAAACGAAAGAAAAAGAAAGGCCTTACGGGGGAAGTGAAGGCCTAATAAAGGAGCAAACCATCAAAACGAAGCTAATTGACCCTGAATCCAGATTTGTTGCACATGCAGCCCGCTATCCAGCGCAACGACGCTGGCGCGTTTGCCCGGTTTAAGCGATCCCAGAACACCATCAACACCCAGCATTCGCGCCGGATGCAGCGACGCCATATGGATGGCTTCCGCAGGCGTTACGCCCGTCAACTCGACCATGTTGCGCACTGCCGCATCGACAGACAGCGTACTGCCCGCCAGCCCACCGGACGCGGTACGGACAACGCCACCGCGCATCTGCACTTCTTCACCACATAACGTATAGTGACCATCCGGCATCCCGGCTGCCTGCATCGCGTCGGTGATCAGTACGATCCTCTCTTTCGCACAGCAACAACAGAGCGACATTGCCGCCGGATGTACATGATGACCATCGGCTATCAGTTCCAGCCAGGCGCGCTTGTCCGTTAATCCCGCGCCAACCATTCCCGGTTCGCGGTGATGTAAACCTGTCATCCCGTTATAGCAATGCACCAGGCCGTCGGCACCAGCATCAAACGCGGCACGGGTTTGTTGCCAGGTCGCCGCGCTATGCCCCAGCATCACCCGTACGTTTTGCTGTTTAAGATGGCGGATGGCCTGCAATGCCCCTTCTTTTTCTGGTGCCAGCGCTACCACGCGCAAGGTATGCTGAGAAACGGCAATCAATTGATCCAGCTCGGCAATTTCAAGCTCGCGAAACAGCTCCGGCGGATGCGCGCCTTTATTCTGCGGCGTGAAGTACGGTCCTTCGAGATAACTCCCCAGCACTTGCGCACCAGGTCCGCCACGCTGGCAGCGTAGAGCAATACGTTTCAGCGCCGCATGAATGGTATTAAGCGGCGCGGTTACGGTGGTCGGTAACCAACTGCCGACACCTTCGCGTGCCTTGTGCATTGCCAGCTTGTCGAGCGCATCCGGCGCGTCATCCATTACATCAACGCCCGCACCACCGTGTACATGGGTGTCGATGTAAGCGGGGCAGAGCAGTTCCGCATCGCGTTCAGTCACGCCCACTGGAATCGGTTCGATTGCTGCGATTACACCGTCAGCAATACGCAACTGATGGTCATCGAGCCATCCCTCTTCAGTCAGCAGCCTTCTGGCGCGCAGAACGTGTGTCATATTCCTTCCTCGACCGGACATTCCTCATGGCAGCGACCAAGTTCGTCCACCAGACTGGTTAGCCCACGGTGTCCACACTCCAGCGCCTGCACACGGAACTCTTCACCGCTTAACCCTTCGCGTTCCAGCACCATTTCCAGTAATAGTTGCAAATTTGTGCCGGTGATCACTTCACAGCCCGGTTTTTGCATCGCCAGCGTTGAAGCTACGCGAAACGGCGTGCCGCCCAGCAAATCCGTCAGAAAAACAATGCCGTCTTCACAATCCAGTTGGACGATGGCCTCTTCAAGCTGCGATGTAAGCAGCGCGGTGCTTGAGGTTTCCGGAAAATCGATGGCGATAAACTGCGATTGCTCACCGAGAATTTGCTTCATTGCTTTTTCCATGCCGCTGGCAAACCCGCCATGCCCTGTCAAAATAATACTTAACATCTAATACCTCATTGTATTTAAAGGAAATGGCAGAATTTACCGACGATGCCGAGAACCACTGTCACTGCAATCAGGCGCAGCGGACTCCAGCCGCGGCGTACCAGCCAGAACATGGTCAGGGTGTAGACCAGCGGTAAGAAGGCAGGCATCAGTTTGTCGATAACATCAGCCTGTAACTTAACCACTGCGTCGCCCGCTGTGATTTCCAGCGTGGTGCTTAAACGAACATAGGTTGCCACCAGCGCGCCGATTACCGTCATCCCAACGATAGATGCCGCATGGCCGACTTTTTTGGTATTTGCTTTAATGAGTGGAATCGCCGCCACGCCCATGCGGTAAGCATAATGCGCCAGACCAAAACGCAGCCCCAGGTGTACCACGTTGAACAGCACAATAAAGACGACAGCGCCAAGAATAGAGCCTTGTAGCGCGAGGCTTGCACCTATCCCGCCACAAATCGGCAGTAGCGTTAGCCAGAACATCGCATCGCCAATCCCGCCGAGCGGCGCACCGACGGCAATTTTGGTGCTCTGAATACTGTTAACGTCCTGCTTAGAACGCTCCATCGCAAGGATAATGCCGATAACAAACGTCACCAGAAACGGATGGGTATTGAAGAAACCCATATGCCCCTTCATGGCGCGCGCCAGGTCGCGTTTATTAGTGTGGATCTTTTTCAGAGCAGGCAGCAGACCGTACAACCAGCCGGAAGCCTGCATACGTTCGTAGTTGAAAGAAGCCTGTAACAGCATGGAACGCCAGGCGACGCGGTTGATATCTTTTTTCGTCAGCTCCGCGCCAATGCTCTGATCTTCATACACGTTTTCATTGACGCCAGTCAGCAGTGTTTCTTCATTTTCGCTGACGTTCGGCAGGGTGGTTTGATTAGATGCCATCTTCAAATTCCTCTTTCTGTGCCGCAGGTTGAGTCGGTTCAGGAGATTTACGCAGCAGGTCGATCAGCGCCATCGCCAGCGCAGCGGCAGCAATAGCCAGCACCGGTAACTTGAGCCAGGCCGCGGCAACAAAGCCCAGGATGAAGTAGGGGATGTAGACGTTTTTCATCATGATTTTCAGCAGCACGGCAAAACCGATTGCTGGCATGATGCCGCCCGCGACGCCGAGGCCATCAATTAATCGTTGCGGCAGGACATCAATGATGGTTTTTGCATGTTCCGCGCCGAAGTAGATAGGCAGGAAAGCGCAGAGAAAATAGAACGTGCCGAGTGCCAGCAATGCCAGATAGTTCACGCGTTCAATGCCGCGTGTATCGGCGTTCTCCGCCATCCGGTCGCATCGGGACATCACGCCGGACATCACCGAGAACAGGAAGGTAATCCCCATCTGTACTGCGACAGCGAAAGGTACGGCGACACCGACCGCGACATCGGGTTTCACGCCAGTAGTAATGGCAAACGCCGTGCCGACGATAGTACCGATAATCACGTTAGGCGGCTGTGCGCCCGCCAGAGGGGCCAGCCCCATCCACACCAGTTCCAGCGTACCGCCGGTTAAAATACCGGTATGCAGATCGCCAAGTACCAGCCCGACCAACGGGCCGAGAACCACCGGGCGGTGCATATGGGTTAAGCCGTTAAACATATCCAGGCCAGCGATAAAGGCGATAATGCCCAACGCAAATGCCTGCAACAGACTGATTTCCATGATGAATCCCTCAAAGTAATTTAAAGAGGTCCACAGCAGGCTCTGTTGGGACGCCCTGAACGAAGCATTCCACCCCAGCGGCTTTCAGGTCGTTAAATGCTGCGATATCACCCGCATCCACAGAAACCGTTTTGGCGATTTGTTGCTTGCCATTGGCGTAGTGCATATTGCCAACGTTAATGCGATTCACCGGAACGCCACCTTTCACCAGCGTCAGGAAATCGGCCGGTGTTTTACAAACCAGCAGGATTTTCTGTCGATCGGCGGCGCGATGAATGTTGTCGATGACTTTTTGCAGCGTCCAGAAACGTACGGCGATCCCTTCTGCCAGTACCATTTCCATCAGGTTTTGTTGTACCAGATCTTCGGCAACCTCATCGTTGGCTACCAGCACCAGATTTGCCCCCGCAAATCCGACCCACTGAACGCCGACCTGACCGTGAATCAAGCGTTCATCAATCCGACTTAAAACAATATTTGGCATAGCGTGTTCCTCTTTGTTTTGCTTATTGGCCTTCACAGGCTGTGTGGTACTGCGCCAGGATGTCCTGAATATGGTTGATAATGAGTTCCCGTGGCGTTGGCTGCAGCTCGCCGGAGCGAACTTTCACGTACTGCAGCGGCAGATACTGACTGATCAGCGGCAGCGGAATTGGTGAATCCGCCAGATTACGAATCAGATGAGCGAAAGCGTCATCAATCTGGCTGTCCGGCCAGTAATAGCGCACGCGATCCGAGTAGCTATAACCACGCGCCAGACGACGCGCGTTGCCGTCACCGTGGTAGTGGCTTTGCCAGTATTCCGGGCGGTCGAGCATCACGTTTTCCAGTACCTGACGCAGACCGGAACAGGCTTTCGCTGGCACCAGTTCTTCTTCAATCGCCGCCAGAGAGAACAGAGCTTCACGCAGGGCGAAGGTCAGCGCCGGGCCAACTTTCAGAATGGCAAAGTGGTCAATCACCAGCTGGCGCAGCGATTGCGGCGTTTGATAATCGGTAGAGTGCGCTTCGAAAATCAGCGTTTCGTAGTTTTCGACCATCTGGCTTAAGGCAGCGGCTTTGGCTGGCTGATAATCAATAACGTTGGTGTGATCGAATTCGACGCCGGGTTGAACCACCAGGGCAATGATGCGTGGCCAGATGGCATTCAGACCTTGCTTTTCAAAGGCGTGACGATGGGCTTCCAGCGTGGCGCGGGCGGCATCCGGCGTGGTGACCGCCAGCTCGCTTAAGGTTTCATGCGCGCCGCCAGGTACCGGCACTTCGGTACCAATGACATACTCCAGATCGGCTTCGCCAAAGTGTTCACGACAGGTTTCTTCCGCCACTTTCGCCAGACGGGCGGCGCGTTCAGCCACGATGTCATCAGTTAAGGGAATCGGATCGTCCTGACAGGACATGCTGCAATCAAGGTGAATTTTTTTGAATCCTGCCGCCACGTAGCTTTTAATCAAATCATCGGCATTGGCCATTGCCTGAGCGGCAGGCAGGTTTTGCCAGCGGTTTGGCCCCAGATGGTCACCACCCAGAATCAGCGCATCCTGCGGGAAATTCAACGAGTCGGCGAGCTGACAAACAAAGCCGCGAAAATCGGCGGGCGTCATTCCGGTATAACCGCTGAACTGGTCCACCTGATTGGAGGTTGCTTCAATCAGTAACGGCGTTTGGTTTGCACTGGCGTAGCGGATTGCAGCTTCCAGCACCAGCGGATGTGCGGAACAAACGGCATAAATCCCATTTGTTTTGCCCGCTTTGTGCTGTCTCACCATTTCTGTCAGATGTTTCACTTTCCTCTCCAGTTCAGATTACTGCGACATTAATCTTTCGTTTTGTTTCAGTTGATACTGCGTCATGGTGAGATAAAAATAAAACGAAAGATAATGGTTTTCTGATCTGATTCACAAAAGAAACATAATGAAAGCCACTGAAACGAGAGTAGCTTGCGCCAATGGGTAAGGTGGGCTTGCATTTGCTTAATAGAAAGGCGTTAATAGGCAAAACGAAATGAAACGAAAGTTTTACGAAAGGACTTACTATGAGTAATACCGACGCTTCAGGTGAGAAGCGAGTGACAGGCACCAGCGAGCGACGAGAACAGATCATTCAACGCCTGCGCCAGCAAGGAAGTGTGCAAGTTAATGATCTATCGGCGTTGTATGGTGTATCTACTGTGACGATCCGCAACGATCTGGCGTTTCTGGAAAAGCAGGGGATCGCTGTGCGTGCCTATGGTGGCGCGTTGATCTGCGATAGCACAACGCCGTCAGTCGAGCCATCAGTGGAAGATAAAAGCGCGCTGAACACCGCGATGAAACGCAGCGTTGCGAAAGCTGCCGTTGAGTTGATTCAGCCTGGTCATCGGGTGATCCTCGACTCCGGGACCACCACTTTTGAGATTGCTCGTCTGATGCGCAAGCACACTGACGTAATTGCGATGACCAACGGTATGAACGTGGCTAATGCGTTGCTGGAAGCGGAAGGCGTTGAGCTGCTGATGACCGGGGGGCATTTGCGCCGTCAGTCGCAATCTTTTTACGGTGACCAGGCTGAGCAATCGCTGCAAAATTACCACTTCGATATGCTGTTTCTTGGTGTAGATGCGATCGATCTGGAGTGCGGCATCAGCACGCATAATGAAGATGAAGCCCGTTTAAACCGTCGGATGTGCGAAGTTGCGGAACGGATCATCGTGGTCACCGATTCCAGTAAGTTCAATCGTTCTAGTTTACATAAGATCATTGATACTCAACGTATCGACATGATCATTGTTGATGAAGGCATTCCTGCGGATAGTCTGGAAGGACTGAGAAAGGCTGGGGTTGAAGTGATTCTGGTCGGGGAATGAGAAAGGATGCCCGCTGGTCAACACCAATGCGTTCGGCGGGCATTGTGAACACCATCAATGGTTTTCTTCTGTCTCTTGGGTGAGGCTTTCCCAGTCGGCAGGAGGATGTCCTCTTTTTAACATTTTACTGAATACGGTATAGGCATCTGTTTTTTTACCGTAGGTGCGCAGCGTGTTTTCATCGTTCATCCATCCCAGAATGATGACTTTCTCTTTTTCACTGTAACGAAAGAAGAGACGATAGCGACCAGCACCAAATTTTACCCGTGACCAGTCTTTATTTTTCCCAGAGCCTAACGACTTGCCATGACGGAATGCCGGTGATGATGGATTGACCGTGATATGCTCCTCAATCACTTTATGGACCACCGCCAATAACTTTGTGGCAGCTTTTCTCTGATAATTTTCAGGATCTTTTCCCTTTAATGCCTCGACTTCGGCAACTAAAGCATCGTAGGTTTCCTGAAAACAGGGATGAGCATATAGCGCCCAACCATTAACCCTTTGTGGAAAATCCATTATTCGTCGTCGCCAATCTCATCGTCAATGTTGACGTCCATGCCAGCGACAAGTTTCTTTCCTTGTTGAATGTCGAATGGACGAGTTTTTTGCGGGTTGTTCTGGATATCTGCATCCAGAAAACGCAAAAATGCATTCATAGTATGATCCTCCTGTTCATCTCCCAGTCGGCACATAAATACTTGCCCACCAGGCAGAATTTCGTAATGAATGCTGTCCAGGCCTGGCTTCAGTTTTAAGGCCTCACGCACTGGCGCGGGGATAGTTGTTTGTCCGCGTATAGTGACCTTTGATTCAGTGGTCAGTACAGCGTTAGAGCGAGCATTAGCGGGCATTATTTACTGTCCTTTTACAGCCTGTTTTCTGCTCAAATTATAAGCTTGAACTAAGGTAATGCAAATGCATTATTAATGGATGTGTGGACTTTAAACAATAAAAACATGGCACTAAGGCCATGTTTTGCGAGGGACGTTCCAAAAGAAATCAGGTCACCGGTGCCGGGTTAAACACCGCCAGCTGGTTATGCAGTCCCCATTGATCCGAGAAAGTTTTCTTCTTCCCGCTGGCGACGTCGAGAATAAAGTGGAACAACTTCCAGCCCACTTCTTCAATGGTTTCTTCGCCGGTAGCGATAGTGCCCGCGTTAATATCCATTAAATCAAACCAGCGGTTCGCCTGCCCGGTGCGGGTCGCCATTTTAATGACGGGTACCGCCATCAGGCCGTACGGCGTACCACGGCCGGTCGTAAACACTTGCACGGTGATACCCGAAGCCACCTGTTGCGTGCCACAGACAAAATCGCTGGCTGGCGTCGCGGCGTAAATTAATCCGCGTTTAGTCGGGCGTTGGCCGGGCGACAGCACTTCAACAATTGCACTTTTACCCGATTTAGCAATGGAGCCGAGTGCCTTCTCTACCACGTTTGCCAGACCGCCTTTCTTGTTGCCCGGCGAAGGGTTGGCGCTGCGGTCGGTTTTTCCCATATTGAGATAGTTATCGTACCACTCCATCTCCTCCAGCAGCCGTTTGCCGACCTCTTCGTTCACTGCGCGTGGTGTCAGCAGATGGATCGCGTCACGCACTTCTGTGACTTCTGAAAACATCACCGTTGCGCCGCAGCGCACCAATAGATCAGACGCATACCCAACCGCCGGGTTTGCCGTTACGCCAGAAAACGCATCGCTGCCACCGCACTGCATGCCGACAACCAGTTCTGAAGCCGGACAGGTTTCTCGCTGACGTTGATTCAGTTTTTGTAGATGGCATTCGGCGACCTGCAAAATATCCTCGACCATGGACTGAAAACCGACATGCTTTTCATCCTGCAAACTGACAATGCTGGCGCTTTCTACTGGAATAGCTTGCACATCATCCGTTCCAGTCAGTAGGCGTTCAGGCTGCAACTTTTCACAACCCAGACCAATCACCATTACTTCGCCGCCAAAGTTAGGGTTCAGCGAAATATTGTGAATGGTACGAATAGGTACAACTGCCGCGGGTGCGTTAATCGCCACGCCACAACCGTACAAATGATTCAGCCCCACCACGCCATCGACGTTCGGGTATTTCGGTAGCAGATCGCGTTCAATGATTTTTACTACGTAGTCCACCACGCCTGCCACACAGTGGACGCTGGTGGTGATGCCGAGCAGGTTTTTGGTGCCCACGCTGCCATCGGCATTGCGATAGCCCTCAAAGGTGTATCCTTCCAGCGGCGGTAAGGGTTCCGGGACTTTGGTTGCCAGTGGCAGCGTATGTAACGGCGGCGCTTCCGGTAGTACAACCATTGATTCGTCGATCCAGCTTCCGCGTGGGATTGCGCGCACGGCGTAACCAATCACCTCGCCATAACGAATAATTTCACCATTAGCCGGAATGTCCAGCAATGCGACTTTATGCCCCTGGGGAATATGTTCAATTAATTCCAGCCCATCCGGAAAACGCGTTCCTGCTTTCAGGCCATTATCATTAACAATAATTGCCACATTATCTGTGTCGTGAACTTTTATATAAAACGCAGTCGGCGTTTCTTGTCTGATTTTGATGTTGGCCATTGTGCAATATTCTCCAGCCAGGGACTATTAAAATGAGGACCTGGTCTCATTTAAAAATAAATAACTTCATTGGGTGAAATAAGAATGTCAGGAGTTTAAATGCAGAAATGTGATCAATGTCAATCATTTCAGGGATTGCAGTACCTCCCGGCAAGGTAAAGCGCAAATCTGTGCTTTAGCGCGCAACCTTATGTGCATATGCTCAAAATAATATTTAAATAGTATTAATTAAATTAGCATTTGCACAATGATTATTATTCTCGCGCTGCTTATACTAATTCCCGAGTTCATTGTCGTAACGGCATAAATGAAACTCATAAATAACACCTTCCCCATAATAATAAAAATCAGCATAAGTACCCGAGGTAAATAAAATGATGCTGGACACCGTTGACGAAAAAAAGAAAGGCGTGCATACCCGCTATTTAATATTACTGATTATTTTTATTGTTACCGCCGTTAACTACGCCGATCGTGCAACGCTGTCTATTGCTGGTACCGAAGTGGCAAAAGAGTTGCAGTTAAGTGCGGTTTCGATGGGTTACATCTTCTCTGCTTTTGGCTGGGCCTACTTGCTGATGCAAATTCCCGGCGGCTGGCTGCTTGATAAGTTTGGCTCGAAGAAAGTTTACACTTACAGCCTCTTTTTCTGGTCGCTGTTCACCTTCCTGCAAGGCTTTGTCGATATGTTTCCGCTGGCCTGGGCTGGGATCTCCATGTTCTTTATGCGATTTATGCTCGGCTTCTCGGAAGCTCCATCATTCCCGGCGAACGCCCGTATTGTTGCCGCCTGGTTCCCGACGAAAGAACGTGGTACTGCCTCCGCCATCTTTAACTCGGCGCAATATTTCTCGTTGGCGCTCTTTTCGCCGCTGCTTGGCTGGCTGACTTTCGCCTGGGGCTGGGAGCACGTCTTTACCGTTATGGGGGTGATTGGTTTTGTGCTGACGGCGCTGTGGATCAAGTTGATTCATAATCCGACAGATCACCCACGTATGTCTGCGGAAGAGCTGAAGTTTATCTCGGAAAATGGCGCGGTGGTCGATATGGACCACAAAAAGCCGGGCAGTGCGGCAGCAAGCGGACCCAAACTGCATTACATCAAGCAATTGCTCTCTAACCGCATGATGCTGGGCGTATTTTTCGGACAATATTTTATCAACACCATCACCTGGTTCTTCCTCACCTGGTTCCCAATTTATCTGGTGCAGGAAAAAGGCATGTCGATTCTGAAAGTGGGTCTGGTCGCCTCGATTCCGGCACTTTGTGGCTTTGCGGGCGGCGTGCTGGGAGGTGTCTTCTCGGATTATCTGATCAAACGCGGTTTGTCCCTGACCCTGGCTCGTAAGCTACCAATTGTGCTGGGAATGTTGCTGGCTTCCACCATCATCTTATGTAACTACACCAACAACACCACGCTGGTGGTCATGCTGATGGCGCTGGCTTTCTTTGGTAAAGGATTTGGTGCGCTGGGCTGGCCAGTGATTTCTGACACCGCGCCGAAAGAGATTGTTGGCCTCTGCGGTGGCGTCTTTAACGTCTTTGGCAATGTTGCCTCCATTGTCACTCCACTGGTGATTGGCTACCTGGTAAGTGAACTGCACTCCTTCAATGCAGCACTGGTTTTTGTGGGATGTTCAGCGCTGATGGCGATGGTCTGCTACCTCTTCGTAGTCGGCGACATTAAACGTATGGAATTGCAGAAATAAGCAAAGGTATAAGCGATGAATAACGATGTTTTCCCGAATAAATTCAAAGCCGCACTGGCTGCGAAACAGGTACAAATTGGTTGCTGGTCAGCTCTCTCTAACCCGATTAGCACTGAAGTTCTTGGTTTGGCTGGGTTTGACTGGCTGGTGCTGGATGGTGAACATGCGCCAAACGATATCTCCACGTTTATTCCGCAGTTAATGGCCCTGAAAGGCAGCGCCAGCGCGCCAGTAGTGCGAGTGCCGACCAACGAGCCGGTAATTATTAAGCGTCTTCTGGATATCGGTTTCTATAACTTCCTGATTCCTTTTGTAGAAACAAAAGAGGAAGCAGAGCAGGCGGTGGCATCAACTCGTTACCCACCGGAAGGCATTCGCGGCGTCTCCGTTTCTCACCGCGCCAATATGTTTGGCACCGTGGCGGATTATTTCGCTCAGTCGAACAAGAACATCACTATTCTGGTCCAGATAGAAAGTCAGCAGGGCGTAGATAACGTCGATGCTATTGCCGCTACCGAAGGTGTAGACGGCATCTTCGTCGGCCCCAGCGATCTGGCTGCGGCATTAGGCCATCTCGGCAATGCCTCGCACCCGGATGTACAAAAAGCAATTCAGCATATTTTTAACCGTGCCAGCGCGCACGGCAAACCCAGCGGCATCCTCGCACCAGTCGAGGCTGATGCGCGTCGTTATCTGGAATGGGGCGCGACGTTTGTGGCCGTCGGCAGCGATCTCGGCGTCTTCCGCTCTGCCACTCAGAAACTGGCTGATACCTTTAAAAAATAACCACCACCGCAATAAGAGAGATGATTGATATGACTATGAAAGTTGGTTTTATTGGCCTGGGGATTATGGGTAAACCAATGAGTAAAAACCTTCTGAAAGCAGGTTACTCGCTGGTGGTTGCTGACCGTAACCCAGAAGCTATCGCTGACGTGATTGCTGCCGGTGCAGAAACAGCCGCTACGGCTAAAGCGATCGCTGAACAGTGCGACGTCATCATAACCATGCTGCCAAACTCCCCTCATGTGAAAGAGGTGGCGCTGGGTGAGAATGGCATTATTGAAGGCGCGAAGCCAGGTACGGTATTGATCGATATGAGTTCGATCGCACCGCTGGCAAGCCGTGAAATCAGCGAAGCGCTGAAAGCGAAAGGCATTGATATGCTGGACGCCCCGGTGAGCGGCGGTGAACCGAAAGCCATCGACGGTACGCTGTCAGTGATGGTGGGCGGCGACAAGGCTATTTTCGACAAATACTATGATTTGATGAAAGCGATGGCGGGTTCCGTGGTGCATACCGGGGAAATCGGTGCAGGTAACGTCACCAAACTGGCAAATCAGGTCATTGTGGCGCTGAATATTGCTGCGATGTCAGAAGCGTTAACGCTGGCAACCAAAGCGGGCGTTAACCCGGATCTGGTGTATCAGGCAATTCGCGGTGGGCTGGCGGGCAGTACCGTGCTGGATGCCAAAGCGCCGATGGTGATGGACCGCAACTTCAAACCGGGCTTCCGTATTGATCTGCATATTAAGGATCTGGCGAATGCGCTGGATACTTCTCACGGCGTCGGCGCGCAACTGCCGCTCACAGCTGCGGTTATGGAGATGATGCAGGCACTGCGTGCAGATGGTTTAGGAACGGCGGATCATAGCGCCCTGGCGTGCTACTACGAAAAACTGGCGAAAGTCGAAGTTACTCGCTAATGACGTCGTGCCCGGATGGCGTATTGCAATCCGGGCCTGGAATCTAGGCCGAATAAGAGAAACGCCCTCCGGCGTCATGTGGTAACAGGCATAGGTATGAAAATCGTAATCGCCCCAGACTCTTATAAAGAAAGTTTATCTGCCAGCGAGGTTGCGCAGGCGATAGAAAAAGGATTTCGGGAAATTTTTCCTGATGCACAGTATGTTTCTGTTCCGGTTGCCGACGGTGGTGAAGGAACGGTGGAAGCGATGATTGCAGCCACCCAGGGGGCTGAACGTCACGCCTGGGTTACAGGGCCGCTGGGCGAGAAAGTGAATGCCAGTTGGGGGATCTCCGGCGATGGCAAAACCGCGTTTATCGAAATGGCGGCGGCCAGTGGGCTGGAACTGGTACCTGCGGAAAAACGCGATCCACTCGTGACCACTTCACGCGGTACTGGTGAGTTAATCCTGCAGGCGCTGGAGAGCGGTGCGACAAACATTATTATCGGCATTGGCGGCAGCGCCACCAACGACGGCGGCGCAGGCATGGTACAGGCGCTGGGGGCGAAATTATGCGATGCCAACGGCAATGAAATTGGTTTTGGCGGCGGTAGTCTTAATACTCTGAATGATATTGATATTTCCGGTCTCGATCCGCGCTTAAAAGATTGTGTCATCCGCGTCGCTTGTGATGTCACCAACCCGTTAGTCGGCGACAGTGGTGCTTCGCGCATCTTTGGCCCACAAAAGGGAGCCAGTGAGGCGATGATTGTCGAGCTGGACAATAACCTCTCTCACTATGCCGATGTTATTAAAAAAGCGCTGCATGTTGATGTGAAAGATGTCCCCGGCGCAGGAGCTGCGGGCGGTATGGGCGCGGCGCTGATGGCGTTTCTTGGTGCAGAACTGAAAAGTGGTATTGAAATCGTCACTACGGCGCTGAATCTGGAGGAACATATTCACGATTGTACGCTGGTGATCACTGGTGAAGGGCGTATTGATAGCCAGAGTATTCACGGCAAGGTACCGATTGGTGTCGCAAACGTGGCGAAGAAGTACCATAAACCGGTGATTGGCATTGCGGGTAGCCTGACCAATGATGTTGGCGTTGTACATCAGCATGGCATTGATGCGGTCTTCAGCGTACTGACCAGCATTGGTACGTTAGACGAAGCACTCCGCGGAGCTTATGACAATATCTGCCGTGCTTCACGTAATATCGCCGCGACACTGGCGATTGGAATGCGCAACGCGGGGTGACAAGGGCGCGCAAACCCTCTATACTGCGCGCCGAAGCTGACCAGACAGTCGCCGCTTCGTCGTCGTCCTCTTCGGGGGAGACGGGCGGAGGGGAGGAAAGTCCGGGCTCCATAGGGCAGGGTGCCAGGTAACGCCTGGGGGGGAAACCCACGACCAGTGCAACAGAGAGCAAACCGCCGATGGCCCGCGTAAGCGGAATCAGGTAAGGGTGAAAGGGTGCGGTAAGAGCGCACCGCGCGGCTGGTAACAGTCCGTGGCACGGTAAACTCCACCCGGAGCAAGGCCAAATAGGGGTTCATAAGGTACGGCCCGTACTGAACCCGGGTAGGCTGCTTGAGCCAGTGAGCGATTGCTGGCCTAGATGAATGACTGTCCACGACAGAACCCGGCTTATCGGTCAGTTTCACCTGATTTACGTAAAAACCCGCTTCGGCGGGTTTTTGCTTTTGGTGCCCAGGGTAAGATGAATATCTACGGTATTAATAACAGACTTTGTAAGAAGTTATTAAGTCTATATTGCATTTAAAAGGTCGTAATTATACATATATTTCTCTCATTAATTGTAAGTTCGCAGGTATTGTCCGATCGTTGAATCATTTGGGCGTTATAACCTAAATTTTTACCGTCCAATAATCAATATTTCTATTGTGATTGTTAACCACTGCGTGCATTGACGGGATTGAAGGGTGAAAAATATGTGCAATTGAGAAGCCTTTCATTGATGCCTGCCTTGTCATCATGACAAACAATAATAGATGCTTATTTTCCTCGCAGGGTTCTTTCGCACTATCAAAAAATGCTCATTTACCCGGCATTACAGTCAACGAAGCAACATTCTATGGCCTACGCTGATGTAAAGCACAGCGAAAATCCTCCTTGTTGACTTCGTCTGACCTTATCGCGGCGACCAGCAATTATTCGTTTTGTGATCCTCAACACAAAATGCTATTCGTTGCCTATGAGGGGAGAAGAATTTATGGAAAACGATTGCATTCACAAAATGACGTCCTGTCAGAAGAGAAAAAGTTGACGTTAATCAATTGTTCGAGATGATCAATACCTGTATTCGAAATTTTAAAATATTGATAAAATAAATGTTTGTTCTCCAACAAATAGCGTGAAAAAATGTGACGTGCCGCATTATTTATCGCTGAAAATGGTTTGTTTATAATAAAATTTGAGAACTTACTCATTAAATTTAACTCAAATTTTGCCTGGTAATTATCCGGTAATTGCTTGAAATATAGTCTCAGCCCCTTTTTTGTATTAACCACATAAAGAATGGTGTTATCGCCATAAAATATGGTTATCCCCGCCATTTTTTTTGACAAAAATCAGGGTTTATGCTGATTTTCATACTTTAACTTGTTGATACTTAAAGGTATTTAATTGGGGTAACGATGCCATGGAAAGTATTGAAAGTTAATTTGTGAGTGGTCGCACATATCCTGTTCATTTCATTTTGATACACTTCATACCGTCAATGAGGTAATTAACGTAGGTCGTTATGAGCACTATTCTTCTTCCGAAAACGCAGCACCTGGTAGTCTTTCAGGAAGTTATTAGAAGTGGTTCTATCGGCTCGGCTGCAAAAGAGTTAGGGTTAACTCAACCGGCCGTCAGTAAAATCATTAACGATATTGAAGATTATTTTGGGGTGGAGTTAGTGGTGCGGAAAAATACCGGTGTAACATTAACACCTGCCGGTCAATTGTTACTCTCCCGTTCCGAATCCATTACCCGTGAAATGAAAAATATGGTTAATGAGATAAGCGGTATGTCTTCTGAGGCGGTGGTGGAAGTCTCATTTGGTTTTCCTTCATTGATTGGTTTTACTTTTATGTCAGGGATGATCAACAAGTTCAAAGAGGTGTTCCCGAAAGCGCAGGTTTCTATGTATGAAGCGCAACTGTCTTCGTTCTTACCGGCAATCCGCGACGGTCGACTGGATTTTGCGATTGGTACGTTAAGCGCAGAAATGAAGCTTCAGGATTTACATGTTGAGCCGCTGTTCGAGTCCGAGTTTGTGCTGGTAGCCAGTAAGTCCCGAACATGCACCGGCACCACCACGCTGGAGTCGTTGAAGAACGAACAGTGGGTGTTGCCACAAACCAATATGGGGTACTACAGCGAACTACTTACTACGTTACAAAGAAATGGCATCAGTATTGAAAACATCGTTAAAACCGACTCAGTCGTGACAATTTATAATCTTGTTCTCAATGCTGATTTCTTAACTGTAATTCCTTGTGATATGACATCACCTTTTGGTTCTAATCAATTTATTACTATTCCGGTTGAAGAAACAATACCTGTGGCACAATATGCCGCGGTATGGTCGAAAAATTATCGTATTAAAAAAGCAGCATCGGTTTTGGTGGAATTAGCCAAAGAGTATTCATCTTATAATGGGTGTAGACGAAGGCAATTAATTGAAGTTGATTAGTTATTTGTTTTAATTTAAACATAAATAATCCACCTGTCTGTTTTGCAGGTGTCGGTTACGGTTACCTACATATTTAATTCATGCTAAGAGGTTTTATAATGCATATTACATACGATCTCCCGGTTGCTATTGATGACATCATTGAAGCAAAACAACGACTGGCTGGGCGAATTTATAAAACAGGTATGCCTCGCTCCAACTATTTTAGTGAACGTTGCAAAGGTGAAATATTCCTCAAATTCGAAAACATGCAGCGTACCGGTTCATTTAAAATTCGTGGCGCATTTAATAAATTAAGTTCACTGACTGATGCGGAAAAACGTAAAGGTGTAGTGGCCTGCTCTGCGGGCAACCATGCGCAAGGGGTTTCGCTCTCCTGCGCGATGCTGGGTATTGACGGTAAAGTGGTGATGCCAAAAGGTGCGCCGAAATCCAAAGTCGCGGCAACGTGCGACTACTCCGCAGAAGTCGTGTTGCATGGTGATAACTTCAACGACACTATTGCTAAAGTGAGCGAAATTGTCGAAATGGAAGGCCGTATTTTTATCCCACCTTACGATGATCCGAAAGTGATTGCTGGCCAGGGAACGATTGGTCTGGAAATTATGGAAGATCTCTATGATGTCGATAACGTGATTGTGCCAATTGGCGGCGGCGGTTTAATTGCTGGTATTGCGGTGGCAATTAAATCTATCAACCCGACCATCCGTGTTATTGGCGTACAGTCTGAAAACGTTCACGGCATGGCGGCTTCTTTCCACTCCGGAGAAATAACTACGCACCGAACTACCGGCACCCTGGCGGATGGTTGTGATGTCTCCCGCCCGGGTAATTTAACTTACGAAATCGTTCGTGAATTAGTCGATGACATCGTGCTGGTCAGCGAAGACGAAATCAGAAACAGTATGATTGCCTTAATTCAGCGCAATAAAGTCGTCACCGAAGGCGCAGGCGCTCTGGCATGTGCTGCATTATTAAGCGGTAAATTAGACCAATATATTCAAAACAGAAAAACCGTCAGTATTATTTCCGGCGGCAATATCGATCTTTCTCGCGTCTCTCAAATCACCGGTTTCGTTGACGCTTAATTAATTCGTTGAGGATAGGATATGAGTACTTCAGATAGCATTGTATCCAGCCAGACAAAACAATCGTCCTGGCGTAAATCAGATACCACATGGACGTTAGGCTTGTTTGGTACGGCAATCGGCGCCGGGGTGCTGTTCTTCCCTATCCGCGCAGGTTTTGGCGGACTGATCCCGATTCTTCTGATGTTGGTATTAGCATACCCCATCGCGTTTTATTGCCACCGGGCACTGGCGCGTCTGTGTCTTTCTGGCTCTAACCCTTCCGGCAACATTACGGAAACGGTGGAAGAGCATTTTGGTAAAACTGGCGGCGTGGTTATCACGTTCCTGTACTTCTTCGCGATTTGCCCACTGTTGTGGATTTATGGCGTTACTATTACCAATACCTTTATGACGTTCTGGGAAAACCAGCTCGGCTTTGCACCGCTGAATCGCGGCTTTGTGGCGCTGTTCCTGTTGCTGCTGATGGCTTTCGTCATCTGGTTTGGTAAGGATCTGATGGTTAAAGTGATGAGCTATCTGGTATGGCCGTTTATCGCCAGCCTGGTGCTGATTTCTCTTTCGCTGATCCCTTACTGGAACTCTGCAGTTATCGACCAGGTTGACCTCGGTTCGCTGTCGTTAACTGGTCATGACGGTATCCTGATCACCGTCTGGCTGGGGATTTCCATCATGGTTTTCTCCTTTAACTTCTCGCCAATCGTCTCTTCCTTCGTGGTTTCTAAACGTGAAGAGTACGAGAAAGATTTTGGTCGCGACTTCACCGAGCGTAAATGTTCACAAATCATCTCTCGCGCCAGTATGCTGATGGTTGCAGTGGTGATGTTCTTTGCCTTTAGCTGCCTGTTTACGCTGTCTCCGGCGAATATGGCTGAAGCGAAAGCGCAGAATATTCCAGTGCTTTCTTATCTGGCTAACCACTTTGCGTCCATGACCGGTACCAAAACAACGTTTGCGATTACACTGGAATATGCCGCTTCCATCATCGCACTCGTGGCTATTTTCAAATCTTTCTTCGGTCACTATCTGGGGACGCTGGAAGGGCTGAATGGTTTGATTCTGAAGTTCGGTTATAAAGGTGACAAAACCAAAGTGTCGCTGGGTAAACTGAATACTATCAGCATGATTTTCATTATGGGCTCCACCTGGGTTGTTGCCTACGCCAACCCGAACATCCTCGACCTGATTGAAGCTATGGGCGCACCGATTATCGCATCACTGCTGTGCCTGTTGCCGATGTATGCCATCCGTAAAGCGCCGTCTCTGGCGAAATACCGTGGTCGTCTGGATAACGTGTTTGTTACCGTGATTGGTCTGCTGACCATCCTGAACATCGTATACAAACTGTTTTAATCCGTAACTCAGGATGAGAAAAGAGATGAATGAATTTCCGGTTGTTTTGGTTATTAACTGTGGTTCGTCTTCGATTAAGTTTTCCGTACTCAATGCCAGCGACTGTGAAGTATTAATGTCAGGTATTGCCGACGGTATTAACTCGGAAAATGCATTCTTATCCGTAAATGGGGGAGAGCCAGCACCGCTGGCTCACCACAGCTACGAAGGTGCATTGAAGGCAATTGCATTTGAACTGGAAAAACGGAATTTAAATGACAATGTGGCCTTAATTGGCCACCGCATCGCTCACGGCGGCAGTATTTTTACCGAGTCCGCCATTATTACCGATGAAGTCATTGATAATATCCGTCGCGTTTCTCCACTGGCACCCCTGCATAATTACGCCAATTTAAGTGGCATTGAATCGGCGCAGCAATTATTCCCGGGCGTAACTCAGGTGGCGGTATTTGATACCAGTTTCCACCAGACGATGGCTCCGGAAGCTTATTTATACGGCCTGCCGTGGAAATATTATGAAGAGTTAGGTGTACGCCGTTATGGTTTCCACGGCACGTCGCACCGCTATGTTTCCCAGCGCGCACATTCTCTGCTGAATCTGGCGGAAGATGACTCCGGCCTGGTTGTGGCGCATCTTGGCAATGGCGCGTCAATCTGTGCGGTTCGCAACGGCCAGAGCGTGGATACTTCCATGGGAATGACGCCGCTGGAAGGCTTGATGATGGGTACCCGCAGTGGTGATGTCGACTTCGGGGCGATGTCCTGGGTCGCCAGCCAAACCAACCAGAGCCTGGGGGACCTGGAGCGCGTAGTGAATAAAGAGTCGGGATTATTAGGTATTTCCGGTCTTTCTTCGGATTTACGTGTTCTGGAAAAAGCCTGGCATGAAGGTCACGAACGCGCGCAACTGGCAATTAAAACCTTTGTTCACCGAATTGCCCGTCATATTGCCGGACACGCAGCTTCATTACGTCGCCTGGATGGAATTATATTCACCGGCGGAATAGGAGAGAATTCAAGTTTAATTCGTCGTCTGGTCATGGAACATTTAGCTGTATTAGGCGTAGAGATTGATACAGAAATGAATAATCGCTCTAACTCTTTTGGAGAGCGAATTGTTTCCAGTGAAAATGCGCGTGTCATTTGCGCCGTAATTCCGACTAACGAAGAAAAAATGATTGCTTTGGATGCCATTCATTTAGGCAAAGTGAACGCGCCCGCAGAATTTGCATAATTTAGTTGAAGTATTGTAGAGAGATTATTTTTCATGAAGGTAGATATTGATACCAGCGATAAGCTGTACGCCGACGCATGGCTTGGCTTTAAAGGTACGGACTGGAAAAACGAAATTAATGTCCGCGATTTTATTCAACATAACTATACACCTTATGAAGGCGATGAATCTTTTCTCGCCGAAGCGACGCCTGCCACCACGGAATTGTGGGAAAAAGTAATGGAAGGCATCCGTATCGAAAATGCGACTCACGCGCCATTGGATTTCGATACCAATATTGCCACCACAATTACCGCTCATGATGCAGGATATATTGACCAGCCGCTGGAAAAAATAGTGGGTCTGCAAACGGATGCGCCACTAAAGCGTGCGCTGCATCCGTTCGGCGGCATTAATATGATTAGAAGTTCATTCCACGCGTATGGTCGTGAAATGGACAGCGAATTTGAATACATCTTTACCGATCTGCGTAAAACCCATAATCAGGGCGTATTTGATGTTTACTCACCGGATATGCTGCGCTGCCGTAAATCTGGTGTACTGACCGGTTTACCAGATGGTTATGGTCGTGGGCGTATCATCGGTGACTACCGCCGCGTGGCGCTTTACGGCATCAGTTATCTGGTACGTGAACGCGAACTGCAGTTTGCCGATCTCCAGTCCCGTCTGGAAAAAGGCGAAGATCTCGAAGCTACGATCCGTCTGCGTGAGGAGCTGGCGGAACATCGTCGTGCGCTGTTGCAGATTCAAGAAATGGCGGCGAAATACGGTTTTGACATCTCCCGTCCGGCGCAGAATGCACAGGAAGCGGTGCAGTGGCTCTACTTCGCTTACCTGGCGGCAGTGAAATCGCAAAATGGCGGCGCGATGTCGCTGGGGCGCACGGCATCGTTCCTCGATATCTACATTGAGCGCGACTTTAAAGCAGGCGTACTCAATGAGCAGCAGGCACAGGAACTGATCGACCACTTCATCATGAAGATCCGTATGGTGCGCTTCTTGCGTACGCCGGAATTTGATTCGCTGTTCTCCGGCGACCCGATCTGGGCGACGGAAGTGATCGGCGGGATGGGGCTGGACGGTCGAACCCTGGTGACCAAAAACTCCTTCCGCTATTTGCACACCCTGCACACTATGGGGCCTGCACCGGAACCTAACCTGACTATTCTGTGGTCGGAAGCCTTGCCGATTGCCTTCAAAAAATATGCCGCGCAGGTGTCTATCGTCACATCCTCTTTGCAGTATGAAAACGACGATCTGATGCGTACTGACTTCAATAGCGACGATTACGCGATTGCCTGTTGCGTCAGCCCAATGGTGATTGGTAAGCAAATGCAGTTCTTTGGAGCACGCGCTAACCTGGCGAAAACGCTACTGTACGCAATCAACGGCGGAATGGACGAGAAGCTGAAGATTCAGGTTGGCCCGAAAACGGCTCCGTTGATGGATGACGTGCTGGACTACGACAAAGTGATGGATAGCCTCGACCACTTCATGGACTGGCTGGCGGTACAGTACATCAGCGCGCTGAATATCATTCACTACATGCACGACAAGTACAGCTACGAAGCTTCGCTGATGGCGCTACATGATCGTGATGTCTATCGCACCATGGCGTGCGGCATCGCGGGCCTGTCGGTGGCAACGGACTCCCTGTCTGCCATCAAATATGCTCGTGTGAAACCAATCCGTGATGAAAACGGCCTGGCGGTGGATTTCGAGATTGACGGCGAATATCCGCAGTATGGCAACAACGACGAGCGCGTAGACAGCATTGCCTGCGATCTGGTTGAACGCTTTATGAAGAAAATTAAAGCTTTGCCAACCTATCGCAATGCTGTGCCGACCCAATCGATTCTGACTATCACCTCTAACGTGGTGTACGGTCAGAAAACCGGGAACACGCCGGACGGTCGCCGCGCCGGAACACCGTTCGCGCCGGGCGCTAACCCGATGCACGGTCGTGATCGCAAAGGCGCCGTAGCCTCATTGACGTCGGTGGCGAAACTGCCATTCACCTACGCCAAAGATGGGATCTCGTACACCTTCTCCATCGTCCCTGCGGCGCTGGGCAAAGAAGATCCAGTACGTAAAACCAACCTTGTCGGCCTGCTGGATGGGTATTTCCACCACGAAGCGGATGTCGAAGGCGGTCAACACCTCAACGTCAACGTAATGAATCGGGAAATGCTGCTGGATGCCATCGAGCACCCGGAAAAATATCCTAACCTGACAATCCGTGTCTCTGGCTACGCCGTGCGCTTCAACGCACTGACCCGTGAACAGCAACAGGATGTTATTTCACGTACCTTTACCCAGGCGCTCTGACGCCGGAGGATGTATGAAAAAGATTATCGAAACGCAACGTGCCCCAGGCGCAATCGGCCCTTATGTTCAGGGCGTTGATTTAGGCAGCATGGTCTTCACCTCCGGGCAAATTCCGGTTTGCCCACAGACCGGTGAGATCCCGGCTGATGTGCAAGATCAGGCGCGTTTAAGCCTCGAAAACGTCAAAGCGATCGTGGTTGCTGCCGGGCTGAGTGTGGGCGATATCATCAAGATGACCGTGTTCATCACCGATCTGAATGATTTTGCCACCATCAATGAAGTCTATAAGCAGTTCTTCGATGAACATCAGGCGACCTACCCGACCCGGAGCTGTGTGCAGGTCGCGCGTTTGCCGAAAGATGTGAAGTTGGAAATTGAAGCCATCGCAGTACGTAGTGCGTAAGGCCTCGTGAGCGGGACGGTCGCAAGGTCGTTCCGCTCCACTTTACTGAACGGCAATCCGAGGGTGTGGATATGATTAGTGCATTCGATATTTTCAAAATTGGGATTGGTCCCTCCAGTTCGCATACTGTGGGGCCAATGAATGCCGGAAAAAGTTTTATTGATCGGCTGGAAAGTAGCGGCTTATTAACCGCGACGAGCCATATTGTGGTCGATCTGTACGGGTCGTTGTCACTGACGGGCAAAGGCCATGCCACGGATGTCGCCATCATCATGGGACTGGCAGGAAACAGTCCGCAGGATGTTGTCATTGATGAGATCCCTGCATTTATAGAGTTAGTGACGCGCAGCGGGCGGTTGCCGGTGGCTTCTGGCGCGCATATTGTTGATTTTCCTGTAGCAAAGAACATTATCTTCCATCCCGAAATGTTGCCTCGCCATGAGAACGGAATGCGGATCACTGCCTGGAAGGGACAGGAAGAGCTATTAAGCAAAACCTATTACTCTGTCGGCGGCGGGTTTATTGTCGAAGAAGAACACTTCGGCCTGTCGCACGATGTCGAAACACCCGTACCTTACGATTTCCACTCAGCAGGTGAACTGCTGAAAATGTGTGATTACAACGGCCTGTCTATATCTGGCCTGATGATGCACAACGAGCTGGCGCTGCGCAGTAAAGCGGAAATTGACGCAGGGTTTGCCCGTATCTGGCAAGTGATGCATGACGGTATTGAACGTGGAATGAATACTGAAGGCGTGCTGCCTGGTCCGCTCAATGTGCCGCGCCGTGCCGTAGCGCTGCGTCGTCAACTGGTTTCCAGCGATAACATCTCTAACGATCCGATGAATGTCATCGACTGGATCAACATGTACGCGCTGGCGGTTAGTGAAGAAAACGCAGCTGGCGGGCGCGTGGTAACGGCACCGACTAACGGTGCGTGCGGCATTATTCCGGCAGTGCTGGCTTATTACGATAAGTTCCGTCGTCCGGTAAACGAGCGGTCAATTGCCCGCTATTTTCTGGCAGCGGGGGCTATTGGCGCGCTGTATAAAATGAACGCCTCCATCTCTGGCGCGGAAGTCGGCTGTCAGGGGGAGATTGGTGTAGCCTGTTCAATGGCGGCGGCAGGGTTAACTGAACTACTGGGCGGCAGTCCGGCGCAGGTATGCAATGCGGCGGAAATCGCGATGGAGCATAACCTTGGGCTGACCTGCGATCCGGTTGCCGGACAGGTACAAATCCCGTGCATTGAACGTAATGCCATTAATGCCGTGAAAGCAGTAAACGCCGCGCGGATGGCGATGCGCCGCACCTCGGCACCGCGTGTTTCACTCGATAAAGTGATCGAGACGATGTATGAAACCGGCAAAGATATGAACGATAAATACCGCGAAACATCACGCGGAGGACTGGCTATTAAAGTGGTCTGCGGCTGACATTGCTGTCAGCTTTCATCCTTGGGTGCACAAAATGTGCACCCTTTTTTATTGTGATCTGCCGCAAATAGAGAATAATTATTTCCATTAACTCAATTTAATAGAAAATTATTACCCACAATTGCTATTTAAAAGTCTTGATTGTGAAGATTTTCTCTGATCTCACGCGTATCATTTCTTTATTCTAATAACTCGCCTGCAAAAACGTAGACCGCATATCGCCTTGATGCGGCTCGGAAAAAAATAATAAGCCCTACAAAATATTGAGCGAGAAATTATGGAAATTGCATCGAATAAAGGCGTCATTGCAGACGCTTCGACCCCGGCGGGTCGTGCTGGAATGAGTGAGAGCGAGTGGCGAGAAGCGATCAAATTCGACAGTACTGACACCGGCTGGGTGATTATGAGTATCGGGATGGCGATTGGCGCGGGGATTGTTTTTCTCCCGGTGCAGGTCGGTTTGATGGGATTGTGGGTATTTTTGCTCTCATCGGTGATTGGTTACCCGGCAATGTATCTGTTTCAGCGGTTGTTTATTAATACGCTGGCAGAATCACCGGAGTGTAAAGATTACCCGAGCGTCATCAGCGGTTATTTAGGTAAAAACTGGGGCATCCTGTTAGGTGCACTCTATTTCGTAATGCTGGTGATTTGGATGTTCGTCTATTCCACCGCCATCACCAACGATAGTGCTTCCTACCTGCATACCTTCGGCGTGACGGAAGGGTTGCTGTCAGACAGTCCCTTTTATGGTCTGGTACTGATTTGCATTCTGGTGGCGATCTCCTCACGCGGCGAGAAATTGTTATTCAAAATTTCGACCGGCATGGTGCTGACCAAGCTGCTGGTGGTCGCGGCGCTGGGCGTGTCGATGGTGGGAATGTGGCATCTGTATAACGTCGGTTCGCTACCGCCGCTGGGGCTGCTGATGAAAAACGCCATTATTACGCTGCCGTTTACCCTGACGTCGATTCTGTTTATCCAGACGTTAAGCCCGATGGTGATCTCTTATCGCTCACGGGAAAAATCAATTGAAGTGGCGCGGCATAAAGCATTGCGGGCAATGAATATCGCGTTTGGCATTTTGTTTGTCACCGTCTTTTTCTACGCCGTGTCATTCACGCTGGCGATGGGACATGACGAAGCGGTAAAAGCCTACGAGCAGAATATTTCCGCGCTGGCGATTGCCGCACAGTTTATTAGCGGTGACGGCGCAGCGTGGGTGAAAGTGGTCAGCGTTATTCTCAATATCTTTGCTGTAATGACTGCATTCTTTGGCGTCTATTTAGGCTTTCGCGAAGCAACGCAAGGGATCGTAATGAACATCCTGCGTCGCAAGATACCTGCCGAGAAGATTAACGAAAATCTCGTTCAGCGCGGCATCATGATTTTCGCCATTTTGCTGGCCTGGAGCGCCATCGTACTGAACGCCCCGGTGTTGAGCTTCACCTCTATCTGTAGCCCGATTTTCGGCATGGTAGGGTGCCTGATCCCGGCGTGGCTGGTTTACAAAGTACCGGCATTGCACAAATACAAAGGGATGTCTCTGTACCTGATTATCGTCACTGGTTTGTTGCTTTGTGTTTCTCCGTTCCTGGCATTTTCTTGATTTACCTGAAATTTTAAGGTTTTTAATATGTTTGATTCGACTTTAAATCCGTTATGGCAGCGTTACATCCTCGCCGTTCAGGAGGAAGTAAAACCGGCGCTGGGGTGTACTGAACCGATTTCACTGGCGCTGGCGGCGGCGGTTGCTGCGGCTGAACTGGAAGGTCCGGTTGAACGTGTAGAAGCCTGGGTTTCGCCAAATCTGATGAAGAACGGTCTGGGTGTCACCGTTCCTGGTACAGGAATGGTGGGGCTGCCAATTGCGGCGGCGCTGGGAGCGTTAGGTGGAAATGCTAACGCCGGGCTGGAAGTGCTGAAAGACGCAACTGCGCAGGCAATTTCCGATGCCAAAGCACTGCTGGCGGCGGGGAAAGTCTCAGTTAAGATCCAGGAACCTTGCGATGAAATCCTCTTCTCACGCGCCAAAGTCTGGAACGGTGAGAAGTGGGCGTGTGTCACCATCGTCGGCGGGCATACCAACATTGTGCATATTGAGACGCACAATGGTGTGGTGTTTACCCAGCAGGCGTGTGTGACAGAGGGCGAGCAAGAGTCGCCGCTGACGGTGCTTTCCAGGACGACGCTGGCTGAGATCCTGAAGTTCGTCAATGAAGTCCCGTTTGCGGCGATCCGCTTTATTCTCGATTCTGCGAAGTTAAATTGTGCGTTATCGCAGGAAGGTTTGAGCGGTAACTGGGGGCTGCATATTGGTGCGACGCTGGAAAAACAGTGCGCGCGCGGTTTGCTGGCGAAAGATCTCTCTTCATCCATTGTGATTCGTACCAGCGCGGCATCCGATGCGCGTATGGGCGGCGCTACGCTTCCGGCAATGAGTAACTCCGGCTCGGGTAACCAGGGGATCACCGCAACAATGCCCGTGGTGGTGGTAGCAGAACACTTCGGAGCGGATGATGAACGGCTGGCGCGTGCGCTGATGCTTTCGCATTTGAGCGCGATTTACATCCATAACCAGTTACCGCGTTTGTCTGCGCTGTGTGCCGCAACGACCGCAGCAATGGGGGCCGCTGCCGGGATGGCATGGCTGGTGGATGGGCGTTATGAAACCATCTCGATGGCGATCAGCAGTATGATCGGCGATGTCAGTGGCATGATTTGCGATGGTGCGTCGAACAGCTGCGCGATGAAGGTTTCGACCAGTGCTTCGGCTGCGTGGAAAGCGGTGTTAATGGCGCTGGATGATACCGCTGTGACCGGCAATGAAGGGATTGTGGCGCATGATGTTGAGCAGTCGATTGCCAACCTGTGTGCGTTAGCAAGCCATTCGATGCAGCAAACGGATCGGCAGATTATCGAGATTATGGCGAGCAAGGCCAGATAAACGCCAGGTTTTGGGTATTGTGCCGGATGCGATGCTGGCGCGTCTTATCTGGCCTACGAATTGCACAATTTGTTGATGTTGTTGGGTTTTGTAGGCCGGATAAGGCGTTTACGCCGCATCCGGCAACCTGTCTTTACGCGGTGGCTTCATCCTCGGCTAAACGCGTTTCAGCATCCGCGACGATGGCTTCCAGTTCGCTCAACATCTCTTCATAGCCAAAATTTTTGGCGGTACGAGCAGGTTCTTTCGCCACCACGGGCTTCACTGGCTGGCGCTTTTTGGCCGATTTTTTACTCATCATCATCTCCCTGTAAAAACAACTAGACAGGCAAATCTATCAGCAAAGCGCGCAGTGGGGAATCGGCAACCAGCGTAATGTTAGCCTCGTCACGAATAAACGCCCCATCACCGCAGGTTAGCGCCGCTTTCTCTTCATGATGCGTAAGCGCATGAAATTTCCCGTGAATCGATTGCAAATACGCGCGTGGCCCATGCAACTGGAAATTCGCACTTTCGCCTTTGTCGAGCACGATATGGTGCAGCCACACTTGCTGGCGCAATTGCAGGCTTCCCATCCCACCTTCTGGCGAGGCGATTAATTGCTGCTTGCTCATATTAAGCGCCAGCTTTTGAATCAGCGGATTCTCTCGCTGCGGGCAGGCATCCAGCCAAAGCTGCATTCGCGTTAACGGTTTGTCTTTGCTGAGATTGTGTTCGCTATAGCTGACACCCGGCTGGGTAGAGAGCAGCAACACCTCACCGGCGCTGGCCTGAACATGATTGCCTTCGCTGTCGCGATACTCAGCTTCTCCATCCAGAATCACATTTAAAATATCGACTTTGGGATAGGTTCGCGGCTGAAAGGTGGCACCTGGGGCCAGCACTTCCTGGTTAAGCACGCGCAGGGAGGCATAGCCTAACAATTTCGGGTCGAAGTAGTGTCCAAAGGAAAAAGTATACCGGGCCTGCAACCATCCGTAGTCTGCTTGTCCACACTGCCTGGCAGTTCGGGTAGTAATCATAATTCTTGACCTCTCTTTACTTCCTTTTATGGTAAGGGGCTGGACGCTACATTGTTAGCCAGATATTCTGCCCGGTATGTTCAAATTTCCTGAATGAGAACGAAATGGCCAAAGAAAGGGCATTAACGCTGGAAGCACTACGGGTTATGGATGCGATCGATCGCCGGGGCAGTTTTGCGGCGGCGGCGGATGAGCTGGGACGCGTGCCTTCCGCACTTAGCTACACCATGCAAAAACTGGAAGAAGAGCTGGATGTGGTGCTGTTTGACCGCTCGGGCCATCGCACCAAATTCACCAATGTCGGGAGGATGTTGCTGGAACGAGGGCGCGTTTTGCTGGAAGCCGCAGATAAACTGACTACCGATGCGGAAGCCCTCGCGCGTGGTTGGGAAACGCATCTCACCATTGTGACCGAGGCGCTGGTACCGACACCTGCCTTTTTCCCGTTAATCGACAAACTGGCGGCAAAAGCCAATACCCAACTGGCAATCATCACCGAAGTGCTGGCGGGGGCGTGGGAACGGCTGGAGCAGGGGCGGGCGGATATCGTTATCGCGCCGGATATGCATTTTCGTTCCTCGTCGGAGATCAACTCGCGCAAACTCTATACCTTAATGAACGTCTATGTTGCCGCGCCGGATCACCCGATTCATCAGGAGCCGGAACCGTTATCTGAAGTGACGCGCGTGAAATATCGTGGAATTGCGGTGGCGGATACCGCTCGTGAGCGCCCGGTGTTGACCGTACAGTTGCTGGACAAACAGCCGCGCTTAACGGTGAGCACGATTGAAGATAAACGTCAGGCATTACTGGCGGGGCTTGGCGTGGCGACGATGCCGTATCCGATGGTCGAAAAAGATATTGCGGAAGGGCGGTTGCGTGTCGTCAGCCCGGAATCGACCAGCGAGATCGATATTATTATGGCCTGGCGTCGTGACAGTATGGGGGAGGCGAAATCCTGGTGTCTGCGGGAAATTCCCAAACTTTTTAGCGGAAAATAATCGATTAAGCACCTTTTACAAGGTGCTTAATTATTATTCTTGTTCCAGTTTCGGATCTGGTCCAAAGCGGTTTTCGCCTGGCGTACCCGCCTGGCAGTTAAAGACGATGATAATAAGCCAGCCGATGAACGGGATTAAGAATAGCAGTGCCCACCACGCCGAGCGGTCGGTGTCGTGCAGGCGGCGGAACTGAACTGCCCACCATGGTAAAAACACCAGAATACCGTAGATTGTCGTCAGGATGCCTTCGCCACCGGCACGTTGCCAGCCTAACATTTTATCCAGTAGCCCCAGCACGAACGTAAAGATGATGTTGACCAGAATAAACATCCAGTACTCTTTGCGCCGCGCACGACCCCGGAAACCGACATATTTTTTTAGTACTTTCAGATACCAGTCCATTTTTGCCTCAATTTTGCTCAATCACTTGTTTTTAAAGCAGCAAATTAAGAATAGACGTGAATGAAATGGCAGTAAATATTATCGCGATGAATTAATAAGGCGCTGTGAAGGATAAGGGCAAGCGCAAAATTGCCAGATGCGCTACGCTTATCTGGCCTGCGCGGTCATTGCAACATATTGAATATAAATGTTTTGTAGGTTTGATAAGGCGTTTACGCCGCATCCGACATGAACAACACGTACTTAGCTAATTATCAGAGGCACCTCGTAAGGTGCCTTTTTTTAACCGAAGCGAACATCTCGTCCATGCGGTTCATCGAGATCCTGCCACGGACCAATTGAAATAATCCCCGTAGGGTTGATGGTCTTATGGCTGCGGAAGTAATGATTACGGATGTGATCGAAATTGACTGTTTCGGCAATTCCCGGCATCTGGTAGATATCGCGCAGGAAGCCATACAGATTCAGGTAATCGCTGATGCGGTGCTTATCACACTTGAAGTGGGTCACATACACTGGATCAAAACGCACCAGCGTGGTCCACAGGCGAATATCGGCTTCGGTTAGCTGGTTGCCGGTCAGGTAACGGTGCTGACCTAAAATCTGTTCCAGTCGCGCCAGCGATTCAAACACTTTCGCCACCGCCTCGTCGTAGGCTTGCTGGCTGGTGGCAAAACCGGCTTTATACACGCCATTGTTAACGGTGTCGTAAATCCAGCCGTTAAGTTCGTCAATTTTCGGTTGCAGGGCTGGTGGGTAGTAATCTCCAGCTTTCGCACCCAGCGCATCAAACGCGGTATTGAACATGCGTATGATTTCTGCTGATTCGTTGCTGACGATGGTGTGGTTTTTTTTGTCCCACAGCACGGGAACAGTCACTCGTCCGCTGTAGTGTGGATCGGCGTGGAGATAAAGCTGATACAGAAATTCATGTTGATAGAGCGTGTCGCCGGTTGCTCCCGGAAAACTGTCATCAAAGGTCCAGCCGTTTTCCAGCATCAGCGGGTTCACTACGGAAACGGAAATAAACGGTTCCAGTCCTTTGAGCTTACGCATGATCAGCGTGCGGTGTGCCCACGGGCAGGCGAGTGAAACATAGAGATGATAACGATCTTTCTCTGCGGCAAAACCGCCTTTGCCAGTGGGGCCTGGCGCGCCATCGGCAGTGAGCCAGTTACGAAATGCGGAAGCTGAACGTTGAAATTTACCGCCGGTGGATTTGGTATCGTACCAGGTGTCATGCCAGACGCCGTCAATCAGTTGACCCATTTTTCTATCCTCCAATAGCAAAAACGAGGAGCTTCCCCCTCGTTTTTTATCGTTAAGTATAGCGCGTGCTTACCACTTTTTATTCAGCAGGCGGTCGATGCTGAATGCGCCTGGACCGGTAATTGCCAGCAGCAGGAATCCGCCAGAAATAGTCAGGTTTTTCATAAACATCAGCGAGTTCATGCCTTCTGCAAAGTTGCTGTGAAATAAAAATGCCGTCAGCAGCGTAAAGCCCGCAGTAAACAGGGCTGTGGTACGTGTCAGGAAACCGAACAGGATTGCCAGACCACCACCAAACTCAAGCAGAATCACCAGCGGCAGCATAAAGCCGGGGACGCCCATTGCTTCCATATATTGTTGGGTACCCGCGTAGCCAGTAATTTTTCCCCAGCCTGCCGTAATAAACAGAATCGGCATTAAAATACGCGCTACCAGTACACCAACATCTTCTAATTTTTTCATCATACTCTCCACTGCGCCGCTCAGGCTGCTGATTGTTTTTTTGTGCAAGGGCGCGCTATTAGCGTCGTTGCTGTCGATGGAGAGAATCATAAACGTGACGAAGCGTGATTGTTAGCAAGGAAAACTGTCAAATATTTTCAAAAAATTTGAGGGATAAGGCCGGAATTTCTCCGGCCAGAGAGGAAGTTAACCGCGAAGCTGTTGTTGCTTGAGGGTTGTTTTCACCAGACGCCAGGCGCTCCATACACCAAAACCGCGTCTGGCCCAGCGGACCAGCATATTAGGATGGCGAATCGTCCAGATAGCCATCACGCTACTGCCAACCAGCGCCCAGGAGCGCAGACTCAACAGCATATTCCAGCGACGATCGTAAGCGCCTGTTGCCTCCAGCCATTCACGACGACTGGCGGAAAGATCCAGCCGTTGTTGCTGGATCTGGCTAAGCAGTTGCGCCTTACGTCGTTCACGTTCGACTTTACTGCTCACGGGACTCCTCCTCGAGCAGCTGCCGATCGTTTGCCAGCTCATGGCGCGTGTGGCGCAGCAACGTAGACTTACGCGATTTACGTAACGTCCAGATGCCGCCAATCAGTGCCAGTAGCAGCAACACCACGGTGGTGGCAATCATCGCATTCAGGCGATATTGCGGATCAACCGCCCAGATAACTAGCACCATCAGGCTCATAAGACCAAATGCAGCGAAAAGCATCGTCAGGCCCAGCATCAGTAAAAGTTGAAAGAGATTCGCTTTTTCCTCTTCCAGCTCCACCACCGCCAGCCGCAGACGTGTCTCCACCATTTCAACCATGATGGAAACAATTCGCTGCCCGATGCCCAGAACGCTTTTACCGGGCCCTTGCGCGTGATGAGTGTCCGCCATAATTAACGACGCGACAGCAGAACGCCGAGCACTACACCGATTGCTGCGCCAATGCCCACGCCCGTCCACGGATTTTCACGCACATACTCATCGGCACGCGCCGCCGCGACACGGGTTTGTTTGGCAATGGCATCACCGGTTTCACCCAGGCGATAACGGCTCTGTTTCAGTGCCTGCTCCGCTTTGCTACGAATCTTACTCAACTCTTCTTTTGACTTCTCGCCAGATGAGCTAAGCACCTCTTCCAGCGTATCGGAAAGGGATTTCAACTCAGCACGCAGATGTTCCGTAGTGTGTTCTTTCGACATAGTTTTCTCCAGGTGAGTAAGTAGTGACTATTGTGAGTTAGTAGTCGCGCGCTTTCAGCTTTTTCAGCTCTTCCTGCGCTTCTGCCAGTTTCCGTTCGCGTTTGGCAATCTTATCTGCATCGCCTTTTTGCTTCGCCTCGGCTAAATCTTGCTGGCGTTCCGCCACCTCATCTTTCTGCTTTGCGATTTTCTTCTGATGATCGGCACGCAGCTGGCTATCTGAACAGTTGGCCCGGACTTCACTCAGGGCTTTATTCAGACCGTCAATACGATTCTGGTTTTGGTGTTTTTCGGCATAGCTGATCTCCTTAAGGATATTTTGCTCCTTTTCCTGACACAGGGTAGTGGCATAACTACCGGCACTAAGAGCAAAGAGAGAAACAGCTAAAGCGATGCGGTATTTCATTCTTGAACCTTCCATTGTGATTCGGACCTATTACAAAGGAACGATTGTCCAGACAACGAAGCGGTCGTGTTAACCACCGCCTCATTAATCATAGACAGTTACGGTGAAATCACCAAAGTGAGTGATCTGTTTCGGATAACAGGAAGTTATCCGAAGCGATGAGAGTTATCCCGCAACCGGGTCAGCCACTGCATAGCCTGACTGTTATTGTCCTGCTGCGCAATGATGTAGCCATGGGGCAATGTTCTGTCGAGGACCGCTTTTGCGGCGGCGCTCTGGTCGCTGGAGTCAAAGGTAATTAACAGAGTGTCGTTTTTGGGGGTGATACTTTTGAAAGGAATGCCGTGAGCGTCAAGGTGATGCCAGATTGAAAAACCGTCTGGCATCGTTGTCCCTTGATGAACGGCACGAATCGCCAGCGTAGACTCTTGCTGGCGAACCGCGGACCAGGCCAGCAATAGTGTGCTGACCAGAAGTAAAACAGCGCCGGACCAGGCTAGCTGGCGAAGTGACATGCGAGGTATTTGCATCCCTTACCCCCGATTTCCATATTTCTTTTTCCATAACACGACCAGAGAACCTGCCAGGCCAAACACCAGCAGCACCACCGGGAGCAGCATCAGGCATGACATCAGCTGGTCCTCGTACTTTAAAAATACCGGCGTTTTGCCGAGCATGTAACCCAGAGTTGTCAGGATCAACACCCACAGCAGACCACTCATCCAGTTGAAGAACTGAAAGCGCGCGTTATTCAGCCCTGATAACCCGGCAATCGTCGGCAGCAGTGTTCTGACAAACGCAATAAAGCGACCAATTAACAGCGCCGATAAACCGTGTTTATGAAAAAGATGGTGTGCGCGTTGATGATAATGCGCGGGTAAATGAGATAGCCAGTTTTGTACGGTGCGGGTATTGCCCAGCCATCGCCCCTGAATATAGCTGACCCAGCAACCGAGGCTGGCGGCAACGGTCAGCAGCAGAATCGTTTGCGGATAGCCCATCGCGCCTTTCGCAATCAATACGCCGACCAGTACCAGTAAACTGTCGCCCGGTAAAAAGGCCGCCGGAAGCAAGCCGTTTTCAAGGAACAAAATGACAAACAAGACAAAATACAACATGCCAATCATCGACGGATTGGCCAGGGTTTCAAAATCCTGCGCCCACAGGGCTTGCAGCAATTGGGTCAAAAGTTCCATTCATTATTCCTGGTGAATCGGTTAACGCCACGCTGGTTTTAAATGATGCACTACCGCAATGTTATTGCTGTCTTGGTATGTTCTGCGGGTTTGATACATCAACACAGCCTGAACTATTCCCTGTTAAATCGTGAGATAAGAAAGCATTCAAAAGCATAAATTCAAATTGAATCTAATTGTAACAAAGGTCAACGTTGTTCGTTATCAAAATTACATGTCCGTGGAGTCTGATTTTGCTGAATGCAGGGGAGGGAGGCGAGAGGATTTACACAGGCTGACACTTTATACTTTTCGCTTACCGACGAGACAAACAGGCGCACTGTAGCGCCTGTCGGACAGGAATTTCATTTACTGCCGCTGGTGGCTGTATCGAGATGCACCACCGGGTTTTCGGCGAACAGATAGCGGTCGGCATTGAACTCGAAATCGTCGCTGGTTTCGTTAAATAACATGATCTTGGTGTTTTCCAGGTGCTGCCACATTGCCAGCTTAGCAGCATGAGGATCTTTGCGAATCAGCGCCTTGAGGATTTGATCGTGGTCATCACACCAGTTATCGACGGTACGGGCATCAATGTGTTCGTGCAGTTTTTTCCAGTACGGGTTATGACTACGCTGGGTCCACATTTTTTCAACGATAGCCGCCAGGGCGGAGTTCTGCGTCGCCAGGGCTACCTGAATATGGAACTGCAAATCCCACTCGGAATCACGGAAGCATTGTTCACCGCGTGCCTGCTCCTGAATGGCCATCAATTTCATGATGTCCTGTTTTGTGACCTGAGTTGCCGCGAACTCGGCAATATTACTTTCGATGAGCTGGCGAGCCTGGAGCAACTCAAACGGACCGTAATTGGCGAATTCCATATTATTGTCAGCCGCCTGCTGATGGCGCGGCTGGTTGGAAACCACATGAATACCTGAACCTTTACGCACTTCGACATAGCCTTCAACTTCCAGCATGATGATGGCTTCACGAACCACGGTGCGGCTGACGTTTTTTTCATCGGCAATAAAGCGTTCGGCAGGCAGTTTATCACCCACCAGATAGACGCCCTGTTCGATGCGCTCTTTCAGATCAGCGGCAAGTTGTTGATACAAACGGCGTGGTTCAGTGATTTCCATATGCGCTCCAGGCATGATACGGCAGACTATATTTGTTATACCACTTTTGCGAGTTTAGCTCTACTCGCAGTGATGAAAAAGCCGCCTGAGAAGGCGGCTTTGAAGGGAAACTAAAACTTACACGAAGCCTTAATGTTGCGGTGCGGGATCGTTATGTGATTCCTGCGCCACCTCAATCGCCGGTTTGTTCTGCAACACGGTCCAGATAACCAGCGCACCTAACAGGTCGAACACTGCCAGAACTGCGAACAGCGGGCTGAAGCCGATGGTGTCAGCCAGTGCACCGACTACCAGTGCAAACAGCGTACTTGCCAGCCATGCGGACATCCCGGTTAAACCGTTCGCTGTCGCCACTTCGTTACGACCGAACACGTCAGAAGAGAGCGTAATCAGTGCGCCAGACAGTGCCTGGTGAGCAAAACCACCGATACACAGCAGCATAATCGCGACATACGGGTTGGTGAACAGACCGATCATACCCGGGCCAATCATCAGCACAGCACCCAGCGTTACGACCATCTTACGGGAAACGATCAGGTTCACACCAAACCAACGCTGGAACAGTGGTGGCAGGTAACCACCGAGGATACAACCGAGGTCAGCAAACAGCATCGGCATCCAGGCAAACATCGCGATCTCTTTCAGGTTAAAGCCGTAAACTTTAAACATGAACAGCGGGATCCACGCGTTAAAAGTACCCCATGCCGGTTCTGCCAGGAATCGCGGCAGCGCGATACCCCAGAACTGACGGTTGCGCAGGATCTGACCAACGGACATTTTCTTCGCTGTGTCAACCTGGTGCTGGGCTTCCTGACCATTAATAATGTAGTCGCGTTCTTCATCGGTCAGATGTTTCTGGTCGCGCGGATGTTTATAGAAAATCAGCCATGCCATCGCCCAGATAAAGCTCAACGCACCGGAGATGATAAATGCCATCTGCCAGCTGTGCATCACGATTGCCCATACCACCAGCGGCGGCGCAATCATCGCACCAATCGAAGAACCTACGTTAAAGTAACCAACCGCGATGGAACGCTCTTTTGCCGGGAACCATTCGGAACTGGCTTTCAGACCCGCCGGAATCATCGCGGCTTCCGCGGCACCGACCGCACCACGAGCAACCGCCAGGCCACCCCAACTACCTGCCAGCGCAGTTGCACCACAGAACACGGCCCACAGTACAGCAAACATTGCATAACCGATTTTCGTACCCAGCACATCCAGTACATAACCCGCTACCGGTTGCATGACCGTATAAGCAGCAGAATACGCTGCGATGATATAGGAATACTGTTGGGTGGAGATGTTTAACTCTTCCATCAGAGTTGGCGCAGCTGCCGCCACAGTGTTACGCGTCAGGTAACCAAGCACGGTGCCGAGCGTCACCAGTGCGATCATATACCAACGTAACCCTTTAATTTTACGCATGTAAAACCTCATCGTTTTGTTATATCCGCAGGAAGCGCGGCCATCATCCCGCCAGAGGCTGAAGATGTTAGTTACGACCGGGTAACCGAAAAAAAAACCGGCACGCCCCGAACGTTGCCATGAAAGTTTCGTGCTAATTCGGCTTCCGTACCGGTTAACCCGATTCATCTAACAAATGAATGAATCGGCAATTTGCATTCCGTCGACTTATGATTTGCGACGGCAGAAAGATAACTTGTCATACAACTTTAAAAGGTGAGAGCCATCACAAATGTGCGAATATTTGTAGGGACATTACCTGACGGCTACGAGGCCAGTACTGGCGCGGCCTGCAGCGAGATTTACCACTTTGAGAGTAATTTTTTTAACTACGTTTATTGATCTAACTCACGAAAATATCTTCGGACTCTGGAAATTGGTGTGATAACTTTGTCAGCATCGCACCATAAGCAAGCTAGCTCACTCGTTGAGAGGAAGACGAAAATGACTCCGTTTATGACTGAAGATTTCCTGTTAGATACCGAATTTGCCCGCCGTCTGTATCACGACTACGCAAAAGACCAGCCGATTTTCGATTACCATTGCCATTTGCCGCCGCAGCAGATTGCGGAAGACTATCGTTTTAAAAACCTGTATGACATCTGGTTGAAGGGCGATCACTACAAATGGCGCGCTATGCGTACCAACGGTGTGGCCGAGCGTCTGTGCACCGGTGATGCGTCTGACCGTGAAAAATTTGACGCCTGGGCGGCGACTGTTCCGCACACTATCGGCAACCCGTTATACCACTGGACGCACCTCGAACTGCGTCGTCCGTTTGGTATCACTGGCAAATTGCTTTCTCCGTCAACTGCCGATGAAATCTGGAACGAATGTAACGAACTGCTGGCGCAGGATAACTTCTCCGCGCGCGGCATCATGCAGCAGATGAACGTGAAAATGGTCGGCACCACCGATGACCCGATCGATTCTCTGGAGCATCACGCAGAGATCGCCAAAGACGGCTCTTTCACCATTAAAGTGCTGCCGAGCTGGCGTCCGGACAAAGCCTTTAACATTGAACAGGCGACCTTTAACGACTACATGGCGAAGCTGGGCGAAGTTTCCGATACCGACATTCGCCGCTTTGCTGACCTGCAAACTGCCCTGACTAAACGTCTGGATCACTTCGCCGCTCACGGCTGTAAAGTGTCTGACCACGCGCTGGATGTGGTGATGTTTGCTGAAGCGAACGAAGCGGAACTGGACAGCATCCTCGCGCGCCGTCTGGCAGGCGAAACCCTGAGCGAGCACGAAGTGGCACAGTTCAAAACTGCGGTGCTGGTGTTCCTTGGTGCCGAATATGCACGTCGCGGCTGGGTACAGCAGTACCACATTGGCGCACTGCGTAATAACAACCTGCGTCAGTTTAAACTGCTGGGGCCGGATGTCGGCTTTGACTCCATCAACGACCGTCCGATGGCGGAAGAGCTGTCTAAGCTGCTGAGCAAGCAGAATGAAGAAAACCTGCTGCCGAAAACCATTCTCTACTGCCTGAACCCGCGCGATAACGAAGTGCTGGGCACCATGATCGGTAACTTCCAGGGCGAAGGTATGCCGGGCAAAATGCAGTTCGGTTCCGGCTGGTGGTTTAACGACCAGAAAGACGGTATGGAACGTCAGATGACCCAACTGGCGCAGCTCGGTCTGCTGAGCCGCTTTGTCGGCATGCTGACTGACAGCCGTAGCTTCCTGTCATACACCCGTCACGAATACTTCCGCCGCATTCTGTGCCAGATGATCGGTCGCTGGGTGGAAGCAGGCGAAGCACCGGCGGACATCAACCTGCTGGGCGAGATGGTGAAAAATATTTGCTTTAACAATGCGCGTGACTACTTCGCCATTGAACTGAACTAAGGTCTGGGGTTGATATGCAATACATCAAGATCCATGCGCTGGATAACGTCGCGGTTGCTTTAGCGGATTTGGCTGAAGGCACAGAAGTCAGTGTCGATAACCAGACTGTTACGCTGCGCCAGGATGTTGCTCGTGGACATAAATTTGCGTTAACGGATATCGCAAAAGGGGCCAACGTCATTAAATATGGCCTGCCGATTGGTTATGCATTGGCGGATATTGCGGCGGGGGAACACGTTCACGCCCACAATACGCGCACGAATCTGAGCGATCTGGATCAGTATCGCTATCAACCTGATTTTCAGGATCTGCCTGCGCAAGCGGCAGATCGTGAAGTGCAGATCTATCGTCGCGCTAACGGCGATGTCGGGGTGCGTAATGAGCTGTGGATCCTGCCAACCGTGGGCTGTGTCAACGGCATCGCGCGGCAGATCCAAAATCGTTTCCTGAAAGAGACCAACAACGCTGAAGGTACCGACGGCGTGTTCCTCTTCAGCCACACCTACGGCTGCTCACAACTGGGCGACGATCACATCAATACTCGCACCATGCTGCAAAACATGGTGCGCCACCCGAACGCGGGCGCAGTGCTGGTGATTGGTCTGGGTTGCGAAAATAACCAGGTTGCCGCATTCCGTGAAACGTTGGGCGATATCGATCCTGAACGCGTTCATTTCATGATCTGCCAACAGCAGGATGATGAAATCGAGGCCGGGATCGCGCATTTGCATCAGCTGTATAGCGTGATGCGCAACGATAAACGCGAGCCGGGCAAACTCAGCGAACTGAAGTTTGGTCTGGAGTGCGGTGGTTCTGACGGTCTTTCTGGTATTACTGCTAACCCGATGCTGGGGCGTTTCTCTGACTACGTGATTGCTAACGGCGGTACTACCGTACTGACCGAAGTGCCGGAGATGTTTGGCGCAGAGCAGTTGCTGATGGACCATTGTCGCGACGAAGCAACGTTTGAAAAACTGGTCACCATGGTCAATGACTTCAAGCAGTACTTTATTGCCCATGACCAGCCGATCTACGAAAACCCATCACCGGGGAACAAAGCAGGCGGTATCACCACGCTGGAAGATAAATCGCTTGGCTGTACCCAGAAAGCGGGTTCCAGTGTCGTGGTTGACGTGCTGCGTTACGGCGAGCGTCTGAAAACGCCGGGGCTGAACTTGTTAAGTGCGCCGGGTAACGATGCCGTAGCGACCAGCGCCCTGGCGGGTGCGGGCTGCCATATGGTGCTGTTCAGTACTGGTCGCGGCACGCCGTACGGCGGCTTTGTACCGACGGTGAAAATCGCCACCAACAGCGAACTGGCGGCGAAGAAAAAACACTGGATCGACTTTGACGCGGGTCAGCTGATCCACGGTAAAGCGATGCCGCAGTTGCTGGAAGAATTTATCGACACCATCGTTGAGTTTGCCAACGGTAAGCAAACCTGTAACGAGCGTAACGACTTCCGCGAACTGGCGATCTTCAAAAGCGGCGTAACGCTATAAAGTCGAAATGAGTTGTTAATAAAAAACGGCGTTTCATAATGTGAAGCGCCGTTTGCTTTTCCATACCTGCTAAGGATTTATCATGACCGCGTATTGGCTGGCCCAGGGCGTGGGTGTCATCGCCTTTCTGATTGGTATCACAACATTTTTCAATCGTGACGAACGTCGCTTCAAAAAGCAACTTTCGGTCTATAGCGCCGTTATTGGCGTACATTTTTTTCTTCTGGGCACCTATCCTGCCGGTGCCAGTGCCATCCTTAATGCCATTCGTACATTGATTACCTTACGCACGCGCAGCTTATGGGTAATGGCGATTTTTATTGTGCTGACTGGCGGAATTGGCCTCGCGAAGTTCCATCATCCTGTCGAACTATTGCCGGTAATCGGCACGATTGTCAGTACCTGGGCGCTGTTCCGCTGTAAAGGGCTGACCATGCGCTGCGTAATGTGGTTTTCAACGTGTTGCTGGGTGATTCACAACTTCTGGGCGGGGTCGATAGGCGGCACGATGATTGAAGGCAGTTTTCTGCTGATGAATGGCCTGAATATCATTCGTTTCTGGCGTATGCAGAGAAGGGGAATTGATCCGTTTAAAGTGGAGAAAACCCCTTCCGCCGTAGACGAAAGGGGCTAAGTATTAGTTACGCAGGGCGCTATTTGCCAGACGATCGTCTTCCGCCTGGCAAGCTGCCGCAGTGAACAGCACGTCAGTTGACGAGTTCAGCGCGGTTTCACAGGAGTCCTGCAATACGCCGATAATAAAGCCGACAGCAACCACCTGCATGGCGATATCGTTCGAAATACCGAACATATTACAGGCCAGTGGGATCAGCAACAGAGACCCCCCCGCCACGCCGGATGCGCCACAGGCACACAGAGAAGCCACTACGCTCAACAGCAGCGCTGTGGGCAGATCAACCGGAATACCCAGCGTATTAACCGCAGCCAGCGTCAACACGGTAATGGTGATTGCTGCGCCCGCCATATTGATGGTGGCTCCCAGCGGAATAGAAACGGAATAGGTATCGCGATCCAGATTCAGCTTTTCACACAGCGCCATATTCACCGGAATGTTCGCCGCAGAGCTGCGGGTGAAGAAGGCATACACGCCGCTTTCGCGCAGGCACAGCAGCACCAGCGGGAACGGGTTACGACGAATTTTCCACCATACCAGCAGTGGGTTAACCACCAGCGCCACCAGCAGCATACAGACAACCAGTACCACCAGCAGTTGCGCGTAGCCCCACAGCGTGGAGAAACCGGTGGTTGCCAGGGTAGAAGAAACCAGACCAAAAATACCGATCGGTGCGAAGTGAATCACCAGTTTCACCATAAAGGTAACGGCATTCGACATATCGTTGACCAGGTTTTTGGTGGTTTCGTTACCGTGACGCAGTGCGAAACCGAGGCCAATTGCCCACACCAGGATCCCGATATAGTTACCTTTCAGCAGCGCGTCAATGGGGTTGGAAACCATGCTCATTACCAGCCCGCGCATCACTTCTACAATGCCTGACGGCGGCGAAATATCACCCGCGCTACTGGACAAGTGCAGGGTAGAAGGGAAGGCAAAACTGAAGATTACTGCGGCCAGAGCAGCAGAGAAGGTGCCCAGCAGATAGAGGAACAAAATAGGGCGGATATTGGTTTTCTGCCCGTGCTGGTGGTTAGCAATAGATGCCATTACCAGCATCAACACCAGGATGGGGGCAACGGCTTTCAGTGCGCCGACGAACAAAGTACCTAACAGACCAACAGCTTCCGCCGCGGGTTTTGAGATCCATGCCAGAAGAATCCCCAGAATAAGGCCGGCCAGGATTTGTTTTACCAGGCTGCCATGAGCCAGACGCCGGAATAGCCCCGGTGAATGTTGCGTAGTCATTTTTCGATCCTTTCATTGTGTTGTCGCACATCCCTGGTGCGTTCTGTCGACGCATCTTTCAGGATGTAACAAAGTGTTTGCAAGGTCGAGTATAAGGAAAGTTACAGCTTCGGGAAGCGAAATATGCTGGATTTTAAAGAGAAGTCATATTTCGCAACTTAATGGTTACATTTGTTTGACATGAAAATAAAGCCCAACGTGCGGCTTCCAGACTGATGACAACGTCAAAAAAGTACTCGGTCAGTCCCCTCGCCCCTTTTGGGGAGAGGGAGAAAACGGTGCTCATGTTGATGACAGAGTACACGGCTTAGGCAGATTAAAAATTATTCTACCCGCTGCTTATCATGCCGATAATTCACCCAGGCGTTGATAATAAACGTCATCACCAGAATGCCAAACACCACGCCCAGCGAGACAGCGATCGGAATATGGTAGAAGTCGACAATCAGCATCTTGATACCGATAAACACCAGAATCACCGCCAGACCATATTTGAGCATCGAGAAACGCTCTGCCACACCTGCCAGCAGGAAATACATCGCACGCAGGCCGAGGATCGCAAACAGGTTTGAGGTCAGCACAATAAACGGATCGGTGGTCACGGCGAAGATAGCCGGAATACTATCCACGGCGAAAATCACGTCGCTCAACTCCACCAGAATCAGCACCAGCATCAGCGGCGTGGCATACAACAAACCATTCTTACGCACAAAGAAATGCTCGTTGTCGATGGTGTCGGTCATGCGCAAATGACCGCGTAGCCAGCGCACCAGCGGCTTGTCGCCAATGCCTGATTCATCTTCATGGGCGAGCGCCATCTTCACGCCGGTAAACAGCAGGAAGGCACCGAAGATATACAAGATCCAGTCGAACTGTGAAATCAGCCAGCTACCAGTGAAGATCATGATGGTACGCAGAACAATCGCCCCGAGTACGCCATACACCAGCACGCGGCGTTGTAATGCCGCCGGAACAGAGAAATAGCTGAACAACATCAGCCAGACAAAGACGTTATCGACCGCCAGCGATTTCTCAATCAGATAACCCGTGAGAAAGGCCAGTGCCTGTGGATCGGCAACGGCGCGACCTTCGGTTTGCACCAGATACCACCAGAAAGCGGCGTTAAACAGTAACGACAGCGTCACCCAGACCAGCGACCAGGCCGCAGCCTGTTTCATGGTCATGGCATGTGCCCCACGACGCCCCTGCAACAACAGGTCGATAGCCAGCATAATGGTGACAACAACAGCGAATCCGCCCCATAGCAACGGCGTGCCGACAGTATTCATAGAAGTTCCTTACACATAAAAAAACGGCCAACGTCGGAAGACGTCAGCCGCTGCTTTTTATGCATAGACCTCGCCTTCCGGCAAGGTCTCACTTACAACAAAAAAGGAATACGTCTGCGTATTCCTTTCGGGTTGCCCGGTGACCGGATGTGGTTTTTCACACATCGTAATGACGATCGACCGGCAATGAAGTTACTCCCCTTTGCAGGTAACAAAGTATGACAGACCATTCAGTCAGTCAATGGTCTGTTACATACATTTTACACTGTTTTACTTTGGCAATTTATAGTTTTACGCTATCTGCCGGAAAAATCACCCCAGTCTGGCGGCGGATCTCGGTCAGCAGTTTGGCGGTGATGCGACTGACCGCCAGCCCTGGATGATCCACCAGATGCTCATCCACCAGGGTAGCGAACAGCTCTGCTTCGTAGAGCATGGTATTAATATGCTGCGGTTGGGTGAGATCCTGCATCTGGCTGCCACGCGGAACAAAGCAAACTTTCTGGCATTCAGACAGTTTTTCAATCACCAGCGATCCCGCTTCGCCCTGAATCTCGCTTGCCAGGACAGAATCGCTCACTTTTGAGTGCTGCAACGTAACGCTGAAATCACCGTAATCCATCACCACCACGCCGTGGGCATCTACGCCGCTTGCCAACAAACTGGCGGTTGCCTGCACGCTTTTCGGCTCACCAAATAACGCCACCGCTGACGCCAGACAGTAAAAGCCGATATCCATAATTGAACCGTTAGAGAATGCCGGATTAAAGGTGTTGGGATTCTCACCATCCAGGTAACGTTGATACCGCGAGGAATACTGGCAATAGTTGAAAAAGACTTTACGCAGTTTGCCGACTTTCGGCAGCGCCTGGCGTAACAGATGAAAGTTCGGCAGGTAGGCCGTTTTAAATGCCTCAAACAGCACCACCTGATTTTCCCGCGCACAGGCAATGGCGGCATCCACTTCCGCCAGATTCGACGCCAGCGGTTTCTCGCAAATCACATGAATTTTGTGACTAAGGAAAAGTTGTGTCTGGGAAAAGTGCAGGGAATTCGGGCTGGCAATATACACCGCGTCAATGGCATCGCTTTCTGCCATCGCTTCCAGCGACGTAAACAGATGCTCGACAGAAAAATCATTGGCGAAGTGCTGGGCCTGTTCAAGACTGCGGGAATAAACGGCGGTTAACTTGTATTTACCGCTCTCATGGGCGGCCTCGACGAACTGGCGAGTGATCCAGTTCGTACCAATCACAGCGAAACGTATCATAACGCGTGGATACTCCATAAAGGGATTCTCTCGTCAATGTAGCACGCCTTTTTCATCTTCAACGTGCGCAGATACGCATTATTCTTTCGCCGGACAGCCATGCTCACTAAACGGCCCAATCATAACCAACGGCCCGAGATATTTCGGCTGGCGATGGAGGATTTTTGCATCAATCACCGCGCTGACTCTGGCAAGTTTTTCCCGCAGTTGAGTATATAAACCGTGCTTCATATTGAGGTCTGGCGCGTTAAAACCGATAGCATCGATACCATACTGTTTTGCCAGCCAGATGGCGCGTTGGTTATGAAATTCTTGCGAGATAATGGTGATATGGTTTTCACTAAACACCTTGTTGGCACGCACCACCGAATCAAGCGTTGAGAATCCGGCATAGTCGCAGAAGATGGCTTTTGCCGGTACGCCTTTAGCGATCAAGGCTTGCTGCATTCCTGACGCTTCATCGTAATTTTTACGTCCATTATCGCCGCTCACCAATAGCCATTTCACTTTTCCGGCGTGGTACAACTCTGCTGCGGTATCAATACGTCGGGTAAAGTAGCGATTACCCGGCCTCGCCCCCAGCAATAAACCCACGTTCCGCGCCGGAACGGCGTTGACATCGCTCCAGGTCAGTTGTTGGCTGGCGTTGACCATAACGCGATCGGCAATAAAAATGGTTGCTCCTGCTATAAGCAACAATAAACAGCCAATTTTAAGAGTCCGGCGAGAAAAACAAATACGGAGAAGAAGGCGGGCAAATGCGCGCAGCATGGTCGTCATCCTTAACGAAAGGGAGGAGGTCGATTTTAGGCGCTAAAGGAGGAAAAAATAACGCCTGACATCATTTTCAGATTTTGTCCTGCCCAAGCGACAACTGCGTTAGCCACAGCCGGGTGTCGAACTCAAGCTGGTGGTACTGCGGTTCCATATGACAGCACAACTGGTAAAACGCTTTGTTATGCTCTTTCTCCTTCAGGTGCGCCAGCTCGTGCACCACGATCATGCGCAAAAACGGTTCCGGCGCGTTGCGAAACACGGTAGCGACGCGGATCTCTGCTTTTGCTTTCAGCTTGCCGCCCTGCACACGCGAAACGGCAGTATGTAAGCCGAGCGCGTTTTTCAGCACATGGATCTTGTTGTCATACATCACTTTATTGATCGGCGGGGCATTGCGCAGAAACTGATTTTTAAGATCCTGAGTATATTGCCAGAGGGCTTTATCAGTGGCGTAGTCGTGTGTTCCCGGATAACGTTTTGCCAGCACATCGCCAAGACGCTGTTCGTTAATCAGCGTTCGCACCTGGGAAAGTAGCTGCTCGGGATAACCCTGAAGATAAGTAAGATTGCTCATAACCGCCCACGAAAAAGAGAAAAAGGGTATACTCACGCACCCTTTTCAGGGGCAACGTCGAAATTTTATCATTCAGGAGGGCCGATGAGCCACTTAGACAACGGTTTCCGTTCACTGACACTACAACGTTTTCCGGCGACGGATGACGTTAACCCGCTACAGGCGTGGGAAGCGGCGGATGAATATTTGCTGCAACAGTTGGACGACACAGAAATCCGCGGCCCGGTGTTGATCCTGAATGATGCTTTTGGTGCGTTAAGCTGTGTGCTGGCGGAACATAAGCCCTACAGCATTGGTGACTCATACATCAGCGAGCTGGCGACGCGTGAGAATTTACGTCTCAACGGCATTGATGAGTCGAGCGTGAAGTTTCTCGACAGCACCGCCGACTACCCGCAACAGCCGGGTGTGGTGCTGATCAAAGTGCCGAAAACACTGGCATTGCTGGAACAGCAACTGCGTGCGCTGCGCAAAGTGGTCACGCCAGATACGCGTATTATTGCCGGTGCCAAAGCCCGTGACATTCACACTTCCACACTGGAACTGTTCGAAAAAGTGCTCGGTCCGACCACCACCACGCTGGCATGGAAGAAAGCGCGCCTGATTAACTGCACCTTCAACGAACCGCCGTTGGCCGATGCGCCGCAGACCGTTAGCTGGAAGCTGGAAGGTACTGACTGGACTATCCACAACCATGCGAATGTCTTCTCCCGCACCGGGCTGGATATTGGCGCGCGCTTCTTTATGCAACATCTGCCAGAGAATCTCGAAGGTGAGATTGTCGATCTCGGTTGCGGTAATGGCGTTATTGGCCTGACATTGCTCGATAAAAACCCGCAGGCGAAAGTGGTGTTTGTCGATGAATCACCGATGGCGGTTGCTTCCAGCCGTTTGAACGTTGAAACCAACATGCCCGAGGCGTTGGATCGCTGCGAGTTTATGATCAACAACGCGCTCTCCGGCGTGGAGCCTTTCCGCTTTAATGCTGTGCTCTGCAACCCGCCGTTTCATCAGCAACATGCGCTGACCGATAACGTCGCCTGGGAGATGTTCCACCATGCCCGCCGCTGCCTGAAAATCAACGGCGAGTTGTATATCGTTGCCAACCGTCACCTGGATTACTTCCATAAACTGAAGAAAATTTTCGGCAACTGCACCACCATCGCCACGAATAATAAATTTGTGGTGCTGAAAGCAGTGAAGCTGGGGCGTCGTCGGTAAGATTGGGGGTTACCTGCCGGATGCGGCGTAAACGCCTTATCCGGCATACGTTCAGCACATTACCCCCAGGTCGGATAAGACGCGGCAAACGTCGCATCCGGCAATGTCTGCCCAGTTCTGGAATCGCGCTTCCATAAAACAAAAAATCCCTGTCACCATCCTCTACATTCTCTTGTTTAGCGTTGTTCAACGTTTATGCTACATACGTGAAGTTATGACGCATAAAGAATACGATTTCTTTACCGCCGTTCATCGTACTAAGGGGAAAAAATGATTGCGATTGCCGACATCTTGCAAGCAGGAGAAAAGTTAACTGCTGTGGCACCTTTTCTGGCGGGTATTCAGAACGAGGAACAATACACCCAGGCGCTGGAACTGGTAGATCATCTGCTGCTCAACGATCCTGAAAACCCCTTGCTGGATCTGGTGTGTGCCAAAATAACCGCGTGGGAAGAATCAGCGCCCGAATTTGCTGAATTTAATGCCATGGCGCAAGCCATGCCTGGCGGTATAGCTGTGATTCGTACCCTTATGGATCAATATGGTTTAACCCTTTCCGATCTTCCGGAAATTGGCAGTAAATCGATGGTGTCACGCGTTTTGAGCGGGAAGAGGAAATTAACGCTGGAACACGCTAAAAAACTGGCAACGCGATTCGGCATTTCTCCCGCCTTGTTTATTGATTAACGCGACGTGCCGGATGCGTCGCATCCGGCGCTTCAAACAACGATTTAAATCTCCAGCGCCAGCCGTGTTCCCTGGGCAATTGCCCGTCGTGCGTCCAGCTCCATAGCCACATCGCAGCCGCCAATTAAATGCACGGTTTTCCCGCTATCAATGAGCGGTTGCGCCAGCGTGCGGTTTGGCTCCTGCCCCGCGCAGATCACCACATGATCTACCGCCAAAATTTGCGGTTCGCCGTTGATCACCACATGCAGCCCTTCATCGTCGATCTTCTGGTAACTTACGCCTGGGATCATTTTCACGCCGCGTGAGAGCAGGGTGGTGCGATGGATCCAGCCGGTGGTTTTGCCTAACCCTTGTCCTGGTTTGCTGGCTTTGCGCTGGAGCATCACAATCTGCCGTGGGCTACGGGGGATTTGCATGCCTTGCGGACTCAAACCTCCGGCCTGTTGCAGGCTACTGTCGATTCCCCACTCATTACAGAATTCGGCGATGTTCTGGCTGGTGGATTCGCCCGGCTGACTTAAATACATCGCCGTATCAAAACCAATCCCGCCACAACCGATGATGGCAACTTTGTTGCCTACCGGCGCTTTGTCGCGCAGTACATCGAGATAACTCAATACCTTCGGATGATCGATTCCGTCGATAGGCGGAATGCGCGGTACGATCCCGCTAGCGAGGATCGTTTCATCGAACGACTGTAACTGATCCGCTGTCACTGTGTGATTGAGTTTTAGCGTCACACCCGTCACTTCGATCATCCGGCGGTAATAGCGCAGCGTTTCGTAAAACTCCTCTTTGCCGGGGATCTGTTTGGCGATATTAAACTGCCCGCCGATCTCGCTGTGCGCATCAAACAATGTTACCTGATGCCCACGCGCCGCCGCGTTAATGGCAAACGCCAGCCCAGCAGGTCCCGCACCGACCACCGCCAGATTTTTTTTCTGCACGGCCGGAAGGATTGGCATTTTGGTTTCATGGCAGGCGCGAGGATTCACCAGGCACGAGGTGACTTTGCCAACGAAGATCTGATCGAGACAGGCCTGGTTGCAGCCAATACAAGTGTTGATCTCATCGGCTCGTCCCGATTGCGCTTTTGACAGCAGCTCCGCATCAGCGAGAAACGGTCGCGCCATCGATACCATGTCCGCATCACCGCGCGAGAGAATGTCGTCGGCAACCTGCGGATCGTTAATCCGGTTGGTGGTCACCAGCGGCAGCGAAACGTGGCCTTTCAGTTTGCGCGTGACCCAGCTAAATGCGCCGCGCGGCACGGGCGTGGCAATGGTCGGAATACGTGCTTCATGCCAGCCAATGCCGGTGTTGATAATCGTTGCGCCCGCCGCTTCAATGGCCTGCGCCAGCTCTACCGTTTCGGCAAAAGTACCGCCGCCTTCGACCAGGTCGAGCATCGACAAACGGTAGATAATAATGAAGTCGTTGCCGACACGTTCGCGCACCGCACCCACTACTTCTACGGCAAACCGCATCCGGTTGCGGTAATCGCCGCCCCACTGGTCACTACGCTGATTGGTGCGCAGCGTCAGAAATTCGTTGATCAAATACCCTTCGGACCCCATCACCTCTACACCGTCGTATCCTGCCTCCCGTGCCAATTGCGCGCAGTGGGCGAAATCGTCGATCAGTTGCAGGATCTCTTCATGGGTGAGTTCGTGAGGAACGAAACGGTTGATGGGGGCCTGCAATGCGGAGGGAGCGACCAGATGCGGTTGGTAGCTGTAGCGCCCGGTATGCAAAATTTGCAGGGCGATTTTGCCGCCTTCCTGATGTACGGCTTCGGTAATGGTGCGATGGTGTGGGATCTGGCTGGCGTCATTGAGCATTGCACCGCCTTCCATGCCAACGCCTGTTAAATCTGGTGCGATACCGCCGCTGACAATCAACGCCACGCCGTGACGGGCGCGTTCGGCATAAAACGCTGCCAGCCGTTCAGCGCCGTCCGGGTATTCCTCCAGCCCGGTGTGCATTGAACCCATCAACACGCGGTTTTTTAACGTGGTAAAACCTAAATCCAGCGGGGCGAACAGCGACGGGTAGCTCATAAAATTGCCCAGTATGTAAAATAATTGTTATGTGGTCGGATGAGTTCTAATTTAGCCGTCGCCGGAGAAAAGGGAAAAGGGGAGTGCGGGGTTTGTGATGGGATTCAAAAAGAATACGCCCGGTGGTAACGCCGGATGCGACGCTTGACGCGTCTTATCCGGCCTGGGGGATTGCACATGTAGGGCGGATAAGGCGTTCACGCCGCATCCGCCAGCCGTTGCAAATTACTGCTTACGGAAAAAATCGTTATACAACATATACAAATGCGCGGCACTCCAGGAGAAATTTGGTGCGCCTTGCTGCGCGCCAGTGAGCGGGTTGTAATTCTCCTGAATCGGGCCATCGGCGGTTAACCCTTTGGCGTGCCGGAAGAACGTATCAGCCAGTTTCAGGGCGTCATCGCGATAACCGTAACGCTCCATCCCTTTCAGACCAAACCAGAACTGATCCACCCATACGCGCCCGCGCCAGTAGATATCTGCGCCAAAGGCTGGGTTGGTTAACGCTGCCGTCCCCAGCGGGACAAAGGTGTTGAATTCTTTCGGATCCAGCATCACCTTCACCACCGCGTCGGCGTTGGCCTGCGTTGCCGCACCGTTAAACAGCGGTGACCAGCCTTCCGGCCCTTTACCGCGCTCGACAATCGGTTTGCCCGCGCAGCCGTTCGCCAGCGGTTTATCTTCAATACGCACGTCATAGTAGAACTGTGTAGTCGGGTCGAACATACAGGTGTTGATGTAGTCCGCGAGCTGTTGTGCTAACTGACGATAGCGTTTGGCCTCTTCCGGCTTACTGAGAATCGTCGCCATCTCCGCCAGATAATGGTTATCGCTGTACATATAGCTGGCCTGATCCACCGACTCCTGCAATAGCGAGTAGCCCAGCAACGTTCCGTCCTGACTGTGGTTTTCCGCGAATTTCACCGTCCAGTCGCTACGTTTGCCGCCGTTAGCGACATATTTATCCAACTGTTCCTTGTCGATAAACCCAAAAACGGCGGCATCATCACGACCCGATTCCCACGACGCCGCAACCTGTGCCGGAATTTCCAGACTGTCGTACTGGCCTTTCTCCACCACGCGGGTGTAGTTGTTCAGCCCAGACAGCGTCTCCTCTTTGGCGCCTTTTTTCACCGTAAACAGCATCTCGCCATTCTCAGTATTGTGGGCTTTATCGCGGGTCGCGCCATATTCCGGCACCCCGTTGCCGTTATGATCGCGGTTACGTAGCCACCAGTCGTGATAGACCACCAGTTTCGGGTACATCTCTGCCAGCCAGGCTTTATCCTGGGTGACGTTGTACACTTCCATCACCGACCAGGCGGCAAGGCTGGGTTTAGTGTTACGTTCGTTCCAGTTGCCGCCATCTCCGCCACGCTCGGGGCTAAGGTTCCATGCTATCAGGTCGGGGACAAAGCCCACATCCTGCGGACGCACGCTGTCGCCTGGCTGGATCTGCCAGGAGAAGACCGCGCGGATATTCTCTTTGGCGATATCCGGATTGAAATGCGCCATCGCAAATGCCTGCTTCCAGGTATCCCACGGCCAGGTCTGATTGCCGGAGAACCAGCGCCCGGTCACCGACGGCGTGACGGTGTTATATTTCACCGCACCGCCCGGCGATCGCCAGTTACCGTTGAGCGTTTCGATGGCTTTCACCGCGACGCGCGTCTGTTCCGGCGTCGCATCCGGATTGGTTAACCCTTTCTTCAGATACTCTTCCCAGCGTTGCTGCGAGGCGGTGAGATAAAACGCCGGACGCGCCAGAATATCGCGGATCTGCATTTGCTCTTTGCTAACTTCCTGAGCGGTCAGCAGATGGGAGTAGGTGGTATAGAGCGTCGTCGAACCGTTGATATGCGCCTTACTGGTAAAGCGATTGCCGTTGATTTCAGTCTGCACTGGCAGGGATTTATGCACCTGATATTCTGATTCACCGGAGGTCAGCAGATCCCAGGTGGCGCGCACTTTGCCAAAGGTGACTTTCAGGCCATCACGGGTGGCGCTGATTTTGCGCTGATAGTCAGGGTATTCGCCAGCAATGGTTTTATCGGAAAGCGGTTTCCCTTCTTTCGCTTCCAGTTTTTCCAGCAGTTCGCCATCCCACACCAGATCCAGCGGTTTATCGCTGGTGATTTTGGTTTCCAGTAGTGATGTGCGCGGCGTGGCGAAGCGCAGAATCATTTCGACCTGTACATCTTTCGATATCAACTTTTGCACCAGCGCGCCGGGAATACTGTATGCCTCCAGCGTGAAATCGACTTTCTTGCCGTCTTGCCAGACGGTCAGGCGATCGAAATTGCTGGCCATAAAGTTGATGTATTCTTCCGTCAGCAGCGCAACGCCAGGAAAGCCGCCCATAGTGTTCGGGCCGTCTGGCAACAGATGACCATGCCAGGCTCCGAGATCGAAAAACGGATTAAAACGCTGGTGATCGTCGTAATCGTAATCCTTCATGTACTGCGGCGCGCCAGTACGGTTAATCACGTTTTTATAATTGTCAGCGTTAGCGGCATGGGCGGAAAAGCTCATCAGCAGAGCACAGGCTACTGGCGTTAAAATGGTTTTTATTTTCATGAGATTACTGTCCTTATTACCAGTAAAAATATTGCATCAGGAAGAGTTGGTCGCTGGGATCGTGAGAGGCATTTTTCATGTAGAAGCGGCTATCAAAAGCCGTTGCGAAACGTCCGCCGCCGTATTCGTACCAGATACCAAACTGCATGAAAGAGGTGGTTTCATCGTCAGCGTGGTCAGGGCGATGTTTGGCGTAGGTGTAAGCGGTGGAGAGATAAACGCCCTTTAACGCTTCATACATGGCGCTCACCATCATCCCGCTTTCACTTCCCGGTGCGTCCAGCCCGTCGGCGCGTCCGGTATGGTGCCAGGCGCGAGCGGCAAAGTTAGGGGTAAGCAGGCCCGTGAGATAGAGTTGGCCTGTGCCGTCGGTGATTTCCAGACCGTTCATCCAGGTGATACCTTCTGCAAGGTCATACTGGATGTAACCGTTCATCATTGCCGGATAAATGTATTTGTCGTCGTAGCGATCGTATTTGCCAAAATGTAGCCAGGCTTTGCTTTCGTCATGATGTCCGGCTGGTGTGGCGGTGACGCTATAACGAAAGTTGCCGCTTAAGTTCTGTACCTTCAGCGCAGTCATAATGTCGCGGGTATTGGGAATGACGTAGCCCAGATCGGGCGTGAAATCGCCCCACCATTGCAGGTCATCCAGCGAGGAATCTTGACGCAGACTGAGCATGATTTCGGTGCCATCATTGGTACGATAACCGCCATAGAAACGGTTAATCCCACCTTCGAAACCGCCCCAGCTATGGTCAGGCACCCAGGCATTACCGTCGTGGTCGGCCTGCACGGTCCAGCCTTCGCCGTAAATCAGGCCGAACCAGGAGCCGTACTTCATCTCCAGGCCACCTTCAATATAGGTGCCGTCGCTGTATTTATGTTTATTCTCATCCTCTAAATCCATATACCCACCAACCCCTAATTCGCCGTAAAAACGAAATGAAGGAGAAGATGTCGAGGTCATTGCGGGGGTTTTTGTGTCGTCATGTTCTGCCGGACGTGCTTCTTCAGCGGCCGCAGAAAAGGCGTAGCAAAACGGCAGAGCAAGTAATGCTCTGCATGGTGCAGTGATTAATTTCATTGTGTTAATCCATGAGCTAAAGAAAAAGTACAGTCTTTTATCGTTGTAATTATAAAAATATAAAGGCAGAAACTATTTTCCCTCTCCCCATCCAGGAAGAGGGAAAATGCCTGCTCATTTTTTATTATTCTGCTTAATCAACATTGCTGGCTGGCGTCGCTTCAATATGGCGCTCTTCAGCCGTTAATCCCTTTATATATTTACTGTATTTCCACCACGCAAAGCCGAGGAAGATAACAATACCGCCGACGTTATAAAAAATGATGGTCAGAATATTCGCGCCAGTCGGGAATGTCGAAGCGACAAACCCTACGGCAAATATCGCAATCAGCATTGAAACAACGATAATACCGGTGCGTCGGGAGCCCATACGGAAATCGCGTGGCAGGTGATCTAATTTGGCGCGTAAATTCAGGTAAGCCAGCATGATGAATAACGGCGGAAGCATGGACGCTGCGGCAGTCATATTAATAATAGTATTCATCAGATCCTGCACGGTATTGGAACCGAGCATCGGGATAATCATCAGCGGGATGACGATCAGGAACTGGATCCACGCTGCGCGCGCCGGAACGCCGTTTTCGTTCAGTTCGACGGTTTTCTTACCAAAGATGCCTTCCGGGATTTCGGAGAAGAAAATTTTCACCGGCGTTGCCGTCCACATCAGCAGGGAACCGAACATCGCGGTAAAGGACACCAGACCGACAAAGCGATTCATCAACGCTTCCGGTAGACCAAAATACGCCGCCATGCCGTGGAATACCTGCACCGATCCGCCAGTAAATTTCAACTCTTTGCTGCTGACGAAGACGTTAATCAGCACCGAGGAGACGGAATACAGTACGCCGATAAAAATCCCGGCGAGGATGATCACTTTAACGAACGATTTCGAACCGCCTTTGACGTCGTTAACGTACACCGCGACGGACTCCGCGCCACCTGCGGCCATAAAGATCCAGGTGGTCACGCCGAGGAACGCCCAGTTGAAGTTCGGGATCATCGCGTCAACGGTGATGGGGTCAGCAGGCTGTACGCCGCCAACCAGTGCCGTACCTGCCAGTAAAATGTAGGAGAGCGTTAACAGCAGCATCAGCGTTGAAGTGACGGAGGTAATTGGCCCCAGCATTTTCGCCCCATTGGTAGAAACCCAGGTGGAGAAGGCGAACAGCACCATACTGATAATGGTGGTGGCAACCGGCGTCATAATATATTCGTAGCCGAGGAAGGCATACGAAGCATAAGCAATAACGCGCGGTAACAGCGAGGTGAAAAAGAACAGGTTTACGAACCAGTAGGTATAGGCAGTAATAAATGCCCAACGTCCGCCCAGCGAGCTTTTTACCCACGCGTAGACACCGGCTTCCGAGTTTTTATTTAACGAAACAAATTCTGCGATGATCAGACAGAAGGGAATAAAATAAAAAATTGTTGCGAGGAAAAACATCGGTGCCGAGGCCAGTCCAAGCTCAATATTATTATTGATAACGTTGTTAAAGCTGTAAACGGCGGCAAAAGTCAGCGAGAGCAAGCCGAATTTGCCGATTGTATTACGTTTGGTATCAGACATAACACATCTCCGAAAATGAGTAGGGTAGCGGTGGCGGCAAACTCCTTTTGCCGCCGTAGTTGTTATTTGTTATGGAAATAACCATCTTCGATGGTGACTTTGAGAACCACTTTTTTGACCGCGTTATTGCAGATAAACCGATACGCTTCATGGATATCGCAAATAACGATTTGCCCTTCGTGGACCTCTACGGTTTCTCCGCAGCCTTTTAAATATTCACGGTCAGTTTCATCACGATAATATTCCACTACCTGTAATGTCTCTTTCGGCGCATATTCAATTTTTTGCTGCCCTTGCAGGTAGTAATGCACTTCAAAATAGCGTCGATGCCCGGTAAATAGCGCATCGGTCGCGGAGTCCGTCTCCACGCGGTAAGTCAATGAGTCACCGATGGAGTGGGCGACGCCAGGCTGAATGTTGTCGATATTTTCAATCGCTTCAACGCAGCGTTGCCACTTCTTGCCAGAGGCGTAAATCTGGCGGAACTGTTCTAAGTTATCGATGATCCTCATTGCTTATTCTCGCTGTGCAAATTCGTGGAAAAGAACCCTGCGCCGAACTCATACGACGCCAGGCTTTGCGCGGTAGCTTCTCCGCCAGAAACCGGCAGCAACGTAAAGCCGTAGCTGAAGTCACGGAACCAGACGCGCCAGGAGTCCAGCACCTCGCTGCCCCAGGAGTTGGAGCCGAGGCCAAGCAGCTGGTGGTCGAGATTCAGAGTGATGTCATCACTGCGCTGCAGCTCGTTACAGTGCTGTGCAGCGTGGATGTTTTCCTGGGTATAGTGCCAGGCGCTGAAGTTAATTGGTCGCTGCGGAACCACCAGCAGACCGTTGCCGTGGCGGTTAGTCAGTGCCGTCCAGCGGACATGCTGACGGTTACCGTTGTTCTGCGGGAAGGGATAGTTCTCGAACATGGCATCGACGGTGCTGCGCCAGATATCGATGATGTTAGCCTGCTGGCTGTCGGCGTAGTTTTCGCCCGGTCCACGACCGTAATACGCCACCTGGTCGTATTCGCCGTTAATTCCCATGGTGAAACCGATGCACGGAATGATGTGCGGATAGTCGCCATAACGTTCGCCGGAAAGCGCCACATTAACCTGGCCATCGGCAGCGATGCGCCAGATGTAGGTGCAGCGCATCCCGAAGTCAAACACCGGTGGGGCAATAACCGTGCGGCTGACTAGCAACACTTCATCATCACTTTGCTCAATGACAAAATCGCGCAGATGCTCCTGCATGATCTGCAAATGATTTGGCTGCCACAGCCCTTCGTACTCCTGCTTATGGTTGTCGATCATCGGCTTGAAGAAGTTGATCTTTGGCTCGCGGGTCAGCAGCGACTCGCCATTCACTTGCCAGGATGTCGGTTTACCACTCGTTTTTGAGAAGGTGATCGCAAAGTTGTAGCCGCGAACAGTACAGCTCAAACGATCGTCTTCCAGCGTCAGCGGACGGGCGTTATTCGGTGCGAAAGGTACAGGCTGCGCGGTGTTTTCCTTCAGCGGGAACTGATAAGTGGCGATAGAATGCCCGGCTTCGCTGTAGCGGGTGCGGGAATCTTTGGTCACCGTAATGTTGAGGAACGCTTCGCGGGCGTCCAGCTGCGGCAGCGTGATCTGTAAGGGGGCTTCGCTGTTCGGCGCAACGTCGCGCAGTTTAATCTGTTGCGTCGCGAGCGTTTCACCTTCGGCGCGCACCTCTGCGTGCAGGGTGTAGTCATCAAGCGTGGTAAACCATAGTTTATTTTCGACTTTCAACTCGCCGCGAGTCAGATCCAGCGCGTGGATTTTTACCGGCGCAATAACCTGTTTGTACTCTTTCAGGCCTGGTCCCGGCGTCTGATCGGAATAGATCAAACCATCAAGACAGAAGTTATAGTTGTTGGGATAGTCGCCGTAGTCGCCGCCGAATTTGTACCAGACGTTGCCGTTGTCATCCTGCGCCTGGATCCCGTGGTCGCACCATTCCCAGACATAATGTCCCTGAATGCAATCGTGCTTATAGAAGACGTTCTGGTACTCCGTCAGCCCGCCCGGTCCGTTCCCCATCGCATGAGCATATTCACAGATGATGCGCGGCTTCGGATGCGGGTATTCACCAAACTCATTCATCAGAGGCACGCGGGTGTACATGGTGGAAATAATATCGACCACTTCAGCATCGCGATCTTCTTCGTAATGCACCAGTCGCGTGTCATCCAGCGCCTTCGCCGCATGGTACATCGCGCGGATGTTACAGCCATAGCCGGATTCATTGCCCAGCGACCAGATGATGATCGACGGATGGTTTTTCTGCGCGTGAATATGGCGAACAATGCGCTCGACGTAAACTTTTTCCCACTGCGGATCGTCGGTAATGCGGCTGATATCGCCGACGTTAGCAAAGCCGTGCGATTCGACGTCGGTTTCCGCCATCACAAACAGGCCATAGATATCACACAGTTCGTAAAAACGTGGATCGTTCGGGTAGTGAGCGGTACGCACGGAGTTGATGTTGTGCTGCTTCATCAACTGGAGATCTTTCTCGACGCGATCCATCCCAACGGCGCGGCCTTTGCGATGATCGTTGTCGTGGCGGTTGACGCCGTGCAGCATCACATAACGGTTATTGATCCAGAACAGACCGTCGCGCACTTTGATATCACGGAAGCCAACGCGTTGTGGCACCACTTCCAGAACGTTGCCGTCGGCGTCTTTCAGCGTCATGACCAGATGGTAAAGATAAGGGGATTCTGCTGACCATTGCTGCGGCTGTTCGACAGTAAAAGCAAAACTGGCGCTGGTCAGTTTTTCAATTGCCAAATGATCAATGGCGCTGCTGTGCACCACGTGTTCGCCATCAAACAGGGTATATTCCAGCGTCGTGACGACAGGGGAGGCGGCGAGATTTTCCAGCACCACTTCGCAGGAAAGTGTGGCATCGCAATAGGCTTCGTCAAAGTCGGTACGAACGGTGAAATCGTTAATATGCGTGAGTTGTTTTCCGATCAGATAAACATCGCGGAAAATCCCCGCCGACCACCACATATCCTGGTCTTCCACGTAGGTAGAGTCCGCCCATTGCATCACGCGCACACACAACAGGTTGTCGCCGGTTTTAACCATCGCGCTGATGTCAAACTCTGCGGTCAGGCGACTGCCCTTGCTGAACCCCACATACTGACCGTTAACGTAGACTTCAAAATAGGTTTCGACGCCGTCAAATTTAATCAGCGTCTGTTTACCCTGCCAGCCGTCGCTGAGGGTGAAAATACGTTGATAGGCACCGGTTGGGTTATCGCTGGGGACAAACGGCACATCGATGGGGAACGGAAAACCTTCGTCGGTATATTGCAGTTTGCCGTGACCTTCCATTTGCCACATGGCGGGGACGGTAATATGCCCCCAGTCAGCCATTAACTCAGAGGTGAAGGCTTCTGGCACTTGCAGCGGATGGTCAAAAAAGTGGAAATTCCACTGACCGCTTAAGGGCAGAAACAGGCTGCTCGTTTCGCGGGCAAAGGTACGCGCCTGCGCAACAGAATCATATGAAAAAAAGTACGCACGCGGCGCAAGTCGGTTTTCGTGGGTGAGCTGAATGTTTTCCCAGCGATTCATAGGGCCTCCCGGTAGAGAGAAATCGGAACCATTCATGGTGATGGTAGTTTGTGTAATTGCTGGGGAGTTTAGTAAAATTTTTACTAAAAAATAGCAGGTAAATGCATTTACTTTAACTGGATCACGAAAATAAACGGCAGCACTGTCCGGCAAAAACGATTGCCGGACAGTGTGTAAGGGGATTTAACGGGTCGTGCCGCGCAGTTTTAATTTGCTGGGAACGAAGACCAACAGCGGCAGCGCGCGACCATCGCGGGCTTTTTCATACACCAGGTTAACGCCCTGACTTCCCATCATCTCGGAATGGATGCGCACGGTGGAGAGCGGCGGAAAGGTAAATCGCGCGGTGGGGATATCGTTAACGCTGATAAGCGAAATATCCTGTGGGATGTTCAGGCCACGTTCATGAATTGCCCGCAGTACGCCGATAGCAATGGAATCGGAAGCAACAAACAGTGCCTTCGGATAGTCTTCCTGCGCCAGCATCTGTTTTGCCAGTTCATAGCCCGACGAACTGGAAAAACCGCCGCGCCAGATATCCTCTTCGCGTACCACGTGTTTCAGACGACCATATTCCGCAAAGGCGACCTCACGAATATCCGCCTTGCCGGGTAAGTCTTCACCGCCAATAAAACCAATACGATTAACGCCCTGATTGATATAGAAATCGATGATTTCTTTACTGATACGTGCCAGATCGATATCCACCGCATCGTAACCGCTGCCGGGTTCGTGAAAGTCGATAAAACAGATATTGTCGGTCAATGCGCTGGCAGCGGCGCGCAGGGCGGGCGTGGGTTTGCCGACAATTAAAATACCGGTGACGTTTTTAATGTCTGGTAAGCCGTTGTGTTCATAACAGTTGGTCAGTTCGATCGCCAGCTTTTCGCACTGAGTTTCAATGCCGTGGCGGATCGCCAGATAGTAAGGATCGTTGATCTCCAGCTCCTGCTGGTAGCTGTAGATAGCCAGAATATGGTGTTGGTTAACTGCGCCTGTCTGGAGTTTACGGGCGCTACTGGTCTTGTACTCCAGCTTTTCGGCGATCTCGAGAATGCGATGTTTCGTCTCTTCTTTCACATTCAATGTCGGATCGTCATTTAAGACCCTGGATACTGTCGCCAGGGATACGCCAGCTTCGATTGCGATGTCTTTTAGTGTTGCCATGTTTACCTTTTTTACTTTCCCTGATGTGCGCCCCCATTGTAGAGGAAGTGCTTATCGGGTCACCTGTTTTCAGTAAATAAAGCGCGTTTCTTTGACGCTGTAACGGTAACACAGCGGCTTGCGAATGTGATCACGCCTGCATTCTCCATTTTTAGCCTACAGGATTGAGAAAATTTTTTGCTATAGTTTAGTAAAATTTTACTCGAAAGGAGGAAGCAATGGAAACCGTGGCTTACGCTGATTTTGCACGTCTGGAAATGCGCGTCGGAAAGATTGTGGAAGTGAAACGCCATGAAAACGCCGACAAGCTGTACATCGTACAGGTTGATGTGGGGGAAAAAACGCTACAAACCGTGACCAGTCTGGTGCCGTACTACAGCGAAGAAGAGCTGATGGGAAAAACAGTGGTGGTCTTATGCAATCTGCAAAAAGCGAAAATGCGCGGTGAAACGTCGGAATGCATGCTGTTGTGTGCGGAAACCGATGACGGCAGTGAAAGCGTGCTGTTAACGCCGGAGCGGATGATGCCTGCGGGCGTACGTATCGTATAAAAAGATCGGATGGCGACGTCGAATCGCCATCCGATTTGATATTACGCTTCTTCGACACTGACTCGCATGGCCGCCAGCGCCTTACGCGCCGCTTTGATCACCAGTTCACACTGTTCAATGGTCAGTGTCAGTGGCGGTTCAATGCGGATCGTTTTAGCGTTGTTGAGTGTTCCGGCCACCAGTACGCGCTGGCGGAACATCTCGCTGGCAAAGTTATAGCCGATTTCGTTATCAACAAACTCAATCGCCATCAACATCCCTTTGCCACGCGCTTCCTGTACCAGATCGGGATATTCCCGCGCCAGTTGACGGAAACCGTCCAGCAACATATCGCCTTTTTGTTCAGCCTGAGCCGGTAAGTTCTGCTCCAGCAACACATTGATGGTCGCCAGCGCCGCCGCACAGGCCAGCGGGTTGCCGCCAAAGGTGGTGGTATGCAGGAACGGATTGTCGAACAGGACTGAGAACACCTCTTCAGTGGCGATAGTTGCGCCAATCGGCATCACGCCACCGCCGAGCGCTTTGGCAAGGCAGAGGATATCCGGCTGTACGTTCTCATGCTCGCAGGCGAACATCTTGCCCGTGCGCCCCATGCCCGTTTGTACTTCATCGAGGATCATCAGTGCGCCGAACTCATCGCACAGCTTACGCACGGCGGTGAGATAGCCTGGCGGCGGCAGAATTACGCCACCTTCGCCCTGAATCGGTTCGAGGATCACCGCAGCAACATCATCACCGGTTTTTTTGCACTCGTTAAGAGCCGTGCGCATGGCTTCGATATTGCCAAACGGTATATGACGAAACCCTGGCAGCAGTGGCATAAAAGGTTTGCGGAAGGTCGATTTCGCCGTGGCCGACAGCGCGCCAAGTGATTTACCGTGGAACGCGCCGCTGGTGGCAATAAAAGTAAACTTGCCGCGCGGTGACTGATAAGCCTTCGCCAGCTTCAGCGCCGCTTCAACGGATTCGGTGCCGCTATTACAGAAGAAGCTGTATTTCAGTTTACCGGGCGTTAGCGCCGCAAGGGTTTTCGCCAGCATCGCCCGTAACGGATCAAGCAGCTCCTGGCTGTGAAGCGGTTGTTTCGCAAGTTGATTCTGTACGGCGGAAACCACAACTGGATTACGGTGCCCCACGTTGAAAATTCCAAAACCTCCCAGGCAGTCGATAAACTCCTGTCCCTGGGTGTCGACAAGCGTATTTAAACCTCCCGCTTGCCACTCTACGGCTCCGTAATCCCCGCCGGCGGTAACAGATTTGCGATACTCTAAAAACCCCGGATTGACATGCTCTTTGAAGTATTCAATCACCTCCCGGTTAAGTGCTTTCATCTCCTCATGATCCAAAGTTCGCTTTTCAATGAGATTCAGGGCGTGGGCGCTGCACGCTAAAGCTGATGCGCTCGAAGGTAACCTGTTCAAAATATGCTCCGGAGGCTCGCGTATCACATGATACCGATTTAAGTATTGCAGGGATTGCGCCACTCCGGCTGCGATCGCGAAAATCGGGATAAACACAAATGTGGTTATCATTTGCGCAATATTTAATGCTATTTGCTAACATTTGCTGTTATTTTGCACGGTTTTTGTCGGGTATGGATTTGATGATTGCTGCGCAAATGCACGCTTTCAGGGCAATAATTGCCTGATTTTTGGGCAAGGTAATTAACGTTTTCGTATAGTAACAGAGTGAAAGTATTTTAAATCAAGGAATTAGATTTGTGCTTTAGTCGCAAATTGCGATCTAAATCAAATTAATTGGTTAAAGATAACCGCAGCGGGGCCGACATAAACTCTGACAAGAAGTTAACAACCATATAACCTGCACAGGACGCGAACATGTCTTCTCATCCGTATGTCACCCAGCAAAATACCCCGCTGGCGGACGACACCACTCTGATGTCCACTACCGATCTGCAAAGCTATATCACTCATGCTAATGACACTTTTGTGCAGGTGAGCGGCTATACCTTGCAGGAGTTACAGGGGCAACCGCACAACATGGTGCGTCACCCGGATATGCCAAAAGCGGCGTTTGCGGATATGTGGTTCACCCTGAAAAAAGGGGAGCCCTGGAGCGGCATCGTGAAAAATCGCCGCAAAAATGGCGACCATTATTGGGTGCGGGCCAATGCGGTACCGATGGTGCGCGAGGGAAAAATCAGTGGCTATATGTCGATTCGTACCCGGGCGACGGATGAAGAGATCGCGGCGGTGGAGCCGCTGTACAAAGCGTTGAACGCCGGACGGACCAGTAAGCGTATTCATAAAGGCCTGGTGGTGCGTAAAGGTTGGTTGGGAAAACTGCCTTCATTACCGCTTCGCTGGCGGGCGCGTGGAGTGATGACCCTGATGTTTATCTTGCTGGCGGCCATGCTCTGGTTTGTTGCTGCCCCGGTGGTGACGTATATCCTCTGTGCATTAGTGGTATTGTTGGCAAGCGCTTGTTTTGAATGGCAGATTGTCCGCCCGATAGAAAATGTCGCCCGTCAGGCACTGAAGGTGGCGACCGGAGAGCGTAATAGTGTTGAGCATCTGAAGCGCAGCGATGAGCTGGGGCTGACATTACGTGCGGTAGGGCAGCTTGGCCTGATGTGCCGTTGGCTAATTAATGATGTCTCAAGCCAGGTGTCCAGTGTCAGAAACGGCAGTGAGACGCTGGCGAAAGGCACCGATGAACTGAACGAACATACCCAGCAGACAGTTGATAACGTTCAGCAAACGGTGGCGACCATGAACCAAATGGCGGCGTCGGTGAAACAGAACTCTGCCACGGCGTCGGCTGCCGATAAACTTTCTATCACCGCCAGTAATGCGGCAGTGCAGGGCGGGGAGGCGATGACTACGGTGATCAAGACAATGGACGATATTGCCGACAGTACCCAGCGCATTGGCACCATTACTTCGCTGATTAACGATATTGCGTTTCAGACCAATATTCTGGCCCTGAATGCGGCGGTGGAAGCGGCGCGTGCCGGCGAACAGGGCAAAGGTTTTGCAGTGGTGGCGGGGGAAGTGCGTCATTTAGCCAGCCGCAGCGCCAATGCTGCCAACGATATTCGCAAGCTGATTGATGCCAGTGCTGATAAGGTGCAATCTGGTTCGCAGCAGGTACACGCCGCCGGACGGACGATGGAAGATATTGTGGCGCAGGTAAAAAACGTCACCCAGTTGATAGCTCAGATTAGCCATTCAACGCTGGAACAGGCCGATGGGCTTTCCAGCCTGACCCGTGCAGTGGATGAGCTTAACCTGATCACCCAGAAAAACGCCGAGTTGGTGGAAGAGAGTGCGCAGGTGTCGGCGATGGTGAAACACCGCGCCAGCCGACTGGAAGACGCGGTGACGGTGCTGCATTAATCGGTATGCCGGATCCAGCGGTTGGAGCACAATGCCTGATGCGATGCTGGCGCATCTTATCAGGCCTACGGGGTGTGTAGGGTACGCTGCATCCGGCAATCGGTGATTAATCCAGTTGGGTAATATCAAAAGCGGCGCGGTCGATCACCGCAATGATCTTTTTTATTTGTGCATCAGTGATATCGCTCTGGTTGACGCGTAAATCCAGCACCGCTTTAAAATTATCCAGCGCCCGCTTCATTTGCGGGTTCTGGCGCAGCGCAGCGCCAACGCAACGCGCTTTGATGCGTTCTTCAATCATCTCTACCTGTTCGCGGTTTTCTTCCAGCCACTGCGCGCCTTGTTCGGTCAGCGCAATCTGCTTCTTACCACCTTCCTCTTCGCGAATGGTAATCAGCGACTGCTCCTGCAGAAAATCCAGCGTCGGGTAGATGACGCCCGGGCTTGGGGTGTAATTCCCCTGGGTCAGATTTTCAATCGCTTTAATCAACTCGTAACCGTGGCTGTCATCGCGCGAGAGAATATCCAGAATCACCAGACGCAATTCACCGTGACCAAAGAAACGTTGTCGACGACCGCCGCCGCGACCGTGGCGACCACCGCAGCATTGACCGTGTTCATGCTGGTGACCGTGTCCGCAGTGCTCGTGTTCTGACTTCTCACCTTTGCAGCAGCCCTCATGGTGTGGCTGGCCTTCATGTTTACAACACCCTTCGTGATGATGGCTCATATCAGCCTCCTTTTGCTTAATTAGATATATCTAATTTATATCTGATATAAGCATTACTGCAAGTACAAAAATGATTTTTAAACGCAGGTTTACTCAACATGTAGGCCGGATAAGGCGTTCACGCCGCATCCGGCATTGAGCAATGATGCTTGATAAGAGGTTGCGCGTCTTATCAGACTACAGATATATCAGTGCTACAAATCACTTGCATTTATCATGATTAACAATCATTATCATTTGTGGAATTTATTTAGATATATCTGATTACCATCATGAAGGCGATAACAATGAATAACTCCCCCCGCTACCCGCAGCGCGTTCGCAATGATCTGCGCTTCCGTGAACTGACTGTGCTACGCGTTGAGCGTATCAGCGCCGGTTTTCAGCGCATTGTCCTTGGCGGCGAGGCGCTGGACGGTTTTACATCGCGCGGCTTTGACGATCACAGCAAGCTCTTCTTTCCTCAACCTGACACTCACTTTGTGCCGCCAACGGTAACGGAAGAGGGCATCGTCTGGCCGGAAGGACCACGCCCACCGTCGCGTGACTATACGCCGCTGTATGACGAACTACGCCATGAACTGGCGATCGATTTCTTTATTCACGACGGTGGGGTCGCCAGCGGCTGGGCGATGCAGGCGAAACCGGGCGATAAACTTACGGTGGCAGGTCCGCGCGGTTCGCTGGTGGTGCCAGAGGATTACGCGTATCAGCTGTATGTCTGCGATGAATCCGGAATGCCCGCACTGCGCCGCCGCCTGGAAACGTTGAGCAAACTTGCCGTTAAACCGCAAGTTAGTGCGCTGGTTAGCGTGCGGGATAACGCCTGTCAGGATTATCTCGCGCACCTTGATGGTTTTAATATCGAATGGCTGGCACATGATGAGCAGGCGGTAGATGCGCGTCTGGCGCAGATGCAAATCCCTGCCGATGATTACTTCATCTGGATAACCGGCGAAGGCAAAGTCGTTAAGAATTTAAGCCGTCGCTTTGAAGCGGAACAGTATGACCCACAGCGGGTACGCGCGGCGGCTTACTGGCACGCAAAGTAACTGATATATAAAAAGAAAAAGGCTGACGATTTCTCGTCAGCCTTTGCTATGTCTGGTGGCCCCTGCTGGACTTGAACCAGCGACCAAGCGATTATGAGTCGCCTGCTCTAACCACTGAGCTAAGGGGCCATGGTAGCGGATTATAAAGTAACTCCGTGTCGCAATCCAGCCATTACCGCGCGCCTGCTGTTTTTATAAACAATGTATTTTCAATCCGTTATACTTTTCCTGGTGATGTTAGAAAGGAGTAAATATGGTTGAGGATATTTTGGCTCCAGGGTTACGGGTCGTGTTTTGCGGTATCAACCCTGGTCTTTCATCCGCCGGAACGGGTTTTCCCTTTGCTCATCCGGCAAACCGCTTCTGGAAGGTGATATATCAGGCCGGGTTTACCGACCGTCAGTTGAAGCCGCAGGAGGCACAGCATCTGCTGGATTATCGTTGTGGCGTCACCAAACTGGTAGACCGTCCAACGGTGCAAGCCAATGAAGTGTCAAAGCAGGAACTGCACGCAGGCGGGCGTAAGCTAATTGAAAAAATAGAAGATTATCAGCCGCAGGCGTTGGCGATTCTGGGCAAACAAGCATATGAACAGGGATTCAGCCAGCGCGGTGCACAGTGGGGGAAACAAACTCTCACCATTGGTTCGACGCAGATTTGGGTGCTGCCAAATCCCAGCGGTTTAAGTCGCGTTTCACTGGAGAAACTGGTTGAAGCGTATCGCGAGCTGGACCAGGCGCTGGTGGTGCGTGGGCGATAAAAACGCCACCGAAAAGGTGGCGTTTGTGCGGAGGGACTAGTGCCGGGTGCGGCGTAACACCTGATCCGGCCTACCGATTAATCGTCCAGGAAGCTACGCAGCACTTCAGAACGGCTCGGGTGACGCAGTTTGCGCAGCGCCTTCGCTTCGATCTGACGGATACGTTCGCGGGTAACGTCGAACTGTTTACCCACTTCTTCCAGCGTGTGGTCGGTGTTCATATCGATACCGAAACGCATACGCAGAACTTTCGCTTCACGCGCGGTCAGGCCAGCCAGCACGTCGTGCGTTGCCGCACGCAGGCTTTCGGTGGTCGCAGAATCCAGCGGCAGCTCGAGGGTGGTATCCTCGATGAAATCCCCCAGATGCGAATCTTCATCATCACCGATCGGCGTTTCCATGGAGATTGGCTCTTTGGCGATCTTCAGCACTTTGCGGATCTTGTCTTCCGGCATCAGCATGCGTTCAGCCAGTTCTTCCGGCGTTGGTTCACGGCCCATCTCTTGCAGCATCTGGCGAGAAATACGGTTGAGCTTGTTGATAGTCTCAATCATATGCACCGGAATACGGATGGTGCGCGCCTGATCCGCGATAGAGCGGGTGATCGCCTGACGGATCCACCAGGTAGCGTAGGTGGAGAACTTGTAACCACGGCGGTATTCGAATTTATCAACCGCTTTCATCAGGCCGATGTTACCTTCCTGAATCAGGTCAAGGAACTGCAAGCCACGGTTGGTGTATTTCTTGGCGATAGAAATAACCAGACGTAAGTTCGCTTCAACCATCTCTTTCTTCGCACGGCGGGCTTTCGCTTCACCGATGGACATACGACGGTTGATATCTTTAACCTGCTCGATGGTCAGGCCGGTTTCTTCTTCAATCTGCTGCAGTTTCTGCAGGGCGCGATGCACTTCTTCAGAGACATCGTGCAGTTTTTCCGACCACGGCTTGTTCATCGCAATTGCCGCGTTGAACCAGGTATCGCTGGTTTCGTTGCCGGTAAACAGGGTAATGAAGTTTTTCTTCGGCATTTTGCACTGCTCAACGCAGAGCTTCATGATCAGACGTTCTTGCGTACGAACGCGGTCCATCATGACGCGCATGCTGTTGACCAGGTAGTCAAACTGCTTCGGCACCAGGCGGAACTGTTTGAATACTTCAGACAGTTTCAGGATCTCTTCCTGAGCGGCAGCGTGACTGCGGCCTTTTGCTTTGATGGTGTCACGCGTTACAATGTACTGAGCGCGCAGTTCCGCAAATTTTTCGCGAGCCAGTTCCGGGTCGATGCTGTTGTCATCATCGGCGGTATCGTCGTCACCATCTTCTTCGTCTTCATCTTCGTCATCGTCCAGATCTTCCTGGGAAAGCTCAGAACCGACGTGAGTGGCGGTAGGTGCCAAATCTTCTTCTGCGTTCGGGTCAACAAAGCCGGTGATCAGATCGGACAGACGCGCTTCTTCTGCTTCAACACGATCGTACTGTTCCAGCAGATAGGTGATCGCTTCCGGATATTCAGCAACGGAGCATTGAACCTGGTTGATCCCGTCTTCAATACGCTTAGCGATGTCAATTTCGCCTTCGCGGGTCAACAGTTCAACGGTGCCCATTTCACGCATGTACATGCGTACCGGGTCAGTCGTGCGCCCGATTTCAGATTCCACGCTGGAAAGCACCTGCGCGGCGGCTTCGGCAGCATCTTCGTCCGCGGTGTTTTCAGCCAGCATCAGATCATCGGCATCCGGTGCTTCTTCCATCACCTGAATGCCCATGTCGTTGATCATTTGGATGATGTCTTCGATCTGATCTGAATCGACGATATCTTCCGGCAGATGGTCATTGACCTCGGCATAGGTCAGATAGCCTTGCTCCTTACCACGGGTGACAAGAAGTTTCAGCTGTGACTGCGGGTTTTGCTCCATAAGACGGTATCCACACTTATTTCATGAGGTTGGTGTTGGGCGATTGATCCGATGTCCTTCAGCCGTTAACGCTGAAATCCAACGGTTGTTTACCGCCAACGATAATTACGAGGGCGTACTTATATATTTGCCGCTGCCTCTCAGTGCGGCTGTCGGGGGCTTCCCGATCGCTCTTCGGCACTTAAGCCGTTAAATCACTTTTTCGCCAGCTCCTGGTTTAATGTCCAGAGCTCCAGGCGTTCTTCGTTGCTTAAACCATGCGTGCGCTCACGAGCGATTAACTCTTCCTGGCGCAGTTCAAGCAGCGAATCAAACATATGGTTGAGTGAGTCGGTGAAGGTTTGCTCAGCAATATTCCTATCTGCTATATCGTCCCACATCGACAGTTTTTCAAGGGTGGCAGCATTATTTGTACCACGATAGTGCTCTAAAAGTTGCCCGGTGGTCAGACCTGGCTGGGAGAGACAAGTGTTGACCAGTTCTCTGAATAAGCCAAGCCCAGGGAGCTTATTTTCATCCAGATTCTCAAGCGGCGGGACCAACGTCGCTAATTCTGGATTTTGCACCAGCAACCCTATAAGTATACGCATGGTCGTGCGTTTTAGCTGCGGAACAGGGCGAGAAACGCCGCTCTCTGCCGCTTTTGGCATTAATCGTTCAAGCTGGCTGTCATCAAGTATGCCTAATTTGTTGCCTAATTCCTGACGTAGATATATTCGCAGCGTTTCGCCCGGCACTTGCGATATCAGTGGCAGTGCCAGCGTACTCAAACGTGCGCGCCCGTCAGGGGTACTCAGATCAACTTGCGGCATCAGACTGTTAAACAGAAATGCGGAGAGTGGCATCGCCTGCTCCATCCGCGCTTCAAACGCTTCTTTACCTTCTTTTCGTACCAGCGTGTCAGGATCTTCGCCATCAGGCAAAAACATAAAGCGTAGCTGACGACCGTCTGTCATGTAAGGCAGCGCCGTTTCCAGCGCTCGCCAGGCGGCATCGCGGCCTGCACGGTCGCCGTCATAACAGCAAATGACATTGTTGGTCGCGCGGAACAACAGTTGTATGTGATCGGCGGTGGTTGACGTACCTAACGACGCAACGGCGTAATTAATGCCGTATTGCGCCAGCGCCACCACGTCCATATAGCCTTCGACCACAAGCAGACGATTGGGTTCAGCGTTATCCTGCTGCGCTTCATAAAGACCGTAAAGCTGGCGGCCTTTATGGAAAATGTCCGTTTCCGGCGAGTTCAGGTATTTGGGAGTATCGTTGCCCAGCACGCGCCCGCCAAAACCAATCACCCGACCGCGTTTATCGCGAATGGGGAACATCACCCGCTCGCGGAAACGATCGTAACTGCGCCCCTGATCGTTAGTGACCAACATGCCCGCATCAATCAATGACTGGCGATTTTCTGGATTGCCGCCAAACCGCTTCAGGACGTTGTCCCAGCCGGGGGGCGCAAAACCAATCGCAAAGCGGGCGATAACCTCGTGGCTTAATCCGCGTTTTTCCAGATACTGGCGCGCAGACGTGGCAACAGGTTGTTGTAAAGATTGTTGGTAAAACGTATTCAGACCGTCCATCAACTGATAAAGCGTTTGCCGCTGATGGCGTTCGATCTGGCTGGGGCCGCTGCCTGCTTCAAATGGCACTTCAAGATTGTGCATTGCTGCCAGCTCTTCGACCGTTTCGACGAACTCGAGCTTGTCGTAGTTCATCAGGAAGTCGATCGCGTTGCCATGCGCGCCACATCCAAAGCAGTGGTAAAACTGTTTCTCACCGTTAACGGTGAATGACGGGGTTTTCTCGTTGTGGAATGGACAACACGCGTGGAAATTCTTGCCCTGCTTTTTCAGCTTCACACGGGCATCGATCAGATCGACGATGTCAGTGCGTGCCAGCAGATCATTAATGAATACGCGTGGGATTCGTCCAGCCATAGGCCCCGATTTTTAGCAATTCATAAACGAAAATAAGCCGCGCATTCCTTTCGGAAGCACGGCCTTACAACTACAACTCGGTCTGATCGGAGAGCAACGCTCTCGGGGAATTAGTACAGACGAGTGCGGCGTGCGTTTTCGCGAGCCAGTTTCTTCGCGTGACGTTTCACTGCAGAAGCTTTAGCGCGCTTACGTTCGGTAGTCGGTTTTTCATAGAACTCACGACGACGAACTTCCGCCAGAACACCTGCTTTTTCGCAGGAACGCTTGAAGCGACGCAGAGCTACGTCGAACGGCTCGTTTTCACGTACTTTAATTACCGGCATGTGCCTCTCACCTTTGATTAATTCGGTTTGCCGCTGGCATCAACGCCAGCTTATTTCAAAATGGTGCGGAATTTTACTGCAATTGCTGCTGCTTTGTAAAGCACCGCGGCCTTTTTTGAAAGGGACTTTTATAAGGGTGAGGAGTATACACGAGGCTTTCTCCAGGGGCGAACAAAGTTTTACATCAACCCGCATTGGTCCTACACTGCGCGGTAATAAAGCGAGGTAAAACAAGTCATGCGTGTACTGGGTATTGAAACTTCCTGCGATGAAACCGGCATCGCCATTTACGACGATGAAAAAGGTTTGTTAGCCAACCAATTGTATAGTCAGGTGAAATTGCACGCTGACTACGGCGGCGTCGTGCCTGAACTGGCCTCCCGCGATCACGTGCGTAAAACCGTACCGTTGATCCAGGAGGCGCTAAAGGAGTCTGGTTTAACGGCAAAAGACATTGATGCTGTGGCCTATACCGCAGGCCCAGGATTAGTCGGCGCACTGCTGGTTGGCGCGACCGTGGGGCGTTCTCTGGCGTTTGCCTGGGACGTTCCGGCAATCCCGGTACATCATATGGAAGGACATCTGTTAGCGCCGATGCTGGAAGATAACCCACCGGAATTTCCGTTTGTCGCGCTGCTGGTTTCCGGCGGTCATACGCAGTTAATCAGCGTGACTGGCATTGGTCAGTACGAGCTGCTCGGAGAGTCTATCGATGATGCGGCTGGTGAAGCGTTTGATAAAACCGCGAAGCTGCTGGGGCTGGATTATCCTGGCGGGCCATTACTGTCGAAAATGGCGGCTCAGGGTACTGCCGGGCGCTTTGTCTTCCCGCGCCCGATGACCGACCGTCCGGGGCTGGATTTCAGCTTTTCTGGTCTGAAAACCTTCGCGGCAAATACCATACGTGACAACGGCACTGACGATCAGACGCGTGCCGATATCGCCCACGCCTTTGAAGATGCAGTGGTCGATACGTTGATGATTAAGTGTAAGCGAGCACTGGATCAGACGGGCTTCAAGCGTCTGGTAATGGCGGGCGGCGTGAGTGCTAACCGCACACTGCGGGCGAAACTGGCGGAAATGATGAAAAAGCGTCGTGGCGAAGTGTTCTACGCGCGTCCGGAATTTTGCACTGATAACGGTGCGATGATCGCCTATGCCGGAATGGTGCGGTTTAAAGCAGGCGCGACGGCGGATCTCGGCGTGAGTGTGCGTCCGCGCTGGCCGCTGGCGGAGTTACCGGCTGCGTAAAACTATTAGGTGCCGGAGAGCAACTTCCGGCACCGTCCTCACTTAAAGCAACACCACGGGCATCCACAGTAAGCCGGTAATCACCAGCAATACGAGGAATATCAGCCCAAAAATCGCCCCCAGTCGCCAGTAATCCGCCGTTGGCAGATAACCACTGCCGTAGTAAATCGGACTGGGTCCGGTGGCGTATGGTGTAAGAATGCTCCCCAGACCAATTGCCGCACCAACCATCAGGCAGAACACCGGCAGCGGGATTTCCGGCATCGCCAGCGCGGCGGCAATCATCATCGGTGCGAGAGCGGAGGTATACGCTGTGGCGCTGGCAAAAAAGTAGCGCAGCAGATAAAAGACCACAATCAACGCCACCATCACTATCGTTGGCGAATAACCGCTTAAGCTGCCTGCTAACAGTTTGCCAAACCAGCTAATAAAACCGGTGTTGTTGAGTCCGGTAGCGAGGGTGATAAGCGAGGCCAGCCAGAAGAAAACGTTCCACGCCGCTTTATTACTGACAATGTCGTCCCAACTGATAATGCGCAGAAGCAGCATCAGCGCCACCACGCTGTAACCGACCATCGCGGCATCGATATAATCACCGCCAAAAATCCACAGCACCAGTGCGCCTACCATCAGCCCCAGCATCCGTTTTTCACGCGAACAGAGCGGGCCCATTGCCTGCAGTTCCGTCTCTGCCCAGCGCGGCACCTGATCGCCAGACTTCAGTATCGGCGGGTACAGCACGTAAGCCAGCCAGGGAACCAGCAGAACCAGTAAAATACTGAGCGGCAACATCCCGAGGAACCAGTCGCCCCAGCTCAGCGTGGCGTGAGATGCGCTTTTCATCAGTCCAATTAACAGCAAATTTGGAGCCATCGCCGTCAGGAAAATGGCGCTGGTCACGCAGTCGGCAACAATCCCCATCCACATGATGTACGAGCCAATGCTGCGCGAACTGCTGTCGTTTGGTTGTGATTGATAGAGCGGTGGCAGGTTACGGATGATGGGATAGATAATCCCCGCACCACGCGCCGAGTTGGACGGTGTTACAGGCGCGAGTATCAGCTCGGAGAACATCACTGCATAGCCGAGAAACAGCGTGCGATGCCCCATTTTTTTCACCAGAATCAGCGCGATGCGACGTCCAAGCCCGGTTTTTTCATAGCCCGTACCAAACATAAAGGCGGCGAAAATAAGCCAGATAACTGAATTAGAAAAACCAGAAACCGCCCAGGAGAGGGATTTGGCGGTGAACTTAAAACCTGGCTGGGCGAGCTGCTCCGGGCTAAACAGCAGCCACGGCGAAAGAATGGCGATGATGGATATACCCACCATCGCCACCACGGCACCCGGCACGGGTTCGAGGATCAGTCCAACGATCACGCCAGTAAAAACGGCAAAGTAGAGCCAGGTATGACTCTCCAGCCCTGCGGGAAGCGGAAGTAGAGCAATAATGGCGATGACCGCCAGCGGCGCAAGGTATCGCCACCATTCAGTGGAAGGTTTCATCGTGTTATGCCTGCGAAAAAGGAGAGGGGCGAGCCTCTCCGTGAGGGTTATTTGATGTAGTGGACGTGCTCGCAGATCTCTTCCACGATGGGATCGCGGCGTTCGGCGAACAGCTTTTTGTTTTCGGCTATCAGGTTGTTGCCGTGGGTATCTATAGAGACAATCAGCGGGCCAAACTCTTTGACCCGGCAGACCCACAGCGACTCAGGCATCCCGAGTTCTGTCCAGTGTACCTCTTCAATCTCTTCCACTTGAGTTGCCGCCAGTACCGCACAGCCAGCCGGGAAAATCACATGCAGCGCCTTGAATTTCTGGCAGCCTTCTTCGGTCAGCGGCCCCATTCCGCCTTTGCCGACCACCAGTTTCACGCCGGTCTGCTCGATAAATTCACGTTCAAAACTTTCCATACGCATACTGGTTGTCGGGCCGACGGACACCATCTCCCATTTGTCGCCGTTTTTGCGCACGATGGGGCCAGCGTGGAAAATCGCTTTGCCGTTGAGATCGTAAGGGATCGGACGTTTCAGTTCGATCAATCGGCGGTGACAAACGTCACGGCAGGTCACCAGCGTACCGGTCAGGTAGATCACATCGCCGACGCGAATATCTTGCAGATCTTCAGCTTTGATCGGGGTTGTCAGGATCTTTTTCATAACGCGCTCCGGGTATGAGACAGATTTTCAAAGGTGAGATCGGCATGAACTCGCAGTGTGCCGCGACGATGCGCCCAGCAGCCGGTAGAAACAGCAACGCCGATGGTTGACGGATGGCGAGCGGCAGATTCGATATGCACGCCCATCACTGAACTGTTGCCAGTCAGCCCTTGTGGACCAATCCCCAGACGGTTGAGTCCTTCTTCCAGGCGTAGCTCCAGCTCTGCCGCTTTTGGATTGGGATGGCGGCTGCCAATCGGGCGCAAAATGGCTTTACGCGAGAGCACTGCGGCGGTTTCCACCGAGGTAGCGATGCCAACGCCCACAAGTACCGGCGGACAGGCGTTTACGGCGAGGGTGGAGATATTTTCGAAGACGAATTTCACTACACCTTCGTAGCCTTCTGACGGCATTAACACTTTCGATCGGCCAGGTAGCGTGCAGCCGCCGCCTGCCATGTAAACTTCGATTTCCGCATCGTCACCGTCGGGGACGATATCCCAGGTGACCCACGGTACGCCACTGCCGGTATTTTTGCCGGTGTTTACTTCGTCAAAAATTTCTACCGCATTGTGACGCAGTGGCGCTTTGACGGTTGCCTCTTCCACGGCTTGTTTGAGTATGCTTTGCAGCTCGCCAAGCAGTGGGAAACGGGAACCGACCTTAACAAAAAACATGATTTCGCCGGTGTCCTGACAGGCAGGACGATTCAGGTCGATCGCTTTTTGCATGTTATCGAACATCGTGTGGTAGATGATTTTTCCCATCGACGATGTTTCGGCATCCTTTAGCTGTTTTAGTTTATCCACCACGTCATCAGGCATTCGGGTAGAAATCATGGCGGTAAAGTTAGCGACAATCTCCGTCAACTTATTCACTGCCTGTTGCTTATTACTTTCGCTCATCATGGCAACTCCAGTTTATGTATTTGTCTGGAAAAATTCACCGCCACAAACTACCACTAAAAATGTGGTTTTATATTTTTTGCCACCGTGAATATGTAATTAACAGTTCGTGAATCAACGCGAAAATAAGAACGAATATTGCGCCAGAGCAGGGAATGGTAATGTTTTGCGAAATACACTGCGTTTATCAAAACTGCGGATATTTAACAATGCTAAATAGCTGGCCTTTAGCCAAAGACTTGCAGGTACTGGTGGAAATCGTCCATAGCGGGAGTTTTAGTGCTGCAGCGGCGACGCTTGGGCAAACGCCTGCATTTGTCACCAAGCGGATCCAAATCCTTGAAAATACGCTGGCAACAACTCTGCTGAACCGCTCCGCTCGCGGCGTGGCGCTGACTGAAAGTGGCCAGCGTTGTTACGAACATGCGCTGGAAATCCTCACCCAATATCAGCGACTGGTCGATGACGTCACGCAAATCAAAACGCGCCCGGAGGGGATGATCCGCATTGGTTGCAGTTTTGGTTTTGGGCGCAGCCATATTGCGCCAGCTATTACCGAACTGATGCGCAATTATCCTGAGTTACAGGTGCATTTTGAATTGTTCGATCGACAAATTGATTTAGTGCAGGATAATATTGATCTGGATATTCGTATTAATGACGCAATTCCTGATTATTATATTGCGCATCTTTTGACAAAAAATAAAAGAATATTATGCGCAGCACCTGAGTATCTGCAAAAATATCCGCAGCCACAATCCTTACAGGAATTAAGTCGTCATGACTGCCTGGTGACCAAAGAGCGCGATATGACCCACGGAATATGGGAGTTGGGGAACGGTCAGGAGAAAAAATCGGTGAAGGTAAGCGGACATCTTTCCTCCAATAGCGGCGAGATTGTGCTGCAATGGGCGCTGGAGGGCAAAGGGATTATGCTGCGTTCCGAGTGGGATGTGTTGCCGTTTCTGGAGAGTGGCAAACTGGTGCGAGTATTGCCGGAGTATGCACAAAGCGCCAATATCTGGGCTGTTTACCGGGAGCCGCTCTATCGCAGCATGAAATTACGTGTCTGTGTGGAATTTCTGGCGGCATGGTGCCAGCAACGGCTGGGCAAGCCCGACGAAGGCTATCAGGTCATGTAGATCCACCAGAAATCACTCGGGATCCTTTTCGCGCTTTCTTTTGAATTTCGTCCAGATTTTTGTCTCCTGACGACGCCACAGACGCTGGATGTTGTCATGATGACGCAGCAGGATCAGGCAAGAGAGCATCGAAACCGGGAAGGTGAATTGTGGCTTAAACCACCAGACATAAAACGGAGCAATCAGTGCACTGACAATCGCTCCCAGCGACGAGTAACCACTCAATAGCACGGTCAGTAACCAGGTTCCCGCCATTACTCCAGTGAGATCCCAGCCAATTGGTGCGATGGCACCAAAAGCGGTAGCAACGCCTTTTCCTCCTTTAAAACCGAAGAAAACGGGCCAGATGTGTCCAAGACAGGCGGCGATGGCAATTAAGCCTAGCCAGAAGGGGCTGACACCTAATTCATACGCGCCCCAGACGGGCAACATTCCTTTCAGAACGTCGAAAATCAGTACTGCTACGGCTGCTCCCTTGCCACCGATACGTAACACATTGGTTGCGCCTGGATTGCCGGAGCCGCTGGTTCGCGGATCGGGCAACCCACACAAGCGGCAAACCAGAATGGCACTGGAAATGGAGCCGCAGAGGTACGCGATGAGGATCATTCCAGGCGCGATTGCACTCATAAGCTGTTCCGTTTTGAAAATTCGTGTTCAACGATGAATCTGTGGATAATACGCACATTTCGCCGGAAGTGGTATCCGGTTAGCCAAAAAGCAGGCAGGACGTGATGGATATTGTATTTATAGAGCAACTTTCGGTAATCACCACTATTGGTGTTTACGACTGGGAACAGACCATCGAACAGAAGTTAGTGTTCGATATCGAAATGGCGTGGGATAACCGTAAAGCGGCGAAAAGTGATGATGTGGCGGATTGCCTCAGTTACGCTGACATTGCAGAAACGGTGGTCAGCCACGTCGAGGGGGCGCGTTTTGCGCTGGTGGAACGCGTGGCTGAAGAGGTGGCGGAGTTGCTGTTAGCACGCTTCAACTCGCCGTGGGTGCGTATCAAACTCAGCAAGCCAGGCGCAGTGGCGCGGGCGGCGAATGTTGGCGTAATCATTGAGCGTGGCAATAATCTGAAAGAAAATAATTAATTTTACAGCTGTTAAACCAAACGATTATAACCTGGTCATACTGCAGTAGTTCGGACAAGCGTTACATTTTTATAATTTAGGGGTTTATTGATGAGCGATATGCACTCGCTGCTGATAGCGGCAATATTGGGTGTGGTCGAAGGATTGACAGAATTTCTGCCGGTATCCAGCACGGGCCATATGATTATTGTCGGTCACTTGTTGGGGTTTGAGGGCGACACGGCGAAAACCTTTGAAGTCGTGATCCAGTTAGGATCAATTCTGGCGGTAGTAGTGATGTTCTGGCGGCGTCTGTTTGGCCTGATTGGCATCCACTTTGGTCGCCCGTTGCAGCACGAAGGAGAAAGCAAAGGTCGTTTAACGCTGATCCACATCTTGCTGGGGATGATTCCGGCGGTGGTACTGGGGCTGTTGTTCCACGACACGATTAAATCATTGTTTAACCCGATAAATGTCATGTATGCACTGGTCGTTGGCGGTCTGTTGCTGATTGCCGCCGAATGCCTGAAGCCGAAAGAGCCGCGTGCGCCGGGTCTTGATGATATGACCTATCGTCAGGCGTTTATGATTGGCTGTTTCCAGTGTCTGGCGCTGTGGCCGGGTTTCTCCCGTTCCGGGGCGACCATTTCAGGTGGGATGCTGATGGGGGTGAGCCGTTACGCTGCTTCCGAGTTCTCGTTCCTGCTGGCGGTGCCGATGATGATGGGCGCAACGGCGCTCGATCTCTACAAAAGCTGGGGCTTCCTGACTACCGGCGATATCCCGATGTTTGCCGTTGGGTTTATCACCGCTTTTGTGGTGGCGCTGATAGCGATTAAAACCTTCCTGCAATTGATTAAGCGCATTTCGTTTATCCCGTTCGCCATTTATCGCTTTATTGTGGCGGCTGCGGTGTACGTTGTGTTCTTTTGATGTGAAGAACAGTGTCGGATATGATGCTGACGCGTCTTATCAGATTGCGTAGGCCGGATAAGGCGTTCACGCCGCATCCGGCAATCAACGCCTGATGCGACGCTCGCGCGTCTTATCAGGCCTACAACTGTCGTTGACATGTAGCCGGATAAGACGCTTACGTCGCATCCGGCAAAATATCCAACACTCACTCAGGTTTTGGGCAACGCTGTTCCTTCCAGCCAGCCACCGCCGCAATCCGCCGTCGGGTCAGCTCCTCGCGAATCTCCACACCTTTAAATCCCGCTTCAACGACGGCTTTTGTCGGCACTGACTGTGCCACTTCCCAGGCTTCGCGCAACCAGCGGCCTTGCGGGTAGTCGGCTGATTCAAAACCGGTTCTGCCGCGCACATCAGCCTCGCTGGTCAGCGCCAGTTGCTCGACACGCTGCGGTTTACGCCAGGCGTCGATGGAATCAAATAGTTTGACGATGGTTTTTGGGTTCAGCATTGGGAAGGTGTGGATGAGATCGTGAAACTCAGCCACCAGTCTGGCTAAATCGCGAATTTCATTTGGCACGCGCAGACGCTGGCATAGTTGTTCCACTAACTTCACACCCGCCGGGCCATGACCATGATGACGCGGCCAAAGTTCTGGTGGCGTCAGTCCTTTACCGAGATCGTGGCATAACGTTGCGAAACGGACATCGACCTGCGGACTCAGCATCGCCGCCATTGAGAGCGTCATTAAGGTATGAATACCCGTGTCGATTTCCGGATGCCACCTGGCAGGGGCCGGAACGCCAAACAGGGCGTCAATTTCCGGGAATAAAACGCGCAGTGCGCCGCAATCGCGCAGTACCTGGAAGAACACCTGGGGATTGCGGGTGGTGAGGGCGTTTTCCGTCTCTTTCCATACCCGTTCAGGCGTCAGGTGTTCCAGTTCACCCGCATGGGTCATCTCGCGCATCAGCGCCAGAGTTTCATCGGCAATACGGAAACTGAGGTGGGCATAACGCGCAGCAAAACGCGCTACGCGCAACACGCGTAACGGATCTTCGCCAAAAGCGGGGGAAACATGGCGCAACAGACGATTTTGCAGATCGCCCAGACCGTTGTACGGGTCGATAATCTCGCCGTTATCGTCCTGGGCCAGCGCATTAATGGTCAGATCGCGACGCTTAAGATCATCTTCCAGCGTGACATCCGGTGCGGCATAGCAGGTAAAACCGGTGTAACCGGAACCGGATTTCCGTTCAGTACGTGCCAGCGCATACTCTTCATGCGTTTGCGGATGCAGAAAAACAGGAAAATCGCGGCCTACCTGCTGGTAGCCCGCGTCGAGCATCTCCTGTGGCGTACTGCCGACCACCACCCAATCTCTGTCTTTGACCGGTAGCCCTAACAATGCATCCCGAACAGCACCACCGACCAGATAAATCTTCACGCCATCATCCCTTCGTCAAATACACAATTCCTAATAATAAGACAGTGCAACGAAGAAGGCGATTTAGTTCATCCAGCGATCTTTGCGTTTGCGGCTTGGGATCAGGTGCGGCAGTACCAGACCGAGCAGCAAGCCAAGCCCCAGCACGCCGCCGCCATACATAAACCATTGCATGATGATGGTGCGCTGTTTGTCATCCAGCTGTACGCTGGCGGCATCGACCTTTTTCTGTGCGACAATCAGCTCGTTTTTCAGTTTCTGATTTTCTTCTTTTAACCCGTTGATCACGCTGTCGCTCTGCGCCACTTTTTGCTGCATTTCTGCGGTGCGCTGATTCCAGGTGTTATCGATATTGGTGAGTTTATCGGTCAGGGTTTTGACCTGATTTTCCAGATCTGGCACACGGGAGCGCAGGCTTGGCTCAGTGCTAAGTTGTTTCAACGGGATCCAGGCGGTACGGCCAGAGCTGTCTTTCACCTGGGCATAATTGGTGTTGGCGTCAGTTTGTAATAAGGTCACTTCCTCGCCGGCGTTAACCGTGCCCACGAGGCGATAATGATCTCCCGGACCGCTACGGACCCAGGTATTCAGTTCATCAGAAACATAGCGCGTTTCTTCAGCGTGTGAGACGGCAGTGGCGCTAAGTGCGAGTAAAGTTAATCCGATCAGGCGTAATTTTGGCATCAGGCTGTCGTTATTGTCATGGAAAGTGGAACGATAGTAGTGGCATCAGTGTCGCTACGCAAAGCATTCGACATCAATCGGAATCCTCTGTGTCAGGTCTTGCCACTGCTTCAAACTTTTACGCCCGTCAAATTGCCCGTTGCATGGCAATTTGGCGCAAAATACTATCTACTGACAAAAAAGATCGCATTAAGTTCGCCGTTCATCGTCACTTATGTGACATAACCGATAAGTAAAGGCCATGGCTCAGGAAATCGAATTAAAGTTTATTGTTAATCACAGTGCCGTTGAGGCGCTGCGTGACCATCTCAATACGCTGGGCGGCGAGCACCATGACCCCGTGCAGTTGCTGAATATTTACTACGAAACGCCGGATAACTGGCTGCGTGGGCACGACATGGGCTTGCGTATTCGTGGCGAAAACGGTCGCTATGAGATGACCATGAAAGTTGCAGGAAGAGTGACAGGCGGCTTACACCAGCGCCCGGAATATAACGTGGCGTTGAGCGAACCGACGCTCGACCTGGCGCAGTTACCGACGGTAGTCTGGCCGAACGGCGAATTGCCTGCCGATCTCGCTTCCCGCGTGCAGCCGCTGTTTAGCACCGATTTTTATCGCGAAAAATGGCTAGTAGAGGTCGATGGCAGCCGAATTGAAATCGCTCTCGATCAGGGTGAGGTGAAAGCGGGTGAATTTGCTGAACCTATCTGTGAGCTGGAACTGGAACTGCTTAGCGGCGACATGCGTGCGGTGCTGAAACTGGCGAACCAACTGGTATCGCAAACCGGATTACGCCAGGGCAGCCTGAGCAAAGCAGCGCGTGGCTATCATCTGGCGCAGGGCAATCCGGCGCGTGAAATCAAACCGACCACCATTTTGCATGTTGCGGCAAAAGCTGATGTGGAACAGGGGCTGGAAGCGGCGTTCGAGCTGGCGTTAGCGCAATGGCAGTATCATGAAGAACTGTGGGTACGCGGCAACGATGCGGCGAAAGAGCAGGTGCTGGCAGCCATTGGCCTGGTCCGTCATACACTGATGCTGTTCGGCGGTATCGTGCCGCGTAAAGCGAGCACTCACTTACGTGATCTGCTGACTCAATGCGAGGCGACCATTGCTTCTGCGGTTTCTGCCGTAACGGCGGTTTACTCTACCGAAACGGCAATGGCGAAGCTGGCGTTGACCGAATGGCTGGTAAGCAAAGCCTGGCAGCCGTTTTTAGATGCCAAAGCGCAGAGCAAAATCAGCGATTCCTTCAAACGCTTTGCCGATATCCATCTTTCCCGCCATGCCGCTGAACTGAAAAGCGTTTTCTGCCAGCCGTTAGGCGATCGCTACCGTGACCAATTGCCACGCCTGACGCGTGATATTGACTCAATACTGTTGCTGGCGGGTTACTACGATCCTGTCGTCGCGCAAGACTGGCTGGAGAACTGGCAGGGGCTGCGTCACGCTATTGCGACCGGGCAACGCATTGAAATTGAACATTTCCGTAATGAGGCAAACAATCAGGAACCGTTCTGGTTGCACAGCGGAAAACGTTAATCAGGCAAGGATAAAATCGCTTATGAAGCCGCTCTCTTCACCGTTACAGCAGTACTGGCAGACCGTTGTTGAGCGGCTGCCAGAGCCTTTAGCTGAGGAATCACTTAGCGCACAGGCGAAGTCAGTACTTACTTTCAGTGATTTTGTGCAGGACAGCGTGATTGCGCATCCAGAGTGGCTGACGGAACTGGAAAGCCAACCGCCCCAGGCCGACGAATGGCAGCATTACGCTGCATGGCTGCAGGAGGCGCTCAGTAATGTGAGTGACGAAGCCGGGTTAATGCGCGAGCTGCGGCTATTCCGGCGGCGCATTATGGTGCGCATCGCCTGGGCGCAAACGCTGGCTCTGGTTACTGAAGAGAGCATATTGCAGCAGCTCAGCCATCTGGCGGAGACGCTGATTGTTGCGGCGCGTGACTGGCTGTATGACGCCTGCTGCCGCGAATGGGGAACGCCGTGCAATGCGCAGGGCGAAGCGCAACCGCTGCTGATTTTAGGCATGGGTAAGCTGGGCGGCGGGGAACTGAATTTCTCCTCTGATATCGATCTGATTTTTGCCTGGCCGGAACATGGTTGTACCCAGGGTGGACGCCGGGAACTGGATAACGCGCAGTTTTTTACCCGCATGGGGCAGCGGCTGATTAAAGTGCTGGATCAACCAACGCAGGATGGCTTCGTCTATCGCGTGGATATGCGGCTGCGTCCGTTTGGTGAAAGTGGCCCGCTGGTGCTGAGTTTTGCGGCGCTGGAAGATTATTACCAGGAGCAGGGGCGCGACTGGGAGCGTTACGCGATGGTCAAGGCGCGGATTATGGGGGATAGCGACGGCGTCTATGCTAACGAGTTGCGTGCGATGCTGCGTCCGTTTGTTTTCCGTCGTTACATCGATTTCAGCGTGATTCAGTCGCTGCGCAACATGAAAGGAATGATTGCCCGTGAAGTGCGTCGACGCGGTTTGACCGACAACATCAAACTTGGCGCAGGCGGCATTCGCGAAATTGAATTTATCGTCCAGGTGTTCCAGCTCATTCGCGGCGGGCGCGAACCGTCGCTGCAATCGCGCGCTTTACTGCCAACGCTCAGCGCCATTGCCGCGCTGCATCTGCTTTCTGAAAACGATGCTGAACAATTGCGAGTGGCGTATCTGTTCCTGCGGCGTCTGGAAAACCTGCTGCAAAGCATTAACGACGAACAAACCCAGACGCTTCCTTCTGATGAGCTTAACCGTGCGCGGCTGGCGTGGGCGATGGACTTTGCTGACTGGCCGCAATTGACCGGGGTGCTGACCGCACATATGGCCAATGTGCGCCGGGTGTTTAATGAATTGATTGGCGACGACGAAAGTGAAACTCAGGAAGAGTCGCTGTCGGAACAGTGGCGTGAGCTGTGGCAGGATGCGTTGCAGGAAGATGACACCACGCCAGTGCTGGCGCATCTTAGCGAGGATGATCGCAAACAGGTGCTAATGCTGATTGCTGATTTTCGCAAAGAGCTGGATAAGCGCACTATCGGGCCGCGAGGACGTCAGGTGCTCGACCATCTGATGCCACATCTGCTAAGTGATGTCTGTGCGCGTGAAGACGCTGCTGTCACGCTGTCGCGCATTACCGCCTTGCTGGTGGGGATTGTTACTCGCACCACTTATCTTGAGCTGCTTAGTGAATTCCCTGCGGCGCTTAAGCATTTGATTTCTCTGTGTGCTGCATCGCCGATGATTGCCAGCCAGCTAGCGCGTTATCCATTATTGCTGGATGAATTGCTCGATCCAAATACCCTCTACCAACCAACGGCGACGGATGCCTACCGTGATGAACTGCGCCAGTATTTGCTGCGCGTGCCGGAAGATGACGAAGAACAACAGCTTGAGGCGCTGCGTCAGTTCAAACAGGCGCAGCTGTTACGCATTGCGGCAGCGGATATCGCCGGTACGCTACCGGTAATGAAAGTGAGCGATCACTTAACCTGGCTGGCAGAAGCCATGATTGATGCCGTCGTTCAGCAGGCGTGGGTTCAAATGGTTGCCCGCTACGGTAAGCCAAATCACCTGAACGAACGCGAAGGGCGTGGTTTTGCGGTGGTCGGCTACGGCAAGCTGGGTGGCTGGGAGTTAGGCTACAGTTCCGATCTTGACCTGATCTTCCTCCATGATTGCCCAATGGATGCGATGACTGACGGCGAGCGGGAAATCGACGGGCGACAGTTTTATCTGCGTCTGGCGCAACGCATTATGCATCTGTTCAGTACGCGAACCTCTTCCGGCATTTTGTATGAAGTGGATGCACGACTGCGTCCGTCCGGGGCGGCGGGAATGCTGGTGACATCCGCAGAAGCATTTGCTGATTATCAGAAAAACGAGGCCTGGACGTGGGAGCATCAGGCGCTGGTGCGTGCGCGTGTAGTGTACGGCGATCCGCAGCTCACCGCGCACTTTGACGCAGTACGCCGGGAGATTATGACGCTGCCGCGCGAAGGCAAAACCCTGCAAACAGAAGTGCGGGAAATGCGCGAGAAAATGCGTGCCCATCTCGGCAATAAACATCGCGATCGCTTTGATATCAAAGCCGATGAAGGCGGAATTACCGATATCGAATTTATTACTCAATATCTGGTGTTGCGCTACGCTCACGAAAAACCGAAGTTAACGCGCTGGTCAGACAACGTGCGCATTCTGGAACTACTGGCGCAAAACGACATTATGGAAGAGCAGGAAGCGATGGCGCTGACCCGTGCTTACACGACGCTGCGCGATGAACTTCATCATCTGGCATTACAGGAATTGCCGGGCCATGTGTCGGAGGATTGCTTCACCGCAGAGCGTGAACTGGTGCGGGCAAGCTGGCAGAAGTGGCTGGTGGAAGAATGAAGTATGGTATTATCGCGCGCAAATTTTGAATCTCTCAGGAGACAGGAATGAAAGTAACGCTGCCAGAGTTTGAACGTGCAGGAGTGATGGTGGTTGGTGATGTGATGCTGGATCGTTACTGGTATGGTCCCACCAGCCGTATCTCGCCGGAAGCGCCGGTGCCCGTGGTTAAAGTGAATACCATCGAAGAACGTCCGGGCGGCGCGGCTAACGTGGCGATGAATATCGCTTCTCTCGGTGCTAATGCACGCCTGGTCGGGTTGACGGGCATTGACGATGCGGCGCGCGCGCTCAGTAAATCTCTGGCCGACGTCAACGTCAAATGCGACTTTGTTTCTGTACCGACGCATCCGACCATCACCAAATTACGGGTACTTTCCCGCAACCAACAACTGATCCGTCTGGATTTCGAAGAAGGTTTCGAAGGGGTTGATCCGCAGCCGCTGCACGAGCGGATTAATCAGGCACTGAGTTCGATTGGCGCGCTGGTGCTTTCTGACTACGCCAAAGGTGCGCTGGCAAGCGTACAGCAGATGATCCAACTGGCGCGTAAAGCGGGTGTTCCGGTGCTGATTGATCCAAAAGGTACCGATTTTGAGCGCTACCGCGGCGCTACGCTGTTAACGCCGAATCTCTCGGAATTTGAAGCTGTTGTCGGTAAATGTAAGACCGAAGAAGAGATTGTTGAGCGCGGCATGAAACTGATTGCCGATTACGAACTCTCGGCTCTGTTAGTGACCCGTTCCGAACAGGGTATGTCGCTGCTGCAACCGGGTAAAGCGCCGCTGCATATGCCAACCCAGGCGCAGGAAGTGTATGACGTTACCGGTGCGGGCGACACGGTGATTGGCGTCCTGGCGGCAACGCTGGCAGCGGGTAATTCGCTGGAAGAAGCCTGCTTCTTTGCCAATGCGGCGGCTGGTGTCGTGGTCGGCAAACTGGGGACATCCACGGTTTCGCCGATCGAGCTGGAAAATGCAGTACGTGGACGTGCAGATACCGGCTTTGGTGTGATGACCGAAGAGGAACTGAAGCTTGCTGTAGCGGCAGCGCGTAAACGCGGTGAAAAAGTGGTGATGACCAACGGTGTCTTTGACATCCTGCACGCTGGGCACGTCTCTTATCTGGCAAATGCCCGTAAACTGGGTGACCGTTTGATTGTCGCTGTGAACAGCGATGCCTCCACCAAACGGCTGAAAGGGGATTCCCGCCCCGTTAACCCGCTCGAACAGCGTATGATTGTGCTGGGCGCACTGGAAGCGGTCGACTGGGTGGTGTCGTTTGAAGAGGACACGCCGCAGCGCTTGATCGCCGGGATCTTGCCAGATCTGCTGGTGAAAGGCGGCGACTATAAACCAGAAGAGATTGCCGGGAGTAAAGAAGTCTGGGCCAACGGTGGCGAAGTGCTGGTGCTCAACTTTGAAGACGGTTGCTCGACGACCAACATCATCAAGAAGATCCAACTGGATAAAAAAGGCTAACTGGAAAGCGGTTCACAGATCTCGCTTCGTAGCAGGCAGGCCTATTGACGCTGTTGTTTTTTCAACCTAAAGTAAAGGAACAAGGGTAAGGGAGGATTTCTCCCCCCTCTGATGAGTTGTTAGTAAGTCGGGAAACTTAACAGTAACAACACAACCAGTATGATGACGAACTTCATCATAACCCTTTCCTTCTATAAGGCCCCTTCCTCGGGAGGGGCTTTCCCGTTTCAGCCCCTTGCTGACTCCCCGATTGTTGATGAGCGCCGGACCCCGCGCAACGCTTTCCCAGAGGCAGTTTTACCTTCCCCGAGCAGTCACGCAAAATGCTGCAACAGCCTGATCATTTGCACCTTTTAGCGGAACGCAGATATAAAAAATCCCCGGCTTTTTGGGCCAGGGATTATTCATAGAAGAGGGTTTACTCTGCTTTTTCTTCGACGGGAGTTGTTGAGCTTAAGGATGAAGTCAATGCCGCCAGTGAGCCGCCTGAAACGCCAATTTCATTGAGCAAGGAGTCAATCAGCGGTGCCTGTGTGCGGTAAGAGAGTGCGGCTGATAACGCTTGTTCTGCCAGGTTTCCGCCCCCCACATTACCCGTGTTTGCATCACCCGTAGCGCCACCACGATTCAGCCCATCGACCTGAATAATTTTGATGCCGTCGATAGACTTCATTGGTTCCACGGATTTCTCAATTACCGCAGGCAGCGCCTGCAATAATGCCAGTTTGAATTTAAGGCTGGTTTGTTCATCAGAAAGTACGTTGATAGCATCGTTCAGCGCACGTTGTGCTTCTGCTTCCGCCAGACCCTTTTTACGTGTAGCTTCGGCTAACTCAACGATAGCCGCCGCCTGCATTTCTGCGGCTTCTTTTTCTGCTTTCGCCCGCACGGTCAGTTCAACCGCTTTGGTTTCTGCATCCTGCGCTGCGGCGATCAACGCCACTTGTTTAGCACGATCGGCTTCGGCAGTCTGGCGAGTGGTTTCTACGTTTTGTTGGGCGCTTACTGCTTCTGCGAGTGCAAGGTTAGCACGCGCTTCTGCCTGGGACTGTTGTTCCGATTTGGCGGCAATAGCGATCGATTTCGTCTGGTTGGCGATTTCGGTGACCTGCTGCTGTTCGATCTCTTTAATGCGAACTTCACGTTCAGCTTCAACTTTTCTGGAACGGACGGCCTGTTCGCGGTCGATTTCCGTTTCCTGAATCTGTCGTTCAGCCAGAATTCGCGTCTGCTCTGCTTCCCGACGACGCTCGGCCTCAAAAGCCGCAATTTTCGCATTCTGCTCAGCGGTACGGGTTTTAACCTGCTGCTCCTGCTCAAGCGTCATAAACGCTTCTTGCTGTTCAATCTCCAGCTTCCGCGAAAGCGCATCACGGTTTTTCTCACGCACCGCAACTTCTACATCCTGTTCAACTTCGTTACGTTCGCGACGACGGCGCTCCGTCTCCTGCGTCAGCTTGGTTAAACCTTCGGCGTCAAAGGCGTTGTTAGGATTGAAATGTTCTTTCGACGTCTGGTTAAAGTTGGTAAGTGAAACGCTTTCCAGTTCCAGGCCATTTTTCGACAGATCTTCAGCTACGGTATTTTGTACTCCCTGCACGAAGTTCTCGCGGGTATCCTGTAACTCATGCATGGTCATTTGCGCAGCGGTGGCGCGTAGGGCATCGACGAATTTATCCTCGACCAGCATACGTAAATCTTCTGGTGATAGAGTGCGTTGCCCCAGCGTCTGGGCCGCAGTGGCGATGCCTTCTACTGAAGGTTTTACCCGCACAAAGAAAGCAACCACGACATCGACGCGCATACGATCTTTCGTAATCAGGCTATCAATGGTTGAGCGGCTGACTTCCAGCTTCAGGGTATTCATATTGATGGGAATTATTTCATGAAAGATCGGCATCACGATTGCGCCACCGCTCATCACCACTTTTTGCCCACTTAAACCAGTACGAACAAATGCTTGCTCTGCCGAAGCGCGACGATAGAGCCTGGCGAAAATAATTCCAATAATAAACAGAATGCATACGGCGATAATCGCGGTAAACATCCAGGAGGGCACAGAATTAACGATATCATCCATTATTAAATTTCCTTTTGATTAATAAATCACAATATCTGGGGCCAGGGATTATTTTCCGCCAAATATCGCGTTGCAGAAAGTCGGCAAATAATTAACACTTTGTCTCCTTTAGTGAAAGTTTTTCCTTCTTCAGGCTCCAGTAGCAAATAATGTATTTGGCCAAATTGATCGGTGAGTTTTCCTTCGCAAGGGTTACCTGAAGTGGCTTGATGGCCGGTAATTAATGCCATGCTACCAACATATTCTTCTTCTGTAATAGCTGAACTATGGTCGCGTGGAATCCAGGGTGCAACGACTTTACCGGTATAATGCACTGCAATAATTGTAAACAGTAAACTGACAGGAACCACGAACAGGTTGGGGAGTGGTGATTGCCAGAGCGTAACGCAGGCATGTTGCAACAGGATGCCAATAAGACCAAAAAAACCAGCGAGTAAGCAGAGGACGACGAGAGCTGGTAATCTTCCAATATTGAGATAATGAAGTGCCTGGCTAATATGACCTGTGGTTATGGAATCATAATGGTCAAGATGTGCATCAAGAGCACCGGAGAGCATGTGACCGCAGATAAGTGCAAAAATTTCTAAAAGGCCGATCAAGAGTACAAAGGAAATAGCGAAAAGATAAGGGGTGTTATAGTCGGCGAATAAAATCATATGTCACTCCAATGTCCATTTAGTGACGCAATATTTACTTTGGAATAGTTTCCTTGCTTACATTTGTCTTTGTTAATAATAACACATGTTAGAGAGGTTCTGGAAGAGAAAGTCTTTTAATATGGTTTTTTTATTTTTCACTAAAAAGTGTGATCGGGGACAATATATTTACGCACGTTATGTTTAAAGGCACTACACTGATTGGGGAATACTGAAATCAGAAAAAGCATATGGCCTTAAAAGGTATGCAATAACCGGAGGATGTGCTTATGGATCATAGTCTTAATTCTTTAAATAATTTCGATTTTCTCGCGCGTAGTTTTGCCAGAATGCACGCAGAAGGTCGCCCGGTCGATATTCTGGCCGTTACTGGTAACATGGATGAAGAACATAGAACCTGGTTTTGCGCGCGTTATGCCTGGTATTGCCAACAGATGATGCAAACCAGAGAACTTGAATTAGAACACTGATATTACGGGCCGTCTGGCCCGTTTTTGTGGTGCTTTATTCTGCTTTATCAACTGGCGGGATAGCCGGAGGAGATTGAAGTTCTGCTATCGGATTATTGCGCGCTTCCAGTTCGCTGATGCGCTGCTCCAGTAACGCCAGTTTTTCACGAGTCCGTAACAGGACTTGCGTCTGAACGTCGAATTCTTCGCGGCTTACCAGATCGAGACGCGTCAGCTGCGCTTGTAGGGTTTGGCGGATTTTTTTCTCCACATCTTCCCCGAACTCCCTGATTCCTTTAGGCATTGATTCGTGAACCTGGCGAGCGATTTGCTCAATTTTTTTCGGGTCAATCATTGTAGTTTCCCTGTACTGATAGGTGTTGAGTGCCATTGTAGTGCGATAAGGGTAAGTCATAAACCAGAATTATGTGAAGCTATGCGTTGCTGGCGCTAATCATTAGCGTTATAGTGAATCCGCTTATTCTCAGGGCGGGGCGAAATTCCCCACCGGCGGTAAATCAACTCAGTTGAAAGCCCGCGAGCGCTTTGGGTGCGAACTCAAAGGACAGCAGATCCGGTGTAATTCCGGGGCCGACGGTTAGAGTCCGGATGGGAGAGAGTAACGATTCTGTCGGGCATGGACCCGCTCACGTTATTTTGGCTATATGCCGCCACTCCTAAGACTGCCCTGATTCTGGTAACCATAATTTTAGTGAGGTTTTTTTACCATGAATCAGACGCTACTTTCCTCTTTTGGTACGCCTTTCGAACGTGTTGAAAATGCACTGGCTGCGCTGCGTGAAGGACGCGGTGTGATGGTGCTTGATGATGAAGACCGTGAAAACGAAGGCGATATGATCTTCCCGGCAGAAACCATGACCGTTGAGCAGATGGCGCTGACCATTCGCCACGGGAGTGGTATTGTTTGCCTGTGCATTACTGACGATCGCCGTAAACAACTCGATCTGCCAATGATGGTAGAAAATAACACCAGCGCCTATGGCACCGGTTTTACCGTGACCATTGAAGCAGCTGAAGGTGTGACTACCGGTGTTTCTGCCGCTGACCGTATTACGACCGTTCGCGCAGCGATTGCCGATGGCGCAAAACCTTCAGATCTGAATCGTCCGGGCCACGTTTTCCCACTTCGCGCGCAGGCAGGTGGTGTACTGACGCGTGGCGGTCATACTGAAGCGACTATCGATCTGATGACGCTGGCAGGCTTTAAACCAGCTGGTGTGCTGTGTGAGCTGACTAATGACGATGGCACGATGGCGCGTGCACCAGAGTGCATTGAGTTTGCCAATAAACACAATATGGCGCTCGTGACTATTGAAGACCTGGTGGCATACCGTCAGGCACATGAGCGTAAAGCCAGCTAATGACGTGAAATACTAAATATGAAAATGCCGGGGTGTTCCCGGCATTTTGCTGTTCAGTTATAGTTTATTTTTACGATGAGATCTTTTTTGAAAGGCCCATAAACGAGAGTCTCCCCCGGTTTTTGTGAAAGTTCAGCCTGGTAATCACGGGTAACCATCGCTCCAGTCTGACCTGGAATATATGTGGTGAAGCGTTTGTACTGATTAAACTTAATGTCTTCTTGTGTTTTTTGATCAGTAATACGCATCAACAAACCATTACCCATTTCCAGATGCGTATCATCATGTAACGTATCTGTCGTATAAAAGCTGGTGGCAACATCAAATTGCTCGGTACAATCGGCAGCAACATCTTTTATAGTAGATACGCTAAATGCAGCTTTTGGTCGATAAGTAGCAATAGAGTTTGCAGCAATTTGCCCGAAATTAACTATCTGGCTTTCTGGAAAAATCCGGACGTCGACACTACAGTCAAGGAATGAAATATTATCTAATCCCGTAATCACATAGCGTAAATTCTTCGCGTTAGAGGACATGTTTGCCCCTCCTTCGCCATCGAATTGTAGCACGTTGACTATGCCAAAGTTCACCGTCTGATCTCCTGCTGGGCGGCTTTTGAATTTTACATAGACGCGAAAATGGGCATTAAATGTTACATTTTTTTGAAGGGTACTGCCATTGCATACAGGGTCATAATAATACCCATTATAGTATTGCTCATATTTATCCAGGCATGCATGAGTATCAATTCTTTCATTTATCCCTTCATAATCTACACCATTATAAGTCACGCCAAAGGTTAAATATGGATTATTCAACATGTCGGCACTATTTATTTGGGGTAATTTGATCCAGGCATAGATATTTTCTGATGGATTGTCTGTTGTCCATCCTGGTGCATTGTCACAATAAACCGTGATATTAATATCTCCACTCTCCCAAATTTTTTGCCCAGGTTGCGCGTTCTCTGGAATTTTGAACGCTGGTAAATCTCCATTTATGAGGGTTGTTCCTCTGTACCCATCCTGATAGCAATCAACAGCAAAAGCTGAAACGTTAAAAAACAGGCAAAGAATCGCCAGTAAACGAAAAAGCGTAATCATATTTTCCCCTTCTTAGCAGGAGAGCTTTGGCAGAGGGATTGGATGGAATTACATTCGACTTTAAACATCTCCAGCCCGCCGTAGTCCGCCACAAAGCCTAACTGGAAGGTAGAGGGCAGGCTGCTTAGGTGTTGAGTTGCAGAAGTAAATGGTGCCACCATAATACTGTCCGCACCGGGCATCAGTGTCTTGCCATTAGTGCCGATATAACCGACGGTAATATGATAAGGCGTCGGGTTATTCAGGGTCAGACCGGCGGCGGTGCGGGTAATCGTTACTTTTTGCAGAGGAATCATCTCCCCCTCTTTTAACTCAATCGCTTTTGGCCGCCAGAATAGCTTCAGGCGGCTTTGCATGGCGATTTGCATTACATTCTGTTCTTTGGCGCGTGGCGGAATTTCTCGCACGTTATAGTAGAACAACGTTTCTCGGTCCTGTGGTAAGTCGTTTAACGAGGCCAGTGCCATCAGGCGAATTTGTATCTGTTCATCAGGCTCAATACGTTCCATCGGCGGCAATGTCGAGATGTAATCACGCGTTTTTTTACCGCTGGCATCTTCAATCCACGACTGAGCCAGATAGGGATCGATTTTACTTTGGTTGGTCAGGCGAACCGTTGCGCTTTTATTCGAAGCATTAAAAATGATGCGTGTTCTGTCGGGGGAGACAGTCGCCTGGGCAAAGTTGCAGATCCCCAGTAAACAAATCATTCCTGTTGTGATTAATGGTGATTTCATTATATTCATCCTGAATTATTTGACTGTTTTACAAGGTAAAATTATTGCGCTTTCGCTAATGTTACTTTGGTTTGGCGGCGTGACTTCACAGGTATTATCACCCCAGGTTAAATGCAGAGTACTATTTTCCTGAATACCGCTGAGATAAACGAAGCCGTCTTCCGCGACCAGGCCCACATCTTTACCTGTCGCTTTATCCGTGACATTCACACCTAGTGGAGGGAAGCGCCCATTTTCCTGACGAATAACGCCGACGATTTGGTAACCGGTGGTGGCATTCAGTTTTGCGTAGCCGATGGCACCCTGGGTGAGCGTGGTGCGAATAACCGAGTTTTCGACATCGACACCTTCTGGCAGATCGTTATTGTTCACCCGCAACATGGAGGTGGTGTAGTTCGATAACGAAGGTATCACGGCGATGCCCAGCCCGTTGGTAACGGTACGGTTAGAGTTGATTTCAATGCCGGAGATGCCATCGGTATCGACCATCATGCGGGCGTTATCGCCATAGCTATAATCGTGAAGGGCGACACCATGACGTGTAGCGGTAAGTGAACCGTACCAGCCTGCGGTAACAGAATTGTACTGATTCGGCTGTACACTGCCATTAATGTTCAGACGTCCCCACGGCGAATAGTGCTGGTAGCTGCCGCGCAGTGTTGGTTCGCCATCACGTATATTGTCGTCCGTTGCCGACGCTGAAATATTCCAGATATTGTTGCGATCTGATGAATCGTACCAGGAAATCATCTGCGAAGTATTACTGCTTCCCGTTCGCTGCATACTGTAGGAGATGTTGCGGTTTTGTTGTAAAGGTAGAGAGAAAGAGAAGTAATATTGATTCTCTTCGTCGTCATCCCAGCGGATTCGACTTACTGCCAGCGATGCAGATATACCTTTGAAATCGCCAATATCAAAGTTTTTGCTTACAGATACGGAGTAGTTGGTATTGCTGGTGCTGTCCCAATAAGTATTGCGTGTAACGTTGAGATAAGAGTTTAATTCCAGCGTTTCAAAGTACTGGTTCAAGGAAATGACATAACTCTCTTTTTCATTATCGATTGACTCATCGCCATTACGCGAGCTGAGGTACTCACTCATCGACACGTAATCTTTATCTGAGAAGCGATAACCCGCGAAGGTAATCTGACTGCCTGTCGATTCGAAATGCTTTGCATAGTTGAAGCGATAGCTGTAACCACGCAGATTGCCGCTATTTTGTTGCTGTAAAGACGCGTCTGCTCCGGTGACATCAAAAGAAAGCGAACCGAATTGGTTAAGGTTAAAGCCAATACCGGTAGTGATAGCCTGATAATCATCAGCGGTGAACATGCCACCACCATACAACGACACATTGTTCAGCCAGCCCCAGGAGGCTTCCGCCGTCCAGAAAAAGGGATTATTGATATCGTTATGCCCGACGGATGTCGGTTTTCCCAGTGACGTTTTATAGCGCACTTGCCCTTTACGGGTTAAATAGGGAATGGATGCTGAGCCAACCTGGAAGGTGCTGGTGCGGCCATCTTCTTCTTCCACTGTGACATCCAGCTGCCCCTGAAACGATTGCCCCAAATCAGAAATAGTAAAAGGGCCTGGCGCGACAGTGGTTTGATAAAGTACACGACCATTTTGTGCCACAGTTACTTTCGCGTTGGTCTGCGCGATGCCGGTAATTTGTGGCGCATAACCCTGTAAATCTGGCGGCAGCATGCTTTCATCACTTTCCAGCGATGCGCCAGTAAAGTGGAAGGTATCGTAAAGATTGGAGCTCAGGTCGTACTGGCCCATAGTGAATTTTGACGACCAGGAGGGGATAGGGCGAAACAGATAAGTTCGCGCAAATTCGCTGTCGCGGTTTACCGAGCGTCCATCAGCAAAATTCTGATTATATTGGTAATCGCTACGTAAGCGCCATGCGCCGAGGTTAAAGCCTAACGTACCATAGGAGCTGACGTTTTGGGTGCTGTCTCCGTGATGTGGGGCATACTGGCTGGCGTACACGTTGTAATCAAGGATAAACCCGGTGATACCGGTATCCCAAAACTCTGGTGGCGTCCAGTTTGTTGCCTGGTATTTTAACCATGCCTGGGGAACACTTAGCGATAATATCATCGTAGCTTTATCAAGTCGTGTCGTTAACTCCTGACGTTGGCTTAAATCGAGACATTCGCTGCCAGCTATGTTTTGCAATGATTCAATAAATTCCGTATTAAGACCGAAATTAGTCAAATTTTCTTTGGTTAAGCAGAGTAACGAACCACTTTCATTATCGGCTTTTACCCATTCCAGTATTAACGTTTGTGGCAACATATTTTTATTTATTTGCACACGAACGAGGTATCTACCAGGGGGGATATAGCCTTTTTTCTCAAAACGAGAGATGTCGATATTCTCACGGTCTTCTGCGTCAATCATATCGACGTTGAATTCTACGGCGTGGACTGGCAAAACGAAGAGTAGGGAACACACAACGCCAGACAGGGCATTTTTAATTGCGTGGGATAACTTATCCCGGGAAAACGTGTTTTTATTGTTCATAAAAATCCATTTCTAAAAAGGCCCAAAGTTGCCGATGAAATATCATCGGCTTTACCGCCTGGCGTTGTGTGGGTATTGACTACCGATTACTTGTAGTCGAGTACGTAATTAGCCTGTGCCTGCACGTTACCCGGGGTCGCGGTGCGTCCCAGAGACTCCATACGGGCTTTAAAGTTCAACTCCTGGTAAGAGTTAGTCGTCGGGAAGTTGATAGTGATTGGAGTGCCAAGAGTCACGTTGGTGTTGTCTGATTTCACCAGACGTACGCCTACATCAGTTGCGCCGCCGATGTTACCTTCCAGAGTGTTTTTAAGCAGGTTGGAGTCGGTAGCGTCAACACTGGCAGAACTAAAGGTGATTTTGACTTTATCAACAGTGTTAGTGCCGTCAGATAAAATACAATCCTGCAAATGAATGGTGACATCTACAGGCAGTGATTTCTGACCGCTTTTTAATACGGTATCAGCAACTTCACCGAGGTTTATTGTCTGATCTTCATCACCAGGAGCAATAGAACAAGGTGCATCGATAACTTCACCTTTAAAAGTAATTTTACCTGAACCCTGATTAGCATCGTCAGCAAGAGCGTTAAAAGCAACGCCTGATAACAATGCGGTTGCGAACATAGATAACAATGTTTTTTTTAACATGACTATAATCCTTTATAAATGGATGAGGAAAATACAGGTTTGAATTTAATATTAATTCAGCTATGGACATTACCATAACCAGAGATAATTTGACTCGTTATTTATATTAAATGCTGATTAAGTAAAACTTAAAATATAATTCCCCGTTATATATTGAGGTGTATATATCTAGATGTTTGTTGTTTATCGTTATTTGTGATAATTTTTTTGTATGAATTGCGGCGAAAAAACAACCGTTTGTTGACAAAGGTTTACGCCTAATGTTGTAAAGGGGGGAGTGTATACTTATTATAACGAGTAGGGGCTTAATAATCGTGAAGATATAATATATATCTAGCGATGCTTGTTAATTTTTATTATTAATTAGTAATGTTTTATCGGGGAATAATATATATTCATAGTCTTGGTTGTTCTTTTTTTAACCAGATATGGTATATAATACAACACTTACTATGATCAAAATCATATACTTGATCCAGAATTATGCGAGTATATGAATGTATTCAACGATGGATATGTGAAATTTTAACGCTAAATGTTTAGTAATGTTAAATTTTGAAGGTGAAAAGGATGTTTATTGCCTGGTACTGGATTGTATTAATTGTTCTACTGGCTGGTGGCTATTTTCTTCATCTTAAACGTTACTGTAAAGTTTTTCGCCATGACAGAGATGCGCTGTTAGCTGCCCGAAGTAAATTAGATAAACGCTCCGATAAAGAAGTGTTTGAAAAGCATCAATAATACCTTTAATAACGATACAGATGTTGCCTTTAGCAATGGGCAACATCTGTCATTATCGTCTTTAACCAATTCCTGCCGTTTGTAGCAGCACTAAACTGAATCCCATCACTGACATTCCACATAGCACGCCATAACTGGGGTTATTATTGGGGTCGATCTCTTTGGCTAGCGGCATTAATTCGTCAACGGAGAGCGCCACCATAATACCGGCAACTGCCGCCATGATTGCCGCCATGACTACCGGAGAAATCATGCTGCCAAGAATTAACCACGCCAGAACGCCACCGAGAATTTCAGCCAGTCCGGAAATCCCCGCCCACAGAATCGCGGTACGTTTCGATCCTGTTGCAGCGTAAACCGGCCCTGCAACGGCCAGACCTTCAGGAATATTGTGCAACGCTACGGCCAGGGCGATACCAAATCCCAGCTCCAGGTTGCTGCTCGCCGTGACAAAGGTGGCAATCCCTTCCGGGAAGTTATGCAGACTGATGCCGAGAGTGAGCAGAATGGCTGTGCGCTTGATCGATTTTGGCAACGGCTGCACCGATTTTTGCATTAAATCCTGCGGATGCGCATGTGGCAACATGCGGTCCAGGCCAAAATAGCCAAGCAGACCGAAGATAAACATTCCATAACCCAACACAGGCGACATTCCTTCGGCGGCTAATGCGGCAGGAAGCATTTCCATTAATGAGATGAGCAACATGATCCCCGCCGCAAATCCTAGCGAAAACGCCAGTAAGCGGTTCGAGGGTTTTTGCCCGAGAACGCCGAGAAACGCGCCAATAAACGTGGCTGCCCCCGCCAGTATGGTCAGAATGAGAGGTACTGACATCGACAACTCCTTATAAATCTTCACCTTCAGGCAGATCGTCAAAATAACTGATGATCATCATCATTGTTATCCGGGTTCTTACTCCGCCGAACAAGCGTATTGTGAGGATATCAAAATGACACCTTTAGTTAAGGATATCATCATGTCTTCAACACGTATGCCAGCATTGTTTTTAGGTCACGGTAGTCCGATGAACGTGCTGGAAGATAATTTGTATACCCGCAGCTGGCAGACGTTGGGGATGACATTGCCACGCCCGCAAGCAATAGTGGTGGTTTCGGCTCATTGGTTTACCCGTGGAACAGGAGTGACCGCGATGGAGATGCCGCCCACGATTCATGACTTTGGTGGCTTCCCGCAGGCGCTGTACGATACGCATTATCCTGCTCCGGGTTCACCTGCGCTGGCACAGCATCTGGTTGAGCTGTTAGCGCCGGTCCCTGTGACGCTGGATAAAGAAGCCTGGGGCTTCGACCACGGCTCGTGGGGCGTACTGATTAAGATGTACCCTGACGCCGATATCCCGATGGTGCAGTTGAGTATCGACAGTAGCAAACCTGCCGCCTGGCATTTCGAAATGGGGCGCAAACTCGCGGCGCTGCGTGATGAAGGGATAATGTTGGTCGCCAGTGGCAACGTGGTACATAACCTGCGTACAGTGAAGTGGCACGGTGATAGTTCACCGTATCCATGGGCGACGTCGTTTAATGAGTATGTGAAAGCGAATCTGACGTGGCAAGGGCCGGTGGAACAACATCCTCTGGTGAATTATCTCGACCATGAAGATGGCGCGTTATCGAACCCAACGCCAGAGCACTATCTGCCGTTGTTGTATGTCTTAGGGGCGTGGGATGGGCAGGAGCCAATTACCATTCCGGTCGATGGTATAGAAATGGGCAGTTTAAGTATGCTGTCGGTGCAGATAGGTTAATAAAAGAACCCGAAGCCAGAACGACTGGCTTCGGGTGTTACTGAGTTAGCCTCTGATGATTTTAAGCGCCCATGCGCCACTCATAATGACCAGCAGCACCAGACACATACCAAAAGCCAGCATACAAGCCTGAGCCATATTCATAAAATGCCATGGTGGTAGCAGATACCAGCCTTCAGATTGCTGATACATTTCCACAAACCACTGTTGCGTGCTGCTCAGTGTGACGCCATCAGGAACGATTGGTGCGTCATAGCCACAATCCCCGGTAGGCTTGAACCAATTTGGTGCCCACTGTGCCAGCGGCAGGTTAAAGGGAAAAGTGGGATCGGTAGAGCAACCCTGTACGCCAAACAGTGAATCGGGATCCGGATTATGTACTGCATGGTGGATATCGTTCAGTTTGAGCGAAAACTTCAGTCCCAAAATGCTGCCGTAAAATGCCATCACGCAGCCAATTAGCTTTAGGATGATGTTCTTTGGGTTGATCGCTGCAACCAATCCTCCAATAACCATCACAAACATGGCGTAGCGAATGTATACACATTGCTCACAGGGTGCCATGTAGAGATAGATCTGGAAGAAAGAGTGCGCCAGGATAATTAACGCGCCCATCGCAACGGCCATTAACAACCACAACAAGCGTTGCTCCTGCCATCTGACCAGTGTGTCAACTGGTGATGTGCGAAGATCTTTCCACATTCCCTTAATACCCATAGCCTGTTTCCCTGTTATTTGCTTGCTAACTCACGGATAAGGTCTGCCATCGCGTCGATGGATTTGATGCTCTTGGTGTAGATCAAGTACTTACCATTAACGACATAGGCTGGAACCCCCTGGATTTTGGCGACATCATAAGAGGCTTTCCATTTTTCCAGTGTTTCTTGAACTGCTGGTTCTTTCAGTGCCGCTTCAAAATCCGCCTGACTCATACCTGCGGCATCCAGACCGGTTTTGATAAAAGCAGCCGGATCTTTACCGTCAGACCAGCGTTCTTTTTTGTCGTGATAAGCCGCGTAGTAGGCAAACTTGGCTTTCTTAAACTGAGAGTTAGCATCAAATAAGGAAATGCCTGCTGCTTTATCTTTATTGATCAAGACCGCAAAGACTTCGCTTGCTTGTTTGCCGTATTCACCTTTGGTTTCCAGATGGAACGGCGTGAAAGCAACGATATCTTTCACTTTTTCCGATACCGGACCGGTAACCGCTTTGTCGTACTTGTAACAGAACGGGCAGGCGTAGCTAAATACCTTAATCAGCGTTTTGTCGGCATTCGGAATAGGTTTTTCCAGAACCATGTAATCCGTGCCTTCGGTAAATGCAGAAGCGGTAAATGAAACCGCCAGAGCTGCGGTAAGCAGTATGGTTTTAAATAGTGATGAGATCCCTAATTTCGACATTTTTATTCCCTTCTTAATTATTTGAACATCTGTTGTGGACGGACTAACAGCGCACGGTAGTGAGTCTGATTGGGTTTATCTGACAGCACGTCGATTTCCACTTTCACTTCTTTGGTTTTGTAATCGATTTCGTTCAACTTACCGACGGTTGGCTGCCCGACATCGAACAAATGAATAGAACCACCGAAGCCAAACATGGTGTTACGGTCGGCTTGATATTCAATGATGGAGGTAATCGGGCTATAGAAATCGTAGCCACGTTCTTTACCGTATTCCCACACTTGCTGAACGGTGCCTTTCTTCTCATCAATCTTATATTCCACAAAGCGGGAGTATTTCATGGTTGGTAAGGCAGGTTGTTCCAGATGACGCCCATCGCCATTATCAAAAATGGTGAGCGTTCCTTTGCTGGAAATCCAGGCGGTATGCTGGGTGTAGGTAAAGTCGAAGTCTGAGTTTTCGCACAGGCCATTTTCGTTACAGGTAATTGGCTTACCGTTAGCATCAACCGGTTTCAGCAGCTTGCTGGCCAGCGGTTTTTCCCAACCTTTAGAGGGCGCAAGGATCCATTTCACTTGCTTATCACGACCAATTTTCACAACACCCTGGTGGCGAGAGGAGAGGATGATAGAGTCATCTTTTGCGTCATAGGCGATAGAGTTCACGTGCGCCCAGTTGCGGCCTGGCCCTACACCCAGCGCGTCGCCGAACGGTGTATCTGGTTCCAGTTTTGCCTGTTGTCCTGCATGGGCAAGGTCAACGTTAACGCAAACTGCACCTGCATCCAGCGCGCCGAGCAGTGCATCGCGTTTCGGATCGAGGATCTTGGTCAGATCCCATACATCGACAACGCGACCAGATTTATCGACTTCGAGGATATGGTCACGAATGGTGGTGACGTGTACGCCGTCATCGCGACGATAGTTACTCTTACCTACGCGCAACAGTACCGTGCCATTTGGCGTCTCAATGGACTCATGAGTGGCGTCAGCAAATCCGCGCGGTAGTTTGTGATCTTCGAGCACCTGCCCCATCATGTCGAACTCGTACCAGTGCTGACCTTGTACAGCGGTAAAGGTGCCGCGTGGCGTTTCGCGGATACCCATCAGATAACCACGCTTGTTGATATCGCGGTCACGACCATCGTAGAAAGTGTCTTGATCCAGCCACCAGCGGTATTCACCTTCGGTATCGACGATGAAAGTAAAGGGCGCGATATCAAAAGGGAGTGCGCCGGTTGCCGGACCCGCATCAAGGATACCGGCATTTTTATCTTTCTCACCATGCCAGTGGAGATCGGAACCTTGGGCGGTAAAGGTGTGGGTATTAACCAGATAGAGGCGATCTTCAAAACCCGGTGCGACTTTAATAACTTTGGTCTGTTGTAAATCGGAGATAGAGCGGTTATCCATGTAATTATTGACGATGGCCGAAGTGTGCACCACATAATCATCTTTCATGACCTTGCCGTTTTCTTTCCACTCAACGGTCACTTTGTTAGCAAATTTCTGATAAAGACCAAAAATCGGTACACCATCGTAAGTTTTTAGTGATTCCTGACCCACGGGATAGCTGATTTCTACGCCTTTTTCGCCCTTCCCATGGACGGTAACTTTGACGTCAGAAATAACATGGCTATCTAAGTCAACCAAAGCGGTCAGTGGTGCATTGCCGTAGGGATCGACAATGACCGCACCCAGTTGCCCGGCAGGTGGCGCTGGTTTAAAACCCGCAGCCATCACCCCCGATGCTGACAAACCCAGGGTTATCGCCACAGTTCCGGCTACGAGTGTTTTTCTATATTTATCAAACATGGATATATCTCCTTATATAACGCAAATATATAATAATGATGAATATCGACTGTTGAGAGGGTGCTAATAAATTCGTTACGTGAATATAAATATTAATTCAATAAAGAGTGAGAATGCTTTTGTGTTTCTTTTAAATATGTTGTTATTCGGTGAAACAAATATTTATGTTTAATGGATAGTAGGGGGGCAATATATCAATCACAATGTTCAATACTGTGTAGTGTGATCCCTGCAACATTGTTTTTTAATTATTAAATTTAAATCTGGTGAGATAAAAGTAAAGTATTTAAATAATATCAAATAGTTATGTTGTGATGTATTCACTTACTTTAATTACAATATCGCTTGCATATGACGATTTAACATTAAATTGAGTATTAATGTTAAATAAAGGTTGGATATGTATGTGTTTATATATTGATGGGAGTTATGAATGGTGGATTATAAGAGATTGCCCCGCTTATCGGGGCAATATTAAGCTGTATTACTCAACAAAAATATGCGGATAAAACCGAGACATATCCTGGGTGATCAATGCACGGTCTTCACGAATGCCAATTCCGGCAGGTTGATCGTTCACCAGCCAGCTACCAATCAGCATATAGCTGTCGCCGAATTTCGGTAACGGGTGGAATTGCTGAACAATCATCCCTTCTTCGCCATACGGACCTTCCGCTGCTTCAATGGTTTTGCCGTTCTCAATGATCGACACGTTTGCGCCTTCACGGGAGAAGATCGGTTTAACCACATATTTTTCCATTTGCGGATGATCATCTTCCGCAAAATAAGCGGGCAGCAGGTTCGGGTGATTCGGGAACATCTCCCACAGTAGCGGTAGAAGCGCTTTGTTGGAGATAATGCTCTTCCACGCCGGTTCCAGCCAGCGTACGCCTGCATCCTCCAGCTTGGTGGAGAACATCTCACGCAACATAAATTCCCACGGATACAGCTTGAACAGGTTGGAAATCACCTGATCCTGTAAATCCGTGAACTGACCTTTTTCACCTAACCCGATATCGTCGATGTAGAGGAACTCGGTAGCGATTTCAGCTTCCGTCGCGCAGTCCTGCAAATACTGAATGGTTCCGCGATCTTCCACCGTGTCGCGACAGCAGGTGAGATGCAGCAACTGGAAGCCATACTGTTCACGCAGCTCAACGAAGCGATCGATCAGCTTTTCTTGCAAACTGTTAAACTGGTCGCTGCCCTCCGGCAAGTTACCGGCGTTAAGCTGATCTTCCAGCCAGATCCACTGAAAGAACGCCGCCTCGTATAGTGACGTTGGCGTATCGGCGTTATTTTCCAGAAGTTTAGGTTCGCCAGTGCCATCCCACGCCAGATCAAGACGCGAATAAAGCGATGGCTGGTGCGTCAGCCATGACTGGCGCACAAAACTCCAGGTGTGTTTTGGAATGCGGAATTTGGTCATCAGCTCATCGCTGGCGATCACTTTTTCCACCACTTTCAGGCACATCTGGTGCAGTTCGGCGGTGACTTCTTCCAGCTTTTCAACCTGGGCGAGGGTCAACTTGTAGTAAGCATCTTCACACCAGTACGGCTCGCCGTACATGGTGTGAAAATTGAAACCGTATTCGTGGGCTTTTTCGCGCCAGTCCGGGCGCTCGGTAATACTGACTCTTTCCATCGGTATCAGCCACCCATTGAACGAGAAGAGGTGCCGGTTGCGCTACGCTGCATAGTGCTTTGTTTGGCAACAGATTCACCAAAACCGCCACGGGTAACAGTAGTAGTGGTCGCCGGTTTTGGTGCCATTGCCGTCTTCGGTACGGTCATGGTGCGGCCTGGCTGGGCTGCGCCATAGTTTTTACCGGTCGCGTCGGTATATTTACCGTAAGCCGGGCTGGCCGGGTTTTTCGAGGAGAACAGCGGCTGCTGTGCAAATCCCGCGCCGCCGCCCATCAGACGTCCCATCATGTAACCGGCCATCAGCGGCATCCAGAAACTCCCGCTGGATTGCTGGGCCTGCGCCTGGTTTTCTGGTGCCATGCCAGCCTGGGCTGGTGCCTGCTGGCACTGACCTTCACCAAATTCAGCAACACAGTCTTCACGGGTGGCGTATTTCGGCGCAGTACGTTCGGCTTCTTTCAGCGCATTGTTGTACGCGGTGGTACATTCGGCGCTTTTGCCTGGGTTTGCAGCTGAACAGTCGTCAGCATTTTGATAGAGAGACACTGTTTCATCACTCTTTTCACAGCCAGCCAGCATAAAAACAGTGGCAACCGCGAGAGCGACTGGTGTCAGATGGCGTGCGCTCCAGTTTTTGCGGAACGATGCGTGGCGTATGGATTTTGTCCGTTTCATTTTTGTCTTCCGGGACCAGTGGTAAATACCCATCAGAATAGAGGATGGCTGGTCGAAATTGAAGCGAGAAGGGGGAAGAATGCGGCAGATAACCCGTATCTTTACGTTGCCTTACGTTCAGACGGGGCCGAAGCCCCGTCGTCGTCGTCAGTTACGGAAAGGGTTATGACCGTTACTGGTGGTAGTGCGTGCGGATGTTTGCTGAACGACGGGTGCCGGGCTATCAGGCGCATAACCATCAGCAATAGCATTCTGTTCCGGCGTTTGCGGGGCAACGTTTTCCGGATTAGTGGAAACCGGTTTGCTCAGCGCATTGTTCAGTGCCAGCAGATCCTGCTCGTTCAACGTACCCAGAGCTGACTTAATATTCAACTGGTTAATCAGGTAGTTATAACGCGCATTTGCCAGCTCTTGCTTAGCGTTGTACAGCGTGGTGGTCGCATCCAACACATCAACAATGGTACGCGTACCAACCGAGTAACCCGCTTCCATCGCGTCTAATGAGCTTTGAGCGGAAACTACGGCTTGTTTGTAGGCGTTAATGCTACTGATAGAAGCATTAATGTTGTTGAAGGAGGAACGTACGGTTTGCACGACGCTACGATGCGCGCTTTCCAGTTGCTCGCTGGCACCAACAAAGTTGTACTGGGCCTGTTTCACCTGCGAGTTAACCATTCCGCCCTGATAAATCGGCAGCGAGAAGCTCAGGCCAACTTTGTTCTGGCCCATATTGCTATCGTCATACTGGGTACCAGCGGCACCACGGGTTTTCGAACCGCTATAAGAGGTGTCAGAAATCCCGGTAGAAGCCGTTAAATCCAGAGTCGGTAAGTGACCATCCTGCGCCTGGCGAATTTGCTCGCGCGCCAGGTCCTGGCTCAAGCGCGCCTGTAACAACGACAGGTTACGTTTTTCGGCTTCTTTCAGCAGCGTGTTAACCGGCTGTGGTTTGTCGGTTTTAAAGTTTTCGACATTCAGCGCCGCCAGTTCCGGATAGTAGTTACCGGTGATCTGGCGCAGCTGCTCTACCGCGTTATCAAGGTTATTACGTGCGGTCACTTCGTTCGCCAGCACGGTATCGTACTGTGCGCGGGCGTTCTGCACGTCGGTGATCGCTACCAGGCCCACGTTAAAACGTTGGGTGGTTTGATCTAATTGACGGTAGATCGCTTCTTTTTGCGCCTGTGTATAGGAAAGAACGTCAATAGCATTCAACACGTTGAAATAAGCGGTCGCGGTGTTGAGGATCAAGGTTTGTTGATCGGTCTGATACGTGACGTCCTGAATCCCAGCTGCTTTTTCCTGCAGCGTTAACGCACGCCATTTCGACATATCAAAAATGGATTGAGTTAACTGCAGGGACGCACTGGTCGCGTTAGAGTTGATGCCGTTCGCGTCGCGGTAGCCGTTGCTATAGGTGTAATCTGCACCTAAACCTAGCTGTGGCAGTAATGGACTGCGCGCTTCATTAATTTTTTCAAAGGCAGCATCACGATCGGCGGCAGACTTACGCAATTCCGGGTTACTAAGGCGTGCTTGCTGATAAACTTGCATCAGGTTCTCGGCCTGGCTCAACGAACTGAACCCAGAGAGGCTCAGGCCGATAAGAATGGGGAGCAATTTCTTCATTTGCATTCCTTGTGGTGAAGCAGTATTTAGCGCGATCAAACTGTAAAATTATTGCGGATTCTAGCAGAAGCCGCTACCGCAAAAGGTTGGCGTTACGTGCCATAGGGCGTTAATGTGCCTCAATTTAACACATGACTGCTCAAACGGCAGTCAAACGTCGCTGAAATTCACATTTAATTCACTATTAGTGCCAGGACATTAACAATGCTTAAGCCAGACAACCTGCCCGTTACATTTGGCAAAAACGATGTAGAAATTATTGCACGAGAAACACTTTATCGCGGCTTTTTTTCATTAGATCTTTATAGATTTCGTCATCGTCTATTCAACGGGCAAATGAGTCATGAGGTACGGCGGGAAATTTTTGAGCGCGGTCACGCCGCAGTCTTGCTACCCTTTGACCCAGTGCGTGATGAAGTTGTGCTGATTGAGCAGATTCGGATTGCCGCGTACGACACCAGCGAAACCCCCTGGCTACTGGAGATGGTTGCCGGGATGATTGAAGAGGGTGAAAGTGTGGAAGATGTTGCCCGTCGCGAAGCGATTGAAGAGGCGGGACTGATAGTCAAACGGACCAAACCGGTGTTAAGTTTCCTGGCAAGCCCGGGGGGCACCAGTGAGCGTTCGTCAATTATGGTGGGCGAAGTGGACGCCACGACCGCAAGCGGTATTCACGGTCTGGCTGATGAAAACGAAGATATTCGCGTTCATGTGGTAAGCCGGGAACAGGCATACCAGTGGGTAGAAGAGGGGAAAATCGACAACGCAGCGTCGGTCATCGCTTTGCAATGGCTGCAGCTGCATCATCAAGCGTTAAAAAATGAGTGGGCATAAATGAAGCGTTACACACCTGACTTTCCTGAAATGATGCGCCTGTGCGAGATGAACTTTTCACAATTGCGCCGTTTGTTACCGCGCAATGACGCACCCGGCGAAACTGTAAGCTATCAGGTGGCAAACGCACAATATCGGCTGACGATTGTGGAATCGACCCGATACACTACCCTGGTGACAATAGAACAGACTGCGCCCGCGATCAGTTACTGGAGCCTTCCGTCAATGACGGTGCGTCTGTATCATGACGCGATGGTGGCTGAAGTGTGTTCAAGCCAGCAGATTTTTCGCTTCAAAGCGCGGTATGATTATCCTAATAAAAAGTTGCATCAACGCGACGAAAAGCATCAAATTAATCAGTTTTTAGCGGACTGGTTGCGATACTGTTTAGCACATGGAGCGATGGCGATTCCGGTTTATTAGCGTCGTGAAACCTAAGGACACCATTTGGAAAGCCTGTTAACCCTTCCTCTGGCTGGTGAGGCCAGAGTCAGGATTTTACAAATTACCGACACTCACCTGTTTGCACAAAAGCACGAAGCCCTGTTAGGGGTAAACACCTGGGAAAGCTACCAGGCGGTGCTGGAGGCGATTCGGCCACACCAGCACGAATTCGACCTGATTGTCGCGACAGGTGATTTAGCGCAGGATCAATCCTCTGCGGCCTATCAGCATTTCGCTGAAGGCATCGCAAGTTTTCGTGCGCCCTGCGTCTGGCTGCCGGGCAACCACGATTTCCAGCCCGCGATGTACAGCGCGTTACAGGATGCGGGTATCTCCCCGGCGAAGCGCGTGTTTATTGGTGAGCAATGGCAAATCCTGTTGCTGGATAGCCAGGTGTTTGGCGTGCCGCACGGTGAGCTGAGCGAGTTTCAGCTTGAGTGGCTGGAACGTAAACTGGCCGATGCGCCAGAACGCCATACGTTGCTGCTGCTGCATCATCATCCGCTACCTGCGGGTTGTAGTTGGCTTGATCAACACAGCCTGCGTAACGCGGGCGAACTGGATACCGTGCTGGCGAAGTTTCCGCACGTCAAATACTTGCTGTGCGGTCATATTCATCAGGAGCTGGATCTCGACTGGAACGGTCGCCGCTTGCTGGCAACGCCGTCGACCTGTGTGCAGTTTAAGCCGCACTGTTCTAACTTTACGCTGGACACCATCGCGCCCGGCTGGCGTACTCTCGAGTTACATGCTGATGGCACGCTGACCACCGAGGTGCATCGCCTGGCGGACGCACGCTTCCAACCTGATACCGCTTCAGAAGGCTACTGATGTCTACGCTTCTTTATTTACACGGTTTCAACAGCTCGCCGCGCTCTGCAAAAGCGAGCTTGTTAAAAAACTGGCTGGCGGAACATCACCCTGACGTTGAGATGATCATTCCGCAGTTGCCCCCGTATCCTTCTGACGCGGCAGAACTGCTGGAATCTATTGTCCTGGAACATGGCGGCGATTCGCTGGGTATTGTCGGTTCGTCACTGGGGGGATATTACGCCACCTGGTTGTCGCAATGTTTTATGCTGCCCGCAGTGGTGGTCAACCCGGCGGTGCGTCCGTTTGAACTGCTGACGGACTATCTCGGTCAGAACGAGAACCCCTACACCGGGCAGCAATATGTGCTAGAGTCACGCCATATTTACGATCTCAAAGTCATGCAGATTGACCCGCTGGAAGCGCCGGATTTGATCTGGCTGCTGCAACAGACGGGAGATGAAGTGCTGGATTACCGCCAGGCGGTGGCGTACTACGCTTCCTGCCGCCAGACTGTCATAGAAGGCGGCAACCACGCATTCACGGGCTTCGAAGATTATTTCAACCCGATCGTCGATTTTCTTGGTCTGCACCATCTCTGACGATCAACTCGAATTGCTAACTTAAACCATGACGCAAACTTATAACGCTGATGCCATTGAGGTACTCACCGGGCTTGAGCCGGTTCGCCGCCGTCCGGGGATGTATACCGATACCACTCGCCCTAACCATTTGGGGCAAGAAGTTATTGATAACAGTGTCGATGAAGCACTGGCGGGCCACGCAAAACGCGTGGATGTAATCTTACATGCCGACCAGTCGTTAGAAGTGATTGACGATGGGCGCGGGATGCCGGTAGATATTCACCCGGAAGAGGGGGTACCGGCGGTTGAACTGATTCTTTGCCGTCTGCACGCGGGCGGTAAATTCTCTAACAAAAATTACCAGTTCTCTGGCGGCCTGCATGGCGTGGGGATTTCGGTAGTTAACGCCCTGTCGAAGCGCGTAGAAGTTAACGTACGCCGCGATGGTCAGATCTATAACATCGCCTTTGAAAATGGCGAAAAGGTGCAAGATTTACAGGTTGTCGGCACTTGCGGTAAACGCAATACCGGTACCAGCGTGCACTTCTGGCCGGATGAAACCTTCTTTGACAGCCCGCGTTTTTCTGTTTCACGCCTGACGCATGTGCTGAAAGCCAAAGCGGTACTGTGCCCGGGCGTTGAGATCACTTTTAAAGATGAGATCAACAACACCGAACAGCGCTGGTGCTATCAGGACGGTCTGAATGATTACCTGGCGGAAGCGGTAAACGGTTTACCGACGCTGCCAGAAAAACCGTTTATCGGTAATTTCGCTGGCGATACTGAAGCGGTGGACTGGGCGCTACTGTGGCTGCCGGAAGGCGGTGAACTGCTGACCGAAAGCTACGTCAACCTGATCCCAACGATGCAGGGCGGTACCCATGTTAATGGCCTGCGTCAGGGCCTGCTGGACGCGATGCGTGAGTTCTGTGAATACCGCAACATTCTGCCGCGTGGTGTAAAGCTGTCGGCGGAAGATATCTGGGATCGCTGCGCCTATGTGCTGTCAGTAAAAATGCAGGATCCGCAGTTTGCCGGGCAGACCAAAGAACGTCTCTCTTCGCGTCAGTGTGCGGCATTCGTTTCGGGCGTGGTGAAAGATGCCTTCATCCTGTGGCTGAACCAGAACGTTCAGGCGGCGGAGCTGTTGGCAGAGATGGCGATTTCCAGCGCCCAGCGTCGTATGCGTGCGGCTAAAAAAGTGGTGCGTAAAAAGCTAACCAGCGGCCCGGCGCTGCCTGGTAAATTGGCTGACTGTACCGCGCAGGATCTTAACCGTACCGAACTATTCCTTGTGGAAGGTGACTCCGCAGGCGGATCTGCCAAGCAGGCGCGCGATCGCGAATATCAGGCGATCATGCCACTGAAAGGTAAGATCCTTAACACCTGGGAAGTCTCTTCCGACGAAGTGCTGGCTTCGCAGGAAGTGCACGATATTTCGGTAGCTATCGGTATCGATCCTGACAGCGACGATTTGAGCCAGCTTCGTTACGGCAAGATCTGTATCCTGGCGGATGCTGACTCCGATGGTCTGCACATTGCCACGCTGCTCTGCGCTTTGTTTGTAAAACACTTCCGCGCATTGGTGAAACACGGTCACGTTTACGTTGCACTGCCACCGCTCTACCGTATTGACCTCGGGAAAGAGGTTTATTACGCGCTGACGGAAGAAGAGAAAGAGGGCGTACTTGAGCAATTAAAACGCAAGAAAGGCAAGCCAAACGTCCAGCGTTTTAAAGGTCTCGGGGAAATGAACCCGATGCAATTGCGCGAAACCACGCTTGATCCGAACACTCGCCGTCTGGTGCAGTTGACTATCGATGATGAAGACGATCAGCGTACTGACGCGATGATGGATATGCTGCTGGCGAAGAAACGCTCGGAAGATCGCCGCAACTGGTTGCAAGAGAAAGGCGACATGGCAGAGATTGAGGTCTGATAATCCTCCCGCCAGAAGAATAAAACATAGCCCGGTATACAAGTGTATACCGGGCTTTTTTGATCAAAATTCCATTTTCACCGTGAATTGCACTTCACGCGGATCGCCAATCTGGTTGCCCAGATTATTTGTGGCGATGGAAGAGGTGTAATACGTTTTATCAAACAGGTTTTTGACGTTTAATTGCAGTGTGACCGGATACTGCAATTTCATTTTGTATGCGGCGAAGGCATCGGCAACAAAATAGCCTGGCAGATAATAGTCAGCCCCATTGGTTGCCGAACGACGGCTTACACCATGTCCACCACCGCCAAATGTCAGCGTATTATTGCCTGGCATGTTATGAATATCATAGGTCAGGAATAGCGAACCGGTATGACGAGGAACATTCGGCAATGGTTTCCCTGCATAATCAGGATCCTCCAGAACCTTAGCATCGGTATAGCCGTAGCTGGCAATGATATTAATGTTTTCAGTTAATGCTCCCGCAAGGTCGACTTCTACCCCTCTTGAACGAACACGGCCTGCCGTTTTGGCGATGGTTTCATCACCAATACTTTCGGTATACAACACATTACGTTTATGGATATCAAACAGCGCAATATCTGCGGTGATACCATCGAATAGCTCGAATTTTGCCCCGACTTCGTAAGCATTAGATGATTCTGGTGGAAGATCGCCAATGTAGCTGGCAATTGACGACTGCGGCATAAATGTTTGCGAATAATTGGCAAATAAGGATACCGATGGCGTCAGTTTGTAGACCAACCCCAGTTTGGGAGTCCATTGTTCATCGCGGCTGTCAGTATTGACATTAAAAGGACGGCCTTTACCCGCATACTGCGTGTAATACTGATAGCGGATCCCGGCGACGGCAATCCAGTTATCGGTCAGATAGAGTGCGTCCTGTGCATACGCTGAGTAGCTCTCCTGTTTGATCGTCTGATCACTGTCCGACGCCGAAACCGTTGTACATTTGCTGGTATTACCATAAACAGGGTTGTATATATTGAAATCTTTAGCTTTTTTACAGCGAATCATATCTGTACGCAGAAGATCATAATATTCATATGACACCCCACCCAGAATCTCATTATAGAATCCGGCAATATCAACATTCCCTTGCAGATCCGCACGAGTAGCATGCATACGCTGGGTAGATCCCTGAGTTGCATCAACACGCCGTGTCAGTGTTCCTGTCGTTGCATCATACGCGGTAACACGCGCCTGATTATCGCTGTATTTATCCTGGCTGTAGCTGTAATCAAAGCGCGCTGTCCACTGGCTATTGAGATGATATTCTGCGTTGAGTTGCGCCAGATCGGACTGACCATCTGTAATATTAAACGGTTCGTCAAAACGTATTTTTCGATCAACGTTTACGGGCTGTTTCGTCGTAAGGTCGAAAATCGTTCCACGATCGAACGGAGTTTTATAGTCCCGATGGGAATAGAGCATGGTTACTGTTGCATTATCACCAAACCAGGTGAGTGACGGGGCAATAAATGTACTGCGCTCTTTACCGAAGTTTCGCCAGTAATCTTCATCCTGCACTTCCCCGGTAAGGCGATACGCCAGCTGAGTGCCTTCAATGGGACCTGTGATATCAAGTTGCCCAGTGCCGCCACCAAAACTGGAGGAGGTGGCTGAAACCGAACCATGGAATGTTTTTTCCGGGCGCTTGGTCACGACGTTAATCAGTCCGCCAGGATCGAGAATGCCATATAGCGTGGAGGCCGGGCCTTTTAGCACTTCCACACGCTCTGTTGCGGCGTTGAAACTACGAGGAAGTACGGTTCGCAGACCGTTGGTCATGATGGAGCCATCCCGGTTTGCGCCAAACCCACGGCGTACAAAAGCATCCTGAGTCCCGCCTAATGTATTGGTCTGTACCACGTTACTGACGTTATAAAGCGCCTCATCCAGCGTTGTCGCATTCTGGTTTTCCAGAACCTGATCGCTAACCGTATTGACCACTTGCGGGATATCCAGCATCGGCATATCGGTTAATGTCGCCGTGGAGGTGCTCAGAGGTTGATAACCATCGGTTGCCTCAGTTGCGGTATTTGCATCTGCTGTAACAGTGATTGTTTCGCCATCTTTGGTCGTTACAGAGTCTGTTGCATGAATCATCGGTGCCGCAAAAAGCAGTGAAAAGAGCGCCCGACCTTTGAGTCCTGAGAATGAAGGTGTGAACATAGCCATTTAGTCTGTTATCCCAAAAACTCGCGGATTGTCGCGAGTGAAAATTGTTTCTTATTGCTCACTAAGCACTATCCGTTTGTTATTTCGCCATCGGATATGTAATTGAGAATCATTCAATCACGCAGTAATGTAGTAGTAAATGAGAAATAACAAAAAATTGCTACATGTGTTTTTATGAAAAGTTTATACAATTTGATTGCTTTTAATTTGTTGATATTTAATGTTTTTATTTTTATGTATAAAAATATTTTACCTGTTATTTACCTTGTTTTTGTGTGGCTTTTAACTGCTTGACTACTACATTTTGTGGCGTCAAACTCTCAAAGGAGAATGAGTTTTATTTTTGTTTGTCTTTGATTAAGTTGGCGTACACGTGGCACATAACGCAAAAGGGCAGGGGCTGATCCTCGACAATGTTTCTGCCGGGTATCACAAGAAGATCATTGTTGATGGTGTTTCTTTCTCCGTTCCCACAGAAAAAATGACCGTTCTGGTTGGGGCAAACGGCTGTGGAAAGTCGACGTTGCTCAGCACCATTGCACGTATCTTGCAACCCATGGGCGGTTCGATATTGCTTGATGGCAAAGCGATTCACGAGCAACCAACGAAAGCGTTATCCCGTAGACTTGGGATCTTGCCGCAGTCGCCATTATTGCCGGAGGGCTTAACCGTTTATGAACTGGTGTCGCGTGGGCGTTTTCCCTGGCAAAATTTCATACGTCAATGGAGCGACGCCGATGAGCAGGCGGTGGAAGAGGCCCTGAAATTAACCGGTACGCAGGAGTTTGCACATTTACCTGTTGAAAAACTCTCTGGTGGGCAGCGCCAGCGTTGCTGGATTGCGATGGTGTTGGCGCAAAAGACGCCTTATATCCTGCTGGATGAACCCACAACCTGGCTTGATTTACGTTATCAGGTTGAAATTCTTGAGTTATTACATGATTTAACGCGTCATCACGGGCGTACAGTCGTCGTGGTGTTGCATGATCTGAATTTTGCCGTCAATTATGGCGATACGTTGATATTTTTACGCCAGGGGAAAGTGGTGCGTGTGTTGAATGAGGGGGAGCATTGCACGCCTGAACTGGTAAAAGCTGTCTTTGACGTTGATGTTCACGCATCAATAAATCCTCTGACGGGAAAGCCGTTCTTCATGCCGTTTCGTGGTGTAGAAAAAGTATGATGCGCACAGGGCTGGTTACTGTAATTTTCCTCGCCTTACTGCTGGTGGGATGCGTGGTATATCCAGGGATTGGTGCCCGATTTATTGCACCACAAACGGTGTTGCAGGCATTTCTTCATTTTGATCCGCAAAACTTCGATCACAACGTAATTGTAAGACTCCGTTTGCCGCGTTTAGCGGCAGCATTGCTTACCGGTGCTTCTCTTGGTGTTGCTAGTGCTTTGTTGCAGGCTGTCATTCGTAACCCATTGGGGGAGCCACATATTTTAGGCTTAAATGCCGGAGCCGCTCTTGCTGTCGTTGCCGCCAGTGCGCTTGGACTGGCCTTTCCGGTTGGACGCCCACTGCTGGCATCTACGGGGGGCGCGTTATTGTTCCTGTTGATATTGCTGCTTTCCTCCGCAGGGCGTTCAGGGGTAACGCCAATGAAAGTTACTTTATGCGGCGTGGCGCTATCGGCGTTCGTGTCCTCAATAACGGCTGCAATCCTGATTCTTGACGAACAAACACTGCTGGCGATGCGGACATGGCTAGCAGGTGATTTAGCGGGGCAGGATTGGGCGACGCTGGGTACGTCCGCCTGGTTTTCTCTGGGGGGATTTGTGTTAGCCCTTTACCTTGCACCCTCCCTTAACATGTTGGCACTGGGCGATCGCATGGCGCAGGGGCTGGGCGTCTCTGTACTCCGCACGCGAACATTTACCCTGCTTGCGATCGCGTTGCTCTGTGGCGCAGCCGTATCGATTGCTGGCCCCATTGGTTTTGTCGGCCTGTTGGTACCGCAGATTGTCCGGCGTCTGGTATCAGCGGATCTGCGCGTTCTGCTCCCTCTTTCAGCTTGTGTCGGCGCACTTTTGTTATTACTGGCAGATATTATTGCCCGGACGCTTTTCACGCCCCATGAGTTAGCGACCGGTGTCATGACGGCGTTAGTTGGTGCGCCCGTTTTTGTCATTATGGCGACGAGGATGTTCAAATGAGTCGGATAATGAACGTCGGGCTACGACCACTACGTGTTGGTAAGTTTTCGACACTGGTACGCCCTAAAAATCTGGTGTTGCTTGGTGGGTTGTTTCTGTTTGCGGTTGGAATACTGATATTCGGTCTGATGCATGGCTCTTTCTCCGTCCCGGCATCGGAAGTAGGACGAGCATTGTTCTCTCCAGAAAACGTAAGCACAGACGCACGTTATATTGTGCAGGATATTCGCTTGCCGAGAGTCATCATGGCATTGCTATGCGGGGCCATGTTAGGTATGGCAGGGGCCGCAATGCAATCCATTGCACGTAACGGCCTTGCCGATCCTGGGTTAATCGGCGTCAAAGAAGGATGTAGCGTGGCTGTGCTGTGGCTGATTTTCCAGTTTCCAATGCTGGGAATGTTCTGGCGTCCAGTGGCTGGTCTTGCTGGTGGCCTGTTGGTGGCTTTAATCGTGATTTTTTGTGCGCGCGATATTTCCCGCCCGCGATTTGTTCTGATTGGTATTGGTGTTTCCTGGTTTTTCGCCGCCGGTATCGGTGTATTTATGACCACTGCAGATGTTCGAGATGTACAAACTGCATTGATGTGGTTATCGGGAAGCCTGCATGCAGCTAACTGGATGTTAGTCGGTATTTCAGCCTGTTGGATGTTGCCAGCCGCTCTTTTATTGCTGTTCACCGCCAGGACTGCGGATATCGCTCTGCTTGGTCATCAGGTTGCAACCGGGTTAGGGGTGAATAGTTCTCGTCTGGCGTTGTTACGTGTCGCCGCACCCATAATCCTGACAGCCGTCTGCGTTTCGTGTGTTGGTAACATCGGTTTTGTCGGATTGATAGCACCCCATATATCACGTTTTATTCTACGTGGCGGGCAGACGACATTACTGCTGGGGAGCGCGGTATCGGGGGCGTTGTTAGTTATTCTGGCGGATAGCATTGGTCGTTTGGCTTTTTTGCCTTTGCAACTGCCTGCCGGAATCATTATCTCACTGATTGGTGGACCATTTTTTTTGCTACTGCTCTGGCAGCGCAGGAACAGTTTTTAACGGGAGTTATATGCGTTTATTTTTTTCTCTGCTGATACTGTTGTCATTTTTTTCCCGTGCAACAGAACCTGTTCAGGTATTTACTGATGATTTAGGGCGCAAAGTCACTGTTCCTGCTCATCCAAAGAGAATTGTCTCTTTACACGATCTTGATATCACTATTCCTCTGATTGAGCTCGGTGTACCTCCTGTCGCCAGCCACGGGCGAACTCGGCCTGACGGTAGCCATTTCATTCGATCTGGCGCGTTATTGACAGGTGTCGACTTTGATAATTCATCGATCGCCTTTATTGGTACCGCTGATATTGATATTGAAGCGATTGTGGCGGCAAAGCCTGACCTGATCATCACAGAACCGACCCGTAATACGCCCATTGAACAACTTGAAAAAATTGCGCCCACGGTGAGCATTGATCATCTCAAAGGGGGTGCGCCAGAAATCTATCGCAAGCTGGCAGAACTTACAGGAACGCAGTCGCAGCTGGCGATACTTGAACGCCGCTATCAGGCACAAATCAATGCGCTGAAGGCGACGCTGGACAGCCAAAAAATAACGGTATCGGTGATTCAGGCAAACCAGGGAAAAATTAATGTGATGCATAGCTATCATTCGCTGGGGCGGGTATTACGCGATGCTGGTTTTCGTTTTCCGCCGCTGATTGAGAGCATTCCTGAAGGTGGGCGAATGGATGTGAGCGCGGAGCGTTTACCTGAACTGGATGCCGATTTTGTTTTTGCAACCTGGCGCGGTGACACCGGTGGTAAACCTCAGGATGAGCTGGCAGCAATGGAAAAAGTCATGCCGGGATGGTGTCAGTTTCTGACTGCCTGTCGTTCCGGGCGTTATGTGCTGATTTCTCGTGAAGAGGCAATTTCTAACTCCTTTGCATCTCTGGGGCTGATGGCTGCGCAGATACAATCACAAATTGCAGGGCGACCTCTACCGGAGGCTAAATGATCCAGAAAGATAAAGCGCGGGTTGATATTTTTGGTGAGCGTTTTCGCACTCGCGCGAGTCAGTTAACGCCTGGGTTAAGAGCTGTCGCCAGCTACATTAATGAGCATCGTGAAGTGGTACTCGAGCAAACGGCGATGGAAATTGCGGCCACGTTGAACACTTCCGATGCCACAGTTATCAGGGCTATACAGGCCCTGGGGTTTGCCGGGCTGCGTGATCTGAAACGCACTCTGGAACAGTGGCTTGGTCCAGCCCTTAGTTCCAGCGAAAAGATGTCTACGACGGTGAGTAACTTGACGAGCGATGTTAACACCGCAATCGACTTTGTTCTTGAAGGGCATTTGTATACCTGTAATGTCCTGTCAGAGCCTGAAAACCGCCACGCGCTTGCGCAAGCTGTAGCGTTGTTGGTGCAGGCACGGCAAGTCGCTATTTTTGGTATTGGCGCTTCGGGTATTCTGGCGGACTATACCGCACGACTATTCAACCGCATAGGTTTGCCTGCCACGGCACTAAACCGTACGGGTATTGGCCTTGCCGAGCAACTGATCGCGCTTCAACGTGGCGATGTTCTGATCATGATGGCGCAAAAATCTGCGCACCGGGAAGGGCTGACAACGCTTCGTGAGGCGAGGCGGCTGGGGATCCCTGTTATTTTGCTGACAAACGCGCTGGATTCACGTTTTAGCAAAGACGCCAGTATCGTGATTCATGTTCCGCGCGGGGATGAAAAAGGGAAAACGCCGCTACATGGTACGGTATTGTTGTGTCTGGAAATGATTGTCTGGTCGGTAGCTTCCGCAGTGCCGCAGCGTGCGGTTAAAACCATTAAGCGAATTAACGATTTCCATCGAGGACTGAAAACGGGAAGAAAGAATGGCTAATCTGGGCTGAGACCGGTAGCAGCACCGGCCTCTTTTTAGAAATGTCAAAGCCCCGGCTGCAGGATACGAATATTCATCTCCAGCACGTCACCTTTTACGGCTTCGCTATATGCTTTCATGTGCGGGGTTTGCAGATGCGCTTCAAGATGCGCGATGCTTTCCCACTGCTCAATCATCACGATAGAATCCGGTGCCATAGACTGGAAACTCACGCCAGCAGCGCAATCCACCATTGGCGCATAGCCGTGGCAACCTTCTTCTTTCAGTACGGTTGGAACGATTTTAGCAAACTGATCCAACACTGCCTGACGGTGATGTTGACCAGGACGAGTACGGATTTCTGCGATTACTGTAATCATGGTTAACTCCTTCTAAAGCCAGAGCTCTAGTTAACCAAAAATTTCCACAAGATGCTTGCGATATTCTTCAGTATAGCGGGGAACATCAGGCATTTTTATCACGTCATTAGCGATAAATGTCGGCAGCGGTTCCATGCCAAGGAATTGGTTTGCTTTATGGAACGGCAGGTACACACCGTCAACACCAACGCCGTGGAAGAACTGATCTTTTTCGGTGAAGGCTTCCATTGGTGCGTTCCAGGTCAGTGAAAGCATATATTTTTTGCCCTGTACCAGGCCGCCGGAACCGTATTTTTTTGATGGATCTTTGCGGGTACGACCATCGCTGGCATACAGAGTCCCGTGACCTTCGGTGAATACATCATCAATATATTTTTTCACTGTCCACGGCGCGCCCATCCACCAGCCTGGCATCTGCCAGATCACCACATCAGCCCAGAGAAAGTTTTGTACTTCCGCTTTGACATCGTAGTCGCTGTCGGCGCGAACAATGCGGACATCATGCCCGAGGTCGCGCAGTGTGCCATCCGCGACTTCGGTCAGGGTGTCGTTCAGTTGACCATTGGAGTGGGCGAATTTTTTCGCGCCGTTGATAATCAGGATGTTGCTCATTTTTTAACCTCAAGGTGAGACGTTTGCCGACTATAGTACGTCACAGAGCGGTACGGTGAAATTAGCAAAATGTGCAAAGTCTTTTGCGAATTTAGCAAAAGTCTGATCTTTCTCTGATTCACCGATGCGGGATAAATATTTTCTGAAAATGACAATACTTAAATCAACTTCCCATAAGCTCCCACAGGAGAGATGTATTATGCAAATGATACAGGAGTTTTTCGGAAAAAATGATTATGGAGAATATATATGTCAAATATCATATACTTATCAATTAAAGGGAAAATACAAGGTTTGATCTCTGAGGGTTGTGGTTCGTATGCATCTATTGGTAATAAATATCAAATAAATCATGTGGATGAAATTTTTGTTTTACAGTTCGACCATTCTTTAAGTCGAGAGTATAATGTAGTGCATCACCCCATAAAATTTTACAAGCCAATAGATAAATCCTCCCCTTTATTAAATGCCGCTCTTTCTGAAAATGAAGAGTTATCAGCTGTATTTAATTTTTATAGAGTTAATTCTGGCGGTTGTATTGAAAGGTTTTACACAATTGAATTGCAAGGAGCACATTTATCGAATATTCTGACATGTTATCCACACTCAATTACACATGCGGGTAATCAGCCGGAAGAGGTCATTGTTCTTAATTATAAAAATATAACATGGAAGCACCATATCGCGAGTACGGAATCATATAGTTGTTGGGAAGAAAGGATTTTTTAAATATGAAAAGCGATCTCACTATAAAAAATAGATATTGTACAATTCCACAAGCGAAGTTCCGTAAATGGGATGAAATGGACGTTTTACTCTGGAAGTTAGGAAAAAATGATTCGCGTCGCCGTTCAGGAGTATATTATTTAAATGCTTATAAAGATGCATATGTACAATATAATAGAGACAAAATAATTAAACATGCATACGCCGCTGGAATTCGTCCAGAGTTACTGGGCGGCGTGGCCTGGATTGAGTCAGGAGGTATGCCTGAAAATTATAAGTTTCAGATATATGAAACAAAAAGAATGATGGGATTGTTAGATATGCCTGAAAATAAAACATCATTTGGCTCAATGGGTATACAAATACGAACCGCAGCGATTACTCTAGGTCTAGACCCTTCAGAATTAACTACCAGAAATCAGTTAGAGTTAGCGACATGCCTAATGGAGGATGATTTTACCTTTCAAATTGCTGCTACTTATTTAAGAGATCTTGTCCTTTTTGATTATCCCTCTTCGGCAACACTGTATATGACGAATGAGCAGTATATTATGGCTGGTATTAGATATAATCGTGGTGTTGAACGAGATTTGGGTTTTTTTATTTGTTTAATTAATAATTTGCCTGCGCGTGATACAGATGATTATAAATTCATCTCTTATGGTATGAGGTTGTTAGAGATTAGAGAACATATCAAAAAATTGATTAATGAGTAATCAGATATGTTAAAAAAACAACTACTATCAATATTTGAAGCACTATTATATATAATGCTTACTTATTGGTTAATAGATTCTTTTTTTGCTTTCAATAAGTATGACTGGATGCTTGAGTCGGGAGACAATATTTGCAGTATACCTTCTGTTTCAGGCGAAGATCGTATATTGCAAGCAATGATTGCAGCATTTTTTCTTCTGACACCACTTATTATTCTTATCTTAAGAAAACTCTTTATGCGGGAAATGTTCGAGTTTTGGCTATATGTATTCTCGCTCGTTATTTGTCTGGGTTGTGGTTGGTGGCTTTTTTGGGGACGGTTTATATTTTGCTATTAGTAAAGTCTATGAGAGTCGTTTTAACGGCTCTCATAGACAGAGAAGTTACCAGCTTACCTTCGCCTCAAATCCACCTTGTTCCGCATTCCCAAATTCAACATTCATGTCATGCAGCTTGGCGATTCGCTGGACAATCGATAGCCCAAGTCCACTGCCGGTAGCGGTTTGTCCGGGTGGGCGATAGAAGCGTTCGCCAATTCGCGCCAATGCCTCTGGTGTCACACCGGGGCCGTTATCCCTCACGATGAAATTATCGGCATTCAGCGTGACGTCTACCACGCTACCTTGTGGACTGTAACGCACGGCGTTATCCAGCAAATTTCGCACCAACAAACTTAGCAATAGCGGTTGTCCGGTGCGTTTGATGCCGTTGGCTTTGAGTGTCAGTCGCACGTCAATTTTCGCCTGCTGCGCCGTGTGGTAAATATCCATCACCGACGATTGCAGGAGATCTTCAAGCGGGATCTCCGCGACGTCCTGAAGGTTATCCAGTGAGTCCAGCCGCGATAGCGTGAGCAGTTGATCAACCAGACGAGTAGCGCGATCGATCCCGGAATGTAATTGGAGCAGCGCTTTTTTCCGCGCCTGCGGATCATCGTCAGAGAGCTGAGCAACTTCGGTTTGCACTTTCAGCGCCGTTAACGGGCTACGAAGTTCGTGAGCTGCGTCGGAGGTAAAGCGTCGTTCACGAACCATCATCGCATGTGTGCGGGCGAACAGTTGATTTAGCGACTCAACCAGTGGGCGCACTTCGCTGGGTACGCCCGTCGCGTTTAGTGGTTTTTCCGAGTCTGGGTCACGCATACGTAGTGCCAGCGCCAGTTTGTTCAGCGGCGCGAGTTCACGACCCAGTAGTACCATCATGATGATTAACATAATCGGCAGTGCGACCAGCCACGGGATCAATTGTCCGGCAACAATCGCCAGCGCCATGTCTTCACGGTATTCCCATTCCTGACCCACAACGATGCGATATTTGCCATCAGGTGAGGTCATCCAGACAAAACGCCAGGGATCGTCTTCACCGACCAGTTGCCCGTCAGCAAAACCTTCCCGCTGATAGCTATAGGGAATATCTTCTCCGTTATCGCCATCGTTAAGGACCATTCTGCCGTCGTGGGTAAAGATGGCAAAAGTCAGCGCATCGTCATCAACATGACCGTGTTTTAATTTATTTGGCGTCTGTGCCATGCGATCCGCCGCGTTGATTTCGTTGAGATCGAGCGTACTTAACCGTTTGGCAAACAGCATCAGTTGGGTGTCGAACAACTCATCGACGTTATCCGTTGTTTGTTTCCAGGCGACAAAGCTGGAAAGCAGCCAGGTCACCGAGGCCAGAATTAAAAAGATTAGCGTCAGCCTGACTCGCAGACTAAGACGTTGGGTAAATTTCATTTCTCACCTAATGTGTAGCCAATACCATGCACGGTACGAATAAAATCACTACCGAGTTTGCGTCGCAGATGATGCACATGCACTTCAACGGCATTACTGGTGACCTCTTCGTCCCAGGTATACAGTTTCTCTTCAATCAGTTTGCGCGGCAGTACCCGACCAGCGTTACGCATCAGTAATTCCAGCAGGGCAAATTCTTTTGGTTTCAGCGTTAAGGGTTCGCCAGCCAGCGTGGCGATACGTTTGCCAGGGTCTAGCATGACGTTGCCGTGGCGCAGCTCGTTGCTGGCCTGGCCGTTGGTTCGGCGCATCAGAGCTTCCAGCCTGGCGGCGACTTCTATCAACGCAAAAGGTTTACACAGATAATCGTCAGCTCCCAGACGCAGCCCTTCTACACGTTCCGCCAGCGCATCGCGCGCAGTCAGGATCAATACCGGCTCACGCTGACCTTTTTCTCGCCATTCGCGCAAAATATCGCGACCATCCATGCCCGGTAAGGTTAAATCCAGGATCACCGCATCATAAGGCGCGCTATATAGCGCTTCTTTTCCCTGACGACCTTGTGTAAACCAGTCGACGCTAAAACCCATTTTACTAAGGCCCGTTTTGATGCCGTCGCCAATCAGCATGTCATCTTCTATCAGTAAAATTCGCATTTTTTCATCCCTGCGATAACCGTATTTGCTGCCAGTAAACCGTGTTGTAACGCGCTCTGTACAGCATTAAATTTTATTTTTTTCCCTTAAGAAGTTGTTAAGGACTATCTTGTTAAATGCTCGGAAACAGACATTAAAGGGAGTAATAAACATGAAAAAATTCGCAGCAGTAATCGCAGTAATGGCCCTGTGCAGTGCACCGGTTATGGCAGCAGAGCAGGGAGGTTTTTCTGGCCCATCGGCAACGCAAAGTCAGGCCGGAGGATTCCAGGGGCCGAACGGCAGCGTAACGACCGTAGAAAGCGCAAAATCCCTGCGTGACGACACCTGGGTAACCCTGCGCGGCAATATCGTTGAACGCATCTCTGACGATCTCTACGTGTTCAAAGATGCCAGCGGTACTATCAATGTGGATATCGATCACAAACGCTGGAACGGTGTGACGGTGACGCCGAAAGATACGGTTGAGATTCAGGGTGAAGTCGATAAAGACTGGAACTCTGTTGAAATTGACGTCAAACAGATCCGCAAAGTAAATCCGTAATTGTTACCGCTCCCGGGACGCGTTCCCGGGAATAATTTCGCAGGGAGGCAAAATGACAAACCTGACACTGGATGTAAATATTATCGATTTCCCATCAATCCCTGTGGCGATGTTGCCGCACCGCTGTAGCCCTGAGTTGCTCAACTACAGCGTGGCGAAATTTATCATGTGGCGTAAAGAGACGGGGCTTTCTCCTGTTAACCAAAGCCAGACTTTTGGCGTCGCCTGGGACGACCCAGCCACCACCGCACCGGAAGCGTTTCGCTTTGATATCTGCGGCAGCGTTAGCGAACCTGTTCCCGATAATCGTTATGGCGTGAGTAATGGCGAACTTACCGGTGGGCGTTATGCTGTTGCCCGCCATGTTGGCGAGCTGGACGATATTTCACACACGATATGGGGCATCATTCGCCACTGGCTACCTGCAAGCGGCGAAAAAATGCGCAAAGCCCCGATCCTGTTTCACTACACCAATCTTGCCGAAGGGATGACAGAGCGGCGACTGGAAACGGATATTTATGTGCCGTTGGCGTGATGGGGAATCTTTACCGGAGTGTGAGCCAAATCACTCGCGATAAGTTTGAGCAAACAATGCCACAGGCGTATTGTTGTCGGGCTTATAATTTCTCCGGTAAGGAATACCATGTATACGCGAAATTTATTATGGCTGGTCAGCCTGGTAAGTGCGGCTCCTCTCTACGCTGCTGACGTTCCCGCCAACACACAGCTCGCCCCGCAACAAGTCTTTCGTTACAACAATCATAGCGACCCAGGCACGCTCGACCCGCAAAAGGTAGAGGAGAATACTGCCGCGCAGATTGTGCTGGATCTGTTTGAAGGTCTGGTATGGATGGACGGTGAAGGCCAGGTGCAGCCCGCTCAGGCTGAACGCTGGGAGATACTTGACGGCGGCAAGCGCTATATTTTCCATCTGCGTAGCGGTTTGCAGTGGTCAGACGGTCAGCCTCTGACGGCAGAGGATTTTGTCCTCGGCTGGCAGCGCGCGGTTGACCCGAAAACGGCAAGCCCTTTTGCTGGCTATCTGGCACAGGCGCACATTAACAATGCCGCGGCTATTGTTGCGGGTAAAGCAGATGTTACATCGCTGGGTGTCAAAGTGACGGATGATCGTACTCTTGAAGTTACGCTTGAGCAGCCAGTTCCTTGGTTCACGACGATGCTCGCCTGGCCGACGCTGTTCCCGGTTCCTCATCATGTCATCGCTAAACATGGCGATAGCTGGAGTAAGCCAGAGAACATGGTTTACAACGGTGCCTTTGTGCTTGATAAATGGGTAGTTAACGAAAAGATTACTGCACGCAAAAATCCAAAGTACCGCGATGCGCAACATACAGTATTGCAACAGGTTGAGTATCTGGCGCTGGATAATTCGGTCACCGGCTATAACCGCTATCGCGCGGGAGAGGTCGATCTCACCTGGGTTCCGGCGCAGCAAATTCCCGCCATTGAAAAATCACTGCCTGGCGAGCTACGAATTATCCCGCGTCTGAACAGCGAATATTACAACTTTAACCTTGAGAAACCGCCATTTAACGATGTGCGGGTGCGTCGGGCGCTATATCTTACGGTTGATCGACAGCTTATTGCGCAAAAGGTACTGGGGTTGAGAACGCCCGCAACCACGCTGACGCCGCCAGAGGTAAAAGGCTTTAGCGCGACGACGTTCGATGAACTGCAAAAGCCAATGAGTGAGCGCGTCGCGATGGCAAAAGTCTTGCTGAAACAGGCGGGATACGACGCCTCTCATCCGCTACGCTTTGAGCTGTTCTACAACAAGTACGATCTGCATGAAAAGACCGCGATAGCGTTGTCTTCCGAATGGAAAAAATGGCTGGGTGCACAGGTGACGCTGCGCACAATGGAGTGGAAAACCTATCTTGATGCCCGACGAGCCGGTGATTTTATGCTGTCTCGGCAGTCGTGGGATGCGACGTACAATGATGCCTCCAGCTTCCTGAACACGCTCAAAAGCGATAGTGAAGAAAACGTCGGTCACTGGAAAAATGCGCAGTATGACGCCTTACTAAACCAGGCCACGCAGATCACTGATGCGACAAAGCGTAATGCGTTGTATCAGCAGGCAGAAGTGATCATCAACCAGCAGGCACCGCTGATTCCCATCTACTATCAGCCGTTAATCAAACTGCTTAAACCCTACGTTGGCGGTTTTCCGCTGCATAATCCCCAGGATTATGTCTACAGCAAAGAGTTGTATATCAAGGCACATTGATGCCTTTATCGCCGCCGGAGCACGTCCGGCGGCGCTATTCACGCTGATCTCCTGTGACTCGACGCGGCAGATAATGTAGTATCTCCGGCAATATTGCCCCTTTGAAGGCTGGCGAATAAGTTGAGGAATCAGAATTAATGAGCGATATGGCAGAGCGCCTTGCGCTACATGAATTTACGGAAAACGCCTACTTAAACTACTCCATGTACGTGATCATGGACCGTGCGTTGCCGTTTATTGGTGATGGTCTGAAACCTGTTCAGCGCCGCATTGTGTATGCGATGTCTGAGCTGGGCCTGAATGCCAGCGCCAAATTTAAAAAATCGGCCCGTACCGTCGGTGACGTACTGGGTAAATACCATCCGCACGGCGATAGTGCCTGTTATGAAGCGATGGTCCTGATGGCGCAGCCGTTCTCTTACCGTTATCCGCTGGTTGATGGTCAGGGGAACTGGGGTGCGCCGGACGATCCGAAATCGTTCGCGGCAATGCGTTACACCGAATCCCGTTTGTCGAAATATTCTGAGTTGCTATTAAGCGAGCTTGGACAGGGGACGGCTGACTGGGTGCCAAACTTCGACGGCACTTTGCAGGAGCCGAAAATGCTGCCTGCCCGTCTGCCAAACATTTTGCTTAACGGCACCACCGGTATTGCCGTCGGCATGGCGACCGATATTCCACCGCATAACCTGCGTGAAGTGGCTCAGGCGGCAATTGCCTTAATCGACCAGCCGAAAACCACGCTCGATCAGCTGCTGGATATCGTGCAGGGGCCGGATTATCCGACTGAAGCGGAAATTATCACTTCGCGCGCCGAGATTCGTAAAATCTACGAGAACGGACGTGGTTCAGTGCGTATGCGCGCGGTTTGGAAGAAAGAAGATGGCGCGGTGGTTATTAGCGCATTGCCGCATCAGGTTTCAGGTGCGCGCGTACTGGAGCAAATTGCTGCGCAAATGCGCAACAAAAAGCTGCCGATGGTTGATGATCTACGCGATGAATCTGACCACGAGAACCCGACCCGTCTGGTGATTGTGCCGCGTTCCAACCGCGTGGATATGGATCAGGTGATGAACCACCTCTTTGCTACCACCGATCTGGAAAAGAGCTATCGCATTAACCTCAATATGATCGGTCTGGATGGTCGTCCGGCGGTGAAAAACCTGCTGGAAATCCTCTCCGAATGGCTGGTGTTCCGCCGCGATACCGTGCGCCGCCGACTGAACTATCGTCTGGAGAAAGTCCTCAAGCGCCTGCATATCCTCGAAGGTTTGCTGGTGGCGTTTCTCAATATCGACGAAGTGATTGAGATCATTCGTAATGAAGATGAACCGAAACCGGCGCTGATGTCGCGGTTTGGCCTTACGGAAACCCAGGCGGAAGCGATCCTCGAACTGAAACTGCGTCATCTTGCCAAACTGGAAGAGATGAAGATTCGCGGTGAGCAGAGTGAGCTGGAAAAAGAGCGCGACCAGTTGCAGGGCATTTTGGCTTCCGAGCGTAAAATGAATAACCTGCTGAAGAAAGAACTGCAGGCAGACGCGCAAGCCTACGGTGACGAACGTCGTTCGCCGTTGCAGGAACGCGAAGAAGCGAAAGCGATGAGCGAGCACGACATGCTGCCGTCTGAACCTGTCACCATTGTGCTGTCGCAGATGGGCTGGGTACGCAGCGCTAAAGGCCATGATATCGACGCGCCGGGCCTGAATTATAAAGCGGGCGATAGCTTCAAAGCGGCGGTGAAAGGTAAGAGCAACCAACCGGTAGTGTTTGTTGATTCCACCGGTCGTAGCTATGCCATCGACCCGATTACGCTGCCGTCGGCGCGTGGTCAGGGCGAGCCGCTCACCGGCAAATTAACGTTGCCGCCTGGAGCGACCGTTGACCATATGCTGATGGAAAGCGACGATCAGAAACTGCTGATGGCTTCCGATGCGGGTTACGGTTTCGTCTGCACCTTTAACGATCTGGTGGCGCGTAACCGTGCAGGTAAAGCTTTGATCACCTTACCGGAAAATGCCCATGTTATGCCGCCGGTGGTGATTGAAGATGCTTCCGATATGCTGCTGGCAATCACTCAGGCAGGCCGTATGTTGATGTTCCCGGTAAGCGATCTGCCGCAGCTGTCGAAGGGCAAAGGCAACAAGATTATCAACATTCCATCGGCAGAAGCCGCGCGTGGCGAGGATGGCCTGGCGCAACTGTACGTTCTGCCGCCGCAAAGCACGCTGACCATTCATGTTGGGAAACGCAAAATTAAACTGCGTCCGGAAGAGCTACAGAAAGTCGCTGGCGAACGTGGACGCCGCGGTACGTTGATGCGCGGTTTGCAGCGTATCGATCGTGTTGAGATCGACTCTCCTCGCCGTGCCAGCAGCGGTGATAGCGAAGAGTAATATGCCGGGGAGGGCGCTGTTTCCTCCCGCTTGCAAGGAACGCCGGATGAAACGTTAAGTCGTCATCCGGCCGCGTATTCAACCCCCGGAAACGATAAAAATTCCCTTGAAACCGTTGTTTATTCATGCGTTGCGATTAACAATACGCTTTTCCAGAGAGCGGCTTTTAACAATGCCCTAACCTGATTTTCAGGTGACGTACAATGCCAGTCTCTCAGACCTTCAGAGGGTGTTATGCTATATATCTTTCGTCTTATTATTACCGTGATTTACAGCATCTTAGTCTGTGTATTCGGCTCCATTTACTGCCTTTTCAGCCCGCGTAACCCGAAACATGTGGCCACCTTTGGGCATATGTTTGGCCGTCTTGCGCCGCTTTTCGGCCTGAAAGTGGAGTGCCGCAAACCTGCAGACGCTGAAAGCTACGGCAATGCTATCTATATTGCTAACCACCAGAACAATTATGACATGGTGACGGCATCGAACATTGTGCAGCCGCCGACAGTGACGGTAGGTAAAAAGAGCTTGCTGTGGATCCCCTTCTTCGGGCAGTTGTACTGGTTAACCGGCAACTTATTGATCGACAGAAACAATCGCACTAAAGCTCACGGCACTATTGCGGAAGTAGTGAATCACTTCAAAAAACGCCGTATTTCCATCTGGATGTTCCCGGAAGGAACCCGCAGCCGTGGTCGCGGCCTGCTGCCGTTCAAGACCGGGGCATTTCACGCGGCAATTGCGGCGGGCGTCCCGATTATACCCGTGTGCGTCTCTACAACTTCGAATAAGATTAATCTTAATCGGCTACACAACGGTCTGGTGATTGTCGAAATGCTGCCGCCAATTGACGTCAGTCAGTATGGCAAAGATCAGGTTCGCGAGTTGGCTGCCCATTGTCGTTCGATAATGGAACAAAAAATCGCCGAGCTCGATAAAGAAGTCGCAGAACGCGAAGCCGCCGGAAAAGTTTAAGTCGGCAATCTGTATTTTTGCGGGGAACACTTTCCTGCACGGTATTACTTTAGCCAGTTTTACATGGAGCAAATATGTCACTCAGTCGGCGTCAGTTCATTCAGGCATCGGGGATTGCACTTTGTGCAGGCGCTGTTCCCCTGAAGGCCAGCGCAGCCGGGCAACAGCAACCGCTACCCGTTCCGCCGCTGCTTGAATCTCGCCGTGGGCAACCGCTGTTTATGACTGTACAACGTGCGCACTGGTCATTTACGCCAGGGACACGCGCGTCGGTTTGGGGAATCAATGGTCGTTACCTGGGGCCGACTATCCGCGTCTGGAAGGGCGACGATGTTAAGCTTATTTACAGCAACCGCCTGACAGAAAATGTCTCAATGACGGTGGCCGGGCTACAGGTACCTGGCCCGCTGATGGGCGGTCCGGCACGGATGATGTCGCCAAACGCTGACTGGGCACCCGTACTGCCCATTCGCCAGAACGCAGCTACTCTGTGGTATCACGCCAATACTCCCAACCGCACGGCTCAGCAGGTTTATAACGGCCTTGCCGGAATGTGGCTGGTGGAAGATGAAGTCAGTAAATCGCTGCCTATCCCCAACCATTATGGTGTGGATGATTTTCCTGTCATTATTCAGGATAAACGGCTGGATAACTTTGGTACGCCAGAATATAACGAACCGGGAAGCGGCGGCTTTGTTGGCGATACGCTACTGGTTAACGGTGTACAAAGCCCGTACGTTGAAGTCTCGCGTGGCTGGGTGCGCTTGCGTCTGTTGAACGCGTCGAACTCTCGTCGCTATCAACTACAGATGAGCGATGGTCGCCCGTTACATGTGATTTCTGGCGATCAAGGATTCCTGCCCGCTCCTGTATCGGTGAAGCAACTTTCGCTGGCACCGGGCGAGCGTCGTGAGATTCTGGTGGATATGAGCAACGGTGATGAAGTGTCGATTACCTGTGGCGAAGCGGCGAGCATTGTTGATCGTATTCGTGGCTTCTTTGAGCCATCCAGCATTCTGGTTTCTACGCTGGTGCTAACGCTGCGCCCAACCGGCCTTCTGCCGCTGGTCACAGACAGTCTTCCGATGCGCTTGCTGCCAACTGAAATCATGGCCGGTTCGCCGATTCGAAGTCGTGATATCAGTCTGGGTGATGACCCGGGGATTAATGGGCAGTTGTGGGACGTCAACCGTATTGATGTCACCGCGCAGCAAGGAACGTGGGAACGCTGGACGGTGCGCGCGGACGAGCCGCAAGCGTTCCATATTGAAGGCGTGATGTTCCAGATCCGTAACGTGAATGGCGCGATGCCGTTCCCGGAAGACAGAGGCTGGAAAGATACCGTTTGGGTTGACGGACAAGTGGAGCTGCTTGTTTATTTCGGTCAGCCTTCCTGGGCGCACTTCCCGTTCTACTTCAACAGTCAGACGCTGGAAATGGCGGACCGTGGCTCGATTGGGCAACTGTTGGTCAATCCGGTACCGTAATGGACCAATTCAATGCCCCACAGAGTGGTGGGGCATTGAAAATTACTCAGTATGCAGTCTTCATTGTGTATCAGGTCGAAAATAATCCTGGCAGCATCAGACTAAGCTGCGGGAAATAACAAATAATTGCCATTACTACAAACAATGCCAGAAACATCGGCAGTAATGGTTTTATTGCCCTGTCGATACTGACCTTACCAATGCTGCACCCCACAAACAGAATGGTGCCGACAGGTGGTGTGCAAAGGCCAATGGTTAAGTTGAAAACCATAATGATGCCGAAGTGAATCGGATCAATCCCCAGATGCTGGGCGATCGGCAGGAAAATAGGTGTAAATATCAGGATCGCCGGCGTGATATCCATAAAGGTACCGACGATCAACAGAATGATATTAATAATAAATAGAATGACCCATTTGTTATCCGAAACGCGGGTAATCAGTTCGTTGATCAACTCAGGAACATCAGCATTCGTCATGGCCCATGACATCCCCATCGAGCAGCCTACCAGTAACAGAACAATTGAACTGGTTACTACCGAATCTAACAGAATATCATTGAGCTTCTTAAGAGTGATTTCCCGGTAAATCATCGCCAGGGCTAAACTATAAATTACCGCAATTGCCGATGCTTCTGTAGGCGTAAATACCCCGGCGATAATACCGCCAATAATGATAAAAATAAGCATCAGGCTAGGAATTGATTCGCGGAATACTTGTAAAAACTGACGAAAATTGATGCGTTCGGCCACTGGGTAATGGTGACGTCGGGCATAAAGTGCAGCTACAAACATTAAGGCAACAGCGGTGAGGATGCCCGGCAGATATCCAGCTAAGAACAACGCAGCGACAGAAGTCCCGCCACTGGCGAGGGAATAAACAATCAACACATTGCTCGGTGGGATCATCAGGCCAATGGGTGCAGAGGCAATATTAACCGCTGCTGAAAACGCCGGATCATATCCCTCTTTTTCTTGCAGTGGTGACATAATCCCACCTACCGCTGCGGCTGACGCAACGGCTGAACCTGAAATCGCACCAAACAGTGTATTCGCGAGGATATTACAATGAGCCAGTGAGCCAGGAAGACGCCCAACTAATGCTTGCGCCAGGTTAACCAGTCGTCTGGCTATACCACCGGTATTCATAATGTTTCCGGCTAACACGAAGAAGGGAATGGCTAATAGCGTAAAGCCATCCAGCCCTACAGTCATTTTTTGTGAAATAACAGAAATGGCGGCATCGGGTGGTAAGGCAGTAATAATAGATAACAGCGAAGAAAGACCAATCGCAAAAGTAATTGGCACACCTATTGCCAGCATGACGGCAAAACTGCCAAATAAAATTAAGACGGGGTAGATATATTCAAATTCCATATTTCCCTCGTTAATGAGAATTCCGTTTACGATAGTTGTCAATAATATTCATTACTGAATACCAGACCAGAATAAGCCCACTGACAGGCATAACCCAATATACTTTATCCATTGGCCATTTTAATACTGGAGAGATTTGTCCAACATGTTGTGCTTTTTCAACAACAATATTCCCGCCATAGATCATGAAAATAACCGCAAAGACCGTAATAATAATTTGGATAAAACTGTCAAGCGTCAGAACAGATGCAGCCGGAAGTTTTTGAGCCAACAAATCAATGGCCAGATGTTTTTTTAAACCCGCAGTATATACACCGCCAAGCAAAATCATCCACATAAATAAAATCTGGGTGAACTCATCAAGCACAGTGCTGGGAGCGTTAAAAATAAAACGTGCAATAACTTGCCAGGTTACGCAGAACACCATAATGGCGAGAATAATGCAGCAACATCCGGCAAGGATCTTATTAAGAATATGAGTGAGTGTTCGCATAAGTCTTCCATGAAAAGGCAGGAATTACCTGCCCATTAGGGTTACATACTTTCTACTAGCTCAAGGTTTTTGGCTGATTGTGCATCTTTCGCCTTGAATTCATCGTATAACGGTTTGACGCGTTCTTTGAAAGCGGATTTATCAACATCAACAACTGTTGCGTTCATCCCTTTCATTTTGTCGTAGGCTTCTTTTTCAGCCGCAGGCCAAATGACGTCCTTCATCTGCATCATTGACTCATCGGCTGCTTTTAATAATGCCGTGCGCTCTTTATCACCAAGTTTATTCAACACGTCGGTGCTGATAATTAACACATCAGGTACCATGGTGTGTTCATCACGTGAATAGACTTTTGCGACTTCGGCGTGACGCATATCGGCATAGACAACGGTATTGTTCTCTCCGCCATCAACCACTCCTTGCTGAAGTGCGGTGTAGAGTTCGCCTTGCGCCATCGGGGTAGCGACACCACCGAGTGCTTTCATCATTGCAATGGCGCTGGGGCTTTGTTGAACCCTGATTTTCATTCCCGCTAAATCTTCAGGTTTTGTAATCGGTTTATTGGAATAAAAACTTCTCGCACCACCGTCATAGTACGTAATACCAACAAAACCTTTGCTTTCTGATGAATTAAGTATTTTTTTACCTAAATCACTTTGCAGAACACGATAATAGTGATCACGGTCGCGGAATAAGAACGGCAGACTGAAAAGGCTGTAATCCGGAGCAAATGATTCTAGTGATGCGGCATTAACCTTAACCATCTGTAATGCACCGGAGTTCATTAATTCCAGTGATTCACGCTCATTACCTAATGTCGCATTTGGGTAAATGCGAATAACTAATTCACCATTAGAATACTCTTTGGTTTTATCCGCTAAATAGCTTAATGCTTTATGGACAGCATGGCTTTTATCCTGATTATGACTCAGTTTTAATGTTGTTTTTGCCAGTGTGGTATTAGATATTAATAAACAACTGGTTAACAGCATAAGCGATGCCGTCAGAGGACGAAGTGCTTTCATATCCTGCTCCTGGTTAATATAACAGAAACGATAAATACAGCGCTTTTCTATCGTTATAATAAAAAATAGTGATTAATTCTCTGCCAGATAATGGAATATTCCTGCCGGAACCGGAATACCTTCCTGTTGGCATTTTTCTTTGTAGTGCATTTGCGGATCGTTCGGCGCTAACACTTTTTCGACACCAGGAGCCGGTTTAACGGCATGCAGCTCCGTGACCATTTTCGCCATAGTTTTTGCAAAAACAGGATTGCCGAGCTTTTTCGGATCGATGGCAATAACCAAACTTGCCAGCTTACGCATCTTGTCATAATCACCATACATGCGAACAATATGGTTGCCAAAATTCGCATTCATCAGCACGCCAGTCAGTGCATCAATAGCCAGTGCAATGCCTGAACCTTTGTGTTGGCCGAAAGGTAGCAGGTTTTCAATCTTATACGGATCAGTGGTGCCATAACCGTTTTTATCTATCGCCAGCCCTTCACCAATATGTTTTCCGGTTTCCTTTGCATGAAGTATTTTGCCGAAAGCCGTGGCACTGGTCGCCATATCAACAATCATCGGATGGCTGTTTTCCACCGGGAAACCAAAGGCGATGGGGTTAGTTCCCAAAAAGCGCTCGGCGCCGCCATGGGGAGCCACACAGGTATCGGTTTGCGTCATTACGATAGCAACCAACCCTTTGTTGGTGATCATCTCTGCAAAATAAGATAACGCACCACAGTGAGACGTGTTTTTAACGCTAACAAAACCGAGACCCTCTTGCTGGGCCAGTTTAATAGCGTGCTCAGTGGCGCTAATTAATGCGGAATGCCCCATTCCGTCGTCAGAGTCGAGAATGGCCACTGACGGTGAAATTTGCTCAATGCTAAACTGCGCGGCTTTATTTAACCCTCCGGCAGCAAGGCGGGTGCAATAATGTTCGACACGCATAACACCATGTGAATGCACACCGGTAATATCGGCATGTACTAAAACATCTGTCACCTGTTGTGTGGTGTCGGTATCCAGTCCGGCGGTATGTAATTTGTGGTGCACCAGTGATTTTAAATTTTCTTCACTGACATAAACAGTTGTCATATTTGTTCCCTTAAAAAGTGATCACACCTTTGACCATATTTTTATTTTCTACAACGTTACGCTGGTAATCTTCGCCAACACTAAAGAAATCGAACGCCTGGTTTTTCATTAAATTTTCGTGAATTTTATTGCTGCGCATCAGTTCAATCACCAACGCAAAATCTTCCCGTGTGGCATTGCGGCTGCTGAGTAACGTTGTCTCTTTTTTATGGAAGGTCGGATCGTCAATAACAAGTTCACCAATGTACAAACCGATGAAAACAATTTTGCCGCCATGACGAATAAGATTGACATCATGACTCATTGAAGCTTTATTTCCCGTCGCATCCAGTACTACGCAAGCCAGTTCGCCTCCAAAGGCCTCACGAAGCGCGGCAATAAAATCTTCCTGTGTGGGATTGAAGGCATTAATCGCCAGATGATCCACAACGTGCTGGCGACGTTGACAGTCAATATCAGCAACAACAACATGTGCCCCTTTAGCCCTGGCGATGGCTGCGGTAGCCAGACCGATTGGCCCAGCGCCAATCACCAGTACGTTTTGTTCAGCCTTGATCTCTGCCCGACGAACGGCATGTGCACCAATGGCGAAACATTCAACCAATGCTCCGGCACTGTCGCTGACCTCGTCAGGGAGAGGCACAAGGTTGTCTTCACGTACCGCAAGGTACTCACTAAAACCCCCATCCTGATGCACGCCATACAGCGAAACACGTTCGCAGCAGTTCGTTTTCTCTTCCCGACAGGCTGCGCACTCGCCACACGGAATGCATGGGATGACGGAATAGCGCTGGCCTGGCTGTGCTGTTTGGCACTGGCTGCCTCGCGAAACCGCTTCGGCGCATATTTCATGACCTAATACACGTGGGTAGCTAAAAAAAGGCTGTCTGCCGGCAAAAGCGTGAATATCAGTACCACAAATACCCACAGCTTTGATTTTTAACAGCACTTCATTATCTGCTGGTGTGGGAATATCCTTTTCCACATATTCCATAACGCCAGGCTGCTGACAAATTAATGTTTTCATTTCTGCTCATCCGATAATAATTGGCTGATGGTGGCCTTGATGCCTTTGTTTTTTATATTTGCAAAGGCGATTTTTATTTCATTTATAAATGGCTGATGGTTGCTTAAATCACCAAATATGGCGCTAAGGTGCAGTAATGCGAGCGCCTGTTGCCATGCGTCTTGTTGTTCCTTTATTAGCGCCTGAAGTTGGTCATTCATTGGATCAGCGACAGACTGGCTTTTCTCAACAGCATCAATGACATAATGCAACCAACCAGCAACGAGCAGTGACAGAACAGCATTGTTTTGTTTTTGCTGATGCAATTTCAGCCAGGGCGTCAGCGCTCGCTGGGGAAGCTTTTGCGAACCGTCCATAGCGATTTGCCCGGTACGGTGTGCAACATTACGGTTGCTAAAGCGTTCAATTAACAGGTCGGCGTATTCCTGGATGTTGATATTTAAGTCTGGATTAAGTGTTCGGGCTTGTTCATTAATCATCAGTTGGCGGGTAATGGAACGAAAATTAGCGTCTTCCATGCATTGCCAGATAAACTCATAGCCAGCCAGTGAGCCGTTATAAGCCAGAAATGAATGGCTACCATTTAACATGCGTAACTTCATCTCTTCATAAGGCTGAACATTGCTGACAAACATCGCGCTGGCTTTATCCCATTCCGGTCGTCCGCGCACAAAATTATCTTCGATCACCCACTGACGAAATGATTCGCAGACGATCCCGCAGGGATCGGCATAACCGGTTTTAGTTTCCAGTAAGGTGAATTGCGATTCAGTCATTGCCGGAACAATGCGATCGACCATCGTGCCTGGAAATGAGACATTTTCTTCGATCCACTGAGCCAGGGGCTGGTCCAGTTGTCGGGCAAAACCGAGAACGGCATTGCGCGTCAGATGCCCATTGTCTGGCAAGTTGTCACAGGAGAGCACGCTAAAAGCGGCGAGCCCTGCCGCTTTACGTTGTTGCAAAGCACAGACGATCAAGCCAATAGCCGACTGAGGCGCATCCGGGTTTTGTAGATCGTGTTTGATTAATCCATTGGTGAGATCAAGCGATCGCGTTTGCGAATCGAGACAATAGCCTTTCTCGGTGATGGTTAATGAAACGATTTTTACCTGAGGTTCAGTCAATTTCTGGATTGCTGCGGCAATGCCATCCACGGGGGTATGAATACCGCCAGTTACCGAACGCACAAGGCGTGAGGTAGATTGCGATGCAGATGTTTCCACAACCGAAAACAGCCCATTTTGCGCATTTAAGTTTTCGATCAGTTGAGCATCACCAAACAGGTTGATCTCAAAGATCCCCCAGTGGGTGTCCGAAAGCTGATTAGTGAGATCCGTGTAGACAGCCTGGTGTCCGCGATGAAAAGCGCCAAAACCAATATGGACAATATCTGCCTGTAACCCGCCCCGAGGCCAGGTGGTTACCTGATCATAGTGGGCGGCATCGATACTTTCGTTCCCTGACATTATGCTCTTACTCCTGGTGGCTTGTGTGTATACCAATTTACATAATTCATTAGACCAAAAACAGAGAGATGCATCACGCTTGCAGAGAAAGGTAAAAGTACGAAACAGAACAACAAGGCGTTATTTATATCTGTATCAATGAGTTATATGAATAAAATGAAAGGAAAGTTTTTTAGAGGTCAGTTTTTAGGATAATTGCCGCTAATCTAAGATATCTGATGATAGTCGATTTATTAGACCAATTAAAAAGAGAGCGTGTACCAGTGGAGGGCGGAAGGCAGAGCCGGCGTTATTTTTTCCGCCAGCTCTGGACTAATGAAGGTTAACGAGCGAAGAAAAAGTCATCAAAATCGCTGATGGAAGCGTCTTGTTTGAAGATTTTGATCAGTTCATTTTTGCTGTTTTCCAGATGTCTCCAGGACGCTTCCCTGGCGAGCTCTGAATCTTTCTGTTGCAGAGCCAGGAAAATAGCCCGGTGATCTTCCAGCCATTGCAGACGCAAATGCTTTTCATGCAGGTACTTGTAGTTAAGTTTCTTCCAGCGGGGGTTTTCTGTACGAACTGCCCGCCATAATTCAGCAGCTTGTTTGATGAGTACCCGATTTTGCGTCGCTTCGGCAATAATGCTATGAAATCGGTGATCCAGGTCTTCAAATTTATCACTTTCCGCAGCGATGGCTTTTTCCTGTAATCCAATGATTTTCTTCAACTCTTGTAACTCGTTAAAGCTGATCTGGCTGGCAGCAAAACCGGTAATATTGCTCTCAATTACCTGACGTGCCTGTAACAGTTCAAACGGGCCAATTTCTGAATAGGGCATTAATGATTTCTGGTTGAGCTTATCGGTGGAGTCGACAAAGAAAATCCCTGACCCTTGCTTCACATTCAATACGCCTTTCAGTTCCAGCATAATGATGGCTTCACGAATGGTAGTTCGGCTGGTATTAAACCGCTCGCTCAGTTCACGTTCTGAAGGTAAGCGTTCTCCGGCCTTAAATACGCCTGAATACAGCAGCTCTTCAATCTGTAGACCAATATCGTAATAGCGGCGCTTTGTAATAACCTGTTCCATACCTTGCCTTACTGTGGGTGTCCTCGGATAGCCGATCGTCGTGCAATATGATTTGAACGTTGCTGATCGGCATAAATAGTAGCGGCAGTTGCCACGATACCGCCAGCCTTAAATGTGCTTGCCCAAGTCGGGCAGTGAAAAACCTCACCAGGGTATTTCGCCACCGTTCATCAACATCACTTCATTTCCGCGCGTGATACAGCGTATAATCCCCGGCCTTTGATTATTTTTTTACCATTTCTGGAAGCAAAATGAGCTCTATCTCCCTGATCCAACCGGATCGCGACCTGTTCTCCTGGCCGCAGTACTGGGCCGCCTGTTTTGGACCGGCACCGTTTTTGCCGATGTCACGTGAAGAGATGGATCAACTTGGCTGGGATAGCTGCGACATCATTTTGGTTACTGGCGACGCGTATGTCGATCACCCAAGCTTCGGGATGGCGATTTGCGGTCGTATGCTGGAAGCGCAGGGCTTTCGCGTCGGGATCATCGCCCAGCCAGACTGGAGCAGTAAAGACGACTTTATGCGTCTGGGTAAACCGAATCTGTTTTTCGGTGTTACTGCTGGCAACATGGACTCGATGATCAACCGCTATACCGCCGATCGCCGTTTACGTCATGACGATGCCTACACGCCGAATAACGTCGCGGGTAAGCGTCCGGATCGCGCCACACTGGTTTATACCCAACGTTGTAAAGAGGCGTGGAAAGATGTGCCGGTGATCCTCGGCGGTATTGAGGCCAGCCTGCGCCGTACCGCGCATTATGATTACTGGTCCGATACCGTGCGCCGTTCTGTGCTGGTGGATTCGAAAGCCGACATGCTGATGTTCGGTAACGGCGAGCGTCCGCTGGTGGAAGTGGCGCACCGTCTGGCGATGGGCGAGCCGATTAGTGAAATCCGCGATGTGCGTAATACCGCGATTATCGTAAAAGAGGCGTTGCCTGGCTGGAGCGGTGTGGATTCCACCCGTCTTGATACCCCAGGGAAAATCGACCCAATCCCGCATCCGTATGGCGAAGATTTGCCGTGCGCGGATAACAAACCGGTAGCTCCGAAAAAGCAGGAAGCCAAAGCTGTAACCGTGCAGCCACCACGCCCGAAACCGTGGGAAAAAACCTACGTGTTGCTGCCTTCTTTCGAGAAAGTGAAGGGCGATAAAGTGCTGTACGCCCATGCTTCGCGCATTCTGCACCACGAAACTAACCCAGGCTGCGCCCGCGCATTGATGCAAAAACATGGCGACCGCTATGTATGGATCAACCCGCCTGCTATTCCGCTTTCTACCGAAGAGATGGATAGCGTCTTTGCGCTGCCGTACAAGCGCGTGCCGCATCCGGCTTACGGTAATGCCCGAATTCCGGCTTACGAAATGATTCGTTTCTCGGTCAACATTATGCGTGGCTGCTTTGGCGGCTGCTCTTTCTGTTCTATTACCGAGCACGAAGGGCGCATTATTCAGAGCCGTTCCGAAGATTCGATTATTAATGAGATCGAAGCGATCCGCGACACTGTTCCAGGTTTTACGGGCGTGATTTCCGATCTCGGTGGGCCTACTGCCAACATGTATATGTTGCGTTGCAAATCGCCACGCGCTGAGCAAACCTGCCGTCGTTTGTCGTGCGTTTATCCGGATATTTGTCCGCATATGGACACTAACCACGAACCGACGATTAACCTCTATCGCCGTGCGCGCGATCTGAAAGGCATTAAAAAGATCCTGATTGCCTCTGGTGTGCGTTATGACATCGCCGTAGAAGATCCGCGCTATATCAAAGAGCTGGCGACCCATCACGTTGGCGGTTATCTGAAGATTGCCCCGGAACATACCGAAGAAGGGCCGTTATCGAAGATGATGAAGCCGGGCATGGGCAGCTATGACCGCTTTAAAGAGCTGTTCGATACTTACTCGAAACAGGCAGGTAAAGAACAGTATCTGATCCCGTATTTCATCTCCGCGCACCCGGGTACGCGTGATGAAGATATGGTGAATCTGGCGCTATGGCTGAAAAAGCATCGCTTCCGCCTCGACCAGGTGCAGAACTTCTATCCGTCGCCGCTGGCTAACTCGACCACCATGTATTACACCGGCAAAAACCCGCTGGCGAAGATTGGTTATAAGAGTGAAGACGTCTTCGTACCGAAGGGCGACAAGCAGCGTCGCCTGCATAAAGCGTTGTTGCGTTACCACGATCCGGCAAACTGGCCGTTAATCCGCCAGGCGCTGGAAGCGATGGGCAAAAAGCATCTGATTGGCAGCCGTCGCGATTGCTTAGTGCCTGCGCCAACCATTGAAGAGATGCGTGAAGCTCGCCGTCAGAACCGCAATACCCGTCCGGCGTTGACTAAACATACGCCGATGGCGACCCAGCGTCAGACGCCTGCTACGGCAAAAAAAGCGTCGTCTACGCAATCTCGCCTGCAGAATGCTGGTGCGAAGAAACGCCCTAAAGCGGCGGTTGGACGTTAAAAAATATCCCCGGTAACAGAATGCTGCCGGGGATTTTTTTATCATTCTGCGTACATACGCAAGCAGCGCAGGCAGTCGAAATAGTCCTGTGCATCAAGACGCGTATTGGCTCTGTTAGCTTCGGATTTGGCAGCATAGATTTGTGGGCGTAATGCTTTCATATCCTGCTCAAGCCGGGCGATTTTGGCATTTAATGTTTGCACATTGCTCGCCAGCTGATTGATCTTTTGCTCATTGACGCAGCCACTGAGCAAGCAGGTTGCCAGAACAACAGCTCCCACGGTGAAAATCGTTTTCATATAGTGTTCCCTTTTATTTATTGTTCCGGCTAATTGTTATTTAATTCAGCTCATTGTTTTAATCTGGCGGCGGTTTTTGCCTCAATCTGCTTAAGTAGGCTGCCGCTGTTCGGGCGGATAAAATCAGCGATTTCCCACTTACCTTCGCGCCGCTGTAAAATCAGTTCTTGCTCTTCGTTGTTGCCATTGGTCAGCGTAAAGCGAACATGAATGCGGGCGGAATCGGTGGTTTTCTCCAGGACTCGAATTTCATCAACGCGTGAAAATAACGACTCTTCGCCAAAACAGATCGGATTGTCGTAAATAAATTGCCGTTCTATTGGCATATCTTCATCGGGATTGTTGGCCGTCTTGAAGGTGGTTTTATAGAAGGCATTGACCGCCTGGCGGTAAGAGTCGGAAACCACCCACGTCCACGGCCAGCTATAATCAGCAATATGTTCAAAGAGTTCGGCAACAAAGGCTTCCGGCTGTTCTTTTTGCAACGAAGCTATAGCGGCCAGTGTTTTTTCATTCTCGCTATTAACCGCTTGTAAGACGCTGCCATGATTGCTGACAATATCGTCAATGACCCAACGACCATTTTCCGCCACCATTTTCAGTGTCTGCGAGGTCTTTTCTTTATCGTCTTGAAAGATACGGAAGCGCACAATGGCATCGGCATGATCGGCGTCAGTTTGGGTTATCGCTACGCTTTCTAACACCAGATCGCCAAAATCCTGACAATCACAAACCGGATCATAATCCAGCCAGCCAATATTGCCCGGCAGCGTAAGATTGTCGTTCAGGGTAAGCGCCTGTTGAATACGCGCAGATGTTATCGCCCGCTCTCCGGTTTCACCAAAATAAGGGGCAGTGGCATCTGATTTATAGTTCTGATAAATATGCCGGACTGTTTGTTCTACGGTCTGTGAGGGGGGCTGTGCGTGTACGGTAAAACTTGCCAGGGCTGCTAAAAACAGAAGTATTATTTTCATCTGTTTTTCACCTCTCCGTTGCGTTTATCCCGGATATAGATGAGTTGTTCTTTTAAGAGCTTCCGGCTCTGCATGATGATGTCCTTATATTTGGCATTCCTGAACAAGGAAGAGTAGCAACGGGCGGGACGCGAGGGGAATAAATGATTTCTGAAAAGTCCGGTAGCGGAACATTACCGCCACCGGGAGAATTTGCACGTTAGCCGCCGAACTGGTCAGGATCGGGACCGAGACGCTTGCCCTGATCGAGTTTTGCAATTTCGCCAAGTTCGTCTTTGTCGAGACGGAAATCCCAGACATCAAAGTTTTCGACAATGCGTGAAGGTGTGACCGATTTTGGGATCACCACCAGGCCGCTATCCAGATGCCAGCGGATAACAATCTGCGCAGGGGTTTTGCCGTATTTATCTGCCAGATCGCGAATGACTTTCTGATCGAAAACGCCTTTCCCTCCTTGCGCTAATGGGCTCCAGGATTCGGTCTGGATTTTGTGTGTCGCGTTCCAGGCATGTAGCTGGCGTTGTTGCATCAGCGGGTGAAGTTCGATCTGGTTTATCACAGGCGTCACGCCAGTTTCATCAATCAGGCGTTGCAGGTGATGGATCTGGAAGTTGCACACGCCGATGCTTTTGATTAATCCCTCTTTTTGCAATTCGATCATGCCTTTCCATGCTTCGACATAATGGTCGATAGCGGGAACGGGCCAGTGCATTAAATAGAGGTCGATATAATCAAGCTGGAGTTTTTTCAGGCTGTCGAGCAGGGCTTCGCGGGGGTGCTTGTGGTCGTCGTTCCACAGCTTAGTGGTGATGAACAGTTCTTCTCTGTTGACTGAGGCATTTTTCAGGGCTTTGCCGACACCTTCTTCGTTCTTGTAGGCCGCGGCGGTATCAATCGAGCGATAACCCACTTCTAACGCTTTTTGAATGGCGGTGATTACTTCCTCATTACTTGCTTGCCAGACGCCCAGTCCCAGCTGGGGCATGACATTGCCATCCTGTAGCTTAATAACGGTTGGATTAGCCATACGTTCCTCCTTTATATGAACTCACCGGAGCAGGCTCCGGTGAGGTGTTGTGAACTTAAGTCTGGACGAAATGCCCGAAAACGAAAGTTTGAGGCGTAAAAAGCTTAGCGGGCGGCTTCGTATATACGGCGGCTGACATCCAGCGTAATGTCATGATTTTCGCCCAGTTGGGTCATGCCGTGCTCTTCCAGTTTTTTCAGCAAAGCCGGGATGGAGCTGCCGTCCAGACCGTAGTCGGAGAGGTGGGTCGGCACGCCTAATTGCTCAAAGAAATTGCGGGTTGCGGCAATCGCGGCGTCAATACGCTCATCGTCTGAACCTTCAGTGATGTTCCAGACGCGTTCAGCATATTGCAGCAGCTTAGCGCGCTTGGTATCGCGTTTTTCATTCCACAGTGCAGGCAGGACGATAGCCAGTGTTTGCGCGTGATCCAGACCGTGCATCGCAGTCAGTTCGTGGCCCAGCATATGCGTTGCCCAGTCCTGCGGTACGCCAGCGCCGATCAAACCGTTCAGCGCCTGAGTCGCCGCCCACATGACGTTGGCGCGCACATCGTAGTTTTCTGGCTCTTTCAGGGCTTTCGGACCATCTTCGATCAGCGTCAGCAAAATGCCTTCTGCGAAACGGTCCTGAATTTTGGCATCAACCGGTTTGGTAACATACTGTTCCACGGTGTGTACAAAGGCGTCCACTACGCCGTTAGCCACCTGACGCGACGGCAGGGTGTAGGTATAAACCGGATCGAGCACGGCAAATACGGGCTGAACATGGGCAGAATGGAACGCCTGCTTGTCGCCTGTGGTTTTACGGGAGATCACCGCGCCTGCGTTGGATTCTGAACCGGTTGCTGGCAGCGTCAGCACACAGCCCATCGGGATGGCGCTTTTAATCTCTTTGCCGCCCGTTTGCAGAATGTGCCACGGATCGATATTTTCCGGATAGTTAGCCGCTGCGGCGATAAATTTGGTGCCGTCCAGTACAGAACCGCCGCCAACCGCCAGCAGAAAAGTCACTTTTTGTTCGCGAACCAGTTTCACGGCGTTCATCAGCGTTTCATAAGCCGGGTTTGGTTCAATACCGCCAAATTCCAGCACGTCCATGCCTTTCAGGGCATCCAGAACTTGATCGAGAACGCCGGTTTTTTTCACGCTGCCGCCGCCGTAGGTAATCAATACGCGAGCATCGTGAGGAATTTGTTCGCGTAAACCAGCGATTGCGCCTTTACCAAACAGAATGCGGGTTGGGGTGTGCAGATTAAAGTTGTTCATTACTTGCTCCCTTTGCTGGGTCAATATGAGGGCAGAGATCGGTCTGCCTGATGTTTTTCATTGTGGTCGCCAGCGCCGTACCTCTCAATGCTCATTTCTGCCAATGTCTTGCCTATTTCTCCAGAGTGCTGGAGAAATGCTACATAATTGCGCACAATCAAATTGCCGCATTATTCCTAAGAAATTACGCGATATGAAACGTGAAGAGATTTGCCGCTTGCTGGCGGATAAAGTTAATAAACTGAAAAATAAAGAAAATAGTTTGTCAGAGCTGTTGCCCGATGTGCGTTTGTTGTATGGCGAGACGCCTTTCGCACGCACACCGGTGATGTACGAGCCTGGCATCATAATTCTCTTTTCCGGACATAAAATCGGTTATATCAATGAACGCGTGTTTCGTTATGACGCTAATGAATATCTCCTGCTGACGGTGCCGTTGCCGTTTGAGTGCGAAACCTATGCCACGTCAGAGGTGCCGCTGGCAGGGTTGCGTCTCAATGTCGATATTTTGCAGTTACAGGAACTGTTGATGGACATTGGCGAAGATGAACATTTTCAGCCGTCAATGGCAGCCAGCGGTATTAACTCCGCCACGTTATCAGAAGAGATTTTATGCGCGGCAGAGCGGTTACTGGATGTGATGGAGCGACCGCTGGATGCGCGCATTCTCGGCAAACAGATTATCCGCGAAATTCTGTACTACGTGCTGACCGGACCTTGCGGCGGCGCGTTACTGGCACTGGTCAGTCGCCAGACTCACTTCAGCCTGATTAGCCGCGTGCTGAAACGGATTGAGAATAAATACACCGAAAACCTGAGCGTCGAGCAACTGGCGGCAGAAGCCAACATGAGCGTATCGGCGTTCCACCATAATTTTAAGTCTGTCACCAGCACCTCGCCGTTGCAGTATTTGAAGAATTACCGTCTGCATAAGGCGCGGATGATGATCATCCACGACGGCATGAAGGCCAGCGCGGCGGCGATGCGCGTCGGCTATGAAAGCGCATCGCAATTTAGCCGTGAGTTTAAACGTTACTTCGGTGTGACGCCGGGGGAAGATGCGGCAAGAATGCGGGCGATGCAGGGGAATTAAATACGTTCCCGGTACAGCAACCGGGAACGGGGAAAATCGTCAGGCGTTACAGTATTTTTTTTTAATCACCACAAACAGCGTGCCCAACAAGCCAGCGGTTAACAAGGCAATTGGCAGGATCATCAGGAACGTCATTACCTGATCTTCATGGCGTTTAACGAACGGAATCATACTTAAGGCATAGCCGAAACTGGTTACCACGCTGACCCACAGCAATCCGCTTAACCAGTTGAAAAACTGGAAGCGGCGGTTTGGCAGACCGGAAATTCCCGCCATGGTTGGCAGCAGCGTACGGACAAATGCAAGAAAACGTCCAGCCAGCAGCGCCAGCAGACCGTGGCGGTCAAACATGCAGGTGGCGCGCTGGTGATATTTAGCAGGAAGCTGTGCCAGCCAGCCTTTCACCGTTTTGGTATTCCCTAACCAGCGCCCCTGAATATAACTTAGCCAGCAGCCCAGACTTGCTGCGGCGGTCAGAATCGCAATCGTAGGCAGAAAATCCATAACCCCCTGGGCAATCAATGCGCCAGCCAATATCAACAAGCTGTCGCCTGGCAAAAATGAGGCGGGCAGCAAGCCGTTTTCTAAAAACAGCGTGGCAAACATAACAAAGTAAACAACGCTAACAATATGAGGGTCCGCCAGCGCGGCAAAGTCGTGTTGCCAGAGCGCAGCGATGATATCTTGAATAACAGCCATGGACTTTCCTGTGGAACAGCGTTTAAGCCTTTATCTGCCTATTGTACTCCTGAATCGTCCGGGACGCCTTGATCCCGGACGCAACAATTTAAGACTTTTCACAATAAAATGTCTGCAAAATTGTCCAAAAGTGGCAATGTTATACAATTCGCGCAAAACCGGCGTCCAGATCGGCAATCAGATCGTCGACATCTTCCAGACCAATATGCAGGCGAATCAAGGTCCCGCTAAAATCGATCTTGCCTTGTGGGCGAATGGCGGCGATATGTTCTGGTTGATTTGCCAGGATCAACGATTCATACCCGCCCCACGAGTAGGCCATGCTGAATAAACTGAAGTTATCCAGATAGTTCGCCAGCTCTTCATCATTGAGTTTTTTCTTAAGCACAAAGGAAAATAGCCCGCTGCTGCCTGTAAAGTCTCGTTTCCAGAATTCGTGGCCTTTACTGCCAGGCAGAGCAGGGTGGTTAACTCGCGCTACTTGGGGATGTTCTGCCAGCCATTCAGCCACTTTCAGACTGCTTTCATGATGTTGACGCAGGCGAACCCCCAAAGTGCGCAGGCCACGGCTGGTTATATAGGCGGTATCGGCATCGACCATCTGGCCCATCAGATAGGCATTCTCTCGCAGCTGCTCCCAGCAACGGGCATTGCACACGGCAGTGCCAATCATCGCATCTGAATGCCCAACCAGATATTTGGTGGCGGCCTGAATAGAAACATCGATGCCAAAATCCAGCGCCTTAAACAGCACACCGGCTGCCCAGGTGTTGTCGATCATAATGATGGCATCCGGGACCACACTGCGTACGGCGGCAACAATCGCCGGAACATCGTGGACTTCCATGGTGATGGAACCTGGCGATTCCAGAAACACGATTTTAGTGTTTGGCTGCAGATGCTTAACGATATCGGCACCAATCAGCGGATCAAACCACGATGTTGTTACGCCCAGTTTGCTGAGGATTTTGCTACAGAAATCCTGACTCGGTTCATAGGCGGTGTTGGTCATCAACACATGATCGCCCTGTTCGACAAAAGCAAGAATGGAATTAGCAACCGCTGCCGCCCCGCAGGGAAATAGCACACAGCCTGCGCCACCTTCCAGTTCACACATCGCTTGTTGTAAGGAGAAATGGGTTAACGTTCCACGCCGTCCATAGAACAACTCGCCATTGGCGCGATTACGTGTCGCGTGTTTTTTGGCTTCCACACTGTCAAAGACCAGCGAAGACGCGCGCTGAATCACGCTATTTACCGCACCGAGAGTGTATTTTTTGCTGCGTCCTGCATTCACCAATTGAGTATCAAGCTTTTTGTCCGCCATGTCGGGATTCCTGTTTTTATACGTCTGGATGTCTAAACTAGCATGAATATTCGCGGGCGCATCCTGAAGAATTGGCATAAAGCAGAAAATTTTCGCAAATGGCGTGCTGGTGACTTTTTTACTGCGTAAACGCAAGGAAAAGAAAGCAAAGGTACGGCAGTATGCAAATAGTAATGAGAACGACTATCAATTCGACGTCGTTTTGATATTATTATGCACAGATTTTGTGACTTGCGTCCTGGAGATACACAGTGGGTAATAATTTAATGCAGACGGACCTCTCCGTCTGGGGTATGTATCAGCACGCCGATATTGTCGTTAAGTGCGTGATGATTGGGCTTATTTTGGCCTCCGTAGTCACCTGGGCAATCTTCTTCAGTAAGAGCGTGGAGTTCTTCAATCAGAAGCGTCGTCTTAAGCGCGAGCAGCAATTGCTGGCTGAAGCGCGTTCCTTAAACCAGGCCAACGATATCGCCGCTGATTTTGGTAGCAAAAGCTTGAGCCTGTATTTGCTCAATGAAGCGCAGAATGAGCTGGAACTGTCAGAAGGCAGCGACGATAACGAAGGTATTAAAGAACGTACCAGCTTCCGTCTGGAGCGTCGGGTCGCCGCAGTAGGTCGTCAAATGGGCCGTGGTAACGGCTATCTGGCAACCATCGGCGCGATTTCGCCGTTCGTTGGTCTGTTTGGTACGGTCTGGGGCATCATGAACAGCTTTATTGGTATCGCGCAAACGCAGACCACTAACCTGGCAGTCGTTGCGCCAGGTATTGCAGAAGCTCTGTTAGCAACGGCAATCGGCCTCGTGGCAGCGATTCCTGCGGTCGTTATCTATAACGTATTTGCACGCCAGATTGGCGGCTTTAAAGCGATGCTGGGTGATGTTGCAGCGCAGGTATTGTTGTTGCAAAGCCGTGACCTGGATCTGGAAGCCAGCGCCGCTGCACATCCGGTTCGTGTCGCACAAAAATTACGCGCAGGATAATGTCCGATGGCGATGCATCTTAACGAAAACCTCGACGATAACGGCGAAATGCATGATATCAACGTGACGCCGTTTATCGACGTGATGTTGGTTTTGCTGATTATCTTTATGGTGGCGGCACCGTTAGCGACGGTAGATGTGAAGGTGAATTTGCCTGCTTCTACCAGCACGCCGCAGCCGCGCCCGGAAAAACCGGTTTATCTGTCGGTGAAAGCAGACAACTCGATGTTTATTGGTAACGATCCGGTCACCGATGAAACAATGATTACGGCGTTGAATGCGTTAACCGAAGGCAAGAAAGACACCACCATCTTCTTCCGTGCGGATAAAACTGTCGATTACGAGACGTTGATGAAGGTAATGGATACGCTGCATCAGGCGGGTTACCTGAAAATAGGTCTGGTCGGCGAAGAAACTGCGAAAGCGAAATAAAAATGATGCCCGGTTGCTTTTCACAACCGGGCATTTTTTTAACCTAAATGCTCGCCGCCGCAGACACCGTGCACTTCTGCGGTGACGTAGCTCGACTCCTGACTTGCCAGGTAAACATATACAGGGGCCAGCTCCGCCGGTTGCCCCGCACGCTTCATCGGCGTTTTCTGACCAAACTGCGGGATCTTATCCTGCGTTTGTCCGCCAGAAATTTGCAGTGCTGTCCAGATCGGGCCTGGCGCGACAATATTCACCCGAATACCTTTCTCCGCGACCTGTTTTGCCAGGCTACGGCTGTAGTTCAGAATTGCCGCCTTCGTAGCCGCATAGTCCAGTAAATGCGGGCTTGGCTGGTATGCCTGGATTGAGGAAGTGGTGATGATACTTGCACCTTTCGGTAGCAGGGGGATCGCTTCCTGGGTTAGCCAGAACAACGCGAAAACGTTAATGGCAAAGGTCTTTTGAAACTGTTCGCTGGTGAGGTCTGCAATATCAGGAATGGCAACCTGTTTCCCGGCTACCAGCGCCATAATATCCAGCCCGCCTAACGCCTTGTGTGCTTCGTGAACCAGCGAACGGGCGAATTTCTCATCGCTTAAATCGCCTGGCAGCAGAACGGCTTTGCGTCCGCATTCTTCAATGATCTTTTTCACATCCTGAGCGTCTTCTTCTTCCACGGGAAGATAACTGATCGCCACGTCAGCCCCTTCACGCGCGTAAGCAATGGCGGCAGCGCGACCGATTCCGGAATCGCCCCCTGTCACCAGTGCTTTACGATCTTTCAGGCGACCGCTACCAACATAGGTTTTCTCGCCGCAATCCGGTACCGGTGTCATCTTCGCCTGGATGCCTGGCGTCGGTTGTTTCTGTTTGGGATATTCACCAGTGTAATACTGCGTGGTCGGGTCTTTTAAATGAGACATCATTTTTCTCCCTTCAGGTTCAACGTCCTTTAAGGGTAGACGCTCTCGATGCGTTGATAAGGGAACCAGGAAGATCCCTAACCCTCAGAATTATGCGACAAAGGTTTAACGTATATGTTGATTTGCTGTTGCGTGCTGTTTACTTAATTGCGATATACTGTTGCCCGTTTTAACTACACGACAGGAATGTATGGAACGTTTTCTTGAAAATGCAATGTATGCTTCTCGCTGGCTGCTTGCCCCCGTGTACTTTGGCCTTTCGCTGGCGTTAATTGCCCTGGCGCTGAAGTTCTTCCAGGAGATTATTCACGTACTGCCGAATATCTTCTCGATGGCGGAATCAGATTTGATCCTCGTGTTGCTGTCGCTGGTGGATATGACGCTGGTTGGCGGTTTGCTGGTGATGGTGATGTTTTCCGGTTACGAGAATTTCGTCTCACAACTCGATATCTCTGAGAACAAAGAGAAGCTGAACTGGCTGGGGAAAATGGACGCAACGTCGCTGAAAAACAAAGTAGCAGCGTCGATTGTGGCAATTTCTTCCATTCACTTACTGCGCGTCTTTATGGATGCGAAAAATGTCCCTGATAACAAACTGATGTGGTACGTCATTATCCATCTGACGTTTGTGCTCTCTGCATTTGTGATGGGCTATCTTGACCGATTGACTCGTCATAATCACTGATCTGATTCGGGCGCGGTTCTCGCGCCCGTTATTAACAGGTCATTTATCGGAAGACGCCTGCCACAGATTCAGCTCTCCATCGGCGATATGCTGATCAATCTGCGCCAGCTCCTCGGTGCTAAATGTCAGATTATTCAGCGCCTGCACGTTCTCCTCAAGTTGCTCCGCGCGGCTGGCACCAATCAATACCGACGTCACTCGCTCATCTTTCAGCAACCAGCTTAACGCCATTTGCGCCATTGATTGTCCACGCTGCTGTGCCATTTCATGCAATAAGCGCAGGCTGTTGAGGTTGGCTTCGGTGAGCATTTTCGGCGTCAGACCACGAACTTTATTCCCTTCACGATGCATCCGTGAATCTTGCGGAATACCGTTGAGATATTTTCCGGTCAGCAATCCCTGAGCCAGTGGAGTAAAGGCAATGCAGCCCACGCCGTTATTTTGCAGGGTATCCAGCAGGCCGCTTTTATCCACCCAGCGGTTCAGTAAATTGTACGAAGGTTGATGAATTAACAGCGGAATTTTCCACTCGCGCAGCAACTCGACCATTTTTTGCGTCCGCTCTGGCGAGTAAGAGGAGATCCCGACATACAGCGCCTTACCGCTTTGTACAGCATGAGCCAGCGCAGAGGCGGTTTCTTCCATCGGCGTATTTTCATCGACGCGATGAGAGTAAAAGATATCGACATACTCAAGCCCCATACGCTTCAGGCTTTGGTCGAGGCTGGCGAGCAGGTATTTACGTGAGCCGCCAGAGCCATATGGGCCGGGCCACATATCGTATCCGGCTTTGGTAGAGATAATCAGTTCATCGCGATAAGCGGCAAAATCCTCGCGCAGCAGGCGACCAAAGTTCTCTTCTGCGCTTCCTGGAGGCGGCCCGTAATTGTTGGCTAAATCAAAGTGCGTAATGCCTAAATCAAACGCTTTACGCAGGATCGCACGCTGTGATTCCAGCGCGTTAACGTGACCGAAATTGTGCCATAAACCGAGCGATAACGCGGGCAGGCGTAAACCACTTTTTCCGCAATAGCGGTACTGCATCTGCCCGTAACGTTCGGGATTCGCTAACCAGACCATGACCTCTCCTTTCCATCGTTCAATTTCGAAACAATGTTTCTAGTTTAGCGATTCGCCAGCGCGTATCCCGTAGTCTGGCTCACAGAGTGACGAAAAACTGGGCAAAAACACGCGCTTATGATTTGCTTAAAAAAACACCAGTTGAGGAGTGCAACGATGCCGCGTTTAACCGCCAAAGATTTCCCACAAGAGTTGCTGGATTACTACGACTATTACGCTCACGGGAAAATCTCGAAACGTGAGTTCCTCAACTTTGCGGCGAAGTATGCAGTGGGCGGGATGACGGCATTAGCGCTGTTTGATTTGCTCAAGCCAAATTATGCGCTGGCGACTCAGGTAGAGTTTACCGACCCGGAAATTGTTGCAGAGTACATCACGTATCCCTCGCCAAATGGTCACGGCGAGGTACGGGGTTATCTGGTGAAGCCCGCAAAAATGAGCGGCAAAACGCCAGCCGTGGTAGTGGTGCATGAGAATCGAGGGCTGAATCCGTATATCGAAGATGTGACGCGGCGAGTGGCGAAGGCTGGGTACATCGCCCTGGCACCTGACGGCTTAAGTTCCGTTGGAGGTTATCCGGGAAATGATGATAAAGGTCGTGAGCTGCAACAGCAGGTTGATCCAACCAAACTGATGAATGATTTCTTTGCCGCAATTGAGTTTATGCAACGCTATCCGCAAGCGACAGGCAAAGTGGGTATTAGCGGATTTTGCTATGGCGGGGGCGTATCGAACGCGGCAGCAGTCGCGTATCCGGAACTGGCCTGCGCGGTGCCGTTTTATGGGCGTCAGGCACCCACTGCCGATGTGGCGAAGATTGAAGCGCCTTTACTGCTCCACTACGCTGAACTGGATAGCCGAATCAACGAGGGCTGGCCCGCTTACGAGGCGGCGTTGAAAGCCAATAATAAGGTCTATGAGGCGTATATATATCCGGGGGTTAATCACGGATTCCATAATGATTCCACGCCCCGTTATGACAAATCTGCCGCCGATCTTGCCTGGCAAAGGACGCTGAAATGGTTCGATAAATATCTCTCCTGATGGGTTTATCTCTTACAGGATTACGTCTTAAACAAGCATGAAAAAATAGCGTGCGCAAATGTCGTTCTTTGCCTAAAATATCGCTATATATGACAATATATAGCGAATGAGGTGAACGATGAATAACCATTTTGGTAAAGGCTTAATGGCGGGATTAAAAGCAACGCATGCCGACAGTGCGGTTAATGTGACAAAATTCTGTGCCGATTATAAACGCGGTTTTGTATTAGGCTACTCACACCGGATGTACGAAAAGACCGGAGATCGCCAGCTTAGCGCCTGGGAAGCGGGTATTCTGACGCGCCGTTATGGACTGGATAAAGAGATGGTAATGGATTTCTTTCGTGAGAATAATTCCTGTTCTACGTTGCGCTTTTTTATGGCCGGTTATCGCCTAGAAAATTGATCAAACATACGTATTATCTTGCTTTAATTAATTACACTAATGCTTCTTCCCTTCGTTTTAGTGCCCCGCCGCAGTATCATGATATCGATAACCATAATAAATGTGTGGTAAATGGCGCATCGATCGCATTATTGATTTTGCGATTGAGGCAAAATATATGCCAGGTCTTCGCAACGGAATAACTATAAATGACTGGAGATAACACCCTCATCCATTCTCACGGCATTAACCGTCGTGATTTCATGAAGCTTTGTGCAGCATTAGCCGCCACCATGGGGTTAAGTAGCAAAGCCGCTGCAGAGATGGTCGAATCGGTTACTAACCCGCAGCGTCCGCCAGTTATCTGGATTGGCGCGCAGGAGTGCACCGGTTGTACGGAATCTCTGCTTCGTGCAACGCATCCAACGGTAGAAAACCTCGTGCTGGAGACTATCTCTCTGGAGTATCACGAAGTGCTTTCCGCCGCCTTCGGTCATCAGGTCGAAGAGAACAAACATAACGCTCTCGAGAAGTACAAAGGGCAGTATGTGTTAGTGGTGGATGGTTCCATCCCATTAAAAGATAACGGTATTTATTGCATGGTTGCCGGTGAGCCGATTGTGGATCACATCCGCAAAGCGGCGGAAGGCGCAGCAGCCATTATCGCTATCGGTTCCTGCTCTGCGTGGGGCGGTGTTGCCGCAGCTGGAGTTAACCCAACTGGCGCAGTCAGCCTGCAAGAAGTTCTACCGGGCAAAACCGTTATCAATATTCCTGGCTGCCCGCCGAACCCGCACAACTTCCTGGCGACCGTTGCGCACATCATCACTTACGGCAAACCGCCGAAACTGGATGACAAAAACCGTCCGACTTTCGCCTATGGTCGTCTGATTCACGAACACTGTGAACGTCGCCCGCACTTCGATGCTGGTCGTTTTGCCAAAGAGTTCGGTGATGAAGGCCACCGCGAAGGCTGGTGCCTGTACCACCTCGGCTGTAAAGGGCCAGAAACTTACGGCAACTGCTCAACGCTGCAATTCTGCGATGTTGGCGGCGTGTGGCCGGTAGCGATTGGTCACCCGTGCTATGGCTGTAACGAAGAAGGTATCGGCTTCCATAAAGGCATCCATCAGCTTGCCAACGTCGAAAACCAGACTCCGCGTTCACAGAAACCGGACGTTAACGCTAAAGAAGGCGGCAACGTCTCGGCAGGCGCTATTGGTTTGCTCGGCGGAGTGGTTGGGCTGGTTGCCGGTGTCAGCGTGATGGCGGTGCGTGAACTGGGTCGTCAGCAAAAGAAAGATAACGCTGACTCACGGGGAGAATAACCGTGAACAGACGTAATTTTATTAAAGCAGCCTCCTGCGGGGCATTGCTGACGGGCGCGCTGCCGTCTGTCAGTCATGCGGCTGCTGAAAACCGCCCGCCAATTCCGGGATCGCTGGGGATGTTGTACGACTCGACCTTGTGCGTAGGCTGCCAGGCTTGCGTCACCAAGTGTCAGGATATCAACTTCCCTGAACGTAACCCGCAAGGGGAACAGACCTGGTCGAACAACGACAAACTGTCGCCGTATACCAATAACATCATTCAGGTGTGGACCAGCGGCACAGGGGTCAACAAAGACCAGGAGGAGAATGGCTACGCGTACATTAAGAAACAGTGTATGCACTGCGTCGATCCGAACTGTGTCTCTGTGTGCCCGGTCTCTGCGCTGAAAAAAGATCCGAAAACCGGCATTGTCCATTACGACAAAGATGTGTGCACCGGCTGCCGTTACTGCATGGTCGCCTGCCCATACAACGTGCCGAAGTACGACTACAACAACCCGTTTGGTGCGCTGCATAAGTGCGAGTTGTGCAACCAGAAAGGTGTGGAACGTCTCGATAAAGGCGGTCTGCCTGGCTGTGTAGAAGTGTGCCCGGCGGGCGCGGTGATTTTTGGTACGCGTGAAGAGCTGATGGCGGAGGCGAAAAAACGTCTGGCGCTGAAGCCGGGCAGCGAATACCACTATCCGCGTCAGACGCTGAAATCTGGCGACACTTACCTGCATACGGTGCCGAAATATTATCCGCATCTGTACGGCGAGAAAGAGGGCGGCGGTACTCAGGTTCTGGTACTGACGGGTGTGCCTTATGAAAATCTCGACCTGCCGAAACTGGACGATCTTTCTACTGGTGCGCGTTCCGAACATGTCCAACACACCCTGTATAAAGGCATGATGCTACCACTGGCTGTGCTGGCGGGCTTAACCGTGCTGGTTCGTCGCAACACTAAAAACGACCATCACGACGGAGGAGACGATCATGAGTCATGATCCACAACCGCTGGGCGGCAAAATCATCAGTAAACCGGTCATGATTTTTGGACCGTTAATCGTCATCTGTATGCTCCTGATTGTGAAGCGTCTGGTGTTCGGTCTGGGCTCTGTCTCCGACCTGAACGGCGGCTTCCCGTGGGGCGTGTGGATCGCGTTTGACCTGCTGATCGGTACCGGCTTTGCCTGTGGCGGCTGGGCGCTGGCGTGGGCAGTATACGTCTTTAACCGTGGGCAATACCATCCGCTGGTGCGTCCGGCGCTGTTGGCGAGTCTGTTTGGTTATTCACTGGGTGGCTTGTCGATCACTATCGACGTGGGTCGCTACTGGAACCTGCCGTACTTCTACATTCCGGGTCACTTCAACGTGAACTCGGTACTGTTCGAGACGGCGGTCTGTATGACCATCTACATCGGTGTGATGGCACTGGAGTTTGCTCCGGCATTGTTTGAACGTCTGGGCTGGAAGCTGTCACTCAAACGTCTGAACAAGGTGATGTTCTTTATCATCGCGCTTGGTGCGCTGCTGCCAACTATGCACCAGTCTTCAATGGGATCGCTGATGATCTCGGCGGGCTACAAGGTGCATCCGCTGTGGCAAAGCTATGAAATGTTGCCGCTGTTCTCGCTGCTGACGGCGTTCATCATGGGCTTCTCGATTGTCATCTTTGAAGGTTCGTTGGTGCAGGCGGGTCTGCGTGGCAACGGTCCGGATGAAAAGAGTCTGTTCGTTAAGCTGACCAATACCATCAGTGTGTTGCTGGCGATTTTCATCGTGCTGCGCTTTGGCGAGCTTATCTATCGCGACAAGCTGTCGTTAGCGTTTGCCGGTGACTTCTACTCCGTGATGTTCTGGATTGAAGTCCTGCTGATGCTCTTCCCGCTGGTCGTTCTGCGTGTGGCGAAGTTGCGTAATGATTCCCGCATGCTGTTCCTGTCAGCACTGAGTGCACTGTTAGGTTGTGCAACCTGGCGTCTGACCTATTCGCTGGTGGCATTCAACCCGGGTGGCGGTTACGCCTACTTCCCGACCTGGGAAGAACTGTTGATTTCTATTGGTTTTGTGGCTATTGAGATTTGCGCTTATATCGTACTCATTCGTCTACTGCCGATACTTCCTCCTTTAAAACAAAACGATCATAATCGTCATGAGGCGAGCAAAGCATGAGCCAGAGAATTACTATTGATCCGGTAACCCGTATTGAAGGGCATTTACGCATCGATTGCGAAATCGAAAATGGCGTCGTTTCGAAAGCATGGGCTTCCGGTACCATGTGGCGCGGCATGGAAGAGATCGTGAAAAACCGCGATCCGCGCGATGCATGGATGATTGTGCAACGTATCTGTGGCGTATGTACTACCACTCACGCGCTGTCTTCCGTTCGTGCGGCAGAAAGTGCGCTGAATATCGACGTTCCGGTTAACGCGCAATACATCCGTAACATCATTCTGGCTGCGCACACCACGCATGACCATATTGTTCATTTCTATCAGCTTTCGGCGCTGGACTGGGTGGACATCACTTCTGCACTGCAAGCTGATCCAGCCAAAGCCTCCGAAATGCTGAAAGGCGTTTCGACCTGGCATCTGAACAGCCCGGAAGAGTTCACCAAAGTTCAGAACAAGATCAAAGATCTGGTTGCCAGCGGTCAGTTGGGTATTTTCGCCAATGGCTACTGGGGTCACCCGGCAATGAAACTGCCGCCGGAAGTGAACCTGATTGCGGTAGCGCACTACCTGCAGGCGCTGGAGTGCCAGCGTGACGCTAACCGCGTTGTGGCGCTGCTGGGCGGTAAAACGCCGCATATTCAGAACCTGGCGGTAGGTGGTGTCGCGAACCCGATCAACCTCGACGGTCTGGGTGTGCTGAACCTTGAGCGCCTGATGTACATCAAGTCCTTCATCGACAAGCTGAGCGACTTTGTTGAGCAGGTTTACAAGGTTGATACTGCAGTTATCGCTGCGTTCTACCCGGAATGGCTGACGCGCGGTAAAGGTGCGGTGAACTACCTGAGCGTGCCGGAATTCCCGACCGACAGTAAAAATGGCAGCTTCCTGTTCCCGGGCGGCTACATTGAGAATGCGGATCTGTCCTCGTATCGTCCGATCACTTCTCATTCCGATGAATACCTGATCAAAGGGATTCAGGAAAGCGCGAAGCACTCCTGGTATAAAGACGAAGCGCCGCAGGCACCGTGGGAAGGTACCACCATTCCGGCTTATGATGGTTGGTCTGACGACGGTAAATATTCCTGGGTGAAATCACCGACTTTCTACGGCAAAACGGTAGAAGTGGGTCCGCTGGCTAATATGCTGGTGAAACTGGCGGCAGGACGCGAGTCTACCCAGAACAAACTGAATGAAATCGTTGCGATTTATCAGAAACTGACTGGCAACACGCTGGAAGTGGCGCAGCTGCACTCCACGCTGGGCCGTATTATTGGTCGTACCGTTCACTGCTGTGAATTGCAGGATATCCTGCAAAATCAATACAGTGCACTGATCACCAATATCGGCAAAGGCGATCACACCACCTTTGTGAAGCCGAACATTCCGGCAACGGGTGAGTTCAAAGGCGTAGGCTTCCTCGAAGCACCGCGCGGTATGCTCTCTCACTGGATGGTGATCAAAGACGGTATTATCAGTAACTACCAGGCGGTTGTTCCATCAACCTGGAACTCTGGCCCGCGTAACTTCAATGATGACGTCGGTCCTTACGAGCAGTCGCTGGTGGGTACACCGGTTGCCGATCCGAATAAACCGCTGGAAGTGGTGCGTACCATTCACTCCTTCGACCCGTGCATGGCCTGTGCGGTACACGTAGTGGATGCCGACGGCAACGAAGTGGTTTCAGTGAAGGTTCTGTAATGCGTATTTTAGTCTTAGGGGTCGGCAATATTTTGCTGACCGATGAAGCCATCGGTGTGCGGATTGTTGAAGCGTTAGAGCAACGATACATTCTGCCGGATTATGTTGAGATCCTCGATGGCGGCACGGCGGGAATGGAGCTGCTTGGTGACATGGCAAATCGCGATCATCTGATTATTGCGGATGCCATTGTGTCAAAAAAGAACGCGCCGGGAACGATGATGATCCTGCGGGATGAAGAAGTTCCGGCGTTGTTTACCAACAAAATCTCTCCGCATCAGCTTGGCCTGGCCGACGTATTGTCGGCCCTGCGCTTCACTGGCGAGTTTCCGAAAAAGCTGACCCTGGTCGGCGTGATCCCGGAATCACTGGAGCCGCACATCGGTTTGACGCCGACGGTCGAAGCGATGATTGAACCTGCGCTTGAGCAGGTTCTGGCTGCGCTGCGCGAATCAGGCGTGGAAGCTATCCCACGGGAGGCGACTCATGACTGAAGAGATAGCAGGTTTCCAGACCTCCCCGAAGGTGCAAGTACAGGCAGCTTTTGAAGAAATTGCCCGGCGTTCGATGCATGATCTCTCTTTTCTGCATCCTTCAATGCCGGTGTATGTTTCTGACTTTACGCTGTTCGAAGGTCAGTGGACGGGGTGTGTGATCACCCCGTGGATGCTGAGTGCAGTTATCTTCCCCGGCCCGGATCAACTCTGGCCGCTGCGCAAAGTGAGTGAAAAAATTGGTCTGCAACTGCCGTATGGCACTATGACCTTTACTGTTGGTGAACTGGATGGTGTTTCGCAATACCTCTCCTGCTCGCTGATGTCGCCGCTTTCGCACAGCATGTCGATTGAAGAGGGCCAACGGCTGACGGATGACTGCGCCCGAATGATCCTTTCGCTGCCAGTCACCAATCCGGATGTACCACACGCAGGGCGTCGTGCCCTGCTATTTGGCCGCAGGAGTGGCGAAAATGCATGAGTTGTCGCTTTGCCAGAGCGCCGTTGAAATTATCCAACGGCAGGCGGAGCAGCACGATGTTAAGCGCGTCACCGCCGTGTGGCTGGAAATTGGTGCACTCTCCTGCGTTGAGGAGAGCGCCGTCCGTTTTAGTTTTGAAATTGTCTGCCACGGAACGGTAGCGCAAGGGTGCGATTTACATATCGTCTATAAACCCGCCCAGGCCTGGTGTTGGGATTGCAGCCAGGTGGTGGAGATTCATCAGCACGATGCGCAGTGTCCGATCTGTCATGGCGAGCGGTTGCGTGTCGATACCGGCGATTCGCTAATCGTCAAAAGTATTGAAGTTGAATAACCGGAGTTAACAATGTGTATTGGCGTTCCAGGCCAGGTGCTGGCTGTCGGTGAAGATATTCACCAGCTTGCGCAGGTTGAAGTATGTGGTATCAAGCGCGACGTGAATATCGCCCTGATTTGTGAAGGTAACCCTGCCGATCTGCTGGGCCAGTGGGTACTGGTACACGTCGGATTTGCCATGAGCATTATCGATGAAGACGAAGCCAAAGCCACATTAGACGCACTGCGCCAAATGGATTACGACATTACCAGCGCGTGATGATTAGCTTTTGTAGGCCTGATAAGACGCGGCAGCGTCGCATCAGGCATTGTGCTCGATTGCCGGATGCGGCGTGAACGCCTTATCCGGCCTACATTGGTCTGGATGGCTTGCTGCGACGAACGCTAACCATTACCCCTGACGCTTATCTTCCGTATTCGTCTCGAAATCACTGGCGTCATGGCGTTCATGCAACTGCTCGTTCAGCGGTCCGTTGATGCGGTTAACAATACGCCCACGCTTCACTGCCGGACGTTCGCCCACTTCTTTCGCCCAGCGTTGTACATGCTTATAACTGCCCGCATCAAGAAACTCTGCGGCATCATATACGCCGCCTAACACCACATTGCCAAACCATGGCCAAATCGCCATATCCGCAATGGTGTACTCATCGCCCGCAACAAACTTATGCTGCGCCAGTTGCTTATCCAGCACGTCGAGAAGGCGCTTGGCTTCCATAGTAAAGCGGTTGATGGCGTACTCAATTTTCACCGGTGCGTAATGGTAAAAGTGACCAAAACCACCGCCGAGGAACGGTGCCGCGCCCTGTAACCAGAACAGCCAGCTCATTGCTTCAGTACGTTTCGCCAGATCCTGCGGCAAGAAGTAGCCAAATTTCTCTGCCAGATAAAGCAGAATCGATCCAGACTCAAACACGCGGATCGGCGGATTATGGGTATGATCGCGCAATGCCGGGATCTTCGAATTTGGGTTCACTTCGACAAAGCCGCTGGAGAATTGATCGCCATCGCCAATACGTATCAGCCAGGCGTCATACTCTGCACCAGTAACGCCCAGCGCCAGCAGCTCCTCAAGCATAATCGTTACTTTCTGACCGTTCGGCGTTCCCAGCGAATAAAGTTGCAATGGATGTTTGCCCACCGGCAGCGTTTTTTCATGCGTCGGACCAGAAACCGGGCGATTGATACTGGCGAACGCGCCGCCAGCGGATTTATCCCACGTCCAGACTTTCGCGGGCTGATAAGTATTGTCTGTCATAGTGAGTTGCCTTCTGAGTGGTAGTGTTGAAGCAGTGTAGCAGGTCACTTGCTGTACAGAATGTGAATTTTTTAACCCTTTGCGCCAGCCGCTGCGATGAGGTGTATGATTAGTCTGACCTCTGTCCGGTTAATGTCGCTGAGCAGGTAATCAGAGCACAACAATTACGCCAACTGCTTAGGTTGTATTGTTAAAGGTAAAGTGATGAGCAAAGGAACGACCAGCCAGGATGCCCCGTTCGGGACATTATTGGGCTACGCCCCAGGTGGGGTAGCAATCTACTCTTCAGATTACAGTTCTCTCGATCCGCAGGAATACGAAGATGACGCCGTATTCCGTAGCTATATCGACGATGAATATATGGGCCACAAATGGCAATGCGTTGAATTTGCTCGCCGTTTTCTCTTTCTGAACTACGGTGTAGTCTTCACTGACGTGGGTATGGCATGGGAGATTTTCTCACTGCGCTTCCTGCGTGAAGTGGTCAATGACAACATCCTGCCATTGCAGGCATTTCCTAACGGTTCGCCGCGTGCACCGGTAGCGGGGGCGCTTCTTATCTGGGATAAAGGCGGTGAATTTAAAGACACTGGCCATGTCGCCATCATTACCCAATTGCATGGCAACAAAGTCCGTATTGCGGAACAGAACGTGATTCATACCCCGTTGCCGCAAGGGCAACAGTGGACACGCGAGCTGGAGATGGTGGTCGAAAACGGCGGCTATACCCTGAAAGACACCTTCGATGACACCACTATTCTGGGCTGGATGATCCAGACGGAAGATACCGAATACAGCTTGCCACAGCCGGAAATTGCAGGCGAACTGCTGAAAATCAGCGGGGCGCGTCTGGAAAACAAAGGCCAGTTTGACGGTAAATGGCTGGATGAAAAAGATCCGCTGCAAAACGCCTATGTACAGGCCAACGGCCAGGTGATCAATCAGGATCCGTATCATTACTACACCATTACCGAGAGTGCCGAGCAGGAGCTGATTAAAGCCACCAACGAGCTGCACCTGATGTATCTTCACGCCACCGACAAGGTGCTGAAAGATGACAACCTGCTGGCGCTGTTTGACATTCCGAAAATCCTCTGGCCACGTTTGCGTCTCTCCTGGCAGCGTCGCCGTCATCATATGATCACTGGTCGTATGGATTTCTGCATGGATGAACGTGGCCTGAAAGTCTACGAATACAACGCCGATTCTGCCTCCTGTCATACCGAAGCGGGCTTGATCCTCGAACGTTGGGCGGAGCAGGGCTATAAAGGCAACGGCTTCAATCCTGCGGAAGGACTGATTAACGAACTGGCTGGCGCGTGGAAACACAGTCGTGCACGTCCGTTTGTCCATATCATGCAGGACAAAGATATCGAGGAAAACTATCACGCGCAGTTTATGGAGCAGGCGCTGCACCAGGCGGGCTTTGAAACGCGTATCTTGCGTGGGTTGGATGAACTGGGCTGGGATGCTGCCGGGCAACTGATTGATGGGGAAGGGCGACTGGTTAACTGCGTATGGAAAACCTGGGCGTGGGAAACGGCATTTGATCAAATCCGCGAAGTGAGCGACCGTGAATTTGCCGCAGTGCCGATCCGTACCGGGCATCCACAAAATGAAGTTCGTCTGATAGACGTTCTGTTACGCCCGGAAGTGTTGGTTTTTGAGCCGCTATGGACGGTGATCCCCGGTAACAAAGCGATTCTGCCGATCCTCTGGTCTCTGTTCCCGCACCATCGTTATCTGTTGGATACTGACTTCACCGTGAATGATGAGCTGGTGAAAACCGGTTATGCCGTTAAACCGATCGCCGGTCGCTGTGGCAGTAACATCGACCTCGTCAGCTATCATGAAGAGGTGCTGGACAAAACCAGCGGTAAATTTGCCGAGCAGAAAAACATCTATCAGCAACTGTGGTGTTTGCCGAAAGTGGACGGTAAATACATTCAGGTATGTACTTTCACCGTTGGCGGCAACTACGGTGGGACGTGTTTGCGCGGTGATGAATCACTGGTCATCAAAAAAGAGAGTGATATTGAACCGTTAATTGTGGTGAAAGAGTAATACATGTTGTAGCAACCCCGTACTGATTATGAAGAATAATCAGTACGGGGATTAATCAAAATATTCAATATTTATATATTTCAATATTTATTCATTTCATATATGAATATATTAACAAGTGGAATACCTGTGTTTTGATTATTTTTAAAGGTTTTGAATGAAGGCTTATTGTCTGATACACAAGAAATAACACGCTTTTTATCGTTAAAAAATGATATTTCACTTTGCCCACGCCGTGAAAGTCACTGATAATGCCTCCGTTCGTAAATTCAAAATGGCGTAATCTAATATATGCTAAATTTATTTGTTGGCCTTGATATATATACGGGGCTTTTGTTATTACTTGCTCTGGCATTTGTGTTGTTCTATGAAGCAATCAATGGTTTTCATGACACGGCGAATGCGGTGGCAACCGTTATTTATACCCGTGCCATGCAACCACAGCTTGCTGTGGTCATGGCGGCATTTTTTAACTTTTTTGGCGTATTGCTTGGCGGGCTTAGCGTTGCCTATGCCATCGTCCATATGTTGCCAACCGATTTGTTGCTGAATATGGGGTCAACTCACGGTCTGGCGATGGTCTTTTCCATGCTGCTGGCGGCGATTATCTGGAATCTGGGAACGTGGTTCTTTGGTTTACCGGCCTCCAGTTCGCACACTTTGATTGGTGCGATTATCGGCATTGGTTTAACCAACGCGCTGTTAAATGGTTCGTCGGTGATGGATGCGTTAAACCTGCGCGAAGTCACCAAGATTTTCTCTTCACTCATTGTCTCTCCCATCGTGGGGCTGGTGATTGCGGGGGGGCTAATTTTTCTGCTACGCCGTTTCTGGAGTGGGACGAAAAAGCGTGACCGTATTCATCGTATTCCTGAAGATCGCAAAAAGAAAAAAGGCAAACGTAAGCCGCCATTCTGGACGCGTATTGCCCTCATTGTTTCCGCTGCGGGCGTGGCGTTTTCACATGGCGCGAATGACGGGCAGAAAGGAATTGGTCTGGTGATGCTGGTGCTGGTGGGGATTGCTCCCGCCGGGTTTGTCGTCAATATGAACGCGTCCGGCTATGAAATTACCCGTACCCGCGATGCCGTCACCAACTTCGAACACTACCTGCAACAGCATCCTGAACTGCCGCAGAAGTTGATTACGATGGAACCTCCATTGCCTGCGACATCGACTGATGGCACGCAAGTAACAGAGTTTCACTGTCATCCGGCAAATACCTTTGATGCGATTGCGCGCGTTAAAACGATGCTGCCAGGCAATATGGAAAGTTACGAGCCGTTAAGCGTGAGTCAGCGCAGCCAGCTGCGCCGCATTATGCTGTGCATCTCTGATACCTCCGCGAAGCTGGCGAAACTGCCAGGCGTCAGTAAAGAAGACCAGAACCTGCTGAAAAAACTGCGCAGCGATATGTTAAGCACCATTGAGTACGCACCGGTATGGATCATCATGGCGGTAGCACTGGCGCTCGGCATCGGCACCATGATTGGCTGGCGTCGTGTAGCGATGACCATCGGTGAGAAGATTGGTAAGCGCGGCATGACGTATGCGCAAGGCATGGCGGCACAAATGACGGCGGCAGTGTCTATCGGCCTTGCCAGTTATATTGGGATGCCCGTCTCCACAACACACGTACTCTCGTCTGCAGTAGCAGGGACGATGGTGGTGGACGGCGGTGGGTTACAGCGTAAAACGGTAACCAGCATCCTGATGGCGTGGGTGTTTACTTTACCGGCGGCGATTTTTCTTTCTGGTGGGTTGTACTGGATAGCATTGCAGTTGATTTAACCTTCCTGAAAATGCCCGGTCCTGGCGATCGGGCATTTCCATTTTTCACTAGTGATAACCACGCGCGGTCATAAAATCCGTAATCGCTTTTTCTGCATCAACCAGCACCTTTTCCAGTGGCTGATTGGCGTCGATATCAACCAGTTGTGCACCACCAAAGGTTAACAGTGGCGTTATGGCAATCTTCCTCGCCAGCGATTCCCGTTTATGGTCGGGTTTACGCGCGCAGGCAACTTCAAGGTCAACATTGAGTTTGATGACCAGATCAGGTTTATGGCTCGCCATCCAGTGAAATGCTTTACGTTCCTGACTTGCCAGCCATGAGACAAAACGACCACCTTCAACGTTAGGCGGAAACACCGTACCATCATAAGCGCCAGGAATCTGGTCCTGCGGATAACGGTCGGTTAAAACAATTAACCCGCGACGACGACAGGCAAGCATATGACGAAAGCGCAGTAAGCGGCGGGCGACAAACGCTGTAATTACCAGCGCCGGAACTGGTCCAGGCAATTTTTTTGCTGTTTTTACCTGATTTCGTTCAATTGTTTTATGTAAGGATTTTCCCATCAACGGTAATTTTGTCACTGCACGACCGACATTTCCGGCCTGTTTTCCTAAATGAACCCTTTCGGCAGCACCATATTTTTCGACAACGGTAATAAGATGTTCACACACCGTTGACTTGCCTGAACCATCGCTACCAATAACGGCAATTAATGGAGGTATTATTGACTGCATGAATATATCCTTAAATTTAAATATCCATCCAAAATATTTATTTGGTTAATATGTTTTTGATGAAAGCGTAATTCAGGTCAATGTCACAATTAACCATTGTCACAATAAGGTTGAACGGATATTCTGAGCACGGACCACGTAATATTCAATACATTATTTGCTGCCGGGTTTTTCGTGAATCAACGTAATATGTCAATAATTAATTCCACGCCAGTGCGTGTTATTGCCATTGTAGGATGTGATGGTTCAGGTAAATCGACCCTCACGGCAAGCCTGGTAAATGAACTGGCAGCAACGATGCCAACAGAACACATTTATCTCGGGCAATCGTCCGGGCGAATTGGCGAATGGATTTCACAGCTCCCTGTTATTGGCGCACCTTTTGGGCGTTATCTGCGAAGTAAAGCGGCACATGTGCACGAAAAGCCCTCCACACCGCCTGGCAATATGACTGCGCTGGTTATCTATCTGCTTTCCTGCTGGCGGGCGTACAAGTTTCGCAAAATGTTGTGTAAAAACCAGCAAGGCTATCTGCTCATCACCGACCGCTACCCGCAGGTTGAAGTGCCGGGTTTCCGCTTTGATGGCCCGCAATTGGCAAAAACCACGGGCGGTAACGGTTGGATAAAAATGTTAAGGCAGCGTGAGCTGAAGCTGTACCAATGGATGGCGTCTTATTTGCCTGTATTGTTGATTCGTCTTGGCATTGATGAACAAACCGCGTTTGCGCGTAAACCTGACCACCAACTGGCAGCGTTACAGGAAAAAATCGCCGTTACGCCGCAACTGACATTCAATGGCGCCAGGATCCTTGAACTGGATGGTCGGCAACCAGCCGATGAAATTCTGCAAGCGTCACTACGCGCAATTCACGCCGCGCTTTCCTGATCACCAAAATGGATAGGGGATGATTAAACGAATGGATGCACTACAAACACAAACTGTTAAGAGTACAACCGCGCCGCAGCCCAACTACATTCCGGGGCTGATTGCGGTGGTCGGGTGTGATGGAACCGGTAAATCCACACTGACAAATGACCTGGTGAAATCGCTGCAACAACACTGGCAAACCGAGCGGCGCTATCTGGGGCTGCTCTCCGGCGAAGACGGCGACAAAATCAAACGATTGCCGTTGGTTGGTGTCTGGCTCGAACGGCGACTGGCGGCCAAATCCTCGAAAACCCAAAGCATGAAAACCAAATCTCCGGCGCTATGGGCGGCGGTGATTATGTACTGCTTCTCGCTGCGAAGAATGGCGAATCTGCGCAAGGTTCAGCGACTGGCGCAAAGTGGCGTTCTGGTGGTCAGCGATCGCTTCCCGCAGGCTGAAATTTCGGGCTTTTATTATGACGGACCGGGGATTGGCGTCGAACGTGCGACCGGGAAAATCAGCAGGTTTCTGGCGCAGCGTGAACGGTGTTTATACCAAAAAATGGCGCAATACCGTCCTGAATTAATCATTCGCTTGGGGATTGATATTGATACTGCCATCTCCCGCAAGCCTGACCATGACTATGCCGAGCTGCAGGACAAAATCGGCGTCATGTCGACGATTGGCTATAACGGCACAAAAATTCTTGAGATTGATTCCAGAGCGCCTTACAGCGAGGTGCTGGAACAGGCACAGAAGGCGGTTTCTCTGGTTGCCATCGTTTCTGACCGCCGAAGTTTAACTTAAGGCAGGCGGGATACTTTTTACTATCAACGATAAGGTCAGGCTGAATTGGCGGGTTTTAACATCAAACATTGGTTTGCAGATGGCGCGTTTCGCACCATTATTCGCAATAGCGCCTGGTTAGGCTCCAGTAATGTTGTGAGCGCTTTGCTGGGGCTGTTGGCGCTCTCGTGTGCCGGTAAAGGGATGACGCCCGCCATGTTTGGCGTACTGGTGATTGTACAATCGTACGCCAAGTCGATCAGCGATTTTATTAAGTTTCAGACATGGCAGCTGGTGGTTCAGTACGGAACACCAGCATTAACCAACAATAATCCGCAGCAATTCCGCAATGTCGTCTCATTTTCCTTCTCGCTGGATATCGTCAGCGGCGCGGTGGCGATTGTCGGCGGCATTGCCTTACTCCCTTTTCTTTCCCATTCATTAGGTCTGGATGACCAAAGCTTTTGGCTGGCAGCGCTGTATTGCACGCTCATTCCTTCAATGGCTTCCTCCACGCCGACCGGCATTCTGCGTGCGGTAGATCGCTTCGATCTAATTGCTGTACAGCAAGCGACGAAACCTTTTCTGCGCGCAGCGGGGAGCGTCGTAGCCTGGTATTTTGACTTTGGTTTTGCGGGTTTTGTTATTGCCTGGTACGTGTCGAATCTGGTTGGCGGCACCATGTACTGGTGGTTTGCCGCGCGCGAATTACGCCGCAGAAATATCCATAACGCCTTCAAATTGAATCTGTTTGAGTCTGCCCGACACATTAAAGGCGCGTGGAGTTTTGTCTGGTCAACCAACATTGCCCACTCCATCTGGTCGGCGCGTAACTCGTGCAGCACAGTGTTGGTGGGGATCGTGTTAGGACCCGCTGCTGCCGGGTTATTTAAAATCGCCATGACATTCTTCGATGCCGCCGGAACGCCAGCGGGTTTACTGGGCAAAAGTTTTTATCCAGAGGTGATGCGTTTAGATCCACGCACCACCAGACCGTGGTTGTTAGGCGTGAAGTCCGGTTTACTGGCGGGCGGAATCGGTATTCTGGTGGCGCTCGCGGTGTTGATCGTCGGCAAGCCGCTCATTTCGCTGGTGTTTGGCGTTAAGTATCTCGAAGCGTATGACCTGATTCAGGTGATGCTGGGCGCAATTGTGATTTCGATGCTGGGCTTCCCACAGGAGTCATTGCTATTGATGGCGGGAAAACAGCGCGCTTTTCTCGTGGCGCAAACCATCGCCTCAATCGGCTACATCGTATTGCTGTTCATGTTCTGTCATCTGTTTGGCGTGCTGGGGGCTGCATTTGCTTACTTCGGTGGGCAATGTCTGGATGTGGTGCTCTCGCTAATTCCGACCTTAAAGGCATTTTTTCAGCGCCATTCCTTGCTTTATAACTCAACCGGAGAGAAATCCTGATGATGAGAAAATATTTCCCGCTTGAGGCGAGCGAGCGTCTATTTGTTGCGATTGAAGAAGATGATGTTGTTGATGCACAGGTCAGTTTGCCGCCGACTATCGCACTAAGTTGTACCACCGAAATCATCCATGATAATTACGCGTTATGCCTGAAATTCTGGCTGGATGGTGTTAATCGTCAGGAGTTACTGCGTTTAATCCGCAAACAGGCGAAAGGCGATGAGCTGACGACAGACGAGCGCAAACAGTTTAAATACATGCGAGCGCGCTACAAGCATCTGCGTTTTGCGCAACGGCTGTATTTAAAGAAGCATCAGGCTGGATTTTTATTCGGCAAAACGACCGTTTTTCTTGGGCATTTTCAGGATGGTTTTCGTAACGGTAAGAAAAATATTGTGTCGTTTTACGGTAACCTGTTACGTGTTTATTTGAGCTCCCCTGTCTGGTGGCTGGTGAACTATTCATTGCGCCATAGCCAGTTAGAAACCGTGAACGGTTTTATCGCCTACCGCCAGAAGCAAATGTACATCCTGAAAGAGATTATTGCTAAACCGCAACTAACTGGCAGGGAATTTCATGATGTGCGAAAAATCATCAGCCAGCAGGTTTCTTATTACGACACCTTAAGATCGCTTGATCCTGAAAATAAAGAGGCGTTACTGATTTCCCGTTTTCTCGCCGCCATTAATGGTCTGATGGGGGATAAGCACGACGACATGGTGGCGGATGATATGGATAACCGTCGGTCATATGATGCACCGGTGGCGCTGGATAGCGATATTCGCCAGCGTTTAGAACTGCTTATTTCGCGTTTCCCACTCTATCCGGAGCAATAATGCCATCTCGTTGGATTGTCGCTCTGATCATCGCACTCTTAGCGCCAGGCGCGGCGGCACACAATTTCGTCACTGGCAAAACGGTTACTCCTGTTTATATCCAGGAAGGCGGCGAGCTGCTTCTGAATAGCGACGACGAAATTCACTACCAAAAGTGGAACAGCACACAATTGGTGGGAAAAGTCCGCATTATTCAGTATATCGCCGGACGTAAGTCTGCGAAGAAAAAGAACTCACTGTTAATTAAAGCGGTTGAAGCGGCAAACTTTTCGCAGGATCGTTTTCAGCCCACCACTATTGTGAACACCGATGATGCCATCTTTGGTACTGGCTATTTTGTCGTTGGCAAAATCGAAAAAAATAAACGCCGCTATCCGTGGGCGCAATTCGTTATTGACGGCAATGGTCTGGGACGCGTTGCCTGGCAATTGCCGGAGCAGAGTTCAACCATTCTGGTATTGAATAAAGCCGGGCGAATTCAGTGGGCAAAGGACGGCAGCCTGACACCGGAAGAGGTAGATCATGTCATTGCGCTGGCGCAGAAACTGATCAATGAATAAAAAATTCAAAGGATTGAGGGCGTTAGCGAGATGAAGCTGGTTGAACACTACATCATGCGTGGTACGCGCCGTCTGGTGCTGATTATCGTCGGTTTTCTGATCTTTATTTTCGCCAGCTACTCCGCACAGCGTTATCTGACCGAAGCGGCAAATGGGACATTAGCTCTTGATGTTGTGCTGGATATCGTTTTCTACAAAGTGCTGATTGCACTGGAGATGCTGTTACCTGTTGGACTATATGCTTCAGTTGGCGTGACGCTAGGGCAAATGTATACCGACTCGGAAATTACCGCTATCTCCGCGGCGGGGGGCAGTCCGGGACGTTTGTACAAAGCCGTTCTTTATCTGGCGATACCGTTAAGTATTTTTGTCACCCTTCTGTCGATGTATGGTCGTCCCTGGGCTTATGCGCAGATTTATCAACTGGAGCAACAATCGCAGTCGGAGCTGGATGTTCGTCAGTTGCGGGCAAAGAAATTTAACACTAACGATAACGGACGAATGATCCTTTCGCAGACGGTTGATCAGGATAATAATCGCCTGACTGACGCGCTGATTTATACTTCTACTGCCAATCGAACCCGCATTTTCCGCGCCCGTTCGGTTGATGTGGTTGACCCATCACCCGAGAAACCGACCGTTATGTTGCATAACGGTACCGCCTATCTTCTCGATCATCAGGGGCGTGACGACAACGAACAGATCTACCGTAATCTGCAATTGCATCTCAATCCGCTGGATCAAAGTGCCAACGTCAAACGCAAAGCAAAATCGGTCACGGAGCTGGCACGCTCCGTCTTTCCAGCCGATCATGCCGAACTGCAATGGCGACAAAGCCGTGGCCTGACAGCATTGTTGATGGCGCTGCTGGCCATTTCATTAAGTCGGGTAAAACCGCGGCAGGGGCGATTTTCAACGCTACTGCCACTGACGTTGCTGTTTGTTGCCATTTTTTATGGCGGCGACGTCTGTCGTACGCTGGTGGCTAACGGCGCGATTCCCCTCATTCCTGGTTTGTGGTTAGTGCCCGGACTCATGCTAATGGGCCTGTTGATGCTGGTCGCACGCGACTTCTCCTTGCTGCAGAAATTTCCCCGATGAATGTTTTCAGTCGCTATTTAATCCGTCACCTCTTTCTCGGTTTTGCCGCCGCCGCAGGGCTATTGCTGCCGCTTTTTACCACCTTCAACCTGATTAACGAACTGGATGATGTCAGTCCGGGCGGTTATCGCTGGACTCAGGCAGTGCTGGTGGTGCTGATGACCTTACCGCGCACACTGGTCGAACTTTCGCCGTTTATCGCGTTATTGGGGGGGATTGTTGGTCTCGGGCAGTTATCGAAAAACAGTGAGCTTACCGCCATTCGCAGCACGGGGTTTTCTATCTTCCGCATTGCACTGGTGGCGCTGGTTGCCGGGATACTGTGGACTGTTTCGTTAGGCGCGATTGATGAGTGGGTGGCGTCACCATTGCAGCAACAGGCGCTGCAAATCAAATCGACTGCCACCGCGTTGGGGGAGGACAATGACATTATCGGCAATATGCTTTGGGCCAGGCGCGGTAATGAATTTGTGACGGTGAAATCGCTGAACGAGCAGGGCCAGCCGGTGGGCGTGGAGATTTTTCATTACCGCGACGATCTCTCGCTCGAATCCTACATTTATGCGCGCAGTGCCACCATTAAAGATGACAAAACGTGGATCCTGCATGGTGTGAATCATAAAAAATGGCTGAATGGCAAAGAAACGCTGGAAACATCTGATAATCTTGCCTGGCAATCGACCTTCACCAGTATGAATCTTGAAGAGTTATCGATGCCGGGGAATACTTTTTCTGTCCGTCAGCTTAATCATTACATCCATTATTTGCAGGAAACCGGGCAACCCAGCAGCGAATACCGCCTTGCACTGTGGGAAAAACTGGGGCAACCCATCTTGACTCTGGCGATGATTTTGCTGGCTGTGCCGTTTACCTTTAGTGCCCCGCGCTCGCCAGGGATGGGTAGCCGTCTCGCTGTAGGCGTCATCGTTGGTTTACTCACCTGGATCAGCTATCAAATCATGGTCAATCTGGGATTGCTATTTGCGTTGAGCGCACCTGTTACCGCGCTCGGTTTACCGGTAGCGTTTGTGCTGGTGGCGTTGAGCCTGGTGTATTGGCATGACAGACAACATTAAACCCGCCGTAGCGCAACACCACGGCGGGTTCACATTACTGCTTCAGAGTAGCAAATGCCTGAATGATGGCATCGATTTGCTCACGACTGTGGGCAGCGTTTACGCTACAGCGCAGCAGCGTGATGCCAGCAGGCGCGGCAGGTGGCAGGATAAGATTCACATAAACGCCCAGCGAAATAAGCTCGCGCCAGATGCGTAAACCTTCCTCTTTCGAACCGATTATTACTGGCACTACCGGGCTAATATGTGAACTTAACTCGTAACCCAGTTTTTGCAGACCGTCATACAGATGGTTGGCGTTATCCATCAGCTTTTGCCGCAGCTCTGGTTGTGAGGCAATGGTTCTTAACGACGAGCGCACGGTCGCAATGCAGGACGGAGAAGGAGAGGCGGTAAAAATATACGGGCGGCTGCCGTAGCGCAGCACTTCCATCGCTTCCGAACCGACAGCAAAACCGCCAATCGAGGCCAGACTTTTACTGAAGGTGCCGACGATAATATCCACGTCGTCTTCAACGCCAACGGCTTCAACCAGTCCGCGCCCCGTTGCGCCTAACACGCCAAACGAATGTGCTTCATCGACAATTAAATATCCGCCGAGACGACGTTTGATATCAACAATTTCTGCCAGCGGCGCAACGTCACCGAGCATACTGTAGATGCCTTCAACGATAATAATCGCCTCTTTCGCCCGTTCACCGAGGCGGACCATGCGCCGTTCCAGATCGTTGACGTCATTATGGCGGAAACGAATAATCTCCGCGCCGCCGAGAGAACAGGCGTCATAAATACTGGCGTGGCTGTCGGCATCCAGTAACACCACGGCGTTATGGTCGGCAAGTGTACTGATGACGCCTAAATTAGCGGTATAACCGGTTGAAAAAACGATAGCGGTAGGGCGATTGAAAAACTCGGCAATCTCTTTCTCTAACGCCAGATGCGGCGCATAACTGCCGTTTGCCATACGAGAACCGGTGGTGCCGGTGCCTTGGGCCGCTAACGCTGCCTGACCTTCGCGGATAGCATCATGATTAAAGGTTAAACCGAGATAATTATTGGTCCCGGCCAGAATCACTTTTTTATTGCCGATCTGGCCTTCGGTAGCGGAATACACTTCATCAATACAGGTGCCAAATGGTGTTAACCCGTAGTCACTAAATTGCAGGCGCTCGCCAGCAAGGCGCGCATATTTATCGTATAGCCCCATTATTTATTCTCCAGCCATGGAAGTAGAGTTTCCATTAATTGCGCAGGGGTTTTGACATCCAGCAGAATATTAATAGGAATGGAAATATCGAATCTGTCTTCCAGCATCATTAAGAGATCCATCACTTTGATCGACTCCAGGCCAAGATCGTTGACGAGATCGCTGTCGGGCTTAATTTCCACACCGTTTTCGACCAAATCCTGTAAACAGGAAAGGATGTAATCCATTACTATTTCACGATTTACCATAGAAACATTAACACACCTTTAAACAAGACAATCAAAATAGCCCGTTGCGTAATGCGTGTTCCAGGCTAATCCCGGGAAACCAATTAATATCTTCAGAAATACGGTTATTACTTGCCGACCAGTCGGCATGGGTTAATTCACGGATTTTCGAACGAGTCAGCATCGGTTCTTTACCCGCCAGACGGCTCAACGCGGTACTGATATCCGCAAGGCAGGTGAGTAGCGGCTGAGGAATACCGACCATCCGCACGGAACCACAGCGGACATCGGCAACAAGCTGTTGGACACGTTGCCAGTCATAGCCTCCGGCGACGCCATCGCATAATTCATAGGTTTGCGTCTGTACAGTTTCGGCGCTTAACCACTGACCCACTGCTTGCGCAAAATCGGTGACGTGAAGAAAAGAGAGCTGTGTCTCTGGCGTGCCAAGTCGTGGCAGCAGACCGCGCAGCATCCAGTCAAACAGCGGTTTTAACTCTTTATCGCCGGGACCATACACGGCTGTCGGGCGAAAAACGCCCAACGTAATTTCGTCAGCCATTGCAGTCAGCCGTTGTTCGGCGACGTGTTTGGAATTTGCGTACCAGGAGAGTTCGGGATGGCGCGCCGCCAGCGAAGAGATAAACAGAAAACGTTGGCAAAAGCCGCTCTCTTTTGCCGCTTGCATCAGGCGCAGGCTGCCGTCAACGTTGCAGCGGGTAAAAATCTCTTCTTTGTGCCCGCGCACTTGCCCGGCGCAATGGACCACCGCGCTGGCTCCGGCAACCAGTTCGCTAAGCGAATGTGTATCTTCCAGCGAACCGCGCACCCAAGTGAGATTATCATTGACGTGAGCGCGGGCAGTACGCGTCAATGCGCGAACGTGAAAGCCGCGGGCGAGCAGGTTATCAATAATATATTTACCGATAAACCCGGTAGCGCCCGTCACCGCGACAGTTTGATTCATGCCAGGGATTCCTGCACATGAAGACTGGCAGCATAAGCCTTCTGATAACGTTTTTTCGCTTCCGCACGGGCAGGCTTGCCGGAGGATGTTCGGGGAATACTGTGGGGCGGCAACAGATCGATATCCGCGGTAACGCCAAATTCGCTTTGGATCCGAGCTGCCAGCGCGTGGATAAGCTGCCCGCGACGTGCTTCGTCGCTGATCCGACACTGGATCTGCAAAATGATTTTTTCCTGGGCGGTAACAAAAGCAATCGCATCGCCAGAATGAATTTCCGGCTCCTGTTCCGCAATGTATTCAATATCCTGCGGCCAGATATTACGGCCACGAATAATAATCAGATCTTTAATGCGTCCGGTGACATACAGATAACCGTCCAGCAGATAACCAAGGTCTCCGGTGTCTAACCAGCCCGTCGCGGCAATCTCGTCTTGCGAAACCTGGTCGCCAAAGTACCCGCTCATCAGGCTGGGGCCGGAGATGCAAATATGGCCTATCACACGTTCCGCGACAGGTATATCTGCTTCATTGCGGATTTCAATGCCATGTTCCGGCAACGCTTTACCGCAGTTGACGAAAGTCGATACGGCGCGTGTTTCAGCACCCGGCGCGACGGCTTTACCCTGGTATTCGAGGATGTCGCGATCCACTTCGTTAACCACAACCCCGCAGGCTTCATCAGAGAAGCTGACAGCCAGCGCATTTTCTGCCAGTCCGTAGCACGGCATGAAAGTTTTATCGTCAAAGTTAACCTGACGGAAACATTCAGCGAATTGATGGAGTTGTTCTGCGGATATGGGTTCTGCGCCAATACCAGCGACGCGCCAGCAGGAAAGATCCAGTTCAGCGAGATCTTTTTCATTCACGCGGCGCTGGCACAATTCATAGCCAAACGGCGGTGCAACGGAAACGGTGCCACGATTTTTACTGATCAATTTAAGCCATTGCAGAGGACGCATGGCAAAATCCTGAGTGCGCAAATAATCTACTGAAAGCTGCGTGGCGACGGGGGTCAGGAGAAAGCCGACCAGTCCCATATCATGGTAGAAAGGCAGCCAGGAGACGCAGCGGTCGCCAGGGCGTAATTTAATCCCATCGTGGCTTATAGCACGTAGATTAGCCATCACTTCGTGATGGGTGATAATGACGCCACGGGGAAAACGGGTGCTGCCGGAGGTGTACTGGAGGTAGGCGATATCGTTTGGAACTGGACGCTGGAGCACAACATCGGCTTCCGGTAATGCCTTAAACCAGGCGTGGCTTAAAACATGTAATTCGGGGTTGTTGTTATGCGTCGCGGCATTGGCCAGTGGCAACCACTCATCACCAGTGATAATGGCTGCGGGCTGGCAACTTGCCAGTAAACCCCGCAGTTTGGCGCTCCAGGAATCCCGCTGACCTACGCCCATTGGAATCGCCAACGGGACGGCGACTAAGCCGGCATACTGGCAGGCAAAAAAAGCCTCTACAAACCCGCTACTCGTTTCGGCAATCAGCGCCACGCGATCGCCTTTTTTCAGGTTCAGCGATAACAACCTTTTCGCACCAGCTTCGGCACGCGCTTTTAACGTCTGATATTCCAGTTGATCTTCAAGTTGGCAACGTCTGTCATAAAAATTCATTCCGGCGCTACTCAGAGCGGCGTAGTCCAAAGCATCAACCAGCGTTGGAAAATCGGCATAGCGCATAGGTAGGGAATGCGTAAAGATTTTATTAGACATATACACCACGAAAAAATTGGATATCAAAAATAAAATGACAATAATGCGGTGGATTATATAGGCATAAAAGATAAATGAGATAGTATTTTCATAGGTGTGAAAATGAACATTGATTTAAATAATAGGTTTGGCTTTTTTGTTTTTATTGTGAATGATATTTAATTTGTGAATATATTAAGAAGGAGCCTTGTCCGGTCGCCTTAAATCGACAAAAGGCATTGTGGCGCTTCTGTGTAGTCTCTGACCTTATCGTAATCATTAATAAATACTATTTATTCTTTGTTTGTATTCATTGGGTTGATTATTAAGATGCCGTTCGTTGCTGTTGCAACTTGTTTTTCACCGTTAATTATTTGTTATCCACTAAGCTATGGAACGCGATCTGCTGATGATTAAAATTGAAAAAGTAATTAATAAAAATGACCTTAAGGCATTTATCGCTTTTCCGTCATCACTTTATCCCGATGATCCAAACTGGATACCCCCTTTATTCATTGAACGCAGCGAGCATTTGTCTGCGAAGAATCCGGGGACGGACCATATCATCTGGCAGGCGTGGGTGGCAAAAAAAGCGGGGCAGATAGTTGGGCGTATTACCGCGCAAATAGATACCTTGCACCGTGAGCGTTACGGTGAAGATACCGGTCATTTCGGAATGATTGATGCCATTGATGATCCGCAGGTTTTTGCCGCGTTGTTTGGCGCAGCGGAAGCGTGGTTAAAGTCACAAGGTGCAAGTAAGATCAGCGGGCCTTTCAGCCTGAATATCAATCAGGAAAGCGGATTACTGATTGAAGGTTTTGACACACCTCCCTGTGCGATGATGCCACACGGCAAACCGTGGTATGCCGCGCATATTGAACAACTGGGTTATCACAAAGGCATTGATTTACTGGCGTGGTGGATGCAGCGAGCCGATCTCACTTTCTCTCCGGCGCTAAAAAAACTGATGGATCAGGTGCGCAAAAAAGTGACCATTCGCTGCATCAATCGCCAGCGGTTTGCCGAAGAGATGCAGATCCTGCGTGAGATTTTCAATTCTGGCTGGCAGCACAACTGGGGATTTGTGCCGTTTACCGAACATGAATTCGCGACCATGGGCGATCAACTTAAATATCTGGTGCCGGACGATATGATCTACATCGCTGAGATTGATTCTGCACCCTGCGCGTTTATTGTCGGCTTGCCGAACATCAACGAGGCGATTGCCGATCTGAACGGATCGCTCTTTCCCTTCGGCTGGGCAAAATTGCTGTGGCGTTTGAAAGTCAGCGGTGTGCGAACTGCGCGAGTGCCGCTGATGGGCGTGCGGGACGAGTATCAGTTCAGCCGCATCGGCCCGGTGATTGCGCTGTTATTGATTGAAGCCTTACGCGATCCGTTTGCCCGCCGGAAGATCGATGCGCTGGAAATGTCATGGATCCTCGAAACCAATACAGGCATGAATAACATGCTGGAACGCATTGGGGCGGAGCCGTACAAGCGTTACCGATTGTATGAAAAGCAGATTTGATGGCAGTCACCCCTGCTTCATCTCCAGCGGCACCGCCGAGCGAATCAAATGGTGGCCTTCCAGCTCGATATCGTGGAGATTCTTTTTCACGGTCCGCACATGATCGCGTGCTGCGCGCTGGGCAACGTGCGGCAGCCGCTGCAACACCGCGTTGTAGATCCGCGCATGCTGGCGATCGATCTGCTTTTTTTGCTGTGGTCGATGGTAGAGATTATTTACGCTGGCAAACACCGAATTAAACATCAGGTCGGTCAATGATTGCAGCGTAAACACCAGCACCTGATTGTGAGAAGCCTGACAAATGGCGAGATGGAAAGCGTGATCCAACTGCGCATGTTCGATCAGCGAAATCTCTTTGTTGTTCTCACTGGCGGCGAGCATTTTTTCATAACAGCGGGTTATCACAACAAAATCAGCCTGGGTTCCCAGCGTTGCCGCCAGCCTTGCCGATTCGCCCTCCAGTAATGCGCGAACGTCGAGCAGATCGTACAGCGTTCGCGGCTGCGTACTGAACAGATGGATCAGCGGGCTGGCGTCCTGCACCCGATTAAGCCGTGCGACACGAGAATCGCGACCCTGCGCCGTTTCAATAATCCCGCGCCCGCGCAGCACGGTCAGCCCTTCACGCAGTGCGGAGCGTGAGAAGCCGAGCTTTTCACACAGTCGACGTTCCGAGGGAAGCGGCTGACCGACCTTCAGTACGCCGTCGATAATTAACCGTTCGATACTTTCTGCAACCACTTCGCAAATAGGGCGACGTTCATCTTTCATTCCCGGACCTCGTGCACAGGTAGGACCAATTTTTCTGTTCTTAACTCGCAAAACACGCACATCACGTAAGTGATTATGTTACATCAATTTAACATTAAGTTAACCAAAGCAAGGTCACAGAGCTGGAAAAAAAATGGTCTGACCGGTAGCTAAAGAGATAGACGAAAACGAAAAGCCCGCTTAATAACTGTTCACAGAAGCAGCGCGAAAAAATCAACTGCCACACAACACAACAAAGCGAACCCTACTCATGAGCATCTTGTACGAAGAGCGTCTTGATGGCGCTTTACCCGATGTCGACCGCACATCGGTACTGATGGCACTGCGTGAGCATGTCCCTGGACTGGAGATCCTGCATACCGATGAGGAGATCATTCCTTACGAGTGTGACGGGTTGAGCGCGTATCGCACGCGTCCATTACTGGTTGTTCTGCCTAAGCAGATGGAACAGGTGACGGCGATTCTGGCTGTCTGCCACCGCCTGCGTGTGCCGGTGGTGACCCGTGGCGCAGGCACCGGGCTTTCTGGTGGCGCGCTGCCGCTAGAAAAAGGTGTGTTGTTGGTGATGGCGCGCTTTAAAGAGATCCTCGACATTAACCCCATTGGTCGCCGCGCGCGCGTGCAGCCGGGCGTGCGTAACCTGGCGATCTCCCAGGCCGTTGCGCCGCATAATCTCTATTACGCGCCGGATCCGTCCTCACAAATCGCCTGTTCGATTGGCGGCAATGTGGCGGAAAATGCCGGTGGCGTTCACTGCCTGAAATATGGTCTAACCGTACATAACCTGCTGAAAATTGAAGTGCAAACGCTGGATGGCGAGGCGCTGACGCTGGGATCGGACGCGCTGGATTCGCCTGGTTTTGACCTGCTGGCGCTGTTTACCGGATCGGAAGGTATGCTCGGCGTGACCACCGAAGTAACGGTGAAGCTGTTGCCGAAACCGCCCGTGGCGCGGGTTCTGTTAGCCAGCTTTGACTCGGTAGAAAAAGCCGGACTTGCGGTTGGTGACATCATCGCCAATGGCATTATCCCCGGCGGGCTGGAGATGATGGATAACCTGTCGATTCGCGCGGCGGAAGATTTTATTCATGCCGGTTATCCCGTCGATGCCGAAGCGATTTTGTTATGCGAACTGGACGGCGTGGAGTCTGACGTACAGGAAGACTGCGAGCAGGTTAACGACATCTTGTTGAACGCGGGTGCGACTGACGTCCGTCTGGCACAGGACGAAGCAGAGCGAGTACGTTTCTGGGCCGGTCGCAAAAATGCGTTCCCGGCGGTAGGACGTATCTCCCCGGATTACTACTGCATGGATGGCACCATCCCGCGCCGCGCCCTGCCTGGCGTACTGGAAGGCATTGCCCGTTTATCGCAGCAATATGATTTACGCGTTGCCAACGTCTTTCATGCCGGAGACGGCAACATGCACCCGTTAATCCTTTTCGATGCCAACGAACCCGGTGAATTTGCCCGCGCGGAAGAACTGGGCGGGAAGATCCTCGAACTCTGCGTTGAAGTTGGCGGCAGCATCAGTGGGGAACATGGCATTGGGCGCGAAAAAATCAATCAAATGTGCGCCCAGTTCAACAGCGATGAAATCACGACCTTCCATGCGGTCAAGGCGGCGTTTGATCCCGATGGTTTGCTGAACCCTGGGAAAAACATTCCCACGCTACACCGCTGTGCTGAATTTGGTGCCATGCATGTGCATCACGGTCATTTACCTTTCCCTGAACTGGAGCGTTTCTGATGCTACGCGAGTGTGATTACAGCCAGGCGCTGCTGGAGCAGGTGAATCAGGCGATTAGCGATAAAACGCCGCTGGTGATTCAGGGCAGCAATAGCAAAGCCTTTTTAGGTCGTCCTGTCACCGGGCAAACGCTGGATGTGCGTTGTCATCGCGGCATTGTTAATTACGACCCGACCGAGCTGGTGATAACCGCGCGTGCCGGAACGCCGCTGGTGGCGATTGAAGCGGCGCTGGAGAGCGCCGGGCAAATGCTCCCCTGCGAGCCGCCACATTATGGTGAAGAAGCCACCTGGGGCGGGATGGTCGCCTGCGGGCTGGCGGGGCCGCGTCGCCCGTGGAGCGGTTCGGTCCGCGATTTTGTCCTCGGCACGCGCATCATTACCGGCACTGGAAAACATCTGCGTTTTGGTGGCGAAGTGATGAAAAACGTTGCCGGATACGATCTCTCACGGTTAATGGCCGGAAGCTACGGTTGTCTGGGTGTGCTCACTGAAATCTCGATGAAAGTGTTACCGCGACCACGCGCCACCCTGAGTCTGCGTCGGGAAATCAGCCTGCAAGAAGCCATGAATGAAATCGCCCAGTGGCAACTCCAGCCATTACCCATTAGTGGCTTATGTTACTTCGACAATGCGTTGTGGATCCGCCTTGAGGGCGGCGAAGGATCGGTAAAAGCAGCGCGTGAACTGCTGGGTGGCGAAGAGGTTGCGGATCAGTTCTGGCAGCAATTGCGTGAACAACAACTGCCGTTCTTCTCGTTACCAGGTACCTTATGGCGCATTTCATTACCCAGCGATGCGCCGATGATGGATTTACCCGGCGAGCAACTGATCGACTGGGGCGGGGCGTTACGCTGGCTGAAATCGACAGCCGATGACAATCAAATCCATCGCATTGCCCGCAACGCTGGCGGTCATGCGACCCGCTTTAGTGCCGGAGATGGTGGCTTTGCCCCGCTACCGGCTCCTTTATTCCGCTATCACCAGCAGCTTAAACAGCAGCTCGACCCTTGCGGCGTGTTTAATCCCGGTCGCATGTACGCGGAGCTTTAAGGAGCAGGCTATGCAAACCCAATTAACCGAAGAGATGCGGCAGAACGCGCGGGCGCTGGAAGCCGACAGCATCCTGCGCGCCTGTGTTCACTGCGGATTTTGTACCGCAACCTGCCCAACCTATCAGCTCCTGGGCGATGAACTGGACGGGCCGCGCGGGCGCATCTATCTGATTAAACAGGTGCTGGAAGGCAACGAAGTCACGCTTAAAACACAGGAGCATCTCGATCGCTGCCTCACTTGCCGCAATTGTGAAACCACCTGTCCTTCTGGTGTGCGCTATCACAATTTGCTGGATATCGGGCGTGATATTGTCGAGCAGAAAGTGAAACGCCCACTGCCGGAGCGAATGCTGCGCGAAGGATTGCGCCAGGTAGTGCCGCGTCCGGCGGTCTTCCGTGCGCTGACGCAGGTAGGGCTGGTGCTGCGACCGTTTTTACCGGAACAGGTCAGAGCAAAACTGCCTGCTGAAACCGTGAAAGCTAAACCGCGTCCACCACTGCGCCATAAGCGTCGGGTTTTAATGCTGGAAGGCTGCGCCCAGCCTACGCTTTCGCCCAACACCAACGCGGCAACTGCGCGAGTGCTGGATCGTCTGGGGATCAGCGTCATGCCAGCTAACGAAGCAGGCTGTTGTGGCGCGGTGGACTATCATCTTAATGCGCAAGAGAAAGGGTTAGCGCGGGCGCGCAATAATATTGATGCCTGGTGGCCCGCGATTGAAGCAGGTGCCGAGGCAATTTTGCAAACCGCCAGCGGTTGTGGCGCGTTTGTCAAAGAGTATGGGCAGATGCTGAAAAACGATGCGTTGTATGCCGATAAAGCGCGTCAGGTCAGTGAGCTGGCGGTCGATTTAGTCGAACTTCTGCGCGAGGAACCGCTGGAAAAACTGGCAATTCGCGGCGATAAAAAACTGGCCTTCCACTGCCCGTGTACCCTACAACATGCGCAAAAGCTGAACGGCGAAGTGGAAAAAGTGTTGCTTCGTCTTGGATTTACCTTAACGGACGTTCCCGACAGCCATCTGTGCTGCGGTTCAGCGGGAACATATGCGTTAACGCATCCCGATCTGGCACGCCAGCTGCGGGATAACAAAATGAATGCGCTGGAAAGCGGCAAACCGGAAATGATCGTCACCGCCAACATTGGTTGCCAGACGCATCTGGCGAGCGCCGGTCGTACCTCTGTGCGTCACTGGATTGAAATTGTAGAACAAGCCCTTGAAAAGGAATAACAAAATGAAAACTAAAGTCATTCTTAGCCAGCAAATGGCGAGTGCAATTATTGCCGCAGGTCAGGAAGAGGCGCAGAAAAATAACTGGTCTGTTTCCATTGCTGTTGCCGATGACGGCGGTCATCTGCTGGCGTTAAGTCGCATGGACGATTGCGCGCCGATTGCGGCTTACATCTCCCAGGAGAAAGCGCGTACCGCCGCGCTGGGGCGTCGTGAAACTAAGGGCTATGAAGAGATGGTGAACAACGGACGTACCGCGTTCGTGACTGCGCCGTTACTGACGTCGCTGGAAGGTGGCGTACCGGTTGTTGTGGATGGGCAAATTATTGGTGCCGTGGGCGTTTCTGGTTTAACCGGAGCACAGGATGCGCAGGTCGCGAAAGCGGCAGCAGCGGTGTTGGCGAAATAAGCGAAAACGAGGAGATAAACAATGAGTCAAACCATAACCCAGGGCCGTTTACGCATTGACGCCAATTTTAAACGTTTTGTGGATGAAGAAGTTTTGCCTGGCGTGGAACTGGATGCTGCCGCGTTCTGGCACAATGTTGATGAGATCGTTCACGATCTGGCGCCAGAGAATCGTCAGTTGCTGGCAGAGCGCGATCGCATTCAGGCGGCGCTTGATGAGTGGCATCGCAGCAATCCGGGGCCGGTAAAAGATAAAGCGGCCTATAAATCTTTCCTGCGTGAACTGGGCTACCTGGTGCCACAGCCTGACCACGTGACGGTGGAAACCACGGGCATCGACAGCGAAATCACCAGTCAGGCGGGGCCACAGTTGGTGGTTCCGGCGATGAACGCCCGCTACGCGCTGAACGCGGCGAACGCTCGCTGGGGCTCACTGTACGATGCGTTATACGGCAGCGACATCATCCCGCAGGAAGGGGCGATGGTCAGCGGCTACGATCCGCAGCGTGGTGAGCAGGTTATCGCCTGGGTTCGGCGTTTCCTCGATGAATCACTACCGCTGGAAAACGGCAGCTATCAGGATGTGGTGGCGTTTAAGGTGGTCGATAAACAATTACGCATCCAGTTGAAAAATGGTAAAGAAACCACGTTACGTACTCCAGCACAGTTTGTCGGTTACCGTGGCGATACTGCTGCGCTGACCTGCATTTTGCTGAAAAATAACGGCCTGCATATTGAGCTACAAATCGATGCCAACGGGCGGATTGGCAAAGACGATCCGGCGCACATCAACGATGTTATCGTCGAAGCGGCCATCAGTACCATTCTCGACTGCGAAGATTCGGTTGCGGCGGTTGATGCGGAAGATAAAATCCTGCTGTACCGCAACCTGCTGGGCCTGATGCAGGGGACTCTGCAAGAGAAAATGGAGAAGAACGGTCGGCAAATCGTGCGTAAACTGAATGACGATCGTCAGTACACTGCCGCCGATGGATCTGAAATTTCTCTGCACGGACGCTCGTTGCTGTTTATCCGCAACGTGGGGCATTTGATGACCATTCCTGTGATTTGGGACAGCGAAGGCAATGAAATCCCGGAAGGCATTCTTGATGGCGTCATGACTGGCGCGATTGCCCTCTATGATTTAAAAGTGCAGAAAAACTCGCGCACTGGCAGCGTCTATATTGTGAAACCGAAAATGCACGGTCCGCAGGAAGTGGCGTTCGCCAACAAACTGTTTTCCCGCGTTGAGACAATGCTCGGTATGGCACCGAATACCCTGAAAATGGGCATTATGGATGAAGAACGCCGGACCTCGCTGAACTTGCGTAGCTGTATCGCTCAGGCGCGCAACCGCGTGGCGTTCATCAATACCGGTTTCCTCGACCGTACCGGCGATGAAATGCATTCGGTGATGGAAGCGGGCCCGATGCTGCGTAAAAACCAGATGAAATCGACGCCGTGGATCAAAGCCTACGAACGTAATAACGTGCTTTCCGGTCTGTTCTGTGGGCTACGTGGAAAAGCGCAAATCGGTAAAGGCATGTGGGCAATGCCGGACCTGATGGCAGACATGTACAGCCAGAAGGGCGACCAATTGCGTGCCGGGGCAAACACGGCCTGGGTTCCGTCGCCAACTGCCGCTACGCTCCATGCGCTGCACTACCACCAAACCAACGTACAGAGCGTGCAAGCCAACATTGCCCAGACCGAGTTCAATGCTGAATTTGAACCGCTGCTGGACGATCTGCTGACTATTCCGGTTGCTGAAAACGCTAACTGGTCGGCGCAAGAGATCCAACAAGAGCTGGATAACAACGTGCAGGGGATTCTGGGGTACGTGGTGCGTTGGGTGGAGCAGGGGATTGGTTGTTCAAAAGTGCCGGATATTCACAACGTGGCGTTGATGGAAGACCGCGCAACGCTGCGTATTTCCAGCCAGCATATCGCCAACTGGTTACGTCACGGTATTCTGACCAAAGATCAGGTGCAGGCGTCGCTGGAGAATATGGCGAAAGTGGTTGATCAGCAAAACGCTGGCGATCCGGCTTATCGTCCGATGGCGGGGAATTTCGCTAACTCGTGTGCTTTTAAAGCTGCCAGCGATTTGATCTTCCTCGGCGTGAAACAGCCAAACGGCTATACCGAACCGTTATTACACGCATGGCGTTTACGCGAAAAAGAAAATCATTAATAGCGTCAAAAAAAGCCCCGGCAAGATTTATTGTCGGGGCTATGATAGTAACTGCGGTAGTACATTTATCCCGGAAATAACCGGAGCGATTATCAGGGGTTAACAATATTAAATACCCGTAGCGCATCACTAGCGGGATTAAAACAACAATATGGACATCTTAACGATACTCTGCGCCTGCGTGTGCGGAACAGAAACCCTTACCCGATATACTTGTTATGCCAGAGGTAGCAATTGCGTTAGCGGCGTACTGTTGCTGTAAAGTATAACGCCTATATTTTACAGTTCAGTCCTCTTTTGCTTATTACAACCTTAAGTATATCAAGCATATAAAGATAATAAGAGACTGAACAATATGGTTACCTGGACCCAAATGTATATGCCGATGGGAGGACTGGGGCTATCCGCTCTGGTCGCCCTGATCCCAATAATATTCTTCTTCGTTGCACTCGCGGTATTACGTCTGAAAGGACATGTCGCCGGAGCAATAACCCTTATATTATCTATTCTGATTGCGATATTCGCCTTTAAAATGCCGATTGATATGGCATTTGCTGCTGCGGGCTATGGCTTTATTTATGGTTTATGGCCAATTGCGTGGATTATTGTCGCGGCGGTATTCCTGTATAAATTAACCGTTGCCAGCGGCCAGTTCGATATTATCCGCAGCTCGGTTATCTCCATCACCGACGATCAGCGTTTGCAGGTGTTACTGATTGGTTTCTCCTTTGGTGCGTTGCTGGAAGGGGCGGCTGGCTTTGGCGCACCGGTGGCGATTACCGGTGCGCTGCTGGTGGGCCTGGGCTTCAAACCGCTATACGCGGCGGGGCTGTGTCTGATTGCCAACACTGCGCCGGTGGCGTTTGGTGCGTTGGGTGTGCCAATTCTGGTCGCCGGTCAGGTAACGGGAATCGATCCGTTCGACATTGGCGCAATGGCGGGACGTCAGTTACCGTTCCTGTCGGTTCTTGTGCCGTTCTGGCTGGTAGCAATGATGGACGGCTGGAAAGGGGTGAAAGAGACGTGGCCAGCGGCGCTGGTTGCAGGGGGAAGCTTCGCTGTCACTCAGTTCTTTACCTCTAACTATATTGGTCCGGAACTGCCGGATATTACTTCGGCGCTGGTGAGTATCGTCTCACTTTCTTTATTTCTTAAAGTCTGGCGGCCAAAAAATACCGAAACGGCAATCAGTATGGGACAATCCGCAGGTGCGATGGTGGTGAATAAACCGTCTTCTGGCGGTCCCGTGCCTTCAGAATATCGTCTGGGGCAAATCATTCGTGCGTGGTCACCGTTTTTAATCTTAACGGTGTTGGTCACCATCTGGACCATGAAGCCGTTTAAAGCGTTATTTGCTCCGGGCGGCGCGTTTTATTCACTGGTGATTAATTTCCAGATCCCTCATTTGCATCAACAAGTCTTGAAAGCGGCCCCCATTGTCGCCCAGCCGACGCCAATGGACGCGGTGTTTAAATTCGACCCCCTCTCTGCTGGTGGCACCGCTATTTTTATTGCGGCGATTATCTCGATCTTCATCCTCGGCGTGGGGATCAAGAAAGGTATTGGTGTCTTTGCCGAAACGCTAATTAGTCTGAAGTGGCCGATACTGTCGATTGGCATGGTGCTGGCATTTGCCTTCGTGACCAACTATTCCGGCATGTCCACCACGCTGGCGCTGGTACTGGCTGGTACAGGCGTGATGTTCCCGTTCTTCTCACCGTTCCTCGGCTGGCTGGGCGTATTCCTTACCGGCTCTGACACTTCTTCAAACGCCCTGTTTGGTTCACTGCAATCGACCACGGCGCAGCAAATCAACGTCTCTGACACCCTGCTGGTGGCAGCAAACACCAGCGGCGGCGTAACTGGCAAGATGATCTCCCCGCAATCTATCGCCGTGGCCTGCGCCGCGACGGGCATGGTGGGTCGAGAATCTGAACTGTTCCGCTACACCGTGAAGCACAGTCTGATTTTTGCCAGCGTTATCGGCATTATCACGCTGTTGCAGGCGTATGTGTTTACCGGGATGTTAGTTTCGTAAGTCAATAAAGCCGGATGATCGTTAATATCATCCGGCTTCGTTTACATTATTCTGTCTTATTAATGGAAAATTATTTCCTGCTTTATTATCCATGCGGCAATAATGTTTTGCGTTCAGATAACATGCTAAATAATTAAGAGCGTGAGAACATCTATTTTTTATCACGCAAAACAAGTCTGTATTAATTATGTTCGCTTGATGAGCAAACTCCGTTCTATCTGTTGCTTTTGCAATCTTAATCGTTAAAACTACCAACAAATTTATATAGTTACGTTGTGAATGGTTGTTAATTTTTTGTTTGTTGAAATTTCGTAAAAATAACCATCCAGACATCGAATAGGGGTTATTCTTATAAATTTTACCTGTTTTTCTATCAATGATGCCGTTTTCTTAAGAATGGAGGAAGTTATTAAAGAAGATAAAGCATAAAACTATTTCCTCGGTTACGAATCTTTTAACTTTGTTTTGTCACTTGCGTTATTAATGAATAAGAAATTTAAATATAAGAAATCGCTTTTAGCGGCTATTTTAAGCGCAACCCTGTTAGCCGGTTGTGATGGTGGTGGTTCAGGATCGTCCTCCGATACGCCGTCTGTAGATTCTGGATCAGGGACTTTGCCGGAAGTGAAACCCGATCCAACACCAACCCCGGAGCCGACACCTGAGCCGACGCCGGACCCAGAACCTACGCCGGATCCAACACCTGATCCTGAGCCGACACCAGAACCGGAGCCAGAACCTGTTCCTACGAAAACGGGTTATCTGACCCTGGGCGGAAGCCAGCGGGTAACTGGTGCTACCTGTAATGGTGAATCCAGCGATGGCTTTACCTTTACGCCAGGCAATACCGTGAGTTGTGTGGTGGGCAGTACGACCATTGCAACATTCAACACCCAGTCAGAAGCTGCGCGTAGCCTGCGTGCGGTTGACAAAGTGTCGTTTAGCCTGGAGGACGCGCAGGAGCTGGCGAATTCTGAAAATAAGAAAACCAACGCCATCTCTCTGGTGACGTCCAGCGACAGTTGCCCCGCAGATGCAGAACAGCTTTGTCTTACTTTCTCGTCAGTGGTTGATCGCGCGCGATTTGAAAAACTGTATAAGCAAATTGATCTGGCAACAGACAATTTCAGCAAGCTGGTCAATGAAGAGGTGGAAAACAATGCTGCGACTGATAAAGCGCCGTCCACCCATACCTCAACGGTAGTGCCAGTCACGACTGAGGGAACAAAACCGGATCTGAACGCGTCCTTCGTGTCGGCTAACGCGGAACAGTTTTATCAGTATCAACCCACTGAAATCATTCTTTCCGAAGGCCAACTGGTGGATAGCCTGGGGAACGGTGTTGCTGGCGTTGACTACTACACCAATTCAGGCCGTGGCGTAACTGACGAAAACGGTAAATTCTCCTTTAGCTGGGGCGAAACCATCTCCTTTGGTATCGATACCTTTGAACTGGGCTCAGTACGTGGCAATAAGTCGACCATTGCGCTGACTGAATTGGGTGATGAAGTTCGCGGGGCAAATATCGATCAGCTCATTCATCGTTATTCGACGACTGGTCAAAATAATACCCGTGTTGTTCCGGACGATGTACGCAAGGTCTTTGCCGAATATCCCAACGTGATCAACGAGATAATCAATCTTTCGTTATCCAACGGTGCGACGCTGGATGAAGGCGATCAAAACGTTGTGCTGCCTAACGAATTTATCGAGCAGTTTAAGACGGGTCAGGCCAAAGAGATCGATACCGCGATTTGTGCGAAAACCAACGGTTGCAACGAGGCTCGCTGGTTCTCGCTGACAACGCGCAATGTTAATGACGGCCAGATTCAGGGCGTTATTAACAAGCTGTGGGGCGTGGATACGAACTATCAGTCTGTCAGCAAGTTCCACGTCTTCCATGACTCTACCAACTTCTATGGCAGCACCGGTAACGCGCGCGGTCAGGCGGTGGTAAATATCTCCAACGCGGCATTCCCGATTCTGATGGCGCGTAATGATAAAAACTACTGGCTGGCCTTCGGTGAAAAACGCGCCTGGGATAAAAATGAGCTGGCGTACATTACGGAAGCGCCTTCCATTGTGCAGCCAGAGAACGTTACGCGCGATACCGCGACCTTCAACCTGCCGTTTATTTCGCTGGGGCAAGTCGGCGACGGCAAACTGATGGTTATCGGTAACCCGCACTACAACAGCATTTTGCGTTGCCCTAATGGTTACAGTTGGGGCGGTGGTGTTAATAGTAAAGGTGAGTGTACGCTCAGCGGTGATTCTGATGACATGAAGCACTTTATGCAGAACGTACTGCGCTACTTGTCAAATGACATCTGGCAGCCAAATACCAAGAGCATCATGACTGTCGGCACCAACCTGGAGAACGTTTATTTCAAAAATCATGGCCAGGTTACGGGGAGTCGTGCTGCGTTTGGGTTCCATCCGGATTTTGCCGGTATCTCTGTTAAGCATTTGACCAGCTATGGCGATCTGAATCCGGAAGAGATTCCGTTGCTGATCCTCAACGGCTTTGAATATGTCACTCAGGTAGGTAGCGATCCTTATGCAATCCCACTGCGAGCAGACACCAGCAAACCGAAGCTGACTCAGCAGGATGTGACCGATCTGATCGCTTATCTGAACAAAGGTGGCTCGGTGCTGATCATGGAAAACGTGATGAGCAATCTTAAGGAAGAGAGCGCGTCCAGTTTTGTGCGTCTGCTGGATGCCGCGGGTCTGTCAATGGCTCTGAACAAATCGGTGGTGAACAACGATCCGCAAGGGTATCCGGATCGCGTTCGTCAGCAGCGCGAAAAAGGTATCTGGGTATATGAACGTTATCCGTTTGTTGATGGAAAACCGCCGTATACCATTGATGAAACAACGAAAGAAGTTATCTGGAAATACCAGCAAGACAACAAGCCTGATGACAAGCCGAAACTGGAAGTGGCCAGCTGGCTGGAAGATGTCGATGGCAAACAGGTCAAGCGCTATGCCTTTATTGATGAGGCGGAGCATGAAACAAACGAGTCCTTGGAGGCGGCAAAGGCAAAAATCATTAAGGCATTTCCTGGATTAGAGGAGTGTAAGGACCCGACATACCACTACGAGGTCAACTGTCTGGAATACCGTCCTGGCACCAATGTTCCGGTAACCGGGGGAATGTATGTTCCGCGCTATACGCAACTGAATCTCAGCGCCGACACTGCGAAAGCGATGGTGCAGGCTGCGGATTTAGGCACCAACATTCAGCGTCTGTATCAGCATGAGCTCTACTTCCGAACCAATGGTCGCAAAGGTGAGCGTCTGAGCAGCGTCGATCTGGAACGTCTGTACCAGAACATGTCGGTCTGGCTGTGGAATGAAATTGAATACAGCTATGACAGCAGCAAGGAAGACGAGCTGGGCTTTAAAACGTTCACCGAGTTCCTGAACTGCTACGCCAACGATGCTTACACCAAAGGTACGCTGTGCTCCGCAGAGCTGAAACAATCGCTGATCGATAACAAGATGATCTACGGTGAAGGCAGCAAAGCGGGCATGATGAACCCGAGCTATCCACTCAACTATATGGAAAAACCGCTGACGCGCCTGATGCTGGGCCGTTCCTGGTGGGATCTGAACATTAAGGTTGATGTGGAGAAGTACCCTGGAGCGGTATCTGTAGGGGGAGAAGAGGTTACTGAAACCATCAGCCTGTACTCGAATCCGACCAAATGGTTTGCAGGTAACATGCAGTCAACTGGCCTGTGGGCACCGGCTCAGAAAGAGGTCACCATTAAGTCCAATGCGAACGTTCCTGTGACCGTCACCGTGGCGCTGGCTGACGACCTGACCGGACGTGAGAAGCATGAAGTTGCGCTGAACCGTCCGCCAAGAGTGACTAAAACGTACTCTCTGGACGCTAGCGGTACGGTGAAGTTCAAGGTGCCTTACGGTGGCCTGATTTATATCAAGGGCAATAGCTCTACCAATGAATCTGCCAGCTTCACCTTTACTGGCGTGGTAAAAGCACCGTTCTATAAAGACGGCGCATGGAAAAACGATCTGAACTCTCCTGCCCCGCTGGGCGAACTGGAGTCTGCGTCGTTCGTCTATACCACACCGAAGAAGAACCTGAATGCCAGCAATTACACGGGCGGACTGGATCAATTCGCTAAAGATCTGGATACCTTTGCCAGCTCGATGAATGATTTCTACGGTCGTAATGATGAAGACGGTAAGCACCGGATGTTTACCTATAAAAACTTGACGGGCCACAAGCATCGTTTCACAAACGATGTGCAGATCTCCATCGGTGATGCGCACTCTGGTTATCCGGTAATGAACAGCAGCTTCTCGACGAACAGCACCACGCTGCCGACGACGCCGCTGAACGACTGGCTGATTTGGCACGAAGTCGGTCATAACGCTGCAGAAACACCGCTGAACGTACCGGGTGCAACTGAAGTGGCGAACAACGTGCTGGCGCTGTACATGCAGGATCGCTATCTCGGCAAGATGAACCGTGTCGCTGACGACATTACCGTCGCGCCGGAATATCTGGAGGAGAGCAACGGTCAGGCATGGGCGCGCGGCGGTGCGGGTGACCGTCTGCTGATGTACGCGCAGCTGAAAGAGTGGGCAGAGAAAAACTTTGATATCAAACAGTGGTATCCAGAAGGTGACCTGCCTAAGTTCTACAGCGATCGTAAAGGGATGAAGGGCTGGAACCTGTTCCAGTTGATGCACCGTAAAGCGCGCGGCGATGATGTCAGCAATGACAAGTTTGGCGGCAGAAATTACTGTGCTGAGTCAAACGGTAACGCTGCTGACACGCTGATGCTGTGTGCATCCTGGGTCGCTCAGGCGGATCTTTCGGAATTCTTTAAGAAATGGAATCCGGGCGCAAATGCTTACCAGCTTCCGGGGGCAAGTGAGATGAGCTTCGAAGGCGGAGTGAGCCAGTCGGCTTACAACACGCTCGCGGCGATGCACCTGTCGAAACCGGAAAAAGGGCCGGAAACCATTAATAAGGTTACCGAGTATTCGATGCCAGCCGAATAAGCCTGTAGGCCGGATAAGGCGTTCACGCCGCATCCGGCATGAAATAAGGCGCACCGGGTCAACATATATGCCCGATGCGCCAGCTTATCGGGCCTGGAGGGAAGAAGCCGCGATTACTTGCGTTGGCAGACACCTGTAGGCCGGATAAGGCGTTCACGCCGCATCCGGCAAATTACAACAAACAACCTTTAACCATGCTTTTTGATGTTTTTCAGCAATACCCCGCGGCGATGCCCATACTGGCAACCGCAGGAGGATTGATCATCGGCAGTTTTTTGAATGTGGTGATTTGGCGTTACCCCATCATGCTGCGCCAACAAATGGCGGAGTTTCATGGTGAAACGCCGAGTACGCAGTCAAAAATAAGCCTTGCGCTACCGCGTTCGCACTGTCCGCATTGCCAGCAGACTATCCGCGTTCGTGACAATATTCCGCTGCTCTCATGGTTGATGCTCAAAGGGCGCTGCCGCGACTGTCAGGCGAAAATCAGCAAGCGTTATCCGCTGGTTGAGTTATTGACAGCACTTGCTTTTTTGCTGGCGAGTCTGGTGTGGCCAGAAAGTGGATGGGGACTGGCGGTGATGATATTATCCGCGTGGCTGATTGCCGCGAGCATCATCGACCTCGACAACCAATGGCTGCCCGATGTTTTTACTCAGGGCGTATTGTGGACAGGACTGATTGCGGCATGGGCGCAGCAGAGTCCGTTAACGCTACAAGACGCAGTCACCGGCGTCCTGGTGGGGTTTATCACTTTTTACTCCCTGCGCTGGATAGCCGGAATAGTTCTGCGTAAAGAAGCATTAGGCATGGGCGATGTATTACTTTTCGCCGCTTTAGGTGGCTGGGTGGGGCCGTTGTCGCTACCCAATGTTGCTTTAATCGCATCATGCTGCGGTCTGATATATGCCGTTATTACAAAAAGAGGATCAACCACACTGCCTTTTGGACCGTGTTTAAGTCTGGGCGGTATAGCAACACTTTATCTACAGGCATTGTTTTAATGATAACCACGTCATTATCAAAGTGACATTTTAACTCTTATTAATAACCTTAGAGATTATTTACCATGTCGATAAAACAGATGCCAGGGAGGGTATTAATATCGCTATTGTTGAGCGTTACAGGATTATTAAGTGGCTGCGCCAGCCATAATGAAAACGCCAGTTTACTGGCGAAAAAACAGGCGCAAAATATCAGCCAAAACCTGCCGATTAAATCTGCGGGATATACCTTAGTGCTGGCGCAAAGTAGTGGCACGACGGTAAAAATGACCATTATCAGCGAATCGGGTACTCAGACCACGCAGACACCTGACGCCTTTTTAACCAGCTATCAACGACAAATGTGCGCTGACCCAACGGTGAAATTAATGATCACCGAGGGAATTAATTACAGCATAACGATTAATGATACACGTACAGGTAACCAGTATCAGCGGAAACTGGATCGTACCACCTGTGGAATAGTCAAAGCATAACGTCGGGTAGATATAAATTGGCGCGGGTTGTTTTTCGTGACGTACGAATTTATCTCATTCAGTTGCTGACAAAAATTCGTCACACTCTTAGCCAGAGACAATCTCTTAATACAGACAAAGAGCATCTGCGAAAAATGTTGCGCGGGATGTTCTGGCTGATGCTGCTTATTATTTCTGCAAAAATGGCGTATTCACTCTGGCGCTATTTCTCCTTTTCTGCGGAATATACGGCGGTTTCCTCATCGGCGAATAAACCGCTCCGTGCGGATGCAAAACCGTTCGATAAAAATGACGTGCAATTAGTCAGCCAACAAAACTGGTTTGGCAAATATCAACCCGTCGCCGCACCGGTAAAACAACCTGAATCTGCGCCTGTGGCAGAAACGCGTCTTAATGTGGTGCTGCGCGGGATCGCCTTTGGTGCCAGACCCGGCGCGGTTATTGAAGAAGGCGGCAAACAGCAGGTCTATTTGCAGGGGGAACGGCTTGACTCTCACAACGCAGTGATTGAGGAAATCAACCGCGACCATGTGATGCTGCGCTATCAGGGGAAAATGGAACGTCTGAGTCTGGCAGAGGAGGAACGCCCCCCTGTGGCGGTGACCAGCAAAAAAGCCGCCAGTGACGAAGCAAAGCAAGCTGTTGCTGAGCCTGCTGCCAGTGCGCCAGTGGAGATCCCGGCTGCCGTGCGTCAGGCACTGGCGAAAGATCCGCAGAAAATTTTTAACTATATCCAGCTTACGCCTGTGCGTAAGGAGGGGATTGTCGGTTATGCAGTGAAACCGGGGGCAGATCGTTCTCTGTTCGATGCCAGCGGTTTTAAGGAAGGCGATATCGCCATTGCGCTAAATCAGCAGGATTTCACTGATCCACGAGCAATGATTGCTCTGATGCGGCAGTTACCTTCAATGGATTCCATTCAACTTACGGTTTTACGCAAGGGTGCGCGCTACGACATTTCCATCGCACTGCGCTAACCGCATTTAATCCAGGAGAATCATTCATCGTGTTTTGGCGTGATATGACGTTGTCTATCTGGCGTAAGAAGACAACTGGCCTCAAAACAAAAAAGCGTTTACTGCCGCTGATGCTGGCAGCGGCATTGTGTAGTTCACCGGTCTGGGCGGAAGAAGCCACTTTCACCGCTAATTTTAAAGATACCGACCTGAAATCGTTCATCGAAACCGTCGGCGCTAACCTTAATAAAACCATCATTATGGGGCCGGGCGTTCAGGGGAAAGTGAGTATTCGCACTATGACTCCGCTCAATGAACGCCAGTATTACCAGTTATTCCTTAACCTGCTGGAAGCACAGGGGTATGCGGTCGTACCGATGGAAAACGACGTGCTGAAGGTGGTGAAATCAAGCGCCGCGAAAGTCGAGCCGCTGCCGCTGGTCGGTGAAGGCAGCGACAACTACGCGGGCGATGAAATGGTCACCAAAGTCGTGCCGGTACGCAATGTGTCGGTACGCGAGCTGGCACCGATTCTGCGCCAGATGATTGACAGCGCAGGCTCAGGCAACGTTGTTAATTACGATCCCTCCAACGTGATTATGCTTACCGGACGCGCCTCAGTTGTGGAGCGCCTGACGGAAGTGATCCAGCGCGTGGATCACGCGGGTAATCGCACCGAAGAGGTGATCCCGCTGGATAACGCCTCAGCCTCGGAAATTGCCCGCGTGCTGGAAAGCCTGACCAAAAACAGCGGCGAGAACCAGCCAGCAACGCTGAAATCTCAAATTGTCGCCGATGAACGCACCAACAGCGTGATTGTCAGTGGTGACCCCGCCACGCGAGACAAAATGCGCCGTCTGATCCGTCGGCTGGATTCAGAAATGGAGCGCAGCGGCAACAGCCAGGTGTTCTATCTCAAATACAGCAAAGCCGAAGATCTGGTCGATGTGCTGAAGCAGGTCAGCGGTACGCTCACGGCGGCTAAAGAAGAGGCGGAAGGCACGGTTGGTAGCGGGCGTGAGGTTGTCTCCATCGCCGCCAGCAAACACAGTAATGCCCTGATTGTTACTGCGCCGCAGGACATTATGCAGTCGCTGCAAAGCGTGATTGAACAACTGGATATTCGCCGTGCTCAGGTGCATGTCGAGGCGTTAATCGTGGAAGTTGCCGAAGGCAGCAATATCAACTTCGGCGTGCAGTGGGGGTCAAAAGATGCCGGATTAATGCAGTTTGCCAACGGTACGCAAATCCCTATTGGTACGCTGGGGGCAGCGATTTCTGCAGCCAAGCCGCAGAAAGGTTCCACGGTGATCAGCGAAAACGGTGCTACCACCATAAATCCGGATACTAACGGCGATCTCTCCACGCTCGCTCAGCTTCTTTCTGGCTTTAGCGGTACGGCGGTTGGCGTGGTGAAAGGCGACTGGATGGCGCTGGTACAGGCGGTCAAAAACGACTCCAGCTCGAACGTGCTCTCCACGCCGAGTATCACCACGCTGGACAACCAGGAAGCCTTCTTCATGGTGGGCCAGGACGTTCCGGTATTAACCGGCTCTACCGTTGGCTCCAATAACAGCAATCCTTTCAATACGGTAGAGAGGAAAAAAGTCGGCATCATGCTGAAAGTCACGCCGCAGATTAACGAAGGTAACGCGGTACAGATGGTGATTGAGCAGGAAGTCTCGAAAGTGGAAGGGCAGACCAGCCTCGATGTCGTGTTTGGCGAGCGCAAACTGAAAACCACCGTGCTGGCTAACGATGGTGAGCTGATCGTGCTTGGCGGTCTGATGGACGACCAGGCGGGAGAAAGCGTGGCGAAAGTGCCGCTGCTGGGTGATATCCCGTTGATTGGTAACCTGTTTAAATCGACGGCGGATAAAAAAGAAAAACGTAACCTGATGGTGTTTATCCGCCCGACCATTTTGCGTGACGGTATGGCGGCAGACGGCGTGTCGCAGCGCAAATATAACTACATGCGCGCTGAGCAAATCTACCGCGATGAGCAAGGCTTAAGCCTGATGCCGCACACCGCGCAGCCGATATTGCCAGCGCAAAATCAGGCCTTACCGCCGGAAGTACGCGCGTTCCTCAATGCCGGGAGAACGCGTTAATGGTGCCTGTAGCACAGGAAACCACCGCTAACACCGTGCGTCTGCCCTACAGTTTCAGCCGTCGGTTTAGCCTGGTGGCATGGTGCGAAGCGTCGCTGGAGATCCTCCATGTTCATCCGTTGTCGCTCTCTGTTTTGCAGGAGCTACAACGGGGGCTGAACGCGCCCTTTACGCTGCGGCAAATCGACGAGGCCGAATTTGAACAGCGGCTGAATGCGGTCTGGCAGCGGGACTCTTCCGAAGCTCGCCAGCTGATGGAAGATCTCGGTTCCGCCGAGGACTTTTTTACCCTCGCTGAAGAACTGCCGGAAACGGAAGATCTGCTGGAAAGTGACGACGATGCGCCGATCATCAAACTGATCAACGCCATGCTGGCAGAGGCAATCAAAGAAGGCGCTTCGGATATCCACATTGAGACGTTTGAAAAGAGTCTGGTGATCCGTTTTCGTGTTGACGGCACATTACATGAAATGTTGCGCCCCGGTCGTAAACTGGCCTCGCTACTGGTATCGCGTATCAAGGTGATGGCGCGACTGGATATCGCCGAAAAGCGCGTACCGCAGGATGGCCGTATTGCGCTGCTGCTGGGCGGTCGGGCGATTGACGTCCGTGTATCAACCATGCCTTCCGCCTGGGGGGAACGGGTGGTGCTGCGACTGCTGGACAAAAACCAGGCTCGCCTGACGCTGGAGCGTCTGGGTTTAAGTCTCGAACTGACTGCGCAGTTGCGCCAGCTGTTACACAAACCGCACGGCATTTTTCTGGTGACGGGGCCGACCGGTTCCGGCAAAAGCACCACGCTGTACGCTGGATTGCAGGAGCTGAACAACCACTCGCGTAACATTCTCACGGTTGAAGACCCTATCGAATACATGATTGAAGGGATCGGTCAGACGCAGGTTAACACCCGCGTCGGCATGACATTCGCCCGTGGCCTGCGCGCAATTTTGCGTCAGGACCCGGATGTGGTGATGGTCGGTGAAATCCGCGATACCGAAACCGCAGAAATCGCTGTTCAGGCTTCACTGACCGGACACCTGGTACTTTCCACGCTGCATACCAACACAGCGGTGGGGGCGATCACACGTTTGCAGGATATGGGCGTGGAGCCTTTCCTGCTCTCTTCCAGTCTGACGGGCGTGATGGCGCAGCGACTGGTCCGCACGCTGTGCTCCGACTGCCGTCAGGCCGCGCCTGCCACCGACGAAGAAAAACGTCTTATGGGGATCTCCGATACGCATGCCGTCACGCTGTACCATCCGCAGGGCTGCCCTGCCTGTAATCACAAAGGTTTTCGCGGACGTACTGCCATCCATGAACTGATTGTGGTGGACGCCACATTGCGTGATTTGATCCACCGTCAGGCCGGGGAACTGGAGCTGGAACGTTATGTCCGGCAACACTCTGCGGGTATCCGCAGTAACGGCATTGAGAAAGTGCTCGCCGGAGAAACCTCTCTCGATGAAGTTCTGCGGGTAACCATGGAGGCGTAATGGCACTGTTTTACTATCAGGCGCTGGAGCGTAATGGTCGCAAAACCAAAGGCATGATTGAGGCGGATTCCGCGCGTCATGCCCGTCAATTGTTACGCGGTAAAGACCTCATTCCCGTGCACATTGAAGCCCGGATGAATGCATCGGCAGGGGGATTGTTGCAGCGTCGGCGGCACGCACATCGTCGCGTGGCGACGGCAGATCTGGCGCTGTTCACTCGTCAACTGGCAACGCTGGTGCAGGCAGCAATGCCGCTGGAAACCTGCTTACAGGCGGTCAGTGAGCAAAGCGAAAAACTGCATGTAAAAAGCCTCGGAATGGCGCTGCGCAGCCGGATTCAGGAAGGTTATACCCTGTCGGACAGCCTGCGCGAACATCCCCGCGTCTTTGACTCCCTGTTTTGTTCGATGGTCGCTGCCGGAGAAAAATCCGGACATCTCGACGTGGTGCTCAATCGCCTGGCGGATTACACCGAACAGCGGCAGCGTCTGAAATCACGCCTGCTGCAGGCCATGCTCTATCCGCTGGTTCTGCTGGTGGTGGCAACGGGCGTAGTCACTATTTTGCTGACGGCAGTGGTGCCGAAAATTATCGAACAGTTTGATCATCTCGGACACGCGCTACCCGCCTCCACCCGAATGCTCATCGCTATGAGCGACGCGTTACAGGCCAGCGGCGTGTACTGGCTGGCGGGTTTGCTGGGGCTTCTGGTGCTGGGGCAACGGTTACTCAAAAATCCTGCGATGCGCCTGCGCTGGGATAAAACCTTGCTGCGCCTGCCCGTGACGGGGCGTGTTGCGCGCGGACTGAATACGGCGCGTTTTTCCCGCACGTTAAGCATCCTCACCGCCAGCAGTGTTCCGCTGTTGGAAGGCATTCAGACCGCCGCCGCCGTGTCGGCAAATCGTTATGTCGAGCAACAACTGCTGCTGGCGGCAGATCGCGTCCGCGAAGGAAGCAGCCTGCGCGCCGCGCTGGCGGATCTGCGCCTGTTTCCACCGATGATGCTGTACATGATCGCCTCCGGCGAACAGAGCGGCGAGCTGGAAACCATGCTTGAACAGGCCGCGGTCAACCAGGAACGGGAATTTGATACACAGGTGGGGCTGGCGTTAGGGCTGTTTGAGCCGGCGCTGGTGGTGATGATGGCGGGTGTGGTGCTGTTTATCGTCATCGCCATCCTCGAACCGATGCTGCAACTGAACAATATGGTTGGAATGTAATTTACGGAGTTATCACATGAATTCGTTATCCCGCACACAAAAACCACGGGCAGGTTTTACCCTGCTGGAAGTGATGGTGGTGATTGTTATTCTTGGCGTCCTGGCAAGTCTGGTGGTGCCTAACCTGCTGGGCAACAAAGAGAAAGCCGATCGGCAAAAAGCCATCAGCGATATCGTGGCGCTGGAGAATGCGCTGGATATGTACCGACTGGATAACGGGCGTTATCCGACTACCGAACAGGGGCTGGAGGCGCTGATCCAGCAACCGGCCAATATGGCGGATTCCCGTAACTACCGTACCGGTGGATACATTAAACGACTGCCAAAGGATCCGTGGGGCAATGATTATCAGTATCTCAGCCCGGGTGAAAAAGGGCTGTTTGATGTTTATACCCTGGGGGCAGATGGTCAGGAAAATGGGGAGGGCGCTGGCGCAGATATCGGTAACTGGAATTTGCAGGAGTTTCAGTAATCAGTGCCTGAACGCGGATTCACTCTTCTGGAAATCATGCTGGTGATTTTCCTTATCGGCCTTGCCAGTGCGGGCGTGGTACAGACGTTTGCGACCGCTTCAGAGCCGCCTGCGAAAAAAGCGGCGCAGGATTTTCTGACTCGCTATGCGCAGTTTAAGGACAGGGCTGTGATCGAAGGGAAAACACTCGGTGTGCTAATCGACCCACCAGGTTACCAGTTTATGCAGCGTCGTCACGGACAGTGGTTGCCCGTTTCCTCGACCCGGTTATCGGCACAGGTTACGGTGCCGAAACAGGTGCAGATGCTGTTACAACCCGGAAGTGATATCTGGCAGAAGGAATATGCGCTGGAGCTGCAGCGTCGCCGCCTGACGCTGCATGATATTGAACTGGAGCTGCAAAAAGAGGCGAAAAAGAAGACACCGCAGATCCGTTTTTCGCCTTTTGAACCTGTCACGCCGTTTACACTGCGTTTTTACGCGTCGGCACAAAACGCGTGTTGGGCGGTAAAGCTGGCGCACGATGGCGCGTTATCTCTCAATCAATGTGATGAGGGGATGCCATGAAGCGCGGATTTACCTTGCTGGAAGTGATGCTCGCGCTGGCGATTTTTGCGCTGGCTGCCACGGCGGTGTTACAGATTGCCAGCGGTGCGCTGAGTAATCAGCAGATTCTTGAGGAGAAAACGGTAGCGGGCTGGGTAGCTGAAAACCAGACCGCTCTACTCTACCTGATGACCCGCGAACAACGGGCGGTCAGGCACCAGGGCGAGAGCGATATGGCAGGAAGCCGTTGGTACTGGCGAACCACACCGCTGAATACCGGTAACGTGCTGCTCCAGGCGGTGGATATTGAAGTCAGTCTTCATGACGACTTTTCGCCAGTGATTCAGTCACGACGCGCCTGGTTTAGCGCCGTGGGAGGCCAACAGTGAGAAGGGCTCGCGCTGGTTTCACGTTACTGGAAATGCTGGTGGCGATAGCCATTTTTGCCTCGTTGGCACTGATGGCGCAGCAGGTGACAAACGGCGTTACACGCGTGAATAGCGCCGTCGCCGGACACGATCAAAAACTAAACCTCATGCAGCAAACGATGAGTTTTTTGAACCACGATCTGACACAAATGATGCCGCGTCCGGTAAGAGGCGATCAGGGCCAGCGTGAACCAGCGTTACTGGCGGGCGCTGGCGTGCTGGCGTCTGAGAGTGAAGGGATGCGTTTTGTACGTGGCGGCGTGGTTAATCCGTTGATGCGTCTGCCGCGCAGTAATCTGCTCACCGTCGGTTACCGCATTCATGGTGGTTATCTCGAACGGTTAGCCTGGCCACTGACCGATGCGGCAGGCAGCGTGAAGCCAACAACGCAAAAATTAATCCCGGCGGATTCGCTCCGTTTGCAGTTCTACGACGGCACGCGCTGGCAGGAGAGCTGGTCATCAGTGCAGGCGATTCCTGTGGCAGTACGCATAACCCTGCATTCGCCACAATGGGGCGAAATTGAACGCATCTGGTTGTTACGCGGGCCGCAATTATCATGATCACCTCACCACCAAAACGCGGAATGGCACTGGTCGTGGTGCTGGTATTGCTGGCGGTCATAATGCTGGTAACCATCACGCTTTCCGGGCGGATGCAGCAACAACTTGGGCGAACGCGCAGCCAGCAGGAGTACCAGCAGGCGCTGTGGTACAGCGCCAGTGCAGAAAGCCTGGCGCTGAGCGCGCTCAGTCTGAGCCTGAAAAATGAAAAGCGTGTGCATCTGGCACAACCGTGGGCTTCTGGCCCGCGTTTTTTCCCACTGCCGCAGGGGCAAATTGCCGTCACTCTGCGTGACGCACAGGCCTGCTTTAACCTGAATGCCCTCGCTCAGCCGACGACGGCGTCGCGTCCGCTCGCGGTACAACAACTGATTGCCCTGATCTCGCGCCTCGATGTGCCTGCTTATCGGGCCGAACTGATAGTCGAAAGCCTGTGGGAGTTTATTGACGAGGACCGCAGCGTGCAGACACGTCTGGGCCGTGAAGACAGCGAGTATCTTGCCCGTTCGGTGCCGTTCTACGCCGCTAATCAACCGCTGACGGATATCAGCGAAATTCGCGTGGTGCAGGGAATGGACGCCGGGCTTTATCAAAAACTGAAACCGCTGGTCTGTGCGCTGCCGATGGCCCGCCAGCAAATCAACATCAATACATTAGATGTCACGCAAAGTGTGATTCTTGAGGCGCTGTTTGACCCGTGGTTAAGCCCTGTTCAGGCGCGGGCATTATTACAACAACGTCCGGCGAAGGGCTGGGAAGATGTCGATCAGTTTCTTGCTCAGCCGCTACTTGCAGACGTCAATGAGCGTACTAAAAAACAGCTAAAAACCGTCCTGAGCGTGGACAGCAATTACTTCTGGCTGCGTTCAGATATCACCGTGAATGAGATTGAACTGACGATGAATTCGTTAATTGTCCGCATGGGCCCACAACACTTTTCTGTTCTCTGGCATCAGACAGGAGAAAGTGAGTGAGTTCCATGCTTGAGATTTATTTCCCGCTTTGCGCCGCTGATCCCATCCGTTGGCAGCGCCGTACACCCGACGTGGAGCACGGCATCTGGCCTGACGTCGCCGACGAATATCTCCAGCAATGGCTGCAAACAGACACAATTCGACTCTATATTCCCGGCGAATGGATCAGCGTCTGGCAGGTTGAACTGCCTGATGTGCCTCGCAAGCAGATACCGACGATTCTGCCCGCCTTGCTGGAAGAAGAGCTGAACCAGGATATCGATGAACTGCATTTCGCCCCGTTGAAAATCGACCAGCAACTGGCAACCGTAGCTGTGATTCACCAGCAGCATATGCGCAACATTGCGCAGTGGTTGCAGGCAAACGGCATCACCCGCGCTACCGTCGCGCCAGACTGGATGTCCATTCCTTGTGGGTTTATGGCTGGCGATGCGCAACGGGTTATCTGCCGCATCGATGAATGCCGGGGATGGAGCGCCGGGCGGGCGCTGGCTCCGGTCATGTTCCGCGCACAGCTCAATGAGCAGAATTTACCGATTTCACTAACCGTGGTCGGCATTGCACCGGAAGAACTGTCTGCATGGGCTGGTGCGGACGCCGAACGCCTGACCGTTACGGCTCTGCCCGCCATTACCACTTATGGCGAATCGGAAGGGAACCTGCTAACAGGGCCGTGGCAGCCTCGTGTCAGCTACCGAAAACAGTGGGCGCGCTGGCGGGTGATGATTCTGCCGATATTGCTGATTCTGGTTGCGCTGGTAGTGGAACGGGGCGTGACGTTATGGAGCGTCAGCGAACAGGTGGCGCAAAGCCGCACCCAGGCGGAGAAACAGTTCTTAACGCTATTCCCGGAGCAGAAGCGGATTGTGAATTTACGCTCGCAGGTGACGATGGCGCTGAAAAAATATCGCCCACAGGCCGACGATACCCGGCTGCTCGCAGAATTGTCAGCGATCGCCAGTACCCTGAAATCAGCGTCACTTACCGATATCGAAATGCGTGGTTTCACCTTTGATCAAAAACGCCAGACGCTTCACCTCCAACTGCGGGCTGCGAACTTTGCCAGCTTCGACAAACTGCGTAGCGCACTGGCGGCAGATTATGTTGTGCAACAGGACGCGTTACAGAAAGAGGGTGATGCGGTTTCCGGCGGCGTAACGTTGCGGAGGAAATAACATGTTACGCGATAAATTTATTCACTATTTTCAGCAATGGCGTGAACGCCAGTTAAGCCGTGGCGAACACTGGCTGACACAACACCTGGCGGGGCGTTCTCCGCGTGAAAAAGGCATGTTACTGGCAGCGGTAGTGTTCCTGTTTAGCGCCGGATATTACGTTCTCATCTGGCAGCCGTTGAGCGAACGGATTGAGCAACAGGAGACAATGTTGCAGCAGCTGGTGGCGATGAACACCCGACTGAAGAGCGCCGCGCCGGATATTATTGCGGCGCGAAAATCCGGCACGACAACGCCAGCACAGGTATCGCGGGTCATCAGCGACAGTGCTTCGGCGCATTCAGTGGTCATTAAGCGAATAGCCGAGCGCGGGGAGAATATCCAGGTCTGGATAGATCCTGTGGTGTTTAATGACCTTCTGAAATGGTTAAACGCACTGGATGAAAAATATGCGCTGCGGGTGACACAAATTGATGTCAGCGCAGGTGAGAAGCCTGGGATGGTGAATGTGCAGCGACTGGAGTTTGGACGGGGGTAGGTATTGCCATTTCCTTAACCCCACCTGATAACCCTTAGCCCAATGGTGAGTGCGGAACTGTCAAACCCGCTCACCGGGCTGAGTTTCGATGTAGCAAGAATTATCTCCCTCCAGACCACCACGGAATATTCGGTAACACTGAAGGAACCTGTTTTTCACCATGTAGCCTTCGTTAATCGACACCTTTCTAAGACTGTAAAGATGCTTAAGTGTTTTGACACATTATGATTATTAATAGTTGTAATAAATCATTGAGTAACAATTGATAGGTAAAAACATATAGGATAATTCTTATGTGATCTGTATTTTGTGTAGTCTGGAAATTATTAAAATTCCTGGAGATAATCAGAAAGGGAATTTCAAATAAGCATAATAATTTCCAGGGAAACTATTCGTCGATTTTAAGAAATGTCTGCTCAGGTATATCTACTGAGGGATGGTGTTGGTTGTAACACTGGTTAAAATAAATACACAAAATAATCAAGATGTATATTTTAATCGACGAAAATAATTACCTTCGGGATTATTGATGCAACTTAAATAACACCATTTAAATGTGATATAAATCACAAATATGGCTGTAAAGAGGGGCCTGTAGATATAAATAAGAAGTACACGAGTGAATTTTAAATAGGGAAATAGTTTCTCGGTGAACAATTTATTGGTAATCAATCGCGTGCGTTCTGGTTTGAAACAGATTGCAGGTGTTGTTACGCATAAAATCCATAGGGGATATTATAATCAAGTAGTTAACAGTAATAACAAAAAATAATTTCCTGAGAAATTAACTCTGCATTCTAAAACGGCCAGTTTTCTGAAATTACCAGAAGACCGAATACATTCATGCCTGAAGAATGGATTAGAAGAAACGAGACGGAAATAGATCTATTTATCCCTGCGGAAATAATTTCTGCTGAAATTTTTTTTGCGGCTATTAAAAAGGTCAAACCGTCTGAGTAAATTTTATCCAGTTACAAACAAGTATTACCTCCAGTGTATTGGTAGCTGTTAAGCCAAGGGCGGTAGCGTACCTGAAGAGATTAGGATCACATCATCAAATGGCAAGAAGTGGATTTGAAGTTCAGAAAGTCACCGTAGAGGCATTATTTCTACGAGAAATACGAACACGCTTTGGTAAGTTTCGTCTGGGGTATTTGTGGGCGATTCTTGAACCCTCCGCGCATTTGCTGATACTGTTGGGAATTTTGGGTTACGTTATGCACCGCACTATGCCAGACATCTCGTTCCCGGTGTTTTTACTTAATGGCCTGATTCCCTTTTTTATCTTTAGTAGTATTAGCAAACGTTCTATTGGTGCTATTGAAGCGAACCAGGGACTGTTTAATTATCGACCAGTAAAACCCATCGATACGATCATTGCACGTGCACTGCTTGAGACACTGATTTACGTTGCTGTTTATATTTTGCTCATGCTTATCGTCTGGATGACAGGCGAATATTTCGAAATTACAAACTTTTTACAACTTGTGCTCATCTGGAGTTTGTTAATCATTCTTTCATGTGGCGTCGGCTTAATATTTATGGTCGTTGGTAAAACCTTTCCTGAAATGCAAAAGGTCCTGCCGATACTGCTTAAGCCGCTGTATTTCATCTCCTGCATCATGTTCCCTCTACACTCGATTCCAAAGCAATACTGGTCATATCTACTCTGGAACCCATTAGTGCATGTTGTGGAGTTAAGCCGCGAGGCAGTTATGCCTGGCTATATCAGTGAAGGCGTGAGTCTGAACTACCTTGCAATGTTTACTCTGGTCACCCTGTTCATCGGCCTGGCATTATACCGAACGCGTGAAGAGGCAATGCTGACATCATGATTAAGATTGAGAATTTGACGAAGTCTTATCGCACGCCCACTGGGCGGCATTATGTTTTTAAAAATTTGAATATTATTTTTCCTAAAGGCTATAACATTGCCCTGATTGGTCAAAATGGAGCCGGTAAATCAACTTTACTTCGGATAATTGGTGGTATAGATCGTCCTGATAGTGGGAACATTATTACAGAACATAAAATTTCATGGCCCGTTGGATTGGCTGGTGGATTTCAAGGAAGTTTAACCGGTCGTGAAAATGTTAAATTTGTTGCCCGACTATATGCAAAACGCGATGAGTTAAATGAGAGGGTTGATTTTGTTGAAGAGTTTTCCGAACTCGGAAAATATTTCGATATGCCCATTAAAACTTATTCTTCTGGCATGAGGTCAAGGTTAGCTTTTGGATTAAGTATGGCTTTTAAATTCGACTATTATCTTATTGATGAAATCACTGCTGTTGGAGACGCAAAGTTTAAAAAGAAATGTTCAGATATATTCGATAAAATAAGAGAAAAATCTCATTTAATAATGGTGTCACATAGTGAACGAGCTTTAAAGGAGTATTGTGATGTTGCTATTTATCTTAACAAAGAGGGGCAAGGTAAATTTTATAAAAATGTTACGGAAGCCATTGCTGATTACAAAAAAGACCTATAGTGGTTACATTCCAATATTATGCCTTGGAAATATTTAACTGAGACATATCATGAGTAAAAAGTTAATAATATTTGGTGCGGGTGGTTTTTCAAAATCTATAATTGACAGCTTAAATCATAAACATTACGAGTTAATAGGATTTATCGATAAATATAAAAGTGGTTATCATCAATCATATCCAATATTAGGTAATGATATTGCAGACATCGAGAATAGGGATAATTATTATTATTTTATTGGGATAGGCAAACCATCAACTAGGAAGCACTATTTAAACATCATAAGAAAACATAATCTACGCTTAATTAACATTATAGATAAAACTGCTATTCTATCACCAAACATTATACTGGGTGATGGAATTTTTATTGGTAAAATGTGTATACTTAACCGTGATACTAGAATACATGATGCCGTTGTAATAAATACTAGGAGTTTAATTGAACATGGTAATGAAATAGGCTGCTGTAGCAATATCTCTACTAATGTTGTACTTAATGGTGATGTTTCTGTTGGAGAAGAAACTTTTGTTGGTAGCTGTACTGTTGTAAATGGCCAGTTGAAGCTAGGCTCAAAGAGTATTATTGGTTCTGGGTCGGTTGTAATTAGAAATATACCAAGTAATGTTGTAGTTGCTGGGACTCCAACAAGATTAATTAGGGGGAATGAATGAGTAATATATATATCGTTGCTGAAATTGGTTGCAACCATAATGGTAGTGTTGATATTGCAAGAGAAATGATATTAAAAGCCAAAGAGGCCGGTGTTAATGCAGTAAAATTCCAAACATTTAAAGCTGATAAATTAATTTCAGCTATTGCACCTAAGGCAGAGTATCAAATAAAAAACACAGGAGAATTAGAATCTCAGTTAGAAATGACAAAAAAGCTTGAAATGAAGTATGACGATTATCTCCATCTAATGGAATATGCAGTCAGTTTAAATTTAGATGTTTTTTCTACCCCTTTTGACGAAGACTCTATTGATTTTTTAGCATCTTTGAAACAAAAAATATGGAAAATCCCTTCAGGTGAGTTATTGAATTTACCGTATCTTGAAAAAATAGCCAAGCTTCCGATCCCTGATAAGAAAATAATCATATCAACAGGAATGGCTACTATTGATGAGATAAAACAGTCTGTTTCTATTTTTATAAATAATAAAGTTCCGGTTGATAATATTACAATATTACATTGCAATACTGAATATCCAACGCCCTTTGAGGATGTAAACCTTAATGCTATTAATGATTTGAAGAAACACTTCCCTAAGAATAACATAGGCTTCTCTGATCATTCTAGCGGGTTTTATGCAGCTATTGCGGCGGTGCCTTATGGAATAACTTTTATTGAAAAACATTTCACTTTAGATAAATCTATGTCTGGCCCAGATCATTTGGCCTCAATAGAACCTGATGAACTGAAACATCTTTGTATTGGGGTCAGGTGTGTTGAAAAATCTTTAGGTTCAAATAGTAAAGTGGTTACAGCTTCAGAAAGGAAGAATAAAATCGTAGCAAGAAAGTCTATTATAGCTAAAACAGAGATAAAAAAAGGTGAGGTTTTTTCAGAAAAAAATATAACAACAAAAAGACCTGGTAATGGTATCAGTCCGATGGAGTGGTATAATTTATTGGGTAAAATTGCAGAGCAAGACTTTATTCCAGATGAATTAATAATTCATAGCGAATTCAAAAATCAGGGGGAATAATGAGAACAAAAATTATTGCGATAATTCCAGCCCGTAGTGGATCTAAAGGGTTGAGAAATAAAAATGCTTTGATGCTGATAGATAAACCTCTTCTTGCTTATACAATTGAAGCTGCCTTGCAGTCAGAAATGTTTGAGAAAGTAATTGTGACAACTGACTCCGAACAGTATGGAGCAATAGCAGAGTCATATGGTGCTGATTTTTTGCTGAGACCGGAAGAACTAGCAACTGATAAAGCATCATCATTTGAATTTATAAAACATGCGTTAAGTATATATACTGATTATGAGAGCTTTGCTTTATTACAACCAACTTCACCCTTTAGAGATTCGACCCATATTATTGAGGCTGTAAAGTTATATCAAACTTTAGAAAAATACCAATGTGTTGTTTCTGTTACTAGAAGCAATAAGCCATCACAAATAATTAGACCATTAGATGATTACTCGACACTGTCTTTTTTTGACCTTGATTATAGTAAATATAATCGAAACTCAATAGTAGAATATCATCCGAATGGAGCTATATTTATAGCTAATAAGCAGCATTATCTTCATACAAAGCATTTTTTTGGTCGCTATTCACTAGCTTATATTATGGATAAGGAAAGCTCTTTAGATATAGATGATAGAATGGATTTCGAACTTGCAATTACCATTCAGCAAAAAAAAAATAGACAAAAAATACTTTATCAAAACATACATAATAGAATCAATGAGAAACGAAATGAATTTGATAGTGTAAGTGATATAACTTTAATTGGACACTCGCTGTTTGATTATTGGGACGTAAAAAAAATAAATGATATAGAAGTTAATAACTTAGGTATCGCTGGTATAAACTCGAAGGAGTACTATGAATATATTATTGAGAAAGAGCTGATTGTTAATTTCGGAGAGTTTGTTTTCATCTTTTTTGGAACTAATGATATAGTTGTTAGTGATTGGAAAAAAGAAGACACATTGTGGTATTTGAAGAAAACATGCCAGTATATAAAGAAGAAAAATGCTGCATCAAAAATTTATTTATTGTCGGTTCCTCCTGTTTTTGGGCGTATTGATCGAGATAATAGAATAATTAATGATTTAAATTCTTATCTTCGAGAGAATGTAGATTTTGCGAAGTTTATTAGCTTGGATCACGTTTTAAAAGACTCTTATGGCAATCTAAATAAAATGTATACTTATGATGGCTTACATTTTAATAGTAATGGGTATACAGTATTAGAAAACGAAATAGCGGAGATTGTTAAATGAAAAAAATATTATACGTAACTGGATCTAGAGCTGAATATGGAATAGTTCGGAGACTTTTGACAATGCTAAGAGAAACTCCAGAAATACAGCTTGATTTGGCAGTTACAGGAATGCATTGTGATAATGCGTATGGAAATACAATACATATTATAGAACAAGATAATTTTAATATTATCAAGGTTGTGGATATAAATATCAATACAACTTCACATACTCACATTCTCCATTCAATGAGTGTTTGCCTCAATTCGTTTGGTGATTTTTTTTCAAATAACACATATGATGCGGTTATGGTTTTAGGCGATAGATATGAAATATTTTCAGTCGCTATCGCAGCATCAATGCATAATATTCCATTAATTCATATTCATGGTGGTGAAAAGACATTAGCTAATTATGATGAGTTTATTAGGCATTCAATTACTAAAATGAGTAAACTCCATCTTACTTCTACAGAAGAGTATAAAAAACGAGTAATTCAACTAGGTGAAAAGCCTGGTAGTGTGTTTAATATTGGTTCTCTTGGTGCAGAAAATGCTCTTTCATTGCATTTACCAAATAAGCAGGAGTTGGAACTAAAATATGGTTCACTGTTAAAACGGTACTTTGTTGTAGTATTCCATCCTGAAACACTTTCCACGCAGTCGGTTAATGATCAAATAGATGAGTTATTGTCAGCGATTTCTTTTTTTAAAAATACTCACGACTTTATTTTTATTGGCAGTAACGCTGACACTGGTTCTGATATAATTCAGAGAAAAGTAAAATATTTTTGCAAAGAGTATAAGTTCAGATATTTGATTTCTATTCGTTCAGAAGATTATTTGGCAATGATTAAATACTCTTGTGGGCTAATTGGGAACTCCTCCTCTGGTTTAATTGAGGTTCCATCTTTAAAAGTTGCAACAATTAACATTGGTGATAGGCAGAAAGGCCGTGTTCGTGGAGCCAGTGTAATAGATGTACCCGTTGAAAAAAATGCAATCGTCAGAGGGATAAATATATCTCAAGATGAAAAATTTATTAGTGTTGTACAGTCATCTAGTAATCCTTATTTTAAAGAAAATGCTTTAATTAATGCTGTTAGAATTATTAAGGATTTTATTAAATCAAAAAATAAAGATTACAAAGATTTTTATGACATCCCGGAATGTACCACCAGTTATGACTAGAAAAAAAGTGCTTTGTTTTGTCTTTCGTTATGATTCTCATTTTTTAGCTTTGAAAAATATTTTTGAGCAGATAGATGTTGATTCATATGATTTATTTTTTTGCTGCTTGGATAATTCTCTACAAGAGTTTGTAAAAAAAAATTTAGATGAAAAGATAGTTGTATTCTATCCTGATGACTTTGTTTGTTTTTTCACTTTTATTAATATTGAGTTTATTTTTTGTTCAACAGGAGGGAAGGACCTTCATGAAATTGTTAATACTGTAAGAACAAAAGATACCATAATTATATCTTGTTTTCCTGGCATTGTCCTTACTTCTCAGATAGAAGCTTTTATTTCAAAATCTAATAGTCACTATTTACTTATTAACTCCCCAAAAGATATTAAAACGTATAAAAAAATTTGTAAAATAATAGGGGTTCCTTTTAATGGAATTCTTTTTGGTCCACCATGGATTAAAAATGTCAATATCAATGCAAAACGTGAGAATTCTTGTCTTATCGTTGATCAAGTTAATGAGCCCTTGACGCCAATAAAGAGGATAGAATATGCACGTTTTTTGATTAGAGTAATTCAGAAACATCCACATATGAATTTTATTTTTAAAACTCGAAATCCTCTTATATCACCAGACTCAATTGTTTTTGATATTAAGGAATACATTGAACGCTTCGATTTGAAAAATATAACATTTAGCGATGATAATATTGATTCTTTAATTTCTAAAGTTGAATATTGTATTACAATATCTTCTTCGGTCGCAATATATTGTCTGGCTAATAAAATTAAGGTTTATTTAATAAATGGATTTAATCATACTTGCAATGGACAATGTTATTTTTCAAGATCTGGACTTATTGTTGACTATAATAAGTTTAATTTTAAACACATTCCACGTATTAAAAAAAAATGGATGGAGGAGAACTTTTATTACTCTAGGGATATTCAACATAAGATTTTGAATGATATTTTAAAAATGCCGCCAAATGTTAATGTTAGGACTTTTGGAATTAAAAGATCTACATTGATTATATTGTTTTTGATCTTTTTTAATTTCTTTTTCTCATTAGGACCAAAAAAAATAAAAACATTGAAAAAAATCCATAAAGTTTTATTAAGGTATAAGAAAGATGATATTTGATGCTAGTTTAAAGAAGTTGAGGAAATTATTTGTAAATCCAATTGGGTTTTTCCGTGACTCATGGTTTTTTAATTCTAAAAACAAGGCTGAAGAGCTACTATCACCGTTAAAAATAAAAAGTAAAAATATTTTTATAATTAGTAACCTGGGGCAATTAAAAAAAGCTGAGTCATTTGTACAAAAATTTAGCAAGAGAAGTAACTATCTTATTGTTTTGGCAACTGAAAAAAATACTGAGATGCCAAAAATTATTGTTGAACAAATAAATAATAAATTATTTTCTTCATACAAGGTACTATTCATTCCAACTTTCCCAAATGTTTTTTCACTTAAAAAGGTTATATGGTTTTATAACGTATATAATTATTTAGTTTTAAATTCAAAAGCTAAAGATGCTTATTTTATGAGCTATGCGCAACATTATGCAATCTTCGTATATTTGTTCAAAAAAAATAATATAAGATGTTCATTAATTGAAGAGGGGACAGGGACTTATAAAACCGAAAAAGAAAACCCAGTAGTAAATATTAATTTTTATTCAGAGATTATTAATTCAATTATCTTGTTCCATTATCCAGATTTGAAATTTGAAAATGTATACGGTACATATCCAATTTTGCTTAAGAAAAAATTTAATGCGCAAAAATTTGTTGAGTTTAAAGGTGCTCCATCAGTTAAATCATCAACCAGAATAGATAATGTTATCCATAAATATTCTATAACTAGAGATGATATAATATATGCAAATCAAAAGTATTTGATTGAACATACATTATTTGCGGATTCGTTAATTTCTATCTTACTTAGAATAGATAAGCCTGATAATGCAAGAATATTTATAAAACCTCACCCTAAAGAGCCTAAAAAAAATATTAATGCAATTCAAAAGGCAATAAAAAAGGCAAAATGTCGTGACATAATTCTTATAACAGAGCCAGACTTTTTAATAGAGCCGGTAATAAAAAAAGCAAAAATAAAACACTTAATTGGATTAACATCATCTTCTTTGGTATATGCACCTTTAGTTTCTAAAAGATGTCAGTCTTATTCAATAGCGCCTCTTATGATAAAGTTGTGTGATAATGATAAATCCCAAAAAGGGATTAATACGCTGCGTCTCCATTTCGATATTTTAAAGAATTTTGATAATGTTAAAATATTATCGGATGATATAACATCTCCCTCTTTGCACGATAAAAGGATTTTCTTGGGGGAGTAATAAAAGCTACATTTTATATTCTATTACAGTACCAGTCGTAAAATTAAATCTTAAAGTAGTATGTTTTATTACCTTTATGTTACTTTTCTTTGAAGAGGATGGAAATGATTTTTTGGCTACTTAAAATTCAAAAGATATTGACTTGAAATTTAATATATATTATGTTGGCAGTTTGTTGTGTTCCCCCCATAATAAACCCAATTAACCTGCGTCTTCATCAATAAATACCCCCGAAACTTCTTAAACAGTTTCATATCCGGTTTAAAATCGGCCTGCCAGAACTGGTGCAAATGCCCTTGATACGTCAAGCCCTTGATGTCGTACAGGGCATTGCCCATCACTTTGAGTGGTTTGTTATGAATCAGTGCAGAGATCCCCGCCGTACTGTTAATCGTCACCACCGCTTTTGCGTGGCGTAATAGTTCCGGCATCGGGAGATCGTGCACATAAATGACGCGCTCACCTAAGCCATATTCCTTACTTAGCCGCTTAATTAATGGTCGATAGAGTCTGTGACCACGATCCATTGGATGGTGCTTGATCACCAAATAACTTTCTTTCGGTGCTTTACGTGAAAATGAGTACATGACTTCATTAATATAGTCACGCACATCGTTATAATTGCTGTGGTTACGAATCTGGCTATCGTTATACACCTGCAAAACGGCAAGATAATAACGCTGGTCCAGCTCGTTCATTAACCTCGGCAATACCTTACGCTGTGTTACCTTGTAAAGTTGCTTGCGCCAGTATGCACGAACCCAGCAACGAGCCTCATACCAGGGGGAAAACGATTTGTGGTGGCGGTAGCGAGGGAACTCATGACGGTAATGCCAACCCATCAGGTAATACCACATCGCATGACCTATACGTTTCATCGTTGAAGGTTTTAAGTTCTCAACGTGCGGCGCAGGCATATCTGGTAACTTACGATAAAAATCCGGATCGCGCGGTAGCGATGAATATGCGTTCACTCCGCCTTCTTCAACAGTAATAAACTGCGGACGTAAATATCCTTCTTCAAATGCCAGAAAGCGGATCCCTTTCGACTTTGCCCAACGTTTTGCTTCTTTGTGCAATGGGCGGCAGTCACCAAAGCAGAGGATGGTATCAAAGTCATATTGCCGGTGGAGATCCCGTAACCATCCGGGGAACTCTTTCGGCGTTTGGTAGTAAGCCAGGTATTGTCGATGGCGGCAGTAAAAACGATCCCCACCGTTGAATACAACATTCACAGCGTTACGTCCTAATGACTCTAACCATTCGGCGACGTCATTGAAAAAAGGTCCCATCGGCCCCTGCAATAGCAGATATTTTTTACCGGATAATAAAACGGTTAATGCATTACCTTGCATAAATAATTTGCGTAATAGTCAACTATGAAATTGTTTAGCCAAATCTGACCTTGCAGAACATAATTAATTTGCGGTAATAACGTATTACTCGCCCCGCTTTTTTTCTGGTAATAAACAACGGCTTGCGCGGCGTCTGGATCAAATATTCCGCCGCCTCTTCAACCGTAATAGGTTGTAGCCGTGTTGGGTGGATATAGGTTGGATAAACAATCAGCGCCTGATAGATCAAATCCGCTAACGTTAATTTTCGCTCGCGACGCGGGCAGCGATGTTCATCGACGGTTAAACCCCAACCGGAATAGAAGGGCAGGCCGTAACAATGTACGTGCTTGCCATGTAATAACGCTTCAAACCCGGACAATGATGTCATGGTGTGCACTTCATCTGCGCGCTGAATGCATTGAATAATATCGGCGTCCAGTGCCTGATAATCAGCGAGTTCAGCAGTCAGTTCTGCCGGAATATCGCCCTTGCGATTCCCCACCAGTACATCCGGGTGCGGTTTATAAACAATGTAGGCGTGCGGATTGCGCTCGCGTACTGTGCGTAATAACTCAAGGTTGCTCTTAATCGAGACAGTGCCTGTTTTAATAGAGGCATCGTCCTCTACCTGACCCGGCACCAGGATAACTTTTTTATCTTTGGCTTCGGCTGGTAGAGAGAAATCGGCTCCCAGGTTGTACTTACTCAGTTTGCTTTCAACCAGTCGCTGGCGTAATTTTTCAGCTCGCATCTTCTGCGCCAGCGTTAGCTGGCTATGATTCAGCAGCACTTCCAGATCGCTGGGGCGTGTGGCGTCATAGTAAATACCGCGTTTATCCAGCACCAGCGATAGCGGCGGCAGCAGGTCAGAGCCAAGTCCGGATGAACGCAGAAAACCATCTTCCATTCGCCATAACGGCAGTGATTTTCGCTGCGCTTCGGCTCGCCATTGCTGTTCTCCCTTTACACCCCATACCACGCAGGCGCTCGCCGCAGTACAGCGACGTGAAAAACTCAGCCGGTTTGTTGCCGTTTGCAAGAAAGGTTTCAGGATCGCTGACTTCCACAGCGTTAAGCCTGGCGCCCATAAATAACCATCACGCTGTTGCAGATGTCGACGTTGTAATTGCAGCCATTGCAGCACGGTAAATAGATCGCTTACTTCTCCCGTTTGCGGATCGATATAGCGACAGTAACGCAGGTATGCAGCGGCAAAAAGTTCCTCCAGCGTGGCAGAACCGCGTCGGGCAGATAACAAAGCGGACTGTGGATGACGATCGTCGGTTAAACCCCAACCTGCATACCAAGGCTGGCCGAAACATGTTACTGGTTTTCCTGCCAGCAAGGCTTCAAAGCCGTACTGGGAGGTCACGACGTAAACCTGGGAAACGTGTCGCAATAGCGACTGCGGGCTGACATTCTCGGCAATCAAACGTACTCGTTGCGTGGCACGCAGATCAGCGAAATAACCTGTTTTCTTTCCTTCCAGTACATCTGGGTGCACCTTCACCCAAATTTCGGCTTGAGGATTTTCCGCCATCGCGGCTTCCAGCATGGCAGCAAACTCATGCGGGCCAGCATTGCCATACGTCACTGACATATCATTAAATGTCTGATCGACAACCAGAACGATGTCTGCACGTTCTGACTCATCAGCCACAAACGCAGGTGCCAGGTTATATTTCGACAAATCCCCGGTCACGATGGTGTGCATCGCTTCTCTGGCCTGGCTTATCAGAGCTGTATTTCCGGCTTTATCCTGTACCAGTTTCTCCAGTGCTGAAGGCTTGCTGGCATCGTAGTAAATGCCACAATCATCCACCACCAGAGAAAGCGGCGGCTCGCCATTGACGCCAAGATCCAGCGAACGCACAAATCCATCTTCCAGACGAATGACGGGTTTTCCCGCTGCTTTGGCGATGGCGACTGGTTTCGCCGCGCTGGGACGATGTCCCCACACGGCGATAGCATCAACTTCTTGCGGAACAGGGCGCAGCAGAGAAAGTTTCTGGCACGGTTGCGCCAGAAATTTCTCCAGATGCGGAATACGCCAGATGCCAGGCGAGTAAATGCCAATCATGCGTTTTCAGCCAGTTCCTGTGCCATCAGGGCGCGCACTTTTTCCAGGCATGCTGGGGTGTCGACGCCCGGACCGGTTGCGGCAACCTCAAATGTGCGGATGTTGATCCCTGCGCTCATCAACCGCAGCTGCTCCAGTGATTCTGCCTGCTCTGGCATGGACTCCGGTAACTGACTGTAGTTTTGCAGCACATCGCGACGATAAGCGTAAATACCAACGTGTTTCAGGTAGCGCGCTTTTTCAGCATTACGCGGATAGGGAATCGGCGAACGGCTGAAATAAAGCGCATCCTGGCGGGTATTTACCACCACTTTTACCGTGCTTGGCTCGGTCGCTTCTTCGGCAGAAATCGCGTGGCATAGCGTTGCCACTGGCAACGCGGGGTCATCACGCATTCCTTGTAACAGCGTTTCTACATCCCGCGGGCGAATCATTGGTTCGTCGCCCTGCAGGTTAATGTAGATATCTGCCTCGACTTTATGCATCACCTCGACCAGCCGATCGGTGCCGGATTCATGATCGTTGCGCGTCATGATGGCTTTCCCGCCAAATGCCTGCACGGCCTTTTCAACACGCTGATCGTCTGTTGCCACCCAAACTTCCGCAACGCCCGCCACCTGTAACGCACGCTCGTAAACATGCTGGATCATCGGTTTACCAACAATATCGAGCAGTGGCTTACCCGGCAGGCGCGATGAGCCATAACGAGCCGGAATGACAATAACTGCTTTGCTCATTTCAACTCCTTACAAAGACAGAATCACTTTTGCACCCACCGCCAGCTGATAGAGGATGGTGGAAATACCACGGGTAACTTCAATGTTTTTCGATTCATATTTCGGCAGAACCATAATCTCATCGCCCGGTTTGAGTGAATCCACATCTTCTGCGTTGACGGCTGCACCGTTCTGACGAATGACGATAATTCTGGCGTTACCCGATTTCTGCGTCAGGCCACCACATTTCTCGATGTAATCCTCGGTGGTCATACCCTTCTGCCAGCTCACCGCGTTCGGGAACAGCACTTCGCCATGAACCATAACCAGCGATGTTTTCTCCGGAATATTGATGACGTCGCCATCTTCAAGCAGAACAGAATCAATATTGGATTCGTTGAGGATCACTTCACCTTTCGGAACAACGGTGCGTGCTTTCGCCACAAAGCGGCTGATCAGTTGTGCTTCCTGCATTCGCAGGCTGGCTTCTTCTTTGGTGGATGACTGGGCAGAAAGTGATGCTTCCTCCAGCTTTTGCAGCGAGAGATTCAGCATCTCTTTCTGACGCTGAGCCACTGATGGGCGATAAAGCTGAACTGCGTTCATCTGCGACATGCTGTTCGGGCGGACTTTTTCCAGAACCGCACGCATAGTGGAACCATAAGGCAGTACCATGGCATGTTCACCGGAGTGTGCGCCTTCAACCCGCACCTGAATGGTGCCGGCATAGCGGTCAGTGCTCACGATTAAGGTATCGCCATTTTGCAACATACGGCCTGGCGCAGAACTGATCGGATAGTATTCGCTGCGTTTTTGCAGCCCCTGTTTACGCATAATCGTAATGTGAGTCGCGCCAGGCTTAGGGCGCGCCCAGCTCAACGCTTCCGTTACGGGAATGCTGCTTTCGCGGAACTCAAAGTCGTAGCTGTTAAAGACATCGCCCTGAACGCTGAAAGTATGCTGACGCGGCCCGACGATGATGGTGTCACCATCGGCGAACTGCGAAAGCCCCAGTTTGCCGTTCAGCAGGAAGTCGTACAGGTTGACGTTGGAGCGCACGCGGTTACCGCGCTTGACCACAATATCAACGTAACTTCCGCGCTCTGGATCAACGCCGCCAGCCTTGATCAGATAATTGAGTAACGAATCAGACGTCACACCGCCATACAGACCAGGATTACGCACAAATCCGGTCACGTACACTTTTACTGGCTGCGCCTGTAATAAGGAGGCGTAGACGTTGACGTTGGACTGGTATACTTCCTTCACTTTGGATGTGACCAGGGCATTTAGCTGACTATTACTGACGCCAGCAACTTTCACCGGACCAACGTTCGGCAGGAAAATATTACCTTTGGGATCAACCTGTAACGCACCATCAAAGGTGAACGCACCCCACAAGCGAACCTGAATGCTATCACCCGGATTCAGAATATAGTCAGGGTTGAATCCTACCGTCGCACCGCTATCCGCGCTGGTGCCGTTGAAAAGTTGAGCACCAAACATACGGCTCATTACCACCGGCGGTGAGGGCGGCGGGGTATTGTCGAAGCCGCTCATGTTTTGCGTATCCGACTGTTGCCCGTTCAGAATACCGGTAAGCGGCGCGGCTCCTGTAAGGTTTGGGTCAGCGTTAATATCAATGGCCGCGCTGGCCTGCGCCGCATGACAGGCGGCAATCAGTAAAATTGATTTAAATAATTTCATCACAAACTCATTCAGCGACAGCGTTAGTCTCGGTGATCTTCAATAACAGCCAGCAACAGTTTCAGGGTGCCGAACAGCAGGCAGCACACCAGTAACCAGCAGGCGATCAAATAAGGGATATTTGGAAAAGACGATTCCTGCGGCAACTGTGGCGAACTGATCACTGACAGCACCTTGAGCTTACGAGCCGCTTCTACACGGGTCTTTTCAATGGAGGTCAGGGTCAGTTTGTACAGCTCGGTGTTGAACTCTACTTTTGATTTGATTTCTTCAAAATCCACTGCCATACGGTTTAGCTTGTCACCCTGTGGCGCAGTGATTTTGCTTTGTTCTTCATCGATTTGTGCCTGCAATGACTGAATCGCATTACGCGCACTCACTACTTGCGGGGCGTCCTCACGCAGATACGTCAGCAAGTTACGCAGATCCGCTTCCATCTGGATCTTCTGGCCCATCAGCGTATTGACTAACGTGCTCGCCGCCTGTGCCTGTGCCTGTGGATCCAGAACGTTGTTGTTGTCCTGATAAGAGAGCAATTCCGCTTTGCTGGCGTCCAGACGCTGGCGTGCCTTTTCCATCTCCGTTTCTGCAAAGGCAAGCTGGTCACGCGCGATGCGATGTGACATCTCATTGATAAAGCGCTCTGACTCTTTCAGCACGGTCTGGTTAAACTTAAGCGCAAACTCCGGGCTAAAGCCCTGCGTCTGAATATTCAGTAATCCGGTTTTATCGTCATACGAGACGTTGATACGGTCCTTGTAGTACTTCAGGAATCCTTCTGCGGTTTCATCCTTGCTAAGATGATTAAGAAAATCGAGCCCGCTGTGGCTAAATGCTTCACGAAAATTTAGTTGCTTATCCAGCGCCGCCAGCATATCCGGCGAGTTGATGTACTCTTTCAGATACAAAGCATCTTCTGCGGAACTGGGGTTAGAGGCACCCAGAAGCAGACCAAAATTCAGGCTGCCGCTGTTTAAATCATCCGAGCGTTTAATGGCGACTTTCGACTCGCTCATATAGCGAGGCTGGCTGAAGATAGCCAGATAGATCAGCAGCACCGCCATCGGTGCCAGAATGATGATTTTCGCCAGGTGTTTTTGGATATCTGCCAGTGAGATGGCAGACAGACGAGCACGCATCCAGGATACGGCAGACTTCACTTTTATCAACATGTAACGATTATCAAAGTTTCAGTGGGGCGCAAACTCAATGAGAGACTAACCTCTCGAACCCCGTTGCTTAATTAGTCGAAAATGCGCACAAGGCCAGTGACTTTATTTGCCTTGTTGGTCACCAATAACGTTGAGACACGGTGTTTTTGCATTTTTTCTTCCGCTTCAATGATCATGGTGTCTTCCGGTAGCGTCAGCGGTTCACGTGTCATCATCTGCGCAGCCGTGGCGGATGTCAGAGAATCCTCTTTTTCCATAAAGCGACGCAGGTCACCGTCGGTGATAATGCCCGCTAGCCCACCTTCTGCGTCTTCTACCATCACCATTCCCTGGCATCCGCTGGTGATACGTTGAATCACGGTTTTAAATGACGCATCCAGCTGTACCGCAGGAACATCATGCTGCATGACATCAGCAACGCGGGTCAGCAGGCGACGACCTAATGAACCGCCCGGGTGATAGCGCGCAAAATCATTCGGCATAAATTTGCGTTGGCGGATCATGGCAATCGCCAGCGCATCGCCGATCGCCATCGTCAGCGTGGTAGACGTTGTTGGTGCAAGATTATTCGGGCAGGTTTCATTCGCCATGTGGAGTTCCAGCACGGCATCAGCATTTTTCGCCAGCGTGGAATTTCCATTATTGGTAATGGCGATTATTCGGTTGCCGAAATTTTTCAGTGAAGGAACTAGCTTGAGGATTTCATCCGTTTCACCGCTGGCAGAAATAAGGATCAGAAGATCGTAAGGCGTAATCATGCCCAGATCGCCATGGAAAGCTTCTGCAGGATGAATAAAGAAACTAGGCGTACCGGTAGAGGCCAGCGTCGCTGACATTTTACGACCGACATGCCCTGATTTACCCATTCCCGAAAGAATAACGTGCCCTTTACAGTTCATTATCAAATTAAGGACACGCTGGTACTGCCCGGAATCCAGTTGTTTAGACAAGTTTTGTAATGCTGCGCCTTGTTCTGCCAGAGTCTGGCGAACAGAGGTAATTAGATATGGATCGATAGTACTGCTCTGGTCATCAGGTAAATGTCTTTCAGACATATCAGCTCCTTTGCACGGAAATAATGCCACAGTCACAACAAACCCGAACCCACTATAATTTATTTATGCTAAATCAATGGGTTGTAACAAAGTTTTTAATGAATATAAAACCATGGTCAGTCCATGCTTATATGCAGGACTTATCACCTTCTTATTAAGTCGCAATGTCTCATGGAGGTGCGAAGATGCTGCAATATTACAGGCGAGAAGGGGAACCAAATTTTGCCCACCTATTTAACACACACCTACATTATGAACAAGGAATTTAGGATTTTTATCATTTATTAAAATGTTTCCTACTTGACTATTAAACCAAAAAACAATTTATCAATTGATTATTTCCTTGTAAAAAAAGAACGTATGACTATGTTATTAATAAATAAAACACGCAAATAATGGTGATGTTGTTTTGTGATTAACTATTTAAGTGCGGCATAATAAACAGGTTGACAATTTCTATGTAAAGAAGAGGAAAATAATAAAATTTTAGCGGTGACTATTGAATGATATGATAGTTGTGGTGTTGATTATTTCTGGTAATGAATGCGGAATTAAATCTGGCCGGATTGTATTTTTGCTATATCTATTTTTCAGGAGATTATTATTAAATAGAAAAATAACAATGGTGATTATCTCTGGTTGAGCTGGAGTCACGTATGCCAGCGAGTGCTTTCTTCCGGGCCTTCCTTCACTTCAGAGAAAGAGCCTATGGAAAAGAGGCAATCATCAGGCTCTTTTTGAGTCATATGCGCCGATAATCAACTGTCTTGAACGTAAAAATTATGGAGCAACATGATGCTGCGATTCATTTCACTCTTCGTTCTTTCTGAGCATTGCGTTCAGGATGGTCAGCAATTTACGCATACAGTCAACCAGCGCCACTTTTTTGGTTTTTCCGGCTGCTGGCAGATGCATGTAAAACGCCTTTATCACCGGATTAAACCAGGTTACCACAAGCGCTGCCATGTGCAGGGCTGCTCTTGCCTCCGTACGCGCACTGGCGTCGTTCGGCCAGCAGATATGTGTGGGATAACAGGGATGTTATGTGAACTGAACTGTGTTTTGTTAGCGGGGGATGTTTATTGATGATTCGGGAGTGTTTAAGACCTGATGGCGTTATGCTCCCAAGTTTATTTTATATAAAGATCCAAAAGCAAAAACCCGCCTTGTGGGCGGGTTCTTTAGAATAGTGGTGCCGGACTCGGAATCGAACCAAGGACACGGGGATTTTCAATCCCTGAGCCAAAGTTAATAGTTCGTAAACAGGCGTATTTGCACACTGTAAAGAGTGTGCAAGATGAAAATACTTCCCGTTATCTCTCCCAAAGGTGGAGAAGGCAAATCCACCTTTGCTGCTTACCTTGCCGGTTTTCTTGCCGATGCAGGCCTGAAAACCCTTCTTGTGGATGCAGACTATTCCCAGCCCACAGCCAGCAGTATCTTCGCGCTGCAGCATGAATCCCCTTGTGGTCTCTATGAATTGCTGATGCAAATGGTCAGTGACCATACGCAATGCATTTCGCAGACCGCCATAAAAAATCTCGATGTCATCTACTCTAATGATCCGGACGAACTGTTGCCAACTGCGATGCTCCACGCGGCAGACGGCCGTCTGCGCTTGCGTAACATACTTCAGCGTCCTTTCTTTAATCGTTATGACGTCATTATTGTGGATTCGAAAGGTGCAACAGGCGTTATGACTGAGCTTTCCCTCCTGTCCTCTACCGGTAATGTGATGGGCGTTGTTAAACCTATCCTTCCGGATGTCCGTGAATTTATCCGCGGCTCTCTTCACATGCTTACCCGCCTGAAAACCTATGAAAATTACGGTATCCGCCTTCCTGATATTTCCATTCTCATCAACTGTATCGAAAACACTCTGCTTGATCGTGAAGCAATGGACGGTCTTGCCGCCATCATTAACGAAAAACATTACGACGCCTCTGCGCTGGGCAACCGTGACGTTTATCGTTTACTCAATACCCGTATCGAGGCGCTGGATATTTTCAAACTGGGGCACGTCAAGCAGCAGCCCGTGCATCGTCTGGAATACAAAACACGCCGCAAAGGTCCGGCCGCAGCTGTCACCATGCACGACCTCGCGTGTGAACTGTTCCCTGAGTGGCAGAGCCATTTCAGTGATGTTCTGATTCGGGAGGCAAATTAATGAATATTAAACAGCTAGTGACCTTTCTTAATGTACAGCGCGAGTTCCTTAACCATTCTCTGACGGGGCGTGAGGATGAGGGGGCTGGTAATGAATAACGTGACGACCTTTTCTTCGATACCTGCGGAGTTGCAGCAACCTGAATCGCTGGTCACCATTTTGCGTGTCTACCATAAAATGCTGGCTGCAGGGACCGCGCGCTTACCCGTTGGCCATCTTGCTGCATTGTGCGCTGTACATGGCGGTATTCTGTCTCGTCGTTTCATTTCTGCAACCGCCACCGAAATATCGACTGGTAAGCCGGATGCGTTACGCCAGTGGCTGAACAGTGTCTGGTGCCCGTTGCATCAGGCTGCGCTGGAAAACGATGCAGAGGCTTTTTTCTGCGCTGAAGTTAACCTGCTGAAGACCGAACTAAAGAAAACAGACCTGCAATCCCTTCATTCACTGGGTTGCATATCATGGGCTAGCCTGACAGGGTTAGATCTTATCTCTTCTCTGCCCGAGCCGCTCCGGGCTTACCCTTTCAGGATGGGGTTGCTGGTAAGTCGTCTTCTGGCAACATCAGCCCAGCCGGGTGGGAAACGTCGGACAATGGCGGAATGGAGGGAAATTATATTTCCCTCCTCCCTCACTTTGCAGGAGTCAGAGCTCCTCCCTCACGGCTGGCTGGACTTGTTCATCTGCCGTGCAGAGCGTGTCTTCACCAGCGCCTGTCGCCAGGCAGGGCTCAGCGATACCAGGATGTTAACGCTTCCGGCAGGGGCATCTCCTGCACCACAACATCTGTGTGCCAGTGTGCAAGCTCATTGCCGTATTCCCGAGCTTTGCCCTGACGTTTCAGTCGGTGAAACACATCTCGCACCAGAAACTGCTTCGGCTCAGGGCCATGCGGCCCCGTTGTGTCCAGTTCAACCCATTGGCCTTGCTGAAGAGGAGTGAAGGGATGTGCCGATTCAATCAATTCCGCGGAAAACGGGTTTTCAGTGCCCGGGCCGGAAATGACCTTTTCGTTTTTATAGAGCCAGAATTGCAACGTAAATTTTTTCCCAAAAACAATGTCGGATGGCAGCTGTTTGTTTGTATTCATATATCCTCGTCTATTTGTCATATGAATATAAATGTGCTGTCAGCACCTCTTGACCGAGGGCACCAAACTTATCGGTCAGAAATAGTGCAGGCAGTATCAGGAAGTGTAAACCTGGTGGCTGTTCGTCCGGCACCCTTTTTCTCATATCCCGTTAATACCATTCGTTTCCCTCTGCAGTCGGAGGTGTACCATGGCTGAGATGCTTATTCCCCATTCTGTTGATGCCGAGCAGGCCGTTCTCGGTGGCCTGATGCTGGATAACGAGCGGTGGGACGAGGTGATTCTGCAAATCTCCCCTGAAGATTTGTTTTCCCGGCAGCACCGTATGGTCTTCCGCGTGATGGCTGAACTGGCCGGAGAGGGGCTACCACTCGATCTCATCACTATTACGGAACGGCTGGAGAACAGAGGCGAACTTGAACAGTGTGGTGGCTTTGCTTATCTGGCTGAAATGAGTAAAAACACGCCTTCTGCAGCCAATATTCTGGCTTACGCCGGGGTGGTGGCGGAGAAAAGCCGCCTGCGGCAACTGATGGCAGTGGGTAACAGTCTTCTTTCCGATGTGCAGGCCCCGAAAGTCAGCTCGGCGGACATTCTTGAGTCGGCTGAAGGTAAGCTGTTTAACATTGCTGAACAGGGAGCCATGCAGTTCAACAGTGAGACCGGCGTTAATGAGGCGCTGGATAAACTGCTGACGCAGCTGGAAAGCATATCCGCCAGTGGCGGCCTCCCCGGGACACCGACAGGGTTCAGTGAACTGGACGCGATGACCTGTGGCCTCCAGCCCGGCGACCTGGCCCTGCTGGCCGCCCGTCCTTCTATGGGGAAAACGTCGCTGGCCATGGCCGCCTGCACCGCGGCCATAGGTGCCAAACCTGACGATCACGTCTTTGTGTTCAGTCTTGAAATGCCCTCAGAGCAGCTGATGATGCGCCTGCTGGCGATGGAAGGCCGGGTGGAACTGTCCCGGCTTCGCAGCGGCAACATGGATGATGAAGACTGGGCTCGCGTGTCTGCGGCTACTGGTCGCATTATTGAGTGGAAAAACCGTCTGATCATTGATGATACCAGTTACCAGACTCCGGCTACACTGCGTGCCCGCGCCCGTCGCTATGTCCGAAAATACGGCAGACCCTCTCTCATCATGCTGGACTATCTGCAGCTTGTTCGCTCCCCCGGGCAGGAAAACCGCACGCAGGAAATAGCGGATATTTCTCGCTCGCTCAAGGCGCTTGGTAAAGAGCTGGGCTGTCCGGTACTGGCGCTTTCTCAGCTCAACCGTCTGGTAGAGCAGCGGGCCGATAAACGCCCCAACAATGGTGACCTGCGTGAGTCTGGTGCGCTGGAGCAGGATGCGGACCTCATCATGTTTATTTACCGGGATGAGGTTTATAACCCCGGCACCCCTGATGCCGGTGTGGCTGAGATCATTGTCGGCAAGCAGCGGCAGGGACCAACCGGTACGGTAAAAGTCAAATTTGACGGACGTTACACACTGTTTTCGGAGTTTCAGGAAGGCAGCTATGACTTCGGTTACTGCAGCGGGAGGAAACAGGCATGAGCCGTAAAAGTTTTAATGTGGGGGCTGCCATGCTACAGCCCGGACGCCAGTCGCAGGCGGCTGGCAATATCAGCGTCATACCGGCGGCTGAAATGCCCATGGTCCTGACGCTCGACCAGTTAAGCCCGAATCCTGATAATCCGCGAACATCACGCAATCCGCGTTATGACGATATCAAGGCTTCCATCCGTTCGCGCGGGCTGGACACCGTGCCCAAAGTCACCCGTGACCCGGATGGTGAGCCCGGTATGTACATCTTCAGCGACGGTGGCAATACACGTTATCAGATCCTGTCAGAACTGTGGCAGGAGACCGGAGAAGACCGGTTTTTCCGTGTTCATGTGTTGTTCAAACCATGGCCGGGACGGCTGCAGTGTGTCATCGGCCATCTGGCAGAGAATGAAGTACGCGGGGAGCTGAGTTTTATTGAAAAAGCGCAGGGGATCCACAAAGCCCGCGCTATATATGAAGAGCAGATGGGAAAGACGGTTTCGTTGCGTCAGTTGTCAGAGCTACTGACCCGTGAAGGGTTGCCAGTCCATTACTCAACAGTCAGCCGTATGGAAGATACGCTGAAATATCTTCACCCGTGGATTCCTGACCTGCTTGAGTCAGGTCTCGGCAGGCCACAAATAACGTCACTGCTGGCGCTCCGGCATGATGCGGAACGCGTGTGGAATGAGTTTTGCCTGATTTCAGACACCGGCGGCAAATCCTTCGGAGATGTTTTTGGCCAGTGTTGTGGCCGTTTCAATTCACCGGAACTGTGGTCTCTTGAGATGTTTCGCGATGAATTTATCGGTGATTTGCTGCAGGCGTTACCCCATCCGGAACTGGACTATGACCGTTGGGTGATGGAACTCGATCCTAAAGAACGTAACCGCAGACACCACTTTGGCGAGCCGGAGACGGTTGCCTTCCCCGCCGTAAACAAGCCTGTTAATGCTGCTCATGCCCGACACACCACAGACTCAGATGAGAGTGAAGGCGTTCCGCTACCTGTCTCAAGGTCACGTCCTGAGGTCACAGGGGGGGCTGTAACGCCCGTTCCGGGTAATGCGTCTTGTCCTTCTGAAACACCGGTTAATGAGTCCCCCCGGCATGAGGTTCAGCCAGATACGTACGGTGCAGCGCCGGTCATTTCAGGTGAGAGCGGGGATGGTAGCGGGCTGGTTAACCTCTCCGATGGGTACGGAGAAGAGGACAATGGGGAGGATGGCCTGCTTTCTCTTTTAACACCAGAACCAGAAGTTGTCCTGCAGGATGACGTGCCGGTGATTAATGACAGCGTCTGGCATGTGCCGGCCCATCAGGACGATATCGAACACCTGCAGAACACCGCTTTTCGTCTGGCCTGGGAGCTGGGAGAGGTCCTTGGCTGTGAAGATGAAATTCTTCCGCAACGCGACAATGACATGTCTGCCGGTTACGGGGCGGCAGGTGAGGTGTGTTCTGAAGCCGCCGCATTTTTGCTGGGCCTGGCCGGTGAAGCGCCTGCGCTGCATCCTGCGGCAGGAGTGGGGGGTCTGCCGGAGCTTTTCACCGGTGGCCCGGGTGAGGGGGAAGCACCTGTACTTACAGATGAAGATGCTCTGAAACTGCTGCGTCTGATGCGCGTTATGCGCCGTCTTCGGGAGCTGCAACGCGGTCTGACGTACGGGGAGGATGACAGTGATGAGTAACTCACAGCGTGAGTTGCGACTACTGAATCTTGTCAGGAAACAGCTGAAGCTGGGCCGCAGCAAAAGGAATGCCCATGGGGCAGAGCTGGCCCTGCAACGTGTTCAGAAGCTGATGGCCAGATACGGTACCGTCAGGATTAAGGGGGAATGATGAACAGTTTATCTCAGGCTGCAAACGGATTACTGATGCAGCTGGTTATGGATCTCAGAAGTGGCTATCTCCGCCGCTGCGAATCGCTGGGACTGAGCCGTGAGGAAATGCAGATGTTGCAGGGGCTTTCGCTCGACGAGCTTCACTACCTTTCCGGCAGCGAGGTGTCGATCATCAATGTGGGCATCAATCACGGCAATCTGGTGCGCCTGCTACAGCAGGCCAGAATGGAACAGAAACGACTCCAGCGCATCGATCGGGCGCTGGCGCTGGGCGGCTCCATTGAACTGATGGCCAATTACTTCGGGCTCTCCAGTACGGACGTGGCGGCCCGCCGTCGCATTGCCGGTATTGATGTCCGGCCGGGGCGCGGTAACGTACTGAGTGATGAGGAAAACGCCGCCCTGTGGCGTCAGTGGCAAAAGTCCGGCGTAGAAGATGCGGAAAGTGCTGACGGACTGGACGTAATGATGCTGGCTGCAGAACAGATGAATGTCTCGCTGACGTCGGTCTGGCATGCCGTCCGCGGCTGGCACAAGACCCGGCAGCCTTCTCCGGCCCGAACGCCGGTAAGGAAAACGGCATGAAATACATAATGGTTGCGCCGGGCCTGCGGGCTCCGCATGGTACGCCGCCGCAATGCTGTCTGAAGGCGTTACGTCAGGTTCGCCGTTTCCGGCAGGGGGCGCGTAATTACACCCGGCTCGATGAGAAAGGCTGCGGTTACTACAAAATCGATCTCGGCCCGTTCTGGCGTCTGCTGAGTCGCAACGAAGGCCGTTCGTGGCTTCTTCTCAGCCACGAACGCTATAACAGTGCCATACGGAAATAGCAGCATGACAGCCTGTTTACCCCGCACCCGTACGCGGGTGCAGTATTAAGCATACTGACAGTTCAGAACGGCCGTGATGGCGGCCGAAAAGGAAAAATAATGAGTCTGCCTGCAGAAAGCCTGATTGCTTACACGCTGGATAAAATGAATGCCCGCCTTGCGGCCAGTCCCCGGCGGGATGATGGCAGGATACATAACGGCCTGCTGTTTACCGGGAATGTGCATGATTCCATTCCCCGCCGCCTTTTGCTCGACACGCGGTTGTCACCACTGGACAAGATGGGCTGGATGATGATCCGACTGTATGCTCAAAATAATGAGGGGGCGGTTTTCCCCAGCTATGACGAGCTGCAGCTGCAGCTTGCCTCACCCGGAAAGGGGAAAGCCTCAAGGGAAACAGTAAGCCGCGTCCTGCTTATGCTGCGAATAACCGGCTGGCTCAGCCTCTGTAAACGCGTGCGTGATGATAAAGGGCGGGTGCGGGGGAATATCTATGCTCAGCACGATGAGCCCCTGACGTTCAGCGATGCGGAAATGCTCGACCCCCGTTTCCTTGATACGGTGGCGGATGCCTGCCTGAGTAAAAACCGGACTATTAGCCAGACCGCCCGCGGAGTGCTTGACGATATAAAAAACGACCCCACCATGCGCCATTATCGCAGCCATCTTGCGTTGATCGAATCGCGTCTGGACAGCCCACAGACGCCCAGCCAGATGGCGAAACATCATCACCGAATACCCTGCTCCGCACCGGGATCGGAAACCGAACTCAGTTATAAACGGCCAGGAATCGTTGCTAAAAAACAGGGTTCGGATACCGAACTCAGTCCGGAAAGGTACAACAATTCACTGAGTTCGGAATCCGTACTACCAGTAAAAACAGGTAGTTATGACCGGGTTCGGAAACCGAATCATTACGTACGTAGTATCACACACAGTGTGAATAAAAATACGTACGTACCGGGTAAACCTGTGCTTCCCGACAGTCTGCATGAACTTGTGCCGGCAGAAGATATTGCCATGCTGACCGCACAGCTACAGGCGCTGCCTGAAGAACAGGCACAACTTGTGCTGCTCAGCCTGCAAAAGGTGATGGCACGCCAGCAGCTCAGTAACCCGGTTGGCTGGTTGCTGGCCGTGATGAAGAAAGCCCGTGAGGGCAGGTTATACGCACCCCGTCAGGGTGGCTATATACCTGACAGTGTCGGACAAAAAACAGTTCAGCGCCCCGAGCAGCAACAATGGAAACCCGAACCACGCGCCTCTGTCCGCCCGGTATCGGAGGAAAGTATCAGGGATCTGGTGAAGAAAATTAGGGAAAAAATCATAAATTCATGAGATTGCAGATTTTTACAGGCAGCAGAGCATGAAGTCATGCACTTTTGCCAGTGAAAATGCTAGCTAAAAAATGAGCACTGTTGCCGCTGGCAACACTGGTTGAAAAGTGAGCACTGTTGCCACTGGCAACACTGGTTAAAAATTGAGCGCTGTTGCCACTGGCAACACTGGTTAAAAACTGAGCGTCGTTGCCACTGGCAACACTGGTTGAAAAGTGAGCGCCGTTGCCACTGACAACGCTGATTAAAAATTGAGCACTGTTGCCACTGGCAACACTGGTTAAAAACTAAGCGCTGTTGCCACTGGCAACACTGATTAAAAAGTGAGCGCCGTTGCCAGTGGCAACACTGGCTAAAAAACGAGCACTGTTGCCACTGGCAACACTGGTTAAAAAACTGAGCGCTGCTGCCACTGGCAACATTGGTTAAAAGTCAGACAATGCTTTTACTGCCATGACAGAGATGAGGGTTCTGCAAATTTGTAACGGTGACGATCTGGTTTTAAGTTGTTTATATATCCCTTTCGCCCGGACTATCTCAAGCGTGTCAATACTCATTACCCACTAAAGAGAGGCGTTAGACATGTCTGATGGTAAAACAAAGGGCGGAACAACCGCTTCGCGAGCGGGGGCCCTACAGTCCTCTGTTAATATTCTGCTCCATACACATTACGCAATCCGGCTTTGGGAAGGCAGGAAACGTGATGCTCCGGACGAGACAGGGGTGAAAAAAAAGAGGCCTGAAATAATCAGCATGCCGCAAGCCATTGCGCGAGCTGGTAATGCTTCCCGGGATTCAGCGGCAGATAATCCCTATGCCGATATGGTTCTGTTACGGCTCGAAGAAGCCCTGCAACGAGCAACACTTAAAATTAATGAAAACGTCAGTTCACTGGATGCCATATTGTCAGCCGTACCCAAAGGGGTAACGCTCTCGGAAGTGGAATCAGCCGCTCCGTTAAATGTCAGCGTTTTCAGCCGTTCACCGTTAGGATACCGGTGCGTATGGCTTCTGGTCGGATATGATCAGTCAGCAATGAAAGCTTTCCAGGCTTTTCATTACGGACTGATTTCGCGTTCGCAACGTGACGCTATCCTGAACAATGGTGGCCATGCTGTTCGTCAGGTCTATGGCGTGATTCAGCCTTACCGGACACTTGCAGTGACTCGCCGTGATATTGCAGAAAAAACCACGCAAGGGCTTGTTGCCATTGAACGAAATGGCGAACCTGATCCGGATGTGTTAAGCGGTAAAAAACGTTCTTCGTTCTCACCACCGCTTAAAAACACCATAGCAGAGGAGGAATAATATGATTCGTCCTGTGTTCCTCCTTACCCCCTTCTTTTTGCTGAGCGGATGCGCAACAACGGACTGGTCCGCTATTAATAAACAGGTCAGCGATACCGCTACGAACCTGACAAAAACTTTGGGCGGCAACGGCAGAGGAGAACGTGGTGGGATGCCGCTGATGAGCCCGGTGGGGCAACAGGCCATGCAGGCCGTCGATAAAACATTCTTCGTGCCGGTCGATGTGGATACTGCGTCGGCCCGCCTGAAGCGCCATTACAAATTTATCTCCACGCAGGAGCTTGAGGCACTGCGACAGGCCGCAAATGACGGGGACTGGAAAGCGGCTGCTGAAGATGATGCGCATCCCGTCTGGGACGCCATACCGGGCAGCTATTACAAAATGGGTTCCGACTGGAACGGACGTGATCACTTGGATATCGAAATCGAGAAAAACGGGGCCGGCAGCAGGCTCTATGTTGTCTATCGCTCATCATCATCACAGCGTCTGGCCGGATCCGGCGTCAGGAAGCTGATGGATGATATTCGCGCTGTTGCGGCGGGGGAAAAACGCTGATGCGGGAGGCAACACATGCAACTCTTTCTGTGTGAAAAACCATCACAGGCAAAGGATATTGCCCGCGTGCTGGGCATCAGCAAGCGTGAGCAGGGATTTATCAGCGGAGGTAACATCGTTGTGACCTGGGCAGTCGGCCATTTACTCGAAACTGCCAGCCCTGAAGCCTATGGCGAGCAATATGGCAGGCCATGGCGTGCCGATGTTCTGCCTGTGTTGCCTGATGCCTGGAAAATGGTCGTCAAAGAGCAGACAAAATCGCAGTTCACCGTTATCAGTAAGCTCCTCAAAAAGGCGTCTGAGGTGGTCATTGCCACCGATGCCGACCGCGAGGGCGAGGTGATCGCGCGTGAGTTGCTGGAATATTGCCGCTACAGTGGCGCGGTACGCCGGCTCTGGTTGTCAGCCCTGGATGAGGCCAGCGTAAAGGAAGCCCTGGACAATATTCTTCCCGGGGAAAAAACAGCCCTGTTGTATGATGCCGGCAAGGGCCGGAGCCAGGCTGACTGGCTCATCGGTATGAATCTGACCCGCCTTTATACTCTCAAAGCCCGTGACTCAGGTGTGTCAGAAGTGCTGTCCGTCGGTCGGGTACAGACGCCGACGCTTGCCATGGTGGTTAACCGGGATAATGAAATTACGTCCTTCGTGCCAAAACCCTGGTGGCAGGTACATGCGCTGATTGAAAAAGGGGGCGTCCGCTTCCGGGCGGGCTGGGTGCCTGTTGAGCAGTACTGTGACGAGGAAAAGCGTTGCATCAATCCTCAGGCAGCCCGGGCGGTGGGACAGCTTTGTCAGCAGCAGGGCAGGGCTGCGGTACTGGAGGTGACACAGAAGCGGGAGAAAACGGCCGCGCCGCTCTGTTTTGACCTGGGCACCCTTCAGCAGGTCTGTTCCCGAAAATTCGGTATGGGTGCAAATGATGTGCTTGCCATTGCCCAGTCCCTTTACGAAACCCACAAAGCGACCACCTACCCCCGTACAGACTGCGGTTTTCTGCCAACCTCCATGCAGCAGGAAGTACCCGACGTTCTGGCAGCAGTGGCAAAATCCGATCCCGCTGTGGCCCCTGTACTGAATCAGCTGGACAGGGAATTTGTCTCGCGTGTCTGGAATGACAAGAAAATCACCGCGCACCATGCCATCATTCCCACCCGGCAGGCATTTGATTTGTCGCGCCTCAGCGCCGATGAGCTGAAGGTCTACCAGCTGATTCGCCAGCATTATTTCGCCCAGTTCCTTCCGCTGCAGGAATCTGACGTGACGGAGGCGTCTTTCAATATCGGTGGACAGCTGTTCCGTACACGCGGGAAAGTTGGTGTGGTGACGGGCTGGAAGTTGTTGTTCCGGACTGAAAAAGATGACGATGAAGAGGACGTCGACGGTGACAGCATGGCCCTGCCGGCGCTGGCAAAAGGGGAAATTTGCGCTGTCACCGGTTCTGAGGTTAAGGATATGAAAACCAGTCCGCCCAAACCGTTCACGGAGGGGACGCTGATTGCTGCCATGAAGAATGCGGCCAGTTTCGTCAGTGATCCCAGGCTGAAGAAAGTGCTGCGTGATAACGCCGGTCTGGGCACAGAGGCGACGCGTGCGGCCGTGCTTGAAACCCTCTTCAAACGACACTATCTGGAGAAAAAAGGGAAGCACATCCACTCAACGCAGATGGCACGGGAGTTGATTGCGGCGTTGCCGGAAACGCTGACGAGCCCGGGTATGACGGCATTATGGGAGCAGGCACTGGATGATATTTCGCAGGGGAAAATGTCGCTTGCGGCCTTTATGCAAAAGCAGCTGCAGTGGACCCGCCACCTTGTCGAAAAAGGCCGCCAGGACAGTGTGAAAATCACTGCTCCTGTCACGCCTCTCTGCCCGTTATGCAAAGGCCCCACACGTAAGCGTAAAGGAAAAAATGGTGATTTCTGGGGGTGCATACGCTATCCGGACTGTGAGGGAATTATCAGTACAGGTAAGAAGAAAGCAGCGAAGCGTAAAAAAACATCGGTTAAAGCTAAAACAGAATAATCCGCGCAGTATTGAACTATTTCACTGTACAATTCCGGGGCGAGTTCTGCTATTGTTGCCAGGCTTTGATGCATAAGTGCCCCGCTGGTCACGGTGCTGTAAGGTAAATTTTAACGGGATTTACCCGCAGCAGACCTGGCAGGAAGTTATTGCACACTAACTGACCTGTAAGACGCATGCACTCCGTGAAAACCGCGTCGGGATTATTCCCCGGAGACAGATGAGACGACCGCAGGTTAAGGCACTGACCCCAGGGCACCGGAAACGGTGCCCTTTTATTTTTACGGATCACGTTTTCTCTTTTGACCGTTGACATTCCGGGAGGGCGGTTTAATTATGAACGTGCTAAATCGTCGTTCATTCGACCACCAATGATTCAGTAGCCTGTGAGAATCGCCTTCGGGTGGCTACAGCGAAAGCTCCTGTAACCTGAAAGGGAGCAAACTTTGGTACATCTGCGCACCTTTGAAAGCAGATATCGCCTGTACAAGCGCATTACGACGCGGCGATGAAGGTTCCTTCAACATACCAGACTATCAGGATTCAGCTGAGCCTGACCCCCGACGGGAAACCACTCCCGTCAGGGCAGATGGTTTCTCCGTCGTACCTGTTCTTACCCTCCATGGAGAAACATCATGTCTGCAAACAACACTTCTGCACCTGCAAAATCTGAGTACTTCAACCTGACAATCAAAGGCATCGGGTATCTCAGCAACATCCGCCAGGTTCACCATCAGAATGGCTCGTTCCTCAGTTGTGTAATCAATGCACTGAGTGGCCCGACTGATAATCCGGCCTACGTCCGTTTTGACATTTCTGTCTCAGGTAAAGAGGCTACCAGCCTTATCGCCCGCTGCCAGAAAGCCGTCGATGAAGACAAGAAAGTCCTGTTGGGTTTTAACCTGAGTAACCCGTCCACGGACATATTTACGCTGAACAAAGGTGACCATGCCGGCGAACAGCGCGTCAGTCTGAAAGCCCGCCTGATCAAGGTGGACTGGATCAAAATAGGCCAGGAGATGGTTTATAAGGCTGAAAAAACGGACTCCCAGCCGCCACAAAATAGCACCATGCAACAGCAATACGCAGAAAACTCTTTCTGATCGTACTTTTCTCAACCGTCCTGATGAAAACAGACTGCCTTATCAGGGCGGTCTGTTTTCTTATTGTCTTTATCTTTAAGGAAACTTCTTATGCAACAACCAAATGGCATTCTGGCCGCACAGGCCGGCTATACGTTATCCCTTCAGGTTCTCAGCAGCGTGCGTGGTTATTATATTGGTACTCAGTGTGATGAGGGACTGGTGTCCCGTGAATCCGTGGAGTATTACAGAGGCCATGAGCAGGCGGCACAGGCGCTGGAAAACGGCACATGGACGCAGCGGACGTCTGCGTGAGGGGCGTTAACCAGGCATTGTTTCTGGATGCCTGGAATGACTATTTCAGCCAAACGGGTCAGCTTCGATGAGGCCACGATGTGGGTTGAATTCAGCGACGCCTGTAGCATCGGTGTGCCGCTGGCATGGTTTCCACGCCTGTTGAATGCTTCAACTGAACAGCTTAACAGCTATGAACTGATTCCCCGTGGTATCCACTGGGACGCGCTGGACAAAGACACTTCTCTTGCGGGTTTGCCTGAAGGCCGCGGCGACGTGGCCCATCGTCCCCATAAAGTAGCCTGACAGCGCGCTATTAGTGAAAAACGCTGGCTTTTGCCGGCGTTTTTTTTCATCAACGGAAAATCAGTTGTTAATTGAGCGAAACCGGACCGATTCCGCACAGTGAGGGCTATTTTATCACTGTACAGGAAAATTCCGGATGAAACGTAACACCTCTCACAACGTATTTTCACCAGGCAGGCTTGCTACTGTTCTTTCCCTGCTGCTCCTTGCGGGTTGTGTTTCCCAGCCGCAAAAGTTGCAGCAACGCGCGCCTGCTGACCCGATACCCGGCACCACCGTCACCCGCAACGTTCAGTCGGTCTCTCCGGACGAGTATGCGCGGACGCCGGAAGTGGTGCGCTACGATCGTTATCTGCTGGTCAGTACCGATCCGCAGGCGGCCCAGCGCGACCCTCTCTCGCAGATTATTGATATCCGCATCCCCTCATCCCTGCATCCCACCGTGGCGGATGCACTGCGTTACGTCCTGCACCAGTCCGGTTATTCCCTGTGCGCGACCGGCTCCGCCAATGGCGTGCTTTATCGCCAGGCATTGCCGGCAGTTCAGTACCAGCTGGGCCCGATGCGCCTGCGTACTGCCCTGCAGGTCCTGGCCGGTCCGGCCTGGCAGCTGGAAGTGGACGATGTGCAGCGGGTGGTCTGCCACAGCCTGCGCGATGGCTACCGGCTGCCGGTCACCCAGCTTCCGCCGCCGGTCAGCACCTGGTCCACGCCTGCGCCGTCAGCAATGTCACAACCTGCTATCAGCACACCTCAGTCAGCACCCGTTAAACCTGTCAGCGGAGGGTTTCTGAGAAAATGAGCGAACAGCAACCATTCCATACGGCCGCCGCGCCGGCCCGTAAAAGATTCAGCTGGCGTCCTCGCCGCCTTATCTGGAGCGCTGCCGCAGGTGTGGCGCTGGCCGGCATTCTGGCGCTGGGCTACACTGCCTTCAGTCCGGGCATATCGAACCTTGATGAGCGTCTTGCACGCCTTGAATCTCAGGGCAATACAGCGGCCACTGTTGAGACAGTGGCGGCCCTGCAGTCAGATGTGAACGCGCTCAGAACCGGTCTGCAGGATACCCGGGAAAAACTTGGTGAGATGCAGCAGGCGCTTAACGCAGCAGCGAAACAGACCGGCAGCGACGAAGCCGTGCATCAGTCATTACGCGCCCTTCAGGATGCCCGGCAGGGGCTGGAAACCCGCCTGAGTGCGCTCGCTGAGCAACTGACAGCGCTGAAATCACAGTCTGCACCCGACACATCCGTCGCCGCACCGGTTAAAAAAACTGAACCTGCAGCAAAAAAGTCCCGTTCCGCTGACACACGTCGTACTGCTCCGTCCCTTCGCGTGGCCCGCACTGCGCCTTTTGTGCTGACGGGCGTGGAGAAACGGGGAGCGGAGTCCTGGGCTGCCATCGCCCCCCGGGGCTACAGCAGCCTGTCGCAGGTGAAGCTGGTCGGAGAGGGCGAAACTGTGGCCGGCTGGACGCTGGTCAGTGCTGGTTATGGTGAGGCGACGTTTCGGGTTAACGGTCGCCTGACCCTGCTCAGAGCAGAATAACGGAGCGAATAATGAAACTGAAACATACCTTTTTAGCTGCCATCCTGCTGAGTCCACTAGCCCTGGCCGCGACCATATCAGGACAGACGGATGTCAGCCGACTGGAATCAACACAACGGGCGGACTCCGCACAACGAAATCTGCAGCAGCAGGCCGGTCAGTGGGGACTCAGTGTCGATGATTATCAGCGTTATCAGCAGTTGATGAAGGGGCCCCGGGGTATCCAGTCGCCGGGGCTCGATCCGCTTTCCACCCTGGGTATTGAGGCGCAGACGCCGGCAGAGCGCCGTAAGTTTGCTGAAAAGTGGGTGAAGGAAGAGTTTGCCCGTACCCGGAAGGAGCTTGATTTCCAGCGAGAGGTGAATGCGGCCTGGCAGCGCCTGTATCCGGGCACATTGCCGGTCAATATGGGGAACGCCTCCGGCGTGGCGCACGACAGTGGTGGCCGGCTGGCGCTGTTCGTCAGGTCAAAAGACTGCGCTACCTGCGACGCAAAACTGTCTGCCGTGCTGGCTGACAACCGGCCGGTGGACATCTATCTGGTCGACAGCCAGGGCAGTGATGATGCGCTGCGCAGCTGGGCGCGGGAACATCACATTCCTGTGGAAAAGGTCCGCAAACGCCAGATCACGCTTAACCATGACGGCGGCCGGTGGGTGCGCTTTGGTAATGGCCTGATGCCGGTTTTACTGCAACAGGCGGGAGACGGTAAATGGGCAATCGCAGCATTCTGACCGGCGCGCTGGCGCTGGGCTTACTGATGGCGGTCGTCCCTGACGGCCATGCTGACCAGACGGTGCCGGAGGGTTATGTCCGCGTGGCCATGGCGCACGGTGTGCCTCCTGAAGCGCTTTACTCGGTATCACTGAGCGAGTCTTCGCGCAAACTTCCCCGCGGCGTGCGGCCATGGCCCTGGACCATCAATGTGGCAGGCAAAGGATATCGCTATGAGACGCACCTGCAGGCCTGGCAGGCGCTGCAGGTTTTTATGAAGCGTCACCCACTTAAGCGCATCGATGTCGGTATTGCCCAGGCCAATCTGGGCTGGAATGGTCACCATTTTGCCTCGACGTGGGAGGCGTTTGACCCTTACACCAACCTGAACGCCGCCGCCACCATTCTGCGTGAGTGCTGGGCGCGTAAGCCCGGCAGCTGGCTGGATGCGGCTGGCTGCTACCACCATCCCGCAGGTGGTCAGCCTGCTGCACGTTACCGCGCCATCGTGAGAGGACATCTGGCAAAAATCAACCCTGTCCCCCGCATTTCTGCGCCGGCAGCTGAAGCGCCCCGTTCGGTTGCTGCACTTACCCCCGATCCAGGCTTCGTCTGGACTGAGCCCGGGAGATAACCCTGATGAAAATGCTTTCGTTACTGCTGTTCACCCTCCTTCCCCTGACCAGCCATGCTGAACTGAACGTCATTGCTGACCTGGGGGGGCAGGATGCTGCCCCGTATTTTGAGGCCATCAATAAACAGCCCGGCATGAGCATGGAAAACGACACCACATCTTCACCTCCGTCACCTGTGCTGCAGGGCGAAGCCGCCATGCTGCCGGTACTCACTCCGGAGTTGCGCCCGGGCAGTGTTCCCGACCGACCGCTGCAGTTGCCCGGCATCGGGGCGTTGTTTCTGATTGGGGATGATGATCTGTCCCGTGAATGGCTGAAGGCCAATGCCGGTGCGCTGGCTGAACAGCATGCGGCCGGGATGATAGTCAATGTCACAGACATGGATGCCGTGCGCGAGCTGCGCGAGCTGGCACCCGGTGTCAGCCTGGCCCCGGCTTCCGGCAGTGAACTGGCCCGTCGCCTCCAGATTGCGCATTATCCGGTACTTATCACCGATACCGGCCTGACGCAGCAGGTTAAGCCGTAATGAGCGCGCCAGATATCAACGGTCTGCTGATGGCGCACCCTTATGGGGCGGTCATACTGGTCGTCCTTTTCCTTGTGGTGATGGCCTTTCTGAACCTGCGCCGGCAGGAGAAAGCCAGCACCCGTCGTCACCGGCGATACCGGGCAACGGCGGAGCGGGTACTGAATAAGCTTAACAGCCTGCCGGGAGGCGGGCAGCGCCTGACTTATTTGCGCAAAATCAGTCCCTATGTCTTTGAAGAGCTGGTGCTGTCTGCCTTTGAGCGTCAGGGGCTGACCGTGGTGCGTAATGCCTCCTACAGCGGTGACGGCGGCCTTGATGGCCAGGTCATCATCGACGGCGAGTACTGGCTTATCCAGGCCAAACGGTACAGTCGTGCTGTTTCCCCCGCACATGTTGAGGACTTCGACAGGCTTCTCCTGGAGTCGGGCCGCCGGGGGCTGTTTATCCACACGGGCCGTACCGGGAAAAAAAGCCACATTCTTCGTATGACGTCACCGCGCCTGCGCATTATCAGCGGACAACGCCTTCTGGCCATTCTCGCCGGTCAGGACGTCCGGCAGTATCTCTGAGGAATCTCTTATGCATATCATCATCCTGAACAGCCTGCGTTACGTTTTATGTCTTCTGTCCTGTTTACTCCGTCATGCCGTTTTCCTGCCTTGCGCTTTCAGCGGTGTCCTTCTGCTTGCCTGGCTTGTTTTCGGCCATCCGGTCAGTGACCTGAACGACCTGCTGCAGAAGGCGTCAACGGCATGGCGCACCGCGTTGCCCGGACACGACATGTGGGAGGAATGCTCGGTGCCGGATAATCCGGCTCCGCAAAGGGGGCGTATACCTGCATGGCCGACGGTAAAATTATAAAGGAGGCAGCCGATGAGTAACCGTTACGTTATTGAAGCCCTGCTGCGTCCGGCCGTTGAGCTGAATACCGCCGTGGTATCGGGCGTGGCGGCGTATGTCTGTGTGCAGGCCCCCTGGGCTGTCGCCCTGGCTCCGTCTGTCAGCTATGTCACCGCTGCCGGGTTTGCGGCGCTGGCTGTCACCCGCACCCATCAGGGGATGAAGATTATTCGCTACCGCCGGAATCTCCGCCGCCTGCCGCGCTATGTCATGAGCACTAAACAGATCCCCGTCAGTCATCGTCGTCTGTTTCTCGGGCGGGGTTTCCGCTGGACCCAGAAACACACCCAGCGCCTGCAGGATACGCTGCGCCCGGAAGTGGCCCGTTACCTGCAGCCGAGCCGCTTTTACCTGGGGGCGCGTCAGCTCGAAATGATGACAGAGCATCGTCTGCCCTGGCTGAGCAAGCTGCTGAGTGCCGATACACCGCTGAACCCGGTGCGGCCACTACCACCGGTGGGCGGGAATCCGGCGTTACACGGCATCGAACCCGACGAAAAAGATGTCACCCTTGCCCTGGGGGAGCGAGTTGGCCATACGGTGGTTTATGGCACCACGCGCGTCGGTAAGACCCGGCTGGCAGAGCTGCTGGTCGCCCAGGATATCCGGCGGGGTGAAGTCACCATCGTGTTTGATCCGAAAGGTGACGCAGACCTGATGAAACGCGTCTGGGCAGAGGCCCACCGGGCCGGGCGCGGGGATGAACTTTATATTTTTCATCTCGGCTGGCCTGAAATTTCAGCCCGTTATAATGCCGTCGGGCGTTTTAGCCGCGTGTCAGAGGTGGCGTCCCGCGTGGCCGGTCAGCTTTCAGGGGACGGCAATAATGCCGCCTTTCGTGAATTTGCCTGGCGGTTCGTCAACATTATTGCCCGTGCGCTTGTTGCCCTGGGGGAACGCCCCGACTACACGCTGATTATGCGCTACGTGAACAATATCGCCGATCTCTATATCCGCTACGCCGGGAAAATCATTCATGAGCAACTGCCGGCTCTGCAGACACAGATTGAAAATAATCAGCAGGTTCTGGAAGAGGAGGACGTGCCCCGTAACATGCAGGAACAGCCGGATGCCTTACGCATCTGGGCCATCGAGGTTGCCCTGAGTTCAGAGGAAGGCAAGAAACTCTATGATCCTATCCTCGACGGACTGCGGTCAGCGGTGCGTTATGACCGCACTTACTTTGACAAAATCGTAGCGTCTCTGCTGCCGCTACTGGAAAAACTGACTACCGGCAAAACTGCTGAACTGCTGGCTCCCGATTATCTCGATATGGATGACTCACGGCCCATATTTGACTGGGAGCAAATCATCCGTAAAAAAGCCGTGGTCTATGTGGGACTCGATGCGCTCAGCGACAGTATGGTGGCAAGCGCCGTGGGCAATTCCATGTTCGCCGATCTGGTGAGCGTGGCTGGCCATATCTACAAACACGGTATTCATGCCGGGCTACCGGGAGAGGGGGAGAGCAAGGTCCCGATTAACCTGCACTGTGATGAGTTCAATGAGCTGATGGGGGATGAATTTATCCCACTTATTAACAAAGGGGGCGGTGCTGGCATGCAGGTGACGGCCTATACCCAGACGTCTTCTGATATTGAGGCCCGCATCGGGAATGCAGCCAGGACGGCCCAGGTGCAGGGTAACTTTAACAACCTGATTATGCTGCGCGTCAGGGAAAACCGCACCGCCGAGCTGCTGACCACGCAACTGCCGCAGGTGGAAATTTACACCAAAACGCTGGTCTCCGGGCACCAGGACACGGCAGATGTCAACGCTGACCAGGACTTCACCTCAAGCACCCAGGACCGCGTCGGGACGGTAAAAGTCCCTTTGCTGGAGCCGGCTGATATTGTGACGCTGCCGAAAGGGCAGGCATTTGCCCTGCTGGAGGGCGGGCAGCTGTGGAAAATCCGCATACCGCTGCCTGCCGGGGACGCTGATGATGTGCTGATGCCGGAAAGTATCGAGAAAATAGCGGAAGAGATGCGACGCAGCTATCACAGCGGCGAATCTTGGTGGCGGGATGGTCCGGGCCTGAACGTGCCGGTCACTGGAGGGGAGAATGGCTGAGGTAAAACGTTCCCCACAGCAGCAAACGCTGCCGGAGCGCAAACACGGCATGCTGTATAACCTGCTCTGGGGCTGGCCATGGGCCCTGGTGGGCGTGGTGCTGTCCTCGCTGCTGCTGAGCCTGCTGATGGAATATATCGGCATCGCCTTCTTCTGGCCGGAAGCCGGGGCGGCGCACAGTGAAGCGGTTATGAACACCGAGCTGGGGTGGCTGTCCACTGAGTTCACCCGCAGCCTGCTGCTGTCTGAGCCATCGGTGACGGTTGTGCGCTGGGTGAGCACAGCGTATCAGAGGGCCTTTGTGGACAGTGGCTTTCTTGACTGGGTCCGGCAGCAGTATGCGCACCAGATGCACAGTGACAATGCCGTTACGCGGGAAATCAACAGCTGGAGCGGCTGGCTTACCGGCTACCTGCGTGAATACCTGCTGGCCACGGTATGGATAAGCATTATCACCCTGGTCCGTGTCACCATCCTGGTGCTGTCCGTTCCACTGTTTGTACTGGTCGTGGTGGTGGCCCTGGTTGAGGGGCTGGGGCGGCGTGATCTGCGGCGTTATGGGGCGGGGTATGAAAGTGCTTTTGTCTATCACCATGCCAGGAGGCTGGTCAAACCGGCAGCCGTGGTGCCCGCCATGCTGTACCTTTCCTGGCCCACTGCAGTCTACCCCAATCTGCTGTTGTTGCCGGCGGCTGTCCTGTTGGGTATCGCTGTGACCGTGACCACTGCCTCATTCAAGAAGTATCTTTAAATCAGGGCTGGACGGAGGCGTGCAAAATGTGTTTTGCACGCCTGCCGTCAGCAGACAAGCCACGAAACGACCGTTACTGGCGCGTCAGTTGTTTTGAGAATTCGCTAAGGCGATATTTACCTGCTCCCTGACCAGAACCAGAAAATTATGGGGGGTGATGCCCCACAGCAACGGATCGAAATACACACCATATCTTTTACTGAAGGCCATATTCATCGTATCCCCCAGAGCCAGAAAATCGTCAATGTCTTCGAGAAGCGCCATCTGCATCGCCTTTCCTGCCTGCTGGTTATAGGCGTCAATTTTGGGCTGGAGTGCTTCACTGTCATCAATCAGGTCGTAATCATGCCCAAAATAGTTGCAGACCAGATTATCGAGTTCCAGGGGGGTATCACGCTGTTTCATCATTCACTTATTTCACTCATGCTCCTGTACTCTCTTATCAGATGTCTGAATTATAGACAGCATAATACAGCTTATCCCCGGATAACTTGCTGTGTCGCATCAGGTTTGTTTTTATTACGTTTAGAACTGAATGAATAAAAGAGGAATCAGAATATGGCTGAAGAGGCAAAGAGAGGTCTGACCTACGACATGGCATTGCGGGAAGGCTTCGAACCTGGAGAATATGACTGGAAAAATATACCTGAGGGAACATGGCCGGCACGACTGGATTTCAAAATATGGTCCAATAAATCCAAAGTCGGCCATCTTGTCTGTTATATGACGTCTCTTGATAATTCGCAGCGTTACAGGCTGTCAGCGTTCCGCCAGGGGGACGGAACGACACGATATACCCCCAAAGACGGCGGGATCGATTTTTCAGAAAAAGGCCTTGAAGGGCATATCTTTCTGGTCACAACCGTGACGACATCAAAAGGGGGAAGCACCTGGGTCGCCGCGGAATATGATGAATAAATCCGGCTCCGGTCGCCTTATCGATTAATTTTCAAAATCCTGTTTAGGGTTTATCGCTGACCCGACGCTCCCTCTTTCGCATCCTGTCCGCACCCCTTAATCCTTCTGGAGGTGCGTATGAACTCAAATCGTCCGGCCATGCGGCGCAACCGTTGTGTCCCGGGCATCACTGGCCTGGTATTGCTGATCTTTCTGGCATCAGCTGCACAGGCATCCGAGAAAGACGAGCTTGCGTCTGTTCAGCGTCAGCTGGGCCAGGTTCAGGCTTCGCTTGAAAGGGCCCGCGTGGCGGCTGCACAGGCCGACCCGGCTGACCGTGGCCGCTTTTTCTTTGATTACCGTCAGGCCACATCCGATCTCAACACCATCCGTAGCGGTATTGACCGCTATCTGGAGCCCTCCCGCGCGCAACCGCGTGACCCGTCTTTTGTGGCCGGTAATTACCGGCGGGAGCGGCCCTGATGCCTATGACGTCCGAACAAACGAACGCGTTTAAAGCCGGCTCCGGCAGTCTTGATGTGAACATCCTTCATCTGCTCTGCATCGGGGCACTGCTGGCGTTTCTTTTTCTGTGGGCCGCGTGGGCGCTGTCGGATGTCTGGACCGGCTGGAGTAACACAACAGTGCGGGACGCGGCGCTGGGGCGTTTCGCCGTCCGCACCGTGCTGCTGTTGCTTGTGTGTATCTGGATGTTCGCCAGTTAACCCGATTATTAACGTTACGTCAGGAGATTAATTCCATGCATCAATTTGAGTCTGTTGTTGCCCGTCTGTGCCGTCTCGCCAGTCGTACGCTGACCCGCGCCGGTACGCTTGCCATTCTGGGCTGGCTCAACTGCAGGCCGGCCTTTGCGGGGTTGCCAAGCGTTGAAGCGCCTGCGTCCGGAGGCGGAAGCGGACTGTCCGGACAAATCAAGGGCTACCTGCAGGACGGCATTGTTATCGGGGGGCTGGTCGTGGCGGCCGTTGCCTTCATCAACGTTGCTATTGCAGCCCTGCACACCTTCACCGAAGTCCGCAATGAGAAAGCCACCTGGACCAAATTCGGGGCAATTGTGGTGGTGGGGGTGGTTCTGCTGGTTACCGTTATCTGGCTGCTCGGCAAGTCTGCCGACATTCTGCTGTAGGAGCCTGCGAAGATGCAGACCATTCGTTTTTTACCTGACCGTCTCAACAGTGAGCCTGTGGTGTTTCGCGGATTCACCACCCATGAGATGGGGCTGGCTGCTCTTGCCGGCGCGGGTGCGGGTCTGCTCCTGTCACTGCCGTTTATCCCGCTTGCCGGCTGGGTTGTCGTTCCCACCGGCCTGCTGGTCATGCCGCTGCTGCTTGTCTGGTTCGGCGGCCGCTGGATGGCCAGACTCAAGCGCGGTAAGCCCGAGAACTGGCTCTGGCAGCGACTGGAGACGAAAAAACGCCGGCTGGGGATGGGCAATCCGAAACTGATTGTTGATGCCCGGGGCTGGTCAGTGAAACGTAACAGGAGAGCCTCATGAGCCGTTTTCGCCATGCGGTAAAAGACCGCGACCAGCATATTCAGACGCTGCGTATTGTCTGCGCCGTGCTTGCTTTTTTCCTTATGTTTGCCTGTGCCGGCTGGATGCTGGCACCCAGTAAGCTGACCGTTCATAACCCGCCGGATTTACGCACCGGCAGCACGCGCCCGTGGTGGGAAGTGCCGCCCCCGACAGTCTACTCCTTTGCGTTCTACATTTTTCAGCAGCTCAATGCCTGGCCGAAAAACGGCGAGGTGGACTATTCCGCCAAAATCAATGCTCTGTCGCCGTATCTGACGCCGTCCTGTCAGGATTTCCTGAAAGCGGATGCAAAGAAACGCGGTGACGCCGGGGAGCTCACCGACCGCGTGCGCGTGGTGTATGAAGTACCCGGTCGCGGTTACCAGTCACAGAGCGTGACCGTACAGGATCGCGATCACTGGATAGCCCGCCTGGACGTGGTGGCCGATGAATATTTCCATGCCGAGCCGGTGAAACGCGCCCTGGTGCGTTATCCGCTGAAAGTGGTGCGCTGGGAAGGTGATGCGGAGCGCAACCCGTTCGGTCTGGCGCTGGACTGTTATGCCGGTGTGCCCCAGCGTCTGGAGGCGACACCGCCTGTACCTGAACCGGAGAAGTCAGGAGTGTTTCAGTGATGAGTATAAAAAAACACTACCGCGCCGGGCTGATGGCGCTGTCCTTCGCCCTGCTGCCCCTGGCGACGCTGGTATCACGTCCTGCCGGCGCAGATGAGCTGATGAAATGGGAGCGTATTCCGCTGCAGATCCCCCTGAAGGTGGGGCAGGAGCGGGTGGTCTTTGTGGACAAAAACGTCCGCGTTGGTTTTCCGCCGGCGCTTAACGGCAAGCTCCGGGTACAGAGCACCGGCGGGGCCGTCTACCTGAAAGCCGACAGCGCCTTCCCGCAGACACGGGTACAGATGCAGGATGTGGAAAGCGGCGAGGTTCTGCTGTTTGATATCGCCGCCGGTGAAAAGGGGCCGGCCGAACCAGTCCGGCTGGTCTACAGCGGTGACGTCAGCACGCTGAGTCACGCCAGCGATGCGGCCGGTCAGTCAGGTGGTGCAGACCGGAGTGCTTCCGGATCAGGCTCGTCAGCCCCCACCGACTGCGATGATGGCAAGCAGACAAAGCGAAAAAGAATCCGCTACAGCGCCCCCATTCCGGTGCTGCTGACCCGTTATGCCGCCCAGAGCCTTTATGCGCCGGCCCGAACGGTCGAGGCGGTGCCCGGTATTCACCCGGTCAACCTGCATCTGCCCCGACGCGTCAGCACGCTGTATCCCTCTGAACCATTAACGGTTACGCCGCTGGCGGCCTGGGGGGTGGCAAACCGCAACGTGGTGGCTCTCAGGCTCACGAATACCAGCAGCCGTAAGGTCGTTCTGGATCCGCGTGCGCTGCAAGGGCAGTTTGTGTCCGCCACCTTCCAGCACCGCTGGGTTGGTCCCGCCGGCACGCCGGAAGACACCACCACGGTTTATGTGGTGACCGCTGGTCGTCCGGAGAGCGCCTTCATCGCTGAGCCGTCTGTACTGCGTAAAGCGGCCCGCGCAGTAAAACAGGAGGCCCGCCATGCAGATTAAATCCAATGCCCTGGTGAAGTTTATCGTGCCGGCCGTGGTGATTGCCGGGCTGGCCGTTGGGCTCAAAAGCTGCAAAAACGAACCGGCAGAGCAACCTCAGGCAAAACAAAGCGGCTCTCTGAAAAAACTCTCGCCGGATGAACTGAAGGCGCTTGGGGTGGAAGGTGACACGCCGCAGGACACCCTGCGCACGCTCATTGGCCGGCTGAATGATGTGCGTGACCGCCAGAAAATGCTGGATAAGCAGAACGCGGATTTGATGAAAGAAAACGAGCGTTTGCGCCGACGCAATCAGGACGTTTCAGGACAGGTGAATGAGGCCGTTAATGATCTGCGTGAGCAGTACGACAAGCGGCAGGCTCAGCTTCAGAACGAACAACTGAACATGGCGGCGAAAATCCAGGAGCTGACTGACAAACTTAAAAAGTCTGACAGCGAGAAAAAAACGGCGGACAGCGATATCCCGCTGGGACTGGGCCTGGACGGCATGGGTAGCAGCACCGGAGGAAGCGCTTCTCAGGGCAGCGACGGCATGATGTGGGTCTCGCCGACGGACCAGAAAGAGACGGATCTGCGCGACGCGGCCAGCGGCAAAGCGTCCCCTCAGTTCCCGACCTCTTTTCTGGGGGACAATGAGCTGACCCGCCAGAAAGCGGCCTATGAAGCGAAAGTGAAGGGCCGTACGAATGAAAAAGGGGCGGAAGAGAGCGCCGAGCCGGTTTACACGCTGCCGGAAAATTCCACGCTGGTCGGTAGCCGCGCCATGACGGCACTGCTTGGCCGTGTACCCATCAACGGCACTGTGACCGATCCTTATCCGTTCAAGGTGCTTATCGGTAAGGATAACCTGACGGCAAACGGCATTGAGCTGCCGGACGTCGAAGGGGCGATTGTTTCCGGGACGGCAAGCGGTGACTGGACGCTGTCCTGCGTGCGCGGGCAGGTTAACAGCGTCACCTTTGTCTTTTCCGACGGTACGGTACGCACCCTTCCCGGACCAGACACCAGTAACAACGCCGGCGGGCAGAATAATAACGCTCAGGCTAAACAGGATACCGGCACCAGTGGCGGTATCGGCTGGATTTCGGATGAAAACGGGATCCCGTGCATTGGCGGCGAACGTAAGTCCAACGCCTCCACCTACCTGCCCACTATCTTTGGCCTGTCGGCTGCCGGTGCAGCGGGTGAAGCGATGAGCCAGGGACAGTACACCACGCAGAACAACGTGAATGGCATTTCGGCCACCATGACCGGCGACGCCGGGCGGGCGGCGCTGGGGAAAGCCATTTCCGGCGGTATATCTGAAACCACGGACTGGATCAAACAACGCTACGGGATGACGTTTGATGCCATTTATGTGCCGCCGGGTGCCCGTCTCGCCGTGCATATCACCCGTCAGCTGGCCATTGATTATGAAGATAAAGGCCGTAAGGTGCGCTACGACTTCACCCTGCCGGGTGGCGTCAGCGACAACGGCGGACTGGACTGAGTGACTGTGCCGTTTCGTGGTGCAGCCCGGAAATTCCGCGCCGGCTTTACTGCCCGCGTATGACGTTACGGGAGCCGGGGCTCCTGCTGAATGTCAGTGCGTTCGTTTTTATCTGCGGCGGTTACGATCCGGCCGCCTCACAAAGGAGATACCGGTAATGTACAGAACGGTTTTCATTCTGGCCCTGAGCTGTGTAATGCTCAGCGGCTGCTCAACCTCCAAAGAGGAAATGCTGCCGGCGGGCGATAACACCATGCTGGAACTGTGGAACGGGGCAGATGGCGGCAGTACTTCCCGCCAGTCAGCGGTGGCCCGTGACACGCTGCGGCGACCGCTGACTGGCAGCGAAACGCAGGCGGACGCGCAGGCCGACCGCAGCTACAGCCGTACTCAGGAAAGTGAAATCACCCAGCAGTTTCCCCGGCTGCCCAACCCCGACATGGTGATGTACCTGTATCCCCATCTGGTTGACGGTAACACGCCGGTGCCGGGTTACAGCACTGTGTTCCCGTTCTACAGCCAGACGCAGTATGCCATGCCTGGCGAGCGCACGGAGGCTCTGTAATGTTTTCACTGTTTACGCGTAATAAATCCACCGACCGGCAGACGCCGGTTGATGACGGCCAGTCCGTTCAGTCAGATGAAACCCTGACCGCGGCCGTGAAGGGCCGGCACCCCCTGAAGCGCCCCGGGAAAATGACGCGCCAGGATGAGGCGAAGGTCTATCACGCCAATCCGTCCATCATTGACTTTTTGCCCTGGGCAGAATTTCTCGATGAAGAGCAGTGTCTCCTGCTTGACGACGGCGTGTCGGTGGGGGCCGTTTATGATGTGACACCGGTGGCGACCGAAGGACGAACCGAAGAGCGCCTGGAGCAGATCAGGGACTCAGTTGAGGATGCTCTTCAGGACAGCTTTGATGAACATGACGTGAATCCCTGGGTCGTGCAGTTCTTCTGCCAGGACGAGGACGACACTGACGCCTACCTGGACAGACTGCGCGGGTATGTCAAGCCGCATGCACAGCACACGGCGTTTACTAACGCCTGGCTGGGTGAAATGGAGCGCCATATTCGCAGTATTTCCCGGCCTGAGGGACTTTTTACTGACTCGCTGATTACCGGCCAGCCGTGGCGCGGGCAGCAGCGCCGTACCAGGATGGTTGTTTATCGCTGGCTGGGGAAAAGCCGGGATCCAATGCCGCCGGTGGCGATGCTCAATCAGGTGTGTGACCGGGTTGTGAATGCCCTGGGCGGGGTGGGGATCCGCTGCACCCGACAGAATGGTCTGCAGGTGCATGGCTGGCTGCTGCGGCTGTTCAATCCGTCACCGGACTGGGTGGAGAAAACCACGCTCTATCGGCAGGCTGCTTATGCAGACCCTCGCGAGACGCCTGAAGGCACCGTGCCGGTCAGCAATGATTTTGCCGAAACCCTGTGGTTCACGCCGCCGGTTTCAGACCCGGAAAACGGCGTGTGGTGGATTGACAACAAACCACACTGTGCGGTGGCGGTGGAAAAGCTGCGCACACCGCCGGAGCCAGGTACCCTTACCGGCGAGAAAAGCCGGGGTGAAAAGAAAATTAATGCCCTGATGGATATGTTTCCGGAAGGGACCATGGTGTGTATGACCGTAGTGGTGCAGCCTCAGGACCGGCTTGAAGAGCAGTTTAACCGGCTGTCGAAAAATGCGGTCGGTGAGAATACCGAGTCGGGCCGTGTTCGCCAGGATGTGAAGACGGTAAAAGAGTATCTGGGCAACCGGCACAAGTTGTACCGGGCGGGGATCACCTTCCTGCTGTGCGGCGATGATATGGTCAGCCTGAAGCGCAAGCGACTGGCGCTGGCCACCGTATTGCTGGGTGCCGGTCTGCAGCCGGTACGTCCGGAGTTTGAAGAAGGTCCACTGAACTGCTGGCTGCGGGCACTGCCGATGTGTTTTGACCCGGACAGTGACAAAAAACACTGGTATACCCGTCTGACCTGGGTTCAGCACCTGGCCGGTCTTCTGCCGGTAACCGGGCGGGAAACCGGCACGGGGAATCCTGGCTTCAGTTTTTTCAACCGCGGCGGGGATACCCTGACATTCGATCCGCTCAATAAGCTCGACCGCACCCAGAACGCGCATCTGCTGCTGTTCGGCCCGACCGGGGCGGGCAAGTCGGCCACGCTGTGTGCCGCGCTCTCCCAACTGATGGCCGTCCATCGTCCGCGGCTGTTTATTGCGGAGGCCGGGAACTCGTTCGGCCTGCTGGCCGACTTCTTTGACAGCCTCGGGCTGACAGTGAATAAAATCAGTGTTAAACCCGGAAGCGGCGTCAGTCTGCCGCCATTTGCTGATGCTCACAAACTGGTGGAAGAAGGCCTGGCCGCACAGGCCGTGGATGAGAGCGACCTGCCGGATATCGACACGGACGACGATGGCGAGGATGACAAGCGTGACGTTCTCGGTGAAATGGAAATCTCCGCGCGCATGATGATCACTGGCGGCGACCCGAAAGAAGAGGCTGACCTTAAGCGTGCAGACAGGGCGATGATACGTGAGGCGCTGCTGATGGCCGCGCATACCACGTATAAGGAAGGGCAGCAGATGTTGCCGTCGGACCTGCAGAAGGCGTTGTATGACATTGCCTCTGACAACGATGAGGGTGCCATCAATGTCCGCAATACCCAACGCAAGGCGAAAGCGGCGGAAATGGCGGAATCCCTGGGCATGTTTACGCAGGCCGGCAGCTTTGAAGCGGAGCTGTTCAACCGCGAAGGAGAGCTGTGGCCAGAAGCGGACGTGACGCTGGTTGACCTGGGGCATCTGGCGCGTGAGGGCTATGAGGCGCAGATGGCCCTGACCATGGTCTCGATGACCAATATGATTAATAACATCGCGGAGCGTGACCAGTTCCTGGACCGGGATATAGTCTTCACGGTGGATGAGGCGCATATCGTCACGGTCAACCCGCTGCTGTCGCCGTATATGACCAAGGTGGTCAAGATGTGGCGTAAACTCGGGGCCTGGCTGTGGCTCGCTACCCAGAACCTTAAAGATTACCCGGATATTGCCGAAAAAATGCTGAACATGGCGGAATGGTGGATTTGTCTGACCATGCCCCCGGAAGAGGTGAAAGATATCAGCCGGTTCCGCGCGCTCACGCCGGAGCAGGAATCGGTGCTGCTTTCCGCCAGTAAACTGTCGGGGTGTTATACGGAAGGCGTGGTGCTGGCGAAGCGGATCGAAGCGCTGTTTCGTGCCGTGCCGCCCAGTCTCTTCCTGGCTCTGGGCATGACGGAAAAAGAAGAGAAAGCCGAACGCCGTGCGCTGATGAATGAATTTAACTGCAGCGAACTGGAAGCGGCAAAACGCGTCGCGCAGAATCTCGACCGTCTGCGCGGTTTGACGGAGAAACAACAGGGGCCTGCCACGGTATGATGACACTGAAGTATCCTGAACCCGCCATTCATGAGCACAGCGGCGGCGCGCTTTTCACCCTGTCGCCTCAGGGGGAGCCCGGTGTGCTTCCGGCGACCCATCAGCACCTTATGAGGCTGCGGGCAATGATAAGACAGCGACTGAATGGCCCGGTGATCATTACCTGTCACCCTCATCGGGTGGGCCTGAGCAGCTGTGTGGCGGTGACGGTGGAGGACAGACTCCGCAGAGTGGTTAATATTCTTATCACCGTCAGCGGGCAGGGAAGCTGGCCGGCAGAGGAGGAGTACGAACATCCCCGCTGGTATATTACCGTGACGGATACGGCTGATATGCTCTATCTGGTGCTTTGGTTAGGTGATATATTAGGCTAAATTTTAAATAACTTGATGGTTTGACCATTCCCCACTGGTCTACTATCAGGCGACAATGGCGGCGGGCTGGCGGAGAAATACCGGGTAGGTTATCAGGAAACAAGTCAGCCAATGGTAAGGAACTGGTATGGCTCTATTGGATATAATAAAAGGCTGTTGGTCAGCAAAAGAAACCGGTGCTCTGATTAACGAACAACAGGGAGTCTACGATACCTTAACGCCGAAAATAATTACTGATAGTAGTGTTGAACCTTATTTTGATGCGCTGGATTTTGCTTTTTCCAAATCAGATGTAAAGAATATTGCTATTACTGGGCCTTATGGTGCAGGTAAAAGCACAGTTATTCTGTCTTATCTTAAATCTCGCCTTAAAAAAGATTTTATCAATGTGTCACTTGCTGATTTCTCTTTGTCAGGAAAAAGTAAAAAATCAGAATCAGAGAGTGTAGAGATTGAATTAAGCATACTCCAGCAGATCCTGTACAAGGAAGATAAAGATAATCTTCCTGACTCACGTATTGATCGGATCCAGAATAGAAATGAAAAACACATTCTTTCTCTGTTCGCTACAGTATTAACAGTGATTGGGCCGATACTATTGTTAGCTGTGTCGCTTTTTCCTAAAAAAATACTGTCCTTATTTAGTGTAGATGAAGTTACTTTAAATACGATCATTGATGCCTATCCAGCACGGTTGATATTTAGCGCTGTTATAGGAACTGTTGGTTTGTTTTTTATTGTTCGGGCTGCTTCCAAAGCTGGTGTTTTTGATAAGAAAATCAAGCTTAGCAAGATAGCATTTCTTCAAGGGAGTGCCGATATGGCATCCCAGGATGCTTCTTCGCTGCTTAATAACTGCCTGGATGAGATAGTCTATTTCTTTTCCCGTTCACAACATAAAATTGTGATATTTGAGGATTTAGACCGGTTAGGTAATACTGAAGTATTTGTTAAGCTAAGAGAGATTAACCAGATAGTCAATAATAATATTCGGGGGGAGCCGGTTAGGTTTGTTTATGCCTGCCGGGATGATATTTTCCTTGGCGCAGATATCCGGACTAAATTTTTTGATTTTATTTTACCTGTGATCCCGGTGATGGATTCCCGGAATGCCTACACTCATTTGAAAAATAAGCTAAATGATTTTCCTGCCAATGAGCAGCCGCTTCTTAAACAGATGTCATTGTATATAAGTGATATGCGTTCTTTGCAAAATATTGTCAATGAGTTCAATCTGTTCAAGAAAGTGGTTGATGATAACAGAGATCAGGCGAAGATTTTTTCACTTATCTTTTATAAGAATATCTATGCACAAGATTATAACTTGACGGATAAAAAATCTGGTGTTCTATATTCATTTATTCACGACTATCGTCTGCGTAAGTTACATGAAAATTATTTTATTAGTCTGGATAAAAGATTAGAGCAACTTAATAATAAGTTGGTGGAGATAAAAAAAGAATCTGCAAATACAGATAAAGAATTACGGAAGCAGATTGTTAGTCGATTTATTGCTCCTGAATTATGGCCTATTGTGAATTTTAACCTCGAACAATATTACAGCAATGGTCATTATGTGGTTCATGCTGAAAATTTATGTAACGATGAAAAAAGTTTCATTGAGTTCTTTAGTAAAAAATCACAACTTTATGTGGGGTATGGTAATTATAATTCTAGTAATTATCAACCGATTAACCATTCATCCATAATAGAAGAATACAACCTAAGAAGTGAAGTTATTGCCAAGGATAAAGCAGCAGAATATAAAAAAATCGTCAGTGAAATTCATGAAGTTAGGGAAAGCATTCGTACTCGGAATTCCATCTCACTGGCCGAGTTATTAAAATTGATTGGTTGGGAAAGATTTAAGGCGATTGCTGAAGGCTATATTGAAAAATGTGATGATCGCACCATTATTGATCAGGAACAGCTGGAAACTATCCGCGATGGATTCCGATTCGGCGGCTTAGAGGCTCTTTATTACCTGTTGACCAATGGTCATATTATGCAGGATTTCATGATGTTCCGGTCTGTCTTTCATCAGGGAACCATCTCTGTTAATGATAATGACTATATCAAAGCCGTTGGTCGCCATATGGGTTGCGAAGAAGTAAACCAGAATTTTTTACTGGATAACCCCAAAGATGTGTTGGCAGAGTTAATTGACCAGCGTTATCAATATCGCGCTGGAGCCATCCACCATCAGATCATAGCATTATTGCTTGATAGCCGTCATAACGTTGACACAAAAAACTTGTCTGAGATGGTTGCGATGATATTTCAACAATCCTCTATGGATATTCTGGCTATATTTAATGTTTTGGAATCCAGTTTTGTTGATGCCGATTATTTTACCCGATTTGTGGTTTTTTCCTTGGGGGATAACCGCTATCTGGATAAGATGATCGCGGTGATTGAGGAACAGGAACGCAGCAGTATTGTCACGTCAATTGTTACGAAAATGATAGCTTTAATCCCACCTGCAGTATCAGCCAATCAGGAAAATTATCGACAATTCATTGTCGAACAAGGATTTAGTTTGATTTCTTTTATTGAAGATTGCAATCTTCAACAGTTTCTTAACAATATAAAGCTTCTTGGCGTTATTTACCATGATATTTCTTTGCCGATCACTCCCTCTGAAACACAGGCATTAACCTTTATCGCTGAAAACCAGATGTATACTCTTGATAAGAGCAGTTACAGAGTTATCGTTTCTGGATTGTTACAGTATGAAAATATACCTTGCGATCAGGTAGATGAGCTACCGTGGTCATTACTGGAGATGTACCAATTATCCAGCGTAAAAGAGTACGTGAATGACAATATCGATATTTTTGTTCGGGAAATATTTATAGACTCTAAGGAAAGTAGTGAGGCTATTGTATCGGTGCTTACTCACCAAAATTTAAGTGATGACCTTAAAATTCTTATACTGAAAAAGATGCAATTCACTGTGGTGGATTTACATGGTTTTCCAGAGCATATTGATGCTGATATGGATGAATTATCATACCATGATCTGTTCTACCGCTACGATCGCGTAGCACCGGGATGGGATGCTTTATTAAATTATATTTGCGAAGAGTGCAACCTTGAGGTATTAACCCAGTATATTGAAGAGCATGCTCAGGTTCTGAGCAAAAAGGAAGTCAGCTTGGTGGATGGGGACCGCTATGAACTCCTTTATATGAAGGTTATTTGTAATGATAAACTTAGTGATAGTGCATATTTCTCAGTGTTAAAACCAGTTTATATTAATGTTCATCATTGGGATGAACGGTTGAGCCTGGATAATTTCCTGCGTTTGATAAAGAATAGCAAAGTAGAGTTGGATGCAGACTCCTTTAAACAGGCTGTGCAATGTTTCATTTCGGACACGGCTAAGAGGAATGTTGAACCATTTGTACTTTGGTTTTCTCAATTTAAAGAAACCTTTTTCTCCGATACGGATTATTATCTTCGGGATGACCATGAGGATAATTTTCTTGAGGAAATGTTGGTTGCTATTCATAACTCCCAGTGCTTCACTCTTTTGGAAAAAGCCACGTTGCTGTTCAAATACCGTGAGCGTTACCATGAGTCCTTTTTTGGTGGGCTAACTATCTCTAACGAAGGTTTACTCGCTATAATCGCGCTTTCTGCCGATGATGATTTTTCCATGAATCTGATAGTCAGGCTGTTAAAAAATGGCTATCGCAGTCGAGTGGAGATCGCACGTCTGGTGGGCAGGCTTGAGCAAAAAGAATTTTCTAAGATATTTAATCAAAAAAGCGCAACACTGAATCTAAGTAATGGTCAACAAGCGGAGCTATTTCTGTCTGCTTTACAGCAAGCTGGCCTTATCAAGAAATGGTCACTTCGGGAAGCAGGCAAATATCACGTACACTGCTGTTATGAAGAGGATGAGAACGACATTGATTGAGAATAAGGGCAACTGCCTTGTCCCGTTTCAATGCGAACGGGACAAGGGGAGCTGTTCTACATCTGAATAGCGTTACAAAAAGCAAATTATGTGTTGTGCTACGGCAGCTACATGCTCATGAATGGCAAGTATAGAGGTATCAGGAAAGGCTATATTAGCAGTTGTAGTTAGCAGGGCATGACATTTACCAGTAAAAGTCAAGCTCAGCGTAACGCCAGTAATTAATTTTTATTTTTGGTTTTTAGTTTTTCGATGTTTTATTGAGCGTTGGGGAGCACGCTGTCAGGCGATTCAGTCTGACGGAGTCTCCCTAATGAAATTACGTAATTTTATCCTTCTGACGGCATTGATGCCGGTATCCGTTCTGGCTGGCATGGTGGTATATACCGACAGCCAACATTTGCCTGAAAACCCACCCCCTGACGTCGTGGTTGTTTTGCTGGATGAACCTGACCAACTGCAGGCCGAGATGTTCGGGGAACTGCCTGCAGACCCGCAGCAGGCCGAAGCACAGGTCAGGCAGGTTATGGCATCATCTGCCTGGCAACAAAAACAGCTGCAACTGAATGATTCCTATCGTCTGGTGGTCCGGGCCTGGGAACTGGGCATTAAAAAAGTCCCGGCTGTGGTGTTTGATGATCGCGATGTGGTGTACGGCACCACGGATGTTGACGTGGCCACTTCCCTGCGTAAACGGGGAGGTGGTCAGTGAATACAAAACCTTCCCGCATCAGAACCACGGTGTGCTCGCTGGCGGTTGCCACGGTACTGGGTACGGCAACTGCGCCGGCTGCTGTTGCAGCACTTAATACGGCACAGATTATTGCCAGCGCCGTGTCGCAAAACTGTATCAGCTGGCGTGTCAGTGGCATCTGTTACTGGCTGTTCTGTACCCCCTTTGGCTGCAAAGTGCGCACGTCGGTCAAGGTCACCCACTTCCTCCCCCAGACAGTCGTTTCAACCTATGTCGCACCGGGCGGCAACCCGTGGCAGGAAATGGCGTTTGTCAGCCAGACCGCCGGCGGGCCGGAGAATGCGGTAACCCGCGGGCTTTCAGGTGTTTCTGCCGGAGGAGCCAATCCGGCCGACATGAAAAATCCCGGCCAGCGCAAGTCCGCTGTTCGTTTCAAGTATGCCGATGCGATTGGCCACCCGGCCACGTCCCTCATTGGCGGCAGTATTCCGGGCTATTCCTGTGATACAGCCGCCACCCCGTTAATGCCTTACTTCCTGAGTACGCTGGATTCGGTTGCCTGGCGCACGGGCGTACCGGAGTCGCTGTATCCGGAAGCGCTTGTGCCCGGCCAGCGGGAAATCGGCAGTCAGGCCGCAGCGAACATGTGGGGCAACGTCTATCCCCGTTCGGGATTTATCAGCCAGACCGATGATGACAAAGCCTCTGCCGTTGTGGCGCAGCGTGTGGCAGACATTATCACCCGCGCCGGGCAGCCGCACGTGTATCAGGTGCTTAAAGGCAACCGCCGTGCCGGATACTGGCCACCGGACGAGGTCACGGAAAATACCGGTACGCGCAATCACAAATGGCAGCGGCTGACCCCCCACATGACACAGTCATGTGCCGTCTTCCCGGACGGGAGCCACACTGCCGCTAGCGATACCAATGAAGCTTTTGCGCTCTGGCAGCCCTACAGCTGCTGTAAAAAGCGCGGGCAGAAATTTCTGGGCAGCACTGATATCTGATGAGGAAAACCGTGAAAAAAATACCTTCATTTTCAGCCGTTCGCGTAAGCCTGTTGCTGACCGGCTCCCTGCTGACCGTCCTCCAGCTCGCTCACGCAGCCGGTGATGACAATACCATCCTGGGCATGTCCCTGCCGCAGGTGAACAACAGCGCCATCGGTTACGGCAAGTCCGTCGATGGTGCGGTGTCGGACAAACTGTTCTACACCCTCGGCGGCGGTTCGGTCATTTCCCAGCCGGCCACACGCGGCAATATGCAAAAGCTGGGGCTGAATGCCGGCTGGAGCAGTGACCTGATGTGCGGCAACTTTGACCTGAAAACTACTGTCGGCAACCAGCTCAACGGCGTCACATCCGGCTTTAAAAACCTGATGGGTGACGTAATTCAGGGGGCCACCGCCGCGGTGGCCAGTTTGCCGGCGATGGTCATTCAGCGGGCCAACCCCGGTCTGTATGACATGCTCACCAACGGCGTGCTTCAGGCCAATGTGTCATTCGACAAGGCGCAGCTCAACTGCCAGAACATGGCGAAAAAGATGATGGACTTCAGCGACAGTAGTAACTGGACGCAGCAGGCCATGATGGATGAATACAAGTCTATTGTGAACAGCGGAGACACTGACGCGGTTCGTGCAGATGAGGCGGGGAGGAAAGTCACCGGCACATCGGGCAACAACTGGATTGGTGGTCAGAAGCGCGGGGGAGCGGGGCAGCCCGCAATACGTGTCACCCATGACCTTGTCGCTGCAGGCTACAACATGATGAACGGTTTACCTGTTACCGCTAATTCGACAGTCGGCAAAAGCAGCTGTAACGGTGGCGCATGCTCTAAATTCGGTAGTGCTGAAGAGGCGGCGGCCATGACCGTGAAGGTGTTGGGCGACAAATCCGTGCGTACCTGCGCCAATGCCAGCGAATGTACCAGCGGAGATGCAGATGACCAGCCAGGTACGACCGTTGCCGGCACCGGCTTTGCCCCACTGCTGGAAGAGGCAACCAAAGCCAACGCTGAGCAGCTGGTTAAGCTCGTCAATGGTACAGAAAAGCCCACGGCCGCGAATCTGGCGAAACTGAAAACAGGCGGACTGCCGGTGACGGCAGGCGTGATTAAAGCCCTGCAGCGTGATCCGGATAACGCGGCCCTGGCTGCCCGCCTTGCCGGCGAGCTGGCCATGTCTGACACGGTCGAAACGGCCCTGCTGATGCGCCGCATGATGGTCACCGGTATGTCAGAGCCTAATGCCGCCGCCCAGCCAAAAGCAATAGGTGCTGCCGGTGAGCGCATCGAGGCACTGGACCGTGAAATTGCGGCGCTCAAAACCGAGATGGAGATGAAGCGCGAGCTGTCACGTAATTCGGTACTGACCATCATTGAGCGGGACAACGAACGTGTCGGCACAAACCCGATGATTCAGAAGACGGACAATGCCGACAGTAGATTCCAGAAGCTCGATACCCCGGATGCAGAATAAGGAAGCTGTGAATATGAAAATCAGTCATCGCGACCTGCTGCGTAAAACAGGAAAAGGATTAAAAGTTGGGCTGCTATATCTGCTGCTCCTGGCACTGATGATGACCGTGGGACTCTGGCTGGCCGATATCGGGATGCGTCATCCGGAGAGCGTGGCGTCTCTGAAACGATGGATGCACGCAACGCGCTACGGATGGCTGGCATGGCGGTTGGTTCTTTACTGTGCATTTGGGTGGGGGCTGTGGAAAATCTGGCATGCGCCGGGCTTTCGGCCGGAATATCGTCGGCCATTGCTGCGTATCGCCAGTGCCAGCACATTATTCTTATTGGTCTGCGAATACTCCATTTTTTTCGGTATGGGAGGTTGATTCACTATGACAACGAACAGCTATCTGGAGTATTTCCTGACTCTGCTGGGCTGGCTGGTTAATAATGGCCTCTGGGACGTCCTTGTCAGTACCGGACTGTTTGCGCTGCCTTTGGCCTTTAAGGTAGTGGGTATCTGGCTGAAGGTTCGCGAAGAAGGAGAAGATGAAGGTAACAAGGGCATGCTGTCGTTACCTCGTATCGAGAATGCGCTCTATGGTGCGTTCTTCGTGATGATTGCCTGTTGCGTGCCGCTGATTCAGGTAAGCTTGGCCACGCTGGAATTTGATAAAGCCCGGGCGAAAACGTGCGGAACCTGGACGCCAAAAGCGCCTGATGAAAGTGGTTACAACAACATTATCTCCAGTATGGACGGTGAAAGCGCAGCTGCGCCGCTCTGGTGGGTGCTTGTCCATAAGTTATCCAAAGGCGTGACTCAGGCATCTGTGGCCAGCATTCCCTGCCGGCCGGATCTGCGGCAACTGCGGTTTGAGGTGCAGCGGACGTTCATTGAGAACCGTGCACTGGCTGATGAGTTGCAGGATTTTACCAACGACTGCTACTCACTTGCGCTTTACCAGTGGAAACGGCGTGACCAAGGGCAGACAACGGATAAAGCCGTTTTGTCAGATCTCAGTTGGATAGGCAGCAGTACCTTTCTTAAAGGGGACTATACCACCCTGCAGTCGAAATTGCCGCGCAGGATGTTCTCCTGGAGTGACGCTCGTGACAGCGGCCGGCCGAATACCGGTAATGGGGGATACCCCTACTGTTCTGAGTGGTGGTTAGCAGCAGACACTGGCCTGAAGGCTAGGGTGATGAAGCAGGTTGATGACAGCTACTGGCTACGGTTATCTGCGGCGATGAAGATGATTGGCAGCAGTCAGACTGATTATCAGGAGGAGGTTATACGCCGGCTCGTCAGCCCGGCGAACCTGACTGTATCTCATGGCGGTGAAGTGTATAACGGCTATGGTGGTAATGCGGATATGACTGCAATGAACGCTGCTTCCCGTATCGCCGGTACGGCAGGCGCTTCAGTTGCTTCTCTGGGCGCATTCCCTGCTCTGGATGCGATGCGCCAGGCTCTGCCGATGGTGCAGGCCGTTATGCTGATGGCCATTTATATTATGGTGCCATTGATCCTGGCCTTTGCGGCCTATGAATTCAAAACGGTGATCACCCTGACATTTGTTATTTTTGCAGTTAATTTCTTGACGTTCTGGTGGGAACTGGCTCGCTGGCTCGACAGTTGGTTGCTGACAGCGCTATACAGTTCTGATACCCACTCACACTTCAATATGATGGGATTCCAGAATACATCGGATGATCTGATTATGAATCTGGTTATGGGAACGATGTTTCTCGTTCTGCCTGCCGTGTGGATAGGGGCACTGAGTTGGGCGGGGGTTCATTTAGGAGGCTCTATTAGTAACAGTGTGAAAGCTGGAACGGACAAAGCTACACAATCAAGTGAAAAAGGTGGAAAAGTCGCAGAACAAGCTGTTTCGTCTTTCGCAGGTGGCGTGATGAAAGGTAAATAAGTTAATTAGGCGAGTATCATTGGGGTCTGATAGCGACTTTCCGAAGTTCAGTCGCTATCAGACCATGTTCCATACGACTCTCCATAAGGTGCACCATCATCAATAGCGTTTAACCCCTCGTAGGTTCTTTCAATAAGAGGGTCATCATTGAAAAGCGCTTCAGCTTCATCGTTGAAGCATGTATGTAAAGAGCCATCGTCAGTGTGATTGTTCGGCTGAGGGTTAGGTAGCATCGCATTCAGCATTTTTTTCATGAACATATTCATATCCGGGCGTTCTCCTGTTTGACTTGATGCTGTTTTTTTGTTCGAATTTCCTTGTATCATAAGATCTGCTGAAGAAATGCACAACTTAGATTATTCAAGTATAAGAATGTTAATTTTTAAGTTTATAGGGTTGTGAAAGTTGTGAAGGAGAAAGGGATGCTTGAAAGGAGATTGTTAGTTATTTGTATCTCGTTAGGGCTTATGACTGGCTGTTCTATGGAGGAGATTTCCGCAGCAAACAAACAGTTAAGCGATGGTGCCTCTAATATCATGAATACATTACGGGGAAATAGTGGTTCAACTGATAATGGTATGCCTCATTTGGCTCCATCGCAGCCTTCAAAAAAAGAGTCGTCATCTAAAAAATATGATTTACCTGTTGATGTGGATACAGCTGCTGCAAGACTTAAACGCCATTATCAATTTGTTTCCAACGACGAAGTGGATTCTATCAGAAAGAAAAATACTGATGGTGATTGGGTTGCAAGCGCAATAACCGGTAATGGCCAGGAATGGGAAGCGATGCCTGGAAGTTATTATAAGATGGGATCTGACTGGGGAGATCAGGATGATCATCTTACCATAGAGGTTGAAAAAAATGGGGCAGGAAGTCGACTTTATATTACCTATAGTTCATCGTCACAAAAAAGACTGGCCAGTGACAGCCTTCAGCAGTTAATGAAGAATATTAAAGATGTAGCTGAGGGGACAAAACGATAAAATCAATGACAGAATGTGGGATCGCATTCTGTCATTATGTTTTTTATATGTTTTGTATGGTGTGGGTTTTGGGCGGGAATATGAATGACTTACAAAAGGCATTTTTCGATACTGTTTTTTTATCGGAATAAAAGCAAAAGACAAAACAGGTTATCTATCTTTAGGTGAGTGATTTTTTTTCGGTGAAAGGTAGTTATCCATCTGTGTTAATAATAACTACCTTTTAACTGTGTCATTTTAATTCAATATACAAACCAAGTGCGATGCAAAAAGCATGTAACAGAATTGGCAAAAGAAGCCCTCTGCTTTGATATCTTGCTCCACAGAAAATTAATGACAATGCAAACATTTGTATTTTGGTGGGAAATGAATATTGTGTGTGTATAAGCGCAAACAAAACAGAAACAGTCAAGCCGCCGATAATATAGCCCGCCTTTTCACCAAAAGCGTTTAGAAAAGAACTCAGGATAATTCCTCTGAAAACAAGTTCCTCCAGAAGTGGGATAATAATAATAGTGGCTGCAATTTTTACAGCTGCCATTTCGTGCGACAAACCTTTAGTGAAATCTGTAACGAAGGGTTCTTTCGGCGTAAGGTAGTATGAAGCAGCGTAAGCAATAATTATGAGCGTAAGAAAAACAAATGACTGTTTACTGGGTTTTCCCCAGCTTATCCCTTGATAAATTGAGGTGTTATTTAATAAGTGAGTTATGGATAAAAATATTAAAAGCATGATTAGTGGCTTAATTATCTGCAAATGTAACATTGAGAAATTAAGTCTGGTCATTAAGAATATATTTAGATCGATGGATGTTAATAATAAATAAAAGAAGAGATAGTTAGATAACCCGAAAATCAGAATCAGAAGGCGCTGCTTTAAATTATCCATATCAACCACTTTATATCGGAGAAAACTACATGTTAATCACCAAAAAAAACGATGTCTACATCCATTTGACGTCGTATTTACCTGTTGGTAATATCAAATTGTTGTACTGTCGCACTGGCGACCACCAATGCTCCTGTAGCCTGTGAGGAGCGCCTTCGGGTGGCTACTGTCGCGAAAGCGACCACCAATGTTCCGTGCAGTCTGTGAGGAACGCCTTCGGGTGACTGCAAAAGAATTCTCCCGCAGCCTGAAAGGGAGTACATGAAAAATGTGGCAAATCTGCTCACCTTTGAAAGCAGATATCGTCTATGAAAGCGCACTATGACGCGGCGATGAAGGTTTACTGTGTAGCATAGCTGCCAGTTTCAATTCACTTCCGTTCTGTGAACGGCATCAGTTCAATGTCTTCTCATTTGCAGTGATACGCCCTGAGTTTCGGCCGACTTTTGCACCGACGTATAAGGCCAATTGGTACATTTGGCCGCTTACGGCGTTGCATTAGGAGCACGAAACTGCGCGGCGTCACTTGTGAAGTGGCGAAGACACTACCAAGTGACGCGCGCAGCGCATAACGTCTCAACCCACGTACGACGTGGTTTTCAACGTGTTACTACCATCTGACCAACATGTAGTCCGTGTCAGTACGGTATTAAACTCACTTTTACATCAACGTAAGCACGACGGGAGGCCGTCTGAACGTTCCACTATCAGTAAGGAGGAAATCGACTCGGTATCGATGGCGACACTACGAACAGTAGTGTTGGAGGCAGCTTGACGTAAGTCAGCTCTGCATAAGCAGCAAACAGATCAGAGATCTGGGGTGCCTCGCAAGAACTCAACAATTCGCCGCCCCGATGCACAGATACCAGTTGAGACGCATGAAGCGCAAAAGCAACCGTGTCGTCGGGGAATGAATTGCTGGCCTACAGATCCGTCTGCTTCTTAAACAAGCAGAGGGATGTGTATGCTTTTGGAGATAATGAAATGTCCAGATTCAGTAAACAACTGCACAAACAACTCGTCACTCTTGCTCGCCAGGGGCGGGGAAGTTATAAAACGGTGGCTGACCGTTCAAGAATTGCAGAACGGTTTTCTGAGCGGCTTTCTGAACTGAATATTCAGATCAGGGACGTAAAACATATAAAAACTTCCCATATAGAAAAGTATATAGAGAGCAGGAAGGCTGACGGTCTTTCTCTCAGAACGTTACAGAATGAGATGTCTGCTATCCGTTCTGTTTTATTATCAGCAGGAAGAAATAAACTGGCCGATCCGAATCATGCCAGCTTGAGTAATCAGGCACTGGGAATTTCTGGTGCTAACCGGGATGGTACTAAACTCCCTATTACAGATGAAAAACTTAACGCTGTAGTCAATTTTGCTCAAAGAAAAGATGAAGGTGTTGCTCTTGCTGTGCAACTTTCCCGATATCTTGGATTGAGAACAGAAGAAACCGTGCAGTCTGCAAAGTCACTAAAAACATGGAGACAGGCACTGATTAATAATCATGAACGTGTCCGTGTTGTTTTCGGGACGAAAGGCGGGCGTCCAAGGGAAACAACAGTTTTTAACCGTGAAAAAGTGTTATCAATTCTTGATAGGGCAATTCATTATGTCAATAATCATAACGGAAAACTGATTGATAAACCCTCTCTTCATACCGCAATAGATCGTTACCGCAATATTGTAAGAGAGGCAGGAATGAACGGTAAAAATTCACCGCATAGTTTACGTTACGCTTACTCCCGTGATGCTGTAAATCATCATATTAAAAATGGAATGAGTCGTGATGAAGCCGAGGCACTTGTTTCAATGGATCTTGGGCATGGCGATGGAAGAGGACGATATATAAAACAAGTTTATTTCAGGGAAGATGTGTCCGATTGATTATGCGATTAAGTTAAATCAAGACGTGATAAACACTGTAGCAGACTGAGTGCTACAGTGTTATTCAAACCCCATGTCATTATCATCAAAAAAGTTATCAGTTTGACTGACTAAAGTGCCTTTATCTGCATCCAAAAGAATGTAGCTGTCATCAAATTGCAAAACTATTATTTCAGCATTTTCTTGTATGCCACCGTGAAAGCTGAAAGCCGATATCTATGTTTAATCTGAGTGTCTGATGAAAAATAAAACTTGATATTGATTTAAATACAGAGGCGTATGCTTTATCTTCTGGGGGCCAGGAGGAACGCTCATAAAAGCATAATAAAAATATTGTCCATGCAGGAAAAATAACAACCAAGGGTAATAATCCTAAAAAGTAATTTCATCACTTAATTGTTTAAGAAATTGCAATGTGAATTTCTTATTGAGTTAAGAAAGTTACTTGTTTAGTTCATTCAGTATCATTCCTTTTTCATTACAATAATTTTCAAAAATGTAACAACTACAGGCACTGAAACTTCAATGATAAACAACACCAGAATGAGGTCAGCGTTGCCGTCACCGTTGCGCCAAATGCCTGACAATACTGACACTAAGAAAAAGAAAAAAACAGAAACGAGCATCGACAGCCCATAAATACGGTTGACCTGAAACCAGACATTAGGGTTATTTAAAGTCAATGAGGTACGAACACCATACCATCGGTTCGGTTTGATTTTTTGTCGTGCAAGCGGTATAGCAAGAATAAACAGAAGTAGGCTGCCAATACTGAGATAGAAAAAGTTCTCGTTCACCGCTCCTCCTTTTCATTATTATCTAATAATAACGTCCATTCTCACACTCATATAATATAAATGTTTTTATTATGCGAGTATAGTCCTGCGTTTAATGTAAAATGATCTCAATCAAGAAATCAGACCTCTTTGAGGAGGCCATGCAGACCTGATAATCGCCGATGTGATCTTATATGAATACATCAAAACCACTCTATGCATGCTTTTGGCTAAATAGCTGCGCAGAATAGTAATCAGTAACTGTAGAAGTGTCTTAAGAGAGTACATTGCTTTGCCCATAACTTAAAACAGATTAGGTCCTTGTTCACCAGAAAGTTTCATCCATTTTCTTCCATTCATGTTGCGGAAGAGCTAATTTTCATCCGTCGCTGACAGCAGCAGGTGTTGATGGTCAGACGGTGAAGGATTTTGACGAAGATGTGGTGAACAACCTCTACAAGCTCTGTAACCGGCTGCTCTCGGGCAGTTACATGCCGCCGGCGGTCAGGCAAGTACTGGAACCCATTGTGGGGCGACTGTTTCATGAGGACTCCTATGGCTATCAACCGGGGAAATCGGCGAGGGAGGTGCTGGCGCAGACGCGTCAACGCTGCTGGAAATATGCTTGAGTGGTGCAGAACGATATCAAAGGCTTCTTTGACAATATCAATCATGATCTGCTGCTCAGGGCAGTGCGACATCACGTCAGCGACCGCTGGGTTGTGATGTACATTGAGCGCTGGCTGAAGGCACTGGTGCAGATGTCAGATGGAAGTATCCAGAAGCGGACACGGGGCATACCTCAGGGTGGGGTCAGCAGTCCGTTGCTGGCCAATCTGCTCTTGCATTATGCCTTTGACATATGGTGCAGCGACACCATGGTAAAGTACCTATGCGGGGAGCCTCGACGATCCCGAAGGAGAAAGCCAGAAACTTCGCGGCGCCACTAACGGCATTGTTATCGGGCAATTACAGTGAAAGCAAAATCGATATGGTTTAGATACTCAACCGAAATCTGAAAGGTTGGGCCGTGTTCTATTAACGCCAGGGTGTCCAGTTATATCGACCGAGTGATGTTCTGGAAACAGGCTCATTGGCTAGCGCGTAAATACCGTACTGGTATCGCATTCCTGATGAGGTCGTGGTGTAAATCACCGAAACCGGGTCAGAGAAAAACGTGGATTTTATTTGGTAAAACCAATCACGGTAAGCTCGGCTGTGAAGTGCTTTACCGGTTGGTGGGGCACAGTAAGAAGCTGTCCCGCTGGCGTCTGCCTGAGGAAAATCGCTATCAGAGGACATAAGTCAGAAACACATATGCATCGTGTTTTACTGAAGTGGCAATGGCGTTCGCCAGCATTTAAACAGCGAGTCGGATACGCTGAAAGGTGCACGTCCGGTTCGGAGGACTACGTCCTGCCCTTTACTCTACTTTCTCACATGCCTCTCCTTGTGCGCTATGACGAACCCATAGCCAATGTTCATCTCTCCCAAAGCAAATCGCTGTTGCCACCTACCAGAAAGGGCAACAGCGACCCTTCCAATTACAATTTCTCGATCCCACTTGTGTCCGTCGCACACAGGCGAATACGATGCCCATCAGGATCCAGCGCCACAAAAGTGTAGCCAAACTCCAGTTTGCTTGGCGGTAATGCCATTGGAATATTACGCGCTTTAAAGTCGCGATATATGGCATCGACCTCCTCGATCGAGATATCACTCAGGCATAGCTCAAATCCGCCGAATGCCGGTTGAGGTTTCGGCTCAATGTCGTGCCTGGACTGCAGCCCCAGAATGAAGCCATCTTTTAACGAGAATACTGAAAACCCGGGGAAAGCCTCTATTGGCCCTTCACCAAAAATAGCTTCGTAAAACGCAGTGCTGGTCTCTACATTATCAACATACAAAATCACACTATTAGGCTTGAACATATCGCTCCTCCTGTAAACTACTTAAAGTCAGATTGATCCAATAAAGCTCAATGCATCTCAAATGAACATTATTCAATATAAAATTAACCATTATTAATCAAAGGATAAGTGTCAATTAATATAAGCGTGGAGAAAACCACAAAGAACGAAGCGAGATTTTGCTATTCCCATCAACAATATATGACCAGCGAGAAAAGTCCATATATCGAATAACACTAGCGGAAAGGTTCACTGTAAATACTATATTAGCGTGATAATTATTAGATTGTACATTCATAGTGAATCCTCTTCCCTCGTAGATAGCATTTTATCCAGCAGAATCATTTCGCGGCACTCAAACAATGCATATTTCATTACAACAATAGTGAGGTTGCACCAACAAATGAAAATATAGCTTGCACATAAAATAACTTTTATTGACAAAGATCAAAAAACTGTTTTTCTCATCGTTTTTTATTTGAATGAGCGATAGTAATTGTGTAACAAAATATAGTCTATAGTAGTAAATGTTAAACGAGGAATAACAATGAAGAATATGGCAGTACCACACGGTCAGTTCAGCAGAGAAAGCATCGCTTTCCTGGGTGAAGTAAAACGGCAAAACAGTAAAGAGTGGTACGAGAAAAACAAGTCTGTATATAATTCGTATCTGCTTGAGCCTTTTCAAAATCTTGTTGAATTGCTCACCCCGACGATGCAAAACATCGATCCTCATATTGAAGTTGCCCCCGCAATAGGTAAGACCATATCTCGCATCTATCGGGATACGCGGTTTTCTAAAGATAAATCCCGATTCCGCGACAGAATGTGGCTAACGTTTAAACGCAATAAGAAGCACTGGATTGATTCTCCTGTTTATTTCTTTGAAATCAGACCAGATGGTTTTTATTACGGTTTGGGCTATTATGCTGCAACACGGGCCACGATGGATCGCGTAAGAGAAAATATTATCCGTCGCGAAAATGAATTCCGGCGCGCCACGGCACATCTGTTACCGATGTTTGAACTGGTAGGCGAGGTATACAAACGTAACTTGCAGCCTGAACAACCCGAAGAAATCGCCACCTGGTATAATCGAAAATCTTTCTCTGTCATGAAAGAAAACCATGATCTTGACGAACTGTTCAAACCACAATTAGTGAATACATTAATAGATGCTTTTACCCAGTTGGCACCACTTTATATATTCCTGATTCGTGTTGAAGATGAAAAACATCGACGTGAAAATATACTAACATAATGCAGTTTTGGTTGCTTAAAATAAGCGAATCAGAAGTGCTGTAATCCATTTCCGATGTCATCAGTAACCCAGTCAACCATGAGTGGGTTTGGCTACATGTGGACGTTGATGAAGAGCAAAATGTAAATTGATCCCCTTCCGGGAAACAACACCAATCTAAATTAAAGTATCCGGTCTTTCTTTCATCGAACAAATAGGGCAGCTTATAATGAAAAAGACCCGCTATACCGACGAACAGACTATATATGCACTGAAGCAGGCAAAAACCGGTATCTGCTCGGGGAAATCTGCAGAAGGATGAACATTTTTGAAACTACTTTTTATATTTATATCTATGGGCTTCGCTATTTTGGGAAATAGCCTCGGAAGAAAATAGACTTCGAACTGGTGCATTATATTCTCGAACATGAGCATGACATGCCACACGCGTTTTTTATTCCGGCTGTCGCCTACCTATATAAGGAGTAATGAATATGGCTGTGCCATCATCAAAAGAAGAGTTAATTAAAGCTATTAACAGTAATTTTTCTTTACTAAATAAAAAGCTAGAGTCTATTACACCCCAAATCGCTTTTGAACCTCTGTTGGAAGGACACACTAAGGGGACTACGATCAGCGTGGCGAATCTGGTTTCCTATCTGATTGGCTGGGGAGAGCTGGTGTTGCACTGGCATAATCAAGAGGCAAAAGGAAAAACTATTATTTTTCCTGAGGATGGGTATAAATGGAATGAATTAGGACGTTTAGCACAGAAATTCTACCGCGACTATGAGGAAATTACGGAGTATGAAGCTTTATTGGCACGGTTAAAGGAAAACAAACAGCAACTCGTGACGTTGATTGAAGGATTCAGTAATGACGAGCTTTATGGTAAGCCCTGGTATAATAAATGGACCCGAGGGCGTATGATTCAATTCAATACTGCCTCACCTTATAAAAATGCTTCAGGGAGGTTAAATAAACTGCGGAAACGTCTTGCTGAATAAGGGCGCTTGCGGCTTCCGACAGCGGTGGCGAACATGCGGCGGTGTTGGTGCCTGACATCGTACAATTCTGTACATCTACGCAAGGGGATGTACAGAAGTAAGCCAAACGATTAGCGGACGGTCAGATTATTTCGTACACCCCTTACGTTCAGTGATTTAGCTGGCCTGGATGTAGCCACTCGTTCAACTCAATTCTCTTGGCGTGGGAAATTTTCCGAATTCCAAGCGGCCCTGGGTACAACCGAACGACAGGCACAAAAAAGCCCGACTGGTAATCGGGCTTTTTTGTGTTTCCGGCCTTGAGTTGGTGTCTCTGACCGGAGGAAGTCACTCTGCACCTAACGCCTACATTTTATGTACTCAGGTGCAGTATTGCAACCAACAGTGGTTAAAGCGCTACATTTAGTTGTGTATCGGGGTTTTGTATACCGTATAATCATGGGGTTAGCCGTGTAGTGTGCCTTCTTCCCTTGCCCTTCCCGCTTCTGCGGGTGTGAACGATTTTAAAGTCCTGGCTGAACAAACAGGTGGTGCTGTGTTCAGTGCTCTGGCAGGAGGAAGTCACTCTGCACCTAACAATGCGAGAGAGCCGTTGTGACAGGCAGTGTATGAGTAAGCAACGGTGATTTCCTCCGGTTTTACTGGAGAAGCGGATGATTAACCTGTTAATCATCGTTCTCAGGGCTGTAGTCGCCGTTGCAAACGCGCTGATTGCAATTCTGGAACTGATCCGTCAGTTCATCGACTGATGAACCCGGAAACGTAACTAAGGCCAGGGGCACACCACCTCTGGCCTTTAATAAAAACATTAATTACTTACAACATTTAAATGCACTTACTAACCACCACTCAACCTCCTGAGCTAATATCCTGTCTTCCAGATGTATTTGTCTCTACCCCGCAACTGACTGGATTTCTGCCCGGATTTACGTTTTAGCGCACTGTTTATTGTTCCACGGCTGCACGCTAATACCTTCTGTACCTGTGTCCAGGAGCTACCACCCTTAATCAACCTGATAATTGCGTCATGTCTGGCCTGATTAGGCTTACGCCCTTTATATTTACCGTCCTTCCTGGCTTTCTCTATTCCCTGTTTCTGACGCTCCCGTCGTTGTTCATAGTCCCGTCTGGCAACATATCGTTAATGGCTGCAAACAATCGATTGTCAAAGTCACTCATACCGGAATTAATCCAGGTCGTCGGCACATTCACCGCCATAACCCTGATGTCTTTCTGCCGGATCATTTTCTTCAGCGTATTCCAGTCTTCCCTGACAGGCGGGAAAGTCTGTCCACATCCTCGATAAGCAAAATGTCATTTTGCTGGCAATCTCTCAGAAGACGAAAAAGTTCTGGACGGGAGCCGGATTCATTCTCAATATAGTAGCTGCAAATGATTAGGCTTCTTTCCCTAGTAAAAGCCTCGATAGTTTCCAGAGCACGCAAAGCATCCTGTTCTGCTGTTGAAGCTCTCAGATAAGCCCTGACAAAGCTTGTTGGTGCATTTGAAGTCATATTACAGAACCAGTTCGCATAAGGTCACACCACTATACCCAAAATGCACCAGAAAATGGATCGACAGGAAAGGCACACCCATTTGGTACTATGGTTGACATAAGCTCCATTTGCTCTGAAAATGAACAGACTTATACGTTGCTTTTGCAACCACCAATGATTCAGTAGCCTGTGAGAATCGCCTTCGGGTGGCTACACAAAAGCTCCTGTAACCTGAAAAGGGGCAAAACATTGGTAACTCTGCACACCTTTGAAAGCAGATATCGTCAATTTAAGCGCACTATGACGCGACGATAAAGGTTCCTTCTGTACTAACCAGACAGTCAGAATGTCGTTTTTTTCTGACTCCCCGACGGGAAACACTTCCCGATCGGGCAGGTGTTTCCTTTTTTTATGGAGAAACACCATGTCTGTCATTTCTTCTGCGGTTTTCCCTGAACACCTCCTTACGCAACTTCAGCAGTCTGCTGACGCAGTTGTCCGGAGATTAAAATCTTTCTTTTATCTGCGCCGCAACAGCGGCTGGTATGTCAACGGCTCGGGCAATTATGCCGTTCGTGCGCATATCACCTCTGTTAAAGACCAGGGCGTTAAGGTATTTCTTACCGTCCGCACCGGGTGCCACCGCGCTGAGTATGTGTTTCACCGCCTGTCAGTTACCCCCCCTGAGGGCATAACAGGTCGTCGAAACGCATACCTTTATGCCTGCCGCCAGGCACAGCACCTGGCACTCCTGCGCTATCGTTTTCTTATACGTACTGAACTGAAAGGCTGATAACTGCCAGCCAGCAAATGTTGTGCACCCTGACGGGATATCTCTCCGTCGGAGGGGATATCCCGTTATTTAACGGAGGATAAACCCATGTACACAGACGTTTACACACTTAAAACACCTCTGGACACACTCAGCTGGCTTTGCCTGCTTGAGAGTGAACTTCTGAGCATCAGGGCATTTCAGCGTCTCGATCTTCATACGGAACGGGATGAACCGAATGAACTGACGTATCCGGAAGAAGCCATCATTAGCGCCGGTATAGCCTACGGCTGGTTTGTCTGTTTTCTCAGGGACGGTGACATTCCACCGCTGCCTGCCACGGCCAGAGAACTGCTCTGCACCCTTGACGGTCTCGGTAAAGAAATTAACCGGCCTTTCTGGGAGCAGGCTGTGGCCCGCGGGCAGGATGAGGCCTGTGGTGACAAAGCTATCGCCGCCCTCGAAATGATGTAATCAGACAGAACACACCCTGACGGGGATTTACTCCCGTCCGGGGGATAAATCCCCCTTTTTTTCTTCGCGGAGGATTTATTAATGAAAGACCTGCCTTCTTCCCCGGCTTTCATGTCGGTTGTCTATACCATCGAGCATGTCAGTACAGTTCCGTTGCGTCACTGGCATGCTTTCGTCCTGGCCGTAACAGAAACCTTCTGGCAAATGCCGGTGCGTCTGCGTCCCGGAAATATGTATCTGCCGTCGCTTAATCGCGCGGCTGACCTGTTTCCGGTTGCTGACGCTATGGCGTTCTGCGGCGATTCAGGCAGCTGTTTCTGGCCGGTCAACATGACCATTGAGCGCGAACGCAGCCACAATACGCTGAGTATTGTCACGAACGGTGCAATAGTGATCCACACCCAACGCCTGAAATCAGATCCAGGG